>Ga0207868_1000008_pt1 | contig 396561 bp, 379 predicted proteins | sample Passage237B_FD_187370 | JGI IMG/M metagenome (GOLD analysis project Ga0207868, IMG submission 187370) | Cellulose adapted compost microbial communities from Newby Island Compost Facility, Milpitas, CA, USA - Passage2 37B (SPAdes) (version 3) ...
GGGGAGCCGATCGGCGGGGATGCGCCTGAGGTCGAAACGCTGGCAGCGCGAGAGGACCGTGACCGGGACCTTGCTCACCTCGGTGGTGGCGAAGAGAAACTTAACATGCTCAGGCGGTTCCTCGAGCGTCTTCAGGAGCGCGTTGAACGCGCTCTTGCTGAGCATGTGGACTTCGTCGACGATGTAGATCTTGTAGCGTGCCGTCACCGCGGCATAGCGAACCGCCTCGATGATCTCGCGGACGTTCTCCACGCTGGTATGGCTGGCGGCATCCATCTCGACCACGTCGATATGGCGCCCCTCGGCGATGGCGCGGCACGGCTCGCACACGCCGCACGGATCGATCGTCGGCCCGCCCTGGCCGTCCGGGCCGATGCAGTTCAGCGCCTTGGCGATCAGCCGCGCGGTCGACGTCTTGCCGACCCCGCGGACGCCGGTGAGCAGGAAGGCATGGGCGAGCCGGTCACGCGCGATCGCGTTGGCGAGCGTCTTCACCATCGCCTCCTGCCCGATCAGGTCGGCGAAATTCTGCGGCCGGTATTTGCGGGCAAGGACCCGGTAAGGCTGGGGGGATTCGGACATCGTGCGCCTAACCTAGGGGGCGACCCGGCGTCATTCCAGCGAAAGGTGGCAGGTGATGGGGGCGGCGTCGCGGCGGAGCCGCGCCTCGATCCTGTCGCGAAGCTTGAGGCCATGCGCGCTGCGCGGTGGGAGCCGGAACGACCCGGAGCGAAATCGTTACGGCTGCTTCCTTCCGGACCTGACCGGGTTGGCGACGACTCCGTCCGCCCGACTCCCGGGCGGGCATATGGCGGCGAGGGAAGCGGAACGCAAGCTCGGCCGGATGACGCCCCGGTCCATGCGCGCACGAAGGACCCGAATGATCTCGACCGCATCACGTTCATCCTGGCGATGCGTGAAACCCGGCTGCTGTCGAAAATTTGTCAGCCAACGCCCCTTCGGGCGATCCGTTCTCTCAGCGCCCCTGCATATTGTGGACCCCGCCCGGGATATGCAGGGTCAGGGTCTCGAACGCCTCGCTGGCATAGAGCTGGCACGACAGGCGCGAATGACGGGTGACGTGGCTGGCGAGGTCCAGCATGTCCTCTTCCTCCTCGCTCGCCGGCGGCAGCTTCGCGAAATCCTCGGCCGCGACGATGACATGGCAGGTGGAGCAGGCCATCTGGCCCTCGCACGTGCCCTCGAGCGGCAGGCCGAGCCGCTGGCCAACGTCGAGCAGCCGCTCGCCGGGCGCCGCATCGGCCTCCAGCACCGATGCGCCGTCGGCGGAAATGAAGCGCACCAGCGTCATGCGGCGAGATCCAGCTGGCGCACGGCGGCCTCGTTGAGGAGGCCGAGCGCCTCGTCCAGTTCCTCCTCGCTCGTGTAGCGGCCGAAGCCGAGCCGGATGCTCGCATGGGTCTCCGCCTCGGTGAGCCCCATCGCGCGCAGGACATGGCTGGACTTGCCCGATCCGCTGCCGCAGGCGCTGCCGAGGCTGAAGGCCACCCGCCGCACGTCCGACAGCAGCCGCACGCCGTTCACGCCCTTGCGCCGCACGTTGAGATTGCCCGGATAACGATGGTCGAGCGATCCGTTGACCGTCCAGTCCGAGAGCCGTTCGAGCGCGACCCGCTGGAGGCGCGCGACATGCGCCCTGTCGGCCTCCATCCGTTCGGCCGCCAGCTTCGCCGCCATGCCGAATCCGGCGACGAGGGCGGGCGAGACGGTGCCCGATCGCATCCCCCTCTCCTGCCCGCCGCCGAGCAGCAGCGGCGGCAGCCGCAGCCCGTCGCGCACCCACAGCGCCCCGATGCCCTTGGGCCCATGGATCTTGTGCGCGCTGATCGCGATCAGGTCCGGCCCGTCCGGGATCGCCATCCGCCCATAACCCTGGACGGCGTCGCACAGCAGCAGGCTCCCGCGCGCATGGGCCGCTTCGGCATAATCGGCGACCGGCTGGATCGTCCCGACCTCGTTGTTGACCAGCATCAAGGCGACGAGGCCGTTTTCGGGCAGCATCGACGCATCCGGCGGCGGCACCAGCCCGTCAGCGCCAACCGGGACCAGCGTGCCGCCCAGCGCTTCGAGCGGCTGCAACGCCGCATGATGCTCGATCGCGCTTCCGGCGAGGCCGCCCGGCTTCAGCCGCGCGCCGCACACGAGCGCCCAGTTCAGCGCCTCCGTCGCCCCGGACGTGAAATAGACCTGGCCGCCGGGAGGCAGGAGCTTCGCCACATGGTCGCGCGCCATCTCGACCGCGACGGCGGCCGCGCGGCCGGCGCGATACTGGCTCGCCGGATTGGCGAAGCCGTCGCTTCCCGGCCCGCCGAGCCAGGGCAGCATCGCCTCAAGCGCCTCGGGTGCGAGCGGGGTCGTTGCCTGATAGTCGAGATAGAGCATCGATACGGTCGGACTTCGCCTTGTTGCGAATGATTCGCAAAAGTTGCGATTTGCAACGAGCACCTATATAGGGCGCACCGCCCGGCCGCCAGCATCCCGCGCGGCGCCGACCAGGATCCTGTGTCATGCCAGAAGTCATCTTTCCCGGGCCGGAAGGCCGTCTCGAAGGCCGGTTCAGCCCCGGCCCGCGCCCCCGCGCGCCCGTCGCCATGATCCTCCACCCGCATCCGCAGGGCGGCGGCACGATGAACAATGCGATCGTGCTCGCGCTCTACAAGACGTTCGTGAAGCGCGGCTTCGCGACGCTGCGGTTCAATTTCCGCGGCGTCGGCAAGAGCCAGGGCGTGTTCGACAACGGCATCGGCGAACTGTCCGATGCGGCGAGCGCGCTCGATTGGGTGCAGTCGATCCATCCGGAGGCCGAGGTGACCTGGATCGCCGGCTTCAGCTTCGGCGCGTGGATCGGCATGCAGCTGCTGATGCGCCGGCCCGAGGCGCGCGGCTTCATCTCGATCGCGCCGCCGGCGAACATGTATGATTTCAGCTTCCTCGCCCCCTGCCCCGCCTCCGGCATCATCATCCAGGGCGAGGCCGACGAGGTGGTGACGCCGAGCGCGACCCAGAAGCTCGTCGACAAGCTGCGTACCCAGCGCCACATCACGATCGAGCACAAGACGATCCCGGGCGCGAACCATTTCTTCGCCAACGAAATGCCGCAGCTGATGAAGGAAGTGGACGATTATCTCGACTTCCGACTGGCGCCCGGCTGCCCGATCCGCTGAGCCGCGCCCCTCCCCGTCCGGGGAGGGCGGATCGGCTCAGGCCGTCCAGATGAGGACGTTGGCGAGCGCGACGGCGGCGGCGATCAGCATCAGCACGCCCTGTCGCCGCTGCCTTTTCCTGACGAGCAGATAGAGCCCGCCCCCGGCGAGCGCGAAGGCGGCGAGCATCAGGGCGGAGAGCAGGGTTGCGCCGGGTCCGTTCATCGCCGGCCTGATGGCACGACCGCAGCCTTTCACAAAGCCTTAAGCACGCGCTTCTAGGCTCGCGCCATGTCCAGGCCCGATCCGATCGAAGGCGCGCTGGCGACGATCGAGCGCTCGATCCTGCCCGATCTCGCGCGGTTGATCGATTCGCTCGCCGAAAGCGCCCGCGCCGCGCGTCCCGGCACGGATGCCGAAATGCGCGCGGAGGAGCTGCGCGCGCGGGCGGCGGAGCTGGCCGAGCTCACCGGCCTTGTGGCCGCGGTGACAGGCGGAGGTCCGGGCAGGAGCCCTGCCTGACCGAAAGCAGCTTCAGAAATTCGTGAGGAACGCGTCAAGACACTGGCGCCGCGTGGTTTCTATCAGATCCCGTCGAGCCGGCGTCCTGCCGGCTCCCTAGGGAGATTGACGATGCGACACCCCCCGCTTTCTGTCCTGCTGCCGCTCGCGGCGGTGCTCGCCGCCTGCGGTGACGGCGCCGCCGACAATGCCGCCGCGCCGGACGCGACGTCATCCAACGCCCCGACGCCGGCGACGGCGGCGGCGGCGGATACCAATGCCGCCGCACCGGCCGACAGCGGTCCGACCGCCAACTGGCACCTGCCGATGCGCGCGGCCCAGCTGAGCGCGGCGGAGCGTGATGCCATCTTTCGCGCCGCCGGCCTCCACAAGCGCGGCGGCCATTGGGATGCGTCGGACGAGCCAGGCAATTCGCCGGCGGATTCGTGCCCGGCGGAAATCGCCGATCCTTCGGTCGACGAAGGGCCGGCGATCCGCGACCTTGACGGCGACGGCCGGCCCGAGGTGATCGTCACCTCGACCGGAATGGCCTGCCACGGCATGTCGGGAGTGGGCTTTGCGATCCTCACACCGACGCAGACCGGCTGGCGCCGCCTGTTCCAAGCCAGCGGAAGCCCGCTCTTCCGGCGCCGCGCCGGATCGGCATGGCCTGACCTGATCGTCGGCGGCCCGGGCACCTGCTTCCCCCGCTTTCGCTGGAACGGCCGCGATTATCGTCCTGCCGGGGGCGACGATGGCGAGGGCCATGCCTGCACGATCCCGGGCATGGAGGACGAGACCCCGGCCGCCGCGCCGCCGCGCCAGGCGGCCCGCCCGATCGGCCCGCTCGGCCTTGCCGCCGGCTATTTCGTGGAGGAAGCGAGCCGCTGCGACCGCCCGTCCGGAATGATCTATTATTATGACGGCCGGCGCTACGCCGTGATCTTTCCGAGCACCCCCGACACCACCCTCTCGCCGGTCGGCCGCCCGCAGCGCGAGCATGGCCGCTGGCAGATGGACGACGGGTCGCAGGTCGAGGTTCTCTCGCCGACGCGGATGCGCTTCACCTATGAGGAGACCGGCCCGCCGATGCGGCTTTGCCCGACGGAGGAGATCCCTGCGCGCCTTCGCGTGCGCTGATGGCCCGGTCCAGGCCCCTCTCCCCGGCGCGGGAGAGGGGCGGACCTCAGCCCCCGTCCTTCGCCAGAATATGCGCGAACAGGGCCGGATCGACATTGCCGCCGGACACCAGGACGACGCTGCCCTCGGGCGGGTCGACCTTGCCCGACAGCACCGCCGCCAGCGCGACCGCGCCGCCCGGCTCGGCGACGATCCGGAGGGCTGCGAAGGCGAAGCGCATCGCCTTCGCCACCTCCGTCTCGCTCACCGCGACACCGCGTGCACCCGCCTCGCCGAGCGCGGCGAAGGTCAGCGGCGAGACCAATTTGGTCTGGAGCGCGTCGCACAGGGTCGGGGGCGCCGGCTCGGCGACCGGGACGATATGGCCGAGCGCGAGCGACCGGGCCATATCGTCCCAGCCCTCCGGCTCGGCGACCACGATCTCGCTGCCCGGCAGCGCGAGCGCGATTCCCGCGGCAAGCCCGCCGCCGCCGCAGGGGACGACGACCATCGGCGGCTGGCGGCCGAGCTGCCCTTCGATCTCGGCGCCGGCGCTCCCCTGCCCTTCGATCACGTCGACATCGTCGAAGCTCGGCACCAGCGTCGCGCCACGCTCGGTCGCGAGACGCGCGCCGATCTCCTCGCGGCTCTCGGTGGCGCGGTCGTAGAAGACGATCTCCGCGCCGAAGCGCCGCGTTCCCTCGACCTTCACCCCGGGCGCATCCGACGGCATCACGATCACCGCCGGAATGCCGAGCCGCCGCGCGGCGAGGGCGACGGCCTGCGCGTGATTGCCGGACGAGAAGGCGACGACTCCCGCCGCGCGCCGAGATTCATCCAGTTGCATCAATCGGTTGGTCGCGCCGCGCAATTTGAACGCGCCCCCCTGCTGAAGGCATTCGGCCTTCACCCACAGGCGCCGCCCGTCTCGATCGAGCGGCAGCAGCGGCGTGCGGGTCACCGCACCTTCGATGCGTTTCGCCGCGTCGCGGACACCATTGGTCGTGGGCTTCCGATTCGTCATTCAAACCTCTGGAAATACGGGGGAAAACACGGGTCTTTACATGGGGGGTGGACGCTCATATATCGCGCCTCCGCTGCCCCATGGGGACTTCCAACCGCAAGGCAGCTTTCGTCAACTACCCGTTGGAGGTCCCTTGAGTTGCACACGCACCATAATGCGCTGGGGCTAGCTTCCGCCCTCCGGCCGGTTCAGCCGGTCACGCTCATTCGTCCGCTCGCCGCCCGGCGCGCCGCCCGCTTCTTCGTCGAGAAGTTCCCGGGCCGGTCGCTCTATGCCGTGAAGGCCAATCCCTCGCCCGATCTCCTGAAGGAGCTGTGGGACAGCGGAATCACGCATTATGACGTCGCCTCGATCGCCGAGGTGCGGCTGGTGGCGGAGACGCTGCCGGATGCGGTGCTGTGCTTCATGCACCCGGTCAAGGCCGAGGAGGCGATCGCCGAGGCTTATCTGCGCTACGGCGTTCGGACCTTCTCGCTCGACACGATGGAGGAGCTTGAGAAGATCGTCACCGCCACCGGCGGCGCGACCGATCTCAACCTGCTGGTGCGGATCCGCGTCTCCTCCGATCATTCCAAGCTCAGCCTCGCCGCCAAGTTCGGCGCGGAGCCCGACGAGATGAAGGCGCTGCTGATCGCGGCCCGCCAGGCGGCGGACGCGCTCGGCATCTGCTTCCATGTCGGCAGCCAGGCGATGACCCCGGCGGCCTATGCCGAGGCGATGGAGCGGGTCCGCGCGGCGATCGTCGCGGCGGCGGTCACGGTCGACATCGTCGATGTCGGCGGCGGCTTCCCCTCCTCCTATCCGGGAATGGAGCCGCCGCCGCTCACGCTCTATTTCGAAACGATCCACCGCGCCTTCGAGGATCTGCCGATCTCCTATTCGGCGGAATTGTGGTGCGAGCCGGGCCGGGCGCTGTGCGCGGAATATGCGAGCCTGGTGGTGCGCGTGGAAAAGCGGCGCGGCGACACGCTCTACATCAACGACGGCGCCTATGGCGCGCTGTTCGATGCGGCGCATGTCGGCTGGCGCTTCCCGGTGAAGCTGCTTCGCGAACCCGAATCCGAGGTGCGCGACATGGCGTTCAGCTTCTACGGGCCGACCTGCGACGATCTCGACCATATGGCCGGCCCCTTCCTGCTGCCGGCGGACGTGAAGGCGGGCGATTATCTCGAGATCGGGATGCTCGGCGCCTATGGCTGCGCGATGCGCACGCGCTTCAACGGCTTCGGATCCGATCTCACGGTCGTTGCCGAGGACGAGCCGATGGCCTCGCTCTACCTGGGCGATGCCGAGGAACGCGCGGTTCCCTCGAACGTCGTGACGCTGTAGCGCCCCTCCCGATTGCTGGAGGCGCCGGGGATGGGTGGTGTCCCAGCCCCGCAAACCTTCTATAGGCCCACCCCTAACCCCTCCCGCAAGCGGGAGGGGAATGCGGAGAAATTGAAATGACCGACGCCCCGATCAACGACACCCGCAAGGCGGAGCTTCTGTCGAAGACGGTCGAGCATATCGACATCAAGAGCTTCGACGCGCGGCCGATCGTCGACGCGATGAAGAAGATGAGCTTCACCAGCCGCGATCTCGGCCGGGCGGCGGACATCTACAACCAGATGCTCGCCGACAAGGATTGCTCGGTCATCCTCGTCATCGCCGGTTCGACCAGCGCCGGCGGCTGCATGGACCTTTATGCCGATCTGGTCGCCAACAACATGGTCGACGCGGTCGTCGCGACCGGCGCCACGATCGTCGACATGGATTTCTTCGAAGGGCTTGGCCACAAGCACTATCAGGCGCTCGAAATCCCCGACGACGACACGCTGCGCTCGCTCTACATCGACCGGATCTACGACACCTATATCGACGAGGAGCAGCTCCAGGACTGCGATCACACGATCGCCGCGATCGCGGACTCGCTGCCGGCGCGGCCCTATTCCTCGCGCGCCTTCATCCGCGAGATGGGCAAATATCTGGTCGAGCACGGCAAGAAGCCGAACAGCCTCGTCAAGCTCGCCTACGAACATGACGTGCCGATCTTCTGCCCGGCCTTCGTCGACAGCTCGGCCGGCTTCGGGCTGGTGAAGCATCAGGTCGAGGCGATGAAGGCGGGCAAGCCCTATATGGTGCTCGACGCCATCGCCGATTTCCGCGAGCTCACCGACATCAAGATCAAGGCGGGCACCACCGGCCTGCTGATGATCGGCGGCGGCGTTCCCAAGAATTTCACGCAGGACACGGTCGTTTGCGCCGAAATCCTCGGCCACGACGATGTCGAGGTCCACAAATATGCGGTGCAGATCACCGTCGCCGACGTTCGCGACGGCGCCTGCTCCTCCTCGACGCTCCAGGAGGCGGCGAGCTGGGGCAAGGTAAGCACCGCGCTCGAGCAGATGGTCTATGCGGAGGCGACCAGCGTCCTGCCGCTGCTCGCCAGCGACGCCTATCACCGCGGACATTGGAAGACCCGCGCGAAGCGCGCCTTCGCGAAGATGTTCGATTGATCGTGCGCCCATCCTCCCCTCTTCACCGAGGGGAGGATTCAGGCTTTACGCGCGCCGCCATCCGTCGCAGCCTCCGCTGATGCACGCCGCCATCCTCGCCCCCGTCGTCGCCCTTGTCGCCTGGACGCTGGTGATGATGGCCTGGATGTATCTGGTCCGCTTCCCCGCGATGAAGCGCAAGGGGATCAGCCTCAAGGGCAGGATCGGCTCCACGGGCCGCTCGCTCGACGGTGTCGTCGAGGATTGGGTCCAGTGGAAGGCGCATAACTACAACCATCTGATGGAGCAGCCGACGCTGTTCTACGCGGTCGCGATCAGCCTTGCCCTGCTCGGCGGCGGCGATGTGTGGATCAATCTCTGGCTCGCCTGGGGCTATGTCGGCTTCCGCATCGTCCACAGCCTCATCCAGGCGACAACGAACGTCGTGCGCTGGCGCTTCCTCGCCTTCCTCGGCGGCTCCTTCTGCCTGCTTGGCCTGACCGTCCACGCGGCCGCGCGCGTCCTTCACGGGCTTTGACCCTTCAATCCTCCCTGTGAAGCGAAGGGTCATGGGGAGGGAACCATGCGAAGCCTGGTGGAGGGGCATTCCGGGGCCGAAAGCCACTCCATCGTCCCCGTCCCCGTCGGCGACAGGGAGGATCGAATCGCGCCCGCCGAGCCCAGTGCCGGGCCCATAAATCCGGCGTTCACTCTTTTCGTCGCGCCCGGAAACCGGTTCGTCGCTGGAATGCAGGTTTGACGATCCGTTCGCGGCCCCCGCCGCAAGGGCCGCGCATGTTCCGGCGCGATCGCTAGCTCTCCGCTCACAGACCTCCGGCGCGTGCCGGGGTTCAGGGAGAGACGAGATGATCCGTTCCTATTCCTGGTCGCTGGGAACCGCCCTGGCCGCGCTGATGCTCGGCCCCGCCGCCAGCACCTCCGCCCCCGCCCAGGTCGCCGAGCCGATGGCGGCCGCCAGCGCCGTCACCGCCCCGGTTGCGACGCAGGCCGCCGAACGCGCCACCGTCGAGGTCGCGCCGCCCGTCGCCGCACCGCCGGCGCCGGCGCCCGCGCCCGCCGTCGACGGCGACATGACCGCACGGATCGAGGCGCTGAACCCCGGCGCCTTCGTCTGGCATCCCGAGCGGGCAACCGCCGGGCCGATCGAGATCGTCGTCTCGATCCCGCGCCAGATCGCCTATGTCTATCGCGGCGGGCAGCTGATCGGCGCGACGACCGTGTCGACCGGCCGCCCCGGCCACCGGACGCCGACCGGCACCTTCCCGATCCTCGAGAAGGACCGCGATCATCGTTCGAACCGCTACAATGACGCGCCGATGCCGTTCATGCAGCGGCTCACCTGGGACGGCATCGCCCTTCACGCCGGCGCGATCCCCGGCCATCCGGCGTCGCACGGCTGCGTCCGGCTCCCGCTCGCCTTTGCGCGCGAGCTCTATTCGGTGACGCGGGTCGGCGCGGTGGTCCACATCACCGACGAAGCCCCGTCGGCCGAGACCGCGCTGGCGACGGCGCGCGGGGTCGGCATGGCGATCGCCACCTCCGCGCCGGTGCCGGCCGCCGCGATGGCCGGGGCGATGCGCTAGGCGCGCGAAAAGCGGCCGACCAGCTCGACATGGGTGGACCAGCGGAACTGGCCCACCGGCTGCACCCAGTCGAGCCGGCAGCCGGCGTCGGCGAGCGTCCGTGCATCGCGGGCGAAGGTCGCGGGATTGCACGACACATAGGCGATCCGGGGGACCGGCGAGACGGCCAGCAGCGGCATCTGCTCCTTCGCGCCGGCGCGCGGCGGATCGAGGACGACCGCTTCGAACCGGCCCAGTTCGGCCGCATCGAGCGGCCGGCGGAACAGGTCGCGATGATCGACGAACAGGCCCTCTCGCCGCGCGCTCTTGAGCGCAAGCACCGCATCGCGGGCGCCCTCGGCGGCATAGACGCGCCCGCGGAGCGACAGGGCGAAGGTGCCGAGGCCCGCGAAGAGATCGGCGACGAGCCGCGCCTCGCCAACTGCCTCGCGCACCGCGGCGACCAGCGCTGCCTCGCCGTCCGCCGTCGCCTGGAGAAACGCATTGTGCGGAAGCGGCACCGGCACGCCGCCGAGCGTCGCGGTGACCGGCTCCGGCTCCCACATCGTCTGCGGCCCATAGCCGTCGTCGAGCGAGAGGCGGGCGAGCCGGTGCGTACGGGCGAAACCGGTCAGCGCCTCGGCCTGGGCGAGTCCTTCTGCGGACACGCCTTCGAGGAGCAAGTCGACGCCCTGGTCCGCCAGCGTCATCGCGGCGCCGGCGCGGCCGGTGAGCATGCGGCGCAGCGGCGCGACGAGATCGAACAGTTCGGGCCTCAGCACATGGCATTCGCGCATGTCGACGATGCGGTGGCTTCCCTCCGCGTTGAAACCGATCACCCCGCCCGCGGCCTTGAGCTGCGCGCGGCGGCGGCTGCGCGGCGGCGAGAGATGGGGCGTGCGGATTTCGGGCGGCGCGAGCCCCTGTGCCGCGAGCGCGGAGGCGATGCGATCCTTCAGATAATCGGCATAGGCCGCGTCGTCGACATGCTGGAGCTGGCACCCGCCGCACTCCGGGAAGTGGCGGCAGGGCGGCGCCTGGTGGTGCGCCCCGGGCAGGATCGCGCCATCGGCCGCGATCCGGTCGCCCGGCGCGGCGCCGGCGACGAACCGGCCGTCGCCCGTCACCCCGTCCCCGCGCGCGGCGAGGCGCACGACGATGTCGCCATCGCTCACAGGCATTCGGCGCAGGCGGCGGGAAGGTGCGCGATCAGATCGTCCGCGATCAGGAACGGCCCGGCCAGCGCCGCAGCGCGCCCGTGCAGCCAGATTCCGGCGCAGGCCGCCTCGAATGCCGCCATCCCGGCCGCGCGCATCGCGGCGATCGTCCCGGCGAGCACGTCGCCCGCACCGGCGGTGGCGAGCCAATGGGCGGTGGCCGCATGGATCGCCGCGCGGCCATCCGGCGCGGCAACGACGGTGTCCGGCCCCTTGTAGACGATCACCGCCCCGACCTTCGCCGCGGCGGCGCGGGCGCGCTCCACCTTGCTCCCGCCGTCCTCCCCGAACAGCGCTGCGAACTCGCCCTCATGCGGGGTAAGGATGGCGGTCGGCCCGGCCGCCGGCAGAGCGGCGCCGTCGGCGAGGATGCGAAGCGCCCCGGCATCGAGGACGAGCGGATGGCCCGATCCGGCCGCTGCCTCGAAAAGCGCGCGGCCTTCATCGTCCGGTGCGAGGCCGGGCCCGAGCAGCAGCGCGCCGATCCTTTTGTCGTCGATCCGGTCGAGAGGATCGCGGGGGTTCTGGATGATCGCCGCGGCGACGCCGTGGACCGGCTCGCGCGCCTGGAGCCGCACCGCCCCGGCCCCGGCCCGGAGCGCCGCGCCGGCGGAAAGCGCCCCGGCCCCGGCCATCCCGCCGGCGATCACCGTCACGAGCCCGCGCGTGAATTTGTGCGACTCCGGCCCCGGCGCGGCAAGGCGCGGGCGTGCGATTTCGTGGAGGTCGCTGGCCGCCTCGATACCGATGTCGGCGACGACGATCCGGCCCATGTGCCGCGCCGCGGGCTGGAGCAGATGGGCAGGCTTCAGCGTCTGGAAGGTGACGGTGAGATCGCAGTCGGGCACCGGCGAGAGGATCGCCCCGTCGTCGGTCGAAATGCCGCTCGGCAGGTCGATCGCGGCGGTGATCCGCGCCATTCCGGCGAGCGCCTCGAGCTCTGCCGCGGCATCGCGCAGGAGCCCGCGGGTGAGCCCCGTCCCGAACAGCGAATCGATCAGCAGCGGCGCCGGCTCGACATCGGCGAGGGCATGGACCTCCCGGCCCCAGGCCGCGCGCGCCGCGCTGGCGGCGGCCGTCTTCGGCTCGCCGGTCGCGGCGACGCGAACGTCCTGCCCCGCAGCCGCGAGCGCGCGCGCGACCACATAGCCGTCGCCGCCATTATTGCCGGGGCCGCACAGGACCAGCGCCGGCATCGGGCCGGCAAAGCGGCGAATCGCCGCCGCCGCGGCCTGGCCCGCGCGCTCCATCAGCGTCTCGACGCTCGTCCCGGCGGCGATCGATCGCGCCTCGGCCGCGCGCATCTCCCCGGCCGTCAGGATGACGCGTCCCTTCATCGCGGCGCGATCGTCGCGGGAAGGCGGAAGGCATCGGCGCCGATCGTCACCTCGATCCGCCGGTCGCCGATCACGCTCACGCGCGCCGGCTCCGCGCCGTCGGCCGCGATCACGCCGCGTCCGTCGCGCGTGACGAGCAGGCGTCGGAACCCGCCGTCCGGCTTGCGAAGGGTGAGCACGTGCCCCGCGCCGCTCTCGGCCTCCTCGACCGTGCAGGCGCGAGCGAACGGAGCATCGCCGGTCCGGCACTCGATCCGCCCATCCATCGTCGCGCCGCCCCCGTGGCCCGCGGGTGCATGCCCGCCGCAGGCCGCCAGCGCGACCGTCGCGGCGAGGGCGGCCCGCTTCATTGCCGCCGCAGCGCATCCAGCCGGCGCGCCACCTCCTCGCCGGAGAGCAGTGCGTCGAACCGCCGGTCCTGTTCCGGATCGCTTCGCACGCCCTCGGCGGTGAGACGGATCGAGCGCTTCAGCACGGCCAGGCTGTCGGCGCTGTTGTCCAGCATCGACTGGAGGATCGGCTTGGCGGCCGCCGCCGGCTCGACGATCTCGACCAGGCCGATCCGCCGGGCTTCCATCGCGTCGATCATGCCGGCGGTGAAGAGCAGCCGCGCCGCCTGCCCCGCCCCGACCAGGCGGACCAGCCGGTGCACGTCCTCCTGCGGATAGGCGAGGCCGAGCTTGGCCGGCGTGATCGCGAACTTGGCCTCCGGTGCGGCGATTCGAAGATCGCAGGCGATGGCGAGCGCGACCCCGGCGCCATAGCAGGGCCCTTCGATCATCGCGATCGTCGGGATTTCGAGCGCGCGAAGCCGATCGAGCGCGGCGCGGATACGCTGGCGCAGCCGCGCGCTCGCCTCCGCATCGCCAAGAAAGCGGCCGAAATCGGACAGATCGACGCCCGAACAGAAGGCGCCGCCGGCTCCGGAGACGATCAGGAGCCTGGCGTCGGTTCGCGCGATCTCGGTCAGCCGGTCGGCGATCTGGTCCCAGCCTTCGCCGGGGATTGCATTGCGCGCCTCGGGCCGATCGAGCGTGAGACGAACGACTTTACCTTCACAACCTAAGCGGATCATCGGGCCAAGTTGCCGCGCCCGCGTCCTTTTGTCTCGAAAAAAAAGCCGGGCCGGAGCGAATTGCTCACGACCCGGCACAGGGGGGCGCGGCGCCCGCCCGGTGGAGCGGGGGCCGCGGGCGAATGTCGGCGCGCGCCCGGCGCGCCTCGACCCGTTCCCCGGACAGCACGCAAGGCGCGTGCCACGACGGATTCGTGCGGCTTGCGGTGGTTAACGGGCGCGGCGGGCCGTGCCGGAACGGGACTCGCGGGTCATTTGAGACGGGTGGCAAGCATCCACCAATGCGGATGCCGGGCGGCGATCCCTGCCGCCGTCTCGTCCCGCGCCGCCGCGGAGTCGAACAGGCCGAAGCAGGTCGCGCCGGAGCCAGACATGCGGGCGACGCGCGCCGCCGCGAGTGCGTCGAGGACCTCGTCGATCGCCGGCGCGATCCGCCGGGCCGGCGCTTCGAGATCGTTGCGCCCCTCCTCCCAGTCGCCGAGGGGGCCGCCGTCGCGCCCGTCCCAGGCGCGGAAGACATCGGCGGTCGACACCGGAAGGCGCGGGTTCACGAGGAGCAGCGGCGTGCCCGCGAGCCCCGGGAGGTCCACGGCCCGCAGCCTGTCCCCCCGCCCCTCGCCGCGCATCGTCCGGCTGGCGAGGCAGGCGGGCACGTCGGCGCCGAGCCCGGCGGCGATCGCGCCGATCGCCTCATCGCCGATATCGAGCCGCCAGAACCGGCGCAGCAGCCTGAGCGTCGCCGCCGCGTCGGCCGATCCGCCGCCGATTCCCGAGGCGACGGGCAGCTTCTTGTCGAGCGTCAGCGCGGCATCGCCCACGATCCCGGCGCGATCCGCCAGCGCCCGCGCGGCGCGAAGGACGAGATTGTCGGGCTCGTCGGCAAGGTCCGCCGCGAACGGCCCGGTGACGCTGAGCGTCAGCCCCGCGCCGGGCGCCGCGGTCAGCACATCGCCCGCCTCGGCGAAGGCGAAGATCGTCTCGATCCGGTGATAGCCGTCGGCCTCACGCGCGCGGACGTGGAGGGCGAGGTTGAGCTTGGCGCAGGCGGTTTCGCGCATCAGCGCGCGGCGGCCTGCGCGTCCGGGCCGCCGGCGATCTTGCTATCGAGCCGAGCCGCGTCCTCGCCGTCGGCATAGACCCGCGCCGCGCGCCAGGCGAAGCGCGCATCGAGCCGCCGCCCCATCGCATAATAGGCATCGCCGAGATGCTCGTTGATCTCGACATCGGCGGGCGCCGCCTGCGCGGCGCTTTCCAGCAGGGTGATCGCGCCGGCCTTGTCGCCCTTGAGGAACAGCGCCCAGCCGAGCGAATCGGTGATCGCCGCATTGTCGGGCGCAAGCCGATGCGCCTCCCTCACCATCTGTTCGGCCGCGGCCATGTCCTCGCGGTGCGAAAGCTGGCCATAGCCCAGATAGTTGAGGATCAGGGCGTTGTTCGGCTGGATGCGGTTGGCGCGTTCGAGCAGGGCGCGTGCCGCCGGCCAGTTCCCGGCCTGGTCGAGCGCGCCGGCCTGGGCGAGCAGGATCGCCGCTTCGGGCATGTCGTTGGGGCCGCGAAGCTCGACCGCGCGACCGAAGGCGGCGGCGGCGTCCGCGCTGCGGCCCATCGCCATCAGCACCTGGCCAAGCCGGATCTGGTCGCTCGCGCCCGCGCCTGGCGCGCCGGCCGCCGCCTCGGCATCGGCCAGCGCTTCAGCCGCATTCCCGGCCGCGACCAGCAGCCGGGCGCGCGTGTCGCGGACCACGTCGGCGAAGGGATCGGCGGCATCGACATGCGCGAGGAGCGGCACGGCTTCGGCCGGCCGGTCCTCCTTCGCGGTCAGCTCGGCGGCGATGAGCCAGCCCTCGCTGCTCGCCGGATCGAGATAGGTCGCGATCCGCGCGAAGCCGATCGCCGGCGCGGTGAGATCGCGCGAATCGAGATCGAGCGCGAAGCGGAGCAGCAGCTCGGCCATGCCGCTGTTCGCGCCGTCGAACGCGCCGGGGACCGGGCGGCCCGCCTCGACCAGCGAACGCGCGGCGACGATCGGGCCGTCGTCCCCGGCGAGCAGGGCAAGCGCGCCGGCACGATCGCCGCGGCTCGCGATCAACCCGGCGCCGGCGATCCTGAGGCGCATCGATCGGACGCTTTGCGCGCCGGTCGCCGCGTCGAGCGCGGCGCGGCCCTCCGGCCGGTTCATCGCGACGAGCAGCAGCGCATGATGCTCCTCGACATAGCCGCCGGCGCCATCGCCCTGGCCGAGCTGGGCGAGCGGATCGCCGGCGCCCGATCCATAGGCGATCCAGGCGCGCAGGATCGGCGCCATGAAGGCGAAGATCCGCTCGCGCTCGGCGGCCGCGACCTCGCGCCGCGCCGTGGCCCAGTCGCGGCGTCGGAAGGCGTCGGCGACGATCAGCAGGCGTGCGTCGGGCCGAAGCGCCCCGGCCTGCTCCAGCGCCCGCGCGCCGCGCAGCGCCAGCGGCCAGTCACCGGCCGAGATGCCGTGGCTCATCGCCTGGGCGGCGACGATCTGGTTGTCCGGCGCGGCATCGAGCACGGCGGCGAAATCGGCGCTGGCCCGGTCGTCGGCGCCGGACGAGGCGGCGAGGCGGGCCTGGACGTAGCGGGAGAGTGGCGATGCGGTGCCGATGTCGCCCGTCGGCGCCGCTGTCGCGCCGGCCGCGGCCGCCCCCATCGCAACGGCGAGGGAGAGGCGAACGAGCGGCTTACATATTGGGATAATTGGGGCCTCCTCCGCCTTCCGGCACCACCCAGTTGATGTTCTGGGTCGGATCCTTGATGTCGCACGTCTTGCAGTGGACGCAATTCTGCGCGTTGATCTGAAGCCTGGGTGAACCGCCCTCCTCGACGAACTCATAGACGCCCGCGGGGCAGTAACGCTGCTCCGGCCCGTCATAATCGGCGAGGTTCACCCGGACCGGGATCGTCGGGTCCTTCAGCGTCAGATGGACCGGCTGGTCCTCCTCGTGATTGGTGTTGGAGAGGAAGACCGACGACAGGCGATCGAAGCTGATCACGCCGTCGGGCTTCGGATAGGCGATCGGCGCGACGAGATCCTTGCGCCACAGCCCCTCATTGTCGGGGTGATGCTTCATCGTGAACGGAAGGCCGATGCCGATCTGGCGCATCCACATGTCGATCCCGGCGAGGAAGGTGCCGATCGCGCCGCCGAACTTCGCCACCATCGGCTCGACATTGCGGACCATGGCGAGCTCCTTGCCGACCCAGCTCGCGCGCAGGTTCGGCTCGTAATCGGCGAGCACGTCCCCGCCCCGGTCCGCGGCGATGGCGGCGAAGGCGCTTTCGGCGGCGAGCATTGCGGATTTCATCGCCGTGTGGCTGCCCTTGATCCGGGGCACGTTCACGAAGCCCGCCGCGCAGCCGATCAGGGCGCCGCCGGGAAAGGCGAGCTTCGGCACCGCCTGCCAGCCGCCCTCGTTGATCGCGCGCGCGCCATAGGAGACGCGCCGCCCGCCCTCCAGGAACTGGCGGATCGAGGGGTGCTGCTTCCAGCGCTGGAACTCCTCGAAGGGCGAGAGGTGGGGATTGCGATAGTTGAGCGCGACGATGAAGCCGAGCGCAACCTGGCCGCCCGCCTGGTGATAGAGGAAGCCGCCGCCCCACGCATCGTCGAGCGGCCAGCCCTGGGTGTGGATCACCCGGCCCGGCTCATGCTTCGCCGGATCGATGTCCCACAGCTCCTTGAGGCCGATGCCGTAAGTCTGCGGCTGGCTGTCGGCGTCGAGCGCGAAGATGCGCTTCAATTCCTTGGTGAGGTGGCCGCGCGCGCCCTCCGCGAAGAAGGTGTAGCGGCCGTGCAGCTCCATGCCGGGCTGGTAATCGCTCTTGTGCGTGCCGTCGCGGGCGACGCCCATGTCGCCGGTCGCCACGCCCTTCACCGATCCGTCGTCGTTGAACAGCACTTCGGCCGCGGCGAAGCCGGGGAAGATCTCCACGCCAAGCGCCTCGGCCTGCCCCGCGAGCCAGCGGCAGAGATTGCCGAGGCTCACCGTATAGGTACCCTTGTTCGACATGAGCGGCGGCATCATCAGGTGCGGGAAGGCGAACTTGCCTTTCTTCGTCAGCACCCAATGCTCGTTCTTCGTCACCGGTACGGTCAGCGGGCTGTCGAGCTCGCGCCAGTTCGGGATCAGCTCGTTGATCGCCTTCGGATCGACCACCGCGCCCGACAGGATGTGCGCGCCGACCTCCGATCCCTTTTCGAGGATGCAGACCGACAGCTCGCGCCCAGCCTCGGCGGCGAGCTGTTTCAGGCGGATCGACGCCGCAAGGCCCGCCGGCCCGGCGCCGACGATCACCACGTCATAGGCCATCGACTCGCGTTCGCTCATTCACTCGCTCCCCTCGAAAGGCTCCTGTCGTCGCATCCCGCCAACGGCTGGCAGATAAACAGGCCCTGTCCGATTGACCAGCCCGTCGGCGGCTGACTCTATGGACCGGGAAATTACGGGGTAGAGCGAGGAATGAGCGGGGACTGGGCGACGAGCGCCCTTGGCTGGTGGCACGATGCCGGGGTCGACACGATCGTCGCGGAAGCGCCGCGCAACTGGCTGAAGCCGGCAAGCGCCGCGCCGACGGCGACCGCTTCCGACCTTCCCGATGCGGCCGTCCAGTCCGGCTTGCCCGACGATCTCGCGGCCTTCCGCCTCTGGCTCGCCGAGAGCCCGGATCTTCCGCTCGCCGCGCCGACGGCCCGCCGCTTCGCGCCGGAAGGCGATCCCACGGCCGATCTCATGATCATGGTCTCGATGCCGGGCCGCGCAGGGCTGGTCGACGGCGACGAGGGCGCGCTGCTCGATCGGATGCTCAAGGCGATCGGATATGCGCGCGACAGCGTCTATCTGGCGCCATTGTCGCCGATCCGCACACCGACCGGGCGGCTCAATGCCGACGACCTCAAGATGCTCGGCCCGATCGCACGCCACCATGTCGCCCTGGTGAAGCCCAGGGCGCTGCTGCTCTTCGGCGATGCGTGCGCGCAGGCGCTGGTCGGTGCGCCGGTCTCGGGCGCGCGCGGGCGCTGGCACGAGGTCGAAACCCCGGCCGGCCCGATCCGCGCGATCGCGACGATCCGCCCCGAGGACATGGATCGGACCCCAGGCCTCAAGAAGCTCGCCTGGGAAGATCTCCAGATGCTGATGGAAGGATTGAAGGCATGATCCGCACTGCCCTCTTCCTCTGCGCCGCAGGGATCGCCCTGTCGCCCATCCCGGCCTTCGCGACCGACGCCGGCGCCGACTCCGCCCAGCGCGCCGCCCGCGAGGCGGATGTGCCAAGGATGCTGAGCGCGTCCGAGCGCGACAATTATCGCGCGGTCTTCGCCGATCTCGACGCGGGCAATTGGGCGAGCGCGGCCGGCCGGCTCGACGGCATGACGCCGGGATTGCTCCACCCGCTCGCCCGCGCCCTGCTCTACACCATGCCCGGATCGCCGCGTGTCGAGGCCGGCCCGCTGATGGACCTGCTGCCGCGTGCGCGTGAGCTTCCCCAGGCGGCGGATCTCGCCCGGCTTGCGACGCTCCGCGGGGCAAGCGAGCTGCCGGACCTCCCGACCCCCCAGCGGCTCGCCAGTCTCGGCGGTCAGCCGCGGCGCGGGCGCGGCCCGCGCATCGTCGGCGATCCGGTCGCCGACCAGCTCGAGCCGCTGATCAACCCGCTCCTCGTCAACGATCGGCCGCAGGAGGCGGAAAGCCTCTTCGCCGCGCGCAGCGCCGATCTCACCGCGGAGGCGCGCACCCAATATCAGCAGCGGATCGCCTGGGTCTATTTCCTCAACGGCCTCGATCGCGACGCGCTGCGCGTGGCCGAAGATGGCGCGCGCGGAACCACCGAATGGGCTGCGCTCAGCGACTGGGTGGCCGGGCTCGCGGCCTGGCGGCTGGCCGATTACGACGCGGCGGCGCGCCATTTCGATGCGGTGGCGGGCCGCTCAAGCGATTACGAGCTCGTCGCCGCCGGCCATTACTGGGCCTCGCGCGCCGATGTCGCGGCCGGACGGCCCGAACGGTCGCAGGGCCGGCTCCTGGCCGCCGCCCGGCTCGGCGAGACGTTCTACGGCCTGCTCGCCCAGAGCGCGCTCGCCATCCACCGTCCGCCGACGGATCAGGATCCCTTTACCGAGCGGGACTGGCGGGCGATCGAGGGCAATTCGAACGTCCGCGTCGCGGTCGCGCTGACGGAGATCGGCGAGACGGGCCGCGCCGGCGATCTGCTTCGCTGGCAGGCCCGGATCGGCGCGCCGCGCGATCACCTTGCCCTGGTCCATCTCGCCGCGAAGCTGAACCTCACAAGCGCCCAGATGTGGCTCGCCCATAACGGCCCGCGCGGCACCAGGGTCGAGACGATCGACCGCTATCCGGAGCCGAGCTGGCGGCCGGCGGGCGGCTGGCGGGTCGATCCGGCGCTCGCCTTCGCCCACGCGCTCCAGGAATCGGGCTTCCGGCCGGAAGCGGTGAGCCCGGCGGGCGCGCGCGGGCTGATGCAGGTCCGGCCCGGCAGCGCCGGCGACATGGCCCGCGCGCGCGGCGCGAGCGTCACCGCGGCGCAGCTCAACGATCCCGTCGTGAACCTCGAATATGGCCAGGCCTATCTCGAATATCTGCGCGATCAGGATTGCACCGGCGGCCTGCTTCCCAAGGTGATCGCCTCCTACAATGCCGGGCCGCTTCCGGTGGCGACGTGGAACAGCCGCTACGACCAGAGCGATCCGCTGCTGTTCATCGAGACGATCCCTTATTGGGAGACGCGCGGCTACGTGCCGATCGTCCTTCGCAATTACTGGATCTACGAGGGCCGCGACGCCGACAGCTCGGTCAGCCGCCGCGCCCTCGCCCAGGGCATGTGGCCGCGCTTCCCGGGCATGAGGGGCGCCGTCGCGGTGCGTATCCCGCCACGCCCGGCGCCGGTGCAGACGGCGATGGCCCCCGCCTCCACCCAGACCGCCGGCGACTGAACGCGCGCCCGCGCGGCGCGGATTGTTCTTGATATGTTCCCGTCCGTCGCTTAATCCCGGGCGGATGCGGCCCGATGTCCGTCCCGGTCGCGGCGCGCCCGAGAATCGCACGCCGACGCGTTTCAACCTGAAGGTCCGCGAGGCCGACGGGGACTGGCTGGACGCGCGCGAGGAGCAGGATGGCGGCGCGCCGCCGCTGCGTACCAGCGTCACCGTCGAGCATCCGAAGACGATCATCAGCCGCAATCAATCGCCCGACGTCGGCTTCGATCGCTCGATCAATCCCTATCGCGGCTGCGAGCATGGCTGCATCTACTGCTTCGCGCGGCCGACCCATGCCTATCACGATCTCTCGCCCGGCCTCGATTTCGAAAACCGCCTGTTCGCCAAGCCCGATGCGGCGAAGCTGCTTCGCGCGGAGCTGGGCCGGCGCGGCTATCGGGTCCGCCCGATCGCGATGGGGACGAACACCGATCCCTATCAGCCGATCGAGGCGAAATGGCGGATCACCCGCTCGATCCTCGACGTGCTCGCCGAAACGAGGCACCCGGTGACGATCACCACCAAGTCGGACCGGGTCACGCGCGACATCGACATCCTCGCGCAGATGGCGGCGCAAGGCCTTGCCGGCGTCGCGCTTTCGGTGACCTCTCTCACCCCGGCCATCTCGCGGACGCTGGAGCCGCGCGCGCCGGCGCCGCGCAAGCGCCTGGCGGCGCTGAGGCGGCTCGCCGATGCGGGCGTCCCCGCTTATGTCTCGATCGCGCCGGTCGTGCCCGGGATCACCGATCACGAGCTGGAGGAGATCGTCGCCGCCGCCGCCGATGCGGGGGCGATCGGCGTCTTCTTCCTCCCCGTCCGCCTGCCGTTCGAGGTCGCGCCCTTGTTCCGCGCCTGGCTCGACGAGCATTTCCCCGATCGGGCCGGCAAGGTCATGCACATCATCCAGTCGCTCCGCGGCGGCCGCGACAACGATCCCGATTTCTTCACCCGGATGCGCGGGAAGGGCCCCTGGGCCGCGCTGCTGCGCACCCGATTCGAGCGCGCGGTGAAGGCGCACGGCCTCAACATCGAGAAGCGGCCCCTGCGCACCGACCTGTTCGAACCGCCGCAGGGCGATCAGCTGAGGCTGCTTTAGGCTCGCGACTCGTTGAGCCGCGAGCCCGGACCACTCGGGGCCGCGCTTGGCCAGTCAGCCGTTGGCCGCGACCTTGACCGGCTTCAGTGCGCGAACCACCATCCAGAATGCGTCGCACCAGGCGGGCGCGACGTCGCGCGGCACGTTCGGGCCGAGCAGGTCGCTCATCACAGGCACCAGCGCATCGCCGAACCGCGAATAGAAACGACCGTCGATGCCGAGCGCGGCGTGACGGCTCGAGACGTCGTCGAGCGGACGAAGCGCGCCCGTCCCGCTGAGGCTGTGCGCCTGATCGATCAGCAATTCGGTGAGCGTGCGTGCGATCGTCTCGACATCGCGGGCGCTGCGCTGGCGGGAAACGCCGCGCAGGGCCCAGGCGAGACGGGCGACGATCGCCTCCTTGTGCTGGCGGACGAGGGGGAGCGTGCGGACCAGCATGTCGCGCTGGTGCAGGCTGATCGGTGTCGACATGATTGAGTTCCTTTCGGCCGCGCCGCGCCTTCGCGACCGGCCTTTCAAACGGTGGAAATCGCGGCGCGGGCGGACCCGCGACACGGCCGGATTTTCGCGTGATGATCGCCCTCGCGGGCCGGGCGTCAGTGGACGCGCCGCCCCGAGGGCCGCGTGCGTGCCATCAGGCTGCTCCCATGCAGCCGGAACCGTTCGAAAGAGGGAAAGCGCCTCATGCCCTCAACATAGGCCCTGCTCCCAGCCGGGACAAGGCGGCAGGCCAGTCGAGCCCGGTCGGGCCGGCTGCGTAATCGCGCTCGCGATAGGCGAACCAGTCGAAATCCGCGGGGCGCGCGGTGCCGGCCATGTCCTGGCAGGCGAGCCCCACGAAGGCGCCGGTGAAATTGGGCAGGCCCGGCGCGCTGGCTTCGTCGGACAGGATCGAGGCATCGAAGATTTCGGGAATCCACGTCCAGCCGGCCTGTCCCTCGGCCCGGAAGGCGAAGCGCAGACGTTCGTAATCCACCTCGCAGCGCAGCTCGATCCGCCCCGGCGGAATCGCGACCGGCGCGGTGAAGGCGTCGGCCTGCGGGGCGTCGGGGAGCGCGGACATGACGCGGATGTGCCGGCCCAGCGCCTCGTCATGGCTGACGTGGAGGTAATGGAACTTCGCCGCGTTATAATAGCAGACCAGCCCCGCCGCTTGCTGGTAATGCGCCGGATCGAAGTCCATCGCGCAGGCGGCGGAATAGCAGAAGGCCTGCTGCCGCCGCGCGACCAGCGCCTGGGTGAAGAGGCTGCCGATCGACTCGCGGCCGTATAGGCGCAGATGGCCGGGCCGCGCGGAAAGGCTGAAGATCGCCTCCGGCTCGGGCGTCCGCAGCCACTGGAAATCGATCGCAAGCCCGGGCGCGTCGAAATCCTCCCGCTGGTCGATCGATGGCCCGCGCTCGGCCTCGACCACGGGCAATCCGTCCCCCGCCTCGGTGCGTAGCCACCCGTCCGCGCCCCAGCACATCTTCTGGATCGCCGTCTCGCGCCCCATGACGCAGCGGCCCCGGTTCGACAGCGGGCGGCCGCACAGATAGACCATCCAGGTCTCCCCCGCCGGCGTTTCGACCAGATCGGCATGGCCGGCGCGCTGCAACGGCGCATCGGGCCGGTCGCGCGCCGACAGGATGTGGACGTCGGGATGGAGCTCGTAAGGCCCTTCGATCGATCGCGCGCGCGCCATCGTCACCGCATGGTTCCAGCCGGTGCCGCCCTCGGCGGTGAGCAAATAGTAATGATCCCCGCGCCGGTAGAGATGCGGCGCTTCGGTAAGGCCCAGCGGCGTGCCTTTGAAGATCAGCCGGCGCTCGCCGATCAGGCGGCGGGCCCGCGGGTCATATTCCTGGAGGACGATCCCGCCGAAGCGGTTGCGGCCGGGCCGATGGTCCCACAGCATGTTGACCAGCCATTTGCGCCCGTCCGCGTCGTGGAAGAGCGAGGGATCGAAGCCGCTCGAATTGAGGTGAACCGGGTCCGACCACGGCCCGTCGATCGTCTCGGCCGTCACCAGGTAATTGTGAAAATCGCGCAGGCTCGCGCCCGAAGCGCCGGCCGTCGTGGTGCGGCCGTAGCGCTTCACATCGGTATAGACGAGGTGGAAGCGCTGGCCGTCATGGCTGAGGCACGGCGCCCAAACTCCGCATCCGTCCGGATCGCCGCGCAGGTCGAGCTGGCTGGCGCGATCGAGCGGCCGGGCGACGAGCCGCCAGTTCTCGAGATCGCGGCTATGGTGGATCTGGACGCCGGGAAACCATTCGAAGGTCGAGGTCGCGACATAATAATCCTCGCCCACCCGCACGATCGACGGATCGGGATTGAAGCCGGGCAGGATCGGGTTGCGGATCATGCGGCGGCGGGCCTCCTCACCAATGCCCAGAGCACCGCCGCGCCGAGCAGGTCGAGCAAGGCGAGCGCGACGAAGAAGGGCGTATAGCCGATCCGCGCGACCAGCCCGCCGATGGCGAGCGAGAAGAGGAGGACGCCGAGATTCGCGAACAGCCCGGCGGAGCCGGCGACGGTGCCGACCTCGTGCCGGCGGAACAGGTCCGGCGCCATGGCGATGACGGTGATCGACAGCGTCTGGTGCGCGAAGGCGCCGAGGCAGAGCAGGCCGATCGCGGCATAGGCGCTTTCCACCGTGCCGACGAACATCATCCCGGTCATCATCACTGCGCCGAGCGTGAACGCGCCCTTGCGCGCGGTGATGAGGTCGAGCCCCCGTCTCTGCAGGAACAGCGCCACCGCCGGTCCGAACAGGCAGCCAAGGTCCGCCGCGACGAACGGGAGCCAGGCGAAGAGCGCGATATGGGCAAGATCGAAGCCGCGCGCCTGGGTGAGATAGAGCGGCATCCAGAAGGTCAGCGTCCCCCAGGTGGGATCGGCGAGGAAGCGGGGCAGCGCGATGCCCCAGAAATTGCGCTGGCGGGCGATGGCGAGGAACGAGGGACGCGCATCGCCGGCGGCGAGATGCGGCTCCTGCCCCGCCGCGATCGTCGCGCGCTCGTTCTCCCCGAGCGCCGGATGCTCGGCCGGCGGGCGATAGGCGAGCCGCCAGCACAGCGCCCAGACCAGGCCGAGCGCGCCGGCGATGACGAAGGCCGCGCGCCAGTTCCACATCCAGATCGCCCAGACGACGAGCGGCGGCGCCAGCACGCCGCCGAGCGACGCCCCGATATTGTAGAGGCCGGTCGCCAGCCCCCTCTCCTTCGCCGGGAACCATTCGGCGACGACCTTGAGGCCGCCCGGGTGCGCCGCCCCTTCGGCGAGGCCGAGCGCGCCGCGCAGTCCGGCGAGCGCCCGCCAGCCGCCCGCCAGCCCGTGCGCCATGGTGATCGCGCCCCAGGCTGCGGCGAACAGCGCCAGGCCGGCGCGAATCCCGATGATGTCGAGCAACCAGCCGGTGATCGGCTGCGCCATGATGCCGATCTGGAAGGCGGCGGTGATCCACGAATATTGCTCGGCGTCGATGTCGAGATCGGCCATCATCGTCGGCGCGGCGACGCCGAGCGTCGATCGGGTCAGGAAATTGAGCGCCGTCCCCGCCATGACGAGCGCGATGATCCACCAGCGCAGCCCGCGGATATGCCGTCCCATAGGCGCTCGCCCTCCCCTCGCGGGCGATGCGCCGCCGCCCGTCATGTGAGCGCTAACATAGCCTCAGCGCCCCGCCTGTCCAGCCGCCACGGTCCAATGTTCGAGGCCGGCGATCCGGCCGGCCGCGGCGACGATCAGGTCGGCGAGCCGACGGTGATCGGCGAGATCGGGATGGTGGTCGCATCCGGTCAGCCCAAGGCCGTCATAGCTCAGTGTCGCGACCGGCTCGCGCGCCGTCCGGTTGAGCGCGGCGGCGACCTGTTCGAGGTCGGCGAAATAGGGATCGCGGCCGACGAGGAGCAGGCGTGCCTGCGGCTGGCGCGCCATCAGCGCGCGCGCGAAGGCGACATAGCGGGCGCGCCAGTCGGCGCGCAGCGCATCGCGGTTCGCCCATCGTTCGCCGGGGTGGAGATCGGTCGAAAAATCGTTCGCGCCGAGCGCGATCACGATCAGCTGCGGCCGCCACGCATCGCGCGCCGCATCCCACGGCATTGTCTCCCCCGGAATGGCGCGGCCGTAGATCGCCGGCAGGCTGAGGCCGGGCGCGACGCCGTCATAATTGCGGACGACGCCGAAGCCTGAAAAAGCGATGATCCGGTAATCCGCGTCCAGCCGGCGCGCCGCGAGCGGGCCGAAGGCCTGGCTGGTGTCGGTCGTGTCGTGGACCTCTGCGCGGGTGCAGGCCGGGCCGTGCGCCGTATCGCCATAGCCGACGGTATAGCTGTCTCCGACAAATTCGATTTCCCGAGTCCGCGCCGGCGGGTCCAGCGGCGTCGCCTCGGGATCGGTGCTGAATCCGATGAAGCGGCTGCTCCCCTCCTGGCTCTCCGTCACCTTGTCGAGCCGGACGACATGGTCGCCAGGATCGAGCCCGCCGATGTCGAGGCGCACCTCGCCCGGCCCGATCAGCTCGGCGCGCACGGCGCCGTCGATGGAAAGCCGCAGCCGGTCGGCGCCCGGAACTGCGTCCACGCTCACGGCCGTGCCCCGGAAACGACTTTCGAAATAGACGCCCGGCCAGCCGAACCGCCAGCTCCCGTCCGCCTCCTGCACCGCCCGGCCCCCGACATGGACCGGCAGCGCCGCCGACGCCGCCGCCGGTATCGCAATGAGGAGCAGCAGTGGAAAGGCGCGCCGCCACATGGGCACGAGCCTAGATCGATTCGTCGGCGGAAGAAAAGCGCCGCTTCGCGCGTGCCGTTATCGCGCCTCGGGCGCCCAAGCCGCAAGGACGCGCGCGGTCAGCGCCTCGCAATCGGCGCCGGCGAAGGGGAAGCTGCCGAAGAGCGCTTCCTTGACGTCCGGGGCAAGCGCCTCGCGGAGGCGGCGACGGGCGCGCAGATGCCTCGTCTTCACCGTCGCCGGATTGAGATCGAGCGCATCCGCCACCTCCTCGACGCTCTGCCCCTCGATCTCGCGAAGCACGAAGACGATTCGAAACGGCGCGGGCAGCGCCGCGATCGCCCGTTCGAGCAACTGCCTGAGCTCGGCCCGCGCATGGGCCAGGTCGGGCGCGGTTCCGGCGATCGAGCCCTGCATGAACGTCTCCCGATAATCGTCGAGCACGGTGACGGCCGCCGCGTCGAGATGGGCGCGGCGGCGCTTCAGCGCGCGCTGCCGGGCCAGCGCCTCGTTGATCGCGATGCGGGTGAGCCAGGTGGACAAGGCCGATCGCCCCTCGAACCGGCCGATCGCCGCGAAGGCCTTGAGATAGGCGCTCTGCACCGCATCCTCCGCCTCCGCCCGGTTGCCGAGAATGGCGAAGACGGCGCGGAAGAGACGCTGGTTGTTGCGCGTCGTCACCAGCCGCACCGCATGGGGATCGCGCGCGGCGACGAGCGCGGCGAGCGACATGTCGTCGAGCGACTCATGGTCGCGCTGGACGAGTGCTGTCATCCTCCCCTCCACTTTCACGTCGCCTCGGCGGGCGCAAGCGAGGCGATCGGCCCGCGCCGCGCCCCGGCATCGTCGTTCCCCGCATAAGCCATGCGACGCATCTCCCACCCGAAACGGCGATTGGATGCCGCCGGGGCGGTCGACGTTCCCGAAAGCCCGTCGGCCCGCGGGCGATCGCCGGAGAATTTTCCGCCGCCCGGGAACGCGGCGGCGGCGCCGGCATCAAACAGGCCGCGAGCCCGAACCGAGGCCCGCCCAAAAGGGAGATTCACGATGAAGACCATGTTCGCGCTGGGCGCGATCGCCGCGCTCGCCATCGCCGCGCCGGCGGCGGCGCAGGCCCCGACCGATCCGCAGATCGCCCATATCGCCTATACCGCCGGCCAGATCGACGTCGAGGCGGGCCGCCAGGCGCTGCGGATCTCGCACAACCAGGCGGTCCGCGCCTTCGCCGAGACGATGGTTCGCGATCACGAGGCGGTGAACCGCCAGGCGCTCGCCCTGGTGCAGCGGCTCCAAGTCACGCCGGAGGCCAATGCGACCAGCACCGCGCTCACCGCTCAGGCCGCCGCGGCGCGCGATCGCCTCTCGCACCTCACCGGCGCCGCCTTCGATCGCGCCTATGTCGCCAACGAGATCGCCTTCCACCGCACCGTCAACGGCGCGCTTCGCGACACGCTGATCCCGAACGCGCACAATGCCGAGCTGAAGTCGCTGCTCGAATCGGGGCTGGCGCTCTTCACCGAGCATCAGACCCATGCCGAACATATGGCGCAGGCGTTGAGATGAGGCGCGCCGCCCTCGCGGTCGCCCTCGTCGCGCTTGCCGCGGCGAGCCCGGCGCTCGCGGCCGATCATGTCGTCGTGCTCTCGAACATGCGGTTCGGCGCGCTCCCGGCGAACCTTCGGGTCGGCGACACGATCACCTGGGAAAACCGGGACATGGTCGCGCACACGGCAAGCGCGCGCGATCGCAGCTTCGATGTCACGCTGCAGCCGCACCAGGCCAGGCGAATCACGCTTCGGCACGCCGGGCCGGTGGCCTTCTATTGCCGCTATCACCCGGCGATGCAGGGGGAGTTGCGCGTCGCGGCGCGCTGACCCCGTCGAGCCAGGCGCGGTGACCCCCATCGGCCGCGCTTCCCCTCCACCGGCCGAAACCCCCGGTGGAGGGGCTTTGCTCAGCCGAGCGCCTTCTTGAGCAGCTCGTTGACGACCTGCGGGTTCGCCTTGCCGGCCATCGCCTTCATCGTCTGGCCGACGAAGAAGCCGAACAGCTTGTCCTTGCCGCCGCGATATTCGGCGACCTTGTCCTGGTTCGCGGCCAGCACCTCGGCGATCACCGCCTCGATCGCGCCGGTGTCGCTGGTCTGCCTGAGGCCGCGTTCCTCGACGATCCTGTCCGGCGCATCGCCGGTTTCGAGCATGATCTCGAACACCTGCTTGGCGAGCGTGCCGGACAATGTGCCGTCGGCGACGAGCTGGAGCAATTGCGCCGCGTCGGAAGGACTTACCGGGCTGTCCTCGATCCCCTTGCCAAGTTTGTTCAGCGCCCCGAACAGGTCGGAGATGACCCAGTTGGACGCGCGCTGCGCCTGATCCTCGCCAAGCTCGGCGAGCAGCGCCTCGAACCAGCGCGCGGTCTCCACCTCGGCGGTGAGCACCGCGGCATTATAGGCCGACAGGCCGAGCTGGTTCTCGTAGCGCGCGCGCTTGGCGTCGGGCAGTTCGGGCAGGCTCGCCCGGCACTCGGCGAGGAAATCCTCGCTGAGTTCCAGCGGCAGCAGGTCCGGATCGGGGAAATAGCGGTAATCGTGCGCGTCCTCCTTGGACCGCAGCGACCGCGTCTCGCCCCGGTCGGGATCGTAGAGCCGCGTTTCCTGGGCGACCGTGCCGCCCTCCTCGATCAGGTCGACCTGGCGGCGCGCCTCATGCTCGACCACCGCCATGATGAAGCGCACCGAATTGACGTTCTTGGTCTCGGTCCGCGTGCCGAACGGCGCGCCGGGGCGGCGCACGCTGACATTGACGTCGGCGCGCATCGATCCCTGCTCCATATTGCCGTCGCACGACCCGACATAGCGAAGGATCGATCTCAGCTTGCGGACATAAGCTCCTGCTTCTTCTGGAGAACGCATGTCCGCCTTGGACACGATCTCCATCAGCGCGACGCCGGAGCGGTTGAGATCGACATAGGAATGATCGGGATGCTGATCGTGCATCAGCTTGCCCGCATCCTGCTCGACATGGATTCGCTCGATGCCGATCGTCTTGGTGGTGCCGTCCTCGAGATCGACGCTGATCTCCCCCTCCCCGACGAGCGGGTGGAAGAGCTGGCTGATCTGGTAGCCCTGCGGCAGATCGGCGTAGAAATAATTCTTCCGGTCGAAGCGCGACCAGGCGTTGATCTTGGCGTCGATCGCCATGCCGGTGCGAACCGCCTGGCGGATGCACTCGACGTTCGGCACGGGCAGCATCCCGGGCATCGCCGCGTCGATCAGGCTCACCTGCGTGTTCGGCTCCGCCCCGAAGGCGGTCGCCGCGCCCGAGAAGAGCTTGGCCTCGGACGTGACCTGCGCGTGGACCTCGAGGCCGATCACGACCTCCCATTCGCCGGTAGCGCCGTGGATTCGGTAGTCAGACATGGGCAATTCCAAAAATTCCCCGCTCGTGGATATCGTCCGCGCTCACCACCACGCCTCCGGCCGTGCCGCAAAGCCCGCGCGCTGCTCGATGGCGAGGCCGGCGTCGAGCACGCCCTGTTCGTCCAAGGCCTTGCCGACGATCTGGAGGCCGAGCGGCAGGCCCTGCCCGTCGAGCCCGGCCGGCACCGACATGGCGGGCAGACCGGCAAGGCTTGCCGGGACCGCGAAGACATCGTTCAGGTACATGGCGAGCGGATCGGCGGTCTTCTCGCCAAGGCCGAAGGCAGCGCTCGGCGCGGTCGGGGTGAGGATCACGTCGCACTGCCCCCACACCGCCTCGAAATCGCGGGCGATCAGCGCGCGCACCTTCTGCGCCTGGTTGAAATAGGCGTCGTAGAAGCCGGCGGAGAGCACATAGGTGCCGATCATGATCCGGCGCTTCACCTCGGCGCCGAAGCCGGCGGCGCGGGTCGCCTCGTACATGTCGTTGAGGCCGCCCTGCTCAGGCGCGACGCGCTTGCCGTAGCGAACGCCGTCATAGCGGGCGAGGTTGGACGAGGCCTCGGCCGGCGCGATGATGTAATAGGTCGGCAGCGCATATTTCGTGTGCGGCAGCGAGACCTCGACGATCTCGGCGCCGGCGTCGCGCAGCCATTCGATGCCCTGGTCCCACACCGCGTCGATCTCCGCGGGGACGCCGTCGATCCGATATTCCCTCGGGATGCCGACCCTTTTGCCCCTGAGATCGGGCGACAGCGTCGCCTCCCAGGCCGGCACGGGCAGGTCGAGCGAGGTCGAATCCTTCGGATCGAAGCCGGCCATCGCCTCGAGCATGATCGCGCAGTCGCGCACGTCGCGCGCCATCGGCCCGGCCTGGTCGAGCGAACTCGCGAAGGCGACCACGCCCCAGCGCGAGCAGCGGCCATAGGTCGGCTTGATGCCGGTGATGCCGGTGAAGGCGGCGGGCTGGCGGATCGATCCGCCGGTGTCGGTGCCGGTCGCGCCGGGGCAGAGCCGCGCCGAGACCGCGGCCGATGAGCCGCCCGAGCTTCCGCCCGGCGCGAGCGCGGCATTGCCGCCGTCGCTTCGCCGCCAGGGCGAGATCACCGGCCCATAGCCGCTGGTCTCGTTGGACGAGCCCATCGCGAACTCGTCCATGTTCAATTTGCCGAGCATCCCGGCGCCGGCGGCGAACAGATTGCCGCTGACCGTGCTCTCATAGGTCGGCGTGAAGCCTTCGAGGATGCGGCTGCCGGCGGTGGTCTGGACGCCCTTCGTCGCGAACAGGTCCTTGATGCCGAGCGGCACGCCCGACAGCGGCTTCAGGTCGCCCGACGCGCGCGCGGCATCGGCGGCATCGGCGGCGGCGAGCGCATGGTCCGGAGTCTCGGCCACGAAGGCGTTGAGCCCCCGCCCCTTCTCGACCGCGGCGACGAACGCCTCGGCCACGTCGCGGGCGGAAAAGTCGCCGGCCTTCACCCCGTCGCGGATCGCCGCGATGCCGAGATCGGTCAGCGCGCTCATTCGATCACCTTCGGCACCGCGAAGAAGCCGTGTTCGGCGACCGGCGCGTTCTTCAGCACGTCCTCGCGGATGCCGCCATCGGTCACTTCGTCCTCGCGCAGGCGCAGCCTGTTGGGGATGACCGCCGTCATCGGCGCGACCCCGGAGACATCGACCTCCCCGAGTTGCTCGATCCAGCCGAGAATGTTGGAAAGCTCGGGCGCGAGCGATTCGACCTCGGCGTCGGTGACGGCGATGCGGGCGAGCTTCGCGATATGGCGAACGGTTGCGGTATCGACGGACATAGGGGCCTTTTGCTGTCGTGGGCCGGCGCGCGGCCCGCGATGGCGGCTAGCATCCCCGCTGCACTGCGGCAAGAAGCCGCGCCGTCAGCGCGTCTCCGGCATCGTCCGGCAGATGATCGGCAGCGGCTGCGCGGTCGCCCGGGCGATGCTCATCTGGGCCGGGCTCTGGCAGATGATCGTGTCGGCCGCCCGTGCATTGCGAATCTGCGCGTCGGTCAGAAAGGGCGCGACGCTGACGGAAACGCGCGCCTCGCGCACCCAGGAAAGCCGCGCGCGGTTGAGCCCGGCGAGCGGAACCGGGTGCGCCCCGGCCGTCGACGGGATCGTCTGCGGCGGCGACATGCCGAGGTCGATCGTCTCCGATATCTCGTCGACGTCGCGGCGGTGGGCCGGCACCGGATCGCCGTCGAAGCTCAGGAAGACCCGCATCGGATAATGGTTGCGCGCAATCGATGCGGCCGCGGCCGGCGTATATTGGACATCGAGCGTGATCGGGCCGGCCGGCCCGGCAGGCTGCGCGGCCAGCGGCAGCGCCGCAAGGGCGGCGATTGCGACAATAACCAGCTTTTTCATGCAGACACTCCCTCTTCGTTCCGGACTCGCAATTGCCCGACCGCTCGAGGTGGCACAACCCGCTTGACGATTGTGTAAGTCAATACTAACGGTAAGTCATGACGAACGGAACTGCCACGGCCGCGCTCGCCAGCCTCGCCGATCCGACGCGCCGGGAGATTTTCGAGCGCCTTGCCCGGCGTCCGTCCGCGGTCGGCGCGCTCGCCGAGGGGTTGCCGGTGAGCCGCCCGGCAGTGTCGCAGCACCTGCGCGTCCTCAAGGAGGCGGGCCTGGTGACCGACGAAGCCAATGGCACCCGCCGGATCTACCGCATCGATCCCGCCGGGATCGGCGCGATCCGCGCCTGGCTCGATGGTCTCTGGGCGGAGCAGCTCGGCGCCTTCAAGGCCTTTGCCGACCGGATTTCCGAGGAGGAGAAGCAGACGTGACCATTGCCCCCATCGTTCAATCGGCTGTCGTCGACGTGCCTCCGGCCCGCGCCTTCTCGCTCTTCGCCGAGCTGATGGGCGAATGGTGGGCCCGCGGCAAGACCGTGGGCAACAAGCCGCACGAGGCGATCGTGATCGAGCCGATGCCCGGCGGCCGCTGGTTCGAACGCGATGCCGACGGCAACGAGACGATGTGGGGAAATGTCATCGAATGGGCGCCGCCGCATCGGCTGCTGCTCGCCTGGCGGCTCGGCCCCGATTTCACTTATGATCCGAAGCTGGAGACCGAGCTGGAGATCACCTTCGAGCCGGAAGGCGACGGCACCCGCGTCACGCTGGAGCACCGCCATCTCGAACGTCTCGGCGCGCGGGCGCGCGAGATTGCCGAAAAGCTCGGCAATGGCTGGCCAGGCGTTTTCGCCCGCTTCACCGATTTCGCAGCGAAGGCGACGGCGCAATGAGCCGCTTCACCGTTCACGGCGTTCCGGGCAGCCCCTATGTGCGCGCGGTTCTGCTGACGCTCGAGGAGAAAGGCGCCGATTGGCGGCTCCAGGCCATGGGCATGGGCCACAACAAGACCCCCGACTATCTGGCGCTCCAGCCGTTCGGGAAGATCCCCGTCCTCCTCGACGGCGATTTCCGGCTCTACGAGACGCACGCGATCCTTCGCTATCTCGATCGGGTCCTCAGCGCGCCGCCGCTGGTGCCCGACGATCCGAAGCAGGCCGCGCGGATGGATCAGCTCATCAGCATCACCAATGCCCATGTCCGGCCGGAGGTGAGCGGCGCGATCACCTTCGCCCGGATCGTGGCGCCGAAGTTCGGCATTCCGATCGATGAAAGCACGATCCCGCCGGCCATCCCGGCGGCGGAGAAATGCGTCGCCGCGATCGCCGAGCTGATCGGAGGGCAACCCTATATGGCCGGCGAGGACGTCTCGCTCGCCGATCTGATGCTCGTCCCGCACCTCGATTATTTCGCCCAGTGCGCGGAGGGCGAGGCGATTCTTGCCCCCCATCCCGCGTTGGGCGCCTGGCTGAGCCGGATGCGCGCGCGGCCGAGCATGGCCGCGACCGGCTGGGACAGGCTGCTGGAGGGCGTCGAAGCCGCCTGACCCCTTGCCAGCGGGCCCCGCATCGGCTTGGACGCGCGGGTGGCGAGGAAAAGATCACACCCGGCGGTGCGCTTCCTGTGGATCGTGGCGGGCCTTACCGTCCTGTTCATGGCGGGGGCGCTTGCCTATCGCCTGTTCGAAAAGGACCTGATGCGGCTCGCGCTGGTGCCGCGAGGCGACTTCCACGAGGTCGCGATGCCGGCCGGCGCGAATTATCGCGACGAATCGCTGTGGATCGCGCGGCCGGACATTCCGAACAACCCGTCGCTGTGGACCCCGCACGGCTTCAGCGCGACCGGCACGCCGCGGGTGTCGGTCTTCTTCATCCACCCGACCTCGTTCATGGAGCGATCGGCCTGGAACGCGCCGATCGACGATCGCGAATCGCAGGATCGCGCCCGCCTGTTCGTTCGCGGCGATGCGAGCGCCTTCAACGGCATCGGCGCGGTCTGGGCGCCCAAATATCGCCAGGCGACCTTCGGCGCCTTCCTCACCGATCAGGCCAATGCCCGGCGTGCGCTGGATTTCGCCTATCGCGACGTGCGCGCCGCCTATGAGGAATTCATCCGCGAGGCGCCGGCGGACCGGCCGATCATCCTCGCCGCGCACAGCCAGGGCAGCTACCATCTGATGCGCCTCCTCGCCGATCGAATCCGCGGCGCGCCCGAGGCGAACCGGATCGTCGCGGCCTATGTGATCGGCTGGCCCATTTCGGAGACCGCGGACCTGCCGGCGCTCGGCCTTCCCGCCTGCCAGCGGCCCGATCAGGCGCGCTGCATCCTTTCGTGGCAGAGCTTTGCCGAGCCCGCCGATCCCAGCCAGATCACCGATCGCTACGATGCCTCGCGCGGGCCGGCGGGGCCGCGGGCCGGATCGCCGATGCTGTGCGTCAACCCGCTGACCGGCCGGCGCGGCGGCGCGGCCTCGATGAACGCCGATGCCGGGACGCTGGTGCCGAGCGAGGATTTCAGCGACGGCACGATCCGCCCGCACGCCGTCTCGGCCCGCTGCGACCTGCGCGGCTTCCTCCTCGTCGGGACGGTCGCCTCGTTGCCGCCGATGGGCAATTACGTGCTGCCCGGCAACAATTACCACGTCTACGATTACGCGCTCTTCTGGGCGAACATCCGCGCCGATGCCGCGCGCCGGCTGGCGGCCTGGCGCGGCCGATGATCGTTGCCGATCCCGCCGCCTTCGCCGCCGCGCTGCCGCTCAAGGGCCGCCTCCTCGGCCTCGATGTCGGCACGAAGACGATCGGCCTCGCGCTGTGCGATTCGGCCTGGACGATCGCCAGCCCCGCCGAGACGATCCGCCGGACCAAATTCGCCAAGGACATGGAATCGCTTCGCACCCTCGCCGCGCATCAGGCGGTGCGCGGTCTGGTCGTCGGCCTGCCCCTGAGCCTCGACGGCAGCGAAAGCCCGCGCACCCAATCGGTCCGCGCCTTCGCCCGCAATCTCGCCCCGCTCCACCTGCCGATCCTGCTGTGGGACGAACGCTGGTCGACCCAGGCGGTCACCCGCGCGCTGATCGAGGCCGACGCGAGCCGCGCCCGCCGCGCCGAGCTCGTCGACAAGATGGCCGCCGCCTACATCCTCCAGGGCGCGATCGACATGCTTGCGGGACTGGGGGACGCCCCCTAAGGCACGGCTTTGATGTCCGCGCCCGCCTTTCCCCACCCTCACCTGCTCGGGATCGAGGGCCTTTCCGCCACCGATATCAATTCGATCCTCGACGAGGCCGAGCCCTGGATCGATTTCAACCGCGGCAAGCGCAAGGCCGATGGCCGGCTCGCCGGGCTGACCCAGATCAACGCCTTTTTCGAAAATTCCACGCGCACGCTCTTCTCGTTCGAGATCGCGGGCAAAAGGCTTGGCGCGCAGGTGTCGAGCTTCCATCCCGCCGCCTCCAGCGTCCGCAAGGGCGAGAGCCTGATCGATACCGCGCAGACGCTGAACGCGATGCGCCCCGACCTCATCGTCATCCGGCACGAGGCGAACGGCGCCGCGGCCGAGGTCGCCGCCCATGTCGATTGCCCGGTGATCAATGCCGGCGACGGCCAGGGCGAGCATCCGACGCAGGCGCTGCTCGACGCGCTCACCATCCGCCGCCGCTTCGGCCGGATCGAGGGGCTGAAGGTCGCGATCTGCGGCGACATCCGCCACAGCCGCGTCGCCGGCTCCAACATCCGCGCCCTGCCGCTGCTCGGCGCCGATCTCAGGCTGGTCGGGCCGCGGGCCCTGCTCCCCGCCGCGCTGCCCGAGGGAGTCGCCGCCTTCACCGATTTCGACGAAGGCATTGCCGGCGCCGACGTGGTGATGATGCTGCGTATCCAGCGCGAGCGCCTGGAGGCCGGGCTCGACGACGCGCTCGGCGATTATCACGCCCGCTACGGCCTCACCCGCGCCCGCCTCGCCGGCGCCGCGCCGCACGCCATCGTCATGCACCCCGGCCCGATGAACCGGGGGGTGGAGATCGACGGCGACCTCGCCGACGATCCAGCCCGTTCGGCAGTGCTGGAGCAGGTGGAATATGGCGTCGCCGTCCGAATGGCCTGCCTCGATCTCCTGACGAGAGCGCGGCGCTGACCCGATCCTCCCCGTGAAGCAAAGCTTCATGGGGAGGGGACCATGCGAAGCATGGTGGAGGGGCATTCGGGCGCCCGAGCCCCCTCCACCAGCCTCCGGCAGCCCCCCATCACCGCTTCGCGGCGGCGGCAAGGACTCGCAGATGCCAAAAAGGGCGGCCGGCCTTGGCCGCCGGCCGCCCTCCAGAGGGATCGCGATGAAGCGTCCCGAAGCCTAGACGTCGCGCTGCCGCCGCGCGTTCGGCGCGTAGCGGGCGGCCCAGCGGATCGAGGCGTCGCCCGCATTGGTCCGCACGAAACAGGCGCCGCCCTGCGAACGGATCGCGCCGCACAGCCGCGCCGCATCCCCCTGCCCGGCGAAGCCGGCGATCGACACGCGATGCATGGTGCGGCCGTTGACCTGGATCGTCGTGGTCAGCGGCGCGCGGCCGCTCAGCCCATAGCGCCGCGCGACGCCGAGCCAGGCGCGCTCGGCATTGGCCTCGTTCGAAAAGGCGCCGAGCTGGACGACATAGGGGCTGTTGCCGGCGCGGACCGGCGCGGCCGGATTGGCGCGGCGGAAGATCGGCGCGGGCGGAAGCGTGCTCTGGACGGCACGCACGAGATGCGGCGCCGGGCGATCGAGCGTCGCCGCGGCGGCGGCATAGCGCACCTGCGCCGGGCTTTCGACCGGGCGCGGCGCCGGCGCCGGCGTATAATAGGTCGGCGCTTCGGCCGGCGCGGCCTCGGCGACCTGGGTCGGCTGGGCCGAAGGCGCCGCGCCCCAATCCGGATCGGCCGCGGCCGGAGCCGGGACCGGATCGGCCGACGCGAGCGCGACCGGCGCCGCCGGGGCCTGCGTCACCACCGGAGCCGGCGCCGCCGGCATCGGATCGGCCGCGGCGGTGCGGACCTGCGGGTCGGTGTTGAGGGCGAGCCGCACCGGCTGGCCGGAATCGGCGACCGGGCTCACGCCGAGCAGGCCGGCGACCCTGGTCTGGCCGCTGTCGGGGCGGGCCATCGCGGCCCATTGTTCCATCCGCGCCGGAAGGTCGCGCGGCGAGATGTCCTGCGCGGCGACCGCGCGGGCGCGGCGCCAGTCGCCGGCAAGCGCATAAGCGAGCGCGAGATTCTGGCGGGTCCGTGCGTCGGCGCCGGTCGCTCGCGCGGCTGGCTCCAGCATCCGGATCGCCTTGGCCGTCTCGCCGGCCAGCGCATAAGCAAGGCCGATATCGGCGGCCGAACCGCGATCGGCGAAAATGTCGAGCTGGGTGACGGCGGCGCGCGGATGGCCGAGCGCGATCTGGGTCAGCGCATAGCCGAGGCCGGCGCGAACCCGGTCCGGATCGAGCTCGAGCACGTCCGCATAGGTCGTGCGCGCCGATTCGAAGCGGCCGCTCTTCAGATAGAGGTCGGCGAGCGTCAGCCGGTAGCCGGCGTCGCGCGGCGACAGCGCCACCGCCTGCTCCATCGCGGTCAGCGCCGCGGAAAGCTGGCCCTGCTGGAGCGCGCGTGCGCCCTGGGCGGCGAAATCGGCGGCCTGGCGATCGCTCTGGCTGGTCGCCTGGCTCACGTCCATGCCGCGGCGCATCGCTTCCGACGGGCCGGCGCTTCCGGTCATCGCCAGCGCGACGATCAGCGTCGAGGTGGCGAGCTTGGTGGCGATCCCATCCATGTTCCTGTCCCTCGGTTTCCGGTTCAGCCGCGGTTGCGGCCCTTGGCGGGCAGCCGCGCCGCCATGGTTTCGATCTCTGGAATGGTCGCGAGCGCCTCGTCGAGCGCGGCGGTCACGATCTGCTGCGCCGACCGGCCGGTCACGGCACAGGCGAGCCGCAGCCGCAGGTGGCGCTCGGCATCGAGCCGCAGCGTGAAGGCGGCCTTCTTGCCCTCGGGAAGCGCCTTCGCCTTGGGCGCGCGCTTGGGCAGCGGCACGATCTCGGCGGGCGCGACGGCGGGCTCCGGCGCCTCGGCCGACGCCGGCTCGTCGTCAGGCTCGATCGCTCCCTCGAAGCTCTCGGCGATCGCGCGCTGCTGCGCGGCGACCGGCGGCTCGTCGCCGCGCGACATCGGCGTCAGCGCCGCGATCGAGCTCGGCACATGTTCGGCGATCGCCGTCTCGGCCTCGGGATCGACCGGCGGGGCGACATGGCCGCCCATGTCGTTCCAGCCGAGATCCTCGAACCCCGAATAGCCTTGCGGGCGCATCGCCGGCCGGGCGGTGCCCTTGCGGGCGAGGAGGCCGGAGGACAAGGACGCGTAGGGGCGGGCTTCGTTGATCATCGCCGCCTCCCCGTCACTGGCCCATCACGCGGCGGCCGAAGCCGGACGCGGGACGCTGCTGCTGGATCGCGTGGGGGACGCTCGCGGTCGGCGCCGCGAAGACGGTGCGGCGGAAATTCTTTTCGAGCCGGTCGGCGATATAGGACCACAATTCCTGGACCTCGGCCGCCGATTTGCAGCCCGGATCGACCTCCATCACGGTGCGCCCGTCGATCATCGAGGCGGCGAAATCGGTGCGGTGGTGGACGGTGACCGGGGCGACCGTGCCGTGCTGCGACAGCGCGACCGCGGCTTCATAGGTGATCTTCGCCTTGGGCGTCGCGGCGTTGACGACGAAGATGAGCGGCTTGCCGGCGCGCTCGCACAGATCGACCGTGGCCCCGACGGCGCGCAGATCGTGCGGGCTCGGGCGGGTCGGGATGACGATCAGCTCGGCGACCTGGATGACGCTCTGGATCGCCATGGTGATCGCCGGCGGCGTATCGATGACGGCGAGGCGGAAGCCCTGCTGGCGGAGCACCTCGAGATCCGCACCGAGCCGCGCGACCGTGGTCTGGGCGAAGGCGGGCGCTTCATCCTCGCGCTCGTTCCACCAATCGGCGAGCGAGCCTTGCGGGTCGATGTCGATGAGGCAGACGGGGCCGTAGCCCGCGCGCTGCGCCTGGACGGCGAGATGCCCGGAAAGGGTCGTCTTGCCCGATCCGCCCTTCTGGGACGACAAAGCCAGAACGCGCATGAATTGATCCTCGGTTCCCCACGATTGGGGAGGGATTTGGCCTTCCGATCCTAAAATCACGTTAACGCTGAGGGCGGACGGGCCGTGGACCGAACTGCCTCCGTTTCGGCGCAAAGCCATGATTTTCCTGCTAAGACGGCGTTAACCACGCCCCGGTAGACCCGGCCCGAAATTTCATTGGAGCCGCTTTCGATGCGTATGACCTCCCGGATGCTCGCCGCCGCCGCGATCGCTTGCGCCGCCCCGCTCGCCGCCCAGACGGTCGAGGCCGGGGTCGAGGCCTGGCAGCATGGCGATTATGATCGCGCCGTCGCCGCGTGGCAGCCGCTGGCGGCGCGCGGCGATGCCGATGCCGCCTTCAATCTCGGCCATGCCTACCGGCTCGGCCGCGGCGTCGCCCAGGACATGGCGACGGCGGAGCGTTATTATCGCCAGGCGGCCGAAGCGGGGCATGTCGAGGCGCAGGCGATGTACGGCCTGCTCCTGTTCCAGGACGGCCGGCGGCAGGAGGCGATGCCCTTCGTCCAGCGCGCCGCCGAACATGGCGATCCGCGCGCGCAATATGTCTTCGGCACGGCGCTGTTCAACGGCGATCTCGCGCCGCGCGATTGGCCGCGTGCTTATGCCTATATGATCCGCGCCGCCGCCGCTGGCCTGCCTTATGCGCAGACCCAGCTCGCCGAGATGGAGCGCAACATTCCGGATGCCGACAAGACGCGCGGCCGCGCGATCGCCGCGACGCTGGCGAGCCCGGCCAACGTGCAGGTGGCGAGCGCCAGCCCGCCGCCGCGTCCCGCGCCGACGCCGGCGCCGGCGCAGCCGCCGCGGATCGCGACGACCAATGTGCCGCCTTCCCAGCCGGGCCGGGCCCAGCCGCCGCGCGCCGAAGCGCCGTCGCCCCGTCCGTCGACGACCGCGTCGCCCGCCCCTGCCCCCGCGCCGGCCCCGTCCGGGCGGTGGCGCGTCCAGCTCGGCGCGTTCAGCTCGGATGCCAATGCGCGCGCCGCCTGGTCCCAGGTCCGCGCCCGCCTTCCCGGTCTCCAGCCCTTCTACGTCCGCGCCGGCGCGGTCGTCCGTCTCCAGGCCGGCCCGCTCGCCAGCCGCGACGCCGCGACCCGCGCCTGCGCCGCCGCGCGCCAGGGGTGTTTCCCGGTCGCGCCCTGACGCTTTCTTAACCATCCGATTTAACCGGGCCTTGGCGGCTGCCGTTTATGGCGGTTGCTGAGCAGGGGAAAAATCGTGGCGGCTGCTGGGGTTATCGAAAATCGGTCGACGATGGCGTCGCGCTGGCGGCGGCGGCGGATGTGCGTGCTGGTCGCCGAGATGCCGATGCCGGCGGCGCTGCGGCGCGTCGATGCCCGCGGCGCGATCGTCGAGACCAATGCGCGGCCGGCGCTTGGCGATCGGGTCAGCCTCAGCCATCCCGAGGCCGGGACGATCGATGCGCGGGTGGATGCCGTCACGCTCGACGCGGTGTCGCTGCGCTTCGCCTGTTCGGAACGCTCGGTCGCCTTCGCCCTCGCCGCGATCGCGGCCGACATGAGCCGCCCGGCTTAATCCTCGACCCATTCCGCGCGGGCATAGCCCTGGGCGTAGAGCAGCGCGGTGAGGTCGTTCACCTCGATCCGCGCATCCGCCGCCGCCGCCGCTTTGGGCTTGGCATGATAGGCGACGCCGAGCCCGGCGGCCTCCAGCATCGGGATGTCGTTGGCCCCGTCGCCGACCGCCAGCGTCTCGGCGATGGCGATGCCGCGCGCCGCCGCGGTCTCCAGCAGCGCCGCGCGCTTCGCCTCGGCCCCGACGATCGGGCGCGCCACCCGGCCGGTGAGCGCGCCGGCCTCGATCTCCAGCTCGTTCGCCCGCGCCGCATCGAATCCGATCGAATCGGCGACCGGCAGCGCGAAGCGGGTGAAGCCGCCGGAGACGAGCAGGGCATAGGCCCCGTTCGCCCGCATCGTTCGCACCAGCGCCCGCGCGCCCTTCGTGAGCCGCACCCGTTCCTCGCGGCACCGGTCGATCGCCGCCGCATCGAGCCCGGCGAGCAGCGCGACCCGCGCATCGAGCGCCGCCTCGAAATCGAGCTCGCCGCGCATCGCCCGCTCGGTGACCTCAGCGACCTCGGCCCTGAAGCCCGCAAAGTCCGCGAGCTCGTCGATGCACTCCTGCCCGATCATCGTCGAATCCATGTCGGCGAGGAGCAGGCGCTTGCGGCGGTTGGCCTGCGGCTGGACGATCACGTCGACATCCTCGATCAGCCCCTCCAGGCCACGCCGCGCCGCGCCGGGATCACCGGAAAACACGAAATCCCCCGCGCGATCCTCGTCGATCCACGCAAAACCACGCGTTCCGAGCACATCCTCCGCCGCGGAAATATCGCCGCGCGCCAGCCGGTCCTTTGCTATCAGGGTCGCGATGAACATGACGTCTTCTGGAAAGCCTCCGGTCGCGCTCATCGCAGGCCCGACCGCGAGCGGCAAGTCGGCGCTCGCCTTGGCGCTTGCCGAGGCCGCGAACGGTACCGTGATCAACGCCGACAGTGCCCAGGTTTACAAGGACTTGCGGGTTGTTTCTGCGCGTCCGTCCCAAGCCGATGAAGCGCGCGCGCCGCACCGGCTCTACGGCACGCGCGACGGCGCCTTCGCCTGCTCGGCCGCCGATTGGGCCGCCGAGGCCAAAGCCGAGATCGCCGCCGCCCACGGTGCCGGCCGCCTGCCGATCCTCGCCGGTGGCACCGGCCTTTATCTGCGGACCCTCATCGAGGGAATCGCGCCGGTCCCCGACATCGATCCGGCGATCCGCGCCGCCGTGCGCGCCCTTCCCGTCGCCGAGGCTCATGCCGCGCTCACCCGGGAGGATCCCGCCGCGGCGGCGCGTCTGCGGCCGAGCGACACCAGCCGGATCGCGCGGGCGCTGGAGGTGGCGCGCTCCACCGGCCGGCCGCTCGCCGACTGGCAGAAGGAAAAGGTCGGCGGCATCGGCGGGAGCATTGCGCTGCGCCCGATCATCCTGCTGCCGCCGCGCGCCTGGCTCTACGCCCGCTGCGATACGCGGTTCGAGGAAATCTTTTCCGATGAAGGGATTGAGGAGGTTCGCTCACTTCTTGCACGAGGATTGTCGCCCGCCGCGCCGGTGATGCGGGCCATCGGCGTGCCGGAGATCGCGGCCTTCCTCGGCGGCTCGCTCACGCGCCCCGAGGCGCTGGCGGCCGGCCAGGCGGCGACCCGTCAATATGCCAAGCGCCAATATACCTGGCTGCGTCACCAGCCGCCCGCGGACTGGCCGAGGTTCGAAAGCGCGCTGGACTCGCCGTCCATCGAGGCCGAGCTTGTCGCAGCCCTTTCGCGATCCTAGGCCCGGCCCATGCACGTCTATCTCGACAAGGATATCGACCTCGGCCTGATCCGCGCGAAGCGGGTCGCCGTCATCGGCTATGGCAATCAGGGCCGGGCGCAGGCGCTCAACCTGCGCGACAGGGGCGTCGAGGTCACCGTCGCCCTGCGCGCCGGCTCACCCCGGCGGCACGGGGCGCAGAGCGAGGGGTTCGAGGTCGTCACCGCCGCCGAAGCCGCGGCGGAATGCGATGTCGCCATCCTGCTCGCCGCCGACGAGGACCATGGCCGCATCTATAAGGAGGAGCTGGCCCCGCATCTGCGCGCGGGCGCGGCGATCGGCTTCGCGCACGGCCTTTCGATCCGCTTCGGCCTCATCAAGCCGCGCGCCGATCTCGACATCTTCCTCGTCTCGCCCAAGGGCCCCGGAACCGCGCTTCGCCGCGATTTCGAGGCGGGCTCGGGCCTGGTCTCGCTGTTCGCGGTCGATCAGGATGCGAGCGGCGGCGCGGAGGCGCTGGCGCTCTCTTATGCCGGCGCCATCGGCAGCGGCCGGGTCGGCATCCTCCCCACCAGCTTCGCCGAGGAATGCGAGGCGGACCTGTTCAACGAATCGGCCGTGCTGTGGGGCACGATCCCCGAGCTGATCCAGGCCGGCTTCGAAACCCTGGTCGAGGCCGGCTTCGCGCCCGAAATCGCCTATTTCGAATGTCTTACCGAGGTGAAGCTGATCGCCGATCTCATCTACGAACGCGGCATTGCCGGGATGCGCGAGGCGATCAGCAACACCGCCGAGTTCGGCGCGCTGGAAGGCGGCCGGCGCATCGTCACCGACGCGACGCGCGCGGAGATGCGGAAAATCCTCGCCGAAGTCCGCGACGGAAGCTTCGTCGCGAAACTCCTCGCCGACGCCAAGGCCGGCTATCCGCGCCTCAGGGCCTCGCGCGAGGCGGCAGCCGCCCATCCGATCGAGGCGGTACGCGCGCGGCTCAAGGCTCTAGGAGGTTGAGCGGTCCCTAATCATTCGCCGACGCATGATGGAATTGTCGCGCTGCGTCAGATTGGATCGCGGCATCGCACCATCTGATCGCGTCGGCCAATCCGGCTGTGTCTATGGCCTTCCAGACCTGGCGCTCTGGTTCCCCCACCCGATAACGCACCGACACACTCGCCCCACCTAGCATGTCGTCGAGAAGGACGTTGGCCGGCATCCAGACGCCTGCTTCCGTTTCAATGCCAAGATAGCCGACGAAGGAGGAAAGTTGGATGCCTTCGTCCGGAGGATAGTCAACGTCGATGAACTTGTCGGAGAAGCGCGTGCTCATGGCCCGCGCGTTCAACAAACGCGATCCGATTCGCACTGCCGTGATATTGAGAACCGAATGTCCGGGACCGGACCGTGCGCGGAAATTCAGTTCCATGGTGCCGTCTCGCATCCGCCGGAGCGCCATATCTTCGTTCAATGCGGAACAGCCGATCCAGCCGATGCGTGGCGGAGTTGTGTCAGCGTTCACATAGTGCGCCGCTTCGAGTGTCCAATTGCCCACGGTCGTCCGGGAAAAAATCTCCTCGTCCGGGAACTGAGCCAAGGTCGTTTGCGGCGTGAAAAGGGCCAGCATCCCGAAGAGGAAGGATCGGTGAAAAGCCATGCGTCCCTCCATTCTTGCTTGGACGAATCTTCCCGAGAATCAATAACAACTCCTCAAGACCAAGCGGAACGACGTCATTTCCTCCCGAACAATTTTTCGATATCGCCATGCGCCAGCTTCACCCACGTCGGCCGGCCGTGGTTGCACTGGCCGGAGTGCGGGGTCACCTCCATCTCGCGGAGGAGGGCGTTCATCTCGGCGACCGAGAGGAGGCGGCCGGCGCGGACGCTGCCGTGGCAGGCCATGGTCGCGGCGACATGGTCGAGCTTTTCCTTGAGCGAAAGCGCGCTGTCGAAGGCGCCGAGATCGTCGGCGAGATCGGTGACGAGGCCCTTGGCGTCGCCGGCGCCGAGCATGGCCGGGGTCGCGCGCACCAGCATCGCGCGGGGGCCGAAGCGCTCGAGCTCCAGGCCCATTTCCGCGAGTTCGGCCAAGCGCGATTCGAGGCGGTCGCAGGCGGGCTCGTCGAGCTCGACCACTTCGGGGAGCAAAAGCGCCTGGCGGGCGACGCCGCCATTGGCCATCGCCCGGCGCATCCGTTCAAGCACAAGGCGCTCATGCGCGGCGTGCTGGTCGACGATGACCAAGCCGTCCTCGGCCTCGGCGACGATATAGGTGGCGGCGACCTGGCCCCGCGCGACGCCGAGTGGGAAGGTGGCGGCCTCAGGCGGCTCCGCCACGGCGGCTTCGGCGCGAGCCTGGGGGGCGAAATCCTGATGGCCGTCCCGGACTGTCCCCTCTCCCAAGGGGGGAGAGGGATAGGGTGAGGGGGCCCCCGCATATCCGGAATGGCGTTGGCCGCCCAGCCCGTATTGCAGAGGCGGAGCCCCCTCACCCCAACCCTCTCCCCACTGGGGAGAGGGAGCTTGCCAGTTGCCGAGAGCCGCGGCGCTTGGCCTTTGCGCGCTGCGGTGGCCGGCCTCGTCGAGCGCATGGCGCAGGCCGCCGACGATCAGGCCGCGTATGCCGGCTGGATCCTTGAAGCGGACCTCGGTCTTGGCCGGATGGACGTTGACGTCGACCTCCTCGGCCGGAACGTCGATGAAGAGGGCGAGGACGGGATGGCGGTCGCGCGCGAGCAGATCCTGATAGGCGCCGCGCACCGCGCCGATCAGCAGCCGATCCTTCACCGGGCGACCGTTGACGAACAGATATTGGTGATCGGCGATGCCGCGGTTGAAGGTCGGCAGGCCGGCGACGCCGCCGAGCCTTGCATTGCCCCGCACATAATCGACGGCGATGCTGTTCGCGGCGAGATCGCGATCGGTGAGCGCGGCGACCCGGTCCGGCCGGTCCTCGCCCGCCGCGACGCTCAGAACGCGCCGCCCTTCATGGTCGAGGCTGAAGGCGATGTCCGGGCGCGCCATGGCGAGCCGCTTCACGACATCGAGGCAGGCGGCATATTCGCTGCGGACCGAACGGAGGAACTTGCGGCGCGCCGGCACCTTCGCGAACAGATCCGCGACGCTCACCCGCGTGCCCGGCGGCAGTGCGGCTGGCCCCTCCCCCGCCAGCCGGCCATTGTCGATGGTCCGCGACCAGCCATCCTGCCCGCGCGTGCGGCTTTCGATCGTCACATGGGCGACGCTGGCGATCGATGGCAGCGCCTCGCCGCGAAAGCCCAGGGTGCCGACCTGGTCGATCTCGTCGCCCTGCAGCTTGGAGGTGGCGTGGCGCTCCAGTGCGAGCGCAATCTCGTCCGCGGCCATGCCGCATCCGTCGTCGGCGACCTCGATCCGGTCGATCCCGCCGCCGGCAAGGCTCACCGCGATGCGCGTGGCACCGGCATCGATCGCGTTCTCGACCAGCTCCTTCAACGCACTGGCCGGTCTTTCCACCACTTCACCGGCCGCGATTCGATTGACCAGATGCTCGGGCAAACGCCGTATTGACATGATTTTGTCTCTAGACGATGCGCGGCCGACCCGCGAGACGTGTTCGACTCTTTTGTGGACCGGGGGCGCGGGCCCATCCTATAGAAATGTCGCCGGAAGGCCGTGCCGGCCGCCCGCCAGCCGAAAGCGAAACGCAAGCATATGTCGATGTTCAACTTCCTGAGGCTCCCGTCGCACGACATGGCGATCGACCTCGGCACCGCCAATACCGTCGTCTATGTCCGGGGCCGCGGCGTCGTCCTGAACGAGCCGTCGGTCGTGGCGATCGAGACGACCAACGGCGTCAAGCGCGTCAAGGCGGTCGGCGACGACGCCAAGCTGATGATGGGCAAGACGCCCGACCAGATCGAGGCGATCCGCCCGCTCCGCGACGGCGTGATCGCCGACATCGACGTCGCCGAACAGATGATCAAGCATTTCATCCAGAAGGTGCACGGCCGCCGTCGCTTCCCGCGCTGGCCGGAGATCGTGATCTGCGTGCCTTCGGGATCGACCAGCGTCGAGCGGCGCGCCATTCGCGATGCCGCCTCCAATGCCGGCGCCCGCCAGGTCTATCTGATCGAGGAGCCGATGGCGGCCGCGATCGGCGCCGACATGCCGGTGACCGAGCCGATCGGATCGATGGTCGTCGACATCGGCGGCGGCACGACCGAGGTCGCGGTGCTGAGCCTTCGCGGCCTTGCCTATACGACCTCCGTGCGCGTCGGCGGCGACAAGATGGACGAGGCGATTTCCTCCTACGTCCGGCGCAACCACAATCTCCTGATCGGCGAGGCGACGGCCGAGCGGATCAAGAAGCAGGTCGGCATCGCCAAGCCGCCGGCCAATGGCGGCGACGGCGAAACCGTACACATCAAGGGCCGCGATCTCGTCAACGGCGTCCCCAAGGAGATCACGATCAACCAGCGCCAGATCGCCGAGGCGCTGTCCGAGCCGGTCGGCACGATCGTCGAGGGCGTCCGGATCGCGCTGGAGAACACCGCGCCGGAGCTCGCTGCCGACATCGTCGACCAGGGCATCGTGCTCACCGGCGGCGGCGCGCTGCTCAAGGGGCTGGACGAGGTGCTTCGCGACGAAACCGGGCTGCCGGTCACGGTCGCCGACGATCCGCTCACCTGCGTCGCGCTCGGCACCGGCCGCGCGATGGAGGAAGAGGTGTTCCGCGGCGTCCTCCAGACCGCATAAGGAAGGGGCACGATGGCGCCGCCCGCCAATCGGCGCCCCGGCTACTCCCGGCGGGCGCAATATGGGCTGTTCCTCGGCTATGTGATCGCCGTGGCCGGGATGCTGGTCGCCGTCCTGCTGCTCGTCATCTCCATCGTCGATCCGCGCGGGTTCGCCGCGATCAAGGGCGCGGCGCTCGATCTCACCGCCCCGGTGAGCGGCGCCGGCCGTGCGGGGGTGCGCGGCGTCACCGGGATCGGCGACTGGATTTCCAACTATATCAATGCAGGATCGCAGAATGCCGGGCTCCAGGCCGAGCTTGCCGCCGAGCGGCGCGAGCTGGTCCGCGCGCGCATCGCGGAGGCGGAGAATGCTCGCCTTCGGCGCCTGCTCGGCCTCGCCCAGCGCGTGGACGATGAGGTGGCGATCGCGCGCATCGTCGGGTCGAGCTTCGATTCCTCGCGCCGGATGGCGATCCTGTCGGCGGGCAGCGCGGCGGGCGTGCGCCCGGGCCAGCCGGTGCGCGCGCCCGACGGCCTGATCGGCCGCGTGCTCGACACGGGCCGCTGGGCCTCGCGCATCCTCCTGGTCAGCGACGGCGCGTCGAGCGTCCCCGTCCGCGCGCTTCGCACCGGGACCCCGGCCCTCGCCGCCGGACGAGGCGACGGGACGGTGGAGCTTCGCACGCTCGAGGTCGGTGAAAATCCGTTCCGCGTCGGCGACATTGTCGTGACCTCCGGTGTCGGCGGCATTTTCCCGCCGGACGTGCCCGTCGCGGTCGTCACCGGACGCAACGGCGACACCGCCATCGCCCGGCCGCTCGCCAATCCGGCCCGCACCGATTTCGCGATCGTACAGCCCGTCTATCAGCCGGCCGCGGTGACCGGATCGGTCGACGCGGCGACCAGCCAGCTTGCCTTGCCACCCGTCGCCGCCCCGCCCCAGCCACCGCAGGGCGCCGCGCCGCGTCCGGCCCCGATCGCGCCCACGGGCAACAGCGCCGGGGCCGCGCCGCGATGAGCACGCGCATCGCCTCCTCCGAAGCCGAGGTCGCCGTCCGCGATCTTCGCCGCCGGTTCACGCCGATGGCGTCGATCCTCGCGGCGACCCTGCTCGCCCTGCTGCCGGTCGTTGCCGCGACTCCGCTCCTCCCCGATTTCGGGTTCCTGATCTTCCTTGCCTGGCGGCTGCTCCGCCCGGAAATCTGGAGGCCATGGATGCCGCTCGGCCTCGGCCTCGCCAGCGATCTGATTGCCGGCCATCCGATCGGCCAGGCGATGCTGCTGTGGACCATGATCGGCCTTTTGGCCGAGCTCATCGATACCAGACTGGGCTTCCGCGATTACTGGATGGACTGGCTGATCGCGGCCGGCGCAATCCTGCTGCAAAGCCTTGGCGCCTGGTACATAGGCCTGCTCATGGGCAGCGACGTGCGATTCACCATCCTCATTCCCCAACTCGTCCTCGCCGCGCTCGCCTATCCGCTCGCGACGCGGATCGTCCTCGCCCTCGATCGCTGGCGGCTGGCGCGATGATCGGCCGCCGCCGCAACCGCCCGACCTCGCCGGCGGTCACCGAACTGGCGCAGGCGACCAGCTTTTCGCGGCGCGCCATCTTTCTCGGTGTCGCCCAGGCCGGCGTCGCCGGGCTGCTCGCCGGGCGCATGGGCTATATCGCGATCGCCCAGAACCAGCGCTATCGCGAGATGGCGGAGGACAATCGGGTTCAAGAGCGGCTGATCCCCCCGCGGCGCGGCTGGATCGTCGACCGGCACGGCCGGCCGCTCGCCGCCAACCGAAGCGATTTTCGCGTCGATCTCATCCCCGATCGGCTCGAGGACAAGGAGCGCGTGATCGCGGAGCTCGCCCGGATTCTCGATCTCACCCCCGATGCGCTCGCGCAGCTTCGCGAGGATCTCGCCAACGCCGCCGGCTTCCAGCCGGTGCCGGTCGCCGAAAACCTCTCGTTCGAGAAATATGCCGCGATCACGCTGCGCCAGCCGGAGCTTCCCGGCGTCGCGCCGATGCGCGCCTTCGCCCGCTTCTATCCTGAAGGCGCCGCCGTCGGTCACCTGGTCGGCTATGTCGGCACGCCCAATCGAGAGGAATATGAGGCCGAGAACCGCAATCCGCTGCTGATCGCGCCGGGCTTCAAGATCGGCAAGAACGGCATGGAAAAGGTCGAGGAGCAGCGGCTGCGCGGCCGCCCCGGCGCGGCGCGGATCGAGGTGACCGCGCGCGGCCGTCTGGTGCGCGAGCTCACCACCCGCCCCGACGTCAGCGGCGCGCCGCTCAGGACCACGATCGATGCCGAGCTCCAGAGCTTCGTCGCGCGCCGCTGCGGCGAACAATCGGCCGCCGTCGCCGTCATCGACGTGCCCAGCGGCGACATCCTGTGCTTCGTGTCGATGCCGAGCTACGATCCCAACAGCTTTTCCGACGGGATCAGCCACGCCGAATGGAACATGATGGCGCAGGACGAGCGCCATCCGATGATCAACAAGGTCCTCCAGGGCCTGTATCCGCCGGGCTCCACCTCAAAGCCGATGACGGCGGTGGCGCTGCTCAAGGCCGGCATCGACCCGGAGCAGCGGGTCAACTGCCAACGCGCCTGGCGCCTCGGCAACGCCGTGTTCCACTGCTCCGGCGGGCCGCACGGCCCGATCGCGATGCACCAGGCGATCGCGAAGAGCTGCGATATCTATTTCTACCAGATGGCGCTCCAGGCCGGGGTCCAGAACATCTCCCCGGTCGCCCGGCAGTTCGGCATGGGCGAGCGGTTCGATCTGCCCTTCCCCTCGCAGCGCTACGGGACCTGGCCCGATCCCGAATGGTTGCAGCGGCGCTTCCACCGCGAATGGCAAAGCTACGACACGGTGAACATGTCGATCGGCCAGGGCTATGTGCTGGTCAATCCGCTCCAGCAGGCGGTCATGGTCTCGCGCATCGTGAGCGGCCGCAAGGTGATGCCGCGCATCATCGCCGAGGGGCCGGCGCCCGCGTTCGATCCGCTCGAGGGGATCGACGAGGGGCATCTCGCTTTCGTCCGCGCCGCGATGACCGACGTGGTCAATGGCGGTGGCACCGCCAGCCGTTTCCGGCTGCCCGTCCCGGAAATGATGGCCGGCAAGACCGGGACCGCGCAGGTCCGCCGCATCTCGATGGCCGAGCGCGCCAGCGGCGTTCGCTCCAACGCGAGCCTTGCGTGGCGGATGCGCGACCACAGCTGGTTCGTCTGCTTCGCTCCGGCCCAGGCGCCGCGCTACGCCGCCTGCTTCCTGGTCGAGCATGGCGGCTTCGGCGCCAGCGCCGCGGCGCCGATGGCGAGGGACGTGATGACCTACCTGTTCGACAAGGACCGGGCGATGGCCACGCTCGCCGCCATGGAGCAGCAATGGGGCGGCACGATCGAGCAGCGGATGGAGGCCCGCGCCCGGACCTGGGCCGCAGCGGCGGCCGCCGGCGAAAGTCCGCCGGCGCCGACCGGCCACCTCTAGGCGGCGGCTGCCGATGGCCCTTCCAAAATTTCCGGCGCCGATCGCCAGCCTGCCGTGGCGCATGTTGTGGATCGTGATCGCGCTTTGCGGTTTCGGCCTCGTCATCCTCTACTCGGCCGCCGGCGGGCACATGACCTGGGCGCTGCCCCAGGGCATCCGCTTCGCCGTCTTCCTCGGCATGGCGATCGCGATGGGTTATCTGCCGCCGAGCTTCTACAAGGAATGGGCCTTCCTTGCTTATGGCGGGCTCATGATCATGCTGGTGCTGGTGGAAGCGCTTGGCGCGATCAGCGGCGGCGCGCAGCGCTGGCTCGATCTGGGGCTCGTGCGGCTCCAGCCATCGGAGCTGATGAAGCCGGCCATCGTCCTGGTGGTCGCGCGCTTCTACGACATGCTGCCGGCGCGCGAGATCAGGAGCTGGACCGCGATCTGGCCGGCGCTCGTCCTGATCGGCCTGCCCGCCGGGCTCATCCTGATTCAGCCCGATCTCGGCACCGCGACGATGGTGGCGCTTGGCGGGATCACGGTGATGTTCCTCGCCGGCATCCCGCTGCGCCTTTTCGTGGGCGCGGGGGTGGCGGCGGCGATCATCGTCCCGCTCGCCTATTTCTTCGGGCTCCACGATTATCAGCGGCAGCGGATCGCCATCTTCCTCGATCCCGAAAGCGATCCGCTCGGCGCCGGCTATCACATCACCCAGTCGAAGATCGCGATCGGCGCCGGCGGGCTGACCGGCACCGGCTATCTGCAGGGCACGCAGAGCCATTTCGCCTTCCTTCCCGAGCCGCAGACCGATTTCGTCTTCGCCACCATGGCGGAGGAATGGGGGCTTGCCGGGGGCCTGTTCATCATCATCGGCTTCGCGCTTCTGATCCGCTGGGGGATCATCGTTGCGCTCGACACCAAGGGGCGGTTCGAGCGGCTGACCGCGGCCGGGCTCATCACCACCATCTTCTTCTACATGGCGATCAACCTCGCCATGGTGATGGGCCTCGCGCCTGTCGTCGGCATCCCCCTGCCGCTCATCTCCTATGGCGGATCGGCGATCATGACGGTGATGATCTGCCTTGGCGTGATGATGTCGATCGATCGCCGCAACCGCCTCGATCCGCGACGCAGATGAGCGTGCAAACAGCGGTTGCAATCGTCGCGCCCGGCCCCTAAATGCCCCCCTCGCGCCGGAACACCGACGCGCACCGCCCACCGGCGACGGACGCATAGCTCAGTTGGTAGAGCAGCTGACTCTTAATCAGCGGGTCCTAGGTTCGAGCCCTAGTGCGTCCACCATTTTTCTTTATAAAAATCAGCGACTTATGTCGCCGATCCCCAATTGCGGCTCGCTGCTTCTGGCATGCTAGCGCTATATTAGCCGGTGCGGAGTTTCGGCTCAGAACTGGAACTTCGCCGTCACGCTGGGACTGGCGGGAATTCCGTCACCATTGGAGCAACAAATGCGTGGACCCTGTGGTCCTCCGGGCTGTCCATCTGGATCAGCCACAGGTCCTTCGTGCCAGCGAAGTGAACCAAATGGTGATCCAGCAGCGCAGCGATGCGCACAATCCACTCCGCGATCGGGCGCTGGAAGTCGAGCACGCGCTCTGCGTCCTTGAACGGGTTCCAAGTGTGGATGCCACTGCTCGCCGTGTCGTAGAGGAAGACGAATTCGTCCTTCGTCAGGAAGCCGTCCTCCACCGGATCAAAGTGGTGGTGAACACCCAAGTGCCTGCTGACCCCGCGCTTAATAGGAGACGGGTAGAACTCGGGGTGCAGCTTGTCCATGCGCTCAAGGAGGCGCTTCGCTCGCCAGATGCTGCCGAGGTCGTTATGCACGGCCTCGTAGGTCTCGCGGGGAGCGATCAGCGAACTGAACGCAATCTGCTCAAGCACCTTCCGTAGGAGCAAACAGACGACCTCACCGTCTAGCCCTTCCGAGCCAAGAGGAGAGCGCCCCTCGGTGATCTCCTTGATGAGCCTCAGCCGAGCCTTCACGTCTTCCATGCAGTTGCAGCAGGCGACAGCGGCTTCCGTCATCCGTCCATGGTAAACGATGCCTTGCTGAGCCTCAATCGTGGTGACGTTTGTGCCATACCCGACGAACTCGTGCCGGAGTTGCGGGAGAACTGGCGCACTTGGGTCATCGGCAATGCCCTGCGCGAATTGGACCAGTTCCTCAGCCCGCCGCGGCCCCAGGTTGATCCAGGTTAGCACGATTTCGTGCAACCGATCGCGTCGCGCGCGGCTTTGAGGCGCATGACCAATGCGCGCAACGTCCCACGATACCCACGGCCGGGCACGCCGGCCGCAGGATGATCGCAGGCCGCCCTCCGCTCGAACTATGGGCCGGACCCGAATGCACGATCGTCCGGGTCGGCGATCGCTGGCGCGACCAGTTCCTCGAAACCGGACACCGGGACCGCGACGACGATATCGCGCGGATCGCGAGCCTGGGCGTGCGGACGGTCCGCTATCCGCTGCTCTGGGAAAGCATCGCGCCGGAACGATCGGATTGCTGCGACTTCGGCTGGAACGACAAGCGGATCGCGCTGCTGGACGCGCACGGGATCGAGGTGATCGGCGGCCTGCTCCATCACGGTTCGGGCCCCTGCTACACCAATCTGCTCGATCCGGATTTCCCGGCGAAATTCGCGGACTTCGCCGCCCGGGTCGGCGCGCATTATCCGGGAATCAGACGATGGACCCCGATCAACGAGCCGCTCACCACCGCGCGCTTTTCAGCGCTCTACGGCCATTGGTACCCGCATCTTCGCGATTATCCGTCCTTCCTGCGCGCCCTGGTCAATCAGTGTCTCGGCACGCAAGCGGCGATGCAGGCCTTGCGCGCGACCAACCCCGATGCCGAGCTCGTCCAGACCGAGGATCTCGGCAAGACCTTCGCGACGCCGCCGGCGCTGGAGCAGAGCCGGCACGAGAATGAGCGACGCTGGCTGTCCTGGGATCTCCTGTGCGGCCGGGTCGATGCGGATCATCCATTGTTCGACGATCTGGTCCGGGCGGGAATTTCGCCGCGCGAGCTCGAACGGCTGCACGGCGGAGCGGCGGCGCCGGCCATGCTCGGGATCAATCACTATCTGACCAGCGACCGCTTCCTCGATCACCGGATCGATCTTTATCCGGACCTGCCGGCCGGCGGAAACGGGCGGATCGCCTATGTCGACGCGGAGGCCGTCCGGGTGCCCGGCCTCGAAACCGGGCTTCGCCACCGGGTGCGCGAGGCCTGGGATCGCTACCGCCTGCCGATCGCCATCACCGAGGTGCATCATGGCTGCACGCGCGAGGAGGGGCTGCGCTGGCTCGCGGAGGTGATGGACGCCGCCGCTTCGGCGCGGGCCGAAGGAATCGATCTTCGCGCGGTCACGCTCTGGTCCCTGTTCGGCAATGTCGACTGGCGCTCGCTGGTCACCCGCGAGGATGGGCATTACGATCCGGGCGCGTTCGACGCGCGGGCGCCGGCGCCGCGTCCGACAGTGATCGCCAGGGCGGCAAGCGCCTATGCGCGCGGCGAGCGATTCCGTCACCCGGTGCTGGAGACGCCCGGCTGGTGGCGGCGCGACGCGCATTTCTACGCCTGGTGCGCCGGCGAAACTCATGCGCGGCAGCCGGCCGGAACGCCGTTGCTGATCACCGGCGCGACGGGCACGCTGGGCCGGGCCATGGCGCGCATCTGCGCGCACCGCGGCCTCGCCCATCGCCTGTCCGACCGGCGGGCGCTGGAGATATGCGATGCGGGGAGCATCGGCGCGGCGCTGGATCGGACACGGCCCTGGGCGGTCATCAACGCCGCCGGCTATGTGCGCGTCGACGACGCCGAGCGGGAGCCCGAGGCCTGCATGGCCGCCAACGCGCTCGGCCCCGAGCTGCTTGCCCGCGCCTGTGCGCAGCGCGGCATCCCCCTCGTCACCTTCTCCTCGGATCTGGTCTTCGACGGAACCGGCGCGCGTGGCGCCTATGTGGAAAGCGACCCGCCGAACCCGACCTCAACGTACGGGCGAAGCAAGGCCGAAGCGGAGCGCCGGCTCGCCACGATCGACGCCCAAACCCTCGTCATCCGGACCAGCGCCTTCTTCGGTCCCTGGGACCGCTTCAATTTCGCCTGGGACGTGCTGTCCGCGCTGAGCCAGGGCCGGCCCTTCGCGGCCTCGCGCCACGTCGTGTCGCCGACCTTCGTCCCCGACCTGTGCCATGCGGCGCTCGATCTGCTGATCGACGGCGAGACCGGCATCTGGCACCTCGCCAGTCAGGGCAGCCTCAGCTGGCATGATTTCGCACTCCGGATCGCCGAGGGCGCCGGGCTGGACCCCAAGCTGATCCTGGCGGATGAAGACGGCCCGGTCCGCTCGACCGCGCTGTCGAGCGAGCGCGGATGGATCATGCGGCCGCTCGACAAGGCCCTTGAATCCTACCTTCAGGACATCGCGCGCGCGCCGGCCGTGCGCGCCGCCTGATCATTCCGCCGCTTCGGTCCACATCTCCGATACCGGCGTGCGCGCGGCCAGGCGACGATGCGCGGCGAGCGCCTGCCCCACCACCTGGTCCATATTGTAGTAGCGGTAGGTCGCGAGCCGCCCGACGAAGGTCACCCCAGGCGTTGCATCGGCAAGCGCTTCGTAACGCTTGAACAGCGCCTGATTTTCCGCCCGAGGGATCGGGTAATAGGGATCCCCCTCGTCCTGCGGATATTCGTAGGTGATGCTGGTGTGGGGATGCGCCTGGCCGGTCAGGTGCTTGTATTCGGTGATCCGGGTGTAAGGCACCGAGGGGTCCGGATAATTCACCACCGCGGTCGGCTGGAACGTCGGCACCTCCAGGGTGCGGTGCTCGAAGCGCAGGCTCCGATAGGGGAGCTGGCCGAAGCGGAAGCCGAAATATTCGTCGATCGGGCCGGTATAGATGATGTGCCCCGCCTCGATCTCGTCCGCCACCTCGCTATGGCTGGTGCCGAGCAGCAATTCGATGCCCGGCTGGTCGAGCATCTTTTCGAACATGGCGGTGTAGCCGTCGCGCGGCATCGCCTGATATTTGTCGCCGAAATAGCGATCGTCGGTGTTGGTCCGCGTCGGAATCCGGGCGGTGACCGATTTGTCGAGGCCGCTCGGGTCGATACCCCACTGCTTGCGCGTATAGCCTCGGAAGAACAGCTCGTAGAGCTCGCGCCCCACGGCGGAGACGACGACGTCCTCCGATGTGCGGATGTCGGCCACCGGCTCGGCCCGGCCGGCCAGATAGGCGGCCGCGTCCGCCTCGCTGGCCAGGTTCAATCCGAACAGACGGTTCAGCGTGTCTCGGTTGATCGGGATCGGCACGAGCTGGCCGCGAACCTGCGCGAGCACGCGATGCTCGTAGGGGCGCCAGGCAGTGAACCTGGAAAGATATCCGAAAATCTCGTCGGAATTGGTGTGGAAGATGTGCGGTCCATATTGGTGGATCAGGATCCCGGCCGCGTCCGCGCGATCATAGGCATTGCCGCCGACATGGGGCCGCTTGTCGACCACGGTGACGCTCGCGCCTTGCTGGCTGGCCAGCCTCTCGGCGAGCACGGAGCCGGCGAAGCCGGCGCCAACGACGAGATAGTCGCAGCGCCGCTTCCTGCGCGCGAGGATCGCGGGCGCCTGTGAAGGTCCCTCCATCGCCTCGCGGATCAGCCCCGCCATGCGCGCGAAGGTCGTGTCCCAGCTCAGATTGGCAAGCTTGGTGTCGACCTCGGCGAGCCAGTCGCCGTCGGCCCCCAGTTCGATCGCCCGTTCGCATGCCCGGACAAACGCCTCACCGCCTTCAGCGATCAGCACGCCCTCGACATCGCCATAATGGCGGATCACGTCGGTGATCGGCGTCGAGACCACCGGGCGACCTCCGGCGAGATATTCCGGGGTCTTGGTGGGCGAGATGAACCGCGTCGATTCGTTGATCGCAAAGGGCATCAACGCCACGTCCCAGCCGCCAAGATAGGCGGGGAGCTCCTCATAGCTTCGGCCACCGAGATAATGCAGGTTCGGCCGGCGCGGCAGATCGGCCGGGTCCACCTTCACCACCGGGCCGACGATGACGATCGACCATTCGGGGTGGGCATCGGACAGCGTGGCGAGCAGATCGAGGTCCATCCGCTCGTCGACGACGCCGTAAAAGCCGAGGCGCGGCCCGGGAAGGTCCGCCTGGTCGGCCGGCTCGCGCTGCGGCTCGCGCGCCTGCGCGAAATGCGCGCGATCGACGCTCGACGGGAAGGGGTGGATGTTGTGATGCCGGTTCCGCTTGGCCTCATAGAGGCTGTAACCGCCGGTGAACACAACGTCGGCGCGCTGGAGAAGCTGCTGCTCGAGCTGGAGGAGCTCCGCCGGCGCAAAGCGGAAATTCGCAAGCTCGTCCATGCAATCATAGACGGTGCACGACGCGGGCACATGCTGCGCGAAGGGCAGCATCATCGGCGTATAATACCAATGGATGAGCGGCCCGGCCTCACCGGCCAGGAACCCGTCGAGCAGCTCCTTGAGCACCGCGGTCCGCTTTTCTCCCGTCAGCCCCTCGGGAATCGACGGGGTCACCACGACGACGCCGGTTTCCGCGCAGGTCCTGATGCCCAGCGCCGGGTCGCATTCCGGCAGCGCCGGCTCGGGCTCCTCCCAGTAGATGACCCGCCGCTCGCGCGCGAAGCGGCTCATCAGGTGCTGCGGCCTTTGGAACACGAAGTTCCAGCGAAGGTGGGAAAAGCAGATCAGGCCCGGCAGGGCATCGGACGGGCGCACGGCCGGCGCGGCGGCGTCGGTGGGAGGAAGCAACTCGAAATCCCTGTTAAAACGGGTTACGGACATTTCCAGAACGTCGCGCAAACGCGCGCGGTTCCTGCGCCCGCGACGAAATCTCGCTGATCCAGGTTAGGCCGCGGCCCTGATTTGATCCCTGTCCGCCCGGACCTGTGCTGCTATGCTGGGCGAATGGGATGGTCCGCCGCCTTTCTGTGCCTTGCGCTCCTCACCGGAGCCGCGGACGGATCGCGCGGCGCGCCGGCCACCTACGCCAATCCGGTGATCGACCGCGACTTTCCCGATCCCGCCATCCTCCAGGCACCGGACGGCGCCTATTACGCTTATGCGACGCAGAGCGCGCACGACGGCCACATGCTCAATATCCAGGTGGCGCGTTCGGCCGATCTGGTGCGCTGGGAGCAGGTGGGCGATGCCCTCCCGGTCAAGCCAGTCTGGGCGAGCCGGACGCAGGATTTCTGGGCGCCGCACGTCGTCCGGCACGATGGGCGCTATTATCTCTATTATTCCGCCCGCCCCGATCCGACGCCCGCCGACGCGGAGCCAGGCCTTTGCCTCGCGGTCGCGACGGCCGAGCGGCCCGAGGGGCCCTTCACGGATGTCGGCCACCCGCTCCAGTGCGGGTCGGGATTCGTCAACATCGATCCGATGGCCTTCGACGATCCAGCGACCGGGCGGCGGCTGCTCTACTGGGGCTCCGGCTTCGGCCCGATCAAGGTCCAGGAGCTCGCCCCCGACCGCATCTCCTTCGCGCCCGGCAGCCGCCCGGTTGAACTGGTTCAGGTCCATCACGATGCCGGTCCGGATGATTACCAGCGGCTCGTCGAGGGCGCCTGGGTCGTGCTTCGCGGGGGATGGTATTATCTCTTCTATTCCGGGGACGCCTGCTGCGGCCCGAACGCCCATTATGCGGTGATGGTCGCCCGTTCGCGGCACGCGACAGGCCCCTTCCAGCCCGGCGGCGTCATCCTCGCGAAACGCGGCCTATGGACCGCGCCTGGCCACAACAGCGTCATCGCCGATGCCAGCGGGCAGCTGTGGATCGCCTATCACGCCGTCGACACAAGGTGGCCGCGCGAAAACCCCGCCGACGAGCTGAATACGCGCCGCGTGATGCTGCTCGATCGGCTCGTCTGGCGAAACGGCTGGCCGCGCCTTGCCGACGGCGGGCCCACCGAAACGGTCCAGGGCGCGCCCGCGGCGCCCTAGCCGACCGTCACCCCGTCCGGTCCGAAATGGAGGCGCGCCGTCAGGAGCGCCCGAAACTCGTTATAGCCCCCGGTCCCCGGGAAGAAGGCGTGGAAGAAAAGCTGCGGCTCGCCGTCCAGCCCGGGGGCGACCGACGCATGGCCCGGCGCCCACCAGCTGCGGCTGGACTTCAGCAGCGGCTCGGGCTGCTTCACATAGGGCCCAAGCGGATGATCGGCGACCGCGACACCGATGCCGTAAGCGGGCGTCCCGAAATCGTTTCCGGCATAGAAGAGCCAGTAACGGCCCTGCTGGCGCGTGACCCACGGCCCCTCGATCAGATGGCCTTCCCAGTCGAGATCGTTGGTCAGGACGATCGTGTCGCTGCCGATCAGCTCCCCCTGTCCGGACAGCGGCTGGGCGTGAATGGGGGTGCTCATTGCGTCGAGGATCCAGTCGGCGCGCTCGACGGTCGCGAGCACCTCCTTCACATGGCGCCAATTGTCGAGCACCGCCTCGATCAGCGGCTGCATGAAGAAGAATCGCTCCATCGGCCGCCGGCTGTTGGCCCAGGGGAGGACGGCGGCGGCGAAGGCGGCGGTGCGGCGATCGCTTTCCGACGAGAACAGACGGTCGATCAGCTCCGGCTGCTGGCCCAGCAGCCCGGCGAGCGGACGCGGCCACACGCCATTCGTGTCGCGCTTCCAGAAGAGGTAGCGATCGCCATTGGCGTCGATGAAGATATGGCTGTCGATAACCCCGCCACTCAGCACGGCCTGCGGAGAATCGTCAGGCAAGCCGGTCGTGTTGATCGCGAAGCCGCCGACCAGCGGGTGGCCGAGATCGCGCCACGGACCGGTCGGGTGCGGTGCCTTCGCCAGCCCGATGGCGAGCGCGTTGCTATGCTGGCGCGCCGTGTAGACGAGCCAATATTCATCGCCGACCTTCGCCATTTCGGGCGCCCAGAAATCGCCCACCGTCCGGCCATGGGCCGTCCATTCCGGCGCCGATCCCGAGGGGAAGACGAAGCCTTCGTGCCGCCAGCTCTCGAGGTCCTCGCTGTGCAGGATCGGAAAGGCATCGGGCGCGTCGTTCGACGTCGCGACCAGCCAATAGCCGTCCTGCGTCTTGAGCACGGCGGGATCGCCATAGCCGGCGGTGGTGAGCGGGCTCAGATTTTCCAGGATGAGCGGACGCCAGTCCGGCTCCTCCCCCTCCGCCGCGAGCCCCGGGCCGTCATTGACGTGCGGGACGCGCGTGCCGAAATCGCGGGCGAGCTCGCTGAAGAACAAGGTGTAGTGACGGTGGTTGCCGGTGGGCAGGCGATAGCTGCGCTCCTGCTCGCCGCGGCGGACCGTGATGCGGGTGGCGATGCCCTCGGCGCGGGCCTCTACTTCGAATGGCTGAGTCGACATGCGGCGCCCGATAGACGCATCTCATGCCGCCTTGAAAGCCACTAAATCACATTTATAAGATAATTATGGACTCGACGGTGAGCGCCGGGCCGGCAGGCCCCTGGGAAGCCGCGGACATCATGGCCGGGCTCTATGGCGACGGCATCATCGCGCTCAAGGGCGCGTTCAGCGTCGCCTTCGCCGATCGCCTGCGCGAGGACATCGAAACGCTCTACGAAGAGGCGCGGGCCGTGCCCGGCGGGGCGCTCCCCCGCGGGCCCAATCGTTTCTACGTGGAGGTCCAGCCCGAACGTGTGCGCGGCTTCGTGGAGATCGCCACCCATCCCTGGTTCGTCGCCGTGTGCGAGTCGGTGCTCGGGCCCGATTACCGCATCGTCGAGATCGGCTTCGACATCCGCTTCCCCGGCGCGGCCGACCAGCCGTGGCACCGCGACTTCGCGGCCCCGGAGGCGACGACGGTGGGACGCCGCCTCAATTCGCTCGCCTTCAACCTGACCTCGGTCGACACCAGGCCCGAGCACGGGCCGTTCGAGATTGCGCCGGGGACGCAATGGGACCGGATCGAGGGGTGCCCGAAAGGGATGTTCCCGCCGCGCGAATTGTGGCCCCGCTACGCCGAGCGGATGGTCCGCACGCTTCCGCAGCGCGGCGACATGTCGGCCCGATCGGCGCTGACCATCCATCGCGGCACCGCCGACCGATCGGATGAGGCGCGCCCGGTCCTGGTGGTGGGGGTCGATGCGCCCGACGCGACCAATGCCGCGCACCACGATCTTCAGGTTACCCGCGCCTATCTCGACGCTCTGCCCGCGCGCGTCCGGGATCACCTCACCTGCCGCGTGACGGATCTGCTGGAGCCGGTGGTCCAGCACCACATGATCGACGGTCTGCTGACACCGGCTTATTGAAGCGCATTGACGGCGGAAGGCGCTTCGACAAAAGTGCGATAAATAATATAAAAGAGGACAGGGTGACGAGCCTGGAGCTGCTCAACATTCGCAAATCCTATGGCGGCACGCGCGTTCTCGACGACGTGTCGCTGGAGATGGACGATTGCGAGTTCGTGGCCTTTCTCGGCCCGTCCGGAAGCGGCAAGTCCACGCTTCTCAGGATCATCGCCGGCCTCGAAACGGCCGACGCCGGTGAGGTGCGGCTCGCCGGACGGCGGATCGACCAGCTGCCCCCCGGGGAGCGCAACGTCGCGATGGTGTTCCAGAGCTATGCGCTCTACCCGCACATGACGGTGCGCGAGAACATGGCCTTCGGGCTTCGCAACGCGCGCATTCCGAAAGACGAGATCGACGCGCGCATTGCCCAGGCCGCCGAGGTGCTCGAGATCAAGGACCAGCTCGACAAGAAGCCCGCGCAGATGTCCGGCGGCCAGCGCCAGCGCGTCGCGATCGGCCGCGCGATCGTCAAGCAGCCAGGCCTGTTCCTGCTGGATGAACCCTTGTCCAACCTCGACGCGGCGCTTCGCACGCGGACCCGGGTCGAGCTTGCGCAGCTCCGCCGGCGGGTCGCCGCCGCCGTGATCATGGTCACGCACGATCAGGCGGAGGCGATGACGCTCGCCGACCGGATCGTCGTGATGAACGAACGGCGGATCCAGCAGGTCGGGACTCCCATGGAAATCTATGCGCATCCCGCCAACGCCTTCGTCGCGCGCTTCGTCGGCTCGCCGGCGATGACGCTGGCGCCGGCGACGCTGGTGGATAGCGACGGCGGCCATGCGCGCGTGAAGCTGAGCGACGGGGCGGAGGTCGGGACCCGCATCGCCGCCAAGGCGCTTCCGGCGGGCGCGCTGAGGCTCGGGTTGCGGCCGGAGGCGGTGTCCGTGGTGGCGCCGGGCGCGGGCACGACCGATGCCGAGGTACAGCTGGTCGAGCGCCTCGGCGATCGCACCCTCGTCTATGCGAAGCTCGCCGACGGACAGGACATCACGGCGTCCGATCAGGGAAACAGCCGCGTCACGATCGGCCAGAAGGTCGGGCTCTCCATCGACGGCGCCGCCGCCCACCTGTTCGGTCCCGACGATGTCGGCCACCACGCCGAGCCGGCGACATGAACGCGGACGGCCGGGCGCGCTACGCGGGCTTCGCCTTCGTCGGGCCGTTCCTCCTCCTCTATCTGGTGATCCTGATCTATCCGTTGCTGCTCGGCATCGGGCTCAGCTTCGATCATGCCGACCTGTTCGGGGCGCGTCGCTGGGCCGGGATCGACAATTATGTCCGGCTCCTCGCCGATCCGGTTTTCCTGCGATCCATCGTCAACACGATCAAGCTCGCGCTCCTGATCGTCCCGCCGCTGACCCTGATCGCCCTGCTGCTTGCGCTTGCGCTCAACCGGGCGACGCGCGCCGCCGCGATCTTTCGCGGGATCTTCTTTTCCTCCTCGGTCCTGTCGGTGACGATCGTCACCCTGATCTGGCGCTTCATCCTGACTCCGGATGCGGGCCTGCTCGCTTACGGCGCCACCGCGCTCGGGCTCGCGCCCGCCCCGTTCCTCAGCGATCCGAGCCTCGTCATCCCGGCGGTCGCCATCACGACGATCTGGTGGTCGCTCGGCTTCCCGACGATGCTGTTCCTCGCCGGGCTGCAGCAGATCAACCCCGACATCTACGAGGCCGCGGCGCTCGACCGCGCCGGCAAGTGGACGACCTTCCGGCGGATCACCCTGCCCTCGCTCCGCCGCACGCTGCTGCTCGTCGTGATGCTGCAGACGGCGGCCCAGCTCCAGCTGTTCGGCCAGGTCCAGCTGCTCACCGGCGGCGGCCCCGGCGGCGCGTCGCGCACCATGGTGCTCTTCATCTACGAGGCCGCGTTCGGCCGTTGGGAGCTTGGCTACGCATCGGCCGCCGCGGAGCTGCTCTTCGTCCTCGTCCTGGCGATCACCCTGCTTCAATACTGGCTGGTCACGCGCCGGGAGCCGGAGCGGTGAGCGTCGGGCCGCAGCGCGACCGGCTGGGGGTTCCCGCGTTGATCGGCGTGACGATCGGCGCGGCGATCATGGTGACGCCGCTCATCTGGACCCTGCTGCTCTCGTTCAAGAGCAATGCGGAGCTGATGCGAAGCAGCGCCGCCGCCTTCTCCGGCCCCTACACGCTCGAAAATTATCACGCGATCCTGGTCGGCTCGCAGATCGGCCGGTGGCTGCTCAACAGCCTGATCGTATCGCTGGGGACCACGGCGGGCGTCCTGATCCTGAGCTCGCTCGCCGGCTACGGCTTCGCCCGCCTCGATTTTCCGTTCCGGCGCACGCTCTTCGTCCTCGTGCTGCTCGGCCTGGCCATTCCGGAGCAGGCGGTGATCCTGCCGCGCCACCAGTTCTTCGCGGTCCTGCACCTGCACAACAGCTATCCCGGGTTGATCCTTCCCGGATTGGTCGCGCCCTTCGCCGTCTTCTTCATGACCCAATATTTCCGGGCGATCCCGGTCGAGCTCGACGAGGCGGCGATGCTCGACGGCGCCTCGCGGCTGACGCTGTTCTGGAAGGTGCTGCTGCCGCTCACCCTGCCGGCCCAGGCGACGCTCGGCGTCTTCACCTTCCTCGGCAGCTGGAACGATTATTGGTGGCCGCTCATCTCGGCCACGACGAGCGACCGCTTCACCCTCACCGTCGGCCTCGCCTCGGCGCAGATGAACTATGCGCAAACGAGCGGGCTCGGCTTCCTGATGGCCCAGGCGGTCTTCGCCTCGATCCCGATCCTCATCGTCTACATTGTCTTCCAGAAGCAGATCGTTCGGGCGATGGCCGGGGCGGCGATGCGATGAGACGTCTGATCCTCGCCATTGCCGGGGCGCTCCTGCTCGGCAGCTGCGCGCCGCGGGACACACGCGTCGAGATCGTCGTCCAGCGCTTCTTCGGCGAATGCGGCGCGGTTTACGGGCACAGCACCGACGTCGCCGCCGCCGATACCGAATGCGGCATCCTGACGACGCTCATCAACCGCTTCCAGGCGGAAAATCCGGACATAAGGGTCAAGGTCAACGTGGTCGCCTGGCCCGGCTATCCGCAGCTTTCCGCGCAGATCGCGGCGGGTGATCCGCCCGATCTGGTGACGATGCACCAATCCACCATCTCCGATTATCAGGGCCGCGGCCTGCTCGAGCCGATGGACGGATTGCTCGCCGAAGCCGGGATCCAGCCCGCCCAGTTCACCGACGCGGCCCGCGCCGGGGTCGTCAAGGCGGGCCGGATCTACGGGATGCCCTGGGACACGATCGGGCGGCTGTGGCACATCAACACCCGGCTGATGGCGCAGGCGGGGCTGATGGACGGCGATCGGCCGATCCTGCCGCATTCGCCCGCCGAGCTTCTGGCGCAGGCGCGGCAGTTCCGCGCCCGCACCGGCAAGCCCTATCTGATCCAGGCGCAGGTGAACGCGCCCGATTATCATGTCGCCAATCTCTACACCTGGTTGATCGCCCAAAACGCGGTCATCTTTCCCGACGCCCGGCATGTCCGGCTGAACACCCCGGAGGCGCGCGAGATCGTCACCCTGTTCCGGACGCTGAACGCCGAGGGCCTGACGACCCGCAACCAGGACTTCCCGGCCGCGACCGCCAGCTTCACCAATGGCGACGGCGGCATCTTCCCGACCGGCACCTGGATGATCGGGCCCTATGACAAGGAAGCGACGACGCCGGGCCATCCGCTGTACCGCGCCTATGTCGTCCGCCCGTTCCCGCGCCTTTGGGGACACGAGGCCGCGTTCGTCGACGGCCACGCCTGGGTCGTCCCCGGCGCCGAGCGCAGCCCGGCGGAACGGCGGGCGATCGCGCGGCTGCTCCATTTCCTCGCCGCGCATGAGTTCGAGTGGACCCGTACCGGGCAGCTCCCCTCGTTCCGCGCCGTGCTGGCGATGCCGCGGTTCCGCGCCTTGCCGCATCGCGCCGACATCGCGCAGATGGCCGCGACCGGTGCGCAGCTGCCCGATTATGTCCAGCGGCAATCGGCGATCCAGGGATTGATCGGCGAGGAGCTGGAGGCGGCCGTGACCGGCGCCAAGCCGGTGGACCGGGCGCTCGCCGATGCCGAACGGCGCGTCGACGAGCTGCTGGCGCAGATCATGTGAACTGGAAGACGTTCGCGTTCAGCGCCTCGTAACCTGCGTAAACATAGATTACATATTGTGCGTCGAATCCGCAGGGGTAGAAAGGCCCCGGGGATGAGCGGGGAAGAGATATGTCGAGATTGATCAAGGATTATGTCGAGGTCGGGGATCACACCTCGCTCGACGAGCTGATCGGCCGGTTGACCGCGATCCGGGACAGCCTGCCCGAGAAGACCGATGCCGAGCTGCTGGTGCGCGGTGACGATATATTCGGCCGGCACCTGTGCATCGGCTTCATGCGCCCGCTGACGGCGGAAGAAGCCGCCTGCGAGGGCCGCTACGGCCAGGCGGGCAGGCCGAAGCTCAAGCGCGCCGCCTGAGCGGCCGCCACTAACCTCCGATTTCGGGCGACGACGCCTCGGTGGAGACGTCGTCGAGATGTTCGGCCGCTGCCTCCCTCTGTTCGCGGGCATGGCCGCTTTCGGCGCGGGACGGCGGGACCACCGGCACGACCAGGCACAGGCTTGAGGCGGGCAGCAGTTCGCGCCAGTCGGCGATCAGCTTCTTGTAGGCCCGGCCCACCGGGCGGATGTTGCGGTCGAGATCGTAGAGACCGACCGGATGGACCCTGTTGTTGCGCTCGCGGAGCGCCGTGTCCCAGTCGATCTGGTCGGTCAGCGAATACCAGGTGAAGCCGACCGTCGGGATGCCGACATTGCGGATCCGCAGGACATTCGCCCATTCCTTCCACAGCCACTGCACGGCCTCCTGCCCGGTCGGCCCCTCCCGCATGTTGGTTTCGGTGTGCATGATCGGGAGGCCGTAGCGTTCGTAATATTGCCGCGTGATCTCGGCATAGCCGAAGACCTCGCCGGATGCCTCGCTATGGCCGTCGGCGAAGACGCGATGCTCGTTGGTGAGATAATAATCGTTGCCCAGGATGCAGTGCTGCTTGAGCCGGTGGGTGAGGAACCAGTTATATTCCTCCTTCGTCATCCCGTTCTCCAGAAGATATTCGTACATCTCGCTGTTGACGCGGTTGCCGTAGTTGAGATCGAGCGGAAGGAAGCGCCAGCGGTTGCGAAGCTCCGCCTCGTGGATCGCCGCGGGGCTGTCCGCGTGGAAATATTCCGACGACTCGCTCTGGATGAAAATCGCGTCGGGACGTCGCTTGAGGATTTCGGTCATCGCCATGACGTTCGCCTTGACGATGTGCTTCAAGGCGGTGACGAACGCCCTGTCGCTCTGCAGCTGCTCGTTCCACCATCCGTACATGGCCGAGAAGACGGCGCAGATGAACATCTCGTTCATCGGGGTATAGAGCTGCACCCATGGATAGCGCTCGGCGAAATCGCCGGCATAGCGGGCGAAGAGATGCGGAAGATCGGGATTCTGGAAATCGCCGATCCAGTCAGGGACTCCGAAATGGCACAGATCGACGATCGGGATGATATCCCGACGCTTGAGGTCCGCGAACGTCAGGTCGGCGAATTCCCAGTCGTAGCGGCCGGGCCCGAGATAGGTGCGGTGCAACGGCGGCCCGTAGCGCAGGAATCTGAGACCCAGTTCCTCGACGCAGTCGAAGTCGAGCTTCCAATGTTTGTAATGGCCGCATGACTCCATCTGGTCGACCCGGGTCCGGCCGTTGTCGATGGTGGGGATGCTGTTCTCGATCCCGGTGGCGAACATGAAGCTGGCGATGATCGGTCTCCCGTGGACTCAGCCGGCGAAAAGCGGCTCCGGCATGCCGGAAACGCCCGGCACGGCCATGAAGAGCCCGCCGGCATCAGGCTGCCTTTCGAGGTCCTCCGGCGTCAGGTCGCGCCGCGCCGAGGTGATGAAAAGCCGGTCCAGATCGGGGCCGCCGAAGGCGCAGCTCGTCGGACGCTGGACCGGCACGCGCAGCTCCGCGAGCCGCTCCGCCTTCGCCGACAGGCGGCGCACGCACCAGCCGTCCCAGAAGGCGATCCACACGCAATCCTCGGCGTCCACGGTCATGCCGTCCGGATAGCCGTCCGCTTCGCCGAACTCGGCGAAGACGCGCCGGTTCGCGGCGGTCCCGTCCGGCGCGAGGTCGAACGCGTAGACTCGGCGGCGGGCCGAATCGGTATGGTACATGGTCCGGCCGTCGTTGCTGAAGGCCGGGCCGTTGGTGACGAGATAGCCGCTGTCGACCTGCGTCCACGAAAGATCCGGATCGAGCCGGTAGAGCTTGCCGCTCGGCTCACGTTCGAAACGATCCATCGTCCCCGCCCAGAAGCGCCCTTCGCGATCCACCTTTCCATCGTTGAAGCGATTGTGCGGAAGGTCGGGTTCCGGATCGCCGAGCGGGGTCACCGTCAAGTCCGGTGCGATCGCGAGGAAACCCTCATGCCCGCCGCCGATGAAGCCGCCGCCCGCGCGCGGCGCGAGCGAGCACAGGCCAAGCTCGAAGGTCCGAAGCGCCTCCCCTTGGGACCAGCGGAACAGGCGCCGCTCGACAATGTCGACCCAGTAGAGCGCCTGCTCGCGCGCGACCCAGACCGGACCTTCGCCGAGCGTGGCGCGCACGGCCGCGACGCATTCCACGCTCAGCCGTTCCGTTCCGCGCCGGCGATCAGGTTCATGACATCGGCGATCAGATCTTCCATGCCCGCCTTGGCGCCGTCGGCATCGCCCCGTTCGATCGCGCTCATCACCGCATGGTGCTGGGGCAGGCTCGCGGTGCGGCCCTTGAACCGGTTGGTGAACCGGATCGAGGTGCGAAGCGCCGTCGTGACCACGTCGCGGAACTGCTGGTAGAAGGGATTGGCCGAGGCTTCGAGAATGGCGATGTGGAAGGCGATATCGGCTTCGAGCGGGTCGTCATTGCCGGCCTCCGCCGCCACCATCCGGGCATAGCCCGCGCCGATCGCCGCCCTGCCCTCCGCATCCGATGCGCGCGCCGCCAGCGCCGCCGCCGCGGGTTCGATGGCGATCCTGAGCTCGCTGAACTGCCGCAGCAGCTCCAGCGAGAATTTGCGCTCAAGGAGCCAGCGCAGCACATCGGGATCGAACAGGTTCCAGCGCGAGGGCGGACGCACCGTCGTGCCTTTTCGCGGTCGCGCGGTGAGCAGGCCCTTGGCGGTGAGCATCTTCACCGCTTCGCGGGTCACCGAGCGGCTGACGTCGTGGCGACGTGCCAGCTCCGCCTCGGTCGGAAACGGCTGGTCGTCATAGCCGCCGGTGACGATCTCCTTTCCCAGCGCGTCGAGCATCGCATAGGTGAGGTTGTTGCCAAGCATGACCCCACGAGCTTTATCGGCCTCCGATCCGTGCGTCCATGCGCTCACTCGAACGGCTCCGTCGTCTCGCGGCGTCCGACCAGAAATGCGTCGGCGACGATCCGCAGCGGCTCGCCATCGACCTCGCTGGCCCCGTTCGCGACGAGGTCGGCGAAGCGATCGTAGATGGATGGATATTCCCCCCGCGGCTCGACCGCCTGTTCCGCCCCGTCGATGGTGAAGTGGGCGCCGCCGCTGCGAAGTTCGACCTTTTTGCCCATTTCGGTCATAACTGAGATCGTCCATTGCTCGCCGTCGCGGTAGCGCCAGTCGAAGCGGGCGGCGAGACGATCGCCGAAATCGAGATCCGCCGCGATCGGGGCCTGCCGGCCGGAGGGAACGACCAGCCGGGCCGAGCGGACGAACAGCGGCATCGGCAGGATGCGCGTGGCGATCGACAGCGCGTTGATGCCGGGATCGAAGACCCCGAACCCGCCCGGCTCCCATATCCACTGCTGCCCCGGATGCCATTTGCGGACGTCCTCGAACCAGCGGATATCGAGCGCGGCGATCCGCTCCCCGGCAAGCGCAGCCTTCGCGCCGGCGACCCCCGCGGCATGTTGCGAATGCCAGCCGGCGTACAAGGCGCGGCCGGCGCGCGCGGCCAGGCGCCCGAGATCGTCCATCTCGCCGAGCGTCGACGCCGGCGGCTTTTCGAGCAGCACATGAAGGCCCGCCTTCAGGGCATCGGCACCGATCGAATGACGGACCGACGGCGGCGTACAGATCGCGACGGCATCGAGCCCGCCCGGCATCGCCGCGAACATCTCGTCCGGCGTCGCGAACCAGGGGACGCCGATCGCCGGATCGCCCTGCCGGGTCGCAACGGCCGCGAGCTCGTAGCGCGGATCGCCGTGGATCGCCGGCACATGCTGATCCGCGGCGATCTTGCCATAGCCGATGATGGCGATCCGGATCGTCATGCCCGCGCCTCCCTGAGCGCGGCGAGGAAGGCCCGTGCCCGCCGCGCCGTCTCGTCCGCGTCGAGGCCCGGCTGATAGAGCGCCCCGCCGAGGCCGAAGCCGTCGGCGCCGGCGGCCAGATAGCCGGCCACCTTGTCGGGCGTCACACCGCCGACGACCGCCAGCGGGACGTGGCGCGGAAGCACCGCGCGCTGCGCCTTCACCACCGCCGGCGGCGCGGCTTCGGCCGGGAACAGCTTCAGCACATGGGCGCCCGCCGCGAGCGCCGCAAAGGCCTCGCTCGGCGTGAAATAGCCCGGCGCCGAGACCAGGCCGCCACGGACCGTCGCGGTGACCACTTCGGCGTTGAAGTTCGGCGAAACGACGATCCGTCCGCCGGCATCGGCGACCCGCGCGACATCCGCCGCCTCCAGCACGGTGCCGCCGCCGACCAGGGCCTCGTCTCCGAAGCGTCGGGCGAGGCGGGCGATGCTGTCGAGCGGATCGGGCGAGTTGAGCGGCACCTCGATGATCCGGATTCCGGCATCGACAAGCGCGCCGCCGATCGCCTCCGCCTCCTCGGGGCGAACGCCGCGGATGATCGCGATCAGCGGACATTGCCCGAAATAGCGCCGGAAGATCTCGACAGGGTCCATCACAACATCTCCGTCAGCACGCGGATTCCCGCCAGGAAGGCGGCCGCGCCATCCACCACGATCGTCTCGCGCCCCGCGACCGCAAGCGCCGCTCCGTAGAGCGCGCAAAGGCCGGGATCGCCGACAAGGGCGATCGGCCCGCCACGGTGCAGGGCAAGGCCGGCCCGCACGTCGCTGCCGATCAGGAGGCCGCTCGCATAGCCGGCCGCATCGTCGCGATCCTCGCCCAGGACGTGCCGCGCGCGAATGCCGAACAGGCGCGAGAGAAGGCTCGCCTCGCCAAGGCCATCGCCGACGCCGCGGCGGAACGAAGCATCGTCCACGACCTCGCCGCGCATCTGTTCGGACAGGATGCTGTGCGTCTTCAAAAGACCGAACATCTCGCCGGTCATCATCGTCCGGAAACGGCCGATCCGCCCCTGATCGACGAGAATCCACTTGGTATGGGTGCCCGGGTGGCACATCAGCGCATCGGCCGGGATCGATCCGGCCGCGACCGCGCCGATCACCTGCACCTCTTCACCGCGCATCACATCGGCATCGCCAGGCCCGCGCTGCGCGACGCCGGGAACGATCCCGGTCCGGCCAGGCTCGATCCACAGGATCGACGCGGCAAGCTCGGCCGCGCCGGCGGGCGCGTCCGCATAGGGCGCCTCGCGCCAGCCGCGATTCGAGCCGACCATGCCGGCAAGCAGCATCGGCCGATCGCCGAAGCGCGCCCGCATCGCCGCGGCTTCGCGCGCGAACGCGTCAGGAGGCGTCGACAGCAGACCGCGCCGATCGGACAACCTGTCTTCGACGCGGCCATCCGCGGCGACGAGATAGGCGCGGCGGTTGGTCGTTCCCCAATCGACCGCGATATAGCCGTCCCGCCAGGTCATTCGTCGCATCCCGTCGTCATCGCACCCCGGCGATTCATTGCGTCGCAGCCTATTAGCCTTGCTCGCTCCATTTTATAATATAAATGTGCAGAAACCACTTTTCAGAAGATCCTGGGATGAAGATCGCCCGCATCGAAACGTTCCATGTGCCGCCGCGCTGGCTGTTCGTCCGAATCGAGGCCGAGGACGGCAGCTTCGGCTGGGGCGAGGCGAGCCTGGAGGGCCATGCCGAGGCCGTGGACGGCGCGTTCGAGGCGATCCGCGACCGCTTCATCGGCGCGGACCCGAGGCGAATCGAGGATATCTGGCAGGTCGCCTACCGGGGCGGATTCTATCGCGGCGGCCCGGTGCTGATGTCGGCGCTGGCCGGGCTGGACCAGGCCCTGTGGGACTGGAAGGGCCGGCATTTCGGCCTGCCTGCCTGGGAAATGCTCGGCGGCAAGGTGCGCGACCGTGTCCGGGCCTATGCCTGGATCGGCGGGGATCGACCGCATGACATCGGCGCGGCCGCCAGGGTCCGCCGGGATCAGGGTTTTTCGGCGATCAAGATGAACGCGACGGGCGAGATCGACTATCTGGTCGCGCCGGATCTGGACGACGTGGTCGAACGGGTGAAGGCGGCCCAGGCCGAGGGAATGGACGTCGGGCTCGATTTCCACGGCCGGATCCACCGGCCGATGGCGAAGCAGCTCGCGAAGCTGCTCGAGCCGCTGGGCCTGCTCTTCATCGAGGAGCCCATCCTTTCCGAAAATCCGGAAGCGCTGCTGCAGCTCGCCAACCTTGTCAGCACCCCGATCGCGGTCGGCGAGCGGCTCTATTCGCGCTGGGACTTCAAGGCCTTCCTGGCGAGCGGGGCGATCGACATCATCCAGCCCGATCTCAGCCATGCCGGCGGGCTCAGCGAAAGCCGCAGGATCGCGGCGATGGCGGAAAGCTATGATGTCGCGGTCGCGCCGCACTGCCCGCTCGGGCCGCTCGCCCTCGCCGCCTGCCTCCAGCTTGCGGGCTGCACGCCGAACGTCGTGATCCAGGAAATGTCGCTCGGCATCCATTACAATGCCGGCGGCCACGATCTGCTGAACTTCTGCACCAATCCCGAGGTCCTGACGCCGCGGGACGGCTACCTTGCGATCCCGGAGGGCGCCGGCCTTGGCGTGGAGATCGACGAGGCGGCGGTGCGCGCCGCGGCCAAGGACGGGCATCGCTGGCGCAACCCGGTCTGGCGCCACGCCGACGGCAGCTTCGCCGAGTGGTAGGCTAGACGAGCGCGCGCATGACCGCATCGGCGGTTGCGCGGTTGCAGGCGAAGGGGATGTCGGCAAGCGTCGCGACGCGGATCAGTGCCTTGACGTCGACATCGTGCGGATGGGGCGACAGCGGATCGACGAAGAAGATGAGCGCGTCGATCCGCCCCTCCGCGATCATCGCGCCCAATTGCTGATCCCCGCCGAGCGGGCCGCTCAGCAACCGGGTCACTTCGAGGCCGGGCAGCGCCTCGGCCACGCGCGCGCCGGTGGTGCCGGTCGCGAAGAGCGCGAGGCCCTCCAGCCGCTCCGCCCAGCCGCGCGCCCAATCGACGAGATCGTCCTTCATTCGATCGTGGGCAACGAGGCCGAGCACCCGTGGCCGCGCGGAAGATGGGGTCATCTGCGCCTCCGGAGACTGACGGTCCGCGACTCGCACGAGCGGCGGACTCCGTCCATATTTTCACACATCAGATAAATCTTATAAATTGCTTGTCACCTCTGGTCCGTAACGATATTCCGGCCAGTCAGAGAGCCGCTCGACGGCCGGTCATCCTGTGGGGAGGAAGATATGCGCTTGGGCATCTTGATGCGTTGCACGGTTTCGGCCGGAGTCCTCGCCTTGGCGGCGACACCCGCCTTCGCCCAGGGAGGCGCGCAGGCAAATGCGAGCGACCCGGCCCAGGCCGGCGCGACGAGCGACTCGCAGGACGACGCGATTGTCGTCACCGGCATCCGCCGCAGCCTCCAGTCGTCTGAGAATATCCGGCGCAATTCGGACCAGATCGTCGATGCGGTGGTGGCCGAGGATATCGGCAAGCTGCCTGACCTCAACACCGCCGAAACCGCCGCGCGCATCCCGGGCGTCCAGGTCTATCGCCAGGGCGGCGAGGCCCAGAACGTGCTGGTGCGAGGCCTCCCGTTCTTCACGACCACCTATAATGGTCGCGAGATCTTCACGGCGGAAACCCGTCTCGTCGCACTGCAGGATTTCCCGTCGGCCAACATCGCCGCCCTCGAAGTGTTCAAGACATCGACGGCCGATCTCGTGGAGCCGGGTCTCGCCGGGCTCGTCAACGTGCGCTCGCGTCGCCCGTTCGATTTCGCCGGCGGCCAGGTCGCCGGCTCGATCTGGGAATTGCGTACCGTCCAGGGCCATTCGTGGCGGCCGAGCTTCAACGTGCTCGCGACCGATCGCTGGGAGACGGGGATCGGCGAGATCGGCATCCTCATCAACGGGTCCTACGACCAGATGGAATATCTCGATGCCGAGATTTCCAATACCGACTTCATCGCCGATCCGGTCGTGCCGCCCAGCGGCCAGCGGGTGCGGCTGCCCGATATCCAGCGGCTCTTCTATCGCTCCGGGCGTCGCGAGCGGCCGTCGATCAACGCGGCGGTGCAATGGCGGCCGAGCGACAATCTGGAATTCTATGGCGAATTCCTGTGGCAGGGATTCCGCAACCAGATCGACGACCGGCTGCTCGAAGAGCCGCTTTATGGCGGCCAGGCCTATAACAACCTCACCTTCCGCGACGGCACCAATCTCGTCAGCAGCGGGACGGTGGTCAATCCGGCCGGGAACCTCTTCTCGTTCCAGGGCGGCACCTACAACCGCACCAACACGTTCCAATATGCCGGCGGGCTCCGCTACAATCAGGATCGCCTGCACATCAACGTCGATATCGCGCGCACGATCTCCACGTTCCGCGGCTCGACCGAGTCGCTCGACCGGATCTGGCCCGGCGCGCGCACCGTCGATTTCGATCTCGAGCGGCCGTCCTTCTCGGTCAGCGGGATCGATTTCGGCGATCCCGCGGCGCAGACCTTCCAGGGCCTGTTCGAAGAGAACCAGAAATCGGCCGGGCAGGACTGGCAGGTGCGCGGCGACCTTACCTACGATGTCGACAATCCCGTGCTGCGCAACATCCAGGTCGGCGTGCGCTACACCAACCGGGACGCGCAGCGATTGTACAGCAACCGCTACGCCAACATCCTCGGGCTCGGCCTCAACGCCACGACGCTGCCCGTCGATTTCGACATTTTCCGCGGGGTGGACCAGGCCAACCCCACTTACCAGTGGGCCGCGCCGACCTATCAGAGCATCCGCGACAATCTCGTCCAGCTGCGGCAGTTCATCATCGATAACTGCCCGACCTGCGGCTACACGACCGCGCCGGTCGTCCCCGCCCTGCTGTTCGACGCGCGCGAGAACACGCTGGCCGGCTATGGGCAGCTCGGCCTCGGCGACAACGACCTTTCCGGAATCATCGGCCTGCGCGTCAACCGGATCGATTCGGAGGTGAGCGGCCCGAGCGGAATCACGCCGCCCGAAGCGGCGCGGGAGCGCACCGAGGTGCTTCCCAATGCGAGCCTGCGCTGGCGCTTCGACCGCAGCTTCCAGCTGCGCCTCGCGATTTCGAAGACGATCACGCGGCCCGATTTCGGCCAGCTCTCCTCGGCCGTCGTGCTCGGCGCGCCGCCGCCGGGCGGGGTCGGCACCGACAGCAGCCCCTATGGCGCGTCGAGCGGAAACCCCGCGCTCAGGCCCTATTCGTCATGGAATTACGACGCGAGCCTCGAATATTATTTCGCGCGCTCCGGCTTCGCCGCGCTGACCGCGTTCCACCGCACCGTCAACGGCTTCATCCAGAACGAGACGTTCCGGGTCACCGATCCGGTGCTCGGCGTGGTCGAGATCAGTCATCCGGTGAACACCGGCAAGGGCCGGATTTCCGGCGTCGAGTTCCAGGCCCAGGCCTTCGCCGATTTCAGCTGGCTTCCGGACTGGGCGCGCGGCTTCGGCGCCCAGGCGAACATCACCTATCTCGACGCGAAGACGCAGCAGCCGGACGGCGCGGGCGGGCTTGTCTTCCTGCCGATCACCGACCAGCTGAACGGCGTTTCGCGCTGGAACTACAATCTGGTCGGCATCTACGAGCGCTACGGCTTCTCCGCGCGGCTGAGCTACAGCGGACGTTCGCATTTCGCGGCGACGCGCCAGTATCGCGGCGACGACATCTACACCGAAACCGCGCGCCCGGCCGACCGGCTGGACCTTTCGGTCAACTACGCCGTGCTGCCCAATCTCACGATCTTCGGCGATTGGACCAACATCACCCGCGCGCACTTCCACCAGGATTTCAGCTCGGCCCGCGCCGGGGCGCCGCGCGCGGACTATCTGCGCTACATCCGGTTCGACGAGACGACGGTGTCGCTGGGCATCCGCTTCAACTTCGGCGGATAGGGCGGGGCGGGCCGGCCGCCTAGTTCGAGGCGCCGGGCCTGAGGCTCATGCCGATCACCGGCGCCGGCCCGGAAAGATCGAGCGGCGCGACATAGAGATAGCGCCGCGCGTCGGCAGGCCGGCACTCCGATGTCGCCGCCCAGGCGTGGAAGCCGAGGAACCAGCGTCCCCGCGCCTCGAACACGCTTTGATGGCCCGGGCCGCTGAGGCACCCCGCATCGCGCGTGTCGAAGCTGTGCAGGATCGGATTGGCGGCGGCCGGCGTGCAGGGCCCGAGCGGCCCATCGCAGCTCGCATATCCCATCGCGTAGGGCGAGAAGCGCTCGGTCGCGGGCCAGCCGAAGAAGCCCGCCGAGAAGAACAGAAAATAACGCGCGCCCGCCTTCACCATGGTCGGCGCCTCGACGAGGCCGTTCTCCCAATCGGAATCGACGCCAAGGACGGCGGTCGGCGTGCCCACCACGCTCAGGCCGTCTTCGGCCATCGGCTGGGCATAGAGGTGGACCGGCCGCCGCACCGCATTCCCGTCATTCTTGTAATAGAGAAAAAGCCGCCCGTCCGAGTCACGGAACGGGCTGGCATCGATCGATCCGCCAAGGTCGCGCTGGCAGACCAGCGGCTCGGCGGCATCGCTGGTGAACGGGCCGAGCGGATCGCTCGCCCGGGCGACGCCGATGCACTGGCGGCCGCTGCTGCGCTCCCGCGCGGTGAAATAGAGGAGATAGCTTGCGCCGACATGCGCGACCTCGGGCGCCCAGGTCCAGCCCTCGCGCGCCCAGGCCGGCAGGACAGGCATGGCGTCATGCGCCCGTCCCCCGTCGCGAACCCTTTCCCAGTGGACGAGGTCCGATGACCGGGCCACCTGGACGTTCGTGCCGGCACTGTTCGTCGCGTAGGCGAGGAAATGATCGTCGACCGGGAGGATGAAGGGATCAGGAAAGTCGGTCCTCAGTACCGGGACGAACGAAGGCTCGGCCGCCTGGCCGGGCGCGAACGGCGCGCCGATGAGCGCGGCGACCAGAAGCAAGAAGGATTTGCGCACGCTCACTCCCGCGGGCTGCACGAACAAGTGCGGATTGCAACGGCCGGTCGGATAGTGACTCCACCCGCCCCTGTCTATTATCATATCAATCATACGAAATTGAAAGGATGGATGGATGGGGCTGGAACGCGCCGCTTTCGGAGTTCTGCCGGACGGCATGAGCGTCGAGGCGATCACGCTCACGAACGAGCGCGGGATGGACGTGCGCCTCATCACCTATGGCGCCGGGATCCAGGCGTTGCGCGTTCCGGATCGCGAGGGCTGCCTCGGCGATGTCGCCTTGGGCCATGCCAGCCTCGCGGCCTATCTCGATCATCCGCAATATCTCGGCTCGACGGTCGGGCGTTTCGCCAACCGGATCGCCGCCGGGCGCTTCCGCCTCGATGGCGACGATTATCAGGTGCCGATCAACGATGGGGACAATGCGCTGCATGGCGGCCCCGGCGGGTTCGACAAGGCGAACTGGGAAATCGCGCGGATGGACGACGGGCCGACGCCGGGCGTCACGCTGCGCCATGTGAGCCCGGATGGAGATCAGGGGTTTCCGGGCACGCTGACGGTGACCGCCGCCTACCGGCTCCATGCCGACAACAGCCTCAGCGTCGACTATCGCGCCGTCACCGATCGACCGACGATCGTCGGCCTTTCCAATCATGCTTACTGGAACCTGTCCGGCGAAGGCCGCGCCGAAAGCGCGATGGATCACCTCCTGACCATCCATGGCGACACCTTCCTTCCGACCGATGCGGGCGCCATTCCCACCGGCGAGTTCCGGCCGGTCGCCGGCACGCCCTTCGATTTCAGGACGCCTGCGCGGATCGGCGGGCGGGTCCGCGATGCGCGCGACGATCAGATACGCCTCGGCCGGGGCTACGACCATAATTGGGTGATCGGACGGGAGCTCGCCGACGGCGCCCGGCCGGTGGCGCGGCTCGCAGATCCGGCATCGGGCCGCGTGATGGACCTGCTTTCGAACCAGCCGGGCCTGCAATTCTATTCCGGCAACTTCCTTGACGGGACGACGATCGGCAAATCGAACGGCTGCTACCGGATGGGCGACGGCGTGGCGCTGGAGCCGCAGCTTTTCCCCGACACGCCCAACCGGCCGGCCTTCGGTTCGGCGCGCCTGGCGCCGGGCGACATCTATCGCAACGTCATTGTCTGGCGCTTTTCGACCGACCGGTCGTAGCCGCAATCGCCCGGCGGACGGCGCTCAGCTTTCTTCGGCCCCGTCGCGCCCAAGCGCGTCGAGCCAGGACGCGGGCGTGAGCCGATCGGTGGGCGCGGTCTCGGCGCCCATCGCCTCGCTCATATTTTCCAGCGCCGCGCGGTGCCGTTCGTCCGACAGGGCCGCCACCGCGTCTTCCGGAACCCACAGGGCATAATCGCGCATGTGCGCGTCGGCGGCCGTGAAGAGGATGCAGATATCGGTCGCGAGCCCGGCGAGGATCAGCCGGCTCACCCCCAGTTTCGGCAGCAGGACCGGCAGGTTCGTCGCATAGAAGCCGGAAAATTGCGGCTTGATGATGAAATAGTCTTCGTCGCGCGGCACCAGGCGCGCGACCGGATCGCGGCCGGCATCGAGCGCGCGCTCGACGATCCGACGCCGCTCCGAATGCCATTCGCCGAAATTGTCGTTGACGTAGATGACATAGCCCCCCGCCGCCTCGACCGCGTCGCGCAGTCGCAGGATCGGGGACGCGATCGCGCAGGCCTTGGCGCGCAACCGTGCCCCCGCCTCGAAATCGAAATCGTTCATCATGTCGACGATCAGCAACGCGATGCCGCCACGGCCTGCATCGCGATAGGGAGCCGTCGGCGGTTCGCTGTTGTCGTCCATGCTCAATGCCGGCGAACGAAGGCGGCCGGATCGGGTTCCCGTGCCCTCGGGCGCGCCTCACTGCTCGACGCGCGGGATGTGGTAGCGATCGAGGAGCGCCCCGATCTCGGCGGCGCGACTTTCAAGCACATGCTCCACCTCGCGCTGCAGCGGCAGATCGGTCTTCTGGACGCCGACCGAAATGTCGTAGACCATCGGCCATTGTGAATCGTCCAGCCACGGCGTGACCCGCTGAACGGCAAGCGGGACGGGCGAGCGCGCGGCGAAATAGCCGCCGAGCGGGCCCCAGGCGATCCCGACATCGACATCGCCGCGCGCCACCGCTTCAACGATTGCGGCCGGCGGATTGGGCCGGCGATAATCGCCATAGAGCATGTAGCCGCGCACATTGGCGACGATGCCGCGCCGGGCGAGCGCATGGGCCGGCGGGGTGTTGACCCCGTCATCGCCGACGAGCTGGACTCCGATCCTGAGATGGCGAAGGCGCGGATCGTCGAGCGTCAGGCGGTCGAGCCGGTCGCTCGCCCTGGTGACGAAGACGTAGGTCGAGCGGTAATAGGGCCGCGTCGTCGCCAGCATCTCGACCGTGCTCGCGACCCCCGGCCACAGATCGCATTTGCGCTCGTTGAGCGTGTTGCGGACATAGCCGCGCCGCTGCGCCCACCAGACATAGGCGAGGTTCGCGTGGAGATCGCGCGCGATCAGCTCGGCGAGCTTGTTCTCGAACCCCTCGCCGGCGCGATTGGAGAAAGGGAGGTTGTTCGGATCGGCGCAGACGGTGAGCGTGCGCTGGCGCGCGCAGCTGCCGAGCAGCAGCAGGGCGGCGACCAGCGCGATCGCCGCCTTCATCGCGCCACCGCCAGCGCGGTCCACGGGCGCCCGCCGAGATTGACCGTTCGCGCGACCCGGTTGCGCGCGAGGTCGACAATGGTGAGCGTCCCCGAAAGCCCGCTCGCCGCGTAGAGCCTGGTCTCGTCGGGCGACAGGCCGATGCCCCAGGTCCGCTCGCCGGTCGGGAAGGCGCGGACGACCCGCATCGTCGTCGGATCGATCTCGGCCACGCGGTTGGATCGGCCCATCGCGACGAAGACGCGGCGGCCGTCGCGGGTCGCCTTCATCTCGACCGACTGGACCTGATCGACGTCGGGGAAAGCAGGGACGAGATCGATGACGTGGACGATGCGAAGCGTCGCCGCGTCGAACACGCTGATCGTGCCGCGCTGCTCGGACGAAACCCAGATGCGCCGGCCATCGTCGAGGAAGAGCACGTCGCGGGGGCGATTGCCGACCATCACGGTGGCGCGGACCGCGCCGGTCGCGGCGTCGATGAAATGCGCGGTGCTGGAGGCCTCCGATGTCGCGACCACCAGGCGGCCGCCCGGGCTGACCCCCATGCCCTCCGGCTCGGGGCCGACCCGGACCGCGCGGATCGGGCGGTTGGAGGCGATGTCGAGGAACGAGACCGCGCTGTCATTTTCATTGGCGATGTAGAGGCTGCGCCCGTCCGGGCTGACCACGAAGCGCTCCGGGTCAGGCCCGGAATTCAGGAGGCGCGTGCGCCGGCGCGTGGCGATGTCCCACGCCTCGATCCGGTTCGCGTTGCCGGCGGCGACGTAGAGCGTGCGGCGATCCGGCGAAAGCTGCATCCCGCGCGGTCGCCCGCCGGTCGCGAGGACGCCTTCGACCCGGCCGGTCGCGCCGTCGACGATGTGGACGACGTTCGCCTGTTCATCCGACACGAAGACGATGTCGTTCGATCGGGCCGCGGGCGTGCAGCCAGCCAGCAGGACGGCGATCAGCGCCGCCAGCCAGGCCCGGATCAATTGGCCGGCCCGATCGTGCCCGGCGGCAGCTGCCAGCCGCCGTGCATGTCGGCCTCGCGCGGCACCGGCGCGGGATGCTGCGACGGCGTGTCGCCGGTATTGGCGGCGAGCGTCGCCGGCAGCGACATCGAACGGACATAGGCCGCGATCTGCCAGATCTGCTGATCCGGGATGCGGCCGCGCCAGGCGGGCATCCCGTTCGGGCGGCCCTGGTAGATCGTGTTGTAGATCTGGTCGAGCCGGCCGCCATAGATCCACACATCGTCCATCAGCGCCGGGCCGATCCCGCCGCCGCCGTTGAAGTGACAGCCGGCGCAGTTCATCTGCTTGTACATCCGCATGCCCTGAACGACGGCATCGGCATTGTCGTAATAAGGCAGGGCGCGCGGATCGATGCCGGCGGGCGGGCCCGCGCCACCCGGAATCAGGCCGGAGACGGGAGCGCCGGTCACCGCGGCGCCCGCGGGCGGGCCGGGGGGTGGCTTGCGGTGACAGCCGCCGGCGAGCAGGCCGAGCGCCAGCGCCAGCGCCAGCTCAATGCGGCAGCGCGAAGACATGGAGCGTCCCTCCTGGCGTGGTGCGGTGGGGAAGATCGCGCATCGTGCCGACGAAGCCCAATGCCGCGGCGCCGTCGCGCGGATCGAGCGCGCCGGAGACGATCGCGCCGGACCAGCCGCCGACCCCGGTCAGGATCGCGACATATTGGTGGCCGTCCGGCCCGCGATAGGAGACCGGCTGGCCGATGATCCCGCTGTCCAGCCGCACCTGCCAGAGCAGATGGCCGTCGCGCGCGTCGACCGCCTTGAACAGGCCGTCCATGGTTCCGTAGAAAACGACGTCGCCGCCGGTCGCGACCGTGCCGGACCAGATGGGGAGATCCTCCCGGATCGTCCAGCGCGGGCGCCGCATCACCGGGTCCCACGCCGTCAGCTCGCCGCGATGGCCGCCGGGGCCCGGCTTCATGTGAACCTCGGCGCCGACATAGGGCGTGCCGGAGATGTAGTTCGCCTCGAGATTCTCCCAGTCCATGCACAGATTTTCGTGCGGGATGTAGATGAGGCCGGTGCGCGGGCTGAACGAGCTCGGGTTCCAGTCCTTGGCCCCCGAGGCGGTCGGGCAGATGTCGCGGACCATCTGGCCGAGATGCGTCTCCTTGGCCGGATTGACGATCAGCCGCCCGGTCCGCAGATCGACGCCGCGCGAGCTGTTGACCGGACCGAACGGATCGGCGGAGAGCACCTGCCCGCTGTTGCGATCGATCACATAGACATAGCCATTGCGCTCCATCCGCACGAGCACCTGGCGCATCCGGCCGCCGAACGGCATGTCGAGCAGGATCTGCTCGTTGATCGCGTCATAATCATGCTCGTCATGCGGGCTGAACTGGTAGAACCAGCGCGCGGCCCCGGTCCGGGCGTCGCGGGCGAAGATGCCGGCCGTCCACTTGTTGTCGCCGGGCCGTTCCTCGGAATTCCACGGGCCCGGATTGGCCGTGCCGTAGAAGATGAGCTGCGTCGTCGGATCATAGGCGATCCAGCCCCACATCGTCCCGCCGCCGATCCGCCAGTGATCGGCCGGCCAGGTCCGAACGCCGAGATCGGTGCCGCGATCGGCGGCATAGAAGGGATGGAAATCGTCGCCGATCAGCACGTCGCGATCCGGCCCCGTATGATAAGCGCGCCACGCAATGCTGCCGTCCGCGAGATTGAGGGCGGTCAGCCAGCCGCGCACGCCGAATTCGCCGCCGCTGTCGCCGACCAGGACATGATTGCCGACGATGAGCGGCGCCATCGTGATCGTCTCGCCCCGGTTGATGTCGCCGAGCTGGGCCCGCCACACCTGGCGGCCGCTGTCGGCATCGACCGCGATCGTCTGGCCGTCTAGCGTGTTGAAGACGATCTTGCCGTCGGCATAAGCCGCGCCGCGATTGACGACGTCGCAGCAGGCGACGCCCTGCGAGGCCGGGACCGGATCGGGCGCGAACCGCCATTTCAGCGGCGCCTCGGGGTGGGTGAGATCGAGCGCGTAGAGATAATTGGGATAGGCGGTCACCACATACATCATGTGGCCGACGACCAGCGGCGCCGCCTCCTGCCCCTTGTTGACGCCGAGCGAGAAGCTGAACACCTCGCGCAGGTTGCGGGCATTGGACGGATTGATCTCGTTCATCGCCGAATAGCGGGTCGCGGCATAATTCTTGGCCGGCATCAGCCATTGGCCGTCATCCCGCGGCGCGGCGGCGGCGGGGGCGACGGTGCGCCCCGCCCCCGGCGTCGGCGGCGCGAGCGCGTGGCCGATCTGCTCGCGCGTGAAGACCTCGTCGGCCGGCACCGCATCGGGCACCGGCGGCTGCGCGGTCTGGCGAAGGGGAAAGTCCATCACCGCGCCCGCCGCGAGCGGCATCGCGCCGACGACGGCGATGGAGGCCAGCAGGATCAGCGTCGTCTTCATGTCATCGATCCATCGCGTAGAGATAATCGACGATCCGGTTCGCCTGTTCGGCGGTGAGGCCGGTATCGGGCATTGCGTTGCCGGGCAGCATTTCCTGCGGACGGCTGATCCAGCGGATCATGTTGGCGCGGCTGTTGGCGAAATGGCCGGCGAGGATCTGCTGCTGGCCGATTCCGGCGAGCGACGGCCCGACCCGTCCGACCGCGCCGTTCACGCCGGGGACGCGGTGGCAGGCGCCGCATTTGGCGGCGATCAGCTGCCTGACGTCGCCATAGCTGCCGCCGCCATGGCAAGCGGCGAGCAGCGTCGGCGCGGCAAGAAGGATCAAAGCCCGCACGGGGTCACTCCGATCATGGCGATGCCGTTGACGAGGATCACCGCGGCGAATCCGAAGCCGAGCAGCATCCCCCACAAGGCGACGAACCGGGTCCGGCCGTGGCCATGTTCGACCAGGCTCCCCTCGGTCTCGCCGCGGGTGCGCCGGAACAGCATCGCCGAGAGGATTGCGGCCGCCAGCGCAACGAGCAGGCAGGCGACATAGACGACCACCGCCAGCGTCCAGCTGCCGGCCATCGGTCCCGCGTCGCGCTCCGGCCCGACATAGCAGGCGAGCGAGAAGATGGCGTAGCCGGCGCCGAGCTGGACGATCCATGCGAGCGGTCCGCCGGCCACGGCGAAGGCGAGCCTGCCGCGACGCGCCTCGCTGCGTTGGGGCGCCGGATGGTGGCTGAGCCCGCTCATCGCGCGAACCCCAGATAGGGCGTGACATAATAGGTCGTGAAAACGAACAGCCAGACCGCGTCGACGAAATGCCAGTAATAGGTGCCGTTGGTGACCGCGATCCGGCGGACGGGGCTGAAATAGCCGATCGCGGTCCACAGGAAGAGCAAGGCGAGGATGACGAGCCCGACGAGGACGTGCGCCATGTGGAAGCCGGTGGTGACGAAATAGAGCGAGGCATAGCTCGACGCGCCGGGGCCATAGGTCTTCGCCTTCCATTCGAGGAGCTGCACCGCCGCGAACAGCGCGCCGAGGACGAAGGCGAGGCCGGTGCCGACGAGCGCGTCGCCGCGCCGGTTGAGCTTCACGCCACGCTCGCCCCACCACATCGCGACGCTGGAGAGGAGCAGGACGATCGTGTTCGGGCCCGCGAGCTTGAGCGAGGGATGCGGCTCGAGCAGCCAGCCCGACGGCGCGGAGGCGCCGAGATAATAATAAGCGAAAAGCAGGTAGGCGAAGAGCGCGGCCTCGGTCGCGACCAGCGCGGCAAGGCCGTTCCAGCCGGCGCCCTTCGCGCCGGTCGGGCCGACGGCGAGCTCCGCCGGGCGGGCGGTGGCGAGCTCAGCCACGGGCCGGCTCCCGCTGGCTCAGGTGCAGGCTCGGCCACAGCCACGCGACGAGGCAGGCCGCCGCGCCGAGCCCGCCAAGCGCGACCACCGGCCACAGCTTCAGCAGCAGGCCGACGAACAGGATCGTGGTCGCGATCGCGAGGAACAGCGGGACGAGCGTGTCTTCCGGCATTTCGAGGATCCGGTCCGGCTCGGCATCGAGCGGCGTCGTCGCAAGCGTCTCCTTGCCCTCGTCGAGGATCAGGCCTTCATCGAGGTTCGACCGCTCGGGGGCCTCGCCGAGCCGGTCTTCCCACAGCGGATAGCGGGATACGATCGTCGGGATGACCGCGAAATTGTATGGCGGCGGCGGCGAGGAGACCAGCCATTCAAGCCCGTAGGCGTCCCAGGGATTGGCGGGGGCCGCCGCGCCGCTCCTGAGGCTCTTCAGCGCGTTGACGATGAACAGCAGCACGCCGATCGCGAACAGGAACGATCCGATCGTGGTGACGAGGTTGACCGCGCCAAGCCCCATTTCGGCCGGATAGGTATAGACGCGGCGCGGCATCCCCCACAGGCCCGACAGGTGCATCGGCAGGAAGCCGAGATTGAAGCCGACGAACATCGTCCAGAAGTTCCAGCGGCCGAGCCGTTCGTCCATCATCCGGCCGGTGAACTTCGGGAACCACATGTAGGTCGCGCCGACGACCGGGAAGACGTTGATCCCGATCAGCACGTAATGGATGTGCGCGACGACGAAATAGGTGTCGGTGAGCTGCCAATCGACCGGCACGCTGGCGGTCATGAAGCCGGAGACGCCGCCGATCACGAACAGCAGGATCATCGAGGCGAAGAAGAGGAAGGCGGTGGTGAAGACCGGCCGCCCGAACCAGATCGTCGCCAGCCAGGCGAAGACCGCGAGCGCGCTCGGCACCGCGATCAGGATCGAGGCGCCGGAGAAGAAGGCGAGGCCGAGCCCCGGCAGGCCGGTCGCGAACATGTGGTGAACCCACACGCCGAAACCGAGCACCATCGTCGCCACCGTGCCCAGCGCGACCGGCGTGTAGCCGACCAGGGGGCGCCGGCAGAAGACCGGCAGCCCGTCCGAGACCATGCCCATCGCCGGCAGCACGATCGCGTAGACCCAGGGATGGCCGAACATCCAGAACAGGTGCTGCCACAGCAATGGCTGGCCGCCGCCGCCGGTATCGAAGAAGTGCGTGCCATATTGCCGATCGAGCCAGAGCAGGAAGAAGGCGAGGCTCACGGCCGGGACGACGACGAGATTGGCGACGCTCGCGGTCATCGTGCCCCAGGCGAGGATCGGCAGCCGGTTGATCGACATGCCCGGCGCCCGGTTGCGGAGCAGGGTCACGACGAAATTGGCGGCGCCGACGGTGGTCGAGATGCCGAGCAGGATCATGCCGAGCGCATAGAAATCCTGGTTCATCCCCGGATTGAAGTCGCGCTCCGCATAGGGGACGTAGTTGAACCAGCCGTCGTTTGGCCCGGCGCCGACCAGGAATCCGGCATACATGAAGAGCGCCGCGCTGAGGTAGATCCAGTAGCTGAGCGCGTTGAGCCGCGGGAAGGCCATGTCGCGGCTGCCGAGGATCAGGGGCCACAGATAATTGGAAAATCCCGACAGGATCGGCGACGCATAGAGGAAGATCATCGTCATCCCGTGCGTCGAGAAGAGCTGGTTATATTGCTCGGGCGTCAGCAGGTGGAGATCGGGCCCGGCGAGCTGGAGCCGGATCACCAGCGCCTCGATCCCGCCGATCGCCAGCAGGATGAAGGCGGTGACGATGTAGCGAAGGCCGATCGATTTGTGGTCGACGCTTGCGAACCAGCCGTAAAGGCCGGGCTTCGTCTCCCAGATCGCCTCCAGCCGCTCGCGAAGGGCCGGGGTGACGGCGCCGATCCGTGGCGTGCGAACCGCCGCCTTGACGCGCGCGCCGCTCATCGCAGCGTCTCCAGATAGGCGCGAAGGCTGTTGAGATCGGCGGCGGAGAGGCCCTGATCGGGCATCAGCGCGCCAGGCTTGATCGCCTGCGGATTTTCGATCCAGCCGGTGAGGCTTTGCGGATTGTTGGGAAGGGTGCCGGCAGCGAGGGTGCGGCGGGACATGAGGTGGGTGAGATCGGGGGCGGCCGAGGCGCGCGCGCTGGTGCCGCGGATCGAATGGCACATGCCGCACCGGGAGGCGAACAGCGCGAAGCCGGCGGCCTGGGCCTCGCTCGCCGGCGGCGGCGCGGTCTGGAGCTGGCGCGCGCGCCATCGATCGAACGCGGCGCGCGGCTCGGCGACGACCTCGAACGCCATATGGGCGTGCTGGGCGCCGCAATATTCGGCGCACTGGCCGCGATAGATGCCGGGCCGATCGGCCTCGATCCACGCCTGGTTGGTCTGGCCGGGGATGAGATCGGTCTTGCCCGACAGGCGCGGCACCCAGAAGCTGTGGATCACGTCGCCGCCGTGGAGGCGGACCAGCACCGGCTCGCCCACCGGGACGTGGATCTCGTTGGCGGTGTGGAAAATCTGGTCCGGCTGGGGCCCGTCATAGCGCACGTCCCACCACCACTGGTTTGCGGTGACGTCGAGCGTGACGCGCGGGTTGCGCGGCAGCGGGCCGACCTGCGCCAGCACCGCGACCGTCCACACGAGGGTGGCGAACAGCGGCACCAGCGAGATGCCGACGCCGATCCAGATCCAGCGCGCGCCCTCGACGCCGCGCTCGAGCGTCGGCAGCGCCTCTCCCTCGGCCGGCGCCGGCGCGCGCCGGCGCCACAGCCCGCCGGCGAGCAGCAGGGCGATGATCGCCGTCACCGCCACCGAGATCGCGATCGTCGCCCAGAGCAGCGGTTCCACCGTCGCCGCCTGCGCCCCCGCGACGTCGAGATAGGAGAGAGGGTGGCTCATCGGGCCGCCGGGCGCGCGGGGCGATGCCACAGCGCGCTCATCGACCGCATCGCGGCGAGCAGGAAGAGCACGCCGCCCGGCACCCACATGATGACGCCGCCAAGCTGCTGATCGGCGAGCGGCGTGAAGCCCCAGTCGGCGGTATAGGGCAGGTGCCACAGGAACAGCGGCCGGTTGCACAAGGCCAGCACGGCGCCGAGCAGCGCCATCGCGACCGAGGCGGCGGTGCCGGCGGCGAGGACGTGAAAGGTGCGTTCGGGCGAATGGTGGATGAGATCGCGCCACAGCCAGATCGCGCCGCCGAACAAGGTCGCGTGCATCGCCCAATAAGTGAGGTCCGACCGGAAGGTCGCGTCATAGGGCGCGGGCATGTGCCAGAACCACAAGGCGGCCGAGAAGGCGAGAGCGCTGGCCCAGATCGTGCGCCCCCGCCCGCCCGGAAGCCCGGCCGCGATCAGCGGCGCCGCGATGAGCGCCAGGATCATGTGCTGCAGCACGCGGGCCGAAAAGAGCGACACCGACAGCGCACACAAGGGCGAGAGGAACGCGAACGCCGCGACGATCCAGCCGGCGGCGGCGAGCCGGCGTTCGGCGGCCGGCGCGCGCGCAAGGTGGAACGCCGCGATGCCGACCAGGGCGGCGATGAGAATCGGATCGCCGTTCCAGCGCTCCAGCAGTGATCCCGGGACCGGCGGCGCGCCACAATAAGGGATCATCGCGATGTGCCTCCCGACTCCATCCGATCGTTCTTGAAACGCGAACCCGCGCGCCGAGGCGCGTCGATCGGGAAAGAACCGAGAGCGGTGCCCGGTTCCGTCGGGGCCGAAAAAAAGCCGCGCGCCCGCGGGCTGGCGGAACCGCGCGCGCCGCGCCCGGTTTTCCGGTCATGCGTCCCCTCGCCCTCGGGCTTGCGCTGGCGTTGAGCGCCTGCGGATCGGCTCGACCCACCCATGGCGCGGCGCATGGGCGCGTCATCATCGCGCGCATGGCCTGCGGCTCTTGCCACGTCATCCCCGGCATCGCCGGGGCGGACGGGCGCGTCGGGCCATCGCTCGCCGGCTTCTCGCGCCAGCGCATGATCGCAGGCGCGCTTTCCAACGATGCCGCCAATCTCGCCCGTTACCTCAAGGCGCCGACGGCGGTGGTGCCGGGCAATGCAATGCCGGACCAGCGGTTGACCGACGCCCAGGCGCGCGACATCGCGGCCTACCTGGCGACGCGGGACTAGCCGCCGTGCGAATGAAGCGCCCGCGCGGTTTCCTTGCCGGCTGGATCGTCGGGCTGGTGACGGCTGGCCTGCTCGCCGCCGCCGCCGCTTTCGCGATCCTTGGGTTCGGCCTGTTCGACACCAGCGCGAGCCGGCAGCACGGCGCGGTCATGGCCTGGGCCGTCCACAGGACGATGGTGAATTCGGTCCGGCGCAGCGCGACGCCTGCCGACGGCGATTTCGCGATCGACGGCGCGATGGTCCTCGAAGGCGCGCGCCTCTACGAACGCAATTGCATCTCGTGCCATGGCGGTCCGGGCACGGCGCGGGCGCGCTGGGCGAGCGCGATGGTCCCGACGCCGCCCTTCCTGATCGACGCGCCGCGGCGCTGGTCGCGCGGGGAGCTCCACCTCATCATTCGCGACGGAATCAAGATGACGGCGATGCCCGCCTGGGGCGAAATCCTCCCCGACCGCGACGTCAGGAGCCTCGTCGCCTTCGTCCAGGCGACGCCGAAGCTCACGCCCGATCAGTTCGCCGCGCTGCGCGCTTATGCGAAGGCCCGCCCTATCCGTTGACGATGGTGCCGCCATTGGGGTGCAGCACCTGGCCGGACATGTAGCTCGAATCCTCGCAGGCCAGGAACAGGAAGGAGGGCGCGACCTCGTTCGGCTGCCCCGGCCGGCCCATCGGCGTGCTTTCGCCGAAATGGGCGAGCTTTTCCGGGCTCGCGCCGCCGCACGGATTGAGCGGGGTCCAGATCGGTCCCGGCGCGACCGCATTCACCCGGATCCCCTTTTCGACCAGGTTTTCGGACAGCGAGCGGGTGAAGGCCGTGATCGCGCCCTTGGTCGCCGAATAATCGAGCAGCTCGCTCGATCCTTCATACATGGTGACGCTGGTCGTGTTGATGATCGCGGCGCCTTCGCCCAGGTGCGGGAGCGCCGCCTGGACCATGTAGAACATGCCGAAGATATTGGTCTGGAAGGTGCGCTGCAGCTGCTGTTCGGTGATGTCTCCGATATCCTTGTCGGGATGCTGTTCGCCGGCATTGTTGACGAGGATGTCGAGCCGGCCGAACGCGCCAACCACGTCGGCGACGATCCGCTCCGCCATCTTGCGCGATCCGACATCGGCCGGAATGGCGAGCGCACGCCGGCCCTCGGCCTCGATGATCCGCTTCGTCTCGGCGGCGTCGTCGCCCTCCGTCAGATAGACGATCGCGACATCCGCGCCCTCGCGCGCGAACAGCGCCGCGACGGCGCGGCCGATGCCGCTGTCGCCGCCGGTGACGATCGCGACCTTGCCTTCCAGCCGGCCCGATCCGGGGTAGCGTGGCTGCCATTCCGGTTTTGGCTCAAGCTCGCTCTCATGGCCCGGAAGCCCGTCTTCGTGGACCATTTCGACGATATTCGTGCTCATCTGGGTCTCTCCTGCGCGCCCCCGGCGTCGAGCGGTCAACGCCCCGTGTCCGCACCGGTTGCGGCCGGATCGACCTGTCATGGATACGCGAGGCGGTTTCGACGTTGACCGTCCACGACCGCCCGGCCCCCGGCGGTGAAAGAGGGAGATTCCAATGGCCGAGACCGAATATACGGACGCCATCGCCTTGCTGAAGGCCGATCATCGCAAGGTCGAGGATCTGTTCGAAGCGTTCGAGAAGTCGTCCGACAGACGCCGCAAGCGAGCGATCGCCGACGAAATCTGCAACGAGCTCAAGATCCACACGATGATCGAGGAAGAGATTTTCTATCCGGCGTTCCGCGGCAAGATCGAGGACGACGATCTGGACGAGGCCTATGTCGAGCATGACGGCGCCAAGGTGCTGATCAACGACATCGCCGGCGGCGACGAAGAAGACGAATTCTACGAAGCCAAGGTCAAGGTGCTGTGCGAGGAGATCGAGCATCACGTGAAGGAGGAGGAACGGCCGTCGGAGGGCATCTTCGCCCAGTGCCGCGACACCGACGTGGACCTGGTTGCGCTGCGCGACCAGTTGCTCGCGCGCAAGCAGGAGCTGATGACGCAGGCGCAGGCGGGCGGCCTTCCCCCCGCAAAGCCCACCGCGGTCGACGTCGAGCCGGTCTGACCGGGCGCCGCGGCGGAGAGCCATGGGCTGTCCGCCCGAAATGCTGCGCAGCATGTCGTGACCGAGATCCGACCGGAGCTGCCCGCCGCGCCGATGGAGGCGAAGCTCGCGCAGGAGCTTCCCGACGGGGACGGCTGGCAGTTCGAGCCCAAATGGGACGGCTTTCGCGCCCTCGTCCGCCGCGACGGCGGAGAGGTCGCCATCGTCTCGAAATCGGGCCGCCCGCTCGATCGCTACTTCCCTGAGGTCGCGGCGAACCTGCGGGCGCTGCGCGAAAACAGGTTCGTGCTCGACGGCGAGCTGCTCCTTCCGATGGACGGCCGGCTCGCCTTCGATGCCCTCCAGGCCCGGCTCCATCCGGCCGAAAGCCGCATTCGCCGGCTCGCGCGCGAAACGCCGGCGCTGCTGATGCTGTTCGATCTGCTGTTCTGGAAGGATCGCGATCTGACCGCCTGCCCGCTCGCCGAGCGACGCCGCTGCCTCGAAGCCTTTTTCGCGGGCGTTCGCGATCCCGGGATCAGGCTATCGCCCTGCACCGACCAACGCGCGCAGGCGATCGCCTGGCTGGAACAGGCCGGCGGCGCGCTCGACGGCGTGATCGCGAAGCGCACCGACGAGCGCTATCAGCCCGGCAAGCGGGCGATGGTGAAGGTGAAGGTGCGCCGCTCCGCCGATTGCGTGGTCGGCGGGATGCGACGGGGCGAAGGAGGCAGGATCGCCTCGCTCCTCCTCGGCCTCTACGACGATGACGACCGGCTCAATCTCGTCGGCTTCCTCGCCAGCCTGACGGCGGCGCGCAGCGCGGAGATCGAGCGTCTGATCGCGCCGCTGATCGGCGGCGAGGGGTTCACCGGAAAGGCGCCCGGGGGGCCGAGCCGATGGAGCGCCGGCAAGGACACGAGCTGGATCCCGCTCAAGCCCGAGCTGGTCGTCGAGGTGCTCTACGACCAGGTCACCGGCGCGCGCTTCCGCCACGGCACCCGCTTCCTGCGCTGGCGGCCGGACAAGCGGCCGGACCAGTGCCGCATGGAGCAGCTCGATCGCCCGCTCGCGCTCGCGCGGCTGGGCGCGATCTGATCCCTATTTGCGCGCGCTGCCAGGCTCGGCCATGCCGCGATGCTGCTCGGCGAGCATGTCGGCGGGCATGACGTGCGACGCGGCGGCGCGCATCTTGTTCGCGAAGCCGCTGACGACATGGCCCTCGCCGGCCTTCATCGCTTCCCAGCCATCCTGGGCGACATCGGCCGGATCGGCCTTGGCCGAGGTGCCGACCTTGGTGTCCATCATGTCGGCACGCCTGAAGAATTCGGTGTCGGTGGCGCCGGGCATAAGGGTGGTGACGACGACGCCCGTGTCCTTGAGCTCGTTGCGGAGCGCATCGGCGAAGCTGTCGATGAACGCCTTGGTCCCGTTATAGACCGCCTGGAACGCGCCGGGCATCAGGCCGGCGATCGAGCCGGTGAACAGGATGTTGCCGCGCCCGCGCTCGACCATCCGCCGACCGACCTGCTGCACGAGGTACAGCGTGCCGGTGATGTTCGTGTCGATGACGCCGCGCCAATCGGCTGGGTCCTGGCCGAGGAAGTCGCGACCGAGCCCGTGGCCGGCATTGGCGCACAGCACGTCAACGTCGCGCTCCCCGATGGTGTCGACGAGCCGCTGGACGCCATCGAAGGTCGACAGGTCCGCCTCGATCGACTGGACCTCGGCGCCGAGATCCCGGAACGCGGCCGCGGCGTCGACGAGCGGCGTATCGGCGGCGACCAGCAGGTCGTAGCCCTCCTTCGCCGCGAGCCGGCCGAGCTCGTAGCCGATCCCGGTCGACGCGCCGGTGACGATCGCGAACTTACGCTGTGGCATGGTTGCTCTCCATTCCCGGCTTCAGGATGATCTTCGTGTATTCGTTCTGGTCGTCGTGCCAGTGCTTGTAGAGGGCGGGCCCCTCCTCCAGCGGCGCGCGGTGGGAGATGAGGAAGGTCGTGTCGATCTTCCCGTCCGCGATGAGGCCGAGCAGCATCTCGCTATATTTCTGGACATGGGTCTGGCCGGATCTGACCGAGAGTCCCTTTTCCATCAGCGCGCCGATCGGGAACTTGTCGGCCATGCCGCCATAGACGCCGGGGATGGAAAGCCGACCGCCCTTGCGGCAGGCGAGCACGGCCTGGCGAAGCGCCGCCGGTCGATCCGTGCCGAGCCGCACCGCCGCCTTCACCGTGTCGGCGATATTGTCGATGCCGAGCCCGTGCGCCTCCATGCCGACGCAATCGATGCAGGCGTCGGGGCCGATCCCGCCGGTCATCTCCCAGAGCGCCTCGCGGACGTCGGTTTCCTTGTAGTTGAGCGTCTTGGCGCCGAGCCGCGCGGCGAGCTCCAGCCGCCGCGGGAAGTGATCGATCGCGATCACCTGATAGGCGCCCATCAGCAGCGCAGACTGGATGGCGAACAGGCCGACCGGGCCGCAGCCCCAGACCGCGACCGTGTCGCCCTCCTCGATCTCGGCATTTTCCGCCGCCATCCATCCGGTCGGAAGGATATCGGACAGGAACAGCACCTGATCGTCGTCGAGCCCTTCCGGAATGACGATCGGGCCGACGTCGGAATAAGGGACGCGGACATATTCCGCCTGGCCGCCGGCATAGCCGCCGGTGAGGTGCGCGTAGCCGAACGCGCCGCCCATCGGATAGCCGTAGAGCGTCTCCGACATGTCGGACGTGGTCGCTGGGTTGGCATTGTCGCAGGCCGAATATTGCTGCTTCTTGCAGAAGAAGCAGTCGCCGCACGACACGGTGAACGGGACGACGACGCGATCGCCCTTGCGAAGCGTGCTTCGCGGCCCGGTTTCGACGACCTCGCCCATGAATTCGTGGCCGAGAATGTCGCCGGCCCGCATCGTCGGGATATAGCCGTCGTAGAGATGGAGATCGGAGCCGCAGATCGCGGTCGAGGTCACGCGGATGATCGCATCGCGCGGATTGACGATCTCGGGATCGGGGACATTGTCGACCTGGACCTTGTGCCGGCCCTGCCAGGTGATGGCGCGCATGATGGTCTCCTTGTTACAGGGCTTGTTCGGTCGGGGATTCGGAGGCGCGGCCCGACGGGCTCGCCGAGCTCGTCACCTCGCCGGTCTCCAGGAACTGCTTCAGCCGGCGAAGATCGCGGCGGGATTGCTCCTCCGGCTCGCGCTGGAGGATCTTGGCGATCCATTCGCCGATCACCCCGCCCGGCGGATCATAAGCGAAGGCGGCGCGGACCATCGTCCCGCGCCCCGGCGCCGCGTCCATGAACTCGATCCGGCCGGAGCTGGAGACGTCCGCGCCTTCCACCGATCGCCAGCCGATCAGCCGCCCTGGCTCGTCCTCGGTAACCACCGAGTCCCATTCGACGGTCTTGCCGCCGGGGCCCTTGACCACCCAGTGCGAGCGGCGGTCGTCGACGACGTCGATCCGCTCGATATTGTCCATGATCCGCGGAAGGTTCGAAAAATCGCGCCAGAAGGCGTAGATGTCGTCGCGCGGCCGATCGATCGTCACCGTCCGGCCGATGACGGCATCTTCATCTTCACGCCCTGCGGCGGTCCGCCGGACGTCGGCGTCGCGGGCCGCGGTCGGCGGTGCATCGGTCTCAAAAGCCATCGTCGTCTCCCGAGCCCCCCGCCCGTCAAGCGGTCGCGAGGGGGTCCGGGTTCCGACGAAATCGTATCGATCGAGATCAATCGGGCCGCGTCAACGACGCGCCGTTCGCTCCGGCGCCTCGGTCAGCCGCTGCTCAGGATCGCGGGCAGTTGCGGCGGATCTGTTGGCCGAGATCGCGCATCTTCTCGGCATAGGCCGCGGCGGGCGATCCCTGCTCCTCAACGCCCATGAACCCGCTCTGGCGCAGCGACTCGTTGGCCTGTTCCCGGGCAGCCGGCGACTGGCGCGGATCGGCCGCGATCGCCGCCGCGAGCATGATCGCCTTCTCGTCCGACGTCAGGGCGGAATCGAGCGCGTTCACCGCGCAGGTGCAGTCGCGCCCGCCGAACCCGGCATTCCCGGAGCGCGACTCGGTGCATATCGCCATCATCTGGCGCGAGAAGGCGGACGGCCCGCACCCCGCGACGGCGAGCGCGCCCGCGGCGATGAATGTGGCACAGGCGATCTGCTTGATGGTCATTGCTCGGCTCCCTTCATGGCGTTCGCAGGCGCGGTCCGCACCGACGAGTTCGATCCGGAAGCGAGATAGAAATCCCGGCCGCTCAAAGTCTTGATGCAATTCTCAAGAATTTCTAACGTGATCGGCAGGGGGTTCCGGATGGACATTGGTGGTACGTCCCGGCGTCGGCGCCGCTTGTGGCGCTTCGCCGACGCCGAGTTCGACGAAGCGGGCTGGACGCTGCGCGTGGACGGGCGCGCCGTGCCGCTGGAGGGCAAGCCGCTCGAGGTTCTCCATGAACTGCTGCTCCATGCCGGCGAGGTCGTCTCCAAGGACGAGCTGCTCGATGCGGTGTGGCCCGGCGTCACCGTCGTTGAAAACTCCCTCGCCAATGCGGTGTCGAAGCTGCGCAAGGGACTTGGCGAGGCAGGCGACACGATCGTCGAGACCGTGCCCCGCATCGGCTACCGGCTCGCCGTGCCGGTCGCGATCGAGACGCTGGACGCGCCCCTCGCGCCGCGCTTCGCCTTCCAGGCCGGCGATCCCGTTCCCGGCCGGCCGCAATGGCGGCTCGTCGGCCCGCTCGGCCAGACCGGCGCGGACGATGTCTGGCGGGCACGCCACGACAAGACCGGCGAGACGCGCGTCTTCAAGTTCGCCGACGCTTCCGACCGGCTGCGCGCGCTGAAGCGCGAGGCGACGCTGGCGCGGCTGCTGATGGCCGCACTCGGCAAGGGCGCCCCGTTCGTGCCGCTGCTCGAATGGAATTTCGAACATTCGCCCTATTTCCTGGAAAGCGCCGACGGCGGCGACGATCTGGGCGGCTGGGCGCACATGCAGGGCGGGATCGCGGCCGTTCCGCTGACGACCCGGCTCGCGATCGCCGGCGCGATCGCCCGCGCGCTCGGCGCCGCGCACAGCATCGGCGTTCTCCACAAGGACCTGAAGCCGGCCAACATCCTGATCGAGACGCGCGCGGAAGGCCCGTTCGTCCGTCTCGCCGATTTCGGCAGCGCACGGCTGCTCGACACGGACGTGCTCGGCGCCAATCTGATCACCGATTTCGGAGGGCTCGACCAGGATGAGGCAAGCCGGTCGGGCACGCCCGCCTATCGCGCGCCGGAATTGGCCGGCGACGGCGTGCCCACCGTGCAGAGCGACGTCTATGCGGCCGGGTTGATCCTCTTCCAGCTCGTCGTCGGCGATTTCGGACGCTTTCTCGCGCCAGGCTGGGAAGATCTGGTCGACGATCCGCTGCTGCGCGAGGATATCGCGCTCGCCGCCGCCGCCGATCCGCTCCGTCGACCTTCGGCGGACGAGCTCGCCGATCGCCTCGCCAGGATCGACGCGCGTCGCGCCGAGGCCGAAGCGGCGGCGCTGGAGGCGGCGCGCGCCGAGGCGCTGGCCAGGGCGGAGGAGCGGCGGCGTCACCGCCGGCCCTGGATGCGGGCCGCGGCCGCGGCGGCCTTCATCGCCCTCGCCGGCACGTCGACCATGACCGTGCTCGCGTCGCGCCAGCGCGATCAGGCGCGCGCGGCCCAGGCCCAGGCGGAGGCCAGCTATGCCTTCCTTGCCGACGACATCCTCGCCAGCCCGGACCCCGCCAAGGCGGACGGAGCGGACGAAAAGCTGGTGGATGCGGTGCGCCGGGCAAGCGCCGGGATCGACCGTCGCTTCGCCGGCCAGCCGCTGATCGCGGCGCGGCTCTATGCGACCCTCGCCCGCGCCTTCGACCAGCGCTCCGAATATGCCGCGGCGCGCGATTATTATGCGCGGGCGTGGCGCTGGTTCGGCCGCGCCGGCGCGACGGGCGATGTCGAGGCCAACGTGATGCGGCTCCAGCTCGCCTCGGCGGAAGCGCTGTCGACCCAGCCCGGATCGCTCGATCGCGCGCGTCGTCTCGTCGCCGCCACCCGGGCCAGCCTTGGCGAAAAGGCAACCTCCGGCGAGCCCGCCGTGTGGCTGGAATCGGCCGAAGGAATGATCGCACTGGTGGACAACCAGGTCCCGTCCGCCCGCGATCATTTCGCGCGGGCGAGCGCCCTCGCCGACTCGATCCCCGAGGCGTTCGAGACGCGCCAGCGCCTGAACTTTCACCAGCGCCACGCCTTCGCGCTGCTGCGGCTCGGCGATCATGAAGGGGGGGAGCGAGAGCTCGCTCCGCTCGTCGCGGCGATGGGCCGTCTCCAGGGCCCGGAGCATCCCGACACGCTGCTGCTGCGCCTCAATCTCGCCCAGTCGCGCGCGCTGAGCGGCCATTATGAGGCGGCGCTCACCGATCTCAACTGGCTCATCCCGCGCCTCGAAGCGCGGCTCGGGCCGGATCATCGCACGACCCTGCTGGCGCTGAGCGTGCGTCAGCTCGCGCTTGGCTCGCTTGGCCGCTACGGGCCGGCGGCGGCGGATGCGGAGCGGGTGTGGCGCGCCGCGGCGGCGAAGGACGGGCCGGGCTCATTCACCGCGGTGGCGATGCGGGCGGACCTCGGCACCACCCAGTGCCGCGCCGGCGCGCTTGCCCAGGGCGAGGCGAATCTCCGCGCCGCCTATCAGGCGTCGCGTGCCGGGCCGGGCCCCGAATCGCCCATCGCGCAGGCCCTCAGGGCCGCGATCGCCGACTGTCTGATCGCCGGGGGTAAGGCGGAGGCGGCGGCGCCGCTGCTGCGCAACATCGATCGCGAGCGCGTCAACCAGCTTGTCGGCGACGCCCACTGGGACGCCGGTCTCGACGTGTCGCTTGCGGAGGTGGCGCTGGCGAAGGGCGATCGGACGGAGGCGGCCGCACGGCTTCGCGCCGCCGCCTCCGCCTATTCGAGCCCGCCGAGCGATCGCTATCTCGCCGACCGGCTGGCCCGGCTCCACGCGGCCCTCGGCATCTGAATCGCCGCTCCCCCGGCCGTCAGAGCTGCCATCTGACGGTCAGGCCATAGGTGCGCGGGTCGCCGGGTTGGCCGACGACAAGCCCCGTGCTGCCCGATTGCGTCGCGAGCAGCTCGAAATAATGCGTGTCGAACGCATTGCGGACCCAGGCCATGATATCCCAGCCCCGATTGCGATAGCCGAGGCGCAGGTTGGTCAGCGCATAACCGTCGACATCGGTCGAGATCGAGCGCGACGGGTTTGACGAGAATTTCGTCCGGACGCTGCCATCGATGCCGAGGTAGATTTCCCGGCCGCCACCGCCGCCCGGCAGCGGGATCGAATATTCCCCGCCATAGGAAGCCGACCAGCGCGAGATGCCGGGAAGCCACTGGCCGGAAATGTCGCAATTGGCCGGGCTGATGCCGCCGGGCGTGCCGGCCGGGCTCGGCGTCTGGCCAGCCGCGGCCGTGGTGCCGCCGCTGAGCTCCGGCGGGCACGGCGCGTCGGTGAAGCGCACGTAGCGACCGTCGGTGAAGGCGCCGCGCAGGTAAAGGTTCAGCCGCCGGCTCGGCCGCCCCGACAATTCCAGCTCGACACCCTGGACCCGCACCAGATCGGCATTGGCAAGATAGCCGCGCAGCACGCCAAGCTGCCCGTTCGTCACCGTCGCCTGATAATCGTGGACCTCGGTGCGATAGGCGGCGAGGTTGAGCGTCAGGCGCCGATCGAACCACTGCGTCTTCAGGCCGAGCTCGTAATGATTGAGCCGCTCGGGCGCGACCGCCGCCGCCTCCAGGATCGGATTGCTGTTCGCGTCGAGCGGCAGGCCGGACAGGTTGATGCCCCCCGATTTGAAGCTGCGCGCATAGGTCGCATAGGCCATGATCCGCGGCGCGAGATCGTAGGAGACCGTGAGATCGCCCGACACGTTCCAGTCGCTGAACCGCGGCTCATAGCTTTGCGGCGCGAGCACGCCGCGCTGGTCGCCGGTCAGCACCGTGCTGCCGGCGCCGTTCGTCACCACCGCGACATAGGATCCGCGCTTGCGGTCGTAATTGAGCCGGACGCCCGGCTGGATCCGCAGCCGATCGGTGACGCGCCAGCCGACCTGTCCGAACAAGGCGAGGCTCACATTGTCCAGCCCGATCGTGTTGGTCGACGTGAGACCGTCGAGCACCGCCGGGTTGCAGGCGTTCGTCGTCGGCGTGGCGCAGCCGCTGCTGCCGGGCGCGACGTTGCCGGGATTGAGCAGCCAACGGCTCGCCGCCGGTCCCTGCACCTGCGATCCCTGCGTATCGAGCGACTGATCGAAACCGAAGGCGCCGACCACGAAATCGAGACGGCCGACCGTCCCCGCATAGCGGATTTCCTGCGTCCATTGCTCCTGCTGCGACGGGTTCTGCGAGATGGTGGTGATCGGAAGGCCGGTGAAATCCCGGTCGTTGGAGGGCCGCCAGTCCCAGAACCGCCAGGCCGTGATCGACGTCAGCGTTCCGGGGCCGATCGCCCATTCCGCCCGCAGCGAGACGCCGCCCAGCTTCTGGCGGGCGCTCAGTTCGCTGTCGAGATCGGTCAGGCGATCGAACGGGTCGAGGCTCGGCGGCGCATAGCCGAAGGCGGCGGCGAGCGCGTCGAACTGGCGATTGAGAGGCCGCTGGGTCGGGCCCGTGCGGACATAGATCTGCGCGCAGCATTCCGGATTCTGGTAGCTGAAGTCGCCAGACAAAGTGAGGTTGAGATTGGGGGCGGCGCGCCAGAGCAGCTGCCCGCGCACCCCGGAATTTTCGAGTTCGTTGACGTGCCGCCCGGTGGCGACGTTGTAGATCGTGCCCTGCCGGCGGGTCAGCGATCCGGCGACGCGGATCGCGAGCCGATCGGCGACCAGCGGCCCGGAAATCGATCCGCGCGCCTGCACATAATCGAGATTGCCGAGGGAAAGCTCCGCCCGCGCGTCGAGGTCGAAGCTCGGCGGGCGCGAGATCAGGTTGATCGCGCCGGCGGTGGTGTTCTTGCCATAGAGCGTCCCCTGCGGCCCGCGCAGCACCTCGACCCGCTCGACATCGAGAAAGTCGAAGGTCGTCGATGCGATACGGCTGTAATAGACCTGGTCGACATAGACGCCGACGCCCTGCTCGATACCGTCATTGGTGAGGCCGAACGGGGCGCCGAGCCCGCGGATGTTGGCGGCGGAATTGCGCGGGTTGGACGAATAGAATTGAAGGCCCGGCTCAAGCTGCCCGAGCCGGGCGACGTTGAACGTGCCGGTGCCCTGCAACTGGGCGTCGCCGACGACCGACACGGCGACGGGAACGTCCTGGAGATTCTCGTTCCGTCGTCGGGCGGTGACGACGATGTCCTGGTCCGCCGCGGCGGTCGGAGGCCCGCTGCCCTCTGGCGTATCAGGCGTGGAAATCGCCGGCGCGGCGCCGGCGAGCAACAGGAGGTACGCGATCATCGAAGTTTCCCCTCTTGATCGCGACGCCTCCGGCGGTCCGGTCGGCATCGCTGGTGATGAATGTTCAGGTCGCCATGAAGCGGTAGATCCCGAACAGGCTGGTGGTTGAAAGCACGGTGCCGACCAGCGCGAGCAGCAGTCGCGGCTTCGCGGTCCTGGCGATGAAGGCGCCGACCGGCGCGGCGATGACGCCGCCGATCAGCAGGCCGACGGTCGCGACGGTGAAGGCCGCCAGGCCCATCGATGCGATGAAGGTCGCGGAAACGGCGGCGGTGACGAAGAATTCGGCGGTGTTGACCGTGCCGATCGTGCGGCGCGGATCAAGACCCTGGACGAGGAGGTTGCCGGTGACCACGGGCCCCCAGCCGCCGCCGCCCGCGGCATCGAGAAAGCCGCCGACCAGCCCCAGCGGCTCGACCACTTTCGCCGGCTTCGGCTCGACCGGGCGGGCGAGGCCGCGCCAAACCAGGAACAGCCCGATCGCGGCGAGATAGGCGAGCACGAAGGGACGCGCCGCGGCCGCATCCACCTTGGTCAGCACATAGGCGCCCATCACCCCGCCGACGGTGCCGGGGATGGCGATCCGCAGGAACAGGCGCCAATCGACATTGCGGTGGAAACTGTGGCTGATCGCCGAGACGCCGGTGGTGAAGGTTTCGACCGTATGGACTCCGGCCGAGGCCGCGGCCGGCGGCAGGCCGAGGCTGAGAAGCAGGGTCGTCGAGATGACCCCGAAGGCCATGCCGAGCGCGCCATCGACAAGCTGTGCGGCGAAGCCGACCGCGACGAACGGCATCAGGCTCAGCAGCAGGAATGGCAGATCGTGCGGCACGGGGACTCCTTCCTGTGGGGGGGCGCCTCCGGGGGACCGGTAGGCGCCCCGGCGCGCGGCTACCTCGCAAACAGCCGGCGCTTTTCGGTCACGTCGAGCTGGACGACCTGGCCATCATGGATGGTGAGCGCGATCGAACCGAAGTGAATCCTGGCGAGCTGCTCCCGGATCGCCGCGAGCACCTCTTCCGATCGTGCAATCCGCGGCAGCCGGAGCGGGCGTGGGTCGGTCATGTCGAACGTCTCCTTGGCGAAACGGGCGCATCGCCCTGTGGCCCGTCGAAGAGATACTCTACCAATCGAGTTGACAATATGCGTGAGCCGAAACGAAGCCTCCGCGCGGCCGGTCGCGAGGCCCGGAATTTCCTTGCGGCACGCATCATTTTCAGATGATCCAGTCCCAATCCGCGCCGGGATCGGAGAGGTTTATTTCGGGCCCCGGCGCGCTCTCCGCCGGCAGATCGAGCGACAGCAGCACGGTCACCCCGGCGCGGCTGAGGAGGCGAGCCGATTCGGCGGCGCGGCGGGCGAAGGCCGCATCGTCCTCGCGGAGTGGCTCCTCCGACAGATCGGCCAGCGCCGCGCGATCAAGCACGAAGCTGGGCCGACCCCGCGCCAGCAGCCGGCGCCGCGCCTTGCGGGCGAACTCGTCGCGCTCGGCGGCATTGGCGCCGGTCAGCCGGATGATCCGGCCGCTGCCCTGATGGCTTTCCTCCATCGCGCCGGCATCGAGCGCATCGATCATCCCCGCGGCGAGCGTCGCATGGGTCGCGCGGTCGATCAGGATGAAGCCGCCGAGCCGCCGGGAGCGCGCATAAGGCAGGGCCGGGACCGGGCGATCGAGCAGCAGCTCGCAGCGCGCGATCTCGTTGAGCGAAAGGCCGCGCCCGTCGCCGCGCGCCGCCCCTTCGATCTCGACCGTCTCGACGATCCGCGCGACGCTTGCGGCGACGGTCAGCGGACCGATCTTGAGCCAATAGGATCGCCCCGGGACCAGCGGCTCGCCGGCCATCCAGATCAACGTCGCCGCGATCCGGTCGACGGTCTCCACCTCGGCCCCGTCGCCGACGATCATGTCGCCGCGCGAGCAATCGACCTCGTCGGCAAGGACCAGGGTCACCGCCTGCCCCGCGCGCGCTTCGGCGCGCTCGCCACCGAACGTGACGATCCGCGCCACCCGCGTGCGCCGGCCGGAGGGAAGGATACGAACCGGATCGCCGGCGCGCACCGCGCCCTCGGCCACGGTGCCGGCATAGCCTCGGAAATCCTGATTGGGCCGGTTCACCCACTGGACCGGGAAATGAAAGCCCGCCGCCTCACCGCTCCCCGCGTCGAGCTCGACCCGCTCCAGGTGGCGAAGCAGCGGCGGGCCGGCATACCAGGGCATGTTCATGCTGGACCGGATCACATTGTCGCCGGCGAGGCCCGAAAGCGGAATGGCCGTGAAATCGCCGATCCCCGCCGCGCTGGCGAAGTCGCGATAGTCCGCGACGATCGCGTCGAAAGCCGCCTCGTCATAGTCGACAAGGTCCATCTTGTTCACCGCCAGCACGAGGTGGCGGATGCCGAGCAGGTGCGCGATGCGGCTGTGGCGGCGCGTCTGGGGAAGCACGCCCTTGCGCGCGTCGATCAGGATGATCGCGAGATCGGCGGTCGATGCGCCGGTCGCCATGTTTCGCGTATATTGCTCGTGCCCGGGCGTGTCGGCGACGATGAACTTGCGCGTGTCGGTCGCGAAGAAGCGATAGGCGACGTCGATCGTGATGCCCTGCTCGCGCTCGGCCGCGAGCCCGTCGACCAGGGACGCGAAATCGAGCTCCGCGCCGGCCGCCCCCGGTCGCGCGCTGTCGCGCTCGAGCGAGGCGAGCTGATCGTCGAGCAGCAGCTTGCTGTCATAGAGGAGCCGCCCGATCAGGGTGGACTTGCCGTCATCGACGCTGCCGCAAGTGATGAAGCGAAGCAGGGTCTTGTCGGCGCCGTCGGGAAGGATGTCCGCCGCCGGGGCGGCGACGCGCAGCGCGGTGGCCATCAGAAATAGCCCTCCTGCTTCTTTTTCTCCATGCTCGCCGCGCCCGCCTCGCGGTCGATCGCGCGGCCCTGCCGTTCGGAGCTGGTGGCCGCCATCGTCTCGCGGATCACCTCGTCGAGCGTGTCGGCCCGGCTCTCGACCGCGCCGGTGAGCGGGTAGCAGCCGAGCGTCCGGAATCGCACCCAGCGCTCGATCGGCGCCTCGCCCGGATGCAGGCGGAAGCGATCGTCGTCGACCATCAGGATGAGACCGTCGCGGCTCACCGTCGGGCGCGGCGCCGCAAGATAGAGCGGGACGATCGCGATGTCCTCGGCCGCGATATATTGCCACACGTCGAGCTCGGTCCAGTTGGACAGCGGGAAGACGCGGATGCTCTCTCCCCTGCCCTTGCGGACATTGTAGAGATCCCACAGTTCCGGCCGCTGGTTCTTCGGATCCCAGCGATGGCTCGCCGAGCGGAAGCTCAGCACGCGCTCCTTCGCCCGGCTCTTCTCCTCGTCGCGCCGCGCGCCGCCGAAGGCCGCGTCGAAGCCGTGCAGGTCGAGCGCCTGTTTCAGCCCCTGGGTCTTCCACATGTCGGTGTGCAAGGCGCCGTGATCGAACGGGTTGATGCCGAGCGCCAGCGCCTCCGGATTGGTGTGGACGATGAGCTCCATCCCGCTCTCGCGCGCCATCCGGTCGCGCAGCGCGTACATGTCGCGGAACTTCCAGGTCGTATCGACATGGAGCAGCGGGAATGGCGGCGGGGCGGGATGGAAGGCCTTGCGCGCAAGGTGCAGCAGGACCGCCGAATCCTTGCCGATCGAATAGAGCAGCACGGGCCGCTCCGCCTCGGCGACGACCTCGCGGAAGATGTGGATGCTCTCGGCCTCGAGCGCCTCGAGGTGGCTCATCGGCGCACGCGCCGCCGCGGTCGCCATCACGCCGCCTTCCGCGCCTCGGCCGCCGCGACATCGCGGAGGACGTGGCCGATCATCACCGTCACCGGAAGCGCCGGATCGAGCGTCCGGAGCAGGCCCGGCAGGCCGGCGATGGGGCCGCAGACCTCCGCCTGGTCCGGCCGGGTCGCGGCCGCGACGGCGGCGGCGGGGGTCGCCGGGTCGAGCCCGGCGGCGATCGCGCGCTCGACGAACGCCGCCAGGGTCCTTCGCGGCATGTAGACGACGGTGGTCGCGCCGGGATCGGCGATTGCACGCCAGTCCACGTCCCCGGGCAGCCGTCCGTCGGCGCCATGGCCGGTGACGAACTGGACACGCCGGGCCGTTTCCCGCTCCGTCAGCGACACGCCGAGCGCCGCCGCCGCGCCCTGCGCCGCGGAGATGCCGGGCACGATCTCGACCGCGATCCCGGCGGCACGGCAGGCGTCGATCTCCTCGGCGGCGCGGCCGAAGATCATCGGATCGCCGCCCTTCAGCCGCACGACATGCTCGCCGGCGCGGGCGAGCGCCACGAGCCGCGCGCTGATCTCCGATTGCGGGCAGGAAAGCCGGTGGCCGCGCTTGCCGACCGCGATCCGCCGCGCCTCGCGCCGCGCGAGATCGAGGATGCCGGGTCCGACCAGGTCGTCGTAAAGAATGACCGTCGCCTCGCGAAGCGCGCGGGCCGCCTTCAGCGTCAGGAGATCGGGATCGCCCGGGCCGGCGCCCACAAGGACGACCTTGCCCCGCGCCCCGGCCTCGACGCCGGCCAGCAGGGCGCGGCGATCCGCCTCGGTCGGCGCGCGATCCGCATCGGCCCAGGCGCGGCGGACGAAGCGGGCCCAGAAGGCGCGCCGGTCCGCGAACTCGGGCAGCGCCGCCTTCAGCTCCGGACGCCAGCGGCGCGCGGCCTCGGCCCAGCGCGACAGGCCGCGGGGCAACAGGCTTTCAATCCCCGACCGGATCGCCTGGCCGAGCATCGGCGCGGCGCCGTCGGTCGAAATGCCGATGACGATCGGTGCGCGGTTGACGATCGTGCCGACGGTGAAATCGCTGAGCCCGGCCTGGTCGATCAGGTTGACCGGCGCGCCCGCGGCCCGCGCCGCCGCGGCGAAGCGCCTTGCCTCCTCGTCGGGCAGGTCGGCGATGGCGATGGCCGCGCCCGTGAGATCGGGCTCGCGCCAGCCGCGCGCAAGCACGGTGGCGCCGATCCCGTCGAACAGCCTCGCGCCGGCTTCGTGCCCGGCGAGCACCAGCACCTCGGCCCCCGCCGCGGCCAGCAGCTCGGCCTTCCACACGGCGCCCTGCGTGCCGCCGGCGACCACCGCCCTGCGGCCCGCGAGCCGAAGGAAGACGGGGAGGCTCGGCAAGGGCGCGATCCGCGCCGGCCGCTGCTCCTCGGGGGCGCGCGCCCGCGTCATGCCGCCTGCCTCCGCACCAGCCGGCCATCGTCACCGACATGAAGGCCGCATTCCTTCGCGCCCTGCTCCCACCACCAGCGGCCGGCGCGCTCATCCTCGCCCGGCGCGACCGCGCGGGTGCAGGGCGCGCAGCCGATCGACGGATAGCCTTTCGCGTGAAGCGCGCTCACCGGCACGGCTTCGCGCGCGGCAAAGCCGGCGACTTCCGCGCCGGTCCAGTCAAACAACGGTGCGACCTTGAGGAGACCGCGCGCCTCATCCCATGCGGCGAGCCGGACGGCTTCGCGCGCCGCGGACTGGCCGGCGCGAAGGCCGGTCACCCAGACCGCGGCACCCGCGAGCGCGCGGCCGAGCGGCTCGACCTTGCGGACCGCGCAGCAGCTCTCGCGCACCGCGCGCGATTCATAGAAGCCGTCGATGCCGTGCGCGCCGACCCAGGCTTCGAGCGCCGCACGATCCGGATAGAAAGCCCGCACGCGAAGGCCGTAGCGCGCCTCCGTCCGCGCCCAGGTTTCGTAGGTTTCGGGAAAGAGGCGTCCGGTATCGAGCGTCGCGATCTCGATGTCGTGCCCTGCCGTCGCGATCAGGTGCGTCAACACCTGGTCTTCCAGCCCGAAGCTGGTGGTGAAGACGATCCGCCCCTCCGTCGCCGCCCGCAGCGAGGCGAGCCGCTCCGCCGGCGTCGCGCCGGCGATCCGGGCGGGATCGAGGCGGCTCATGCCGCCCGCCGGCGCAATTCGAAGATGGACGGGCGCGCAGCCGAGTCCTGATAGGCAAGATCGATCGCGGCCAGCGCCGCCAGCCACTGTTCGACCGGCTGACGCCCGGCGCGCGTCTCGTCGATCTCGACCTCGTCGAAGCCGCAGGCCAGCGCGAAGCCGAACTGGTCCGGGATCAGCGCGCCGGTCGCGCGCAGCCGCCCGGCGAAGCCGCGCTCGCGCAGCTGGCGGGCCAGGCTGAACCCGCGGCCGTCGCGATGCTGCGGAAACAGGATCGCGATCAGATCGACCCGGCCGAGCCAGGGATCGAGCGCGCCCGCATCGGTCGTGTTGGCGATCTCGATGCCGATCGGATCGCCCTGCGCGATCGCGCTTTCGGCCTGTGCGAACGGAACGAGCGTCGGGCGGCCGCCGTCGCGGACGAACGGGTCGGCGATCCAGCCGGTGCGATCAAGCAGCCTCACGGACGCCCTCCTGCGGGGCCGGCGCGGCGAGCGCCGGCCGGAACGGATCGAGCCCGATCCGGCGCACCGTATCGGCGAACGTCTCGCCTTCCTCGCGCGTTTCCAGATAGACCGCGACGATCCGCTCGATCACCTCCGGCACCGCCTCCGCGTCGACTCCCGGCCCCAGCCGCTCGCCGAGCGCCGCATGTTCGCTGGCGTCGCCGCCAAGCGTGATCTGGTAATTCTCGACGCCCTGCCGCTCGAGGCCGAGAATGCCGATCTGGCCGACATGGTGATGGCCGCAGGCGTTGATGCATCCGGAAATCTTGATGCCGATCGGCCCGATCTCGCGCGCCCGCGCCGGATCGGCGAAGCGCCGCGAAATCGCCTGCGCGATCGGAATCGAGCGGGCGGTGGCGAGCTTGCAATAATCCATGCCGGGGCAGGCGATGATGTCGCCGATCAGACCGGCATTGGCGGTGGCGAGCCCTGCCTCCACCAGCCGCGCCCACACCGCCGGCACGTCGTCCAGCCGGACATGCGGAAGCACCGCATTCTGCATATGGCTGATGCGAAGCTCGTCGAACGAATAGGTTTCGGCAAGATCGGCGAGCACGCGCAGCTGATCGGCGGTGACGTCGCCCGGGACGCCGCCGACCGGCTTGGCCGAAATGGTGAGCGCGGTGTAGCCGGCCCGCTTGTGCGCGGTCAGGTTCGTTCGCGCGAACAGGTCCAGCGCCGGATCGCGGCGCCGCGCCGCCTCCAGCACCTCCGAACGCGCGGGCAGGTCGGCGAAGGGCGGCGGTGCGAAATAGGCCGCGATGCGATCCCGCTCGGCCTGGTCGACCTCGATCCGGTCGCGATCCATGCCGGCGAAGATCGCCTCCACCCGCGCCTTGAACGCGGGGAGGCCGAGCTCGTGGACGAGGATCTTGATCCGCGCCTTGTGCTTGTTGTCGCGCCGCCCCTCCAGATTATAGGCGCGCAGGACCGCCTCCAGATAAGACAGCAATTGCTCCTTCGGGAGGAAATCGCGGATCACCTTGCCGATCATCGGCGTGCGCCCCATCCCGCCGCCGACGCTGATCCGGTAGCCGAAGCCGCCGCGATCCTCGTCGTAGAGGATCTGGATGCCGATGTCGTGGATCGCCAGCGCCGCGCGATCATGGGTGGCACCGGTGACGGCGATCTTGAACTTGCGCGGCAGGTAGCTGAACTCGGGATGGAGGGTCGACCATTGCCGGATCAGCTCGGCCGTCGGGCGCGGATCCTCGATCTCGTCGGCGGCGGCGCCGGCCAGATGATCGGCGGTCACGTTGCGGATGCAGTTTCCCGAGGTCTGGATGCAGTGCATCTCGACGTCGGCGAGGTCGTCGAGAATGTCCGGCACGTCGACGAGGCGCGGCCAGTTGAACTGGATGTTCTGGCGCGTCGTGAGGTGGCCGTAGCCGCGGTCGTAGCGCTCCGCGATCATCGCGAGCTGGCGCGTCTGGCGCGAATTGAGCGTGCCATAGGGAATGGCGACGCGCAGCATGTAGGCGTGGAGCTGAAGGTAGAGCCCGTTCATCTGACGGATCTGGACGAACTCCTCCTCGCTCAGCGAGCCGTCGAGCCGCCGCGCCACCTGGTCCCGGAACTGGGCGACCCGCTCGCGCACGATCCGCGCGTCGAATTCGTCATAGCGATACATGTCGGTGCTCCCCCGCCGCCTGCGGGCCGAGATCGCCGCGCACGGTCGGCCCCAGCGCCCGGATCCGGTCGCGATAATGATCGGGAACGATCCGGCCCGCCGCATCGAGCGCGACCGGAACGAGGACTGGATCGATCACGCCATCGGCCGCCTCGGCCGCGCGCAGCGCCGCTTCGAGCCGGGCGAGACCGTCGGCATCGCGCGCGACCTCCGCCTCGCCGAGCCGCTCGGTCCATCCCTCGCGCGCTGCATAGAGGACGACGCCGTCGATCAGCGCGTTCGCGGTGAGGATCGCGGGCAGCGAGGGCGCTTTCACGGCCATGCTACGCCCTCGCCGCAAGTGCAGCAAAATTGGAAGATTTTTCCCGTTTCATGGCGTCCTGCGAGTCTTCGCCCCTTGGCCGAGGTTGTCCTCTTAGGTCGCAGATAAAATTATGCTTTTCTGCGCACAACCGGGCCGGGAAGAAAACATCTTCTTATAGGTTGCACCGCACAATCTTAGGCAAAACTTGCCGCCTCAGGCGTCGGCGGGAAAAGCTGTCGTCTCCTCGGGCGCCGCTGGGCTGAACGCGAAGGGCGCGCGCGCCTCATAATCCGCGATCGCCGCCTCGCTTTCCAGCGTGAGCCCGATCTCGTCGAGGCCCTTCATCAGGCAGTCGCGCCGGAACGGGTCCATCGCGAAGACGAACCGGTCCTGAAGCGGGCTCGTCACGCTCATCGTCTCGAGATCGACGGACAGCGGATGGTCGCGCGCGATCTCCATCAGCCGGTCGATCGCCGCCTGCGGAAGCACGACCGCGACGATGCCGTTCTTGAAGGCGTTGCCGGAAAAGATGTCCGAAAAGCTCGGCGCGATGACGGCCCTCACGCCCATGTCGGCCAGCGCCCAGGCGGCATGTTCGCGGCTCGATCCGCAGCCGAAATTGTCGCCCGCGATCAGGATCGGCGCGCCGGCATGGGCCGGATCGTCGAACACGTTTCCCGGCTCCGCGCGAACCGTCTCGAACGCATGCCTGCCAAGGCCCGTCCGAGTCACCGTCTTCAGATGATGCGCGGGGATGATGACGTCGGTGTCGACATTGCTTCGCCCGAAGGGATAGGCGCGCCCCTCGATCCGCGTGACGCCGCTCATCCCGGCACCAGGTCGCGAACGTCGACGAGCCGGCCGGTCACCGCCGCCGCCGCCGCCATCGCCGGCGACATGAGGTGGGTGCGCGCGCCGGGCCCCTGGCGACCGACGAAATTGCGGTTGGAGGTGGAGGCGCATCGCTCCCCCGGCGGCACCTTGTCCGGGTTCATCGCGAGGCACATGGAGCAGCCCGGCTCACGCCATTCGAAGCCGGCCTCGATGAAGATGCGGTCCAGCCCCTCCGCCTCGGCCTGGCGCTTGACGAGGCCCGAGCCGGGGACGACCAGCGCCTGGCGCACGCCCGAGGCGACGCGGCGGCGGCCGACGACGGCGGCGGCCGCGCGCAGATCCTCGATCCGGCTGTTGGTGCACGATCCGATGAAGATGTTCTCCACCGCGACATCGCGCATCGCGGTGCCGGGCGCGAGGCCCATATAGTCGAGCGACTTGCGCGCCGCCGCCCGCTTGGCGGGATCGGCGAAGCTGTCGGGATCGGGCACGGCGCCGGTGATCGGCACGACATCCTCCGGGCTCGTCCCCCAGGTGACGTTCGGGGCGATCTCGCCGGCGTCGATGACGACGCTTCGATCGAAGCGCGCGCCCGGATCGGTGACCAGCTCCCGCCATTTCCGGGCGAGCCGCTCCCAGTCCGCCCCCGCCGGCGCCATCGGCCGGCCTTTCAGGTAGGCGAAAGTCGTCTCGTCCGGCGCGATCAGGCCGGAGCGCGCGCCCGCCTCGATCGACATGTTGGCGACGGTCAGTCGCCCCTCGATGCTCATCCGCTCGAACGCCTCGCCGCGATACTCGATGACATGGCCGGTCCCGCCGGCGGCGCCGATCCGGCCGACGATGGCGAGGATGAGGTCCTTCGGACTGACGCCGAAGCCGAGCGCGCCATCGACCCTCACCTCCATCGTCTTCGAGGGCCGCAGCAGCAGGGTCTGGGTCGCAAGCACATGCTCGACCTCGCTCGTGCCGATGCCGAAGGCGAGCGCGCCCAGTGCGCCGTGGGCCGCCGTGTGGCTGTCGCCGCAGACGAGGGTCGCGCCCGGCAGCGTGAAGCCGAGCTCCGGCCCGACGACGTGGACGATGCCCTGCCGCGCATCGGTCGCGCCGAGATAGGGCACGCCGAATTCGGCGACGTTGCGCTCCAGCGCGGCGAGCTGGCCGGCGCTCGCCGGATCGGCGATCGGCAGCCGCCGTCCGTCCGGCCCCACGCGCGCCGTCGTCGGCAGGTTGTGATCGGGCACGGCGAGCGTCAGGTCCGGCCGCCGCACCTTGCGCCCCGCCGCGCGCAGCCCTTCGAACGCCTGCGGGCTGGTCACCTCGTGGACGAGGTGCCGATCGATATAGAGAAGGCAGGTCCCGTCGGGCCGGCGATCGACGACATGCGACTCCCAGATCTTCTCGTACAGCGTTCGTGGCATCACGCGGTCATGCCCCTGTTCACGCCGACCAGGCTGCGGACCGCATCGACCCTGCAAAGCCGCGCATCGATCCGGGTCCGCACTGCCTCGCCGAATTCGGAGCAGCTCGCGCCGCCGCCCAGGTCCGCCGTCAGCGTTCCGGAGCTCAGCACATCGTCGAGCGCGCCGCGCAGCAGGAATGCCATTTCGGACTGGCCGACATGGTCGAGCAGCATCGCCGCGCTGGCGATCGCGCCGGCCGGATTGGCGACGTCCATCCCAGCGATCTGGGGCGCCGAACCGTGGATCGGCTCGAACAGGGCGGCGCGCTCCGTCCCCGTGCTCGCGGAGGCGAGCAGGCCGATGGAGCCGGGAATCACCGCCAGCTCGTCGGACAGGATGTCGCCGAACATGTTTTCGGTCAGGATCACGTCGAACCGGCGCGGGTTGGTGATCAGCGCCATCGCCGCGGCATCGACATAGACATATTCGACCGCGACCTCGGGATAGCCGAGCGCGATCTCGCCGACGACCTGCCGCCACAGCCGCGACGTGGCGAGCACGTTCGCCTTGTCGACCAGGGTGAGCCTGTTGGCGCGGCGGCGGGCGGCGGCGAAGGCGACATGGGCGACGCGCTCGATCTCCTCGCGGGTGTAGGCGAACTCGTCCGACGCGCGCTCGGCGTCGATCGTCTTCGTGCCGAAATAGGCGCCTCCGGTGAGCTCGCGAACGATCAATATGTCAGCGCCGCGGACCAGATCGCCACGGATCGGGGACAGATGCTCCAGCCCGGCGATGACCCGCGCCGGGCGCAGGTTCGCGAACAGGCCCAGCGCGGCGCGAAGGCCGAGCAGGCCCGCTTCCGGCCGCGCCGGGGCGTCGTCCCAGTCGGGACCACCCACCGCGCCGAGCAGGATGCCGTCGGCCGCGCGGCACGCGGCGAGCGTCGCTTCGGGCAGCGGCTCGCCGTGCCGGTCGATCGCGGCACCGCCGAAATCGTGGGTCTCGAAGCTGAGGTTCAGCTCGCGCCGTTCGGACAGATAGGCGAGGCACAGCCGCGCCTGCTCGGTCACTTCCGGGCCGATGCCGTCGCCGGGCAGCAGGACGATGCGGGTCATTGGGGTCTCCTTCAGGCCGCGCGCTGCGCGGGGGTCGAATGGGCCCGCGCGCGGCGGACCGCGGCGGCATTGCTGGCGGCGTCGACATAGGCGGCGACGCAACAGGGCAGGATGTCGCGATCGCGCGCGCGACCGGAGAAGACCTCTCCTTCGGCATCGATGCGGATCTCGACCAGCACGCTCGCCCCCTGCTCGTCGCCCGCCCGGTCTTCGGGATCGGCGGCGACATATTGCATGTCGAGCCCGTCGACCCGGGCCGGCACGCCCATGATCTGGCTGACCGCGAGGAAGGCGGCGTCGAGCGCGCCAGGCGCGGAGGCAAGGTCGGTCAGCCGGCCGCGATTGCCATGCTCCAGCTCGACGCGCGCCACCGGATGCGCCTGCGGCGTCGCCGGCGCGCGGATCTCGACCCGCGACAGCGTCCACAATTTGTCGTCGCCGCGCCCGTCCTGGGCGGCAAGCAAGGCGGCGAGCCGGGCATCGTCGACCAGCCCGACCTCGTCGGCCACCTCCTTGAATGCGGCGAAGGCGCGGTCGAGCGCCGCCCCTTCGAGCGCGAAGCCGAGCGCGTTCGCCCGTTTGGCGAGCGCGTGGCGCCCGCTATGCTTGCCAAGGACGATCCCGTCCGTCGCAAGCCCGATATCCTCTGGTTTCATGATCTCGTAGGTTTCCCGGTTCTGCAGCACGCCATGCTGGTGGATGCCGGCCTCGTGCGCGAAGGCATTGGCCCCGACGATCGCCTTGTTCCTCGGCGGCGACACGTTGGTGACCTGGGCGAGCATCCGGCTGGCGGCCATGATCTTGGTGGTGTCGACGTCGGTGGTGACGCCGAAAGCATCGGAGCGGGTCTTGAGCGCCATCACGACATCCTCGAGCGCGCAATTGCCCGCCCGTTCACCAATGCCGTTGATGGCGCATTCTACCTGCCGCGCCCCGCCGCGTACCGCCGCCAGGCTGTTGGCGACCGCCATGCCGAGATCGTCATGGCAATGGGCGGAGAAGATCACCTCCGGCCCGCGCTCGACCTGGTCCCCCAGATGGCGGAACAGGTCGTAAATCTCGTCCGGCGTGGTGTAGCCCACCGTGTCGGGGACGTTGAGCGTCGTCGCCCCCGCCGCCGCGGCGACCGACAGCGCCTCGACCAGGAAGTCGCGCTCGGTGCGGATGGCGTCCTCGGCCGAGAATTCCACATCGTCGGTGAAGCCGCGCGCGAAGGCGACGGAGTCGCGGATCGCGTCGATCACCTGCCCCTTGTCCAACTTCAGCTTGAACTCGCGGTGCAGCGGGCTCGTGCCAAGGAAGATATGGATGCGCTTGCGCGTCGCGGGCGCCAGCGCCTGGGCGGCCGCCTCGATGTCGCCGCGCGTCGATCGGGCGAGCGAGCAGATGATCGGCCCCTCGATCTCGGCGGCGATGGCGTGGATCGCGCGCGCGTCGCCCGGCGAGGCGGCGGCGAAGCCGGCCTCGATCACGTCGACGTTGAGCGCGGCGAGCGTGCGCGCCATCTTGCGCTTGCCCTCTTCGGTCATCGAAAAGCCCGGCGCCTGCTCGCCGTCGCGCAGGGTCGTGTCGAAAATGCGTACGCGGTTCATGCGGCTTGCTCCCGGATCAATGCGGTTTCGTGGTCGACGCGGCCGACGCCGTGGAGGCGGCCGAGCTGAAGTGCGAGGCGATCGATCGAGCGGCTCTCGTCGCGCGGCTCGACCGTAAGCGCGAGCGTCGCGCGACGGCCGCAGGGCTGCTCCGCCATGGCGGCGCGGTGGACGATGAACCCGCGCCGCTCGACCAGGCCGAGCATCCGCACCATCGCGCCTTCCGCGGCCGCGAATTCGATGAACATCCGCGCGTGATCGGGGGCGTTCCTCATCGGGATTTCTCCATCATCTCGGTGTTGGACTTGTTGGGTGGCACCAGCGGCCAGACATTCTCGCGCGGGTCGATCCGCGCATGGCAGAAGATCGCGCCCGGCGTTTCGAGCAGGCGGCGGATCGCGCCCGGCACCTCGTCGCGCCGGTCGATCGTGAAGGCCTCGATGCCGAAGGCGCGCGCGATCTCGGCGAAATCGGGATTGTCGGACAGGTCGACCTCCGAGAAATTCTCCTCGAAGAACAGTTCCTGCCATTGCCGGACCATGCCGAGCTGGCTGTTGTCGAGCAGCAGGATCTTGAGCGGCAGGCGGTAGCGCCGGATCGTCGCCAGCTCGTGGATGTTCATCATGATCGAGCCGTCGCCGGTGACGGTCAGCACCGTGGCCTCGGGGTCGGCGAGCAACGCGCCGATCCCGGCCGGGATCCCATAGCCCATCGTGCCGAGGCCGGCGCTGGTCAGGTGCGCGTTCGGGCGGGTGAAGCGGCAATGCTGCGCCACCCACATCTGGTGCTGGCCGACGTCGCAGGTGACGATCAGATTGTCGGGCGCCGCCTCGCTCAAGGCCTTCAGCATCGCGGGCGCGTAGATGCCGCTCCCCGGCGCATCGTAGGTCGGCGCCCAGCGGGCCGCATTGGCCGCGCACTCGCCGCGCCAGTCGGCGGCGTCCGGCACGGCGACCAGCCCGTCGAGACTCTGCGCGAGATCGCCCGCGATGCCGACCTCCGGCCGCCGCAGCTTGCCGATCTCGGCCGGATCGCCGTCGATGTGGATCACCTTCGCGCGCGGCGCGAACGTGTCGAGCTTGCCGGTCGCGCGATCGTCGAAGCGGGCGCCGACGCAGATCAGGAGATCGCAGGCGTCCACCGCATTGTTGGCGGCGCGGGTGCCGTGCATCCCGATCATGCCGAGGAAGCCCGGCGCGTCGGTGGGCAGCGCGCCAAGTCCCTTCAGCGTGGCGACCGAGGGGATCCCGGTGCGCGCCGCAAAGCTCCTCAGCGCCGCCTCCGCGCGGGCGATGCAGACGCCGCCGCCGAAATAGAGGATCGGCCGCTTCGCCGCCGCGATCAGCGCGTTGGCGCGGGCGATCGCGTCCGGATCGGGCGCCAGCCGGAGCGGCGCCGCGGCCGGCGCGGCGGGCGACGGCGCGCCGGATTTCTGCCCCATGTCCTTGGGCAGATCGATCAGCACCGGGCCGGGCCGCCCCGAACGCGCCAGCATGAACGCCTCGGCGAAGACGGCCGGTATCTCCTCGACCGATCGGATCACATAGCTGTGCTTCACGATCGGCAGGGTGATCCCGAAAATGTCGACTTCCTGGAACGCGTCGGTCCCCATCAGCGGGCTCGCGACCTGGCCGGTGATCGCGACCATCGGGACGCTGTCCATGAAGGCATTGGCAATGCCCGTGACGAGGTTCGTCGCGCCCGGGCCGGATGTGGCGATGCACACGCCCGGCCGGCCGGTCACGCGGCCGTAAGCGTCGGCGGCGAGCGCCGCGGCCTGCTCGTGGCGGACAAGGATGTGGTTCAGGCCTGATCCCGGCAGCGCGTCATACACCGGCATGATCGCGCCGCCGGGATAGCCGAAGACATGGCGCACGCCCTCCCGCTCCAGCGCCTCCACGACCAGCCGGGCGCCGGAGACTGGCTCCGCCGCCGGGCTGGCCGGTGCTTCGGGGGACTTCGGGACGCTGGCGGGAAACATGGGCTACGCTGCCTTCGAAGCGGGTTGGGACTGGAGCCAGGCCATGTGCGCGCGCAGGCGCGCGCCGACCTGCTCGATCGGCTGGGCGAGATCGGCGTCGAGCATGTCGCGATAGCGCGGCTTGCCGGCGCGGTTCTCCTCGATCCAGTCGCGGGCGAAGGCGCCGGACTGGATGTCGCCCAGGATCTCGCGCATCCGCGCCCGCGTCTCGTCATTCACGACGCGCGGACCGGAAACGAGGTCGCCATATTTGGCGGTCTCCGAGATGAACTCGTGCATCTTCGCGATCCCGCCCTCATAGAGCAGGTCGACGATCAGCTTCAGCTCGTGCAGGCATTCGAAATAGGCGACGGCGGGCTGGTAGCCGGCATCGACCAGCGTCTCGTAGCCCGCCGTGACCAGCTCGGTCGCGCCGCCGCACAGGACGGCCTGCTCGCCGAACAGGTCGGTCTCGGTCTCCTCCGCGAAGCTGGTTTCGATCGCGCCGGCGGTGGTCCCGCCAATGCCCTGGGTATAGGCCAGGGCCCGCGCCCGCGCCGCGCCGCTCGCATCCTGATGGACCGCGAACAGGCACGGGACTCCGCGCCCGATCTCATATTCCCGGCGAACGAGATCGCCCGGCCCCTTGGGCGCGACGAGCACGATGTCGATATCGTCGCGCGGCGCGATCTCCTTGTACTGGATCGAAAAGCCGTGGGCGACGAGCAAGGTGGCGCGCGGCGCGAGATTGGGCGCGATCGCCTCTTCATAGACGGCGCGATGGCTCATGTCCGGGGTCAGCAGCGCGACGAGCTTCGCCGCGCGCGCCGCCTCGGCGGGGGCGAAGACACGAAAGCCGTCGGCCGCCGCGCGCTTCGCCGCCTTGCCGTCCGGCCGCGCGCCGACGATCACGTCGAAGCCGCTGTCGCGAAGGTTGCGGGCGTGGGCGCGCCCCTGGCTGCCATAGCCGACGATCGCGATCGTGCCGTCCTTGAGGGCGGCCGGGCTGGCATCGTCGTTGGTGTAGATTCGTTCCATCTTGGGGTTCTCCTTCGCGCAAAAGAAAACCCCCGCTCCGGTGGGGAGCGGGGGCCTCGTATCCTTGGGTCCTGTCTCGTTCAGGACCGTCAGCCGGGCACCGCTCCCACAAGGAAGCTGATAAGTACGATAAGGGTAATAAGGAGCGCGGCGGCCGGAAGGGCCACCTTGTGGGTCTCGAAGCTGATCGCGGTCAGCGTCACACAGGCTCCATCGAAATTCGTTGCATTGCAAAATACGGGCGCGAGTCGCGAACGCAAGCGCAAAAAGCCGCGCGCAAAAATTTCACCCCACGGGGCGCCTGCACGACAGATCCCTTTCTCTCACCGGATGGTTAACAACAGGTTTCATGCGCCGCTCGTCACCGCGCCCTGCGAAGCCGAACCGACGAGGCGCGCATATTTCGCGTAAGCGCCAGTCACTTCGCCGCGATCGACCGGCGCCGCCGGCGCGCGAGAATCGAGATCGGCGTCGGTGCCGATCGTGCGCGCCTCGACGTCGATGACGATGCGATCGCCGGTGCGCAGCCGCGCGATCGGGCCGCCGCGCGCCGCTTCCGGGGCGACATGGCCCACCATGAAGCCGTGGGTCGCGCCCGAAAAGCGCCCGTCCGTCACCAGCGCGACGCTGTCGCCGAGCCCCCTGCCCTGGATCGCCGCCGTCACGCCGAGCATCTCGCGCATCCCCGGCCCGCCGACCGGGCCTTCGCCGCGGATCACGACGATGTCGCCATCCTCGATCTCGCCGGCGCTCACTGCGGCGAAGCAGGCCTCCTCGCCGTCATACACCTTGGCCGGCCCTTCGAAGCGCAGCCGCGACTGGCCGGCGAGCTTCACCACGCAGCCTTCGGGCGCGAGATTGCCGTAGAGCACGCCATAGCCGCCGCGCGGCTTGAGCGGCTTGTCGACCGTCAGGATCACCTCCTGCCCCGGCGTTTCGGCAGCATCGGCGAAGGTCTCGAACAGGCTCCGTCCGGTGACGGTCGGCGCGTCCGCGATCAGCCCCGCCTCGGCGAGCCGGCGGCCGAGCAGCGCCGATCCGCCCGCCTCGCTCATGTCCGGCGCCATGAAACGGCCGGCGGGTTTGAGGTCGGCGATCACCGGGGTCGCTCGGCTGACCTCGTCGAACAGGTCGATGTTGAAATCCGCCTCGGCGATCCCCGCCTCGCGCGCGATGGCGAGGAGATGGAGCACGAGGTTGGTCGAACCCGCCGTCGCCGTCCCCGCGATGGCCGCGTTACGCAGGCTGGTCGGGGTGATGAACTGCCGCGCGTTGCGCCCGGCCTTCAGCGCCTCGACAAGGACGCGCCCCGCCTCCTCCGCCGCCTTCGGTTTGTCCGGATGGGTCGCGGGAATGTCGTTGAGCCCGGCCGGCGACAGGCCGAGAAAGGTCATCGCCAGCGCCATCGTGTTGGCGGTGAACTGCCCGCCGCAGGCGCCGGCGCCGGGGCAGGCCGCGGCCTCCACCTCGCGCAGGCCCGCATCGTCGATCCGGCCGGCGCCATGCGCGCCGATCGCCTCGAACACGTCCTGGATGGTGAGCTTCCTCTCGCCCAGCCGCCCCTGCATGATCGAGCCGCCGTAGAGGATGACGCTCGGCACATCGAGCCGCGCCGCCGCCATCGCCGCGGCCGGGATCGTCTTGTCGCAGCCGACGATGAACAAGGCCGCGTCCAGCGAATGGCCACGCACCGCGAGCTCCGCGGAATCGGCGATCGTCTCGCGGCTCATCAGGGAGGCGCGCATTCCGCCGGTCCCCATCGCGATCCCATCGGTGACGACGATCGTGTTGAAATCGACCGGCGTCGCGCCGGCCGCGAGAATGCCCCGCCGCGCATGTTCGGCAAGGCCCTTCAGGTGGATGTTGCAGGGCGTGACGTTCGACCAGGTGTTGACGATCGCCACCATCGGCCGCGCCATCGCCGCATCGTCGAGGCCGGTGGCGCGCAGCATTGCCCGCGCGGCGGCCCGCGCCGGGCCATCCTTCATCTCACTCGAAGGCAGGGTCTTGTCAGTCATTGAAATCCTCAGGCGTGTGCGGGTTCGGGGGCTGGCCGGAGCGCGGCCACGAGCGCGTCGAGCCGCGCCGGGATCGCGCGTCTCGCCAGCGGCCGATCGGCGATCGCGGCCAGCGCCGGCGACGGCGCGATCGCCGCGCCGATCAGCGGCTCGACGATCTCAGCGAACTTGAACGGGTGCGCGGTCGCCGCCGCGATCCACGTCACCTCGTCGCGGACCCGATCGGAGAGGCGCGCATAGGCCTCGACGGCGGTTGCCGAATGCGGGCACCAGACATAGCCGCTCGATCCATGTTCGATGCGGATCCGCTCGCGGATCTGGGCGTCGGTCACCAGCTCGACCCCGAGCCTGCGCTGCTCCGGCGGCAGCGCCGCGAGCCGCTCGAAATTGCTCGGCGCGCCGACGTCCATGGCATTGGCGATCGTCGCCACCGACGCGCGCGGCGAATAGACGCCGGTCGCCTTCCAGTCGGCCAGCGTCCGGTTGGCGTTGGTCGCGAGCACGATCGGCCGGATCGGAAAGCCCATCGCCCGCGCATAGAGAGCGGCGAAACCGTGGCCGAGATTGCCGCTCGGGATGATGAAGCCGACTTCGCCGCCGGTCTCGCGCGCCGCTCGGACCGAGGCATAGGCGAGATAGGCGATCTGCGGCAGCAGCCGGCCGATGTTGATCGAGTTGGCGGAGGTGAGATTGTGCGCGCCGGCGAGCACGCGATCGGCGAAGGCGGCCTTCACCAGCCGCTGGCAATCGTCGAAATCGCCGTCGACCTCCAGCGCCTGCACCGGTGCGCCCCAGCAGCTGAGCTGCGCCGCCTGGAATGGCGAGACGCGGCCGGCGGGATAGAGGATCGTCGCGCGCACCGCATCGCGCCCTTCGGCGGCGCAGCCGACCGCCCCGCCGGTGTCGCCGGATGTCGCCACCAGCACCGACAATGGCCGGCACGGATCGCCGAGCCGGTCGAAACAGGCCATCAGGAAGCGTGCGCCGAAATCCTTGAAGGCGCCGGTCGGCCCGTGGAACAGCTCCAGCGCGCGGAGCCCCGGCCGCGCCGGATCGGGCGTGACGATCGGCACTGGAAAGTCGAACGCCTCGGCGCAGATCGCCGGCAGCTCGTCCGCCAGCGGATCGCCGGCGAAAAAGGGCGCGAGCATGGCCGCCGCGAACTCGGCCAGCGAAGCCTCGGCCAGTTCCGCCGCGCCGGCGGCGGGCACGTCTTCGGGCACGTAGAGCCCGCCGTCGGGCGCGGCGCCGGCGCGGATCGCCTGGCCGAGGCCGACGCCGGCCGCTCCCCTGGTGCTCACATATCTCACGCGGCCTCCCGTGCGGCTTCGCCGTCCTCCAGCCGCGCGCCGGCGCTTTCGACCGGCGCACGATAGGCTGTCGCTTCGAGGCCCGCCGCGCGGAACGCGGCGGCCATTGCGCGCTCGACCCGGCCCGCCTCGTGCGCCAGCGCCCAGGCGAAGACCGATGGTCCGGCGCCCGAGAAGGAGCAGCCGAGCGCGCCGGCGGCGAGCGCCGCCTGCTTCACCGCCGGGAGCGCCGGCAGCAGCGGCGTACGCTGCGGCTCGACGAGCAGATCGTCGAGCCCGGCGCGCAGCAGATCGACATTGCCGGTCGCGCAGCCGGCGACGAAGGCCGCGATACGCCGCGAATGTTCCACCGCGATCCGCATCGGCACCTGCGGCTTCAGCAGCCGCCGGGCGGTGCTGGTCCTGGTTTCGACCGGCGGGTGCAGCAGCACCGCGACCACGCTCTTCGGCGTCGGCAGGCGGTGGACGCCGCCGGGCCGCTCCCGCGCGACGAGCGCGAGGCCGCCGAACAGGCTGGCGACGACATTGTCCCAGGGCGGCGGATCGGACGAGACGCGCTCGCCTTCAAGCGCGAACGGAAGCAGGTCGGCCAGCGGCAACGGCGTCTCCAGCAGGGCATTGACCGCGACCACCGCGGCAACCGCGGAGGCCGCCGATCCGCCCATCCCGGCCGACAGCGGCACGCCCTTCGTGATCGACAGGCGCACGCCAAAGGGCGCGTCGACCGCATCGAGCAGCGCCTTCGCCGCCGCCAGAGCGGTATTCCGGGCGGGCACCTCGGGGAGCTGCGTCACGAGGCCGCCCACCTCGCCGAGCCGCGCCCCCTTCTTCGCCTCGCGCACCGCCGTGACGCTGTCGCGCGCGGCATCGAAGGCCTGGCCGAGCACGTCGAAGCCGACCGCGACATTGCCGATGCTCGCCGGCGCGCTCGCCGTGGCCCGATCGGTCATCATTGCGCTCCTCATGCACTGAGCTTCAGCGGCGCGGCCTGCGCTTCGGCGGCGAGCCGGCGCTGCAGGTCCATCACGTCGCCGAACAGGGCCGCCGCGGTGGGCCACCGCCCGGCGCCCTTACCATAGACGGCGTGGACCCTGCCATCGCGCTGGCGGACGAGGAAGCGATTCTCCTCGTCGCGCGCGCCGGCGAGCGGGTGATCGACGGGCAGCGCCTCGATCTCGACCGAGGCCGCGACCAGCCCGTCCGCGCCGCGCGCGCAGCGGCCGATCTGCTTCAGGACCTTGCCCTCGGCGAGAGCGGCCTTCACGGATCGCGCGCTCACGGTCCGCAGCGAGGCCTTGCGGATCCGCGCCGCCGACAGCGGCACGCCGAATGCGCGGCGCGCGAGCAGCGAGAGCTTGTCGGCGGCATCGTGCCCGTCGACGTCGGTCGAGGGGTCGGCCTCGGCGAAACCGAGCGCCTGCGCCTCGGCCACCGCTTCCTCGAACGATCCGCCCTCGGCAAGGCGGCTCAGCAGGAAGTTGCACGTGCCGTTCATCACGCCTTCGATCGCGACGACCCCGCCGTCGCCGCGCAGCCGCGCGACCGTCTCGAGGATCGGCGTACCGCCGCCGACGGCGGAGGAATAGGAAAGGCTCACCCCGCCCGCCTCGGCACAGGCATGGAGCGCATCGTAATGCGCGGCGAGCGCGGCCTTGTTGGCGGTGACGACATGGGTCCCGCGCTTCAGCGCCGCGCACATGATCTCCGCCGGATAGTCGGCCCCGCCGATCGCCTCGACCAGGAGGTCAGGCTCGATGGCGAGCGTGTCGGCGAGCGTATCGGTATAGGTCTCGTCGCCCATCGGCTCATGCGCGCCCGGCCGTCGCACCAGCACCGGGCCGACCTCGAACAGGTCCGGCCGCTGCTGGAGGTAGGAGAGGACCCCGGCGCCGACCGCGCCGCAGCCGAGGAGCGCGACCCGCAGCTTCGGAAAGGCGAGCGGCACCTCGCGCCGCGCCGGCAAGGCGGCGATCACCGTCGCCTCGTGATGGCCGATGGCGGCGATCTCGATCGCGACGCCCGCCGCCTTCGCCGCGTCGATCGCCTTGGGCTGGATCAGCCCGGCGCTCGCCTCATGAGCGCGCTCGTAGGACAGCGTCCCGTAGCGCTCGGCGTTGGGATGGACCGCCGGATCCTGCGCGTAGACGCCGTCGACATCCTTCAGCAGCCGCACCCGCTTCGCGCCGAGCCGCGCGGCGAAGAACACCGCCGAAAGATCGGTTCCGCCGCGGCCGAGCGTCACCACCCCATGTTCGGCATGGCCGGCCGTGAAGCCCGGCACCACCACCACGTCATGGTCCGCGAGCTTCGCATCGACCGCACCGGCATCGAGCGAGACCAGATCGGCGTCGAGCGGCGCGCCGGTCGCGACCAGCCCCATCTCGTCCGGATCGAGCACCCAGGTCCGCACCCCCATCCGGCCGAGCGCGAGGCCCATCAGCGCCGCCGACCGAAGCTCCCCGACCCGGGCCAGCCGGGCGACGAAGCCGGGCGCCGGATCGCCGCCGACCCGGGCCGCCTGCGCGAGCAGCGCGTCGGTCTCGCCGGCGAGCGCGGAGACGACCGCGACGACCTTCTCGCCGTCGCGGATGTGACGATAGATTTCCTGCGCGCAGGTCCGGTAATCGTCCTCGCATTCGAGCACCGAGCTGCCGAACTTGAGCACGACGAGCCGCCGCGCGCCGTCCTGTCGATCCAGATTGTCCATCGTCTTGTCGCCTTCGTCCTGGTGGTGGGCGGCGAGTTCGGGCGTTAAAAAACCCGCTCGCCGGTTTCGGGGAGCGGGTCGGTGGAAGCCTTGCTTTCCGGGCCTTGTGATCAGCCACTACCGTCCCGCTTTCGCGTGGTGGTAATCGTCGTAATCATGGCAAAAAGCGTGCAGGCGGCCGTGTCCATGCCGATGCCGGCACGGTCGAAAGAGCGGAACTGGGCGACGGTCGACATCGCGCGCAACTTCTCCACGGCCGCGGCCCGGCACCATGCCGGATCGCTCGTCTAAGCATGAAGTGGAGAACGGTTATCCGTCAACCGGGTTAATTTTGGGTGCCGTCACTCGCGAAGATTTCACCCGCTCCAGGCCGCTCCGTCATTCCGTCGAAAGCGGGAATCCATCTTCCATTAAACGACTGAAAAACAAGAAAAGATACGGCAAACGGCGTTCGCGGAGCTGACATCGTGAAACGCGCCGGCGAAGCAAAAGATCGCCGATCGGGCCGTCACTTTGGCAAAAGATTCCGCACCTGCGAAGGATTCAGGGACGCGTCTGGCCGGCGCCGCGGACGACATATTTGTAGCTGGTGAGCTGTTCCGGCCCGACCGGCCCGCGCGGCGCGAGCCGCCCCGTCGCGATGCCGATCTCCGCGCCGAATCCGAACTCGCCGCCGTCGGCGAACTGGGTCGATGCGTTGCGGACCACGATCGCGCTGTCGACCTCGGCAAGGAAGCGCTCGGCGGCCGCGTCGTCATCGGCGACGATGGCGTCGGTATGGCCCGATCCGTGCGCCGCGATGAAGCCGATCGCGGCGTCCAGCCCGTCGACGATCTTCACCGCGAGCACGGGCGCGAGATATTCGCGGCCCCAATCCGAGTCGTCGGCCGCCACGATCCCGTCGGCGAGCGCGCGGCTCTCCGGATCGCCCCGCAACGCGCAGCCGCCCTCGCGAAGCGCCGCAGCGATCGGCGGCAGCAGCACGGGCGCCGCCGCGCGATCGATCAGCAGGCATTCGGTCGCGCCGCAGACCGAGGTGCGCCGCAGCTTCGCATTGACGACGATCGCGCGCGCCATCGCCGGATCGGCCGATCGGTGCAGGTAGGTGTGGCAAATGCCTTCGAGATGGCCGAGCACGGCGACCCGCGCTTCGCGCGCGACTCGTTCGACCAGCGCCTTGCCGCCGCGCGGGATGATGAGATCGATCGCGCCGTCGAGCCCGCCGAGCATGTGGCCCACCGCCGCACGGTCCGGCGTCGGCACGATCTGCACGCACGCCGCGTCGAGCCCGGCCTCGGCAAGCCCCGCCGCGATCGCCTCGTGCAGCGCAAGGCAGGTGGCGAGCGCATCCGATCCGCTGCGCAGGATGACGGCGTTGCCCGATCGGATGCAGATCGCGGCGGCATCGGTGGCGACGTTGGGCCGGCTTTCGAAGATCATGCCGATGACCCCGATCGGCGTCGCGACGCGGGCGATGTCGAGCCCGTTCGGCCGCTGCCAGCGCGCCGTCTCCCGGCCGAGCGGATCGGGCAGCGCCGCCACCTGGTCGAGCGCGTCCGCCAGCGCCTCGACCCGCCCGGGATCGAGCCGCAGCCGATCGATCATCCCGCTCGCGCCCGCGACATCCGCGGCATTGGCGCCGAGGATCGCCGGAACACGAGCCCGCACCTGCCGCGCCATCGCCGCGATCGCCGCGCTTCGCGTCGCGGCGTCCGTCTGCCGCAATGTCGCGGCGGCGGCGCGGGCGCGGCGGCCCATGTCCTTCATGTCGTCGGCGAGGCTCATCGCGCGATCATCGCCAGATCGTCGCGGTGGATCAACTCGCTCGCCCGCGCATAGCCGAGCCGCGCGGCAATCCCGCCCCTGGGACAGCCGATCAGCAGCCGTGCTTCCTCGGCGTCATAGGCGCTGATGCCGCGCGCGATTTCGCGCCCGTCCGGCGCGAGCACGGCGATGCACTCGCCGCGCTCGAACCCGCCGGAGACCGCGGCGACGCCGGCGGGCAGCAGGCTCCGCCCCGCCGCCAGGGCCGCCTCCGCGCCGGCATCGATGCTGACGCTTCCGGCGGGCACGAGCGTGCCGGCGATCCACTGCTTGTAGGCGCTTTTGGGCGTGCCGTCGGCGAGGACCAGGGTCGCCGGCGCGCCTGCCCTGAGCCGCGCCACCGGCCTCTCCTCCCGGCCGGAGGCGATCAGCGTCGCGCAGCCGGCGGCGCGCGCGATGCGGGCGGCGGCGAGCTTGGTCCGCATTCCGCCCGATCCATGGGTCGATGCGCCCCCGGCACAGGCCTCGATCTCCTCGGTCAGCTCCTCGACGACGGCGATCCGCCGCGCCTCGGGATCGCGCGCGGGATCGGCGGAGTAGAGACCGTCCACATCGGACAGCAGCATGAGCAGATCCGCGCCCACCATCTGCGCGACCCGCGCCGACAGCCGGTCATTGTCGCCATAGCGAAGCTCGTCGGTCGCCACGCTGTCATTCTCGTTGATGACCGGCAGCGCGCGCCGCGCGAGCAGCACCGACAGCGTCGCGCGCACGTTCAGCCAGCGCCTGCGCTGTTCGGTGTCGCCGAAGGTCAGCAGCAGCTGCGCGGTCGGGACATCGTGCGGCGCGAAGGCGCGGTCCCAGGCCTGCATCAGCACCGCCTGCCCCGCCGCCGCCGCAGCCTGCTTGTCCTCCAGCCGGCCGGAACGCGCGAGGCCGAGGCGCGGCCGGCCCAGCGCCACGGCTCCGGAGGTGACGAGCAACACCTGCTTTCCCGCCGCGATCAGCGCCGCGAGATCCTCGGCAAGCCCGGCCATCCACGCTTCGCGGGCGCCGCCCTCGCCGATCACCAGCGAGGAGCCGACCTTCACCACGATGCGCCGCGCCGCGCCGATTCGCCGCGCCGCCTCGCTCGCTTCGCCCTGTCCGCTCGCCGTCATGGCGGGTTCCTTGACAGGCAAGCGCCGGCTTGTCACCCGTCCCTGCTGCATCGCAGCACGGGATGGACATGGATCATTTCACGATCAGGGACGGCGCCCTTCACTGCGAGGACGTGCCGCTGCCGACCATCGCCGAGGCCGTCGGCACGCCGGTCTATGTCTATTCGACCGCGACGATGCGGCGGCACGCCCGCGTGTTCCAGACGGCCGTCGCGCCGGCCGGCGATTCGCTGACGGCCTTCGCGGTCAAGGCCAATCCCAATGCCGCCGTGCTCGCCACGCTCGCCACCGAAGGGCTTGGCGCGGACATCGTCTCGATCGGCGAATATCGCCGTGCGGTCGCGGCGGGGATCGCGCCGGCGAAGATCGTCTTTTCCGGCGTCGGCAAGACCGAGGCGGAAATGGAGGAGGCGCTCGCCGGCGGCCTTTCCCTGTTCAACCTCGAATCGGTCGAGGAGGCGGAGATGCTGTCGGCCGTCGCCGTCCGTCTCGGCCGCGACGCACCGGTGGCCTTCCGCGTGAACCCGGACGTCGACGCGCGCTCCCACGCAAAGATCTCGACCGGCGCGGCGCACAACAAGTTCGGCGTGCCGATCGATCGCGCGCGCGCCGCTTATGATCGCGCCCGCGCGCTTCCCGGGCTCGCGGTCACCGGCGTCGCCGTCCATATCGGCAGCCAGCTCACCGATCTCGCCCCGCTGGAGGCCGCCTTCACCCGGATCGGCGAACTGATCCGGCAATTGCGCGAGGATGGGCACCACATCCGCCGCGCCGACCTGGGCGGCGGGCTCGGCGTTCCCTACGATCCCGATCGGCCGCCGCCGCCGGAGCCGGAAGCCTATGGCGCGATGGTCGCCCGCGTGACGCGCGGCTGGGACGTGACCCTGGTCTTCGAGCCGGGGCGGCTGATCGTCGCCAATGCCGGCGTGCTGCTGAGCCGGGTCATCCGCGTGAAGCCGGGCGCCGGCACCCCGTTCGTGATCGTGGATGCGGCGATGAACGATCTGATGCGCCCCGCGCTCTACGACGCCTTTCACGCGATCGATCCGGTGATCCCGCGCGACGGCACGATGACCGCCGACATCGTCGGCCCGGTCTGCGAGACCGGCGACACCTTTGCCACCGGCCGCACGATCGGGCGGGTCGAGGCCGGCGACCTCGTCGTCTTCCGCACCGCCGGCGCCTATGCCGCGACGATGGCCAGCACCTATAACAGCCGCCCGCTCACCGCCGAGGTGATCGTCAACGGGTCGGACTGGGCGATCGCCCGCGCGCGGCAGACGCTCGACGCCCTCATCGGCGCCGACCGCGTCCCGGCGTGGCTGAAGGACCGCTGACGGGCTGATCCGATTCCCGCTTGCGCTCGATCCCGGCCTCGATTAGTGGGCTCGTTCTGTTACATCGTGCTAACACAATGGATCGACCGATGGCCACCGCCACTGCCCTGCAACCGAGCCGCGACCCCGACGTCCTGACCGGCGATCTGTGCCGCGCATTGCTGCAGCCCGGGGATGCGGCGGCGATGGCGCGCCTGCTCGCGGACCTGTGCACCCCGGCCGAAATCCGGACCCTGGCGGAGCGCTGGCACGTCGCCCGGCTGCTCGATTCGACCGATCTCACCTATCGCGAGATTCACGACGCGACCGGCGTCAGCACCACCACGATCGTGCGCGTCGCGCGCTTCCTGAAGCAGGAGCGCAACCACGGCTATCGTGCCGCGCTCGATGCGCTGGAGACGCGCGATGCTGGTTGATTCGGGGCGGCTCCACATCGCGGTCCAGAAATCGGGCCGGCTCGCGGACTATAGCCGCGGGCTGCTTCGCGATGCCGGGCTCAAGATCCAGAACGGCAAGAATGCGCTCACCGCGCGCGTCGACAATTTTCCGATCGACCTCATGTTCGTGCGCGACGACGACATCCCGACCTTCGTCGCCGACGGCGTGTGCGAGTTCGGCATGGTGGGACGCAACGTGCTGGAGGAGTTCGCGCTCGACCAGCCCGAGGCGCGCTTCGAGGTGATCGCACCGCTCGGCTTCGGCCGCTGCGCGCTGAAGATCGCGGCGCCCGAGGCGACGCCCTATCGCGGCCCCGAGAGCCTCGCCGGCGCGCGCGTCGCGACCTCCTATCCGCGCCTCACCCGGCGCTTTCTCGACGAGCGCGGGATCGACGCGACGGTCGTCAGGATGAACGGCGCGGTGGAGCTCGCGCCCCGGCTCGGCATCGCCGGTTTCATCTGCGATCTCGTGTCGACCGGCGCGACGCTGGAGGCGAACGGCCTCGTTCCGGTCGAAACGGTGATGGAGAGCGAGGCGGTGCTGGTCCGCACCCTGAAGCCGCTGTCGGCGGCGAAGCAGGGGCTGAGCGACAATCTGTGGCGGCGGATCGAGGGCGTGCTCGCCACGCAGGAATCCAAATATATCATGCTCAACGCGCCCGAGGAGGCGCTGGACGCCATCGCCGCGATCCTGCCCGGCGCCGAATCCCCGACGATCATCCCGCTCGCCGGCCGCGCCGGTCATTTCGCGGTCCATGCGGTGTGCCAGGAATCGGTCTTCTGGGAGACGCTGGAGAAGCTCAAGGCGGCGGGCGCCTCGGCGATCCTGGTCATGCCCATCGAAAAGATGATGATGTGATGCGCCGGCTGGTCTGGAGCGAACTGGATGAGGCCGGCCGCGTCGCCGCGCTCGCGCGCCCGGCCGCGCGGCGCGATCCGGCGCTGGTCGATGGCGTTCGCGCGATCGTCGACAAGGTGCGAGGCGGCGGCTGGACCGCGCTCGCCGACGAGGCGATGCGGATCGACGGCGCGATGCCGCAGCGCGTCGCCGTCGCCGACATTGCCGCGCGGGCGCGCCGCGATCTCCCGCCGGCCGATCTTGCGGCGATCGAGCTGGCCGCCGCCAATATCGATCGCTTCCACCGCGCCGGCCTGCCGAACGAGGTGGCGGTCGAGACCATGCCGGGCCTCGTCGTTCGCAAGGTCTGGCGGCCGATCGAGCGGGTCGGCCTCTACGTGCCGGGCGGCCGGACGCCCCTCTTCTCGACCCTGCTGATGCTCGCGCTGCCCGCCCGTGCGGCCGGCGTCGGCGAGATTGTCGCGGTCACCCCGCCGCGCCCCGATGGCGGGCTCGATCCGCTCGTCGCGCTCGCCGCCGATCTGGCCGGGATCGAGGCGGTGTGGACCGTCGGCGGCGCCCAGGCGATCGCCGCGCTCGCCTTCGGCGCCGGGCCGATCCCGCGCGTCGACAGGATCTGCGGGCCGGGCAATGCCTGGGTCGCGGAGGCCAAGACGCTCGTCGCCGGCCTTCCCGGCGGCCCCGCGATCGACATGCCGGCGGGCCCCAGCGAGCTGATGGTGATCGCCGATGCCGGCGCCGATCCGCGCCTCGTCGCCGCCGATCTGCTCAGCCAGGCCGAGCATGACGCCGCCGCGCAGGTCATGCTGGTGACGCACGCGCCGGCCCTCGCGGATGCGGTCGAAGCCGAGGTCGCACGCCAGCTCGCCCCCCTGCCGCGCCGCGACATCGCCGCCGCATCGCTCGCCGCCGCGCGCGTCCTGCTGGTCGGCGGCGATGACGAGGCGGCCGCGATCGCCAACGCCTATGCGCCCGAGCATCTCTCGCTCGCGGTCGCGCAGCCGCGGGCGCTGCTGGCGCGCCTCGCCAATGCCGGCGCGATCTTCGCCGGCCGCGCCGCCGCCGAGACGTTCGGCGACTATCTCGCCGGCTCGAGCCATGTCCTGCCGACCGATGGCGCCGCCCGCGCCTGGAGCGGGATTTCGGCGATGAGCTTCATGAAGTCGATCACCGTGCAGGAGGTGACGGCCGAAGCGGCCCGCGCCGCCGCCGGTCCCGCCGCGGCGCTCGCGCGGCTGGAGGGCCTCGAAGCCCATGCCCGCGCGGCGGACCTGCGCGCGGAGGCGGCGGCATGAGCCTCCTCGCCCGCCTCGCGCGTCCCGAAATCCTCGCTCTCCCGCCGGTCGACATCGCGGCCCAGGCCAATGAGTCGTTCGGGCCGGACGCGATCAAGCTCGACGCCAATGAAAACCCCTATTCGCCGCTGGTCGAGGGTTCACTCGCGGACGGGGTGAACCGCTATCCCGAGCCGCAGCCCATGGCGTTGCGGCGCGCGCTGGCGGCCCTCTACGGAGTCGCGCCGGACAATGTCGTCGCGACGCGCGGCGCCGACGATGCGATCGACATCCTGATCCGCACCTTCTGCCGCCCCGGCATCGATGCGGTCTCGATCTGCCAGCCGACCTTTTCCGCTTATGCCCAGTTCGCCCGGCTCCAGGGCGCGCGCGTGATCGAGACGCGGCTGACCGACAGCTTCGATTTCGACGCCGATGCCTTCCTCGCCGCCGTCGCTGGCGAGGCGGAGCTCAAGCTCGCCTTCCTCTGCGCGCCCAACAACCCGACCGGCAACCCGGTCGCGGCGTCCGACGTGCTTCGCGTCGCCGACGCCCGTCCTGATACGATCGTCGTCCTCGACGAAGCCTATATCGAGTTTTCGGAGCAGCCGAGCCTCGCCGCCGAGGCCGCCCGCCGCGACAATCTCGTCGTCCTTCGCACCCTCTCCAAGGCCTATGGCCTCGCCGGCGCGCGCATCGGATGCGCGATCGGGACGGGCGAGCTCGCGGCGCTGATCGGCCGCGCCCTGCCGCCCTATCCGCTGCCGTCGCTGTCGATCCGCGCCGCCCTGGCGAGCCTCGCGCCGTCGCGCCGCCCGATTCACGAGGATCGGATCGCGCGGATCAAGGCAGATCGCGAGCGCATCGCCGGGCTGCTCGCCGGATCGCCGCTGGTCAGGTCCGTGCGAAGCGGCGGCGGCAATTTCCTGTTCCTCGATGTGGACGATCCGGCGGGGCTGGCGGCGAAGCTCACCGCGCGCGGCATCCGCGTCCGCTTCCGGCCCAATGCCGTGCCCGGCGGCCTGCGCCTGACCATCGGCACCGATGCCGAGAACCAGGCGGCGCTCGCCGCACTGGGGGTCGCGGCCGGCGGCCGGCCTTCCCGCCGCGCCACGGCCGCGCGCGATACGAAGGAGACGCGGATCGCGGTCGCGATCGATCTCGACGCCGCCGCGCCGCGCAACATCGCCACCGGAGTCCCCTTCTACGATCACATGCTCGATCAGGTCGCGGCGCATGGCGGCTTCGCGCTCACCCTCGCCTGCGAAGGCGATCTCGAGATCGACGCGCATCACAGCATCGAGGATTGCGCCATCGCCTTCGGCCAGGCGCTGAGGGCGGCGCTCGGCGACCGCCGCGGCATCGGCCGCTTCGGCTTCGCGCTGCCGATGGACGAGGCGGAGGCGCAGGTGCTGATCGATCTGTCGGGCCGCCCCTTCAGCCGCTTCGAAGGCGATTTCGCGGCCAGCCATATCGGCGCCTATCCGACCGAAATGACGGCCCATGTCTTCCGCAGCCTCGCCGACACGCTCGGCGCGGCGATCCACGTCAAGGTTTCGGGCGAGAACGATCACCACAAGACCGAGGCCTGCTTCAAGGCGCTCGGCCGCGCGTTGCGGCAGGCGATCGCGCGCGAAGGCGGCGACGCGCTGCCGAGCACGAAGGGCGTGCTGTGACGCTCGCCATCGTCGATCTCGGCTACGGCAATATCGGATCGATCCGCATCGCGTTCGAGCGGCTCGGCGTGACGCCGATACTCACCGCCGACCCGGGGGAAATCGCCCGCGCGGACCGTGCCGTCCTGCCCGGCGTCGGCGCGGCGGCCTTCGCGATGGCGCGCATCGAGGAACGCGGCCTCGGCGATGTGCTGCGCGCCTTTCCGCGGCCGCTGCTCGGCATCTGCCTCGGGATGCAGCTGCTCTTCGATCGGTCCGAGGAAGAGGATGCGGCCTGCCTTGCCCTGATCGAGGGCGTCGTCCGACGGCTCGAACCGGCTGCCGGCCTCAGCGTGCCCCACATGGGCTGGAGCCGGCTCGCCGTCGCCGATCCCGGCTGCGGCCTCGCCGATGGCGACTATGTCTATTTCGCGCACAGCTACGCCTGCGACGACGGGCCGGCGACGATCGCGCGGGCCGATCACGGGCGCCCGATCCCGGCCGCGATCCGGCAGGGCAACGTGCTCGGCGCGCAATTTCATCCCGAGCGCTCCGGCGCGGCCGGCGCGCGCTTCCTCAGGGCCTTTCTCGACTCATGATCGTCTATCCCGCCATGGACCTTATGGGCGGCCGCTGCGTGCGGCTCGCGCAGGGCCGCTTCGACGAGGCCACCGTCTATGCCGGCGATCCCGCCGAGGCGCTCGCTGGCTTTGCGGCCGCCGGGGCCGAATGGGCGCATGTCGTCGATCTCGACGGCGCCAGGGCCGGCCGTCCGGTGCAGCACGATCTGGTCGCCTCGCTCGCCGGGCGGGCCCCGCTCAAGCTCCAGGTCGCGGGCGGCTTTCGCGACGCGGCGGCGGTCGCCGCCGCGCTCGCCGCCGGCGCGTCGCGGGTGGTGATCGGCAGCCTCGCGGTGCGCGATCCGGCGGCGGTGCGCGCGATCCTCGCGGCCAATGGCGCCGATCGGATCGCGCTCGCGCTCGACGTCAACGTCGTCGATGGCGCGCCGCTCGTCGCGACGGCGGGCTGGACGCAAAGCTCGGATCGCACGCTCTACGACGTTGCCGCCGACATTCCGGAGGCGCGGCACATGCTCGTCACCGACATTTCGCGCGACGGGATGATGCGGGGCCCCAATCTCTCCCTGATGCGCGAGATCGCATCGCGCCTGCCCCATGTCCGGCTCCAGGCGTCGGGCGGGGTCGCCGGCATCGCCGATCTCGCCGCGCTCGCCGGAACCGGCGCGGATGGCGCGATCGTCGGCCGGGCATTGTGGGAAGGACGCGTCGATCTCGCGGAGGCCCTGTCGCTTGCCCGCGCGTAGGATCATCCCCTGCCTCGACGTGAGGGACGGCCGCGTCGTCAAGGGCGTGCGGTTCCGCGATCATCGCGACGTCGGCGACATCGTCGAGCACGCCTTGCGCTATCGCGACGAGGGCGCCGACGAGCTCGTCTTCTACGACATCACCGCGAGCGCGGAAGGGCGCGCGCTCGACACCGCCTGGATCGATCGGATCGCGCGGGTGATCGACATTCCCTTCGCGGTCGCCGGCGGAATCCGCGGCCTCGATCAGGCCGCCGCCTGCCTCGATGCCGGCGCCGACAAGGTTTCGATCAACTCGCCCGCACTGGAACGGCCGGCGCTGATCGCCGAGATCGCGCGCGCGTTCGGCAGCCAGTGCGTCGTCCTCGGGGTCGACAGCCTGGAGGCGGACGGGGATTATCGGGTGAAGCAATATACGGGCAGCGTCGCCGCGACCCGGGATTCCGGCCGCCGCACGCTCGATTGGGTCAGGGAGGCCACCGATCGCGGCGCCGGCGAGATCGTCCTCAACTGCATGAACCGGGACGGCGTGCGCGGCGGCTACGACATCGCGCATCTCGGCGCCGTGATCGATGCGGTCACCGTCCCGGTCATCGCCTCGGGCGGCGCCGGCGCGCGCGACCATTTCCGCGACGCCTTCGCGGCCGGCGCGAGCGGCGCGCTCGCAGCCACCGTTTTCCACGACCGGATCATCGCGATCCCGGACCTCAAGGAGTATCTGGCGACATGCGGGATCGAAATGCGCCGCTGAGCGCCGACGACATCGACAGGCTCGGCTGGGACAAAATGGACGGTCTCCTCCCCGCCATCGTCCAGGACGCCCAGACGGCGCAGGTGCTGATGCTCGGCTACATGAACCGGGAGGCGCTGGCGGCCACGCTCTCCTCGGGGTTCGTCACCTTCTTCAGCCGCTCGAAAGGGCGGCTGTGGCAGAAGGGCGAAACCAGCGGCAACAGGCTCGCTTTGACCGCCATCCTGCCCGATTGCGATGGCGACGCGCTGCTCGTCACGGCGACGCCGGCGGGGCCGACCTGCCACCTCGGCACGCCGAGCTGCTTCGGCGGCGATGGCGCGCAGGGCATCGGCTTCCTCGCCCGCCTCGCCCGGATCGTCCGCGATCGCGCCGCCGCCGCGCCGGACCAGAGCTACACCGCCCGCTTGCTCGCCGAAGGCACGCCCCGCATCGCCCAGAAGATCGGCGAGGAGGGCGTCGAGCTCGCTCTGGCCGCCGTGTCGCGCGATCGCGACGGGTGCATCGAGGAGGCTTCGGACCTTCTCTATCACCTGACCGTATTGATGGAGGCGCGGGGCTTCGGCTGGGCGGACGTGACCGCCAGGCTCGCCGAACGGCACCGCTAGAGCGCGAGCGTCCTCACCGCCGCCTCGAACAGCGCCGGCGTCGCCGCCGCGAGGATCTGCCCCTGGGCGAAATCCGCCTCGCCGCGCCAGTTGCCGACGACGCCGCCGGCCGCGCGGATCAGCGGCACGAGCGCCGCCCAGTCGTGCGGCTTCAGCCCCGATTCCGCAACGAGATCGATGCTGCCCGCCGCGAGGCGCGCATAGGCATAGGCATCGAAGCCGTAGCGGGTGAGCCGCGCCGCGCCGCGCAGCCGCGCAAAGGCTTCGGCCTCCACGCCCGCGAACAGATAGGGGTCGGTGGTCGCGAGCCGCGCGGTGGCGAGCGCCCGGCAATCGCTGACCGCGATCGGCGTCGCGCCGCCGCCGCGCTCCAGACGAGCCGTGCCGCCGAAGCCGACATAACGCTCGTCGAGCCGCGGCGCATCGACCAGGCCGAGCACCGGCCTGCCCTCGTCGAGCAGCGCGACCAGCGTCGTCCAGCCCGGCAGCCCGCAAATGAACGCACGCGTCCCGTCAATCGGGTCGAGGCTCCACACAAACCTCGCATCGCCACGCAGAACCTCGAATTCCTCACCCGAAACCCCGTGATCGGGATGGTTCGCTTCGATGAGCGCGCGCATCGCAAGCTCCGCCTCGCGATCGGCGACGGTGACCGGATCGAAGGCGCCGCCTTCATTCTTGTCCTCGGCCGCCGGCGCGCCCGCCTCGGCCGCCGGCAAGGTCACCGCGCGGGCCGCATCGGCGATCCGGCCCGCAAAGGCCGCGAATGTCTCGATCCTGCTTTCGTCCACTGGCGCGCTCCGGCCGTTTCCCGCGTGATAAACGCCCGCATTCCCGGCGCGCCAATCTTTTTTCGCATCCCGGCGATTCGCCATTTTGCTGCAGGGCAGCGGACCGGGATTGCGCGTCCGTAGAATAATATTCCCATTCGATTTAGGCCACTTAGTCAGACCAGGCGTGAATTGTTCGCGCTCGCGTTGACGCACCGCAGCAATATCTCCTCCATTGTCCACGGAGCTTCGTCGCGGCGCCCTTGCCGCATCGGAGCGCCGGTTCATGGCCGGCATCCTGCCGGCCCGGGAAAGGGGGCGGAATGAAGCTGATCATAGCGATCATCAAGCCGTACAAGCTGGAGGAGGTGCGCGACGCGCTCGCCGCCATCGGCGTGGCCGGCATGACCGTGACCGAGGTGCGCGGCTTCGGCCGGCAGCGCGGCCAGCCGGAAATCTATCGCGGCGCCGAATATACGACGACCTTCGTGCCGAAGATCCGGCTCGACATCGCGGTCGCGGCCAATCTGGTGCCCGGCGTCCTGGAGGCGATCCAGGAAACCGCGAAGACCGGATCGATCGGCGACGGCAAGCTCTTCGTCCTCGATCTCGAACAGGCCGTCCGGATCCGCACCGGCGAGCAGAATGAAGACGCCATCTGACATGGGGGCACCAATGAATCGAACCAACTGGACTCGCGCCTCCGTGGCGGCGCTCGGCATCGCGGCGCTCGCCCTGCTGCCGGCGGCCGCCTCCGCGGCCGCGCCGGCGCCCGCCGTCGACAAGGGCGACGCCGCCTGGATGATGACCTCGACGATCCTCGTCCTCGCGATGATCGTGCCTGGCCTCGCGCTCTTCTATGGCGGCCTCGCGCGCGCCAAGAACATGCTTTCGGTGATGACCCAGGTCGGCGCCGTCGCCGCGCTCGCCATGCTGGTGTGGGTCGGCTGGGGCTATACCGAGGCGTTCGGTGACGGCGGCAATGCCTTCATCGCCGGCTTCGACAAGGCATTCATGCGCGGCGTCACCCCGGACAGCGTGTCGGGGACGATCCCCGAATATGTCTTCGCCTGCTTCCAGATGACCTTCGCCGCGATCACCATCGCGCTGGTCCTCGGCGCGGTCGTCGAGCGGATGAAGTTCTCGGCGGCGATGGTCTTCGCCCTCGTCTGGCTGACGATCGTCTATTTCCCGATCGCGCACATGGTGTGGGCATCGAACGGCCTCTTCTTCACGATGAGCCCGGCGGCGCTCGATTTCGCCGGCGGCACCGTCGTCCACATCAATTCGGGCGTGTCCGCGCTCGTCGCCTGCCTGATCCTGGGCAAGCGCATCGGTTATCCAAGGGAGCCGATGCCGCCGCACTCGCTGACGCTCACCGGGGTCGGCACCGGCCTGCTGTGGGTCGGCTGGTTCGGCTTCAACGCCGGATCGGCGCTTCAGGCGAACGGATCGGCAAGCCTGGCGATGATCAACACCTTCGTCGCCACCGCCTCGGCCGGGCTAGCCTGGATGCTGGTCGAGAAGATCGCGGGTCACAAGCCGTCCGCGCTCGGCTTCTGCTCGGGCATCGTCACCGGCCTGGTCGCGGTGACTCCGGCAGCCGGCAACAGCGGCCCGATCGGCGCGATCGCGCTCGGCGCCGTCGCCTCGGCGATCTGCTACTTCGCGGTGACGAAGCTGAAGCCGAAGCTCGGCTATGACGACGCGCTCGACACGTTCGGGATCCACGGCGTCGGGGGCACGGTCGGCGCGATCGGCACCGGCATCGTCTACTCCTCCGCTCTTGGCGGGCCGAGCGGCGACGGCTGGTCGATGGGCGCGCAGCTCCTCGTCCAGGTCGAGGCGGTCGTCACCACCTATGTCTGGGCGGCCATCGGCACCGTCATCGCCATCTATGTCGCCAAGCTCCTGACCGGCCTCAGGGTCACCGAGGAGGTGGAGCGCGAGGGTCTCGACCTCGGCGAGCATGGGGAGCGCGCCTACAACTGATCCGCCCGCCGGATCGCGACCGAAGACGCGTCGCCGGCGGCGGGATCCGCCGGCGACAACGGGGAGAACGACGCCCCGCGAGACCGCCTCGGGCACCCGGACGGGCGCCTGTGAGGACCATGCCAGACCCATAGAGGGGGAGATTATCGATGCGCCTTCACAACGTCCTTCACCTGTCCCTGCTCGCCGCCGCGGCGGGGACCGCCCTTGCCGCGACACCGGCCGCCGCGGCCGACATCGGCGGCGGCATTTCGGTCGGCGGAACGGCCACGCTCGTCAGCGACTACCGCTTCCGCGGCATTTCGCAGAGCGACCGGCGGTTCGCGCTCCAGGGCGGCTTCACGCTCACCCATGATTCCGGCGTCTATGCCGGGATCTGGGGTTCCTCGATCGACGATTATGTCGCCAATGGCAGCGACCAGGAGGTCGATTTCATCGCCGGCTATCATCACACATGGGGCGGCACGACGCTCGATTTCGGCTTCGTCTATTATTACTATCCGGGCAGCCACGGCGCGAACACCGACTTCATCGAGCCTTATGTCTCCGTCGCCCATACGCTCGGCCCGGTGACGGCGAAGGTCTCCGCCAATTATGCGCCCAGCCAGGGGGCGCTGACGATCGGCAATGGCGACGAGGACAACTTCTACCTTGCCGGCGATCTTTCCGGCTCGTTCGGCGACAGCGGGTTCGCGGCCTCGGCCCATATCGGCCACAGCTTCGGGCCGAGCATCCTCACCATCGGCGACGAATATACCGACTGGAACGTCGGGCTCACCTATACGCGCGGCCCGCTGACGCTCGGCATCCAATATGTCGATACCGACGCCACCGCGATCACGCCGAACGGCCGCAATGCGAGCGGCTCGGGCGTGGTCGGCTCGATCGGCGTCTCCTTCTAGCGATCAGCCGCGCCAGTTGAGGCCGATCCAGAAGGTGCGCGGATTGGCCCGTTCGACAAGGTCGTCGCCGGAAATGCCGGCGACGACCCGCGCGCCGGCCAGGTTCTCGCCGCGAAGCTCGATCGAAAGGCGCCGCGTAACCGGAACGGCGACGACGGTGTCGACCGTCAGCGCATCGGGGATAAGCTGGCTGTTGCGATCGTCTTCATACTGCCCGCCGACATAGCGCGCCGTGACCGACGCATAGGCGCCGCGCGGATCGGACCATGACAGCGTCGCGACGGCGCTGTGGCGGGGCGTCTGCGCGGGCCGAAGCCCATCAAGCGGCAGCGCCGGCCCGCTCCCCCTCACCGTCGCATCGGCGAAGGCATAGCCCGCCGAAAGATGCCAGCGGCCGACATCGAGGCGGGCGTCGAGCTCGACACCGCGGCTGACGATCGCGTCGAGATTGCCGCGCTGGCTGAACGTGCCGCCGGCGGCGACGAAGCCGACCTGCGGAAAGGCCCCCGGCCCTTCGCCGAGGGTGATATTGGCGATCGCGTCCTTCAGCCGGTTGGCGAAGACGGTCGCGCCGAACCGGACATGGGGCAGCGGCCGCAGGTCGATCCCCGCCTCGATCCCGTCGAGTCGCTCGGGCGAAAGGCCGGCATTGGCGGCCGTCGCGTCGGGCCCGGCGCGGAATGGGCGATAGAGCTCGTTCAGCGTCGGCAGCCGCCAGCCACGATAAGCCGCCGCGCGCAGGGTCAGCGCATCCGACGCACGCCATGCGGCGCCCGCCCGCCCGGTCGGCTCCCAGCCGCGGCGCGATGGAAAGATGGTGCTGGCCAATGGCGTGCCGGTGCCGAGCATCCGTTCATCGAGAAAGCCCGGCGCGATCGCCCAGCGATCGATCCGCCCGCCCGCCGTCAGCGTGAAACCGCCGGTGCGCGCGGTCAGCTCGGCGAAGGCGCCGTAGGTGTCCGTTTGCCCGCCGGCGATGCGCCCCTTCGTGCCGACGCCGCCGACGAAGGCGAAGCGCTCCTCGGTCCGCCCTCGCGCCTCGCGCCAGTCCGCGCCGAGCCGCAGCTCGACGGGCCCGGTCAGCGGCCGGATCTCGCCGCGCGCGCCGATGCCGGTCGAGGGAACGGCATATTGTTCGGACACCCGGGCCGCGGCGCTGCGCTCGGCGTTGACCGAGGCGAAGCTGTTGTAGAATTGCCGCGTCTGGACATAAGCGAGCAGCGAGAACGGCACCGCGCCCCTGCCGACGAGACGGAGCGACGCATCGGTGCCCTGCGTCTCGATGTCGCTGAATGCGGTGCCGCGCTCGCGCCGGTCGTCGAAAGCGTCGAGATTCGCCTGCAGTTCAAGGTCCGGCCCGACCGCCGCGATCGCGCGCAGATCGATGGTGGCCTGTTCGTAGGGCGCGGGGCGATCGGCCGGACCCCGCTGAGCCGCGACGATCGGCACGAAGCCGTCGCCGCGCGCATAGGCGCCGGACAGGCTGACGAAGCCGGCCCCCGCATGGACGCCCAACCCGGCATAGGCATCGATGCTGTCGCGACTGCCATAGGCGATCCCGGCACGCAGCCCATCGATCTCGTCCGGCGCCGCGCTTTCCAGCTCGATCGTCCCCGAAAGCGCGCCCGGCCCCGACACGCCCGATCCGCCGCCGCGGATCACGCGCACCCGGCCCAGCCGGCGGGGATCGAAGGCCGGCCAGGTGATCCAGCCGCCGAACGGATCGCTCTGCGGCACCCCATCGAGCAGCAGCAGCGCCCGGCTCGACGCATTGCCGCCGAGCGCGCGGAGCGTCGCGCCCTGGCTGGTCGGGTTGGCGGAGGAGGAATCGGAGCGGCGGAAGAGCTGGAAACCAGGCACGTCGCCGAGCACGTCCTCCATCCGGTTCGACGGCGCGTTGACGAGCCGATCGCGATCGATCGTGACGACGTCATAGACGGCGTCGCCGGGGCTTTCGGCAAGACCGTGGCCGGTGACGACGATCGTCGGGCCGATGTCAGCGGGTGAAGGCCCCCCTGCACTGGCCAGGCAAAGGAGGACGAGATCGAGGCTCATTCCATCGTCAGTCGAGCGCCTCGGCCATGATCCGCTCGGCCTGTGCGAACAGGGCAGGATCGACCGTGGCGTCGGACGCCGCTGCATTCTCGACCACCTGGGATGGCCGCGAGGCGCCGATGATCGCCGAGGCGACATTCGGCTCGCGCAGCACCCAGGCGAGCGCGAACTGGGCGAGGCTGAGCCCCGCATCCGCGGCGACCGGCTTCAGCCGCTGCACCGCCGCGAGGATCGGCCGGTCCATGAAGCGATCCATCCAGCCGCCCATCTCCGGATCGTTAGCGCGGCTGTCGGCGGGCGGCGGCGAATCCGGATCATATTTGCCGGTCAGCACGCCCTGGCCCAATGGCGACCAGACGATCTGCGAGATGCCGTTGGCTGCGCAGAGCGGGATCACCTCCGCCTCGGGTTCCCGCCACAGCAGGGAATATTGCGGCTGGCTCGAGACGAAGCGGGCCACGCCGGCCATCTCGATCGCCGCGCGGATCTTGTCCGCCGGCCATTCGGAAAAGCCGATATAGCGGGTCTTCCCGCTCTCCACCGCGCGGGTCAGCGCCTGCATCGTCTCCTCGAGCGGCGTCTCCTCGTCGTAGCGATGGCATTGATAGAGATCGACATGGTCGGTCCGCAGCCGCTGCAACGACGCATCCAGCTGCTTTTCCACCTGCGCCGCCGAAAGACCGCGATCCGTCTCGGTCATCGGGAAATAGAGCTTGGTCGCGAGCACGTAGGAGTCGCGCGGCCGGCCGGCGAGCGCCTCACCCAGAAAGCGTTCCGCCGCGCCGCGGCCATAGATATTCGCGGTGTCGATGAAGTTGATCCCGACATCGAACGCCTTGTCGATACAGGCCCGCGCCGCATCGGCCTCGACCCCGACGCCGAACGTGAGCCACGAGCCGAGCGAGATTTCGGAGACCTCCAGGTCGCTCTGGCCAAGCCTGCGATATTTCATCCGTCCTGCTCCTTCCGGTGAATGTCGCGAAGACCCCGACGCGACCAACATTCGCCGCAGCGAATCGCTCCATCGCATCTAGGCCGCGGCGCCACGCTAGGCGACGAGGATCGCCCTGAAATCGTTCACGTTGGTGAAGGTCGGACCGGTGACGATCCCATCGCCCAGCGCGGCGAAGAAGGCGTGGGCATCATTGTCGGCGAGCGCGGCGGCGGGATCGATGCCGAGCGCGCGGGCGCGGGCGAGACTGTCGGGGCCGATGATCGCGCCGGCCACCTCCCCGACGCCGTCGATCCCGTCCGTGTCGGCCGCGAGCGCGTGGATGCCCGGCGCGCCGTCGAGGGCGATGGCGAGGGCAAGCAGGAATTCGGCATTCCGCCCGCCTCGCCCACGCCCCCGCACCGTCACCGTCGTCTCGCCGCCGGACAGGAGCACGCAAGGCCGCGCCGTGGCCAGCGTCCTCGCCGCCATCGCGCGGGCGACCTCACGCGCCTCCCCTTCGATGGCATCGCCGAGCATCGTGACCGGCAGGCCCGCCGCCCGGGCGACCCCGGCCGCCGCCTCCAGCGCCAGTCGCGGCGCGGCGATGATCCTCGCCCCCGCGCGCGCGAGCCGGGGATCGCCCGGCTTCACCGATTCCGCCGCGCCGGTGACAAGCAGATGGCGCGCCGCCGCCGGCACCTGAAGTCCGTGCCGGTCGATCAGCGCCAGCGCTTCGGCGCAGGTCGTTGGATCGCCGACGGTGGGGCCGGAGGCGATGTCGATCGGATCGTCGCCGGGCACGTCGGAAATGAGCAGGCTGAGCACCCGCGCCGGATGGCAGGCGGCGGCGAGGCGGCCGCCCTTGATCGCGGAGAGGTGCCGCCGCACCAGGTTCATGCCGCCGATCGGGATGCCGGAGCGAAGCAGCATCTCGCTCAACGCGCGCTCGTCGTCGAGGGTGAGCGGCGGCAGGGGCATCGCCAGCAGCGCCGATCCGCCGCCCGACATCAGGCACAAAGCGAGATCGTCCGGGCCGAGGCCGGCCGCGATCGCCATCATCCGTCGCGATGCATCGAGGCCCGCTTCGTCCGGGATCGGATGGCCCGCCTCGACAATCTCGATCCGGCGGCAGGGGACGGCGTGGCCGTAGCGGGTGACGACCAGCCCGGAAAGCGCGCCCGGCCAATGATCCTCCACCGCCCGCGCCATCGCCGCGGACGCCTTGCCCGCGCCAAGCACGACGAGGCGGCCCGGCGGCGGTTCGGGGAGATGTCCCGGAATGACGTTCGCCGGCTGCGCGGAGGCGACGGCCATATCGAACATCATGCGAAGGAACCGGCGGGGATCGGTCACTGCCCCGCAATCACCTCGCGCACCCCGTCGGCGTCGCCGCGATCGATGGCGTCGAGCGAATCGAGCAGGCTCGCCGCCATGTCGATCCGCGCGGTCATCGTCGAGCTGCCGATATGCGGCATCAGGAAGGCGTTGGGCAGATCGAGATAGCGTCGATCGAGATTGGGCTCGTTGTTGAACACGTCGAGCCCGGCCCCAGCGATCCGCCGATCGCGCAGAGCGGAGATCAACGCGTCATCGTCGACCACCGCGCCGCGCGCGATGTTCACCACGATCGCATCCTTCGGCAGCAGCGCGATCCGCGCCGCATCGAGCAGGCCCGTCGTCTCGGGCGTGACCGGACAGGCGAGCATCAGCACGTCGCAGGCGGCGAAGAAACTTTCCTCCGCCTCGTGGTAGATTGCGCCCTGCTCCACCTCGGGCGCCAGCGGGCGGCGGGTGCGGTAATGGATCTCCATGTCGAAGCCACGCGCGCGCCGCGCGATCCGCTGTCCGATCCGGCCCATGCCATAGATGCCCATGCGCCGTCCGGTCACCTGAAGCCCGACCAGCTCGGTCGGGTTCCAGCCCGCCCAGGCGCCCGACCGAAGCAGTTCGATGCTCTCGGTCGCGCGGCGCGCGGCGCCGAGCATCAGCAGCATCGCGGTCTCGGCAACCGCATCGGTGAGGACGTCGGGCGTGTGGAGCACGCGCAGCCCGCGCGCCTGTGCCGCGGCGAGATCGATATGCTCATGGCCGACCGAATAAGTGCCGAGGATCTCCACCGATGGCGCCAACGCAGCGATCGCAGCCTCGTCCATCCGGTTGGCGGGCGAGACGATGAGAGTGCGCGCACCGGCGCTCGCCCCGGCGATCTCGGCGATGCCCATGGTCCGGCCCGAGAGGTTGAAGGCGGCATCGCGGCGCGAGGCCACCAGCGCCCGCACCTCGGGCAGCAGCGGCACCGCGACGAACAGCTCGGCTGACATGGCCTGCTGCTAGAAGCCGCGGCAGCGCGAGGCAATGCCGACGCGGCGCCTTTGTCAGTCGAGCCGCATCCGATCTTCCACCGCGTTCAGCATTTTCTCGCAAAGCTGCGCGAGCTTCTGCCGTTCCCGCGGGCTGAGCGGCGAGGGCTCTCCGACGATCGGAAAGGCCTGAGCGAGCTTCGTCAGCGATTCGTCCGCCATATCGCGTCCATGATCGGTCAACCGGATCAGGAAACCGCCGGCATGTGAAGGATCGGGCCCGCGCTCGACCAGGCCGGCCGCGGCGAGCCGATCGACCTGCTTGGTGATCGCCCCCGACGTGACGAGCAGCCGCCGGAACAATTCGGTCGGCCGGAGCGCATAAGGCTCCCCGGCCCGGCGAAGTGCGCGAAGCACCCGCGCGTCGGAGCTGCTTATCCCGAACCGCTCGAGGCTATATTGATTGTCGATCCGGTCCAAAAGTCTTCCAAGTCGCCGGATATAAATGATGTGGAGATAGTCGGCCGGGTCGAGATCGGGCCGCTCCCGCGCAAGCGACGAGGCGATTTCCTGAGCGCTGTTCGACTGGGGCGGATTCTTCCTCCTGCCCATATTCTTGATCCTTCCCAACAATCAGGAGGATTTATTTAATTAGTGTCACAGAAACTTCAAAGCCCGGCGAACGCATGACAATAATGTTCATGTGCGTGGCAGTTGCGCGTCGGCTGCGGCCCTGCCTAGACTGGCGCCGGGCGGCGCGGGGCCGTCGAGGGGGAATCGCAGATGCAGGCCAAGCCGATCGACGGAGGCCCGCCGCCGATCGATGCCGGCGCGTTCGCGGAGGCGCACCGGCGCCTTCTGGCGGACCGCGCCACCCAGTTCGATCTTCCCCGCTATGAGCCGCCGCATACGCCCGCGTGGCTCCACGATCTATGGACCTGGCTGAAAGCCGGGGCGCCGGTCGTCTTCTGGATCGGAGTCGCGGCCCTCGCCCTCTTTCTCCTCCTTGTCCTCTTCCGCTGGGCGACGGGACGCGACTGGCGCTGGCGGCGGCGTCCCAAGGGTGAGACGGCAGAGGATTGGCGGCCGGACGAAGCGCCCGCGCGCCAGCTGCTCGCCGAGGCGGACCGGCTTGCCGCACAGGGGATGTTCTCGGAGGCGGCGCATCTCCTGCTCTTCCGGTCGATCGCCGATATCGACGCGCGCCGGCCCGACCTCATCGGTCCCGCGCTCACCAGCCGGGACATCGCCGCCCTCACCGCCATTCCCGATCGCCCGCGCGGCGCCTTCGCGCTGATCGCCGCGCTCGTCGAGCGCAGCCTGTTCGCGCTGCAGCCGCTGGGCGAGGGCGACTGGCGCAGGGCGCGATCGGCCTATGAGGATTTCGCCTTCGTCGAGGGATGGCGCGGGTGAGCGCGCGCGGCCAGCCCTTCGATCCGACGGTGGTCGTCGGCATCATCGTCGCCGGCCTGATCGCCTTCGGGGCCCTCATCCTGCTGCTGGCCTTCGGGAGCGATCTCAACCGGCCGGGCACTGGCTCTCCCGGCCGCGGCCATGCCCTGTCGCGCTCCGCCATCGGGTTCAGCGGCCTCGTCGCGCTCGCCGGGGAATTCCGCGAGGTCCGACTCGTGCGCGATCCAGCCGATCTCGACGATGAGAACCTGGTCGTCGTCACCCTCGAACCACTGGGCAGCCCAGGCGATTTCGAGCGGCTGCTCGATCGTCGCGGCAGCCGGCCGACGCTCGTCATCCTCCCGAAATGGGCGACGGTTGCCGACCCCCGCCATCGCGGTTGGGTCCGCTCGATCGGCCCCGGCGCCGGGGCGATCGGCGCCCGGCTGCTCGGCAAGGATGTCGGCATCGATATCGCGCGCAACACGGACCGGGCACGCGTGGAAGGACGATCCTTCCTCCGGGGCCTGTCGATCGCGGCGCCCGAATCGCCCCAGATCATCACCGCCGACAACCTCGAACCGCTGCTGACCTTGCCTGATGGCGCGACCCTGCTGGCGCGGCTTCCGAACCGGGCAATCTACGTCGCCGCCGATCCCGACCTGTTCGACAATCTGGGGCTGAAGAACCCGGAGACGGCGCGCGCCGCGCTCAGGATCCTCGACGAGCTGAACGAGACCGGCGCGCGGCGGATCGACTTCGATCTTACGATGAATGGCGAGGGAGGCGTCGAGGAGCGTCATCCCAACATGCTGCGTACCGCGTTCGGGCCGCCCTTCCTCGCGATGACGCTCGCGATGCTGGTCGCCGCGCTGCTCGCCGGCCTGCATGGCGCCGTCCGCTTCGGCCCCGCCCGGCGCGCGGCGCGCGCGCTGCCCTTCGGCAAATCCGCGCTGGTGGAAAACAGCGCCGGGCTCATCCGCCTCGCACGGCGCGAGCCAAGCCTCGGCGCCGCCTATGCCGCGGTGCTGCGCCATGAAGCCGCCCGCGCGGCCGCGGCGCCGCAATGGCTGAGCGACGAGCAGCTCGACGCCTATCTCGACCGGCTGACCCGGCCCGGCGCCGAACCTTTCAGCACGCTGGCCGCGCGGCTCGGCGAGGCCCAAGACCGCGCCGGCCTGATCGAGGCCGCGCGGGCCCTGTTTCAATGGAAGAAGGACGCGATCCGGTGAGCATGAACGTCACTGAGGTGAAGGATCTGGCGGAAGAGATTCGCCAGGAGATACGGCGCGCCATCGTCGGCCAGGACGAGGCGGTCGAGCTGATGCTGATCGCGCTTTTCTCCTCCGGCCATATCCTGCTCGAAGGCCCGCCGGGGACGGCCAAGACCTTCCTCGCCCAATGTTTCGCGCGCGTGCTCGGCCTCGATTTCGGTCGCATCCAGTTCACGCCGGACCTGATGCCCGGCGACATCCTCGGCTCCAACCTGTTCAACTTCCAGACCAGCCAGTTCACGCTCACCCGCGGGCCGATCTTCTGCGAACTGCTCCTGGCCGACGAGATCAACCGCACCCCGCCGAAAACGCAGGCCGCGCTCCTCGAGGCGATGCAGGAGCGGGCCGTCACCATCGACGGAGAGACGCACCGCCTGCCCGATCACTTCATGGTGATCGCGACCCAGAACCCGATCGAGCAGCAGGGCGTCTATCCGCTGCCGGAGGCGCAGCTCGATCGTTTCCTGTTCAAGCATGTGATGGCCTATCCCTCCGCCGAGGAGGAGAAGCGCATCGTGGCCGCGCATGGCGCCCGCTTCGGCGCGCCCCGGGCCGAGGATTGGGGGATCGAGGCCAAGGTCGATCGCGCGCGCCTTGCCGACCTCAGCAGCGCCGTCGCAGCCGTGCCGATGGTCGATGCGGTGACCGACTATATCGTCGCGCTGACGCGGGCGACGCGCGAGGCGCCGGACCTCGAAACCGGCGCATCGCCGCGCGCCGCCGCGATGCTCGCCGGCGCGGCCCGGGCGCGCGCCGCGCTCGAGGGGCGCGATTATGTGCTCCCCGACGACGTCAAGGCGCTCGCGCCCGCGGTGCTGCGCCACCGCGTCATCCTTTCGGCCGCGGCCGAGATCGAGGGCCGCCCGGTCGAAAGCGTGATCACCCGCCTGATCGACGAGGTTGGAGCGCCCCGTTGATCTATCCGACGCGCCGGATGATCCTCGTCGCCGCCGCGATCGCGCCGGCCGCGCTGGTGCTCGGCCTCGTCCTGCCCGCCTGGTGGACCGCGGGGCTCGCGCTGCTGGTGTTCCTCATCCTGCTCGCCGGGGTCGATATGCTTGCCGGCGTTCCGACGCGCAGCATCGCTGTGACCTGCGAAGGGCCGGGATCGGTCGGCGTCGGCGAATCTTTCTCCATCCTCGCCCGGCTGCGGTTCGAAAGGCAAGCGCCCGGCTTCGCCGAGGCGGCGCTCGGCATGGATGGGCCGATCGCCGCGCCGCAGGGCTGGCGCGCCAACGTCGATCTCGTCGGCGATGGGGGCAGCGCCGCCTTCGCGATCATCGCCGAGCGGCGCGGCACGATCCGGCTGGAGGCGATCTGGACGCGCTGGACCGGACCGCTCGGCCTCATCTGGAAACAGCGCCGCCTCGTCCTCGACCAGGCAATTCTGGTTCTCCCCAATATCCGCCCGGTGCGCGAGGATGCCGCGCGCATCGTCAATCGCGATGCAATGCACGGCCTCATCGCCCAGATGCAGCTTGGCGAGGGCGCGGAATTCGAGGCGCTCGCCGAATTCCGCCAGGGCATGGACCGGCGCGCGATCGACTGGAAGCAATCGGCCCGCCACACCGCCCTTCTCGCCAAGGAGTATCGCACCGAGCGCAACAACAATGTCGTGATGGCGCTCGATGCCGGCCGGGCGATGTGCGAGCCGATCGGCGGCGTGCCGCGTATCGATCGCGCCGCTTCGGCCGCGCTGCTCACCGCCTATGTGGCCTTGAAGGAGGGCGACCGCGTCGGCTTCTTCGCCTTCGATTCACGACCGCGCGCGTCGAGCGCGCCGATCGCCGGCCCGCGCGCTTTCCCGATGCTTCAGCGGGTCGCCGCCGGGATCGACTATTCGGACAACGAGACCAATTACACGCTCGCGCTCGCGACGCTTGCCGGGTCGCTGTCGCGACGCTCGCTCGTCATCGTCTTCACCGAATTCGCCGATACGATCAGCGCCGAGCTGATGCTCTCGGCGCTCGGCCCCCTGCTCAAGCGCCATGTCGTCCTGTTCGTCGTGCTGAAGGACGAGGAGCTTGAAGCCTTCACCGCCGCCGAGCCGGCCGAAGCCGACGATGTCAGCCGCGCGGTGATGGCCGCCGCGCTGCTGCGCGAGCGGGCGCTGGTGCTGACCCGCCTGCGCCATCTCGGCGTCGAAGTGGTCGAGGCGGCGGCCAGCCAGGCGGGGCCGGCTCTGGTCCAGGCCTATCTCGACATCAAGCGGCGGAGCCTGATCTGATGGCGGGGAGCCGATCATGAGCGGTTCAACCGACAGGAGCGGCCTTCGCGCCGCCCGCGAAGCGGATTGGGCGCGGCTGGAGGACATCCTGCGCCGCGCCGAACGTGGCTCGATAAAAGCGCTTCCCGACGAGGAGCTGCTCGCGCTCCCCGTCCTGTATCGCGGCGCGCTCTCCTCGCTCTCCGTGGCTCGCGAAACCTCGCTCGATCACGCGCTCGTTACCTATCTCGAAGGCCTTTGCGCGCGCGCCTATTTCTTCGTCTATGGCGTGCGTACCTCCCCAGGTCAGCGGCTCGCGGCCTTCTTCGTCCACGATTGGCCGGCGGCTGTGCGCGCCCTGTGGCGCGAAACCTTGATCTCCTTGGCGCTCACGGTGATCGGCACGCTATCGGGCTACCTGCTCGTGAGCGCGGACCCCGCCTGGTATGCGAGCTTCGTCCCGCCCGAGCTGGCCGGCGGCCGCGATTTTTCCGCCGATACGAATTTCCTGCGGGAAACGCTCTACCATCCGAGCGGTGCGAGCGGCCTCGGCTTCTTCTCGACCTTCCTGTTCACCCATAACAGCCAGGTCACGATCATGTGCTTCGCCCTCGGCTTCGCCTTCGCGGTGCCGACGGCGATGCTGCTGATCTACAATGGCGCGATGCTCGGCGCCATCCTGGCGCTCTACATCTCGCACGGCCTCGGAACGGGGATTGGCGGCTGGCTCATCATCCATGGCTCGACCGAGATGTTCGCGATCATCCTTGGCGGCGCGGCCGGAATCCGGATCGGCTGGGCGATCGTCTTTCCCGGCGACGCGACGCGGATCGACGCGGCGGCCAGCGCCGGCCGCACCGCTGCAACCGCCATGGCGGGCGTCGTCGTCATGCTGATGTGCGCGGGTCTCCTCGAAGGCTATGGCCGGCAGCTCGTCACCAGCGATGTGGCCCGTTATGCGATCGGCCTCGCCATGCTCGCCTGGTGGCTCGGCTATTATTATCTCCCGCGCCGCCGCCGGATCGCCGAAAATGGCTGAGTTCGCCGCCGTCAGCCGACGCACCCTCGCCGGGCGCCGCCGCAGCCTGCTGACGCCCGAAGGGGTCGATCTTCACCTCAGCCTGGCCGAGGGCAATCAGCGGATCGGCGCGTTTCTCCTCGATCTCGTCATCATGATCGGCGCGCTCATCGCGCTGTTTCTGATCTGCCTGTTCACCTTCGCGGCGATCGGCTCGGCCGTCGGGGCCGAGATTGCCGGTGTGATCTTCCTGCTCGGCTTTCTCGTGCTGCGGTGCTTCTACTTCATCCTGATGGAAATGGGGCCGCGCGCCGCGACCTTCGGCAAGCGCGCGCTGGGCATCCGCGTCGTCGCCCGGAACGGCGAGCGATTGACCGCGGATCGCGTGATCGCCCGCAACCTGATGCGCGAGATCGAATTCTACCTGCCGCTCACTTTCCTCCTCTACAATAACGCGCAGGGCGTCGGCGATGCGCTGACGGGCCTGGCGGGGCTCATCTGGGCCGGGCTGTTCCTGCTCTTCCCCCTTTTCAACAAGGACAGGCTTCGCGTCGGCGACCTGTTGGCGGGGACCTGGGTCGTGAACACGCCGCCGCGCCAGCTCGGCCATGAGATCGGCGCCCCGCCCGGCGTGCCGCCGCAGCAGCAGTTCACCGAAGAGCAGCTCGACGCCTATGGCATTTTCGAGCTTCAGACACTCGAGCGCGTGCTTCGCGACGACCAGCCGGACGCGATCGCCACCGTCGCGGCGACGATCCGCGGAAAGATCGGCGCGCCGGATCACGGCTATGATCGCGATTTCCTGGTCGCCTATTACGACGCGGCCCGCGCCCGCATGGAGCGCGGCCTCCTCTTCGGCCGGCGCCGGGAGGACAAATATGACCGGCCGGGCGCGCTCTAGCGCCGCTGCGAGCTAGCGGCGGATGGTCGTTGCGGCCGGCGCGGCCGGCGGCGGCGCATTGACCGGAACCGCCGGCGCGCCGGCGACATGCGCCGGGCCCGCAGCCGGCGCCGGCGCGGGCTGAGCGTTCGGCGGAGAGGATTCCTCCGGCGTCGTCGCCCAGCGACCGAGCGGGCGCTGCGGCGGGCTGGCGCTCTGGCCGGTCAGCGCCCAGCGCGCGCTGTCGCTCATCTGCGGATCCTCGGCGGCACGCGCGGCGATCAGCGCGTTGGCGTTCGCGCTGGTGATCGGCACGTCGTAGCGGCGCAGCACCGCATTGGCGAAGCTGTCGACGCTGCCGCGGCGCGCCTCGGCCGCTGCGGCGGCTGCGATGGCGTCGCGATCCCCGGCGGCGGCCGCCGCGGCGAGGCGCTCCGCCGCCGTCGGCTGGCCGAAACCGCCGCGCCAGTGGATCAATGGCTCGGCCCCCGCATAGCGGTTCACGAAGGCCGGCGGGCGGCCCCATCCGCCGGTCCAGCGATAGAAGATATGGGCGCCGACCACCGCCGTCTTCACCAGCGTCGACGACCAGTAGGGCACGACATAATTGGCGTGATAATGGGTCGCCCAGCCGACCGGCGCATAGACATAGCCGTTGAGCGCCGCGACCGCGATGTCGTGCGCGCGATCCCAATAGCCCTGCATCGGCGCGCGCCGCAGCGATCCGTCGCAGGTGAAGCTGAACTGGCAGCCGGTGTAGCGCTGCGCCCCTTCGAAGACGACGCCGCACACCGTGTCCGGATAGGCCGGATGACGCACCCGGTTCAGCACCACCTGCGCCACCGCGCGCTGGCCATCCGCGGGCTCGCGCGCCGCCTCGTAATAGATGGCGGCGGTAAGGCAGTCGATCGATCGCGCGCGGCTTTCCTCGTTGCTGGTCCACACGAAGGGGCGCGCGGCAGGATTGGAGGCGTTCGACAGCGGGATGGAGGCGTTGATTGCGAGCGCATCCTGCGGCGCGACGGCGCGGAGCTCGGTCGCGGAGGTCGCGTCCGCCGCCGCCTGGAGACGCTGGATTTCGCCCTGGGGAAGCGGACGCGGCGCCGGCGAGTTGAAGCCGAAGCCGCTGCCGTGGAGCGCCATGCTGACCGCCGCCGCCAAGGCGAGCGCAAGGATCGCCGCGACCAGCACCGCCGCGCCGCCATATTGGCGCAGCACGGCGAGCGAACGGCGCTCGTCAGGCTCGAGGGCGAGGTCGGTCATGCAATTCCAAGTGTGTTATTAGAATAGGACGCTATAGCGAAAATCGCGCGACCTCGCAACATGAGCACGTGGCGGGGCGGTTTCAATGCGGGCCGAAGGGCGCCGATTCTTCGACGAACGACCTGCCGACGTGCTTGTCGCGCCGACCGGAGCCTTCGTCGCGCGGCGAAAGCATCCGCCCGGCGCGGCCTCTACTGGGCGGCCGTTCACGAGCGCCTGACCGCTCGACCGAAAGCTTGAAGAGGGACTTTCGCGATGAAGAAGGCATTGATCGTCGCTGCCGCGACGAGCGCCGCGGTAGCAGCCAGCGGTTCGGCGCAAAATCGCGGCAGCGGCACCGTTTCCTACTGGATGTCGGCGGAAACGGTGAGCGGGCTGGGCGCGATGGCCGCCGGCCAGCAGGGGGGGCGAAGCGCCATGGTCGCCGCGATGATGAGCGGACGGGGGCCGCGCGCGGACGCTTATGCCCACAACCTGCGGCTCGAGCTCGGCAGCCCGCGCCGCCCCTCGGGCGCGCCAACAGCGGATCACTTCATTCCCGCCGGGCTCAATGCCGGCCCGTCCCTGCCGCTGGTGACACCGGAGGCGGCGCCGCCGACGCCGGTTCGCCCTTATGAAAATCCCGGGCTCGCCGATGGCCCGTCCAACGGCCGGATCCTCATCTACTGGGGGTGCGGGGACCATGCCCGCCAGGGCCAGCCCTATGAATTCGATCTCGCGAGCCTTCGCGCCGGACGAGTGCCGCCCGCCATGGCGTCGCTCGCGATCCACGCGATGAACCCGCCGAGCCGGGCGAGCAGCACGACCTTCGGCGAATGGCCCAACGAGCGGTCGCGCACGCCGATCCCGGCCAATGGCTCGCTGGTCGGCGCCCACCGGATCAGCGGCAACTACTCGCCGGACATCAATTTCACGCTCGCCCAGGGGCAGGATTTCCTGCCGCCGATCACGCTGACCGCCAACACGCCGGCCGCCGGCGGCGCCGTGCCGGTCGCGTGGCAGCCGGTGACGAACGCGCGCGCCTATTTCCTGATGGCGTCGGGCGCTGGACCGGACAACACGATCGTGATCTGGACGTCGAGCGAGGTGCAGTTCTCGCAGGCGGGCGCGTTCGATTATCTCGCGCCCGAGGAGATCAGCCGCCTGCTCGCCCAGCGCGTGCTGCTCCAGCCGACGGTGACGCAGTGCACGGTGCCGGCCGAGGTCGCGACCCGCGTCCAGGCGGCGAGCCTGATGATGACGGCGTTCGGGCCGGAGGCGAACTTCTCATACCCGGCCCGGCCCGCCAACGCGCCGCGCGGCTGGGCGCCCGACTGGACGGTGAAGCTGCGCACCCGATCGGCCTATACGGGCCTGCTCGGCCGCGACATGGCGGCGATGATGCGCGGTGAAGGCGCCAGCGACGAGCGCCGCGGCACGCAGCGGCAACAGCAGCAGGAGCAGCGCCGGCGTCGAAACCCTCTCGGCGGCCTGCTCGGGCGGGTCGTCGGACAGTAGCGCCCTCGGCCATCGCGCGTTAGGATCGCGCCATGGCCGAGCGCATCCCCGTCCCCGCCGCCGCCCGCGAGGGCACGCACTGCACCGCCGCGCAATATGAGGAGCTGTACCGGCGATCGATCGACGATCCCGACGGCTTCTGGGCGGAGGAGGCGCGGCGGCTGGACTGGTTCACGGCGCCGACCAGGATCGCGGACTGGTCCTACGACCCCGTGGCGATCAGATGGTTCGAGGACGGGGTCCTGAACCTGTGCCACAATTGCGTCGACCGCCACCTCCCCGAGCGCGCCGACGACGTCGCGATCCTGTGGGAAGGCGACGAGCCGGGCAATGTGCGAACGCTGACCTTCCGTGAGCTTCATGCCGAGGTCGTCCGCATGGCGAACGCGCTGAAGCAGCTCGGCGCGTCGAAGGGCGATCGGATCACCCTCTATTTCCCGATGATCCCGGAAGCGGCGATCGCGATGCTCGCCTGCGCGCGGATCGGCGCGACCCACAGCGTCGTCTTCGGCGGCTTTTCCCCCGAAGCGCTGCACGGCCGCATCGTCGATTGCGCCAGCCGTTTCGTCATCACCTGCGACGGCGGGATGCGCGGCGGCAAGCTGGTGCCATTGAAGGCGAATGTCGACGCCGCGCTCGCCGAAGGCACGCCGGTCGAGGCGGTGATCGTCGTCCGCCATCTCGGCAACGAGATCGCCTTCAACCCCGCGACCGACCATTGGTATCACGAAATGGCGGACCTTGACGGCGATTGCCCCTGCGCGTCGATGAATGCCGAGGATCCGCTGTTCATCCTCTACACGTCGGGATCGACCGGCAAGCCCAAGGGGGTGCTGCACACGACCGGCGGCTATGCGGTTTGGGCCGCGACCACCTTCCACTATGTCTTCGATTACCGGCCGGGCGAACTCTTCTGGTGCACCGCCGACGTCGGCTGGGTGACCGGGCACACTTATGTCGTCTATGGCCCGCTCGCCAACGGCGCGACCACGCTCATGTTCGAAGGCGTGCCCAATTATCCCGACAGCAGCCGCTTCTGGGACATGGTGGAACGGCACAAGGTCGACATCTTCTACACCGCGCCCACGGCGATCCGCGCGCTGATGCGCGAAGGCGAGGGGCCGGTGAAGAAGCATGATCGCTCGTCGATCCGCCTGCTCGGCACCGTCGGCGAGCCGATCAACCCCGAAGCATGGCTGTGGTACTGGCGCGTCGTCGGCGACGAGCGCTGCCCGATCGTCGACACCTGGTGGCAGACCGAGACGGGTGGGATCATGATCACGACCCTCCCCGGCGCGCACGACATGAAGCCGGGATCGGCGGGCCTTCCCTTCTTCGGCGTGGTGCCGGAGCTGGTCGATGCCGACGGCCAGGTGCTTGAGGGCGCGGCCTCCGGCAATCTCTGTCTCGCCCGCTCCTGGCCGGGGCAGATGCGGACGGTCTATGGCGATCACGAGCGCTTCGCCCAGACCTATTTCAGCGCCTACCGCGGCAAATATTTCACCGGCGACGGCTGCCGCCGCGACGAGGACGGCTATTACTGGATCACGGGCCGGGTGGACGACGTGCTGAACGTCGCCGGCCACCGGCTCGGCACGGCCGAGGTGGAAAGCGCGCTGGTCAGCCATCCCAAGGTCGCCGAGGCGGCGGTGGTCGGCTATCCGCACGACATCAAGGGTCAGGGCATTTACGCCTATGTGACGCTGGTCGTCGACGCCGAGCCGGACGCGGCGCTCGAACAGGAGTTGCGCCAGCATGTCCGCACCGAGATCAGCCCGATCGCGACTCCCGACATCATCCATTTCACGCCCGCGCTTCCGAAGACCCGATCGGGCAAGATCATGCGCCGCATCCTCAGGAAGATCGCCGAGAACGAGTTCGGATCATTGGGCGACACCTCGACCCTCGCCGACCCGAGCCTGGTCGACGCGCTGATCGAGGGGCGGCGGAATCGCTGAGCGCGGCGCCCTTCACGGCGCAGTAGCGCGCGGCGATCTTGCCGGTTAAAGGGCCGGCATGCCCTGCCGCCCTCACCTTCGGAACGCGCGCTGATGCGGATCGTCGTCGGCGATATCGGCGGCACGCATGCGCGGTTCGCCATCGCCGAACTCGAGGGAGGCCACCGCCCGCGCATCGGGCCGATGAAGCGTTACCGCACCCGCGACTATCCAGGCCTCGCCGCCGCCTGGGCGCGGTTCGAGGAGGAGAGCGGGGCGCCGCTTCCCAAAAATGCCGCGCTCGCGGTCGCCGCCCCGATCGAGGGCGAGATCCTTCGCTTCATGAACAGCGACTGGCGGATCGAGCGGCGAACGCTCGGCGCCGATCTCGGGCTCGATCAGCTGTTGCTCCTCAACGATTTCGGCGCGGTCGCGCACGCCGTTTCGGTGCTGGAGCCGGATGATTTCATCCACCTTCACGGGCCCGAAGCGCTCCCGGAGGATGGCGCGATCACCGTGCTCGGTCCCGGCACCGGCCTTGGCGTCGCGATCCTGCTGCGGCGCGGCGGCCAGGTCTCCGTGGTCGAGACGGAGGCCGCGCATATCGGGTTCGCCCCGCTCGACCCGGAAGAGGAGACCCTCGCCGACGCGATCGTCGAGCAGCATGGCCGCGCCTCGGTCGAGCGGGTCGTCTCGGGGCCCGGCCTTATCGACATCTACCGCAATCTGGGCGGCGAGGCCGATGTCGATCCCAACCGCGCCGGCGACCTGTGGAGCGCGGCCATCGACGGCACCGATGCGGTCGCGGTCCACGCGCTCGACATCCTCGTTCGCTGCCTCGCCGCGGCCGCCGGCGACTTCAGTCTGGCGCACGGCGCGATGGGCGTCGTCATCACCGGCGGCCTCGCCAACCGCATCCCGAACCTGCTCCAGACGCCGATGTTCGCCTCGCGCTTCACCGCCAAGGGCCGCTACCGCGAGCGGATGCAGCGGGTGCCGGTGATGCTCGCCACCCACGCCGAGCCTGGTCTGCTCGGCGCGGCGGTGGCGTTCCAGCGGACGTTCGGCTGAACCTCCCCCGCCTCAGCGCGGCGCCATCCGGATCGCGCCGTCCAGCCGGACATATTCGCCGTTGAGATAGACATTCTCGGCCATGAAGACGGCCAGCCGCGCATATTCCTCCGCCGTGCCGAGCCGCTTCGGGAACGGCACCTGGGCGGCGAGCGCGTCCTGGACGTTCTGCGGCATCATCGCGACCATCGGCGTCTTGAAGACGCCGGGCAGGATCGTGTTGACGCGGATGCCCTCGCCCATCAGGTCGCGCGCGATCGGCAGCGCCATGCCGAGCACCCCGGCCTTCGACGCCGAATAGGCGGCCTGGCCGATCTGCCCGTCCTGCGCGGCGACCGATGCGGTGTTGATGATGCAGCCCTTCTCCCCATCCTCCATCGGATCGAGGCTCGCCATGCCGGCAGCCGATGCGGCGAGCACGCGGAAGGTGCCGATGAGGTTGATCTGGATGGCGAGCTCGAACTGATGGATCGGGTAGCGCTTGATCGCCCCCGTTTCCTTGTCGCGCCCGACCGTCTTCACTGCATTCGCGACGCCGGCGCAGTTGACGCACAGCCGCTCCTGTCCGTGCGCCTCGCGCGCCTTGGCGAAGGCCGCATCGACCTTCTCGTCCGACGTCACGTCGACCTCGCAGAAGATGCCGCCGATCTCCGCGGCGACCTTTTCGCCCCTGGCGACATCGCGGTCGAAGACGGCGACCTTGACGCCCTTCGCGGCAAGCGCCCTGGCGGTGGCCTCGCCGAGGCCGGAGGCGGCGCCGGTAACGACGGCGGCGATGGACGAGTCGAGCTTCATTTCGGATCTCCTTCGCCCCGCTCCCTAGTGGCCCGGCCGGGTGCTTCGCAAGGCTCGCGCGCGCGAACGTCGTTTCGCCGACGTACTTAACTGCGCCTTAGGGTTTATGGCGCATAAACCGCCGCACCGGGGAATTACGGGGATTCGACGAAATGGCCAGCAAGGCGCTACTCAATCTGGTGACCCAAGGCGGACACGACATGCGCCGGCGCTGGTCGCGCCAGCCGATGATCCTGTCCGCCCGGCTGATCACCATCGCCCAGGAATATCGGGTGCGGATCCGCGACCTTTCCGCCGGCGGCGCGCGGATCCAGGCCGACGACCTGCCGGAGGTCGGCACCGATGCGCTCCTGAAGCGCGGCGAGTTCGAGACGTTCGGCCATATCGCCTGGGTCCATGACGGCCAGGCCGGAATCGAGTTCGACGATCCGCTGAGCGATGCGGAGGTGGCCGCGCTCCAGGCCGCGCCGATCCACACGCCGACCCCGACCGCCGAGGATTATCGTCGCCCCGGCTTTGGCCGAAAGACCAGCAGCCATCCGCGCTGGTCCGACGGGACGGGCTGGATCGACGGCTAGCCCCGCACGCGCCGCCTGCGCTAAGCGCGGGCGATGCGCGAGATCAGCAACATCGTCATCCTCACCGGCGCCGGCATTTCGGCGGAAAGCGGGCTCGCCACCTTTCGCGGGCCCGAGGGGCTGTGGGAGGGCCACCGCGTCGAAGATGTCGCGACTCCAGAGGCCTTCGCGCGCGATCCGGTGCTGGTGCATCGCTTCTACGATGCGCGCCGGGCCAATCTGAAGACGGTCGCGCCGAACGCGGCGCATCTGGCGCTCGCGCGGCTCGATGCCGAGTGGCCGGGCGAACTACTGATCGTCACCCAGAATGTCGACGACTTGCACGAGCGCGCCGGCGCCAAGCGCATCCTCCACATGCACGGCGAGCTCCGCTCCGCCTGGTGCCTCGCGTGCGACGCGCGCAGCCGGTGGGAGGAGGATCTTGGCGATCATCCGCCCTGCCCGTCCTGTGGCGCGGCGGGCCGGCTTCGTCCCGACATCGTGTGGTTCGGCGAAATGCCCTATGCGATGGAAGCGATCGACGCCGCGCTGATGAATGCCGACCTGTTCGTCTCGATCGGCACGTCCGGCGCGGTCTATCCCGCCGCGGGCTTTGTCCAGACGGCCCGTTATCGCGGGGCGGAGACCCTGGAGATGAATCTGGAGCCGAGCCTCGGCAGCTTTCATTTCCACGAAAGCCGGACTGGACGGGCGGGCGAGCTTGTGCCCCAATGGGTGGAGGAGATGCTGCGATGATCGAGGGAAGCTGCCATTGCGGGGCCGTGCACCTGAGCGTGCCCGACGCGCCCGCCGACCTCTCGAGCTGCAACTGCTCGATCTGCCGGCGGATCGGCGGACTGTGGGGCTATTATCGGCCCGACCAGGTCAGCGTCAGCGATCCCGACGGCCGCCTCGTCGGCTATGTCCATGGCGACGAGACGCTGACCACCTGGCATTGCGGCAAGTGCGGCTGCACCACCCACTGGTCCCCGCGCGATCCGGCCTATGAGCGAATGGGCGTCAACATCCGCATGTTCGATCCCGCCGTCTGGGCGGAATTGCCCCACCGGCTTGTCGACGGCGCGAGCTGGTAAGCGCGGGACCTTGCGTGAGCCCGGTGATTCGCGTAACCACCCGCCCGCTATGAACCCGCGTCTAGATATATCCACGAAAGTCCACACCGTCGGTCGGTGACGGGCGGGTCGCTGCACCCGCTCAGGGTGTAGCTCATGGACACGAGCGTCCGCACAAGCGGAAATCCGGTCAAGCCGGGCACTCCCTGAAAAACGCGCAGCCGTGCACAAGGGAGTAAGGCCAATGGATCAGTACAGCATCCACGGGACGCACAACGTTCCGCTCAAGCTCTGGGACAGCGCCGGTCCGTTCGAGGCCGGGGCTATGCAGCAGCTGCGCAACGTCGCGAGCCTGCCCTTCATCCACCGGCATGTCGCCGGGATGCCGGACGTGCACTGGGGCAAGGGCGCGACCGTCGGATCGGTGATCGCCACCAAGGCCGCGATCGTGCCGGCTGCGGTGGGCGTCGATATCGGCTGCGGCATGATGGCGGTTCGCACCAGCCTCGGCGCCGATCAGCTGCCGGACAGCCTGTCGGCGATCCGGGCCGAGATCGAGCGCGCCGTGCCCAAGGGCTTCGAAAGCACCCAGGGGACCAACTTCCTCAAGGGCGGGTGGCGGGAGACGCCCAACGCGATCTCACGGATGTGGAACGAGCGGTTCGACCGGCGCTATGCCGCGATCCTCGCCAAGCATCCGAAGATCGACGGACCGACCGCCGCTCAGCTCGGATCGATGGGCGGCGGCAACCACTTCATCGAGCTCTGCCTCGATGAGGGGGATCGGCTGTGGGTGATGCTTCACTCGGGGTCGCGCGGGACGGGGAACCGAATCGGGACCTATTTCATCGACGCCGCGAGGGAGGCGATCGCGAAGGAGACGCTCGATTTCCACCTGCCGGACCGCGACCTCGCGTTCCTGAGCGAAGGTTCGCAGCTCTTCGATGATTATATCGAGGCCATGCACTTCGCCCAGGATTATGCGAAGGTGAACCGCGAGCTGATGATGCTGCGCGTGCTCGAGGCGCTGCGCAAGCATCTTCCCGCCTTCACGACCGACAAGACGGCGATCAACTGCCACCACAATTATGCGGTGCGGGAGACGCATTTCGGGGAGCGCGTCTGGGTGACCCGGAAGGGCGCGGTGCGCGCCGGCGCGGGCGAGCTCGGGATCATTCCCGGTTCGATGGGAACGGGGAGCTTCATCGTCGAAGGGCTCGGCAATGAAGAAAGCTTCTGCTCCTGCTCGCACGGCGCCGGCCGGGCGATGTCGCGCGGCGAGGCGAAGCGGCGGATCACGCTGGAGGAGCACCGCGCGGCGATGCAGGGCATCGAGGCGCGGCTCGACGAGGGCGTGCTCGACGAAAGCCCGGCCGCCTACAAGGACATCGGCGCCGTCATGAAGGCGCAGGAAGATCTTGTGCAGATTCGCCACCGGCTCCGGCAGGTGGTGAACGTCAAGGGCTGACCGAAGGGGTGAGGCCCGTGCGGTGCGCGGGCCTCACTCCACCCAATCCAGACCGATCTCGCGATAGAGGCCGCGATCTTCCTCCCATTTCGGGTTGACCTTGACGTGGAGGAAGAGGTGGACCTTGCGGCCGAGGAGGGTCGAAAGCTCCTTGCGCGCCGCCTCGCCGATCGCGCGGATGCGGGCGCCGCCTTTGCCAAGCACGATCGCCTTCTGGCTGTCGCGGGCGACGAGGATCTGCTGGTGGATCGCAGCCGAGCCGTCGGCGCGTTCCTCGAACCGCTCGGTCTCGATCGCGCTGTCATAGGGCAGTTCGGCGTGGAGCTGGAGATAGAGCTGCTCACGCGTGACCTCGGCGGCGAGCATCCGATCGGTCGCGTCCGACACCTGGTCCTCGGGGAAATGCCACGGCCCCTCGGGCATCCGCGCCGCGAGCGTCGCCTTCAAATCGGCGACGCCGTCGCCAGTCGCCGCCGAGACCATGAAAATCTCCTCGAACGAGGCTCGCCCGTCGAACTGGGCGACGAGGGCGAGGAGGTCCGGCTTCTTCACCAGATCGACCTTGTTGAGGATGAGCAGCTTCGGCTCCGGCCGCTCGCGGAGGCGATCGACCAGCTCGACCACGCCGCGCGTGAGCCCGGTCGTCGCATCGACGACGAGCGCGACGAGATCGGCATCCTGCGCTCCGCCCCAGGCGGCGGCGACCATCGCCCGATCGAGCCGGCGGCGCGGCGCGAAGATGCCCGGCGTGTCGATCAGCAGGATCTGCGCCTCGCCAGCGATCGCGATGCCCATCAGGCGCACGCGGGTCGTCTGCGCCTTCGGGCTGACGATCGCGACCTTCTGCCCGACCAGGGCGTTGACGAGCGTCGACTTGCCCGCATTGGGCGCGCCGACGACCGCGACGAAGCCGCAGCTCTGGCTCATCGCATTTTCTCCAGCAGCGCCGTTGCGGCGGCAGTCTCGGCCTCCTGCTTCGAATGCCCCTCGCCCCGCGCCTCGCCGATCCCGCGCACGCTGACTTCGATCGTGAAGCGGCGGGCATGATCCGGTCCGCTGGTTTCGACCACCCGATATTCGGGCGCCCGGCGGCGCTGCGCGGCGGTCCATTCCTGAAGCGCGGCCTTGGGATGCTTGGGCGGCTGGGCGAGCCGGTCGACCCGGTCCCCCCAGGCGCTGCGGACGAAGGCATTGGCTGCGTCGAAGCCGGCGTCGAGGTAGAGCGCGCCGATCAGCGCCTCGATCACATCGCCGAGGACATTGTCGCTGCGAAACACGCCATCGTCGAGCGCCTGCTTGCCGAGCCTCAGGCGCGGTTGCACATCCAGCGCGCGCGCGATTTCGGCACAGACCTCGCCGGTCACCAGCGCGTTGAGCCGATGCGAGAGCTTGCCTTCGGGCTCATCCGGATAGGTTTCGAACAGCCAGCGCGCGACGATCAGGCCGAGCACCCGATCGCCCAGAAATTCGAGCCGCTCGTAATTGGCCTCGCCGAAGCTCGAATGGGTGAGCGCCCGCTCGTAGAGCGCCAGATCACCGGGGGCGCGGCCGAGCGTCTTCGCAAGCCAATCGGAAAGGTCGCTCATTCGTAAAGATGCCCGATCCGGCGCCAGCGGGCCGCGGTGAACCAGGTCCAGGGCTTGATCCAGGACGAAGAGCCGTCGGTCGACCAGTAGGCGATCTCGGCCGGGCCGAGCACATTTTCCACCGGCAGCATCCCGACGCCGTTTTCGAAGACCGGCACGCGGCTGTCGGCGCTGTCATCGCGATTGTCACCCATCACGAACAGATTCCCCTCGGGAACGGTGACCGGCGGATAATTGTCCGTCGGGCCATAGCCTTGATCGAGCACCTCATAGCTGCGCCCGCCGGGCAGGCTCTCGACATAACGCGGATAGTGGCAGACCGGTCCGTCCGGGCCCGCCACGCGCCGGGCCGCGGGATCATCGCCGACGAAGCGGCACGGGCTGTTCGGCGTCTCCGGCATCTCGAAATCCGCGATTCGCCGACGCGGGAGCGCGCGGCCGTTCAGGAGCACGACGCCGCCCCGAACCTCGATCGTGTCGCCCGGCAGGCCGATCACCCGCTTCACCAGATCCTCGTCACGATTGCCGGGATAACGGAACACGACGATGTCCCCGCGCTCCGGCAACCGCTCGAACAGCCGGCCCGAAAAGCGCGCCATCCCGAAGGGCAGCGAGTAGCGCGAGATGCCATAGGGCCATTTCGCGACGAACAGATGATCGCCGATCATCAGGTTCGGCAGCATCGATCCGGACGGGATGTTGAACGGCGCGAAGACGAAGCTGCGAAGGATCAGCGCGCCGACGAACAGGAAAAGGAAGAAGCGCAGCGTCTCCCACCAGCTTTCCTTCTTTTCGGGCGCCGGCGCGTCCGCCGAGGGCGCGGCGGCGGGATCGGTTGCGGCTTCGCTGTCCATCGGCTCCGCTTTCGCTTGGGCGCGGGGGGCGGTCAAGTTCGCACGCGCTAGGAATGTGCGGGCGGCGTCTCTAGATAGGCCGCTCCACGAGAAGGAAATGCGATGGCCGATGCCTGGAAGATGCTGGAGGAGATGGCGCCGACGAGTCTGCGCGACCTCTTCGCCAGCGAGCCTGACCGGCTGGCGCGCCTCAGCCTCGACGAAGCCGGCCTGCATTTCGATTTTTCCAAGACGCATCTCAGCCGTGCCGCCATCGACGCCTTCCTCGATCTCGCCGAATCCACCGGCCTCGCCGCGCGGCGCGATGCGATGTTCGCCGGCGGGATCGTCAACCCGAGCGAGGGCCGAGCGGCCGAACATGGCGCCGAGCGCGGCGAGGGCGCGCCGGAAAGCGTCGCCCGATCGGGCGCCTTCCACGCGCGGATGCGCACCCTGATCGACGCGATCGAGGCCGAGGCGTTCGGCCCGGTGCGCCACATCCTCCATGTCGGCATCGGCGGCTCGGCGCTCGGCCCCAAGCTGCTCGTCGACGCGCTCGGGCGCGATGCCGGACGCTACGACACGGCCATCGTGTCGAACGTGGACGGCGCAGCGCTCGAGGAAGCGGTCAGGGACTTCGATCCGCACACCACCCTGCTCGCCATCGCCTCCAAGACCTTCACCACCAGCGAGACGATGCTGAACGCGCGATCGGCGATCACCTGGATGGCCGAAAACGGAGTCGACGATCCTTATGGACGCGTCGTCGCGCTCACCGCATCGCCCGAAAAGGCGATCGAATTCGGCGTCGACGAAACCCGCATCCTGCCCTTTTCCGAAACCGTCGGCGGCCGCTATTCGCTCTGGTCGTCGATCGGATTTCCAGCGGCGCTCGCGCTCGGCTGGGACGCATTCGAAAGCCTGCTCGAAGGCGCGGCGGCAATGGACCGGCATTTCCGCCTCGCCCCGTTCGATCGCAACGCGCCGGTGCTCGCCGCCTTCGTCGATCGCTATTATGCCAATATCCGCAAGGCCGGGACGCGCGCCGTCTTCGCCTATGACGAGCGGCTGCGGCTCCTGCCCGACTATCTCCAGCAGCTGGAGATGGAATCGAACGGAAAGTCCGTCCGGCTCGATGGCTCGCCGAGCCCGCGCGCGACGGCCGCGATCACCTGGGGCGGCGTCGGCACCGACGCGCAGCACGCGGTGTTCCAGCTCCTCCACCAGGGCACCCATCTCGTCCCGGTCGAGTTCGTCGCGGTGGCGGAGCCCGGCGACACGCTCGATCCCGCGCATCATCGCCAACTTCTCGTCAACTGCTTCGCCCAGGGCGCCGCGTTGATGGCGGGGCGGCCCGCGGACGATCCCAACCGCGCCTATCCGGGGGATCGTCCGTCGACGACGATCCTCGCCGAGCGGCTCGATCCGCGCACGCTCGGCGCGCTGATCGCCTTTTACGAGCATCGCGTGTTCGCCAACGCGGCACTGCTCGGGATCAATCCCTTCGATCAGTTCGGGGTGGAACTGGGCAAGGAAATGGCCAAGGCGCTCGACGGCGGCGACGATCTCGCCTTCGATCCTTCGACCGAGGCACTGATCGCGCGGGCGTTCGGGGAGGACATGGGATGAGAATCACCGCCGCGCTCCTTGCCGCCTTGGTCGGCGCAGCTCCGGGCGCCGCCGCGCCGCTCGAACAGTTCAACCAACGCCTGTTCCTGCCCGTCACCGTCAACGGGCAGCCGACCGTCGCATTGCTCGATTCCGCCGCGGAGATGACGGTGCTCGACGACGATTTCGCGACCGGCCAGCTTGGCCTGCGGCTCGATGGCAGCGCCACCGCCCATGGCAGCGGCGCAGAGGAGATGGAGGCCCGCTTCGCCGATCATGTCAGCGTCGCCGTGCTCGGGACGCAGCTGGACCTGCGGGCCGTCGTGATCGATCTGGACGAGGTCTCTCAGCGCTTGCTGGGCCGTCCGGTGCGGATGCTGCTGGGGCGCGAGCTGTTCGATCGGGAGCGGCTTCGGATCGACATTGCCGGCGGCACGATCGACCGCACGAGCGGAGCGGCGCGCGGCACCCGCCTCGCGGTCGCGGACTATCGCGGCAATCCCGTCATCGCCGCGACGATCGAAGGCCATGAAACCTCCCAGGCCGTGTTCGATCTCGGCAATGGCAGCGGCATCCTGATCGGCCGCGCCTTCGCCCGACGCAACGGCCTGGACGCGCCCGACCGGATCGTCGGACAAGCGGACGGCGGCGGGCTCGGCGGCACGATCCGTCGCGACCGGATCGTGCTTCGCGACCTGACGGTCGGCAGCCGGACCTTCCACAATGTCCCGGCTGAGATCGACGACACCGAAACCGCCGCCGACGTGAATCTCGGCACGGCGGTGCTCGGGAATTTCATCATCACCACCGATTTCGCGCAGCACGCGCTTTGGCTGGAGCCCCGAGAGTGACCAAGACCTACGATTACGACCTTTTCGTCATCGGCGCCGGATCGGGCGGGATGCGCGCATCGCGGGTCGCGGCCGCGCATGGCGCGAGGGTCGCGGTGGCGGAGGAATATCGGGTCGGCGGAACCTGCGTCATCCGCGGCTGCGTGCCCAAGAAGCTGCTCGTCTACGGCGCGCATTTCGCCGAGGATCTGCAGGACGCGCGGCGCTTCGGCTGGGAGGTGCCCGACTGCCGGTTCGACTGGCCGACGCTGCGCGACAACGTGCTGGCCGAGGTTGAGCGGCTCGAAGGCATTTACGGCGACATTCTCGACCGCCACGATGTCGAGCTCTTCACCCAGCGCGCGACGCTGACCGGGCCGAACGAGATCGCGCTTGCCGACGGCACGAAGGTGACCGCCGCGACCATCCTTGTCGCCACCGGCTCGACGCCGATGGTCCCAGACATTCCCGGCGCCGAGCACGGCATCACCTCGAACGAGGTGTTCAACCTGCCCGCGATCCCGCGCCGGATCGCCATCGCCGGCGGCGGTTATATCGCCAACGAATTCGCAGGCATCTTCCACGAATTTTCCTGCCGCGTGACGCTGATCAATCGCGGCGACCGGATCCTTCGCGGCTATGACGAGCAGATCCGCGACCGATTGCTCCAGATCGGTCTCACCAAGGGCCTCAACTTCCGCTTCAACGCGCCGATCGAAAGGGTCGAGAAGCAGGAAGACGGCAGCCTCCTCATCCATATGGGCGGCCAGGAGCCGATCGAGACCGACATGCTGCTGTGGGCCGTCGGGCGCCAGCCGAACACCGGCGGGCTCGGGCTCGACGCCGCGGGCGTGAAGCTCGGCCGGAACGGCGCGATCCTGGTCGACGAGGACAATCAGTCGAGCGTGCCGAGCATCTATGCGGTGGGCGACGTCACCGATCGAGTCCAGCTCACCCCGGTCGCGATCCGCGAGGCGCAGGCCTTCGCCGACACCGTCTTCGGCGGAACGCCCTCACGGGTCGATTATGCCAACATCCCCTCGGCCGTATTCAGCCACCCGCCGATCGCCGCGGTCGGCATGACCGAGAGCCAGGCGCGCGACAAGCTCGGCGGCGAATATCAGACCTACACGTCCGATTTCCGGCCGATGAAGAACGTGCTGGCCGGCCGCAACGAGCGCTCGCTCTACAAGATCATCGTCGATCGCGAGACGCAGAAGGTGATCGGTCTCCACATGATCGGCCCCGACGCCCCCGAAATCCTCCAGGCCGCCGCGATCGCGGTGAAGGCCGGCCTTACCAAGGCGCAGTTCGACGAGACGATCGCACTGCACCCGACGATGGCGGAGGAACTGGTGCTGATGAGATAAAGACATCTTGCACAGGTTCTTTGCCCGCCCTTGTAGAATTCATGCCGGGCGAGGCGCGTGATCATGTTATGAACCCGCTATGGGTGGGCGACTCGCACGAATTCTTGCGGTCTTTTTCTTCATCTGCGGCCCGTTGTCTTTGGCCTCGACTGCGCGCGCGCAGCAGCCGTCGGCGCAATCACCGCAATGGATCGCCGATTGGGGCGAGCGGCGCTGTGCGCTCATGCGCTCCGTGCCCGGCGATCCGCCGCTGACCTTCAGCCTGCGGATCATTCCGGGAAATCCGTTTCCGGAGCTCCTCCTGGTCAACCCGGCCTGGCGACAGGACCCCTTCCCCGGCACGATGCCGGTGAGGCTCGTCCTCCTGCCCGGGGGAGAGCAGGTCGTCGGCCAGGGCTCGGTCTCGCATCTCGAGGAAACGGGTCCGCGGGTGCTCGAGGTGAATGAAATTCCAGCCGATTTCTCGGACAAGCTCTCGGCCGCGTCGGCGATCTCGATCCGCATCGGCCGTCGCGAACTGGCCCGGGTCCCGACGCCTCAGGCGGCCGCAGCCGTCCACGCCCTGCGCGAGTGCAACGACGCCCTGCTGCGCGCCTGGGGCGTCGATCCGGCCGCGATCGCGGCTTTGCGCAACTGCCCGAGACCGACGATGACCGGCCGATGGTTCTCCAGCGAGGATTATCCCCGAACCGCGCTCAGGTCGGCAACTTCAGGCCTGGTGACGTTTCGTTACAGCGTTGCCGCGGACGGACGCGTCACCGATTGCGCCATCGTGGCGTCGAGCGGCAATTCCGATCTCGATGCGACGACCTGCCGCCTGTTCCGGCGGCGCGCCACCTTCTTGCCGGCCATCGGCCGCGACGGCCAACCGACGGCCGCGACCATGGTCATGAGCGTCACCTGGATCGTCCCGCGCAGCAATCCCTGAGCCACAGCGCGGTGGGCCGCATTGCCGCTCAATCCCACCAGAAATACCACCAATCGCTGGACATCAGCTGCGCCGCGAGGGCGCCAGGTGACTGAAATCTTGTGCCATCATCGCTCCCCGAGACGTGGGGATGAACGAGAAGAAGCCCATGCCGGCCACGCCCGCGAGCATCGTGGGGCGGTCAATGAAAGCTGCCATATCCCGACGACTCGCGGCCCCCTTTTGTCTCCTCTATAGGCCGAGCATGGCATCAAATCACGACAGCGACATCCTCATCATCGGCGCCGGGCATAACGGCCTCGCCTGTGCCTTCTATCTCGCGCGGCGGGGACTGAAGGTCACCGTGCTGGAGGCGCGGTCCGTGGTCGGCGGGGCGGCCGTGACGGAGGCGTTCCACCCGGGCTTCCGCAACTCGACGGCGAGCTACACGGTGAGCCTGCTCAACCCGACCGTGATCCGCGACATGCGGCTCGCCGAGCATGGCCTGAAGGTGGTGCTCAGGAAGATCGACAATTTCCTCCCGACCGAAGGCCCCGAATATCTTCTCGCCGGGCGCGGCGGGCTGACGAAGCGGGAGATTGCGCGGCTCTCCCCGGCCGATGCCGAGAATTACGATGCCTACTCCGCCGCGCTCGATTCGGTGGTCGGCATTCTGAAGCAGTGGCTGCTTCGCGCGCCGCCCAATGCCGGCGGCGGGCTCGGCGACCTTCTTGCCCTGCTCAAGCTCGGCAACGCCGTGCGCGGGCTTGTCGCGGAGGAGCAACGGCACCTCGTCGACTTCTTCACCAAATCGGCGGCGGACATATTGGGCCGCTATTTCAGCCATGATCTGGTCCAGGCCCTGTTCGGCTTCGACGCGGTCGTCGGCCACTATGCGAGCCCCTATGCGCCGGGCACGGCCTATGTCCTGCTTCATCACGTCTTCGGCGAGGCGGACGGGGTGCCGGGCGCCTGGGGCCATGCGATCGGCGGCATGGGCGCGATCACCCAGGCGATGGCCAAGGCGGCGCGGGCCGAAGGGGTCGAGATTCTGCTCGACACGCCGGTGGACGAGATCATCGTCGAGCGCGGCCGCGCGGCGGGCGCGGTGGCCGGGGGCAGGACGTACCGGGCCAAGGCGGTCGCCGCCGGCGTGAACCCGAAGCTGCTCTTCACGAAGCTCCTCCCCGCCGGCGCGGTCGAGCCGGAAATCGAGCGCCGCATGGCCCACTGGCAGAGCGAGTCGGCGACTTTCCGGATGAACGTGGCGCTGTCCGAGCTGCCGCGCTTCACGTCGCTGCCCGAGCCCGGGGATCAGCTCACCGCCGGCATCATCATCGCGCCGTCCCTCGGCTATATGGATCGGGCCTATCTTTCCGCGCGCACCGAGGGCTTTTCGGCCGAGCCGATCGTCGAGATGCTGATCCCCTCGACCCTCGACGACAGCCTGGCCCCGGCGGGGCAGCATGTCGCGAGCCTCTTCTGCCAGCATTTCCCCTATGATGTGCCCGGCGGCTGGGACGCCCGCCGCGAAGAGGCGGCGGACCGGATCATCGCGACCGTCGATCGCTACGCGCCCGGCTTCGCGGCGAGCGTGATCGGCCGGCTCGCCCTCTCGCCCCTCGACCTCGAACGCCGCTTCGGCCTGGTCGGCGGCGACATCTTCCACGGCAAGATGGGATTGGACCAGCTCTTCTCGAACCGGCCGATGCTTGGCCATGCCGATTACCGGATGCCGCTTCCCGGCCTTTACCTGTGCGGATCGGGCGCGCATCCCGGCGGCGGCGTCACCGGCGCGCCCGGGCACAATGCCGCCGCGGCGATCCTCAAGGACCGGCGCAAGCTTCGGCTTTGAGACGTCGCGACCGGGCGTTTCCACGCCGCAACGACTGGAACCCGCGGCCCCGTCGGGCGCTTCTGGCGCGATTGACGGAAGGATCGCCGTGCCCGGATCGTTCGCCAGCTTCTCCTTCTTTGCCGCGAGCCTGCTCGCGATCGCGACGGGCGCCGCGGCACAACGGCCACCCCGGCCTCTCCCCCTCCTGCGGATCGCACCGCCCAGCCCACCGCCGCGCTTCGTCCTGCCGCGCGATCAGGTCCGGGATCTCGGCAGGAGCCCGCGCAACGGGCTGATCGCCGCCTATCCGCTGGGATCGAACCTGGAGCTTGGCATCGGCCGCTATCGGGTGGGTGGCCAGCATCGCCCCCCGACCAACACGGCCGGCGATTCGCCCCAGCGCCGCCGCGGAGTCGCTGCCATCGGGCTCAGCCTCAGCTTCTGAGCCGCGCTCAGATGATCGGGTGGCGTTCCCAGTTCACCTTGTCCGCCCGCCCGGTGAGGCGGCGGTTCAGCTTGCGCGTCGTGTCGCTGCCCGTCGTGACGCACAGGAACGGAAAGACGGCATGGACCAGGCAGGCCAGACCGCCGCCGATCATCCGCAGCCCGAATCCGGCGGCGGCCATAAAATGCTCGCCATAGCTCTCGCCGACTTCCCGCGGATGCCGAGTGAAGGGATTTTTTGCCATTCGAGTCCTCGTTTGAGCAACTTCTAACCCCTTTCGTATCGCTCCGCCAGACGCACCCGCTTGCGATGTACGCAAGCCTCCCCCATGAAGCGGGGCATGACGCGGATCGGCATATTCGGGGTGACCGGACGGATGGGCCGGGCGATCGGCGAGGCGGCGTCGGCGCAGGGCGCGACCGTGGCCGGCGGCCTTGATCGCGAGGGCCGGGCGCACGGCGGCCCGGCGACGGCCGCGGCGCTGGCCGAGGCGAGCGACGTGCTCGTCGATTTCACCGCGCCGGAGGCGCTCGCCGGCCATCTCGATCTTGCGCTGGCGGCCGGCAAACCGATCCTGATCGGCACGACCGGCCTCACCCCCGCGCATCACCAGCGCATTCGCGAGGCCGCGCGGCGGATCGCCGTGCTCCAGACCGCGAACACATCGATCGGGATCAACGTGCTTCGCTATCTGGTGCGCGAGGCGGCGCGGCGGCTGGGGCCGGACTGGGACGCCGAGATCGTCGAGATGCACCATCGTCACAAGCTCGATACGCCCTCGGGCACCGCCCTGCTGCTCGGGGCCGCGGTCAACCAGGGGCGCGGCGCGGCGAGCGACGATGCGCTGAACCGCTTCGATCGGATGCAGGACGGGCCGCACGAGCGCGAGGAAGGCGGCGTCTACTACGCGTCGCTTCGCGGCGGATCGGTGGCCGGCGACCATGACGTAATCTTCGCCGGCGAAGGCGAGCGGATCGAGCTTGGCCACCGGGCCGAGACCCGCGCCGTTTTCGCGACCGGCGCGGTCAGGGCCGCGCTCTGGCTCGCGGGCAAGCCCGCGGGCCTTTACACCATGCAGGACGTGCTCGGGCTTGACTGACGCGCCGAAGATCGACGCCGCCACCGGGCTCGCGAGAAAGCTCGGCCTGTTCGATGCGACGATGATCGTGATGGGCGGGATCATCGGCTCCGGCATTTTCGTGAACCCGGCCGAGGTCGCCCGCCATGTCGCGACGCCGTCGCTGATCGTCGGCGCCTGGCTGATCGGCGGCGCGGTCGCCCTCATCGGCGCGCTGGTCTATGCCGAGCTCGCCGCGCGGCGGCCAGAGGTGGGTGGCCAATATGCCTATATCCGCGACGCCTGGGGGCCGGTACCGGCCTTCCTCTACGGCTGGGGCCTGCTGCTCGTCATCCAGTCCGGCGGGATGGCGGCGGTCGCGATCACCTTCGCGCGCTATGCGACCGAACTGACCGGGACGGCGCTTCCCGAAGCCGGCCTCGCGGTCGCAGCGCTGGCGGCGCTCACCGCGATCAACTGCATGGGTGTCCGTTCGGGGAGCAATGTCCAAAGCTTCCTGATGCTGCTCAAGATCGCCGCGATCGCAATGCTGGTCGGCGCCGGCTTCCTCTTCGCCCCCGCCGCGCCGATGCCGCGCACCGCGCCGGCCGAGCCGCTCGGCCTGCTCGCCGCGCTGACGCCGGTGATGTTCGCTTATGGCGGCTGGCAGACGGCAAGCTTCGTGGCGGGCGAGATGCGCGATCCGCGCCGTGATCTTGCGCGCGGCCTGCTGCTCGGCGTCGCCGGGGTGATCCTGCTCTATGCCGCGGTCGCCTTCGTCTGCGTCCACGCGCTCGGGCCGGAGGGGCTGGCTAGCTCGGCGACCCCGGCCTCGGACGTGATGCGCGTCGCGCTCGGCCCGCGAGGCGCCCAGCTGATCGCGCTCGGCATCGCCATTTCGGCCCTGGGCTTCCTCAGCCAGTCGATGCTGACCGCCCCGCGCGTCTATTTCGCGATGGCCGAGGACCGGCTCTTCTTCGAGCGAGTCGCGACCGTGAGCCCGCGCACCCGCGTGCCCACCGTCGCGATCCTCCTCCAGGGCGCGGTCGCCATCGTGATCGCGCTGTCCGGCGCCTATGGGCAGATATTGAGCTATGTGGTGTCGGTCGATTTCATCTTCTTCGGCCTCACCGGCGCGGCGCTGATCGTCTTCCGCCGCCGCCAGCCGGAGAGCGAGGGCTTTCGCGTCCCGCTCCACCCCTGGTCGACCCTGCTCTTCGTCGCCGCCTGCTGGATCATCGTCGCGGCGACCGTCGCGAGCCATCCGGTCAACAGCCTGATCGGCTTCGGCATCCTGGCGCTCGGCATTCCCGCCTGCCTCTACTGGCGGCGCAAGCAGAAGGCCGGCGCATGAGCGGACGGGTGCTGCAATCGGACTATATGCACTGGGCGAAAACCCGCGCCCCCGTGACCTACAACCTCGCCTCCAGCGAGGTGCCGCATTTCCGGCTCGACCGTTTCGCCATCGAGATTGCCGATCTCGAGCTCGATGGCGCGAGCCGCCACCGCGATCCGCCGCTGCGCGCCGCGATCGCGCGCAAGGCCGGTGTCGATCCGGCGCAGGTCGCCATGGCCGACGGCACGTCGATGGCGAACATGCTCGCAGTGGCTGCCTTGGTCGGCCCGGGCGACGAGGTGCTCGCCGAGACGCCGGCCTATGAGCCGATGATCGCCACCGCCCGCTTCCTCGGCGCGGGCATAAGCAGCGTCGCCCGGCGCGCGCCCGATTTCCGGATCCATCCGGAAGCGATCGCCGCCGCGATGACGCCGCGAACGAAGCTGATCCTCCTCACCAATCTCCACAATCCCACAGGGGCCCTCGCGAGCGAGGCGGAGCTTCGCGCGATCGGGGAAATCGCGGCGAAGGCGGGCGCTCATGTGCTGGTCGACGAGGTCTATCTCGACGCCGCCGCGACGCCGCAGCGCAGCTGCGTCCATCTGGGCCCGCAATTCATCGCGACCGCGAGCCTCACCAAGGTCTATGGCCTGTCGGGCCTGCGCTGCGGCTGGATCCTCGCCGCGCCGGAGCTGGCCGAGAAGATCTGGCGGCTCAACGAACTGTTCGGCGTCTCGCAGGCCCATGCCGACGAGCGGCTTTCGACGATCGCGCTCGACCGGCTTGGCGAGGTCGCCGCCGACACGCCTGCCCTGCTCGCGCATAACCGCGCGCTCGTGAACGACTTTCTCGCCGGGCGCGACGATCTGGAGGCACCGCCGGTCGTCGGCGGCGTCACCTGCTTCCCGCGGCTGGTGCGCGGCAATGTCGACGCGCTCGATGGGCTGCTTCGCGCGCGCTACGACGCCGCGATCGTGCCCGGGCGTTTCTTCGGGCTCGCCGATCATTTCCGGCTCGGCTTCGGTCAGCCGACCGGGATCGTCGCCGGCGGGCTGGAGCGGCTCGGCGCAGCGCTGGATTTGCTGAGGTGAAGAAGGCCGACGTCGCGGAATTCTACCGCCGCCTCGCGGAGCGCAATCCGAACCCGGTGACCGAGCTTGAATCGGTCAATCCCTATACCCTGCTCGTCGCCGTGGTCCTCTCCGCCCAGGCGACCGACGCCGGCGTCAACCGCGCCACCCGCGATCTCTTCAAGGCCGTGACGACGCCCGAGCAGATGGTCGCGCTCGGCGAGGAGGGGTTGAAGCAGCACATCCGGACGATCGGCCTGTTCAACACCAAGGCCAAGAACGTGATCGCGCTGTCGAAGGCGCTGATCGCCGATCATGGCAGCCAGGTGCCGGCCGATCGCGATGCGCTGCAGAAACTGCCCGGCGTCGGCCGGAAGACCGCCAACGTGGTGATGAACGTGGCTTTCGGGGCGGAGACCTTCGCCGTCGACACCCATGTCTTCCGCGTCGCCAACCGCACCGGCCTCGCGCCCGGCAAGACGGTCGAGAAGGTCGAGGCCGTGCTCGACAAGGTCACGCCCGCGCCCTGGCGGGTCACCGCGCACCACCTCTTGATCCTGCACGGCCGCTATGTCTGCAAGGCCCGCCGCCCCGAATGCTGGCGCTGCGTGGTCGCAGACCTGTGCGCCTACAAACCCAAGACCCCGCCGCCGGCCGACGCCTGAGGAAGGCGGGTGGCGCACCCAAGAGGATTCGAACCTCTGGCCTCTGCCTTCGGAGGGCAGCGCTCTATCCAGCTGAGCTATGGGTGCATTCGCGCCGGAGCGGGGCGCTTAGCAAAGCGGCGCCAAAGGGGCCAGCCCCTTGTTCACGATGTTGGCGACCAGATCGGATCACCGGTTCGGGGGGAAGTTGCGGCGCCTGCTTCCGTTTCGGCTCCCAATCAGACGCGTCAACTGGCGCACTTCGTTCGCACGATGCCTGAGAACGCCAGAATTGCCGCAATTGCTTGAGACCAGAACGGCGTGGCCAAGATCGTCATGTCCATTGAAAACGAAAATCAGATAGTCTTCTCCCACGGCCATAGGTGTGCGAGCGGTGCTATTCTCGCTGAAGATCGTCAGGAGCCGGGTCGGCTGGCCCTTGAAAACACGACTCACTCGAACGCGATAGTTCGCGCCCAGATAAGGGTCGAAGCCGCCGGGCATCGAGCCAAAGGTCAGGTGACCATGAAGCCGGGTCGGCCTCCCCGTTTCATCCAGCCAAGTCTCGCTCAACACACGTGCCGCAACAACATAGCGAGCCTGCGCGAGTTCGCCACGAAGCGAGTAATCTACCATTTCAGGTATACAGGTTGCGGAGGTTGGCGTTGTCGCGGCGCTGCACCCGACTAGGGCCAAGGCAATGTAAATCACAGTTCGCATGGCCAACGGTATAGCGGATATGCTTGCGAGAATGAGAAAAATCCGAAGCGGCCTGCGTGCCGAATCGAAAGACCATTATTCCACCGTCACGCTTTTCGTCAGGTGCCTCGGCTGATAGACGTCGATGCCCTTCGCCCCACTCTTGGCGAGGCATGCCGCGACCACCTCTCAGGCATCCGGGCGGATGATCGTCTTTCCCTTGCGCCGTCCGGTCGGATTGAAGGCGGCGACGGCATCGTCCAGCGAGGCCACCGTGCCGATATTGGTCCGGAGCCGTCCGTCGCGCACCCGCGCCGCGATCTCCGCGAGCTGGGCGCGATCCGATTCGACCACGAAATCGATCGCCCGGACGCCGGCGGGCAGGTCTTCGGGCGCGCCGACGATCGACACCAGAAGCCCGCCGGGGCGCAAAAGCCGTGCCGAGCGCGCCCCGATCTCGCCGCCGATCAGGTCGAAGACGAGATCGACCGTGCCGACCTCCTCCAGCGCCTGATGATCGAGATCGACGAACTCGTTCGCGCCAAACCCCATCGCCGTATCGCGATCGGCGGCGCGTCCGGTCCCGATTACATGGGCGCCGAATTCGTGCGCGAGTTGCGTCACCATCGATCCGACCGCGCCGGCCGCGCCGTGCGCGATCACCCGCTGCCCCGCCTTCAGCTGGCCGTGGACGATCAGCCCCTGCCAGGCGGTGAGGCCCGAAATCGGGAGGCTCGCGCCGGTCGTGAAATCGACATCGTCGGGCAGCGGCGCGAGATTGCGCGCCTCCACCGCCACCGTCTCCGCAAGCGTGCCGTCGCGATACCAGTCGGTGAGGCCGAACACCCTCTGCCCGACCGCCAGCCCGGTCGTGCCATAGCCGAGCGCGGTGACGACGCCGGCGAGCTCGTGCCCCGGAATCGTCGGCGTCCGATCGCGACCGAGGCGATCGGCCCAGGTCGACGGCCAGGCCAGCTCCGTGTTGACGAAGCCCGACGCGTGGACCTCCACGAGGACATCGTTGATCGCCGGCATCGGCGCGGGCCGCTCCACGAGCTTCATCCCTGCCGTCCCCGCCTTCGGGTCGGTCACCACGACGGCCTTCATCAACTTCTCCTCGTATCCCCGGCCGCTCACTCCACCGTCACCGATTTGGCGAGGTTGCGCGGCTGATCGACGTCGGTGCCCTTGGCGACCGCGACATGATAGGCGAGCAGCTGCACCGGCACCGCATAGACGAGCGGCGCGATCAGCGGGTGGACCTTCGGCATCTCGATCGTCGCGATCGGGCCGTCGCCGGCGGCGGCAAGCCCCTCGGCATCGGAGATCAGCACCACCTGCGCGCCGCGCGCCATCGCCTCCTGCATGTTGGAGACGGTCTTGTCGAACAGCGGACCCGACGGCGCGAGCACGATCAGCGGGACGGAATCGTCGATCAGCGCGATCGGCCCGTGCTTCATCTCGCCCGAGGCATAGCCTTCGGCGTGGATGTAGCTGATTTCCTTGAGCTTCAGCGCCCCTTCGAGTGCCAGCGGATAATCCGGCCCGCGGCCGAGATAGAGGACATCGCGGGCGGCGGCGATCGTGTGCGCCATCGCCTGGATCTCCTCATCATGCTCGATCGCTGCGTTGAGCGCGGCGGGGGCCTCGACGAGATGGCGGACGATCTCGCGCTCCTCGTCGCGCGTCAGCCGCCCCTTGGCGCGGGCGAGGTTCACCGCAAGCGCGGCCATCACGGCAAGCTGGCAGGTGAAGGCCTTGGTCGAGGCGACGCCGATTTCCGGCCCGGCATGGGTGGGAAGCAGCAGATCGACCTCGCGCGCCATCGAGCTGGTCGGGACGTTGATGATCCCGGCCGTGGTGACGCCGTTCGCCTTCATGTGGCGAAGCGCCGCGAGCGTGTCGGCGGTCTCGCCGGACTGGGAGACGACGACGCCGAGCGTGTTCGGCAGCAGCACCGGATCGCGGTACCGGAACTCGCTTGCGACATCGACCTCGACCGGAACGCGCGCGAACCGCTCGATCCAATATTTGCCGATCATCCCGACATAGGAAGCGGTCCCGCAGGCGACGATCGCGACCCGCTCGATCGACTTCAGATCGAAATCCATGTCGGGGAGCGCCACCTGCTCCTCCAGCGGGCGCAGATAGGAACCGAGCGTCTGGGCGACGACGACTGGCTGCTCGTAAATCTCCTTCTGCATGAAGTGGCGGTGATTGCCCTTGTCGATGAGCTGGCCAGAGGCGCCGCTGTTCACGATCTCGCGCGTCACCGGGTTGTTGTCGCGATCGAAAATCTCGACCGACTCGCGGGTGACGCAGGCCCAGTCGCCCTCCTCCAGATAGGCGATGCGCTGGGTCAGCGAGGCGAGCCCGATCGCGTCCGATCCGATATAATTCTCGCCTCTCCCATTTTCGTCTTTGGCGCCATAGCCGACGGTGAGCGGCGCGCCGAGCCGGGCGGCGATCAGCAGATCGGGATCGGTGCGGAACAGGAACGCGATGGCGAACGCGCCATGAAGGCGCGGCAGCACCGCGGCGACCGCCTCGCGCGGCGCCCTTCCCCGCTCCACCTCGCGCGCGACGAGATGGGCGACAACCTCGGTATCGGTCTGGCTTGCGAAGGTCCGGCCTTCGGCGACCAGCTCGTCGCGGAGCGGCTTGAAATTCTCGATGATGCCGTTGTGGACGATCGAGACGTCGCCGACGATGTGCGGATGGGCATTGTCCTCGGTCGGCGCCCCATGCGTCGCCCAGCGCGTATGGGCGATGCCGATGGCGCCCGGAAGGGGGCTTTCGGCGAGCCGCCGGGTGAGATTGCCGAGCTTGCCCTCGGCCCGCCGCCGATCGATCCGCCCGTCGTGAAGCGTCGCGATGCCGGCGCTGTCATAACCGCGATATTCGAGCCGCCTCAGCCCGTCGAGCAGCCGCGCCGCGACGTCTTCCTTGCCGACGATTCCGATGATCCCGCACATAATCCTGCTCCGTCATTCCCGCGCACGCGGGAACCCAGCGTCCCTTCGCCAATCGCTTTCAGGGAGAAAGCGGCTCCCCCGCTTTCGCGGATGCGGCGAATGGGCTCAATTGGGTTTGCTCTTCTTTCTCGCCGCCATGATCTCGCGGAATTTGAGCGCGAAGCCGGGCTTTTCAACCTGTTTCCCGCGCGCGATGGCAAGCGCGTGCTCGGTGACGTCGGCCGTGACGACCGAGCCGGCAGCGACGATCGCGCCGGGCCCGATCCTGACCGGCGCGACCAGCGCCGAGTTGGAGCCGATGAAGGCGCCCGCGCCGATCTCGGTGCGGTACTTGAAGAAGCCGTCATAATTGCAGGTGATCGTGCCGGCGCCGATATTCGCGCCCGCCCCGACATCGGCATCGCCGATATAGGAAAGATGGTTGGCCTTCGCGCCGGCGCCGAGCACCGCTTTCTTGATCTCGACGAAATTCCCGACCTTCGCCGCCGCGCCGATACTGGCGCCGGGGCGCAGCCGCGCATAGGGGCCGATCTCCGCCCCCGCCCCGATCGTCGCGCCCTCGATATGGGAGAATGCGCGGATCCGCACCTGATCGCCGACGCTCACACCGGGGCCGAAGAAAACATTCGGTTCGACAAGCACATCTCGGCCGAGCTTCGTATCGAAACTGAACCAGACTGTCTCAGGGGCAATCAGGCTGACGCCGTCGGCCATCGCGTCGGCACGCCGCCGCGCCTGCCAGGCGGCCTCGGCCGCGGCAAGCTCGGCGCGGCTGTTGATGCCGGTCACTTCGGCGGCGTCGGCCTCGATCGCCGCGGAAGCCCGGCCGTCGGCGGCGGCGATCATCACGATGTCGGGCAGGTAATATTCGCCCGCCGCATTGTCGTTGCCGACGCGCGCAAGCAGCGGCCAGAGGTCCGCCGCGCGCACCGCCATCAGGCCCGAATTGCACAGGCCGATCGCGCGCTCGGCGTCGCTCGCGTCCTTATATTCGACCATCTTCGCGATCGTGCCGTCCTCGGCCGCGACGATGCGCCCATACTGGGCCGGATCGTCCGGCCGAAAGGCGAGGACGACCGCCGCGGGCCGGTCCCCGGCCTCCAGCCGATCGAGCATCCGCCGCATGGTCTGCGCGCCGACGAACGGCACGTCGCCGTAGAGGATGAGGACATTGCCCGCGAAGTTAGCCAACGCGTGTTGCGCCTGCTGCACAGCATGGGCGGTGCCGTGCTGCGGATCCTGGATCGCGACCACGCCGCCGAACGCGGCGACCAGTGGCTGGACCTGCTCCGCCTTGTCGCCGACCACGACCACCGTCTTCGCCGGCTCGAGTTCCGCCACGCTGGCGAGAAGGTGGCCAAGCATCGGCCGGCCGGCAATCGGATGCATCACCTTGTGCAGATCCGATTTCATCCGCGTGCCCTTGCCGGCGGCGAGGATGATGGCGGCGACGGGCGTGGTCATGGAGCGCGCACTGCCACGGAACGCTTGCCATTTCCATAGCCGCCGGAAAGAGCGGGGCGAATGGCGCGCATCCCTTTCGACATCGTCCTCTTCGATCTCGACGGCACCCTGGTCGACAGTTCCGGCGATCTGGCCGCTTCGCTCAACCATGTGCTCAAGGCGATGGGGCGGCCGGTCGTCGATCTGGAGACGGTGAAACGCCTCGTCGGGCGCGGCGGCCGCGTGCTGATCCGGGAGGGACTGGCGCTGAGCGGCGAATCGAGCGAGGCGCTGGTCGACGAGGGCTATCCGATCTTCCTCGAACATTATGCCGCGCACATCTGCGACCACACCCGGCCTTATCCGGGGGTCGAGGCCGCGTTGGACGCGCTCGTGGCGGCTGGCGCATCGCTCGCGATCTGCACCAACAAGCCCGAGCGGCTGACCCACCTGCTGATCGACGCGCTCGGCTGGCGCGGGCGTTTCGGCGCAATCGTCGGCGCCGACACGCTCGCCGTGCGCAAGCCCGATCCGGCGCCGGCACGCGAAGCCATTGCCCGCGCCGGCGGCGGGCGCGCGGTGTTCATCGGAGATTCGATCACCGACGCCGAAACGGCGCGCGCCGCCGGGCTGCCCTTCGTCGCTGTGAGTTTCGGCTTTGCCGACCGCCCCGCCGAAGCGCTCGGCGCCGACGCGGTGATCGATCGCTACGCGGCGCTCGCCGAGACGCTCGCCGCGCTTTGAGCCTCAGTGGCCCCGGCTGCCGAAGCGATTGCCGTTCTGGTCGTCGTCATCCGTGCCCGGCCGGCGACGATCATTCGAGCGGCGATCGTTCTGGGTGCGGTCGGTCCCGGCGCCGGGGCGGCGACCGTCGTTCCCGCCGGCGTTCGGGCGGTGATCGGCGTTGTTGCCGGCGTTGGGACGGTGATCGCTGTCGGGACGCGCATGATCGCCGTCGTGCCGATTGCCGTCATTCGCGTCGGGGCGACCCGGCCGGTTGCGGTCTGGCGTCGGGCGCGAAGGCGCGCGCTGCGCCTCCTCGCGTTCGCGGCGCGACTGCTGCGCCAGCCGCTCAGCCTCCGCGCGGCGCGCGGCATCGACCTGCGCGGCATGGCCGGATCGGTCATAGGCGCGCCGCGGCTGGCCAACCGAATAAGCGAAGCCGCGATCGCCCTGCTGGACGTAGAAGGGCGCGCTCTCGCCGGGGCGGAAATAGGAGACTCGCGTGCCATCGCGCGAGGCGGTGCGGATGATCTGGCCGTTGCGGCGCCACGCCCACCCGTCCTGATAGGGCACGCGCTCGACACTGCTGTCCTGGGCAATCTCGGCCGCGACCTGCGTCGCCTGGACGAGCGGCGCGGCATCGTCGGCGCTGAGATCGTTGGGCGGCGCAGGCAGCGGCGCGACCTCGGCGCTGGCATCGCCCTCGTCGATATTCTCCGCCGCCATTTCGTCGTTCGCGATGGTGTCGTTGGCGGTGAGATCGGCGTTGGCGGCAACATTGTCGCTCGACGCCGTGCCATTGCAGGCAGACATCGCAAGGAGGATGGCGAGAGGCGGCAAAAGGCGGACAGGCTTCATCATTCGCTCCTGGGTTGATCGGCGGCAAACGTACGAAGGGCCGATCGGGTCCGTCGCGAGTGAATGAGACCGACGTCGCGCTGACGCGACGAAGCGCGCGTCAGCGCCTCGCTTTGACCCACAGATGCCGCGCCAGCATCGCCGGTGGCATCCGCAGCCAGTGCGAGCGCACGTAAAAGGCGAAGCGGAGCAGCGGCCGGCGCGGCTGGCCCCAGCCGTTGCGGGCGAGCAGGCGCGCTTCGAACAGGCGGTCGGCGATGCGATCGCGGCCCGCCAGGCCTCGGTCGATCGGACTGCCGTAGAGGCGCGCGGCGAGCCGGAGGGCGCGCGCGGTGGACCGCCGGAGCTGGTGGAGATCCGCGCGGGCAGCGAGCTGCGCGCGGAAGGCCGCCGAATCGAACTGGCGAAGCAGCCGATCGATATCCCAGAGATTGCGAAGCCCGCCGGCGAGATCGCCGTCCGCGAACAGGTGCGCGGCGGCGTGGATCACCATGTCGGCGGGGGCAAGGATGCGAAGGCCGGATTCGAGCGCGACGCTGTCGGCGATCAGCGCCCTTGCGTCCGGCGTCGGCCGCGCCGTGGGGGGCAGGATCGTGTGGTGAACGTCGATCATCCGATCGCGGTCGCGGTGGATCAGCGGCGGCAGCTCGTGCATCCAGCGGCGGTAATACAGATCGTCATAGCCGTCCGCCTCCTTCATCCGCTCCCAGCCGGCGGCGAGCAGGGCCGCTTCGACCTGCGCCATCCTCTCGCGCGGGACAAGGATATCGAGATCGCCGACGCTGCGGCCGGCGGCCGCGGCGAGGTTCGCGGCGTGGAAGGCCGTCCCCTTGAGCAGCACGACCGGCACCCCGAGCGGGGCGAGCGCCCGGCGGGCCATTTCGGCCTCCCACAGCGCCCGCGTCCGCTGATGCGCGCTCTCGCGGCGGGCGGCGGCGAGGATTTGCGTGGTTTTGCGGGGAAGCGCGTGGCCCCGGAGCCGTTCGGCGAGGCTTCCGAGCAGTTGTTCGGCGCGCGCTGCGGCAATCAGTGCCGACCAGTCGGGATCGGCGAGCGAGTCCGGATCGCGGAGCGCCGAAACGAGGAGCCGCCCGGCGCTCATGCCGCTTCGGCCCACAAGGTTTCGACCAGATCGACCGCGCTCGCCGTGTCGGGATAGTCGATCGCCGCCGCCGGCGTCGCGACGAGCCGGGTCAGCGCATCGAAGCCAGCCTGGCCGAGCGCGACATAATTGGTCGAGGCCTGGGTGAGGCGCATGAAGATTTCCGCCGGACCGACCGCGCGCGCCGCCGTCGCCTCGCCGAAGCGGGGGAAGAGGATCAGCGCGGGTGACGCCGGCACGTCCATCCGCGCCAGCGCCTGCGCGTTGGGCCGGAGGTGCCGGATCGCGCCCTTGGGGGTGCCTTCGAGGCGGGGGCCGAAGCGGGCGGCGTCGACCTCCCCTTCCATCACCCGGATCGCGCCATTCTTCAGGCTGACGGCGCGCGGGAACGGATGGAGGGCGCCGCTTTCGGGATCGAGCAAAGCGAATTCGTCACCCATCAGCCGCCAGCCGCGCTCGCCGAGCAGGGCGGCGAGCGTCGACTTGCCAGCGCCCGATTCACCGGTGAGGATCAGCGCCCGCCCATCCTTCTCGACGCTCGCCGCGTGGAGCAGCAGCCAGCTTTTCTGGCCGAGCGCCATCTGGAGGTTCATTCCCATTTCGGCGGCGAGCAGGCCGTGGGCGAGCGCCATCGGCGCGGCATCGGGGAGGACATAATCGCCCTGGATCGCGACCGAGGGGCGCAGCCAGCGCCGCCACGGCTTTTCGGGCTCCAGCCGGACGGTGAAATCGCAAATGCCGTCCTCGGGGGCCGGATAGCCTTCATAGAGCGCGGCGAGGGCGTCGATCGGACCGCGCCACGCGGAGCCGATGCGGAAGCCCACCGGGCCGATGCGAAGCGTGAGGCTGTGCTTCATGCCCGCCGCACCAGCCCCGCCGCCTCGAGCTCGCCAAGCCGGGCGCCGATCGCGGCGGCGGCATCGTCGCCCTCGACATCGAAATGCGTGGCGAGCCGGGCGAGCAATTCGGCGACGTCCGCCGGCCCCTCGCGAAGCGCGGCGAGGATTTCAGGGGCGGGCGGCGCGACGATGTGGGTGGTGCCGGAAGGCACATGATAGAGGACGGACAGGCCGTCGAGCGCGACGGCGCGCACATCTTCCGGCGGATCGGCGATGTAGCGGAGCGGGGCCACAAACGGCCTCGCGGGTTTCAGCGCGGCATCTGCAGCGAGGCGTAGCAGGTGAAACCGCTCATCCCCGCCTGCAGACGGCGAATATAGTTCGCATAAGCCTGGGCGGCGGCGGGATCGACGCCCGGCGGGGTCGAGCCGCGCAGCAGCACCTTCGCTTCCTCGCCGGTCAGCGGGCGGGCGAGCGGCGGCGCGGCGCCAGGGGTGCCGGGCGCGACCGGGCGCCCGTCCTGCCCGATATAGCTGCCCGCCGCCTGCGGCCCGGGCACCGGGATCTGGCAGGCCATGATCGACCCGGCCGTCTGGGCGAGCGCCGGGCGCACGGTGACAACCGTCGAGGCCGCGATCGCGCCGAGCGCGAGCACGGCGCGCCGGCTGGCGACGAACCCGTCGCCCTCCCCTTTCGTCTCGTCAGGACCGCTCATGGAAAATCCGATACACGCGCGCCGTTTAATAAGCGTAAAGCCGGGCCGAATCGAGCGAGGCGGGCCGGCTTGTCCCGCATCGGGACGGGTGGACGATGGGGCGCGAGGCGTGATCCGGACGATCGGTGCGGCGATGCTTGCGGTGGCCGGCGGCGCGAACGCGGTCGCGCTCGGCGCCCCCGTCCTCGCGGCGCTCGCCGCGCTGATCGCGGGGGCGCTCGCGATCGCTCTCCTCCCCCGCTCCCCCACGCCGCCAACACCGGCCCCGGCCGAGCCGGAGACGCCAGCCCGGGACACGGCGCCGGGACTCGCCGAGCTCCTGCGCGCGATGGACGAACCGATGCTGCTGGTCCGCGACCGGCGCGTGACCGCGGCCAACGACGCGGCGCGCGCGCTGCTCGGCGCCCATATCGAAGGGGAGGACGTCCGGCTTGCGATCCGTCATCCGGCCGCCGCCGAGCAGCTGTCGGGCCCGCGCGCCGAAGGGGAAGGCGGGACGAGCCGAACGGAGCTGATCGGCCTCGGCGAGGATCCGGGCCGGGCCTGGGCGATGATCGTGAGCCGGCTGAGCGACGGCAGCCGGCTGGTCCGGCTGACCGATCTCAGCCAGCTGCGCGCCGCCGAGCAGATGCGGGCCGATTTCGTCGCCAATGCAAGCCACGAACTGCGTACGCCGCTCGCCACGATCCTCGGCTTCATCGAGACCTTGCAGGACCCCGACACCGGCGGAGACGCCGAGACTCGCGACCGCTTCCTTCGCATCATGCTGGACGAGGCGACGCGGATGCGCGACCTCGTCGACGATCTCATGTCGCTGTCGCGGATCGAGGCGGACCGGTTCGCCGCGCCGCGCGATCCGATCGACGTCGTGCCGGTGATCGAGGATGCGCGCGCCAGCCTTTCCCAGCCGATCGCGGTGCGCGGCGCAACGCTGGCGGTGGAGCGCGAGACCGAATCGACCCATGTGCTCGGCGATCGCGCGCAGCTCGTCCAATTGTTCAGCAACCTGATCGCGAACGCGCTCAAATATGGCCGCGCGGATGCGCCCGTACGGGTGCGGATCGAGGACGGCGGCGGCGATCTCCTGCGCATTTCGGTGATCGACGAGGGCGAGGGGATCGCGCCCGAGCATCTGCCCCGCCTCACCGAGCGTTTCTACCGGGTCGATGCCGGCCGCAGCCGCGCCGCCGGCGGAACCGGCCTCGGCCTCGCCATCGTCAAGCATATCGTGCTGAGGCACCGGGGGCGGCTCGACATCCGATCGACCCTAGGCGTCGGCACCGAAGTGCGGGTCGATCTGCCGCGCGCCGGGCCATTGTCATCAAAGAGTCACGGCAAGGTCACACAAGCCCCCCGCAAGCGACCGAGTCGCTCGCGTTGACGGCGTCTCCCGACGGGAGCGCATGGAGGGCAAGTGGGATTGAGGCGTCTGATCGTTGCGGTGGCGCTCGCGCTCGCCGGGTGCGGCGGCGGCGGCGCTTCCGGCAATGGCGCCGGGGCTGGATCGGCGAACGACATTACCGGCGCCGGATCGACCTTCGTCTACCCGCTGATCGCCGCCTGGTCCGCGGACTATCACGACGCCTTCGGACGGCGGATCAACTACCAGTCGATCGGATCGGGCGGCGGGATCGCGCAGATCAAGGCGGGGACGGTCGATTTCGGCGCCAGCGACAAGCCGCTGCCACCCGACGAGCTGGCGCAGGCGGGCCTCGCCCAATTCCCGGTCGCGATCGGCGGCGTCGTTCCGGTCACCAATATCGAGGGGATCGGGCCGGGCCGGCTGCGCCTCACCGGGCCGCTGCTCGCCGACATCTATCTCGGCCGGATCGCGCGCTGGAACGACCCGGCGATCGCGAGCCTCAACCCGGGCGTGGAGCTGCCCGACGCGGCGATCATCGTCATCCACCGATCGGACGGGTCCGGCACCAGCTTCAACTGGACCCATTATCTGTCGCAGGTGAGCCCGCAATGGCAGCGGGCCGTCGGCGAGGGCACGTCCGTGCCGTGGCCGACCGGGATCGGCGGCAAGGGCAATGAGGGCGTCGCCGCCTATGTCCGCCAGATCCCCAATTCGATCGGCTATATCGAATATGCCTTCGTCATCCAGAACCACATGAACTGGGCGGCTTTGCGCAACGCGGCGGGGCGGTTCGTCGCGCCGGGCATGGCGAGCTTCCAGCAGGCGGCCGCGAGCGCCGACTGGGCGAACGCACCCGATTTCCACCTGGTGATGACCAACGCGCCGGGCGCCGATGCCTGGCCGATCACCGCGGCGACCTTCGTCCTGATGCACCGGCGGCCACGCGATCGCGGCCGCGGCCAGGCGTCGATCGACTTCTTCCGCTGGGCGATCGATCATGGCGAGGGGCGCGCGCGCGCGCTCGATTATGTGCCGCTGCCCGGCCCGCTGGCGCGACAGGTGGAAACCTATATCGAAAGCCGCATCCAGTGAGCGACGCCGCCCTTCCGATCCCGATCCGCGCAGCCGCGCGCGGCCGGGCCGGCGACCTTGCCTTCCGAATCGCGACGGCGGGCGCCGCCTGGCTCGTGCTCCTGCTCCTCGCCGGGGTCGCGGTGGCGATGGCCTGGGGCGGGCGCGAGGCCTTCGCGACCTTCGGCCCGCGCTTCCTCGCCAGCACGGAATGGAATGTCGTCGACGGCAGGTTCGGCGCGCTCGTGCCGATCTACGGGACGATCGCGACCTCGGCGATCGCGCTCGTCATCGCGGTTCCGGTCAGCATCGGCATCGCCTTGTTCCTGACCGACATCGCGCCGCGATGGAGCCGCGGGCCGATCGGGATCGCGATCGAGCTGCTCGCGGCGATCCCGAGCATCATCTACGGCATGTGGGGCCTGTTCGTCTTCGCGCCGTTCATGGCCATCCACGTCGAACCCTGGCTGATCGACCATCTCGGCCATGCGCCGCTGATCGGGCCGCTCTTTTCCGGGCCGCCGATCGGCATCGGCCTGCTCTCCGCCGGGATCGTGCTCGGCATCATGATCACCCCGTTCATCGCCGCGGTCGCGCGCGACGTGTTCAACGCGGTGCCGCAAGCGCTTCGCGAAGCGGCGGTGTCGCTCGGCGCGACGCGATGGGAGATATTGCGCCGGGTCACCCTGCCCTACACCCGATCGGCGATCGTCGGCGCGATCTTCCTCGGGCTCGGCCGCGCGCTCGGCGAGACGATGGCGGTGACCTTCGTGCTCGGCAACGCGCACGAGCTCAGCGCCTCGCTGCTGCTGCCGAGCAATTCGATCGCCGCCGCGATCGCCAACGAATTCACCGAGGCAGACACCGATCTCTACCGATCGTCGCTGATCGCCCTCGCCTTCCTGCTCTTCCTCGTCACCTTCATCGTCCTGGCGCTCGCCAAGCTGATGCTGCGCCGGATCGACCGCGAGCAGGGGCGGACGAACTGATGAACCGGATCGTCCTTCGCCGGAAGATGTTCGACTGGGCGGCGATCGCCTTCGCCGGCTTCGCGACCCTGTTCGGGCTGTTCTGGCTCGCCTGGATATTGTGGACGACGGTGAGCCAGGGCCTCGCCGCGCTGTCCCCTGCGATCCTGACCGAAATGACGCCGCCGCCGGGCCATGACGGCGGCCTCGCCAACGCATTCTACGGAAGCGCGGCGATGGTGCTGCTCGGCACGCTGATCGGCGCGCCGGTGGGGATCGCGGCCGGCACCTATCTTGCCGAACATGGCCGCCACACCCGGCTCGCGGCGAGCGTGCGGTTCATCAACGACATCCTCCTTTCCGCGCCGTCGATCGTCATCGGCCTTTTCGTCTACGAGCTGGTGGTGCGAACGAGCGGCCACTTTTCGGGCTATGCCGGAGCGCTGGCGCTGGCGATCATCCTGATCCCGATCGTGACCCGGACCAGCGACGAGGCGCTGCGGCTCGTCCCCAACCAGATGCGCGAGGCCGCCTTCGCCCTCGGCCTGCCGCGCTGGAAGGTGACGGCGCGGATCATCTACAAGGCCGCGGCGAGCGGGATCATGACCGGCGTGCTGCTCGCGCTCGCCAGGATCAGCGGCGAGACCGCGCCGCTCCTCTTCACCGCGCTCAACAACCAGTTCTGGAGCGCGGACCCGTCCGGGCCGATGGCCAACGTGCCGGTCGTGATCTTCCAATATGCGATGAGCCCCTATGACAACTGGCGCGCGCTCGCCTGGGCGGGGGCGCTCGTCCTCACCGCCTTCGTGCTCGCGCTCAACCTGCTGGTGCGGCTCGCCGCGCGAAAGGGACGCAAGTGATGAACGACATCGCCACCATGATCGGCGCCGAGCCGGCGGCCGGCGCGGCGGACGAGGCCCACCCTGCCAAGATCGCGATCCGCGGCCTCGATTTCCATTACGGGCGCCACCGCGCGCTGTGCGACGTCACCCTGTCGATCCCGGCCGGATCGGTGACCGCGATCATCGGCCCGTCCGGGTGCGGCAAATCGACGCTGCTCCGGACGATCAACCGCATCTACGAACTCTATCCGGACCAGCGCGCCACCGGCGAGATCCTGATCGACGGGGAGAATGTGCTCGACCGCGGCTACAGCCTGTCGGAGCTGCGCCAGCGCGTCGGCATGGTCTTCCAGAAGCCGACTCCGTTCGCGAGCTCGATCCGCGCCAATGTCGGCTTCGCGCTCGGCCATTACGAACGGCTGAGCCGATCGGAGACCGATGACAGGATCGAGGATGCGCTGCGCCAGGCGGCGCTGTGGGACGAGGTGAAGGACAAGCTCGGCGCGAGCGCGCTCTCGCTCTCGGGCGGCCAGCAGCAAAGGCTGTGCATCGCCCGGACGATCGCGGTCCGGCCGGAGATCGTCCTGCTCGACGAGCCGACTTCGGCGCTCGACCCGATTTCGACCGCGAAGATCGAGGAGCTGATCCACGAACTCCGCCAGCGCTTCACCATCGTCATCGTCACGCACAATATGCAGCAGGCGGCGCGGGTCAGCCAGCGCACCGCCTTCTTCCACCTCGGCAGCCTCGTCGAATATGGCGACACGACCGACATCTTCACCAATCCGAAGGCGGGCCGCACCAAGGATTACATCACCGGCCGCTACGGCTGAGGAGACCGACATGGCCAGCGGACATACAGTGAAGGCATTCGACGACGAGCTCGACGAGCTTCGCGCGACGATCGCGGAAATGGGCGGCCTCGCCGAGGCGGCGATCCGCGAGTCGATGGACGCGCTGGTCGCCCGCGACGACGCGGCCGCCGCCGCCATCGTCGAGCGGGACGCGCGGATCGACGCGCTGGAGACCGAGGTCGAGCGCATGGCCGTGCAGATCATCGCGCTGCGCGCGCCGATGGCGGACGACCTTCGCGACGTGATCGCCGCGCTCAAGATCGCAGGCGTGGTGGAGCGGATCGGCGATTATGCCAAGAACATCGCCAAGCGCGTGCCGAGCCTCGAGGATTCGAGGATCCGGCCGATCTCGCTGCTCCCCGAAATGGCGAGGATCGCCGGGGAGATGGTCCACAACGTGCTCGACGCCTTCGCGGCGCGCGATGCCGACAAGGCCCTGGCGGTGATCGACCGGGATGCGGCGGTCGACGATTTCTACAATTCGATCTTCCGCGCCCTCCTGACCCACATGATGGAAAATCCCCACAATATCACACCGGCGACGCAACTCCTGTTCGTCGCCCGGAACCTGGAGCGGATCGGCGACCATGCGACCAATGTCGCCGAGATGGTCTATTTCGCGCGCACCGGCATCCATCTTGCCGAGCGCGTGCGCGGGGCCGACGCGGCCCGAATCGCGCCGGGGGACCTCGGTGCCTAAGGCACGGATCCTGCTGGTCGAGGACGACCGCGCGCTCGTCGAGCTGCTGACCTTCCATCTCGAGCGCGCCGATTTCGAGGTCGCGTCCACCGCCGACGGCGAGGACGCGCTCGTCATGGCGCGCGAGATGCCGCCCGATCTCGTCATCCTCGACTGGATGATCGAGGGGATCGCCGGGATCGAGGTGTGCCGGCGGCTGCGCCGGATCGACGAGACCGCGAACGTGCCGATCATCATGCTGACCGCGCGCGGCGAGGAAGCGGACCGCATCCGCGGGCTCGAGACCGGCGCCGACGATTATGTGACCAAGCCCTTTTCCCCGCGCGAGCTGGTGGCACGGGTCGGCGCGGTGCTCCGGCGCGTGCGGCCGGCCCTCGCCGGCGCAAGGCTGAGCTATGCCGATCTCGAAATGGACCTGGTCGGCCACAAGGTGAAGCGGGCCGGCGGCGCGGTGTCGCTTGGGCCGACCGAGTTCCGCCTGCTGCGCCATTTCCTCGAACATCCCGGGCGTGTCTTCTCGCGCGAGCGGCTGCTCGACGCGGTATGGGGCCATGACAGCGACATCGAGCTGCGGACCGTCGACGTCCACATCCGGCGGCTTCGCAAGGCGATCAACGCCGGCGGGCAGGCCGACATCATCCGCACCGTGCGCAGCGCCGGTTATGCGCTCGACGCCGAAGGCCGGGCGTGACGCAGGAAAATCCGTTACGGACGGAGAAAAATCGGACGTTCGTCGTTTAACCACTTGCCGTCCCTGCCATCCGCGGCAGGGAATGATCCGCAGCGCCCGGGCCCGGGCGCCGAAGCAAGGAGAACAGCGATGAAAGCTCTTCTGTTCGCCGCCGCATTGACGTTTGGCGGCGCCGCGATCGCGCAGGACACCCAGGCGCCCGACAACGGCTCGCCCGAGCGCGACGCCCGCGGGATTCCGGTGGTCTCCGCCCCCGCCTCCGCGCCCGCGGGCGCGAACCAGCCCGCGCCCTCGGGTGGCGGCCCGGTCGTGGTCGCCCCGAACCAGGCGCAGGTCTTCACGCCGCAGCCGGCCCAGGGCGACGCGCCGCCGTGCACGCGCGAGGTGACCGATCATTGCACCCAGACCTATGAGGGCGGGCGCCATCGTCGCCCGCATTGATCACAAGGGCTTTTCGCCCGCGAGCTGATCTTTTACCCCGCTGGCCGGTTCATCCGGTTCAGCGGGGTTTTCAGTCATGACCATCTCTTTCGAAGGCCGCGTCGCGATCGTCACCGGCGCCGGCGGCGGCCTGGGGCGCGCTTATGCGCTCGAACTTGCAAGGCGCGGCGCGAAGGTCGTCGTCAACGATCTCGGCGGATCGCGCGACGGCACCGGCCATAGCGACGCGGCGCTGAAGGTCGTCGCCGAGATCGAAGCGGCGGGCGGCGAGGCCATGTCCGACGGCGGCTCCGTCACCGATTACGACCACATGGTCCGCATGGTCGAAAAGGCGAAGGAGCGCTGGGGCGGCGTCCATATCCTCATCAACAATGCCGGCGTGCTTCGCGACAAGAGCTTCGCGAAGATGGAGATGGAGGATTTCCGCTTCGTCGTCGATGTCCACCTCAACGGATCGGCCAACTGCACCAAGGCGGTGTGGGAGACGATGCGCGAACAGGCCTATGGCCGCATCCTGATGACGGCGAGCTCGACCGGGCTCTACGGCAATTTCGGGCAGGCCAATTATGGCGCGGCGAAGCTGGGCCTTGCCGGCTTCGCCAAGACGCTCGCGCTCGAAGGGCAGAAATACAATATCCACGTCAACACGATCGCGCCGACCGCGGCGACGCGGATGACCGAGGACATCTTTCCGCCGGCCCTGCTCGAAAAGTTCAGGCCGGAGCTGGTGGCGCCGGCGGCGCTCTACCTCGTCTCGCAGGACGCGCCGACCAACGCGATCCTGGGCGCCGGCGCCGGCGTGTTCCAGGCCGCCTATGTGACGCTGACCCGCGGCGTCGCGCTGGATGAGGCGACGCCCGAGGCGGTCGCCGCCCACTGGGCCGAGATCACGAGCCGCGACGGCGAGATCGTCCCGCAATCCGGGGCGGAACAGGCGATGACGATCATGCAGAGGCTGCAGGGCCAATAGGCCCTGAAAAGGCGGTGGGGATCGGGCGCCGAAAGCCACTCCACCAGCCTGCGGCTGATCCCCCTCCCCATCGCCTTCGGCGACAGGGAGGATTGGGCGCCGACCCAATCCTGCCTGCGAAGCGCAGCAGCTTCACCGCCCTGTCGTCGGCTGGTGTATTGTTTGCATCACACACCTGTGCTATGCCTCCGCTCAAACAGAGGGAGGAGAGCCATGTATAGCGAGAGCGATCTCGAGGCCGCGGTGGCGGCGGGGGCGTTGACCGCCGAGCAGGCGGCGCGGCTTCGCGATTTCGTTGCCGGGACGCGCCAGACACCGGCGGTGGACGAGGAGAATTTCCGGCTGCTGACCGGGTTCAACGACATTTTCGTGGCAATCGCGGCGGTCATCCTGCTGGTCGCGGTCGGCTGGATCGGCCATTCGGTGCCGCCCCATGTCGATTATGACGGACCGACGCCGTTCATGGGCCTGTTCGTGGCCGCGACCGCCTGGGGCCTGGCGGAGTTCTTCACCCGCCAGCGGCGGATGGCACTGCCGAGCATCATCCTGCTGCTCGCCTTCGTCGGCGGCGTCGTCGCGACCGTCGGCTTCGGCCTGATCGCCGGGATCGGCGAGGATGCCTTCAACAACAATCCGACCGGCGGCACGCTGGTGATGGCCGCCAGCGCCGCCGCCGGCGCGATCGGCGCCTGGCTGCACTGGCGGCGCTTCCGCGTGCCGATCACCATCGCCGCCGCGACCGCGACCGTGGCCGGGCTCATCGTCGCGCTGATCGCCGCGGCGATCGCCGGCGGAACCGAGATGATCTCGGCCGCCGAACAGGAGCGGATGACCAACGTCCTGCTGGTCACCACCTTGGTGCTCGGCATCGCGACCTTCCTGTTCGCCATGTGGTGGGACGGATCGGACCGCACGCGCGAGACCCGGCGTTCCGACGTCGCCTTCTGGCTGCACCTGCTCGCGGCGCCAATGATCGCCCATCCCATCTTCGCGCTGCTGGGCCTGACCGAAGGCCATGTGTCGGGCGGCGGGGCAGTCATCGTGGTCGCGCTCTACATCCTGTTCGGGCTGGTCGCGCTGGCGGTGGACCGGCGGGCGCTGCTCGTCTCCGCGCTCGCTTACGTGCTCTACGCGCTCGACAGCCTGTTCCGCGATTATGGCGCGGTCGAGCTCAGCGTCGCCTTCACCGCGCTCATCATCGGCTCGGCGCTGCTGCTGCTTTCGGCCTTCTGGCACAATGCCCGGCGCGCGGTCGTCCGGCCGCTGCCGGACGGGCTCAAGGGCCGGCTGCCGGTGCTGGATCGCGCCCCGGCGGCGATGGCGGCCGCAGCCGCCTGATCAAGCGCCGACCGAACCTCGCACCCCCTCCCGGCCCGACCGGGAGGGGTTTTTTTCAGCCGTTGACGATCTTCAGCAGCCGCCGCTCCAGGGGGGCGAGCACCGGGCCGAGCTCATGGCCGCGCTTCAGCACTTGCCCGGCCTCGCCGATCAGCGCCCATTGTCCCTGTCGCGCGCGCAGCGCCGGGCGCTTTTCGATCCGATATTCGGGCCGCTCGGCGGCGCGGCGGAAGGCCCAGAAGCTCGCCGCATCGGGCCGGAACTCGATCGCATAATCCTTCCACAGGCCGGCGGCGACCATCCGGCCGTAAAGGTCGACGATGCGATTGAGCTCGAACCTGTCGAAGCCGACCTGCCCTTCGCCTGTCGCGGCTGGAAAGGGCAGGACCGTGCCCATCAGGCGCGGCCCGACGTCTTGCCCGCGCCGCGGCCCCGGGCGGGCTTCTCCTCGCCCGCGCCGCGTTCGGCGAGCAGCTCGGCGATGCGCTTCCTCATCTGCTCGACCTCGCACTGGAGCAGCTCGAGCTTCTGCGTCGCCGGATCGTAGATCTCGGAGCAGGGCGTCCCGTAGGGCAGGAAGCGCGCGCCGCTGCTTTCGCCGGCATCGACGAGCGTGGAGCGCGCGGGGATGCCGACCATCGTGGCGCCGGGCGGCACATCCTTGGTGACGACGCTGTTGGCGCCGACCCGCGCCCGCTCACCGACGGTGATCGGTCCGAGCACCTGCGCGCCCGAACCGATGATCGCGCCGTCGGCGATCGTCGGGTGGCGCTTGCCGGCGACGCCGTTGGTGGGATTGGTCCCACCGAGCGTCACCTGCTGGTAGATGGTGACATCGTCGCCGATCTCGGCGGTCTCGCCGATCACGACGAAGCCATGATCGATGAAGAAATTGCGGCCGATCTTCGCGCCGGGATGAATGTCGATCGCGGTCAGCATCCGCGCGACATGGTTGACCAGCCGCGCGAGGAAGAAGAGCTCCCCGCGAAACAGCCAGTGCGCGACGCGATGGAAGGCGAGCGCCCAGACGCCTGGATAAAGCAGGATCTCCCAACGCGAGCGCGGCGCGGGATCGCGCGCCTTGATCGAATCGAGATAGGCCAGAAGGCCGTCAAGCATCGGGTCCACCCTTTGTCCGTTCAACAGATAGACCGCGCCGCGCGCGATTTCCAGACGCGCCGCCGCACCGATGCGCGGCGGCCGCGTCCGCGATCTCCCGTCAGCCCTGGAAAAAGGCGCGGGCGTCGCGCTTGAACGCGGCGCCGCTGTCCGGCCGGCTGTAGAACATGTGCCCGCCCGGATAGACCGAAAGGCGCACGCGGTTCTCCTGTCCGAAGGAGGGCATCTGATCGACGATCAGCCGGGATCCGAAATAGGGGCAGGACAGATCGTTATAGCCGTGCGCGATCATCACCCCCATGCGCGGATCGTTGGCGATCGCCTGGCGCAGGTCGCTGACCGGCGAATCGTCCGGCGTGCCGCGCTGCCACGCTTCGTTCACCGCATAGGACAGGGTGTTGTAGCGCTGGTCCGTATCCCAGCCGACGACGCGGGTGACGAAATCGACCATCGCGCTGGTCGTCGGCGCGATCAGCGCGTTGAGGATCGGATCGCCGCTGCGCCGGCGGGCCGAGCCGGGAAATGGATCGAAGGCGGTGACATTGCTGTCATAGACGCTTCCGATCTGCCGCTGATCGCGATGGATTTCGCGAAGGAACGTGTTTTCGTCCACCCGCCCGTCGAGCCGATCGACGAGATCATGGGGCAGGCCGGTCAGTTCGGTCACGCGATCGACGATGCGCTGGCGCGAGCCGGGATCCGAGCGGCCGGCGAGGAGATCGGTGACGAACTGGGTGCGCGTATAGTGCTCGATCGGCGCCATCGTCTCCGCCGACAGCCGCCCTTCCCGCTCGAGCCGGGCCGCGGCCATCGACGGAAGATTGATCATCCACGGCAAGGGCGAGAGGGCGGTGCCGTCGCCGACCGCGGCCGGATCGAGATAGGGCGAGACCATGAAGATGCCGTTCACTCCGACGCCGAGCTGGGTCTGGAGCTCAAGCGCGATGCGCGGCGCGCGATAGCCGCCATAGCTTTCGCCGATCACATATTTGCGCGAGCGCATGCGGTGATTGCGCTCCAGCCAGTCATAGACGATGCGCGAGAGGTAGCGAACGTCGGGCTCCGGCGAGAAGAAATCGCGCTTGGTGGCGTTCTCGTCCTCAAGGCTGCGCGAGAAGCCGGTACCGACCGGATCGATGAACACGAGGTCGGTCATGTCGAGCCAGCTGTCCGGGTTGTCGACCGTCACCGCCGCATCGGACGGGGCGTCGCCGTTCGTGCCGAACTGGATCCGCTTCGGCCCGATCGCGCCGAAGTTGAGGAAGACCGACGCGGCGCCGGGGCCGCCGTTGAAGGCGAAGGTCACCGGGCGATCCGGCGCGCCGCCGGGAACGACATAGGAGGTGAAGACCACCTCGGCGATCTTCTTGCCGCGGGCGTCGAGGACCGGGATGGTGCCGACCGTCACGTCATAATTGACGACCTGGCCGCCGATCCGCGCGCTCTGGCGGACAGTGCGATCGGCGGGAAGCGGCGGAAGATCGATGTCGGACGCCTTGTTGCGATCCTCCGCGCGCGAGCTGCCGCTCCCGCTCCCGCCCCCGCCCCCGCCATCCTGCGCGAGCGCGGCGACCGAGGAGGCGCCGGAAACGACGAGCGCGGCGAGAATCGGGGCAAGCAGGCCTGGACGCATGGGTGATCCTTCGTGAAGGCGTAAGGTGGCGCCGATTGCTAGTCCCCCGATCTCTTCCTCGCCAGAGAAAAATCATGCGGCAACCGGCCGGGCAGTAACGATTTTTCAATCCGGCGGCGTTTCTTCGCACTGTCCTGTTCAGGAACAGCGTGGGGGGCGCGCGACAACTTGGTCTCTGCTATGTTGCGCCGAAATAATGCAGCAATAAGGGACGCTGCTTGACCTCGCGCGAACGACAATGACGCAGCACGAAGGCGGCGCGCTGCCGCCGTTCGAGCAGATCGTCGCCGATCACGGCGCGCTGATCTCGCGCATCGCGATGTCGTACGAGGCCGATCCGGCGCTTCGCGAAGACCTGACCCAGCAGATCTTCCTCGCCATCTGGCAGGCGCTGCCTTCCTTCCGTGCCGATTCGTCGCTGCGCACCTTCATCGCCCGGATCGCGCAGAACCGGTCGATCTCCTTCGTCGCACGGCAGGTGAGGCTGCCCCCGGTGGCCGAGCTGAACGAGGGGCTGGAGGCCGACGAGCCCGATCCGGAGCAGAAAGCGATGGAGGCGAGCGACAGACGCGTGCTGCTCGATGCGACTAGGAAGCTGCCGCTCCCGCAGCGGCAGGTCATCGTCCTCGTTCTCGAAGGCTTCGATTATGGCGAGATCGCCCAGATGCTCGACATCGCGCCCAACGCGCTGGCGCTTCGCCTGTCGCGCGCCAAGGCGGCGCTGAAGGCGATCATGGAGCAGGCCCGATGACTGATTTCGATCTCGATCGGCTCGGCGAGCTGTGGCGCCAGGATCCCGATCCGGAGGAAATCGAGCGGATGCGCCAAACCGCCTCCGCGCTCAGCCGCCGCGCGCGCCGGGCGCAGATCGCGGACACGTTGGGCGCGGTCGTTGCGTGCGCCGCCATGGTCGCGCTCGTCATCATCAATCACAATCCGAAGACGCTCCTGGTCGCGATCGGGGTGCTGCTGTTCCTGCTCTATGTCTTTGTTCGCAACCGCAAGCTTCGCGAGACGGAAATCGGGATGCTGACCGGCACGACCGAGGAGATGCTCGACCAGTCGATCGAGCGCGCCGAGGCAACGCGCAAGCGCGCGCGATTCAACCTGATCGCCGGGCCGACGATGGTCCCGATCCTTGCGCTGCTCGTGACGATCCGCGGCCCGGCCCGCGGCATCCTCGCCGCGAAATTCCATCTTCCGCCCTGGAGCAGCTGGATTGTGATCGGCGTGTGCGGCGTCGTCCTGACGATCATGATGGTGGATTATGCGCGCAGCCACGCGCGCAGCGGCGACGAACTGAGACGACTCCTGCGTCTCCGCGAGGCTTATCGAAGCGAGCGAGACGAGGCCGAATAGACGACGTTCCCCGGCCCGTTAGCAAAGTATCAATTTTTCGATGCGAAGAGCCGTACCCATAAGAAAAGATGGGGAAAGCAACATGAAGAAAGACAATGGGAACGTGCGCATCGACTTCGAAAATCTGCCGGAGATCGCGACGAGCGTAGCGCTGTCGACGAGCCACAAGCGGCAGGAAGTCGGTGGCGTCGTGTGTCTCGGCGTTGCCGCCACGGTCGCCGTTTACATGATGGCCTGAAGCGCCACCGGACAGGGTCGGGGAAACGGCATGACTTCTGAAGCGGGAGGCGGTTGGAATGGCGACGGCCCCCGCAACGAGCCAAAGCCGACCATGACCGCGAGCATCGGCCGACCGCCCAGGCGTCGTCGGCCGTTGCGAAACAGAGTTCGCGGGTTCGTCCAGCGCTACTACTTCTCGTCCATTCTCATCGTATCCCTCCTGACCGCCGCCGTGCTGTATCTGTGGCGCACCCTCGCCGCCGCCTATCTTAGGACCGGGTGATGGACAAAGGCCGCATTGCAGCGCTGGCGGACATCGGCGATCCCGATGCCCGCGCCCAGGCCACGCGCGAGCTGCTGGCCGATGACAGCTGGATCGGGCCGTTGATCGCGGACGCGGCGAAGACGCTTCGCCGCGACCCGCTGTTCATGGTGCCGATGCGGCCGGCGCGCAACGATCTGCGCGCGGGCCTTGTCGTGGTCGACCGGCCTTACCTGCGCCTCACGATCGATGTCGTTCACGCCGCGGCGCTCGCCGCGAAGAAGAACCGGCCACGGTCCGGCTCGATCGGCTTTTCCGGCGAGATCAACGTCATCCGCTTCGTCAAGGCGGGGGGCGCCGTCCTGTCCTTATGGGAAGCGCCGCCGATCGGCCTCGACTTTCGCGCCGCCGATGCAGGAACCTGCCGCGAGACGGGACGCCGGCCCGTCGCGGACGGCGAAAGTCTCGTCATCGACGGCCGCCACGAAAGCTTCGTCATCGAAGCCGCGCGATCGAACCTGCTGCTCGTCAACGCGACGATCCGGACCGAAGCACCGGTGAGCGTCGAATATGATGCCGCGACGGGCGCCTATCTGGGCTGCAGCGCCGTCGAGGAGGGCGATTCGCGCCTGCAGATGGTGGCGACGCTCGCGCGACTGCTGGAGGCGGAAGCGGCCTTCCCGGCCATCGCCGCCCTGCTCGACCATCGAAGCTTCTTCGTGCGCTGGCACGCGATGCGCGAGCTCATCGCGATCGATGCCGAGGCGGCCCTTCCCTATCTCCGGCTCTTGTCGAGCAACGATCCGCATATGGACGTGCGCGAAGCGGCGCGCGCGACGCTGGACCTTTTGAGCGGGCCGGCCGCGGTGCGGGAGGCGGCCTGATGCCGCGCGTGATCGACCTTGAGGAGGCGGCGCCGATCGATTTCGGCGATTTCATCGCCGCGCTCGACGACTCACGCTTCGATCCGCGCGACGAGGAAAGCTTCGTCGCGGTGGCGCCGCTGCTGAAGCGCCTCGCCGCCAATCGCAGCTTCCTTGCCGACCTCGCCGTCGCGGAGCTCAAGGACCGCTGCGCGCGCCAGGACGAGGCCAATGGCTACACGCCGCAGGTGCTGATGCTGCACCGGGCGAGCGAGGCCTATTTCATCCGCGCCAATTTCTGGCCCGGACCGCGCGATCCGATCTTCAAGGCGAGCGGACCCGGCCCCTTCTTCTACCACGTCCCGCACGATCACAATTTCTCGTTCCTGACCGTCGGCTATTTCGGGCCGGGCTATTGGAGCGACTATTACGAATATGACCGGTCCGACGTGGTCGGCTATCCGGGCGAGAAGGTGGACCTGCGCTTCGTCGAGCGAGCGCGGCTCGAACAGGGCAAGGTGATGCTCTACCGCGCCCATCGCGATGTCCACCTGCAGCTGCCGGCGGACGAGATGTCGATTTCGATCAACATCATGGAGAGCGATCCGGCCCTCAATTTTGCGGACCAGTTCCGCTTCGACGTTGCGAAATGCGAGATTGCGGGGATGCTCAACGTGACCTCGACCGAGGCGCTGCTGGCGCTGGCCGCGAACTTTCCGGACGGAAATGCGCGCGACCTGGTCGAGGATTTCGCGACCGGCCATCCGTGCGCCCGCATCCGCTTCACCGCGCTGCGCGAGCTTGCCGCCGCCGAGCCCGATATCGATGACGGGCTCGAAATCCTGGCGCGCGGCGAGCGATCGCCCGAACGCCTCATTGCCCGGCTCAGCGCCGCCGAGGCCGAGCGGCTTCGGGCGAACCGCGGCTGGCTGGAGCGCGCGCTCTAGGCGCGGATCGCGCCCGCGGTCATCCGGCCGGTGCGTTCGAGCTTGCCCCACCCGACCCAGCGTCCGCGAAGCGCCGCGCCGACCGCCTTCAGCACCACCCAGTACATGATCTGCCGATAGACGAAGCGCTGCGCGATCAGCAGCAAGGCGGGGAAGCGCCGCTCGCGCTCGTCCAGCCGGAACGCGGCCCAGCCGCAGGCAAGATCGACGAGGACGAACAGGGTCCAGAAGAAGGCGATCCAGCCGAGATCGGTCTGCGTCTGCGCCCAGCCATGCTGCTCGATCCGGCCCCAGGTCATGAAGAGGCTGAACACCAAGGCGAGGTCGATCACCGGGGAGACGAGCGAGAAAGCGATCTGGAACAGCCAGGCCTGCGGCAGGCCGATGAGCGCGAGCCCGCGCGGCCGGCCCTCGCGAAGGATCGCGCGATGCTTCCACAGGCACTGGAGCGTTCCGAACGCCCAGCGGAAGCGTTGCCTGGCGAGGCCGCTGAGCGTCGCCGGGGATTCGGTCCAGGCGATCGCATCGACATCGTTGGCGATCCGCCAGCCCGCCCGCTGGACGGCGATGGTGAGATCCTGATCCTCCGCCAGCGTCTCCATCGGGAAGCCGCCGACCTGGTCGAGCGCGGCGCGGCGCCAGGCGCCGACCGCGCCGGGCACCACCATGATCGCGCCCAATCGCGCCAGCGCGCGCCGCTCCAGATTCTGCGCGGTCACATATTCGATCGCCTGCCAGCGGGTGACGAGGTTGACCCTGTTGCCCACCTTGGCGTTGCCGGCGACCGCGCCGATGCCCGGATCGGCGAACCAGCGCGCGAGCCGTGCGATCGTCTCCGGCTCGAACTGGGTGTCGGCATCGAGCGCGACGACGATCGCGCCGGTCGCGAGCGCGAGGCCGCGATTGAGCGCATTGGCCTTGCCGCCATTCGCCAGCGTCAGCAGGCGCACCCGCGGATCGCCGGCAAAGGCGCGCGCCACGATCGCGCTGGTTTCATCCTTCGATCCGTCGTCGATGACGATGACCTCGATATCGACGCCGCTGCTCGCGAGGACGCGTCGGACCGACGCCTCGATCACGCGCGCCTCGTTATAGGCCGGGATCAGGACCGAGATCCGCTGGTCGACGGGCGCCGCCGGCGGCGACTCCTTCGGCGCGCGCACGGCGAGCAGTGCGAGTGCGACCGCCCGCATGAGGCCGAGGCCGATGGCGAGGGTGAAGAGGAAGGAGAGGAAGGCGGCGAGCCCGGCCAGCGCCATGAAGATGGCGACGTCCGCGCGCACTTCGAGCAGGTCCCTGCCCTGGACCACCGGCATCACTTCGTCCGCGGTCAGCCCGGCGAGCGCCGAGACCGGCACGAAGCGATAGCCGCGCGCGCGCAGCGCATCGATGATCCTCGGCAGCGCCTGGATCGTCTGCGAGCGATCGCCGCCGCCGTCGTGGAGGAGGATGATCTGGCCGGACCGCGCGGCATTGCCGGCCTCGACCTCGCGGATCGCCCGATCGACGATCGCGTCGACGCCCGGCCGCTTCCAGTCGTCCGGATCGACGTGCAGGCCGACATTGATATAGCCGCGCCGCTGGGCCTCCAGCGCCGGCCCGAGTTCGTCCGCTGTCGTCGGCTCGGCATCGCCGAAATAGGGCGCGCGAAACAGCCGCATCGCCCGGCCTGTATAGGCCTCGACCAGCCGCTCGGTCATGTTGAGTTCGATCCCGGCCATGGCCTGGGACAGCGTCGCGAAATTCGGGTGGGTGTAGCTGTGGCTGCCGATCTCGTCCCCCTGGGCGACGATCCGGTTCAGGATGCGCGGATGAGCGAGCGCGTTCTCGCCAACGACGAAGAAGGTCGCCGGGACATGCCGGGACTGAAGGATGTCGAGGATGCGCGGCGTCCAGTCTGGGTCCGGGCCGTCGTCGAAGGTCAGCGCGACCTCGCCCGGCCGGTAGCCGGTGCGCCGCACGACATAGGGAGTCGGCAGCGACCGGTAGCGTTCATCGCGGATCAGGCCGAGCCGATCGGGCGCGACGATCCGGTTGCCGACGGTGGGCGTCGCGTCGATCCGCAGAATCTCGCCATTGCCCTCGACATCGACATCGCCGGGCATGGTGATCCGCGAGAGATCGGGGACGGCGGCCCGGGTGAAGCCGCGAAGCGCGTTCCAGATGCTCGGATCCTCGCTCCCCAACCGCCACAGCGCGACGCCCGACACCCCTTCGAGATGGGCGGCGCGAAGCTGGTTCCAGCCGCTCGCCGCGTCGAGCAGCCAGATATGGTGGGCGACGCCGTTTTCCTCATAATCGAAATGGGCATTGCCGCTCGCCCTGTCGAAGCGGATCGGCGCGTCGCTGTCATGCGCGGCGAGCCACGCCTCCTCCACGGTGAGGGCGTCGGCGGCCTGGCCGGGCGTCCAGTCATAGCCGTAATTGGCGACGGTCGCGATCGCCTTGTCCGCCCCCACGGCGCGCACCGATTGCTGGAGATGGGTGACGAACCAGGCCTGCGAGGCGATCGGGCCGGCATCGCCGCTCGCCCAATGTTCGTCATAGAGCATCAGGAACAGCTTGTCGGCGACCTGGGCGTAGGCGCGCAGATTCCAGTCGGCATCGCCGACCGGCGCCGCCATTGCGACGGTGAGATGCTGCGGCGCGAAGCGGGCATGGGCCTCGGCGATGAAGCGCAGATAGTCGCGCTGCGCGCTCACCGGCAGCTCCTCGAAATCGAACACGGCGCCGGCGCCGTGCTTCGCAGCGATCATCGCCTGGACGCCGTCGAGCAGGCGGGCGCGGGCGGCGGGATCGCGCAGCAGGGCGGCGAACCCCGCGCCGTCCCATTGCCCGTTGCGGGCATTCTGGACCATCGGCAGCACCGCGGGGCGCTGCGCCGCATTGGCGATGACCGAATCGAAGCGCGGATCGGCGACGACGCGAAGCTGGTGCGCCGGGCCGGTGACGAAGCCGAAGGCCGGCACGACCCAGTCCATGTCCGAGACATGGGCGGCGAGCGAGGCGCGGCTGGCATCGTCCCAGGGGACGTAGAAGCCGGTGACGATCTGCCGCCCGTGCGCGCCATGCGCGGGCGCGGCCGGCACCCAGGTCGCGCCGAGCGCGCGCGCCGCGCGGCGGCCGAGATGGCGGCCCGCCCGACCCATGGAATCGGCCAGCGCATGAAGCTGCGCCTGCTCCATCCGGAGCGGCAGCGGCCCGGGAATGGGCACGTCGGCGACGGTGAAGGCGAACAGCGCCCCCGCGCCGAGCACGATCAGCACCAGCGCCGCGAGCGACGACCATGTCCACCGCCCACGGCGGCCGGTGGGATCCAGGAATACAGGCTTGGACAATTCGAACGTCCCCTCGATGGTGCGCTGTTTACCAAGCCGAGGGTGACGCCACGGTGGGCGGCGGGTGAATTTTCGGTAATGATGGCGCGGCGGCGCGATCTTGCCTTCTTCGCCGTCCGCCGCTATGTGCCCGCCATCCCGCGAGGGTGAGAGCTGAAGCGTCACGGACGCACGCTGGCCGGCGAGGTTTCGCCCGCCGGCGTTTTTCCGTTTGGCGCCAGGCCAGGGTCAAGGAGCGACGCCGATATGTTCGAAAGCCTGGGAGATCGCCTGTCCGGCGTGTTCGACCGGCTGCGCGGCCGCGGCGCGCTGACCGAGGCGGACGTGCGCGCTGCGATGCGCGAAGTGCGGATCGCCCTGCTCGAGGCCGATGTCGCCCTCCCGGTTGTGCGGACTTTCGTCGACAAGGCGACCGAAGAGGCGGTCGGCCAGCAGGTGCTGCGCTCGGTCACGCCCGGGCAGCAGGTCGTCAAGATCGTCCATGACGCGCTGGTCGAGATGCTCGGCAGCGAGGAAGAAGGGCTGAACCTCGCCGTCACGCCGCCGGCCGTGGTGATGATGGTCGGCCTCCAGGGCTCGGGCAAGACGACCAGCACCGCCAAGCTCGCCAAGCGGCTCACCGAAAAGGACCGCAAGAAGGTCCTGATGGCCTCGCTCGACGTCGCCCGTCCGGCCGCGCAGGAGCAGCTTGCCGTGCTCGGCCGCCAGGCGGATATCGCGACGCTGCCGATCGTTCCCGGCCAGCCGCCGGTCGAGATCGCCCGGCGCGCGCTAAACGCCGCGAAGCTGCAGGGCTTCGACGTGCTGATGCTCGACACGGCCGGCCGCCTCCACGTCGACCAGGCGTTGATGAACGAGATGAAGGCCGTGGCGCAAGCCACTGAGCCGCAAGAGGTTCTCCTGGTTGCCGATGCGATGACCGGGCAGGACGCGGTCAATGTCGCAAAGAGCTTCGCCGACCAGATCGACCTCAGCGGCGTCATCCTGACCAGGATGGATGGCGACGCCCGCGGCGGCGCGGCGCTGTCGATGCGCGCCGTCACCGGACGGCCGATCAAATATGCCGGCGTCGGCGAGGGGATCGACAAGCTCGAGGCTTTCCATCCCGAGCGGGTCGCGGGCCGGATCCTCGGCATGGGCGACGTCGTCAGCCTGGTCGAGCGCGCGCAGGAGACGATCAAGGCCGAGGAGGCCGAGGCGCTCGCCGCCAAGATGGCCAAGGGCCAGTTCGATCTGAACGACCTGCGCGCCCAGCTCCAGCAGATGCAGCGCATGGGCGGGCTTGGCGCGCTCGCCGGGATGCTTCCCGGCATGGGCAAGATCAAGAACCAGATCAACGAGAGCGGCGTGCTGGAGGGCAATGTGCTCGGCCGGCTCGACGCGATCATCACCTCGATGACGCCGAAGGAGCGGGCCAAGCCCGACATCCTCAACGCCAAGCGCAAGATCCGCGTCGCCAAGGGATCGGGAACGACGGTGCAGGAGGTCAATCGCCTGCTGAAGATGCACCAGGAAATGTCGACCGCGATGAAGCGGCTGCGGAAGATGGGCGGGCTCGGCAAGCTCGCCGCGATGTTCGGCGGCGGCGGCGGCGGCGGCATGGGTGGCCTCGGCGGCCTCGGCGGTCCTGGCGGCATGGGTGGCCCCGGCGGAATGGGCGGGCCTGGCGGCCTTGGCGGACCGGGACTTCCGCCGGGCGGCCTGCCCGGCCTTCCGGGCCGTGGCGGCGCACCGTTCAACTTACCGAACAAGTTCAAGAAATAGACGTATCACTCAGAAAGGAATGAACAAATGGCAGTAGCAATCCGGCTGGCTCGCGGCGGCGCGAAGAAGCGGCCTTATTACAAGATCGTCGTCGCCGACGCCCGCAACGCGCGCGACGGCAAGTTCATCGAGCGCGTCGGCAGCTACAATCCGCTGCTCGCCAAGGACAATCCGGAGCGCGTGAAGCTGGACGCGGACCGCATCCGCCACTGGCTCTCGGTCGGCGCGCAGCCGAGCGACCGCGTGCTCCGCTTCCTCGACGCCGCCGGCATCAAGGAGCGCGCCGCGCGCAGCAACCCCAAGAAGGGCGAGCCGGGCGAGAAGGCGAAGGAGCGCGCCGAGGAGCGGGCGAACAAGGCGGCCGAAGCCGCCGAGGCCGCGGCCGCGCCGCAGACCGAGGAGCAGCAGGAGGCGGAGACCGTCGCGGTCGTCGCCGAGCTGATCGACGAGGCATCGTCGGAGAGCGCGGAATCGCCGGTCGCCGAAGCGCTGGCCGAAGAGCGCCCGGACGCGCCGGCGGCTGAGGAAGCCCCGGCCGAAGCGGCGCCTGCCGCCGAGGAAGCCCCGGCCGTTGACGGCGAGGCAACGCCCGCCGATGCGGCGAGCGACGAAGGCGTTTCCGCCGAGGATCCGGCCGAGGGCGCCGCTGACGCCGCCCCGGCGGAAGATGCCGAGAAGGCCGAGTAAGCTTGGCTGACGAGGTCACCCTCGCCGCCGTCGCCGGTGCGCACGGCGTCGGCGGCGAGGTGCGCCTCAAGCTCTTCGGCGAAGGGCCGGAGAGCCTCAAGGTTCACAAGCAGCTTTTCGCCGACGGGCGGCCGCTGACGTTGAAGTCGGTCCGTCCCGGCAGCGCCGGCGCGATCGCCCGCTTCGCCGAGATCGCCGATCGCGGCGCCGCGGAAGCGCTGCGCGGCACCCTCCTGACCGTGCCCCGCGCCGCCTTGCCCCCGCTCCCGGAGGGCGAATATTATCATGCGGACCTGATCGGGCTCCCCTGCGTCGATGCGGCCGGCGCGCCGCTCGGCACGGTGACGGGAGTCGAGAATTTCGGCGCCGGCGACCTGCTCGAGATCGAGCGCCCCGAGGGCAAGCGCGCGCTCATTCCCTTCCGCCCCGGCATCGCCGACTGGATCGATGGCCGGATCGTCGCCGATCCCGGCTTTCTCGCCTGAGGCGCGCCGCAGCCGCCACCGTTCCTCCGTTGCGGCGCTGCAACCATTCCACGCCCCGCGCATTGACCGCCCACAACCACATGAAGGAGAGGGAGATGCGCGCAATTCACCTGGGCCTGCTGGCGGCGACGTGCCTCGCTGCGGGTTGCACGACCGACGGGATGGGCAGCCAATATGGCCGCTACGACTGGAACCGGCCCGATCCCGCTTATGGCGGCTATTATGCGGACCGCTATTATCGTGACGACGCCCGTTATCGCGAGCGGCGCCTGAGCCGGCGGGACCGCATCTATCGCGGCAGCGACGGACGCTATTATTGCCGGCGTTCGGACGGGACGACGGGCCTGATCGTCGGCGGCATCGCCGGCGGCGTGCTCGGCAACATCATCACCTCGGGCCATTCGGAGGTGCTCGGCACGATCGCCGGGGCCGCCGCGGGCGCCGCGATCGGATCGGCGATCGACCGGGGCGAGGTGCGCTGCCGTTAGTCCGGGGCGGCGGCGCTAATCGGCGCCGCCGTTGCGCTCCGCCTGGAGCAGCTGCACCAGCGGCTGCAATTCCGGCGTGTAGCGCGCCAGCACTTCATGATCGGCCGCGGCGTCGAAATGGCTGACGAGGTTGCGGCCGTCCCACAGATGCAAGGCGAAGCAGGGATCGTCGGCGACGATCAGCGCGCGCTCATCCGGCTGCGCGGGATCGACCGCCGCCAGATCGAGCGCCACCTGGGGCGCGGTCGACGGGCACACGATCAGCATCGCCCCTGCCCATGAGGTCACGATCGGCCGGTGGAGATGGCCGGCGATCAGCCCGACGACATTGTCGCGGCCGTCGACGACGTCGCGCAGCCGCTCCATCCATTCGGCGTCGGGATTCTCGTCGAGCCAGCTCAGCCCCGTCGCGACGGGCGGGTGATGGAGCGCGATCAGGGTCGGCCGCTCCGGCTGCTCGTCGAGCCGCGCGCGGAGCCAGGCCGCCCGCCGCTCGCAATAGCCGCCGCCGTGCCGCCCCTCGGCCAGCGTGTCGAGCACGAGGATGCGAAGCGAATGATCCTCGATCGCATATTGGATGAATCCGTCCGGCGCCGGCGTGTCGGGAAAGGCATCCCGATAGGCGGCCCGATCGTCATGGTTGCCCATCGCGCCGTAGACCGGGAACGGCACCTCGGCGATCGCCTCGCGAAAGCGGCGGTAGGACTGGCGATCGTCGCCCTGATCGGCGATGTCGCCGGTCACGAGCAGGAGATCCGGGCGCGGCGTCATCGCGACGAGCACCGCCAGCGCCGCATCGAGGCGCTGGCGGTTGAACTCGTCCGGGGTCGTCGGATCGAACCCCAGATGGACGTCCGTGATCTGCGCGATGAGCATAAGCTCAGCGTGACGGCGCTGCTGCCGGCTGGACGCGGATCACGGTGGTTTCCCAACGGTGGCCGCGCACCTGCTGCCGCAGCAGCATGGCCGGCGTGCCTTCGTTGATGTGATAATCGTGGCACATCGCGCAGCCTGACGGCACCGGCGCATTGCTCCGCTCGCCGCCGTGGCAGGCGCGGCAGCTCTCCATGTTCGGGATCATGAGATCGCTCGAATCCGAGGACTGGTCCGCCCGGTGGCAGGAGAGGCACGCCTGGGTGCCCGTCAGCCGCGGCCCGCCCGGCCGCTGCACGACAAGGTGCGCCTTATGATCGAACCAGCCGTGCAGCATGTAGCGCTGCGTGAACATGACCGGGCGGATCGAATAATCGAGCGTGCCCGGCGCCGGCTGGACGACCTGGTGGCAATCGAAGCAGGCGCCGCCCTGGCTGAACACGCCGCGGATCGCCTGGTCGGACCGGGCGCCGAGACCCGCCTGGGCGCGGGCGAACTGGACCGCGGCGCGGATCTGCGTCACGTCGCCCGGGACGGCGCGGGGGCCGGCGTCGAGCTCGGCCGGCCGCTGCGGGCCGCCGGCGCGATACCAGGCGCGGATGTCCGCGATCACCTGCCGCGGGTCGCCATGGCGAAGCGTGCGGATCGTGCCGCCGATGCGATCGAAGGCAAGGCTGTGGCAGGCCGCGCAATCGCTCTGCATGTCGATCGGCTGGAAGCGCACCCCGTCCGGCGTCGGCGTGTGGCAGTCCGAACATTCGAGCTGCTGGCCATAGCCGTTCGAGGCATGGAGCGTGCGCGCCATCTGGGCGACGCCGCCGGTCGGCTGGAGGTGCAGCGCGTGCGGGAATTTGAGGTTGCTCTGCTCGCGTGGGTTAGAGTCGAGCGAGGCGCGCTGGACCTGCGGCTGATCGCCGTTCCAGTTGACGAGGACCGCCGGCTGGAACTGCGGATGGGTCTGCCCGAAATCGGTGACGTTGCCGAGCCTTGTGTCCGGCAGCCGCGAGCGCAGGTCGGCATGGCAATCGGCGCAGAATTGCTGCGGCGTCGGCGCCATTTCCTGGGCGCCGAGATGCTCCATATGGCAATCGACGCAGCGCCCCGGATCCTGGCCGAACGTTTCGGCGACGGCGAGGCGAAGGCGCGCGAACCCGCTCACCTCCGGCCGCGCGCGGAGCATCCGCGCCTGATCGGCATGGTCGTGAACATTGGTGTGGCAGGCGCGGCAGGAGCTGTCGCGCACCGACACGAAGGCCTGTTCGTGGCAGGCGGTGCAATTATGCTCGAGCGCCTGGTGCCCACGCGAAAGAGCGCCAGGGCTCCACGTCTGATCGGCGTGGAAGCTGTTGCTGTAGGCGGTCTGGGCGCCGCGCGGCTGCGTGGTGAAGGACCAGATCGGCCAGACGAGGAAGAGGCCCAGCACCGCAAGCACCGAGACCCAGGCGATCGGCCGCTTGCCCGGCATGACCGAGGCGAGCGCGAAGCGGCGGGGATCGAACCGGTCCTCTTCCTCCTCCGTGTCCGCGCGCTCGACGTCGATCGCGATATCGTCGGACCCCATTTCGAGCGGCGAGACGCGCAGCCGGAACGGGCCGATGCGGATCGTGCCGCCGGCGGCGAGATCGATCTGGCCGCCCTGCGTCGGGGAGCCATCGATGTCGATCGTCGTCCCGGATTCCGCGGAGACGCCGAGGGTCTGCGCCGACACCTGCTCGAGCGTCGCATGGTGGAGCGCGACGGCAAGGTCGTTCAACCGGATGTCGCTGTCCGGATCGCGTCCGATCTTCAACAGATCGTCGCGGATTCGCGACGAGCGGACGATCTGCCGACCGTCAGCGGAATAGCTGATGTTCCTGAGGACGAACGCCATCCCTGGTACCCCCCTACCAGTAGAAGAAGACGCTGATGATATGCGCGATCAGGGCAGCGATGCACGCGAATGTCATCGGCACGTGAACGTAAAGCCAGATTTCGAGAAGCGCGCGGCGCTGCACATAGCCGCGGACCCGCTGGAGCGCGGCCGCCTTGCGCTCGAGCAGCTGGACGATCTGCTCGATCGCCGCGGCTTCCTTGCCCGAACTTTCGGCGAGCCGGCCGCGCATCACGCGCAGCGCCTCGCGATTGCCGCAGCGCGGATAGCGCCCGGACAAGCGCCGCATCAGGCCGCCGCCGAACGGATCCTCGCCGAGCGAGCCGAGCACCACTTCGCTGTCGGCATCGGACAATGGCTGGGCGGCGATCTGGATCTGCTTGTCGAGCTGTCCGATCGCATCGATCATCTGCGGCCCGGTCATCTCCGCGCGGCTGTCCGACAGGCCCTGCGGCAGCATCCCGTAGACGAAGATGCCGTAGACGCCGGAGAAGATGACCAGCATCATCAGCACATAAGCGAGCGTGTGGACGTTCCACCCGAACTGGAATCCGGTGTGCAACGTCGCGATCACGATCAGCGACAGGCCGAGATAGACATGGGCCGAGGTCCACGCCTTCAGCGACCAGCGGCCCCGGGTCATCGCCCGCTTGCGGATGCCGAGCATCGCCAGCCAGACGATCAGCAGCGCCGCGATCGTGCCGAGGATATACCCTTCCCAGCTGCCGCCGTTCGGGCGCGGCGTGATCTCCACCAGCGCATAGACGACGATGAAGAAGAGGCACATGAGTGCCGCGATCTTGAACCAGCGGAAGCGCTTGTACTGGAGGAAGCTCTCATGCGCTGCCCCCTCGCCGAAATCGGTGCGGTCGACCCCCCTGCTCGCCACGTTCTAGCCCCCCTGTCCCATCCTCGCCACGGAGAGAAACTCTTCCGGCGACACGCGGATCGCGGCCCCAGTGGGGCAAGCCCGAACGCAGGCCGGCCCGCCCTCGATGCCGGAACACATGTCGCACTTGATCGCCTTCTTGGGCGCTTCGGCGCCCGATTTCGACTTGTTTTTCTTCGCCCACTTCTCGTCGGCCTCGCCCGGCCCCGGTCCCGAGCCGAAGAACAGCCATTTGAGCAGGCCCGGCTTCTTCGGCGGAACCTTGGCCAGCCGGATCACGCCATAGGGGCAGTTGCGCTGGCAATTGCCGCAGCCGATGCAGGTGTCGTTGATATAGACTTCGCCGTCCGGCCCGCGATTGAGCGCGTTGGGCGGGCAATCGGCCATGCAGTGCGGATGCTCGCAATGGCGGCATGAGGTCGGCACGTGAAGATGGGCATAGGTCCGCCCCGCCTCGCGATCGAGCCGGGACAGGCCCTCGTGGCTGTCGGCGCAGGCGCGCTCGCAATTGTCGCAGCCGATGCACAGTTTCTCGTCGATCAGCAGCACGTCGGTCGCCTCGCCGATGCCGTTCTCGACGAGGAAGCCGGCGACCTGCGAATACATGTCGACGACGCCGCCGAACCCGTCCTTGCGCGCCTCGATGAAGCTGGTCAGCTCCTGGCGCGAGGACATGTCCTGCTTGAACCGCGCGAGCAGCTCCGGCTTGCGATCGAGCAGGCGGCGGAAGGCGTCGCCATCGAGCCTGATGACCTCGGACTTGATCGCCGCGCGCACCGTCGCGGTGCGCCGGCCGCGATCGACCAGGGCCATTTCCCCGACATAGGAGCCGGCGGGCAGATAGGAGAGGAAGACCGGCTTCCCGCCGATCGATTTCTCCACGACCATCGAGCCGAGGCGGATGACGAAGATGTCATAGCCTTCCTCGCCCTCGTTGATGATCGTCTCGCCGGCGCGCACGTTCCTGATCTCGGCGGTGTCGAGCACCTCCTTGAGATCGTCGGGCGAGACCGATCCGAACATCTGCAGCAGCTGGCGTTCGGTCGCGATGCGGGTGATCTCGCGCTTGGCGGCATCGTTGGTCGCGATCAGCTTCAGCGCGGCGCTGCGCGGAATCTCGATGACGATGGCGCCCTCGCCGGTCCGCACCGTGGCGCCGCGCTTGCGGCCCGAAATGAGGCCGACCTCGCCGACGATCGAGCCGCGCTCGATCGACACCGTCCTGTCGGGATTGTCGGGATCGATTTCGACCAGCAGCGAGCCGTCGGCGATCGCGAACAAGGAGGCGCCCGGCTCGTTGCGGCGGAAGACGACCTCGCCCGCCCGATAGGCGCGCGGCTCGGAATCGAGCATGAACTCGCGCATCTGGAGCATCGACAGGTCGTTGAGGATGCTGACGCGGCGGCGCAGGAAGGCGAGCCATTCGGTGACGCTTCGCGCGCCAGGCAGCCCTTCGAACTTCTTTTCGAGCAACGGCTCGTCGGCCGGCTTGAGGTCGGTATTGCCGTTGATGAACTCGACGGCATCATAGCCCTGGTTCATGCAATGCTTGATCAGCGGATAGCCGGCGAGCGCGCCGATCACGTAGATGCCGGGGACGCTGCTCTCGAACTGCGGCGACAGGGCCGGGAAAGCGTCGGCGCTGTCGCTGGTGAACTGGATGCCGCATTCCTCGACGAACTTGCGCGGCGGCGCCGTGCCCATGCGCGCGATGATGCGATCGCACTTGATCTTCTGCTCGCCGTCGCGCGTGTCGAGATAGAGATAGCCGGGAACGACGCGCGCCGGCGTCGTCTCGCACATCACGTTGACCCGGCCGGTGCGCCCCGCCTCGGTGATGAGATCGATATTGCCCTGCTTCGCGCGCGCGAATTCCGGCGATCGATTGAGGATGGTGACGACATTGCCCTGCTCGGGATCGGCGGCGAGGCCGATCGCATTCTCGATGCCGGCGTCGCCCGATCCGATCACGGTGATATGCTCGTCCACATATTCGCCGGGATCGTCGAGCGTATACTGGATGTGCGGCAGATCGCCGCCCTCGCACCTGAGCTTGTTCGGATTGCCCTGCGTGCCGATGCCGAGGATCACATATTCGGCCTTGATCTCCTCGCCATTGGTGAGGGTGAGCGTGAAATCGCCCTTGCTGCCGGTGATCTTCTTCACCTCCGCATTCATGCGGACGTTGACCTGCCGTTCGGCCACCTGGCGATTCCACACCTCGAGGATCGCCTCGCGCTTGCCGGCCTCGAAATCCATGTCGGAGCGAAGCACGAGCTGGCTCGGCGTCGCCATGACGTGCTTGCCCTTCTGATATTTGTAGATCGTATCGGAAAGGTGGTCGGTCTTTTCGAGCAGGATGTGGCTGAGCCCGAGCTGCGCGGCGCGGCCGGCCGCCGACATGCCCGCCGGACCCGATCCAACCACCGCGATCTTGAACGCCGACGCCACTTTAGGTCCCACTCCCCCACAGAGCGGCAAGGCCCATCCCGTCCCAGCAGCGGGACAAGCGGCAGGCACACGCCATAGGCGTTCAGTCTAGCAGCTTCTTTGGGCGACGCCAGACTTGACGTCCGCTTTTTTGCCGTAATGATCCGCGGTCATGGCCGATCCAAAGCCCGCTTCCGCGCCGCGTTTCGCGCCGGCAACCCTGGTCCTGATCGCGGCGGCCCTGATCGCGGCAGTGGCGGTGATCGTCTCGATCGCGCACGCCAACGGCGCGGACAGGACGCCGACGACCAACGCCATGGCGGCGGACGCCGGTCAGGCCGATGCTCCGGGCGACGACGTTCACAATTTCGTCGGCCAGCTTCGCGAGCGGGTGCGCCGCAATCCCGAGGACGATGACGGCTGGTACCAGCTCGGCCTCGCCTATCGCCAGATCGGGCAATATGAGGAGGCGGAGCAGGCCTTCCGCCGCGCGATGCAGCTTCGCCCGAACAATGCCGACTATGTCGCCTTTCTGGGCGAGACCGTGCTGCTGCGCGGTGGCGCGACGCCGCCGCCGGAGGCCGAGCAGCTGTTCCGCCGGGCGCTCCAGGCGCAGCCGGGCCACCCGCAGGCGCGCTATTATCTCGCCACGCTGCGCGATTTCCGCGGCGACCATCGCGGCGCGCTCGACGACCTCATCGCCCTCCTGCGCGACGCGCCCGACGGGGCCGCCTGGTACAGCCAGGTGCGCGACGCGGCGACGAGCATCGCCGAGCGCAACCATATCGACATCGCCGATCGCCTGCCCCCGCCGCGCGAGAGCCCCGGTTCGGTCGCGACCGCCGCCATTCCGGGGCCGACCCAGGAGCAGATGCAGCAGGCGACCTCGATACCGCCGAGCCAGCAGGATCAGATGGTGCGCGGCATGGTCGATCGGCTCGCCGAGCGCCTCCGGCAGAATCCGCGCGACGCGGACGGGTGGATCCGCCTGATGCGCTCGCGAATGGTGCTGAACGATGCGCCGGCGGCGCGGCAGGCCTTCACCTCCGGCATGACCGCCTTCAACGGCGATGCCGCCACCCAGCAACGCCTGCGCGACGCCGCCCGGCAGCTTGGCGTTCCGACCAACTGATCCCGACCCTGCCGGTCGGAAGGGCAAGGCCGCGGGACCAAAAAAAGGCCGCTTCGCCAAGGGCGAAAGCGGCCTTTTTCCTATGCAAAGAGAAAAGCGCGTTACGAGATCCGCACCGCCTCGACCCGACGGTTCGACGGATCGGACGCGCGATGACCGGGAAGCGGACGATCGAAGCCGAACCCGCGCACGTCAAGCCGGCTCGCCGGCACGCCCTGGCTGGTCAGGAAATCGGCCACCGCTTCGGCGCGGGCCCGGGACAGCGCCATGTTGCTCGCGCGGCTGCCGATCGAATCGGTATGCCCCTCGATCCGGAAGCGCATGCCCGAAAGCTGCGGCCGACGAAGCGCCTCGGCGAAGGCGCGCATCCGATCCTGCTGCGCCGGAGAGAGGACCGCCGAGCCGAGCGCGAACTCGACGCGAAGATCGACGCGGCCGCCGGGGCGCGCCGCCTGCGGGCGATGGGCCACCTGGCGCTGATTGGCGCGCTGGCCGGACGCCTGGACCTGCGGACGCGATCCACCGCTCGGCGTCACCGCCATCGCATTGGGACGGGCGAGCGAGAAGCCGCGGGTCGCCGAAATGCGCGGGCGGCCGGACGGCGTCTGATCGGACTGATCCTCCGCCTGCGCCTGGTTCGCGCAATCGCCCGAAAACTGGCAGACATAATCGTCGGCGCTCTGCGGCGCCTGCGCCTGCTGCGCCAGCAGCGCGCCCGGAGCGGCAATGAGCCCCCCCGCGAGCAGCGCGAAAGCAAGTTTACGCATGGAAAGCCTCCTCTGAATCGAGTTCGTGTCGTTGGGCGCTTTTTCCGTGAAGCGAGATTACTACGCGATGAATTGAGTGCGGACAAGAAAAAGCCGGCCCGATCGACGGCCGCGCGCGCCGTTGTCGGGCCGAAGCGAGGCTGCTAGGATCGTTTCACGGCCGGCGCTCGCCGCGCCGTTCCGGGCCCGGCGGGCCTGCCCATGCCAACATTCGCGAGGGGGTTGATCGGCGCATGTCTCTGGTCCTGACGATCCGTAATGCCGAGGCGATGGAGCCGGGCATGATGCCGAGCTTCACGCTGGAGCAGGGCACGGCGCTGATCGGACGCTCGAAGAATTGCGACTGGAACCTGCCTGACCCGAAGAACGCAATCTCCTCGCGCCATGCCGAAATCCGTCGCGAGGGCGATGGCTATGTCTTCAAGGACATGAGCACCAACGGCACCTTCCTCAACGGCGCGACCGAGCGGATGGCGGACGAGCGCAGGATCGAGGATGGCGATGTCTTTTCGATCGGCCATTTCGAGATCGCCGCCAAGGTCGTCGCGGACGCGCCCCCCGCGCCGCCTCCGCCGCCGCCGCCGCCGCCTCCTCCGCCGCCTCCGCCACCACCGCCGCCTCCCCCGCCGGCAGCGGCGGAACCGGCGCCGGCCGCGACGGCCGAGCCGGCGGCCGAAAGCGAGGCGGACGCCGAGGACAAGATTCCGGAAAACGTGACCATGATGTGGTCCGAGCTGGCCGACATCAACAAGGTCGATTGGGCCCGCGGCGGGATCGGCGAGACGGAACCGGCGGCCGCGCGGCCTTCGGTCGACGGCGAGCCGGCGGATGTCGACCAGCTCGTCGACATCTTCCTCGAATCGGCGGCGCTCGCCGAGGACAAGACGGTGACCCGGTCACCGGAGCTGGTCCGCCGCGCCGGCCTGCTGCTTCGCCGGCTCGTCTCCGGCATGGTCGTGATGGTCGAGGCCCGCGCCCGCGCCAAGGCGCAGATGGGCGCCGAGGCGACCGCGCTCCAGCTCGAAGGCAACAACCCGATCAAGTTCGCGCGATCGCCCGAACAGGCGCTGGCGCGGCTGTTGAGCCCGCCCGAGCCAGGCTTCATGGACGCCGATCGCGCCGTCCAGGACGCCTATCTCGACCTCCAGTCGCACCAGGTGGCGACGCTTCAGGCGATCCCCGGCGCGCTGCGTGCGACGCTCGAGCGCTTCTCGCCCGGATCGATCCGCCGCCGCGCGACCAAGGCCGGCGTGCTCGCGCGGATCATGCCCTCGCTCCAGGACGCCGCGCTGTGGCGCAACTATGAGCGCGAATATACCAAGGTGAAGAACGAGTCCGACGAAGCCTTCATGGAGGTCTTCGCCAAGCAGTTCCGCAAATCCTACGAGAAGCAGCTGCGCGAGGGCTTCAGCAAGGACGATTGATCCCGGCCCGGCCGGGCCGCGCCATCGGCCCTCGCCTTACTTCCCGCCACTCCCCTCCCGATCCGCCGGCGGCGTCGAGGACGGCCCGGACTCGCCGGCCGGCGGGGCGGCGGCGCCCCCGTTTCCGCCGTTGACCGACTGGAACCACACCATTTCCGCGTGCCATTGCTGGTTCGAAGCGGTGCTGACGAAGGATTGGGTCCAGTTCGGCCCGCGCGCGCCGAGCTGCGGCGCGACGAGCGCGGGATCGAACGGCCCCTGCCCGGTCAGCAGCAGGATGCCGGACCAGCCCTGATGGTTGAGATCGATGTTGAGCCGATAGCGGCCATTGCCCTCGCTCGCGATCGGCCGGCCGTTTTCGGACTGTGCGAGCGCCGCCTCGAAGGCCGCCCGGCTCGGGATCAGCGTGGTGATCGCACCCGACGGCTCGAGCCCGACGATCGTGAAATCGGTGTTCGAATCGCCGAAGTTGAACTCGACCGAGGCATTGGCGGCGAGCTGGCCCGCATAGCTGGTGCCCTCGGGCTGCATCACCATCTGGAAGCGCGGCTGGGCGACCGACATGTGGGTCGATTCCGTCGCGCGCACCTGGCGATAGGTATCGAGCGCCGAGCAGCCGGCGGGCGTGATCGGCGCGACATCGGAGAAATCGAGCCGGGCATTTTCAACATGGGCGGCGGCGAGCGCGCGGCCGAGCTCCTGCTGCGCCGCCTGGGCGTCGCCGGCGACACCACGCATCGCGATGTCGACCCCGCCATTCTCACCCGCGCTCGCGCTGCCGATCTCGAGCCAGGTGCAGTTGACCGACGGGATCACCGAGTTGATCGCGCCGCGGGCGGCCTGGACCGGATCGCTGCTGGCCACGTTGCCGGCGCCGGGCGCGGCGCCGGTCTGCTGAGCGGAGCGGCCCATGAACCACCAGGCGCCGAGCGCCGCGAGCAGCGCGAGGATCAGCACGCCGACGACGATCAGCGCCTTGGATCCGCCGCCTCCCCCGGTCGGCGCCTGCACCGGCGCGACCGGCGCGGGCGGCGGCGGGGCCGGCGGCGCGGCGCCGCCGCCAAGCATCGCGACGACATCCTCCATCGAGCGCAGCCGATCCTTCGGGTCGGGGCGAAGCATCGCCTCGATCGTCGGCTTGAGGCTGTCCGGGATCGCCGAGATGTCCGGCCCCTTGCGGCGCTTGTCGATCGCATCGACGAGCGAGCCGGACATGTTGACGTTCTTGCCCTGCGCGACCGCCAGGATGACGAGCGCGAGGCTGTAGACATCGGTCCACGGCCCGATCTCGCGCCCGTAATCGCCAAGCTGTTCGGGCGCGACATAGTTCAACTTGCCGGCGAAGCCGTCGCCGACGATCGTCGCCGAGGAGGAATCGAGATCCTTGGCGATTCCGAAATCGATGATCTTCGCCTGGTGAACGTCGCCGGCCGGCAGCAGCACGTTGTCCGGCGACATGTCGCGGTGGATCGCGCCCAGCTTGTGCGCGGCGCCCAGGCCCGAGGCGAGCCGGCGAAGCAGGCCCTTGAGCTCGTCCGGCGTGCGCTCGACCTTGCCGAGCACGTCGGCCAGCTCGACCCCTTCGATGAATTCGGTGACGATGTAGAGCACGCCGAGATTGGGCTCCTGCGCGAGCACGCGATAGGAGACGAGCGCCTCGTGCTGGAGCTTCGTGAGGGTGCGCGCCTCCTTGCGGAACATCGCAACGACCTTCTCGTCCGCCGCCATCGCCGGCAGCATGACCTTGATCGCGACCCGTTCGTCGGTGTTGACGTTGCAGCCTTCGAACACCTCGCCCATGCCGCCGCGCGCGAGGAAGCGCTTCACCTCGAAAATATGGTTGAGCACGTCGCCGACCTTGATCGCGCGCGCACTTTCGGTGGGGGTGAAGGCGGCCTGGGTTCCGGCCGTGGTCGGCTGCGACACCTCAGCCGGGGCCGGAGTCTCGGGTGCGGGCGCCGCCGGCTCGGCGGCCGGCGGTTCGGAAGCGCCCGGCTGCCCTGCGGTCGGCTCGGGCGCGGCCGTCTCCGGCTCCGAGGCCGCGGGCTCGGCCGCGGGGGCGCCGGGCTCGGTTCCGGACGGCATGAAGACGGTGCGCTCCTCGCCTCCCTCGGGCGGAGTCTTGTCCTTGTCGTCGTTCATAATCCTACCGATCCGGAAGTGAGAGAAGGGTCGGGTCGCTGGCCCAGACCGCGATCACGGTGACATTGTCGGGAGCGCCGTTGGCGAGGGTCATCTCGACCAGCTCCTCGGTGACATGTTCGGGGGGGCTGCGGGTCAGCGTCCGCACGATGTCCGCCTCGGCGACATAGCCGTGCAGGCCGTCGCTGCAGATCAGGAAGATGTCGCCCGGCCAGACCTCGCCAGTCACCTTGTCGACCTCGATCTCGTCGCGCACGCCGACGGCGCGCGAGAGGATATGCCCCATCGGATGGCCGATCGCGTCCTCCGGCGACATGATGCCGCGCGCCACCATCTCCTGCACCTGGGTGTGATCGTGGCTCAATTGCTTGAGCGCGCCGTCGCGAAGCAGATAGGCGCGGCTGTCTCCGACCCACAGCACCGCAAAGCGCTCGTCGCGAACGAACAGGGCGACGACGGTCGATCCCATCTGCTTGGCGCGCCGCCGCGCCTCGACGATGATCGCGCGATTGGCCTTGCGGATCGCCTCCGCGATGGCATCGCAGGCGGCGTCGAAATCTTCGGGCAGCTCCATCTCGTCGAGCTTCTCGACGATCTTGGCGGACGCCCATTCGCCCCCCTCGTGCCCGCCCATGCCGTCGGCGACGGCCCAAAGGCCCTGCCCTTCCTTGGCGACGAACGAATCCTCATTATGGTCGCGCACGCGGCCTTCGTGAGTCTTCGCCCCGCTTTCGATCCGGAAGGGCTGGTAGCTCACGGCCACGTCGGGCTTCCCGGCCTTGTCGGCGACGGCCCCGGACCGCGGCCCGGGGCCACGAAAGGGTGGAAAGGAAACCGCATAAACGCCCCCCGAGTGCTGCGCGATGCCTTATCTAAGCATAGCGTGCGCCCGCGATAAAGCGACTCTTCCGTAACGGTGCCGACCTGGTTAGACAGGCGGACCTCCCACAATATCCGGGGCCGATGATGAAAATCCTGACCCTTGCCGCGGCGAGCGCCGCCCTCCTCTCCCTCGCCGCGTGCACCCAGTCCGGCGCCGCCAACAACAGTGCGGACAATGGCGCCGATGCGAACGCGGCCGCCACTGATACCAATGGCAGCGCCGATGCCGGGGCCAATGCGGGCGCCGACGCGGGGAAGCCGGGCGCGGACGATCCGTCCGGTTCGAGCGCGACCGGCGCCGCCGACAAGCCGGCCGCTCCCGCCGACGATGCCGAAAGCACCCCGCCGGCGGACACCTCGACCGGGACCGGCGGCGGCAAATAGGCCGGCGGCCGCGCGCACCGCACAAGAGCGGCGCCCCTGGCCGGCGCCGCCGCTTTTCGCGCGCCCTTCCTTGACAGAGTGCCCCCCAAGCCCATATGCGCCCCGCTTCCGCTTCAGCCGGCCCCTTCGTCTAGCGGTCTAGGACGTCGCCCTCTCACGGCGAAAACACGGGTTCGATTCCCGTAGGGGTCACCAGCGAAATCAAGCACTTAGCAGGACATGAAGACCCCTTTGGGGCATCCGTACAGAGTGCGTACAGTAAAATGGCTGGGCATTTGAGGACATGTTCTGATCCATGCTGAGCGGATTCCCGCCGCGTGGACGGCGAGGCAAGCGAGCTCTTGAGATCAGAATGTCCGGACGACGCGCGGGCCGAATTCCATCGCCAGGCTGAAATCGTGGCGCTCCGGCCTGTCCGTAAGCAAGGCTGCGGCGGTCGGTGACCGCGCAACCGCGAAGCCGGCAGCGTCGATCCATTCAATGCCGTCAGCGCGAACAACCGGGCGCACGTCGTAGTTGCCGCGCCGGCCGTCTACGCCGGTGAGAACCGCAACAGTGCCCTGTATCGCATCGGCGATTCCGGGAGCTGGGGTTCGGGCGCGTTGCCAAGCCAGGAATTGCTGAGGATCGATCAAGGTCTCGGCTGCGGGTTCGATCTCGTCGACCTCAAGCCATGCCTCGAACTCAGGTCTGAGCAGAGCCGCTTCCTCGCGGGTTTTCGCCAACCCTTGGGACAACGCGAAGGCCACAAAGGGATCGAGGGTCCCCCAACGCAGGAGCTCGCGAAACCAGAACCCGATCCAGGGAAGTCCACTGGTGCCGCGCCATGTTTCAAGGGTCGGGATTTCCATTGGAGGCGCATTCTGTCCCCAGGCCTGAGCGACGGCGGCGCCAACGGCGACACCCAGGCGGAATTCGAGATTTTCCGTCACGAAGCGTTGCCACGCGCGCAACTGGTCGGGATCTGGCGGCGCTGCGCCGGGCCTTTGCATCCACCAGGCGAGGACCCCGCCCCAGTTCGCGAGGATTGCCTCGTCACCAGCGGTTTGCCGAGCCTTGAAGCCGAGGCCAGGCTCGCCGCGCATCCGTTCCGCGAGCCGGCAGAACAGTTGAAATCGTTCCTCAGATGGCATGAGCCCGTAGTTGATCGCGCCCTGGAGCTCGGCGACGATCAGCGGCGCGATAGGCTCAAACCGCCGGCCGATATAGGGCGTGAAGCCGAACTGATAGAGGCGCCGCCTCTGTTCGCTATTTGGGTATAGTCGCTCCACAAATGCCCGCCCGCGGCGAATGAAAGTTCGTTCCAGCAAATCTTCCTCGGCCAGGGCGACATGGGCGAAGGTGCGTTGCCACAGACCGCGCAGGAATTCCTCGGCACGCGGCCCGTCCACTGCTCCTTCGGTGATGAGCGCCAGCTCTTCGGTGGCGGCCAGGACGAACCCGTCCAGCTCATCGAGGCTGTCACCAAGCTGATCGTTGAGCGCGCGGGAATCGGTCGCAGGGTTCGGGGCCACCTGCTCCGGAAGCGTCGCCTCGAGCCAAGCGAAGATCTCCTCCTCAGTGCGAAGGCCCAAGACCTGCATGCATTTCTGAAGAATAGAGGTGATGAGCACGGCCAGAGGACTGTTCACGGCCCCCGCCGCCTCGTCTTCGGCCTGCAGGCGCAGCAGCAGCCGATTATAGTCGGCCTCCGCGCGCTGAATCTGTGCAAGCTGGGTCTGCCGCGGGCCTTGCGCAGTCGTGGACGGCGACAGTGGCAGCGCGACGAGGGTCATGCCTTCGATGGATTCCGCCGCCCCGGGCCTACCCGCCCGTCCAGCCAGGTTGCGGAACTCGGCGGTCGGAATGTCCTGAATATCCTGCTGCCCGGTCTGCGTGTCGAAGCTGCGCCGAAGCAAGCTGGTCAGGAAGATGATGTCGAACGGCAGGTTGACGCCTTCGGTAAGCGTGGCCGTCGCCACCGTGATCGGGCAGATGCGCCGTTCGATTAGGCTCGTCATGAGGCGCCGGAGACGCTGGGGCATTTGGCCGTGGCTCGTGGCAATCCCTCGGTCGAGCAGGCGACGCTCGAATGAGTCCATCCCGCAATAGTCGATGCAGGCGGACCGCGTCTCATCAAACAGCGCTCGGTCGCCGCCCTCCGCTGGAGGTTCGAACCGGCCGGCATTTTCCCAGCCGTCGAGTTCGAAGGCCTCCGCATAGCGCCGCATGATCCTCTCGGGCGACTGCATGACCGAGATGAGGACGCGCCGACCGCCCTCGATCAGATGCAGCGCCGTCCAGAGCACATAGAGCTCCGTATAGTGAGGCAGGCTGTTTCGAATGAGTGGTTTTGGCAGCGGCATCACCGGAATGCGCAATGGAAGATAGACCGGCTGCTCGCGACCGCGAACGTAAAGCGTCTTCCCGTTCATGATTTCGAGCGTGACGGCGGGCGCCCGGTTGCGATCGCACTGGAGCGCCCCAATCAGTTGCCGGCTGCTTCGATAGCCGAGGCCGACGGGAGTCGCATTCGGATCGTTCTCCACCCAGCGCGAAACCGGGCCAGCCGCCCCTCCGGCGACAGCCGTCAGGGCGATGCGGGCCATGTCCGGCTTAAGGGCCAGAAGCCGCGACACCATTGCCTCGAGGCGCATCGCGCGGCTGCCGTGTGCGGCCAGCTCGCGCATCGCTTTGGCATTTGCCTCGCTCACGACCTGGTGGGCTTCGTCGAGGATGAGCAGGCGCAAACGGTGTGTCAGCAGGTGGCCGACGTAACGCATCAGCGCCTCGGCCTTTTCGACCGTGGCGATGAGTACGACAGGCTTGTCGGCGGTCAGCCAGTAATCGGTGATGCCCCAATCGGCGCCACCATAAAGGCCCGTCACGATGAGGTCGCCGCCCAGTTCAGCGGTGAGCTTCGCCTCGACTTCGCTGGCCAGCGCACGCGACGGCACGAGATAAAGTGCGAGAGGCGCCGGTGCGCCGTCCTCGACCAGCAACAGCTCCTTTACGAGAGCCAGGTTGGCGACGAGCGTCTTTCCCGACCCTGTCGGCGTGCATAACGCGAAGCTGTCCTGCTCGATCAGGCGGTCCAGGCCGCGCACCTGAGACATCCACAAGATTCCACGACCGCGGGCAAACTGCTCTCGGGCAAAGCTCCACAGGCGCGGGCGGCGCTCGGGCAATCGGGCGGCAAGCCGCTCCACCCGGCTGTGAATGCTGTTGGCCGCGAACCCCGACCCGGTCGCCTCGATAAGCATCACCAGAATCCACAGCTCGTCGCTCGCCAGGCGCGTCGCAAGAGCCGACAGGCCAGCAAGCTTCTCCCGAGCCCGTTCCACACGCGCCGTGCTGCCCCGGCGAACCGCGTCGGCGAAAAGCCCCAGCGACCGGATGAGTTCGACAACAACGTAACGCCCGATCCGGCTTGCCGGAGGATCGCCCTCCCCGCCCGGCGGGGCAGCATCTTCTGGTTCGTCATCGGCCTGATATTCGTCGGGCGGCTTGTCATCGGCCGGCTCGTCATCCTCTGGTTCGGGATCAAGATCGACGAGCAGGAATTCGGAGCCTTGGCGGCCGGTGAATTCGGGATGCTCGGCCCAGAATGAGGTGGCATGCACGAGCACATTCTCGAAATCCGCGCGGAGAAACGCCGCGAAGGTCGCTGCCGAGGTTCCGCCGAAACGCTCCTGGGCGATCAGGCTAGTCGCCATCGCTGGCAGGCCGGCAAGCTGGTAGGCACCTGCGGCCAGCAGCGCGACGGGCACGTCGCGCGTCACCGGGTCGGAGGCGCGCGCCAGCCATTCAAGCAGCTCGGCGGCCCGTCGATAACAACTGGATGCCTCGGGCGAGGACGGCCCGTCGAGCTCGCCAAAGATCGTGGCCGCGTGCAGGAGTCCGCGCGCGTCGGCAAATTGCTCGTGCGATTCCCTCTGACTCCAGCCTATCGGCGGCACCTGCCATGAAATCTGGAGGCTGCGAACGAACAGCCGTGCCTGGGACGGCGTCAGTTCGTTCTCCGCCGCGCGATTGAGACGAAGCCCATTGGCCAGCTCACGGCGTTGCTCGTCGAGACGGGCCATTACCGCCCACCCCAGAGGGACTTGTAGAGGCGGTCGATCAGGTCGACGCCCCCTTCGATCACCAGCTCGACCACCTGCAGCGTGCGCGCCGCCGTATAGTCACCCGGGGGCGCCGTGGTCGGCAGGTAGGATTGACCGGCGGCGCGCCGCGCCGCTTTGTTGCCGGAGATAAAGACGTAGTCGGTCCGCGGCATGGGCGCAGCACCAATGAGAAGTGCCCGGTCGAGGGAGAGGATGGCTTCCGCAAACTGGTCGGGCGCCTTTTCGCGAAGCAATTTGCTGATCTGTTCCAGCCCTTGCGGCGCCGCGAGGCCCACATTCATCTCGTTCCAGATGCCCTTGCCGTTCCGCACGCGCGCGCCCTTCGGGCCTTCCAATTCGCCCAGCATCAGCTCTTCCATCACGGCCGGCGTGAGCTTTGCCCGCCATTTGGCCTCGCCGGCGATGAAGCGCGCCACCTCGCCCGTATCGGGATCCAGGCCCAATGCGATGAAGTCATTGCCATGCCGGCCGGAAACCTCGCGGACCCGCGCCGGGTCGCGTGCGAGGTCGAAGATGTAAGCCTCAACCTCGGCATGATAGCGAAAGAGGAAGATTGGGATGGTCCAGCGGTGTTGGCCGACAAACTGGTAGGCCTCGGCGATCATGCCCGCCATGACCTCGCCGAACAGTCCTTTCCTTGCCGTTGGCGGGAGGCAGTTGGGATAGCGGGCATTACCCCCCGGCCCGTCCGCGTCGGGATGAAGATCGATCCGCGAGGCCCGATGGAAGACTTCGCGTGCATCAAGATGAGCTGATTCGAAATAGGGCCGCAGAGTCGCGATGAGATCGTCGTCGATCGGCACCGTCTGCTCGAACAATATATGTCCGTAAGCGCCGTTGGTGTTGGCCGCCCCTCTTAACCAGCGTGCTAGTGCCGCCATGGGCGGCGCACAATTGTGTAGCATGGTGCGAGCTCAGTTATCGGGAGTCGATCGACCTATGCCATATTCCAGGTGGTCCGTTCTGCCATGGCCCATCATCAGCATTTAATCCCCCGCCCGCATTCTTCGATTGTCGCTAACAATGGTCTCTACATGGCGGCATCGGGACTGTGAATTCGGGACCTTCGAATTGTTGGAAGGCGCTCGCTGGGAACGGCGATATCGGGATCAAGCCACGACGCACTCATGTACCGCGCTTGCGCGCAACATAGGCGCGAAGGCTGTCGACGATGACGAGCCTGCTGTGCCTGCTCTTGATCGCTTCGATCTCACCCATGGCCAGCAAACGGTAGATCGTGGCTCTGCTGACCGAAAGCATCAGCCCTGCCTCCGGAATGCGGACCGTCAGCCGCTCCATCGAGCCTTGGGATTGGGGGTCTGGAATTGTCACGAGGCCGCTCCCTGCCCACCGCCGGCAGCTTGCCGACGGCGCTGTTGAAAAGCTCGATCGCCCTCAAGGAACGCGCGCAACATGAATGGAACCAGGTCGGAAATCGTCTCGCGCCGCCCGTATGCTGCCTCATAGGCGTCAGCATAATCGGCCAGCATCTGATGAAGCTCCGGGGGAATACCGATCGTCAGTTTCATCACCGATCGGTCTGGCAATCTCGACAATCTCAGGTCTGCCATCTCAGCCTCCCCGCCACGGCCTGAGGACGATGTCCTTGTGAACGACGATCCGAAGCGGCCAGCCGGGGCGGACCCGAAGCGTCGGCTGAATATTGAGGTTGCGGGTGACGATCTGGTCCCCTGCCCTCGCCCCGCTCTGTTGGGCGGACTCGCGAATGGCGCGGACCAGATCACTTTCTGTCGAGCCGAAGCTGAGTTCGGTGCCGACTCCAAGAAGTGTCGAGAGCGCCACGCCCTTCAAGAGCTGCCAGGTATGTCGGTCGACACGGTCGGAGAGGCCGGCATAGCCGGCCATGTCGGTCGCCGGCACATTGTCGATCCGGATCGACGAACCGTCGGGCAGGATGATCCGCTGCCACACGACCAGCGCCCGGCTCTGGCCGAACGCCACGACGGAATCGTAGCTGCCGATCAGCCGCGACCCCTGAGGGATGAGCAGGATCCTGCCGGTGACGCTGTCGTAGGCATTCTCGGTCACCTGCGCCGTCACCAAGCCCGGCAGATCCGAGTTCAATCCGGTAATCAGGCTGGCGGCGATGACGCTCCCGGCATGCAGGGTGTAGGGCGAGGCAGCCGGCGCCAATCCGTGTGGGTTGATGTCGCCGGCCACATCGCGCTGCCCGACGAAATCCTGCATGTGCTGCCGATTATTCGGATCGCGGTCGGGATCGAGCGCGACGCGGCCCGCCTGCGTTTCCGGTGCCGCTGCGGCTGGCGGACTCGCGGCAGTCGCGCCCGCCAGCGCCGGTGCGGCCATCTGGCCGGCGCTGGCGAGTTGCATCATCACGCCGGACTCCCGCGCCGACCTTTGCTCGGCGGCGACGCGCTGGCGCTCTGTCTCGGCCGCCTGCGCGGCCTGCTGGCCGGCATCCGTCACTGGCGCAGCCGGCGCGACGCCGACCTCGCGCTGGTGCTCGAGGATTGGTCGGCCGAGGTCGCCGGGGAGCGGCGCGCCAAGTTGCGGCACATCGCCATAGCTGCGCGGTGCGCCGGCCAGCGCATCGGGCGGCGCCGCGGCGCCAAGCGGCGCGCGATCCTCGCCCGAGGCGACCAGATGCAAGGCGCCCGGCTTCAGCGCGAACCAGGCCGCGCCTACGATCGCGGTCGAGCCGGCTGCGGCGATGGCGATGATCGCGCCGCGCCGGAACCGGGTCACGCGGCCCCGGCGTGCGCGAAGGACGAGGGTCTCGGGATCGAGCTTGGACGGCGCAGCGGCGCCGGGCTGGACAGGTGTGTCGGTCACGACGCCCTCCCCTCCCGGCGCCGCGCCCGCCGCTCGGAGCCCGCGCGCGTGATCCGCACGACTTGCTGGCGGCGCTCGCCAAGCCTCAGCTCGGCCGCGCCGAACAGACGGTCCACGACATAATAACGGCCAGCCACGCGATAATTGACGAGCTGCGCCTCGCCATTGTCGCCGACCACGAACAAAGGCGGTGCCTCGCCGACCGCAAGGCTGGGCGGGAACTCCAGGAAGGTCTGCCGCCCGTCGTCGAATGCCCGGATCGGCCGCCAGGCGGGCCGGTCGCCGGTGATCGCATAGTTGAAGTTGAGGCGTTCGACGGCGAGCCCCGACGCGACCGGCGCCGCCGCCTCGGCTGCTTCGCTTGCCCGGCGGATCGCGATTAGCTCGTCCTGCGGATAGGTCCAGGACATGGCCGCCATCGCTGTCGCGGCGGTGCTTTCGAGTTGGAGATGATAGGTCCGCCGATCGGTGGTGATGATGAGATTGGTGGCAAGGCCGGCCGAGAATGGCTTCACCAGAATATGCACGCGCCGACTGTCGCCGCTGCCGCTTGTGGTATCGCCAACGGTCCAGCGGACCGTGTCGCCCGCCGCTACCGACGTGACCTCTTCGCCGGGCTGGAGCGCGATATCGGTCACCCGCTCGGGCGCCGCATAGAGCCGGTAAAGCGAGCCTTCCGCATAGGGATAGACCTGGACTGCATTAATATAGCCGGCGTTCGACGGTTCGCGCAGCGCGCGGCGGTTGGCGGCGGCAACGCGTCCGGCCGGGCGAACATGCTCGCGAGCTTGCGGCGCGCGGCTGGCATAGGCGTCCGCCGCCGTGGGCGGCCCCGAATGGCGCGGCGGGGGCTCGGACGATGCAACGACGGCATTAGGCGCCGCGGCGGCGAGCAAGGCGAGCGAGGACGTGGCAACAGCGAAGCGGATCATTGGGCGTTCCTTTCGGGAGATTGCGGGGTGGCCGGCACGGCGTTGAGATTCGGATCGAGCGGCGAGCCCCGCGGCACATTGACTGGCGCCGGTGCGAATGCGGGAGCTTCGCGCGGCGGCGCGGGCGCCGCTGCTGACGGCGATGCCGCAGGCGCCGGCGTGTCGAGCTCGCGGCTCCAGTCGATCGCCTCGACGTAGAGGCCGAGCGGGTTCTTCCGGAGCGTCTCGGCATTGCGCGGCGGCCGGATCGCGATCGTGATCATCGCGGTCCAGCGCGACGTGCCGGCCAGGCTCCCGCGCTCATATTCGTTCTCGATCCACTTGACCTGAAACGAGGTGTCCGACGCGCGAACGACGCTGGTCACCTGCACCGAGACCGTCTTGCGGCCGACATCGGCGAACGGGTTGGCGGCGCGGGCATATTCATTGAGGAAGAGCGCGCCGCGGTCGGTCGCGAAGTCGTAGGCCGCCAGCCAGTTCTCCCGCATCAGCACGGGGTCCAGCGAGCGCGAACGGACATTGGTAATGAACCGGCCGAGGTGCCAGGCGATCTGCGGGTCGGTCGGCCGATATTCAGCCTCTGCGGGTGTCACCGCGCGTGCCTCGCCGAGCTGGTCGACCTCGACCACATAGGGCACGACCCGGCTCTGCAGCGATTGCCAGATGAGGGCGCCGGAGAGGCCGCAGGTCAGGAACAGGCCGCCGAACGCCATCAGGCGCCAGTTCCTCGCCTGCACGCGGGCGGAGCCGATCCGCTCATCCCACAATTGTCCGGCCCGCTGATAGGGCGTCTCGGGCTCGGGCGTCCGCCCATAACGCTGCGCGCTGCGCTTGAATCGCATCTGTCAGTCCTTCTCTTTGATGTCCGGAAGTGCGCCGCTGCCACCTTTGTCGCCGTCGCGGAGCGCGTGGACGGCGAGCTGGCGGCGGTGACGCGAGGATTGTTCGGCACGCAGCTCGCGCGCCCAGGCCGGCGCTTCACCTGCACCTGAACCGCCGCCGGCGGCAGCCGAGGAAGAGGTTGTCCCCGTCATGGCGCGAAAGGCGGCGTCCCGGCCGCGCTCGGCGGCTTCACCAATGCCGAGCGCATTGCGAGCTCTGCTCGCCATCGCCCCACGCGCAGCCGTCGCCATGCCGCCAATCGCCGACCCGCCCGTCTCGCGGCCGAGTTGCGCCGCCGTCGAGGCGGCGGCGCCCATCGACGTCCCGGCGCGGATCGCGCCGAGCCCGGCGCCACCGAGCGCGCGGGCACCGCCCACTGCGGCCGCGCCGCCGACCGCGAGCGTTGCGCCGGCGCCAACCGCCGTTCCGACCGCCGCGCCCGCCCCGAGCTGCGGCGCGCCGGAGACCAGACCCGAGGCGATCGAGGGACCGAAGATGCCGAGCCCGAACAGGGCCAGGCTGGCGAGCATCAGCGAGACGGCCTGCTCGAGGCTCGGCTCTTGGCCCTGGAGCGAATTGGTGAATTCCGAAAAATAGTTGGAGCCGATGCCGACGATGACCGCCAGCACCATCACCTTCACGCCGGACGAGACGACATTGCCAAGCACGCGTTCTGCAAGGAACGATGTCCGGTTCCACAGCGCGAACGGGACCAATACGAACCCGGCGAGGCTGGTCAGCTTGAACTCCAGGATCGTCACGAACATCTGCACGGCGAGGACGAAGAAGGCGATCACGACGATCACCCAGGCCACCATCAGGGTCATGATCTCGACGAAGTTGGTGAAGAAGCCGATCGGCCCGACCAACTCGCTTGCCTGGTCGAGCAGCGGCTTCGCCGCGGTAAACCCTGTTCCCGCCAGGCGTCCGGGCCTGAGCAGGTCGTCCGCAGTGATCGTGCTGCCGCCGGCGGTGAGACCGAGGCCCGCGAAGGAGCGGAAGATGATGTCGGTCAGCGTCGAGAAGCTGTTCAGGATCAGCGCGAAGACGCCGACATAGAGAATCTTCTTCAGGAACCGACCGATGATGTCGTCCTCGCCGCCCATCGCCCAGAACAGGCCGGCGATGGTGATATCGATGCCGATCAGGATCGTGGTCAGGAAGCCGACATCACCGCCCAGCAGGCCGAAGCCGCTGTCGATGTAGCGGACGAACGTGTCCATGAACTGGTCGATGACATTGAGGTCGTCCATGTGCGGGCGGCTTTCGTATCGGGGTCAGAAGGGTGTCGCGGGACCTGGCGGCCGTTGGGGGGTGCAGGCCCAACAGACCCCGCGACGAGACGGACACCGGCCGGGGGCGCGGCCGGCGTTCCGCCTCAGCTCATGGCTGCGGCCGCGGCGTGTAGGCCTGTCCGTCGCCGAGGAAGCGCCGCACATTCTCGCGCGATTCCCGTTCGATCTGCGCCTGCTCCGCCTGCGCGATCGACTGCGCGCGGAACTGCGCCGCCATCATGTTCTGGATCTGGAGATGCTGCTTGGCGGTCAGCGCCAGAAGCTGGTTGGTCGCCTGCTGGGCCTGAAGCGACCCTTCCGCGCCCTGGCTGCGGGCGACGATCTCCGACAGCGCCTGCGCATCGGTCCGCACATTGTCGACGATCTGGCTCTGCACCCCCATCGTCTGACGGAATGCCGACATTGCCGCATCCAGCCGCGCCCGCGCGGCCGTCACCCGCTGGTCGCGACGAAGAAGCTGATCGAAATTCTGGGGGAAGAGCTGGCGGAACTGGTCGTCGAGCTGGTCGACCCGAAAGTCGATGCCCTGCGCCTGGCCCATCAACCGATCGATCTGGCCGAGCCGCTGCTGAAGCTGCTGCAACTGCGGGAAATCGATGCGGCTGAGGTTGCGGCCCATATTGGCGAGCATCTGCGCTTCGTTCTGCAGGCTCGTGATCTGGTTGTTGATCTGGGTGAGCGTCCGTGCCGCAGTCAGCAGGTTCTGCGCATAATTGGCCGGATCGTACACGCTCATCTGCGCCGAGGCCGGCGAGCTGGTCGCGATGATGCCGGCGCCAACCGATCCGACGGCAGCGACACCGATCAACGCGGCAACGAGAATCTTCTTCATCATTCATCTCCTTCTTGGGGGCGTGGGGAAACGGAAAAGCGGCCGGCCAAAGCGGCGGCCCAGGTGAGGCCGGCATCGCTCAGGAAATTGCGGGCGAAGTCCGTACCGGCATGTTCGGCGAGGATCGCGTCGATGCGCTTCTGCGTGTCGGGATCGGACGCACCGCACAGCGCCAGCGCCACGGGTCCGAGACCCAGCTCGAACAGCCGGTTACCGCGCGCGGATTGCAGATAATAATGCCGCTTGGGCGTCGCCCGGCTGACCAGCTCGATCTGGCGCTCGTTGAGACCAAAGCGCTCATATGCGGATCGCGACTGGGGCTCGATCGCGCGGTCGTTGGGCAGCAATATCCGCTGCGGGCAGCTTTCGATGATGGCTGGAGCGATCGTGGAATCCGCGATGTCGGCGAGACTCTGTGTCGCGAACACGACCGCGACATTCTTCTTGCGCAGCACCTTCAACCACTCGCGGATGCGTGCCGCGAAAAGCGGGTGATCGAGAAAGACCCAGGCCTCGTCGAGGATGAGCAATGTCGGCCGCCCGGTGAACTTCTCCTCGAGGCGGTGGAACAGATAGGTCAGCACGGGCGCGACCACGCCCGCCTGGCCCATCAGCGCCTCGGTCTCGAAGCACTGGATGTCGGCGATGGCGAGATCGTCTTCCGCCGCGTCCAGCAGCCGGCCGAATGGGCCTTCCAGCGTATAGGGTGCGAGCGCGGACCTGAGCGCGATCGATTGGAGCAGCAGCGAGAGGCCGGTCAGGGTTCGTTCGGCGACCGGCGCGGTGGCAAGGTTGGTCAGGGCCGACCAGACCGCTTCCTTCACCTCCGGGGTGATCAGCACCTTCTCATGGGCGAGCAGAGCGCCAATCCACTCGGCGGCCCAAGCGCGCTCGGTGGCATTGTCGATAGCCGCAAGCGGTTGGAACGCGATCGCCTTCGCGCCCACATCTTCCCCGCCGAGCCCGAGAGCGTGATGGGCACCGCCCATCGCGAGGACCGCGGCGCGCGCCGAGAAGCCCTTGTCGAAGATATAGACTTGAGAGTCTGGATAGCGGCGGAACTGGAGCGCGAGCAACGCGAGCAACACCGACTTGCCGGCGCCGGTCGGGCCGACGATCAGCATATGGCCGACGTCGCCGACGTGCGTCGACAGACGGAACGGCGTTGACCCGCTGGTCTCGGCGTAGAGCAAGGGCGGGCCGTCGAGATGCGCGTTCCATGCCGGCCCTGCCCAGACCGACGACAGCGGCATGAGATGGGCGAGGTTCAGCGTGTGGATGATGGGCTGACGGACATTCGCGTAGACGTGTCCCGGCAAGGAGCCGAGCCAGGCTTCGACCGCGTTGATGCTTTCCCGGATGCAGGTGAAGCCCAAGCCATTGACGATCCGCTCGACGGCGCGGACCTTCTCCTCGACCCGGCCGCGATCCTGATCGGCGACGGTGATGGTCGTCGTCAGATAGCCGAAGGCGACATGATCGCCGCCCAGCGCCTGCAAGGCGAGATCGGCATCCACCACCTTGTTGTCGGCGTCGGAATCGAGAAGCTGGACGGGCTGGTTGTAGATGACCTCGCGCAAGAGCGCGGTGATCGACTTCCTCTTGTTGAACCACTGCCGGCGGAGCTTCGTCAGCGCCTTGGTTGCTTCCGTCTTGTCGAGCGCGATGAAGCGCGTGACCCAGCGATAGCCGAAATCCTGATGGTTGGGCGCGTCGAGGATTCCTGGCCGGCTGAGGTTGGGGAAGCCGAGAATGGTGAGCGTGCGAAGATGCTGATCGCCCAGCGCCGGCTCTAGCCCGCCGGTCAGCGGAGTGTCGGCGAGCAGCCCATCCAGATAGATCGGGGTCTCGGGGACGCCGACCGGGTGGCGCCGCCCCGAGATCGTGCCGTGAAGGAAGGTCAGCGTCTCTTCATCGTCGAGCGCGCGAACCTCGGGCATGAAGCCGGAGAACAGATCCAGCGCCCGGTCGGTCTCGGCGACGAATGCGGCCAGTGCCTGCCGCCAATCGCGGCCTTTTACATCATCGCTGCGCTCGACCAGGGCGCGGCCCGCCGTGTCCGCCTGGTCGGGCGGCGGCAGGAACGTCAGGGTCAGATAATAACGGCTCTCGAAATGATGCGCGACGCTTTCGAAAGTGGCGCGGCGCTCCTCGTCGACCAGCCAGGACGCGGCTTCGGGGAAACGGCTCGCCGGATAGCCAAGTGCCTCGCGGCGCTCGGCCTCGAAATGCAGCGCCCAGCCCGAGCCGAACCGTTTGAGCACGTTGTTCGCCCGCGCGCAGGCACCGATCAGCTCTGCCTCGGTCGCGCTCTCCAGGTCCGGCCCGCGAAAAGCGAGCGTCCGCTGAAAGCTTCCGTCCTTGTTGAGAACGACGCCGGGCGCGACCAAGGCCGCCCAGGGCAGATGATCGGCGAGCCGATCGGCACGGTTGCGATACTCGCGCAGGCTCAGCATGAGAGATGGCCTTTCTGGCGAAGATGACGGGTGAGAACGGGCGCGAAATCCGGATCGCGCTTGGCGGCGAACACCGCGATGGTGTGCCCAAGCGCCCAGAGGACCAGGCCGGCAATCCACTCCTGCAGGCCGAGGCCCAAAGCAGCGGCGATCGTGCCGTTGACGATCGCGATGGCCCGCGGCGCGCCGCCGAGCAGGATCGGCTCGGCCAGCGCGCGGTGCATCGGCGCCTCGAACCCTTCGATATGGGGGGACGCGCCGATCACGAGATCAGCGCCCCGCCGCCGAACGAGAAGAAGGACAGGAAGAAGGAACTGGCCGCGAACGCGATCGACAGGCCGAAGATGATCTGAATGAGGCGCCGGAAGCCGCCGGCGGTCTCGCCGAAGGCGAGGGTCAGCCCCGTCACGATAATGATGATGACGGCGACGATCTTGGCGACCGGACCCTGGACCGACTCCAGCACCTTCTGGAGCGGCTCTTCCCAAGGCATGCCGGAGCCGGCGGCCTGCGCGCTCACCGCGATGGCCAGGGCAAGGCCGATGGCGACGCCGATGCGAAAAATTGTGCGACGGTCGGGAACGCGAAGCGCGCGCATGTCAGTCTCCTAAGCTTGGGGTGGTGGGATTGGTGGTGAGGTCGACGACGGCGTAATTGCCGTCCGGATCGAGGCCGGCGACGCGGGCGATCGTTTCGATGCGGCGGCCAAGGCCGCGCCCCGCGATGAACACGATCATGTCGATCGCCTCGGCGATCAGCCGGCGCGGCACGGTGACGACGCTCTCCTGCACGAGCTGCTCGAGCCGGTAGAGCGCGGCGATGGCGCTATTGGCATGGACGGTGGCGATCCCGCCGGGATGTCCGGTGTTCCACGCCTTGAGCATGTCGAGCGCTTCGCGGCCGCGAACCTCGCCGACGATGATGCGGTCGGGCCTGAGGCGCAGGGTCGAGCGCACCAGATCGGCCATGCTGACATGACCTGCGCGGGTGCGCAGCGCCACGACATCGGGTGCCGCGCATTGCAGCTCGCGCGTGTCCTCGATGATGATGACGCGCTCGTCGAGGCCGGCCATCTCGGCGAGCAAGGCGTTGGCGAGCGTGGTCTTGCCCGAGCTGGTGCCGCCGGCGACCAGGATGTTCTTGCGGTCGATGACCGCGAGGCTCAGCAGCCGGGCCTCCTCCGCGCCCATGATGCCGTCGGCGACATAGTCGAGCAGGGTGTAGATTTTCGCCGCGGGCTTCCGGATCGAAAAGCAGGGCGCGAGGCTGACCGGCGGCAGCACACCCTCGAACCGTTCGCCCGCGCCCTCGCCGTGCGGCGGCAGCTCGGCCGAGACGATCGGCGATGCCGCATGAACCTCGGTACGCGCGTGGCTGGCGACGAGACGGACGATCCGCTCGATCTGCGCGGGATCGTAGCTCACCCCGGTCTCCATCCGGCCCGCGCCGAGCCGGTCGAGCCGCAGCACCCCGTCGGGATTGACCATGATCTCGATCACCTCGGGATCGGCCAAAGCCTCGGCGATGATCGGCCCCATCGCGGTACGCAGCATCGCGCGGCGCCGCCCGGCAGAGAGCGTCTCGCTCATCGCGCGCTCTCCTCGCCGGTCACCCGCGCGAGGGTGCGCTTCCCGCCCGCGAGCTGGCGGCCGAGCTGCGCGATGAAGCGCTCGAACCTGTCATTTCCGATCGCGAGCGCCGCGGCGTCGGCTTCGGGGAGCGGCGCGGTGACGGTGAGCTGGTAGCGGATGAACAGCGCCAGCCCTTCCAGCACCACCTCGATATCGCGGCGGCAGGCCGACACCTCGCGCGAGAGCCGGTCGAGCCTCGCCTTGAATATGTCGTCGATCGCCTTGGTGCCGCGCCGGGCCAGCCAATCTTCCAGGGCGGCATTGACGATCCGCGACTTGTTGACGCCCGGCCGGGCGGCGAGCCCTTCGAGGGCCTCGCTGAGTTCGCGGTCGATGTAGATGTTCTGCCGGACCTTCATGGCTCAGATTCCCGGCAGCAGGTCACGCCCGCTATCCTGATTAAGAGTGTGGGCGCGCACGACCGCCTCGCGCGCGCGGTCCATCGCCCGCTGGTCGATGGCAGGGTTCTCGTCGTCCCGCTCGGCATCGAGCAGTTCGAGCTGCCGGGGCGGCTCTGCCTTCGCTGTGTGCTCTTCGGGCAACCCTGGATGGCGCTGCTGCTGCAAGCCGCCATCCTCGTCGGGCTTCGCCTCGTCATCAGCACAAGCGAGGCGGGCATCGGTCGGGCGAAGCAGACCGACCCAGCCATCCGGACGCGCCACAGGGCAATCGGCGTAGCGGTCCGGGATCAGCGCGGGAGGGGCCGCGATGCGAGAGATGAAATTGCGGTCCTCGTAATAGCGCAGCTTCTTCGCCCGGATCGGCGCCATGCCCGAAACCAGCACCAGCTCGTCCGCGGGCGGGAGCTGCATCACCTCGCCCTGGGTCAAGAGAGGGCGGGCAGTCTCCTGCCGGCTGACCATGACATGGGCGAGCCAGGGCGCGAGGCGGTGGCCGGCATAGTTGCGCATGGCGCGCTGCTCGGTGGCGACGCCGAGCGTATCGGATATCCGCCTTGCGGTACGCTCGTCATTGGTCGCGAAGGCGACGCGGACGTGGCAATTGTCGAGGATCGCGTTGTGCTCGCCATAGGCCTTCTCGATCTGGTTCAAGCTCTGCGCGATGAGGAAAGCACGGATGCCGTAGCCGGCCATGAAGGCCAAAGCCGTCTCGAAGAAATCCAGCCGCCCGAGCGCCGGGAACTCGTCCAGCATCATCAGGAGCTGATGCTTGCGCTGGCCAGTGGGACCGCCATCCAGGCGCTCGGTGAGCCGGCGGCCGATCTGGTTGAGGACAAGACGCACCAGCGGTTTGGTGCGGCTGATGTCCGAAGGTGGAATGACGAGATAGAGTGAGAGCGGGCGCTCGGCTTCGACCAGGTCGGCGATCCGCCAGTCGCAGCGCGAGGTGACTTCGGCGACGGTCGGGTCGCGATAGAGGCCGAGGAACGACATGGCGGTCGACAGCACGCCAGAGCGTTCGTTCTCGCTCTTGTTCAGCACCTCGCGCGCCGCCGACGCCACGACCGGATGCACGATCGGCGATTCCTTGGTGCCGAGATGGTTGGTGGTCATCATCCGCCGAAGCGTGGCGACGAACGGACGCTGCGGATCGGAAAGGAAGGTCGCGACCCGCGCGAGCGTCTTCTCCTCCTCGGCGTAGAGGATGTGGAGAATCGCGCCGACCAACAGGGAGTGGGAGGTCTTTTCCCAGTGGTTGCGACGCTCGAGCGCCCCTTCCGGGTCGACCAATATGTCGGCGATATTCTGCGCGTCGCGAACCTCATGCGCGCCGCGGCGGACCTCGAGCAGCGGATTGTAATGAACGGACGCCGGGTCGGTCGGGTTGAACAGCAGCGCATGGCTGAACAGGGAGCGCCAGCCGGCGGTGAGCTGCCAGTTCTCACCCTTGATGTCGTGGATGACCGCGGAGCCGGTCCAGCTCAGCAGGGTGGGAACGACCAGGCCGACGCCTTTGCCCGAGCGGGTCGGCGCGAAGGCCATGACATGCTCAGGGCCGTCGTGGCGCAAATAGCGGCCGCGAAAACGCCCGAGGAACACGCCGGCATCACGATGCAGGCCGGCCCGCTCGACCTCCTTGGGCTTGGCCCAGCGCGCGGAACCGTAGGTGGTGACGAATTTGGCCTGCCGGGACCGCCGGAGCGAGCCGGCGATGGCGGCCGCGCAGCCCAGAAAGCCGCTGGCGCCGGCCAGCGCGCCAGCCTTGTCGAAAACCTCCGGGGCATATGCCTCGAAGGAGAACCACCACCCGAAGAGCGACCAGGGCCGGTAGATCGGCAGCGTTCCGAGGTGAAACCACGGCAACCCGAGCTGCGGCTGATAGCCGAGCATCGCTGCGCACCATTGCGTAGCCGCCCAGACGCCCGCGACGACAATCGCGAACACAATCAGAATCTGGCCGATGAGCAGCTTGGTCGGTGTCATTGAGCCCTCCGCCGACGCAGAAGGCGCCGGGTCAGGGCTTTAGGATCAGGCCAAGTCCGCCGATCTCATATAACGCTTATGACGCGCCAAAGCGCGGAATGGCGCACCAAGCGCGAAGGCCGTTGGCCGGCGCCAGTCTGCCGCTGGACTTGGTCAGGTCAGGCTTCCTCGCGCGTGACATCGATGTCGCCGGTGGTTTTGCGCGCGGTATAATATCGTCCGGTCAGACGTGCGGCATCGGCTTCCGGCGCGAATTCGAGGAAGGCGACACCCTCGTGAGGCGAGCTTCGATCGCGCACGCGTGCCGCCGGGTCGTTGTTGTAGCTATACCAGACGCGGAATCGACCCGTCTCGGGGAAGCGCTCCAGGATGCAGCGCGTGGAGTGCGATTCCGACTCGGCGGTCTTCAAGCTGACGCTGGTGGCGAACAGGCCCTGTCGCACCCTAATCTCAGCGGGGATCGGATCGATTCCGCTGCCGGTCTGCGGGTTTATCCAGGTCGAATGCAAGGTCCCCGCCCATTTGCCATTGAGATCAGGAAAGGCCTTCCGGCCGAGAGCCGGGAAGCGGCGCCAGAGCCAACGCCATCCGGCCTCGGTCCCGGCGACGAGGATGGTGCCGACGATGGTGACCGCCAGCGAGAGAGTCTTGAGGAATCCGGGGTCCCGGTGGAGCGCCAGCGCATAGGCGCCGTCGATGGCCCATGCGGTTAGCAGGCCCGCGGCCAGGATCAGGGTAACTTGCGTCTTTCTCCCCAGCAGGGACCACATCAGGCATCGCCCAGATAAGCGACCGCCGCATTGGCGAAATCAAGCGCATCCCGATGGGTCCATCCCTGCGTCTCGTGGAAAAGCCACTTGATCTCGTTGATCTCGTGGAGGCCGGCCGCAGTCTTAGGGTCGGAGAGCAGGCGCTGAATCTCGCGCGCAATCCTTTGGACGCGGCCATAGCGATCGTCGACCAGGAGCAGGAAATGGAAGTCATCGACAGCATGAACGAGGCATTCGATCAGGAAGGACGGAACCTTGGCCGTCAGGAGACCCCGCAGGATCATGTCGGCCTGCATGCGCTTGAAGATGCGAACCACCCGTTTGAACTGATGTCCGGTGCGGGCTCGCTTCGCCCGGCCGTTGGCGGCGTGATAGTCGGGGAAGTTCAGCGTCCAGTGCCCCTCGGTCGAGAGGATCGCGACCCCCTCCCAGGTCCGGTACTGGCCGATGCCCGGCAGCCAGGTAATATGATGGTACCGGATCGACGGAACCACATCCACCTCGGCGCGGCTTCCGGTAATCCCCTTGATGCGGATCGCCTTCTTGCCGATCTCGACATTGGACCTGCCGAAGCGAGCCGCGAGCTCCTTGACCAGATTGGTCCGCAGCCCATTGAAAATCTGCTCGAACGACAGACCGGCGTCGCTGTAGCTCAGGATCTGCCTCGCCGACGGAATATGGACATTCTCGTCATAGTCGATCTTGAGCAGCGGATGGACCGCGCGCAGATCGATATCGGCATCGCGACGGACATTGGTGCGATTGAAGTAGGAACCCTGCCCTTCAATCTCGACGCGCTGTCCGGTCAGCCAGCCATTGTTGGCAATCGCGGCGGAGACGTTCGTCCTGGCACGCTCGATGGTGCCGGTTTCGGTGACGCTTTCGGCCCGCTCCCAATGCGTAAAGCGCTCGTTCCAGCTCGCTCGGGTTCGGCAGGAGCCGTCCGACGAGGCCGCGTTGATCAACATCTCCAGGAGATTCGGCGGTGGCGGTGACGCCGGCGGCGTGGCGAAGAGCGCAGCGAGACCGGTCGGCTGGGGTACGCCGAAGATCGAGCCCAGGCCATGACCGGAGGCCGGCGGGCTCGCCAGCTCGTTCAGCCAGTTGATCTTGTCATGACCGGCCATCTTGGCCCCCCGTATGTCGTCTTCCCTGTGCTTGCCTTCGCTATATGTGGTGCCTCCAACTCGGTTTTCAAGGTGGTCACCCCCTATCATTTGTAGTTTTGCCGCGCCGCCAGTTGTGTTACAAAACCTCTGAGAGAATTAGCTTCCTTCTGAGGATTTATAACATGGGACCGGGCCCCATGACCCAACGGGACCACCTGCGCCGCCTGCTCGAGGCGAGCCCGATCATGCGCGCGCAAGAGCTGCGCGCTGCGGGAGTCGCCGCGGAGACGATCTCGCGTGCGCTCAAGCACGGAGAGATCGAGCGCATTTCCAGGGGCCTCTACCAGCGGCCGGATGCGCCGGTCGACACCGCACAGGCGCTGGTCGAGACCGCGAAGCGGATTCCAAAGGGCGTGATCGCGATGCTGTCGGCCCTCGCCTTCCACGGACTGACCGACCAAATGCCGCGCAAGGTCTGGGTCGCGATCGGTCCCGGCGACTGGCACCCCGTCCCCTCTTATCCTCCCACACGGATCGTTCGCTTCAGCGACAAATATCTGCGCCAAGGAATCGAGCATCATGAGATTTCGGGGGTGAGCGTGCCGATCTATTCGATCCCCAAGACGCTCGCCGACCTATTCCGCAACTCCAAGCTGGTCGATCGCTCGGTCGCCGTCGAGGGGCTTCGTGCCGCGCTCGAGCAACGGAAGACCACGCCGGGCAAGATCGCGGAGGCGGCGATGGCCGGCAATGCATGGAAAATCATGCGCCCCTATCTCGAAGCGCTCACCTTCAATGGCTAAGAACCCGGTCAACATCGCCGCTTCGGTCAAGGGCCGCTTGCTCAATCTCGCACGCCGCGAGGGACGTGACTTCGGTGTCGTCCTGGTGCGCTACGCCCTCGAGCGCCTGCTCTACCGGCTCTCCCTCTCGAAACATCGCGACCGCTTTGTCCTCAAGGGCGGCATGCTCGTCACGATCTGGCTCCACGACGACAATCGCGAGACGCGGGACGCCGACTTTCTCGGCCATGGCGACGCCAGCGAGGAGAATCTGCGCGCGACCTTCGCCGAGATTATGTCGATGCCCGCCGATGACGGGCTCGAATTCGACGTGGCGGGACTGAGCACGACGGCCATCCGCGAGGAGATGGAATATGGCGGCGTCCGGCTTCGCACCGTGGCCCATCTGGAGCGCACCCGGATCAACATCACCATCGACATCGGCTTCGGCGACGCCCTGGCCGACGCGCCGCGGCAGCTCGCCTACCCGTCCCTGCTCGGCATGGAGTCGCCCGAGATTCGATCCTATCCGCCAGCCGCCGTCGTAGCCGAGAAATTCCAGGCGATGGTGGCGCTGGGCGTCGCGAACGGGCGGATGAAGGATTATTACGACCTCTGGGCGATTCCGAAGACAGTGACGATCGGCGACGCCGAGCTGGACGCCGCGATTAGCGCGACCTTCGACCGGCGTGGGACGGAGCTTCCGCTTGCCCGGCCGCCTGGCCTTTCCGATGAATTCCACCGCGACGAAGCGAAGCAGCGCCAGTGGCGCGCCTACGCCGCTTCGGTCGACCTCGAGGGGGTCTCCCTCGCAACGGTCGTCGACGCGATCTGGGCGCTGGTCGGACCGTCCTGCACCAGGTTGGCCGGCGAAGCCGGCGCAAAATAGGGCCGCGGACATGGCCGACGTCTGGAAACTGGACGATTATCATAAGCTGCTGCAGGCCGAGCTCGTTGCGGCATTGACAGCACGCAACGATCCGGACCTCGATCCTGAAGAGCTGATCGAGGAAACCTACCGGGGCCTGATCCCCAAGATCGCGGATCAGCTCTATTCGGCATTTGACGATGGGTCCAAAGCCATGCTCCACGAGCATCGCAGCCTGCGGCGGGGGTTCGTCACGCGGAACAAGGCGCGCTGGCGCGGCGGCTTCGACCTTCTCGAGCGGCTGATCGTGATCAGCGAGGAGACCGGAAGCGCGATCAACAACGCGCTCAGGCCGAAGGCCGTCGAGACCAACGACCCCGTCTTCGAAGCCGTCATCTCGAACCATGCGCGCGCGATCCAAACGGCCCGGGAAATTCTGACACTCATGATCGCCGGATTTCCCGACGGCGCGATGGGGCGCTGGCGCACGCTTCATGAGATCGCGGTCGTGTCCTTCTTCATCTCGAAAGCAGGGTCGGCCACGGCCGAACGCTATATCCTTCATGACCGGGTCGTCGCCTACCGGCGCGCGAAGAATTACATGGACCATCACAAGCGAGCCAACCTTGGGCCGATCGAGCAATCGACCCTGGACGCGCTGAAAGCCGCCCATGACGAGGTTCTCCGCGCGCACGGTCCGGAGATGAAGCAGGACTATGGGTGGGCGCTTGGCGCCGTGCCGGGGAGCAGGCCAACCTTCGCCCAATTGGAGGAAGCGCTCGGACTCGATCATTGGCGGCCACGATACAAATGGGCGACGACGAACACGCATGGGAGCTATCGCAGCCTGAACAGCACGCTCGCGACGTCGGAGAGCGAGGCTCCCGTGCTGGCGGTTGGAGAGAGCAATTCCGGGATGACGGATCCCGCCCATATGACCGCGATCGCGCTCAATACCGCGACCTACCCGGTGATCGCGCTCGAACCCAATCTCGACCGACTCGCTGTGTTCGAAGTGATGAGCCGCCTTTCGGATGAGATCGGAGAGACCTTCCTTAGACTTGACCGCGAGAGCTATGCCCGTGCGCGCAAGCGGCGGGGCACAGGGCGGCGGGCCGCGAGCGTCCGCGCCGAATGATCTCACGAAATGCTCGGGCCCCCACGCCCGCGGCCGATCGTCCAGTTGACGTTATCACCGCGCATGATGCCGGAGACCTCTTTGCCGACATGCCGCTCCAGCACCGGTCGCCACGGCACCAAAGTGAACTCCCGCGATTTCTCGACCAGCGCATAGCGGCCACTCGTCATATCCACCGGCCGGCGCACAATGCCGTCGATCCGGCCACCGGCTTTGGCTTCCACGAACGGCAGGCCCAGCTCATCCGATAGCTGGCTGGCGACCCGCAGGAGCTCGCGCCGCCGCAGCGCATCGAGCATCCCCGGCCGATAGACGGTCGCGCCGTCCTGTTGGGCGGCAAGCCCTTGCGCGATCAGCCATTGCCGGCGGCGTGCCTGCGCCGCGCGCGTCTCTTGCCCGAACCCGGCCTCGCGCAGCGGCACCGGATCGACGGCGATCAGCTCGCGGTCCAGCCAGGTCGCTGCGCCCGCCTCGACCAGCGTCTCCAACGGCTGTGGCGACAGCGTCTCGACCGTCACCGGCCGCTCCTTCGCGCGCGCCGCTTCATAATGCGCGGCGCGATCCAGATGATCGTCTGCGATGATCCAGGTGCCATCCGGTTCGCGCTCCACCCCGCCGGTAAGCCGGCGCATCGCCTCCAGCCGGCGGATATGGGTTTCGGCGAACGCCTCGGTCGCGCTCGGATCATGCCGAAGGTGCGCGTCGATCGTATAATGCCCGCCATTGGCAGCGGCGACCTCGGCGATCGTGCGATCGGCGGGACGGATCTCGGTCGCCGCCGGTACAATCCGGACGATCGCGCCGGCCGGCTGCGGCTCGACGTTCTCGCCCTTCCCGATCTCGACATAGTGGCTGCGTCCGTCAGTCGCCTCGACGATCAGGTAGTGGCGGTCGTTGAGCTCGTCGGAGAGGCCCCGCTCCATGATCCGTCCGACGATCGGACGCGCATCGGGGGCAATTGGCTCATAGATGACCTGATCGGTCGACGCCGGAGCATTGCCGCGGGCAGCATAGGCCCGCTGCATCGTGCGGATGATGTCGCCGCGCTCGCCCATGCGGCGCAGCGTGTCGGCAAGGTCGGACGCAAGCTGCCAATGCGACGCGCCGTGCCGGGTGGCCAGGCCCATGCGCTCCAGCTTCTTCAACCGCCCCATGCGAATGGTCTGGTCGAACGCACCGCGCGCGGAGGAGCCGACCAGCACGTCCGCTTCGGCCTCCCGGATCAGCGTCCGGTCGATGCTGGTCAGCCGTTCCTGCCTGACCTCGGCCCGAAGCCGATCCTCGATCGCGCGATCGTCGCGCGGGCCAAGGTCGATGTCGACCAGCTCAGAGGCGCGTTCGCGCATTCCATGGGTGATGTAATCGCGGGCGATGACGAGATCCTTGCCCCACTCGTCCTTGCCGCGGACGATGATATGGGTGTGCGGATGGCCGGTGTTGAAATGGTCGACCGCCACCCAATCGAGCTTGCTCCCCAGATCCTCTTCCATCCGGGTCATCAAACGGCGGGTGAGGGATTTAAGGTCATCATATTCAACGCCGTCCTCGGGCGAGACGATGAAGCGGAACTGATGGCGATCGCCTTCCGCCGTCTCGAGCCAGGCAGTCCGATCGACCTTGTCTGTCTCGGCCCCGTAGAGCTGGCCGCGCTCGCCGGTCCGGCTCGTGCCGTCACGCTCGACATAGCGAAGATGCGCCTTCGCGCCGGCAAAGCCCTTGCCGGCCAGCCGGACGATCCGCGACTTGATGATGACGCGGCGCTGGCGGAACGCGGCATGAAGGTCACGGCTCGCCAGCACCCGGCCGACGCCGGCGCCGCGGCCGATCCGGCTGCCCGAAAAGCCGCGTTTGCGCGCCGGAACCGCAGCGCCGCCGCGCGCCAAATTGGCGGCGGCGATGACCCGGCTCAGGAACCGGCGGTGACTGCCTTGTCCGCGTGATCCTATCCGGCCCAGGCGGGGCTCGAAGTCATCATCCGAAGCCATGATGCGTCTAAACATGGCGCGGCGGAGGATGGTTTGGAACAGTGTCGCCCGAAGGCACGAAAATCCGCCATTTCCGGCAGAAACGGCACCGTTTCCAAAGGTCATCCGGGAATCGACACTGTTCCAGGCCCATGAAAAACGATGTGCAGACAAGAGCTTACGGCACTGACCAGTGCCGTTGCTTTTCAATCTTGCCTTACCCTCCCTCTCCTCTCCCCCAGCTCTCTCCTGTCCCCTCCCTATCCGGCGCTCCCGGCGAGCCGAGGCAAAAAGAAAGGGAGCGACGCCTGCCTGGCGCCGCTCCCTCGATGCGTCTCAATGGACCTCGCCGAATGCCGCCTCGGCTTCCGCCTCACTCGGCATCAACTGCAGATCATGCAGCTCATGGACCGCGCCATTGCCGTCGACGAGGCACTTGGCGACGAACCAGATGCCCCGAAGCCGGCCCATGATCGCGACCCGGTCGAGCTCCGCTTCTTCATCGTCCAGGCTTTCGTAGGCGCCCAGCCAGCGCTCCGCGACGCGGCTTTCCCAATGGAAATCCGCCCACTCCGCGCCGAGGAAATGCGCCGCGACCGCGACGCTTCCGCTGCGTCCATATTCCGCCTGAAGCCCCGCGATCAGCGCCGGATATGCATCGCGCGACGCCGCCTGGACGATCGTGATCATGGTCATGAAAACCTCCTTCGCTCGCGTCCCCATGATCGAGGACGAAGCCAAGGCGACGGGCGCCCGCGCGGCTGTCAGGGCCGCGAAGGCGCAGCCGGAGCGCCGCGAAGCGGCGGTGGAGGAACCGATTTGCGCAGCAAATTGGAGGGGCCGCCGGCCTTGCACAGCCGTGCCGGCGGCCGTCATGCTGGGCCTTGCCGAGACGAGCCCCCCCAACCCTCTTGCAGTCCGCCGATCCCCTGATATCGTGGACCGCGGTGCCTCCCACCTGACCTGTCGCCGGGTCAAAGCGGAGCGAGCAAGAGCAGTCACGCGGCCGACCCTCGGGCCGCTTGTAATCGGCGATAAGCGGTCTTTCACAAGGGAGGTCTGCGATGACCCTGTTCATTCTTTCCGACGAGAATCTTGCCACGGCCAAGGCGATCTTGCGTCAAAACTATCCCCAGATTCGATCCTCTCACCTGACCGAGGCCCTGGCCTTTGCCCTCGGCTTTCGCACGCACGCGGCGCTCCTGGCGCGGCTCGCGGCGGAAACCGCGATGCCGCCCGGCGTCGGCGATGGCGACGCCGGGTCATTCGAGAAACGCCTGGCAGAACTTGGCTACGGCGCGATCGATCCGGCGGCTTTCCGCCTCGCGTTGCGCGCGCCCGAGCTGCCCCAGCGTCCGTTCGTCCGCTTCAAGCAAGGCGATACCGCCGCGAACAACCGGCATCATGACGATTGCCTGCGCAGGAACCGCCCGATGATGATGGTCAAGATGGGACGGCGTTATGCGGAGCTGGAATGGGATTGCGTTACGACATCCTCCCGCCAGTACGGACATCTCGACGACGAACAAGGCGACGCGCTCGTCCGCACCCTATTTGCCCGTTTTCAGGCACTCACCAAGGGCGCTCCGGGCAAGCCTTTTTTCACGGGAAAGGCCTTTACGGGCTGGATCCGGCACCTGCTTCCCGAGACTGCGGAGCAACTCGCGGAGGACTATTTCAAGCTGCTCTATCTGCCCTCGCGGGAATCGCCGAGCCGAGCCGCCGCCTGAGCGGCGCCATGCCCGAAGATCGCAGGACCGGTCGGGAGGCCGCGCCGGGCGAACCAGGCGCGGCCATCGCGGCGTCTAGTCGCCGTTGCGCCTGGTCGGGCGGGACCAGATCAGGCTGTAGGACTTGCCATCCGGGTCGTCGAACAGGTTGGCGTAGATCGGCGCGGTGAAGCTCGGATCGTCGAGCTTCAGGCCGAGATAATCGCGGCCCTCGGCCGACGTCTTGCTCCAGCCGGCGCCGATCTCGGCCTGGCCGACGACGATGCGGTGGGTCGGCGCATTCTCGCTCGGGCGGTTCTCCTCGGGGAGAATGCGGACGTTCTTGGCCTGGACCGAGAGGGTGACGATCGCGCCGCTGAACGAGCCGTCCGCGTGCTTGGTGAAGGTGCCGATGGTGGCCATGTGGGTTCTCCTTGCCTCGGGACCACGACCATCGCGGCCTCGATGGCGTCGTTCAGGCCGGGCGCGTCGCGCGCGCAGGCGAATGCCCCGCAGCGGCAGCGGAGGACGGCGAAGCCGGGGCTTTCTTGCTTCGCGAGGAATGGCGCGTCAGCGCCAGGGGAAGAAAGTTCCGGCGCAGCCGTTGCGCGCCCAAGCGACGCGAGGCGAAGCCGGCCCGGCCAGACCGCCAGTTCGAAGAGGCCGTCGGCCGTGCCCGCGGCAGGCCGCCGGCGGTGACATCGGCCCTTCAAAAAGATCGTTTCGGCCCCCTTCACATCGCGACCGGGACGCCTATCTCGGAGGCAAGGGTCATGCAGGATCCTGCCGTCCGTCAGTGCGAAGCCGTTATCGGCGCTGCCATGAGGAAAATCGTCTCGCCCATGCAGTTTCGGGCTCGAGAGGTGGTTGACGGACGACGCTTCGGAACGAGCCGGGAGACTGGCATGAACGCGACACGATTCCCCCAGCCGACGTCCGTCGACGGCATCAAGCGCCTGGCCAAGAGGCTGAAGGCGCAGGACCAAATCCCCCATGCGAAAGCGCTCGACGCGGCTGCCCGCCACGCCGGCTTTTCGAATTTCATCGACGCGAAGCGGCGCCTTGCCACGGCGGCGCCTGCCAGCGGACGCGCGTCACCTCCCAAGATGCCGAAAGGACGACCAATGCCCTCCAAAGACTTTCATCAGCGCACCCGCGCCGATTGGGACCGCGCCATCGCCTCCATCACCAGCCCCGGCGACCCGCCGACGATGGTCTGGCGCGGCCTCGCCGACATCATCGCAGCGCTTGACCCCTTCATGGGCGAGAATCGCAACCATGCTCATCTGCCGACCGGCGGCGGCCAGGATTTCGCGGAGGTGCGCCGCGCCGCCGAGCCCGGCTGCCTCGAATTCCGGGTGGGCCGGCGCACCGGCTATATCGTGAAGCCCAGGTCGCTGACGCTGGAGCGGATCGACGCGCCCGGCAACAGCTTCCTCCTGCTCGAACTGGACGAGCTCGCGCCGTCCGGCGTCTATCATGTCGCGCCGGACGAGGACGAGGCGCATGAGGAGATCAACCGCCGCCGGCTCGAGCGCGGCAGCGAGGAGCTGCTCGAACTGGCTCCCGGCGAATATGAGGACCGCGGCCTCTGGGACCGCGGATTCCTCGACTATGACGAGGACGGCCGCGAAATCCCGATGCCGGAGGAGGCCAGAATCGTGGTCCGCTTCTTCCGCGGCAGCATCCTGTTCGTCGCCAAGGGCAGCCTCTGGAACGGCTCGTCCCGCACCTATGGCGGCGAACATAGCCGGTTGACCCCGGACCTGATCCGGGCCGCGATCGAGAACGCGCTGGAACGGATGGACGCCTGAATAGGGGGACGCGCGCGCACGGGCGCGCCGCCCAAAGCTCAGCGCGGCGCCCCGGCGCCGCGCAGGGTGAAGAAGAGTGAACCGGCCGATGCCGGCGGCGGTGGTGGCGCCCCGGGTGGCGCGGCGGTGGTAAAGAGACGGTCACGGGCCGGCGCGTTGGGCGCCCGCGCCGGCAGCCGCCCGGCTCCCGCCACCCGGGCCGCATAGGTCCGGGTCTCGGCGGGCAGCGCCCGCCCGGTCGCGAGATGACCGGCATAGCGGGCGGGTCCGGCATTGTAGGCGGCGAACAGGCCGGGATATCCGAACCGCTCGTACATCAGCCGCAGATAGTAGGTGCCAGCAAGGATGTTGTCGCGGGGATGATGCGGATCGGCGCCGAGGCCGAGGCGCCCACGCATCTCAGCCCAGGTGCCGGGCATGAGCTGCATCAGGCCCATCGCGCCGGCGCGCGAGACGATCGGGCGGCCGTCCTGCATGGTTTGCCCGCCGCTTTCGGCGCGCATCACGCGCGCGATCCATGGCTCGGGCACACCGAATCGCGCCGACGCCTCCGCGATCAGCGGCCCCCAGCGGTCGACCGGATCGGCCTGCGCTGGCGCCGCAGCCAGCAGCGCGAACGCGGCGACAACGGCCTTCAACGCGCCCATAACAGGCTCGCGCGGCCGACCACGTCGCCGGACTCAGTCGGCCCGAAATAGCGTCCGTCGAACGAGTCGCGCGCGTCCATGAGCAGGAACAAGGCGCCGTCGCCGAGGGTACGGCAGCCGTGCCAGGCGGGCATCGGCCGCCCCGCGCCGTCGAACGGCCGGCGCCATGCCGCCCAGGCGCCATTGACGTAGATCGCGCCGCGCTCCTCGCAGACAATATCGCCGGAAGTCGCGGCGACCCGTTTCACCAGCGGCACATTGGCGGGGAGATAGTGACGCATGGCGGCGAGCCGACGCCACGGCAGCGGCGTCCAGGCAACGACCATGTCGCCGCGTGCCGGTGTCCGCCAGGGCTCGACGCCATAGAGGCCCGTCGGCGCGCTGGCGCTGACGTTCCAGACCAGGAGGGGCCGGGGCGGACAGGCGGCGGTGGCGCCGAGCGCGGCGATTGCGGCAAGGCCGAACGCCAAACGCACGTGCAGGCGCCACGGCCGCGACCGATCGCGCCGCAGCGCCTCGGCCCAACGACCGAGCAAAGGCATGCGCCGCTCAGCCACGATCGCCGGCCTCGGCGACCGCTTTAGACCAGGTGTCGAGATCGTCGATATGATAGCGCACGCGCCGGCTGTGCCGGCGGAAGCGCGGTCCGGTGCGGGCGGTCCGATATTCCTGCAAAGTGCGCGCCGAGAGGCCGAGGTAGAAAGCCGCCTGCTGCGTCGTGAGGAAGGGCGAACCCCGCGCCGCGCGCGCCGCCCGGATAATGTCGTCATGATCGTCCATCGTGCGCACCTCATCGCGTTGCGGCGGTGCCCGGCGCCGTCTGAGGCGCGCACATGAGCAGAGACCGCGGCGCCGGCCCATTGCCCCAGAAGGGGGTATTGCGCCGCGCGCCCGGACGCGCGGGGGCGACCCGGTCAATCGACCGCGGCGGCGGTCGTCATGGCCGGCTGGCGAGCCAGAAAGCGAGCGTGTCGAGATCGAGCGGCTGGTCGAAGGCGATGCCGGCATAGCCGCCGCTCTGCCAGCGCAGGGCGCCGGGCAGGTTGGGCAGGCCCTCAATCGTGACGAACACCTTGGCGCCGGGCGCGATGGGCTCGTCGAGCCGGACGCGAATACCGCCCAAGGAGATGTCCTCCACATCGACCCGGCGGAAGACGGCGCCGAGACAGAGGCTGGCCTCGATCGCGACGGCGATGCGGAGCGCCCGCGGTGGCTGGTCAGGATCGATGGCAAGGATATCCTCGGGATTGATCGGCGCGTCGAAGGTGATGCCGATGCGGCCGGCATCCACCCAGGCGATACGACCCGCCGCCTTGCCGCCCGACTTGAGCTCGATGTCTGCCGGCTCACCGGCGAAATAATAGCCGGGCACCTCCGCCATGACGCCGCCCGCCGAGATGTTGCGGATGCGGCAGAGCTGCTCGCCGCGTTCGGTGATGAGCTTGGCGACGCGCAACACGGCGATGTCGCGCGCCCCGGCGCGGCGCTCGTCGCGCTTCCCGGCTGGATCGTCGTCCCCCGTCGTCATCCCCTCCCCCTTCGTCCCCCCAGCGCGCCGGCCCCACTAGGGGTGGGGGCCGGCGCGGAAGCTTGGGGACCGACCGCGGCGCTGAGAGGACGCCGCGATGGGGCTTCTGAGGGCAACCCGCTTGTGCTTGACTACATCCCGCGCGTGCCCCTGCAGACATAGATGCCGGTGATTGGAGGTTCCGCAGAGGAGCGCATGAAAAACCGCGCGCCGACGCCGGAACGGTGGAGGCGCGCGGCCGAATTTTGGGGGTGTCAAAAAAAGCGGGCGGCACCGCGAAGCGCCGCCCGCAAGGGTTCAGGCCGCCAGCGCCTCGGGTTCAACGGCGTCCGGCGCGGGCTCCGGCGTCACGACCGCATCCGGCGCATTCGGGTCCGGTTCGTCCGGGGTGAGCGCGGCAGCGACCAAGGCGGCGGCCTTGACCGTGCCGACGCCGCCGCGCGCGGTATAGGCATCGGGCGGGAACGCCATCCAGCGCGGCACCCAGGTCTCGCGCCGTTCGCGCCCGTTCGCGCCCTCCAGATGATCGCGGACGATGCGCTTCAGGGTCTTGCCCTTCTCGTTCGCATTGGCGGCGGCGACGCTCTCGCCCGCCACTTCGGCCACGATCCGGGTCAGCACCTCCTTGTCGCGCAGCAGCTCGAAGAAGGCGTCGTCGGCCTGCCAGTAGCCGGTCATATCGACGCCGATATGGACGCCGACCGCTTCGACGGCGGCGCTGCCGGAGGCCAAGGTCTCGCCGATGACGATGCCGATCACGTCCATGACCGCGCGGTCGGGAAGGTCCAGCAAGCGCCGGAACAGCCGGATCAGCTCATAGTCGCGATTGCAACCGCCCGCGCCGCTGACCACGGTCGGCCGCTCCTCGTCGAAGCCGAGCAAGGCGAGGACCGCGCGCCGATGCCGGTCGAATTCGGTTTCGGCGCGGCAGGTCTCGACGCTTTCGCGGACCTCGTCATTGCGCGTCGATTGCTCCTCGCGCCTGACCGTCCACAGGGACGAACCAGTGACTGCATGGGCGACCATCAAGCGCAAAGCGACCTTGGGATGGGCAAGCAAGGCCGCGCGCACGGCGGCATGGCGATGCAGTTCCACATAGGTCGAAAGCGTGCTGGTCAGCTCGGGGCGGCTCGCTTTCGTGTCCGCGACAGGCTCGCCCCGTTCGAGGCGACGGGCTTCCTTGGCGGTGACATAGCCCTCGTAAATCTCGACCTCGCCATTGTCGCGCATGTCGAGATAGACGCGCCCGCCCTTGCGCTTGGCAAGCGGCTCATGCTCCCAACGCGAGAAGCGTTCGCCCCTTGGCACGATCACCACGTCCGACCATCCGGCCGCCAGACAGGCATCGCGCTTCGCCGCCACCGCCGCCTCCTGATGGGTCCAGAAGGCATCGGCATTGGCAAAATAGCGTTCGTCGCCGAACAGGTCGGCAATGACCGCGAGGCCGCTTGCCTCGACGTCGAACAGGGCATGTTCCACCCGGATCGACTGCCCGCCGAACAGCCAGGCCTTGAGCTGGTGGCCGGTCGGCAGATAGGTGGTGCCGGGATCGTCGTAGAGCGCCAGCCACGCCTTCTGCTGCGCCTTGGTCGCCATGGTCAGGTGGCGGACGGTCGCCGCGTCGATCTTCTCCTTGCGGTAGAGATCGCGGACGCGGGGCGTGAGATGGCCGAGCGCGAGGATGCGCTTCACGATGCTTTCCGGCATCGCGAAGGTCGCGGAAATGTCCTCGGGCGACCGGCCCTCGGCGACCAGTCTGGCGAACGTCTCCCATTGCGTCACCTCGTCGGGCGCGCGGCGCATCACGTTCTCGATCAGCGAGGCTTCGATGGCGTCGGCATCGTCCCCGGCTTCGAGAAAAGCGACCGGGAGCGGGCCGTGGTCGATGCCCTCGCCGCGCGCGATGCCGTCGCCGGTCCAGCGGCGTAGCCCGGCGACGATCTCGTGGACACCGTCGTCATTATCGGCGGCGGGCCGCACGATCAGCGGCACGATGACGCCGCGCTTGCGGATGGACGGAAGGATGTCGCTGACGTCCGGGGGTTTGCGGCCATGCCGCATGTTCACCTTGGCGGGAATCAGCTTGTCATGGTCGATATGACCGAGTTTCATGGCACTGCTCCTTCGGAGTGCCGGTCCCGCGTCATATTGGTCGATGGGGCGGGACCGGCTTGGTGCGGCGAGACGCGCCGCGCGTCATCCGCCTCGCGGGCGGAAGCCTTGGAAGGTCGGACCGGGGTCATGCCGCCGCGCTCGCGGCGGCCTCGCCGTGACGCGCCAACAGCCAGTCAGCGGCCTTGGAGGCGGCGCTGGCGGCGCGGAAGATGGCGCGATTGTCCTCGCGCAGCACCTCCAACCATGACCCGATATAGTCGGCATGGCGCACGGTTGGGACGATTCCGAGCGCCGCGCACAGGAAGGCGCTGCCCATTTCGGCGACCAGCTCCTCGCGCGCATAGTCCTTGCTGCCGAACGCGTTACGAATGTTGCGATTGAGGCGCGAGGGATGGCCGGTGGCGTGGGTCACCTCGTGCAGCGCGGTGCGACAATAATTGATCTGCTCGAAGAAAGCGGGCTGCGGCGGCACCTGCACGAAGTCGGGATCGGGGGCATAGAAAGCCCGGTCCCCGCCGATCCGGAAATCGACGCCGGACGCGGCGATCACCGCTTCGGCGACCGGCACGATCTCGCGTTCGGGGAGCGGTGCGGGATCGGCGGCGAGGCCGGGGCGCAGTCCCTCGCATTGCGCGACATTGAAGACGGTGAACCTTTTCAGGAACGGGACGGCCTTGGCGTCCTCGCCGGTCTGGCGCGCGCGTTCCTTTTCGGTCTCCGGGGTGAAGCGGTCGGCATAGACCACGGTGGTGCCGCGCTCGCCCTTGCGGACATTGCCGCCCGCCTCGAGCGCCTGACGGAAGGTCAGCCACGATTGGGAAGGATGGCCCTGCGCGATGACCGCGCCCCAGAGGATCAGGACATTGATCCCGGAATAGGGCCGCGCGGTAAGTGCGTTGCGCGGGAGGCCGGGACCGGTTCCGCCGAGCCCCCAAGGCTGGACCCAAGGGACTCGCCCTGCCTCCAGCTCGGCGACGATGCGCCCCGTCACCTCGTCATAGAGGCTGGCGCGGTCCATCTCGGGCTTGTTCCGCCGCTGATCGCGGACACTGCGTCTGCGGGTCGGGCGCATGGCTGGCCTCCACGCCGCCCCAAAAAGCCCACGGCCTCCCCCGGACGCGGGGGGTGGGCGGCTTCATGCGACCGGAAAGGCCCGCCAGAGCGGGCGGCGGCACCGTCTGGGCGCAGCGAGAGCGAAGCACCCCGAGCGCAGCGGAGGGGTTGCCGCCGGCCGCGGCGGGCCAAAGCGGGAGCGCCGCCCGCGCCCCGCGGCAAGCGAAGGCCACAGACAACGCCGCCGCGCATTGCACGGCGTCCGCCAGCCGGCGCCGTCAGGCGCCGCTGTGGAGAGTGCCCCGGCAAATGGGAATTTAGTCGAATATGCGCCGAGCCATGCGGAGTCGGCTGGCAGAGGCATCTTAGTTGATGGGGACAGTCTACATCGGGAAGACGGCAATGGCCTTCCGCCGGTTCAACGCTGCTTTGGTCCTGGTCGCTTTGGCCTCCTGTGCAGAGGGCGCGCCCGACCTCGCCGGTGCGATGGCGCCAGCGAACCAATGCTTCAGCCTCTCGGCTGCCCAAGCAGTGGATCTGTCGACGGTGTCGGCGTTGCGCGTGCAAACCAGCGATGGCCTGTTTGAACTCGAATTGTCAGGGGATTGCGCGACGCTGAGCGGACCGCCGATCGCAGTGGTCGAGGCCGGATCGTCCAGCCCTTTCTGCGTCGGACAGAGTGCGGGCCGCGAACTCATCGTCCGTCATCCGGTGACGCAGCAGAGCGGCATTTGCCGCGTGGAGGCGGTACGTCTCTTCAACGGCAATAGCGCCGGCCGACTGTAAACTCACCGGACTACCTGCGCTCACTTCTTCAAGGACAACCGGATGATGCTTCCATCCCATGGAGGGAGGCGCGTCACGCTCATTAGGAGTGAGCCCGAAGCGCGGCTTATCAGCCGAGCGGCAGAAATGAAATTACGAAGGCCCCGATCCAAAGTCGGCAGCTGCACCACCATTGTTATCGCGCCGCGTTCCCGGACGGGCGCCTTCATTGATCTCTCGCGCCAAGTCCGTCGCGTGATAGATTTTCTCAAGTATTTCGACGATCCCGGCTGCAGCGATGCCGATCGTCCGCGACCTGTCTTCATCATAGAAGATATGTGGGATACCGGTTGGCACCCAGCCTCTCAGTAGACCAACCAAGCGCCCGTTCTGATCGACAATCGGGCTGCCTGAGTTTCCGCTTGCCATGTCGATCGATGTCGCAAATGATAAGGGCGTTGCCGGCGACAGGCTGTGTCGCCCCGATTGCCAATTTCCGGGCAATGAACTTTCGCTCTCCGAAGCGGTGTCCAACCAGCGGTTGAACTGGCCCATGGTCGCGATCGGTGCGATGCGATGACTCGCGAGCGTGTATCCGGTCACGGTCCCGTAACCTATGCGCAGCGTGTTAGTCGCATCGGGATAGTCCTCGTCCGGAAGTGCCCGATAGCGCTCCCGCGCGATCTCACCCTCAAGCCTTGTCGCTGACAGCGCGGCTTCCGCTTCGGACGTCATCCGGGATCGCTCGGTATTCAGGCGCCGGGCGAAGACGAACAGGGGATCGTCCGACATATTGATGTTTCGAACGATCGCCTCGTCATCTCCATCGAGAAGTGATCGGTGAAATGCCGCATCGCCAACGCGGCTGCCGGTCACGATTCGGGTCGCGGCCTCGTGTGGGGACTGGCCACCGAGCAGCTCGCGCACGAGAGGATCGCCTTCTCCAGCAACGGCTTGAAAACGCGTCAGCCAAGCCGTCATGACGGCGATCTCAAACGGGCGATTTACCCGATCCAGTTCTCCTCCTCCCCTCCCGGTGAGCCAGTTCGTCCAGCCTGGCGCAGTATAGCGAGCCGGTCGAAGCTGGGGGGGCTGGGCAAGTGTTGAAGCGACCTCTCGGAAGATTCTCACATAGAATGACATAGCCAAAGAGCGGGTCAGCGGATTGCCGGGTTCAGGACTGCTCGATACACTAGGATAGTTGAGCAGAAAGGCGCGCGCAGCCTCTGCTCTTTGCCGATCCAGCGCTTCCTGCAGCGCACGCAGCCGCACAAGGTTTTCGGGCCGGCCGAGCGCGCGGGATCTGGCTTCAAAAGCGTCTTCCCATCGCCGCCGGCGCGCTTGCCAGGCTGGATCGCTCAGAACGTCCAGCTGAGCGCGCAGATCCGCAAGCATCGCGTCCGTGCCCCGCAACGCCCCGCCAAGGCTGACGTCACCGTCTGCGATCGCGAGCCTCAGGGTCTGTGCGAACTGGTCTTGTGCGGCTATCGCATTCGGCAATTCGACTTCGCGGCGATAGTTTGATTGCGAGACCGGCTCGGCCCGCGCGCTGCTTCCCGGAAACCCGCTGGCGAAAACGAAGGTCCCCGGACGAATAGGTTGCTGCGAAACCTGAAGATGATCGGGCGTTCGCGCTGGGACGCCGTTTTCGTATGCCCTGAGCAGGCAGATGTCGAAATCGTAGGCATCGAGCATATTGTTCGTGGGCGCCGACGAAGCTGAGTGGAATTGGGCCATCCCCCCCGCTGGACAAAACACCAGACGTACGTCGGTAAAGGTCCGGTATCGATGCAGCTCAAAACGGGCGCCGTGCGCCAGACTGACGACCTGACAACGTGAAGCCGTGCGGGTGCAGTCCTGTTCTATTGCGCTTATACGACGAGCGAGATCGGACGCGGCTTCGGCGGAACCAAGGTTGCCCGCTACCTGGCGCGTTACATCGCTAATGGACAGGACCGCTTCCAGCCTCGTCCCCGGCAGCGGCATTTCCTCGTCCAGGCCGGTAGCAAGAAACCCGTTTTGAGTTCTGTCGCCCACGCCGCCATAGTTGCCCGCAATATGCTGGTTCGTGAGAAAAAGCCCATCCGCGCTTATGAACGAGCCCGAACCGCCGTTGGTGAGCCGAGCCGATGCCCGCATGACGCGATTGAGCAACGGTCCGGTGATTTGCACACGGTAACGCTGGTTGATGCGGGATGACGGGATCGAAATATAGGGCCAGAAGCCCTCGGCTCCCACTCCTGGCGAGGGCAAGGACAGCGCCACAAGGGCAACAGCCAGACAAAGGGCAGAACGCTTCCGATTTGACATAAGCTTGCCTCCACGGACCTAGCGGGGAGGATGGGCGCGGGATGCACCCGTCCGCGCAGATGGGTCGCGAAGCTGTCGATCGAAATAGGAATATTTCAGGGCTTCATACAAAACGCATTCGGACGTGGTCCCGCAATGGCCGTGGTCGACCCCGGGTGTCGATGTTTCCCAATAATAGAAGGGCATCCCGAGCTCGCTGAGCCGGCGCGCAAACAAGCGCGCGGCGACGGGGGGGACGTCGGAGTCGCTGTTCGATGTCGCAATGAATGGCGGCGCGGAACCCGGCATCGCTCTGAGCGCCTGTAGCGGGGAGATATTCCGCAGATAGTCGACGAGCTCCGGATCCGACCGATCGCCAAATCGAAAATCCTGCGCGGAGACCCCCGGATAATCCGGGCTTGTTGTCGTTCTGTAGATGTCGAGGACCGGATTCTCGATCGCGAACGCATGAAACAAATTGTTATAGCGGGTGTACATCACTCCTGCGAGAAGGCCGCCCATCGAGAAACCCGTCATCCCAAGCCGGCGCGGCCGGGTAATGCGCCGGCGAATCAAATCCTGCGCGACGGCGACGAAATCTTCATAGCCACGGCTTCTGTCGCGGCCCGTGAGGCCGGCTCCGCGCACACGCGGCACATGCACAAACACGCCGCCACGCGCGATCCACAGCCTCGCCTGGATCGCTTGGTACAGTGGCGATTCCTCGGGAGCGTTGGGATATCCCGTCATAATTGTCGGCGCATCGCCGTCGAACGCCAGATCGCGTCGATGAACGACCAAGTACGGAACCTGTACCCCATCTGCCGAGGTCGCATTGTAACGCTCTGTAATATAAGGTGATGCGTCGAACGCCGCACGGGGCGACCGGACGCGCTCAACAGCGCCTGAACTCACATCCAGCGCATAGATCGTCTCCGGCACAAGCAGATTCTGATACGTGAAATATATGCGAGTGGAGGAAACGGGCTGGGAGCGAAACAGCCGGATGGTTCCGTTTTCAGGCGCATTGATCGCGTCCGACGCGACCCCCTGCGATGTTGGGCGGACGCGACGCAACCCGTAAACACCGCGGTCCGAATATGTGATGACAAGGCCTGCCTCAGTGAGAGCGTGACCAAAGGCAAGCTGGCCCGTACCGGGTTCCCAAATCTCCCGAACTGTACCCGGTTCGCCCCTCAGGAGAGACGTGACAGAGGTCACATAATATTTGTTCTGCCGGTCCATGAAGTAGAGGTCGTCGCCAGCAATGCCAACAGCCAGTTTCAGATTGCCGGCGATGGCGGACGGCACCCTGATGATCTGCCCGTCGTGGGTGAGAATGGAATAAATCTGGCCCAGCTCGTCCGGATCGAGCGACGCGCTCAGTTGATCGGTTATGAGGAAGAATGCCGCCTCGCCGGACACGTCCCGCACCGGCTCGAGTCCGACGTATCCGGTGGTTTGAGCGGATGGGCGGGCATACACTATCGGTGCTTCGCTCAGATCAGTGCCGCGGCGCCACTCGCGGATCGCCAGGCCCTGCCTGTCTACAGTTCCGGCTAGATCTGAAAGCGGCTTGACGAAAAGAGTGTCGGAATCCTTCCACTGGAGGCGCGAAAGGGCACCCTCGAGGGAGAAACCGCCTTGGACGAAGCGGCCCGAGGCCAGATCGAGCTCCCGCACCGTTCTACGGGTGTAATCCGTATAGGTCTCGACCAGGCACGTCCTGCCGTCGGGCCGGCACCTTATGCCGCCGAAGCGAGGCTGTCGTCCTTCCGCCCGGCCCAGAGCATCGAAGTCCAGCAGGACCGTCCATTGCGGATGAGCCGAGCGATAGGAGTCCGCGCTCGTGACGCGGAGGACACCACCGATTGCTCCCGGCGCGCGAAAAACGCTCAAGACCTTTTGCCCCACGAATACATCGTTGGAAAAGGGGGACGCGCTGTCTGTACTCTCCGCGCTCTCTGAGCTGCGATCCTCCATCAAGACCTGCCGGGCCAGGGACTGCAGTTCCGCAAAGGTAGCGCTACGTCTCAACTGCTCCTGGGTTTGACGGCCCCATTCGACGGCCAAGGGGGGTGTCGGCGCATTTAAGGGAACGATAAAAGCGCTTTCGCTTGGAACGGGGCCGCCGGCAGGACTATTGAGCGCCAAAGCAATGGCGAGAATGGCGGGATTCATAGGGACTTCCTGTCTTAACGAAACTGGGCGCGCAGTGACAAAGTGAACCGGCGCAATCTTGGATCGCCGAACGTGCTGTAAAACTGCACGACGTCTATCGGCGGCGACTTGTCGAATAGGTTTTGAACGCCAAATCGCACTTCAAGGGGGGCGAGCGCGCTTGCGCTAAACCTTTGCGAGTCCGCGAATCGGAATCCGATGGAGAGATCGTTGTAGATTTGGCTCGGTATCCGGCGGGCACCTTGGTTGGCGACGGCGGACGTGATCGCGCTTTGCGCACTGCCGGGTGCGTAGATAAGATAGGAATTGTAGAATTGCGCGCTCCACGCAACCGACCAAGGCCCGGAGTTCCAGGTCACCCCGCCATTGCCGCGCCACCGCAAGGGTCCGCCATTAAAGTCCACGGACTCGATCACTGGCGCGATCGGCGACGCTTGGCGACGCAGGCTGTTCTGCCAGGTCGCCACCGCGAAGATATGAAAATTGCCGAACCGGCGTGTCGGCAGATCATAATCCACTTGGAAATCCACCGCCTCGACTTCAGTGTAACTGGCGTTAATCAGCGAGGCATTGATCGCTGTGATCCTGCCACCGGTATAGCCCAACGCCGTATCCGCCGCCGTTAGCGGGTCGCGGACGACACGTCCGGCCGGCAAGGAATCTTCGATATTCAAGATCACTTGGGGAAGGAGCTGCGTGATTTCGCCCGTCTTTCGAATATGCGTGTAATCCACAGAGAATCTGAAGCCCGGCAACATTGGTGGCGTGACAATCGCCCCGACAGACCAGCTGTTTGAATGCTCAGGCTCGAGGCTGGTCGACCCTCCCGTAATCAAAGTCAAAGGTCCCACAAGCCCCGGCGTGTTGCCCCGCTTCGGATCGCTTAGCTGCTGCATCGAATTCGGAACGGTCGTTTGCACCAGTTGTGAGATCAAGGGCGGCAAAAAACCCGTGCTGTAGCTGCCGCGAAGAACCAGACCCTCAAAGGGCGAATATGCCAGTCCGGCGAGGTAGCTCACTGCCGAGCTCTCGGTGTTCACGCGCGCCACACTAGGCAAGGTCGCATCGCGGGATGCCACAGTCAGGAAGGCTGGATTGGGTGAATTGATATTGTAGTCGTCGTAGCGAACCGACGCTCTCAGCTCCAAGGACCGCACGAAGCTTATGTGGTTCTCGGGGCCAAAAACGGGAAAGACGCCCTCCAGATAAGCTGAGTCGGTTCCTTGGTGATATTCAGGGAACGCGCGGGTCGTAATGACCCCGGCCGTCGAGCGATTTTCCTGATAGGCCGTATCCGTATTTTCGCGGCGGCGTTCGAGCAACGCGGTCGCAGTGATCGGACCGCCCGGCAGGCGGAACAACGGCCCAGAAATCCGCACCGAGGATATCCGCTGGTGATTCACGAACGGTCCGGCGACTGTGTCCGGCGTCAGCAGCAGAAATGGCCGCAGCGCCTGCGGATTTCGGGTGAAGTCCTGGAGGATATCGATCGTTCCGTTCGCGATTGCCGCCGTCAGCGCGGGCTGATTGACGACGCTCCCAGTCAGCGACCTGAAGAATTCGGCCCTGTTTTCTTGATGCTCTCCCGACACCACCCAGCCATGCCCGAGGCGCCAGATCAGCCCGGCTCCAAAGCTGAGCGAGTCAGAATTGGCGATGATCGGAGGGGCAATATCGACTTCGGGGATCAGGACCGCCACGTTCGTATTGAACGGGTTGTTTGGCGCGTTCGCTGGAAGTGGAAAGGCGGTCCCGAAACCTCCGCTTCTCGATTTTCCGTGATTCTGGAAGAGCGAGAAGCTCGCATAGGCTTCCAGGTTCGACGTAATGTCTTGCCGCAGATTTGCCGTTACGGAGTCTATGGTCGGTCCATTGAGCAATCCCTGTCGCGCGCCCTGGCCGCCGCCCGACAGACCGAGATTGTATCGGCCAGCATTGGCCAACAAGGCGACACCGCCATCAGCCACGCCCGCATAGCCGGATGGCACGAAAGTGATAGATGCATTCAAAGGCGTCCCGTTGTCCAGGACCAGCGGCTGACCATTGCAAAAGGCAAAAGTGCCAGAGATTGTCGCCGCGCAGAGGTTAGGCGTGGTGCCGGTCAATGGAGACGATGCCGTCGTGATCGCCGACGGATTGTTGGCGAAGAGCCGTTCCCTGGCTCTGCGCGTGAAATCACGTTGCCCGGCAAAGAGCGGATCCGCCTCGGAATGACTCGCAGCCACGGTGATCCTGGTTCGCCCGCCAAACAGGCTCAATCCGCCCGCAATGTCGACCCGGCGATTGGCGGCGCCGCCGGCAAAAGTGTCGCCATAGGTAAGACCGACCTCGATGCCTGAATAATCCCTGCGCAGGATGACATTCACAGCACCGCCAGTCGCGCCGCCTCCATAAATTGCTGAAGCTGTCGCCGGCAGGACCTCGATGCGCTCCACCGCGGACAGCGGAATACCGTTAAGGTCGCTCTGGTTGAGTTGCCCCCCATTGAATACACTTGGGGTTCGCCGGCCGTCGATCAGAATGAGAGTCTGGTTGGACCCCAATCCCCTGAGGTTGATCGAACTGACATTGCCCAGCGCCGCAGTCTGGCCATTTGAGCCTTGCGCTGCGTTCATTGGCAGGCGCGTTCGGAGGAAATCCTCCAGATTGGTCGATTGGGACGAGCGGATCTGGTCACGCCCCAAGACCACATAAGGCTGAACATCATCCTCGGTGCGGCGAATATCCACATTCTGCGATCGGCTTCCGACAACGAGAATCTCGGGGGTTCCATCCGCGCCGAGCACCTGATCAACGGCCGCGGCGCTCCCGGCCTCGGCTTCCCCCGGGCCGCGCCCCACGACAAACGTCGCCGCGTTGGGCGCGCTAACCGAAAGACCCGAGCCACTGACGAGGCGGCGGAGTGCATCGCCCGGTTCCAGCAAGCCGCGCACGGCATTCGAACGCCGTCCCACGACTTGGCCGCGATCGAAGAGGATATCACGCCCGCTCTGCCGACCGAACGCCTCAAGCGCGCCGGCCATGTCCCGGGCGGGGATGTTGAAATTGCGACGGTTCGCGTCCTGCGCGAACGCCGCTGTGGCGAACGGGGTGACCAGACCCATCGCCGAAACCCCAGCCAGCGCCAGCGCCAGCGTCCTCAACTTCGCTCCCCGCATGCTCGATCTCCCCCGAGGCATTATTGCCTTCATGTGAGAAGATGCCGGGTTTGCGGGGTTCATCATTTCGTCACGCAATTTTCTTTCAGGTGCCGCTCAACCGCCGGATTCGCGCCACTCTAGGACCGTCGTGCCGCCCTCCCGACGGGCATCGACGGGAAAGAAGGTGGTGATCGCGGCGACGAAATTCTCGGTGCTGCCGGCGGCGAAGGCGCCCGAGACACGCAGGTTGGCGACGCGGGGATCAGTGACGATCAGCCGGTTGGTCGAATAGCGATTCACCTCGCCGACGGCGTCGGCCATGCGATCGTCCCGGAAGATGATCTGGCCGCGGGTCCAGCTCGTGTCGCGCTCGAGATCGGCTGCGGCGACGAGCACCCTACCGCTCGCCGTGGACGCTAGGCGCTCGCCCGGATCAAGAGTCGCGACAGCAGCGGCTGGCGGCGGCCGATCCTGGCCATCGCGCTGGAGGGGCTCGACCCGCACGTGGCCCTCAATGAGGGTCACTCTGACGGTGCCACCATCGCCGATTCTGACATCGAACGCGGTCCCAGTGGCAATGATGCGCCGATCCCCCGCCACGACGGTGAAAGGCCGGCTCGGATCGTGCGCGACGCGAAACAACGCTTGGCCGGAGAGCAACCGGATGTCGCGCCGCCCGGGCGAATAAGCGACCTCCGCCACCGAACCAGTATTAAGCTCGATCCTCGAATTGTCGGCTAGGCGGATGGTACGCCGCTCGCCGATGCCGGTGGTGTAGCGTTCGACGCTGCTGGCGCTCTGGACCGCCGGTACGCCGGGACCGGACGGACTAAAGGGCGTCAGAAAAACGAATCCGGCCACCAGGCTGGCGGCGATGGCGCCGCCCACCCCCCAACGCCAGACCATGCGGGACCGCGGCTGACGCGCGGCCAGCGCGCTTTCGCGCAGGGCGCGGATTTCGGGCAAGGCCGCATAGGCCCCGACTGCCTCCAGCGGGCCTTCGGTCGCTTCCCAAGCCATACCGTTGGCGGGATCGGCCAGCCAATCGGCAAAGGCCTCCTCCTCGCGCGCGGTGGCGAAGCCGAGCCGGCGTCGGGCGGACCACCAGGCGGCAGCCGCATAAGGATCGGCGGGCGGCAGGTTGAGGCGCGGACGGATCATCCCAGGCGTCCTCTCAAATATGCGATGGCTTTGATCATTTCTTTTTCGACGAGGCTTTGCGAGATGCCGAGCCGGATCGCAATCTCGCGTCCGCTGAGCTCCTCGAAGCGGTTGAGGACAAAGATGGTGCGGGCGCGCTCGGGCAATTCCTGCAGCCCGGTCACAAACAATTCCCAGGCCTCGGCGCCCAGCATTACCCGCTCGGGCGAGATCTCCTCGACCAAGCGGTCGCTGGTCGCGGAGCCATCGGCGGCGATATTGGGTCGGCGCCCGGCCGTCCGATAGCGTTGGCGCAGAAGATTGGCGGCGCTGCGGAAGATATAGCGCTCGATGCTCTCGACGCCTTCCAGTTCACCGCGGCGAACCAGGGAGAGGAAGACCTCCTGGGTCATGTCCTCGACCTCGGTCCGATCGGCGATGCGGCGAGAGAAATAAGCCTTGATCGCCGGGCCGTAACGCGCCGCGACCGCCGCAAGGGCATCCTCATCGCGGGCGGCCGGCCGCGTCACCACCAAAGTTCCGCATCGACGGTCATGCCGACATAGATGCCAATATGCGCGCGCACCGTACAATTATTTGCGGCGACTTCGCGAGGATTGGCGCGCATTGCCTTTGCCTCGCAAGCGGGATGCCGTTCAAGGTCCTCAGCCAAGAGTGGCGAGATCGGCGTAAGCGGCACGTCGCGCCGCGCACAAGGTACGAGCGCGCCTGCATCGTATACTCCGTGGTGAGAACAGGGTGGGAATGCCGATTTGACGGCGCATGACCTCCCGCGCCGCCCTTGCCCGCAATCTGCGCAGCCTGCGCACGTCGAAGGATATGTCGCAGGAGGAACTCGCCCATCGGGCCGGCATCGACCGAACCTATGTCAGCGCGCTCGAACGGCAGATCTATTCGGCCTCGGTCGACGTCCTCGACTCTCTCGCCAAGGTGTTCGCGGTCCGTCCGGCCGACCTCATTGACGAGGACTTCTCGATCGACCGCGCCTGAAGCACGGCAGACCGCGCGACGCCCAAAAAACCGGCGTGAGTTCGCCCGATCCAATGATGAACTCAAGAATTCCGACATCTTTTCTTCATGATGGTGTCATCCTAGCGCTCCGGAGCCGCGTTGCTGATCGGCCGCCGATCCTGGTCCCAACCCCATTTTTCCTCGCAACACCCTCACTACGACACTGTTGAGTATACTCCAAAATCCCACGGCGGCGAAACTAGCAACGCCACGAGACCCGCCGCATGACGGCCGGCCTGATCCGTCTCGCCGAAGAGTTTGCGGACAAGGCCCTGGCTGTCGCCGACATGCCGGCGCTGACCGCGCATCTTGACGACGTCAGCCGCGAGCTCGGCTTTCGCTATTTCGCCCTGGTCCACCATGTCTCCTTCCGGAGAAAGGCGCCGCGGTTGATCGAGTCCAGCAATTATCCGCCGGTCTGGAGCGAGATGTTCGTGAGGAGACGCTATTTCGTCGACGACCCGGTGCTGCGCGCAAGCCAGCGGACGGTGATCGCTTTCGCCTGGTCGGATGTCGGACGGCTGCTGGCGCTCAATCGGCGGCATCGCGCGATCCTCAGCGCAAGCCGCCGCGAGGGCATGGGCGAAGGCATCACCATTCCGGCGCATGTCCCTGGCGAGCCGAACGGCTCCAGCTCCTTTGCCACGAAGGCCGGCCGCCCGTTACCTCGCCGGGCCCGGCTTCTCGCCGCCCAGCTTATCGGCCTCCATGCGTTCGAGCGCGCCCGTCAGCTCAAAGGCTATCCCGCGTTCAGCGATCAGGTGCCGCATCTGTCCCCGCGCGAGGAAGAGTGCCTCAGGTTGCTGGTCGGCGGCGCCAGCGACAAATTGATCGCGCGTCAATTGAAGCTCAGTCCCGAGACGGCGCGGCGCTACATCAAGACCGCGCGCGCTGCTTACGGGGCTGCCACCCGCACCGAGCTGGTCGTCCGCGCGCTGCACGATGGCCTGGTCGGCTTCGACGAAGCCATACCTCGAGATTAGCGCCGCGCGCCGTTTCTAGCCGCCCGCTTTCCCTGCCTCAGCGGTCGCAGTCTCATAAGCTGTCGGGCTCTCATCCTTGAGATGAAGCAGCAGCCCGCGCGCACCCATCTGGACCCAGATGCCAAGGCCGATGGCGCAGGCGATCAGCGTCATATTGGGCTGCTGCGGCTGCTTCGCGATCTCCGCGATCGCGAGCACCGAGACGGCGGCGGCGGCGACGGTGTTCAGCATCGTCGCCATGAGCTTGATCTGCTCGTTCAGCCGCTTTGCCTCCAGGGCGTTCTCCGGGACGAACCCGTCCAGCAACCGCTGGATGCCGCTCATCAACCGCCAGCCCACCACCGACAAGATTCCTGTCCAGATGAAGGAGGCGTTCCGGCCCAGCAGATGCTGGTGCGGCGCGAGGATGGCGGTCGCGAGCAGCGCGAAGCCGCAGGCTAGCGCGATGTTGATTCGCAGCTGCAGAAGCCCGAGGCGTGAGGTCGCATAAGCGGGCAGAGCCATGACCGGCGCCTAAAGATAAGAGCGAAATGGAACGACGTTGTCGTCGGCGGCCCTCGCCACCGGCAGTTCGAGGCCGGAGACATGGGAGAACATGTCCGGCTCCAGCCCGACCTCGCTGGCGATACGCTCGACCGCGCCCGGAAATTCAATTTCAAGCGTGCGCATGGCGGCCGGAAGTAGCTCCGGCTGCTCGGCCGGAATGTCGTCGTCGTGACGCTCGAACCTTTTCTGGCCGGTCTTGCTGAGATGGATATAGCCGGTCCGATACTGGTCCGCCGAAATGGCCTTGAGGTCGTAGGCGCGTCTCAAGATCGCCGCCGCGGACACCTTCCAGCGCAGCTTCAGCGCATAGATGGCGGCCCAATCGAGGAAGCGCCCGCGCGGAAACTCATGGATGAACGAGGCGCGCGGAAGAAGGAAGGCGCTGGCGAAGCGATTGGCCTGCTCCTCCGTCGGCTTGTCGCCGGTCTGGATACCGCGGTGCATGATCAGATGGCCGGTCTCATGGGCGAGGTCGAAGCGCAGCCGGCAGGCCGCGGGTTTCGCCTCGCTGCGGATGATCATGGGCCGGCGGCAGTCGATCGAGAGCGCATCGACGCGCTCCGAGACGCCGCCGAAAAAGCTGACGACGGCGCCGGCATTTTCGACGACCCGCATCATGTTGGAGACCGGGCCGGTGCCCAGGCCCCAATGGTGACGCGCCGCCTCGGCGGCCTCTTCGATCTCGCCGGCGCTCGCGGCCGGGATATCGGGGAAGGTCACCGGCGGCAGGTCGAGCTCTCGGTCGAGGCGGCTGACGAAGCCGTCAAGAAGGGTTCCGCGCGCCAGCACCTGGCTGACGACGGAAATCGGAGTCGTCCGCTGCTTGCGGAAATGGCATTGCTCGGGCCTGATGTCCGTGTCGCCGGGCAGTCCGAAGAAGCGGCGCGCGACGCCGAGTGCCGCCGCCAGCGCCTCGGCCATCTCCTCTGTGGGCGCCTTGAGTCCCTGTTCGAGCTGGTTGAGATATTGCCGGGTCGCGCTGACCCGCGCGCCAAGCTGATCCAGGGTCAGGCCGAGCGCCATCCGCGCAAGCCGCAGGCGCTCGCCGTAAAAGGCAAAATCGGCCATGGCAAATCCTCGCCGTAGCGCGTTCAGTCAGCCGTCTTGCTCGCGCGGCCGCGCACCGCGACCGCGGGCGCGTCCAGCTCGACGGTCTCGGTCGCCGGGCGCCCGACCGTGCCGGCGCCGGAGGCAATGTCGATCGGCACATCCCAGTTGAGGACCGCGGTCTCGCCGCGCAGCCCGACGAAGCTGATCGCGAGCACGCTGCCGTCGATGTCGGTCTCGACCGCGAAGCGATAGACGAGGTCGCGCCCCTCGTCCCGCTCGCCGAAGGAGAAGCCGAGCTGGCGCAGCTCGTTGAGGCTCTGGCGCAAGGTACGATCGGTGGGCTCTTCGGCCTCGCCGCGGTAGATGCGGACCGGCACCTCGCCGATGGTGAAGGTAAGCTGCAGAGTCCGGTCGATGACGCCGAGCCAGGGATGGTCGCCCCCGTCGACCGCGCGCAGGATCCGGGCCCGGCCGAACTGGAAGGCCCGGCAGCCGAGCGTCCAGCCATTGTCGCCGGCGTCCTCGTCGAACAATTCGACCGCCATCTGCCGGCCGTCGGCGATCAGCCGGGCGACTTCGACGAGGCGGGCCTCGGTCAGGTCCGCATGATAATCCCAAGGATAGAGCTTCGTTTCCATCACGGCCCCCGGTTGGTTTGCGGCGGCACTATGGGCTTTTTCTGGAATCTGTCAACCGCCCTCGTCGATGTAAACCGCGGAACGGATTGTCCACCCGTCAATACCCCCATCTGGGTAAATAGCGCCCCGGCGCCGTCCTGTGCACCCTCCCGCGAAAGCACGAACGGGAGGAAGCCGATGATCACCGTCCACCAGGGCAATTGTCCGACGCAATGCCGCGCGGCGCTGCGGCCGATGTTCGCGGACAGGAAGCGCCTGTTCGTCGATCTCCTGGGCTGGCAGGTGCCGGTGGTCGCCGGTGACTATGAGATCGACCGGTTCGACGACAGCGCCTGCGTCTATCTGATCGACAGTGGCCCGGACGATCCGCATCTCGGCTCGCTCCGGCTGCTGCCGACGACGAGGCCGCACATTCTCGACACCTTGTTTCCGGGGCTGTGCGACAGCGTCGTGCCGCGCGGCCCGGGCATTCGCGAGATCACCCGGCTCTGCCTGCCGACACGGCTGGGCGCGGCGCGGCGGCTCGAGGTCCGCAATCGGCTGATCTCCGCGATGATCGATCACGCGCTTTGCGAAGGAATCGAGGCGCTGACCGGCGTCGTCGAGCTGAACTTCCTCGACCAGATTCTCGACATGGGCTGGCGGTGCGCGCCGCTCGGGGCGCCGATGCGTAGCGACGGGCGGCTGCTGGCGGCGTTCCGCATCGATCTCGATGTCGACACGCCCGTGGCACTGGAGACGACCGGCATCTACCGCCCCGGCGCGCTCGACGCGCCCCAGGCCGCCGCCGCCTAGGAGAGCGAAGATGCCCCTCCCCGCCCCGCACTGGATCGCCCGGCTCGCCAGCGACGGCTATTGTGTCATTCCCGATGCGCTGCCGGGGGACAGCATCGCCGCGCTCCATTCCGATCTCGACCCGCATTTCGCGGCGCAGCCTTGTTCGGTCGGTCCGTTTTACGGCGAGCGTACTAAACGATTCGGCGCGCTGCTCAATCGCAGCCGTCATGCCGGAGCGCTGGTCCGCCACAAGCTCGTTCTCGAGCTCGCAGAGGCGGTGCTCGGCCCCTGGTGCGATCGGATCGCGCTCAACCTCACCCAGGGGATCGAGATCGGCGCCGGCGCACCGGCACAATATCCGCATCGCGATCAGGACATGTGGGGCGGTCCCAAGGGCGACATGGAATATCTCGTCAACGTGATGTGGCCGCTCGTTCCGTTCACCGCGGAGAATGGCGCGACCTTGATCTGGCCGCAAAGCCATCTCGTGCCGGGCGACGCGCTTCTACCGGCATGCCAGGCGATCGCAGCCGAGGCGGCGCCCGGCGACGCCATCCTGTTTTTGGGCAGCACGCTCCATGGCGGCGGTCCCAACGTCACACAGCTGCCGCGGCGGGGCATCATCATCAGCTATTGCCTTGGCTGGCTGAAGCCGTTCGAGCTGCAATGGCTGGTCTATCCGCCAGCGGTGGCCAAAGCCTTCGATCCGGAACTCGCCGCGCTCGTCGGCTACGCCCAACACCGGCCGAACCTCGGCAACGTGGAGGGGCAATGTCCCTCACGCCTGCTTGGCGACGCGCTTGCCCTGCCGTCACCGGCCCGGGATGCGCTCCAACCTAATCAGGCAGAAGCCTTGGACGAGTGGGCCCGCGCGCAAGCCGATCGGCAACAATGAGGTCTCGGATCCCCGGCCCCCTGTTCGGTTGGAACGCGAAAGCCGTTTCCGATCTTCGGCCTGAACGCCGTCCACACTGCGACAGAAATGTCATGCTGCCTCGAGGGCGATCAGCGACGGTGCCAAGCTTGGTTGCTACGCCATCACGACCGGCTTCAGCCGCGCCGCAATCTCGTAGGGGCGCTGCCATTGCTCGAGCATCCGAGCGATCACCACGCCGCCTTGTTGCGTCTGATCTTCCATGACGTTTTCCGCGATGACGTTCAGGCGTTCGAGCAACCCTTCGCGCAAGGTTTCCGGAAAGACATGGAAGATTGCGAGCGCGCGGCGGCAGGGGCCGGTGCCGACCATGACGCTTTGATGCGAGGGATCGCGCCAGTTTTCGAAGACCGATTGCGCCAGGGCCTCGATTTCCGATTCCAATTCAGCGTCGCTGCCAGGCGGAATGGCGTCCAGCATTGTCAGGCCCATGATCGCCCAGGTCGGCGCGCGCCGCGTCTGAAAGCTGCGCAGAACTGAGCGCAGATAGGGTCCGATCCGCGGCTGCGGCTTGGCGATTGTTACCCCTTGGTCCCGACTCAGATAATAGCGATCGAGCGCTGCGGCCATGCCGGCAATCATGCCCTTGTGTGTGCCGTTGTGGAGTTCCGGAAGGTCCAATCCGCTTTCCAGATACAGGCCCAGATAGTCGTGCTCGTAGCCGAAGATAGGCGTCGCCCCTTGGATCCGTTCGCGGGCGGTTAAATAGTGGAGGAAGAACAACGGGCCGTCGAGAATATCGACGCAGGTGCCGAGCTCGGCGAGGTTCATGGTCGGCGGCAACGCAAGGTCGCCGGGAAGCCAGCCGGCGCGCTTCAGCTCCGCCTCCGCCGAAGCCAGAGACGAAAAGTCGTCGAGAGTCACTGAAAGCCGAATGATCCGCTCGACCTTCGTCGCGTCCACGCCGAGCTGTCGGGCGATCCCGCTGGCGGCAGGATCGCCTTGGCCTGCCAGGACCAGAATGTCTCTCAGCCGCGCCGACTGCTCGGCCGGTTCGATCAGAAGATCCTTGATGTGGGTGCGCATGGCCTTCGAACCGCCGCGCAATGCGACGTCCGAGATGACTCCCGACTTCGCCTCCACGATTAGGACCACACGATCGACGACCACGATGAGGTCAGTTTCGTAGCCGCGGCCCTGCCAGGTCCATTTGACGTTGGGCTGCAGGACCGCGTCGGGGAGTGCGACCGCGATCGCGTTCGCGACGGATTCCTCCAGAAATTTCGCCCGTCGCCTTTCAAGCGCCTTTTTCAGTCCGGCCGCTTCGCACAATCGCCGAAAAATTGGCCAGATGAAGCTGACGATCGACTGCGGCGCGAAGAAGATGAACTCGTCGCCGGTGCGAAGACAGGGTTTCTGCCAGGCTGGATTGGCAAGGAAGAGACGCTCGGGATCGCTGCCGACGAGCGAACCCGGGTACATTGCCACAGCCTCGAAGATCCGGCGAACACGGCGCTCCGGCATGCCCAATCGCCCAGCCACGATGTCAGGTTGGATCAGCATCTCCATGATGAGCCAGCGGTCGGCATGGGCACGGAGCCAGAGCCGCAGCTCGCGCAGGGTCATCCGTTTGGGCAGGCCGGCCAAGAATTCATCGGGATCGCCGGCGACGCCCTCGTACCGGGCGAAAAAGTCATGGACGAGGGCTTTGCGCGTCCGGTGCCGGAAAATCTCGTGGAGGAGCGCGGTACGGCGATTGAGCCGTTCGCCATAGACCTCCACCACTTCATTCACGACGGTGAGGAACTCGCTCGCCGAGAAGCCGTGGAACGCTTCGAATGGGGAGTCGAGCGAGGCATGTGCGGCCGCCGCTATCCGAAGCATGTCGGAATAATAGCCCCAGTTCCGGACCATTTGGGTATAGTCGCGGATCTGCTCCTGAAGCCCGACGGCGAAACCTTGCTCCTCGTTTTGAACCTCGCGCAGCTCCAGGAGCCGGCGGCGATGAAAGGCTTTCGCCAAGGCTCTCACGGCATCGATCGCCGCCTGGATCTCTGTGGGACCGGCAGGCTCCATCCCCCATTCCGATCGGGGGAGCGTGCAAAGCAGCGCCTGGAGCAATTCGAGATGGTGCTGCTCGACCTCCGGGAGCAGACTCTTGGCCGACACCCCTTCCGGGCCGATGCGTCGGCAAGTGGCATAGTAGGCAATCGCGGCCAGGATATGCGGGGGATAGACGCTCCTGAAGAGCTGCAGGATCTCGGAGAGAAGCTCGGGAAACCGGGCTGCCTCCTGCGCGCCCTCCTCAAGCAAGCTGATGTGATGGGCTTCGCGGTCGATCTTGGAAAAGGGGAGTTCGACGATGTGCAGCCCAAGCTCGCCGTCGACCTCGCCGCGTAGCCGCTTTTCGTCTTTTTCAGGTTTCTTAGCCACTTTCGCCTGCCCGTGAACAGAGATAGAACATCTGTCCCGTCATGCAAGTCGTCGCCAGGCCTTTCTCGCATTCGCGACGACAACAGGCGGTCGATGCCACGGGGACGATCACAATGGCGACGTCGGCAAAGGTGATGGAAAGGAAGGACGGTCCGGGCGAAACCCCCGCCGCGACAGTCCCCCGCATTCTCTTTCTCGACCAGAATGCTTGGATCGCGCTGGCGCAGGGCGCGTGGGACCGAAAAGCCTATCCGCGGCAGCACGCCGCGCTGACCGTCCTCGCCGGGGCGCTGAAGGCCGGGCGCGTCATCGTGCCGCTGGGCTTCGCCAACATCTACGAGACGCACAAGATCAACGATCCCCGGCGGCGGGAGCATCTTGCACGGGTGCAGGCGACGATCAGTGGCGGTGCCGTCTTTCGGGGCCGGCGGCATATCTTCGAACGCCTGTTGGTCCGGCACCTGACCAGCCGGCTGGGGAGCGAGCCGGCCGAGCTGCCACCGGATTGGTTTCTGTCCCCGCTCTTTTTCGAAGCCGCCAGCGACTACAGTCCAGCTACCTTTGGGTTCGAGATTTCCGATCGCGTGCTCGACGTCATCCGGCGCAATCCGCAAGCGGCGCTCTTCGACTATCTGGTGGCGACCGACGACGCGATCCGGGTCGAGGGGGTGCGCCGCTACTCCGCCGGCTCGGCCGGCCTCATCAAGGATATCGAGGCACGGCGTCAGCTCGCGGTCGGCGAGAGCTTCGCCTTGCGCCGCCGGATCTACAGCGCCCGGCTGCTGATCGACGAGCTCGATTTCATCCTGGGCATCGCCCGGCAGATCAATCCGGCCTGGTCGACCGTTAGCGACATGGGGCCGTCCCTGACGAAGAGCCTGGTGAACGACATTCCGATCATGAACGTCGAGCGCGAATTGGTGGTCCGGCTGGAAGACCAGAAGAGGCCGATCAACGAGAACGACCTGCGCGACATGCTCTCCTTCACGGTCGCGCTCCCGCTCGCCAATATCCTGGTCGCCGAGAAAGCGTTCGTGGGCCTGGCGCGGCAGGCCGGGCTCGGTGATAAGTATCAGACCATGCTGCTGACGGACGTGTCCGAACTCGATTCAAGCCATTTCGAATAGCCTGATTGGTTATCATATGGCGACGAATTAGTTCGTTCTGGCTGGTCTAGCTGGCCGCGTAGCGATTGACCCGCGCCAGCGACAGCAGGCCTTGAGGGTCGATCAGCAGGATCTTCCCGACCCCCGCCTCTGCCGCTCGCGCCTTTGCCTTGTGCAGCAGCTCGAGCGCCGGGAGCTCAAAGCCGCTGAGCTTGCGCGGAGCCACTTGGGCGTCCGTCGCAGGCCCGATCAGATCCATCGCCAGTTCGGCGTCGATCGTCCCGTTTTTCGGCTGGTCCACATAGGCGATGAAGAAGGGCTCGCCGTGCGCGATCAACCGCTCGTCCAGAATGACCTCAACCATGATGCATCCCCGCTCTCCGGAACATAATTAGAACAAGCGAGCTCCGCGCGCAATGCCTTCTCCCTCAGACGCTGGACGCAGATGCGCACAGGCTGCCAATGTCCGACACATCAAGCTCGCGGAGGAAGGCGTGCCGCTGCCCGATATTGTTCTGCCGGCCCGACAGGAGCCCCTGCTCTTGCCCTGGCCCGTTCCCGGCCGACCGGGCGGCTGGATTCAGTTCGACGACGTGCGGGACTGGCGTGCCTTTATCGATCGACTCCGTCTCGATCCGCTGGTGCCCGACATTATCGGTAGGAAGTTCGCACGCGCGCAGAAACTCTATCTGCTCGGCTGGCTCGATCTCGACCTGATCAAGGCGGGCGAGCTGGCCGCGCTCGTCGCCTTGGAGCTCGCGGTCACGGATCGGTATAGCGCGCATTTCCCGCGGCGCCGGCGGCGCTTCGCCGCGTTGCTGAAGCACATGGTCGAAATCGATGGGCTGGATGATGCGAACCTGCCGGTCATCGCCCGTTGCGGCGGCACCGCGATCGGCCAACTGACGGGCGCCATCCGGCCGACCCTGGCGCAACGCCGCAACGCAATGGCGCATGGCGATCCATTCGACGGCGCGCCGACCGGAGGCCTGCTCGAACTCGTGCGCGATCTGATCGAATATGCCTATCGCGACTATCTCGCCGAGGCGCGGTCCCACGGGGCTGCGTCTGGCTGATCAGCTCACCAGACTGAGGCGTGGCTTGACGAGCGGGATGACGGCGCGCGCCGCCAGCTCTTCGAGCCCGTCGACGATGAATCGCGCATAGTGACGCTCGATCATTGCCACGCTGGTGTCGTGCATCGCCGCGACCAAGCGGATGGGAAGACCGGAGCGCAAGGCCCGGACGATCGAGGAATGGCGTAGCGAGTATGGGACCACCTGAGCGGCCAGGCCGAGGCCGGCGCGGAGCCGGTTCCAGGGCCGGGTCATTTCCGCGGCCGATGTCCATGGGCCACGCCGCTCCTTGCACCATTCATCCTTCTTGGTCTGCCGCAGCCGCCAATGGCACAGCAGGATTTCGTCGCTCGCCCGCCCCTGCAGGATCGGGCGCAGGCTGTCGGCGACGTCGCGCCCGATCTGCACGGGATAGCGCGTATCCTTCCTGCCCCTCCCCTTGCGGCTCGCGGGCATGAAGAGACGCAGTCGCTCGGGCTGGACGTCGCCGACGGTGACGCGCTGCAGCTGCGAGAAGCGAGCCCCCGTGGCGGCGAGCAGCAGGACCAGGCGGCCGAAATCGCCGTCAGCGTCCTGCGCCATCGCCGCCGCGATGACGTCCCTGACCTGCTTGTCGGAGAGGATCTGATCCTCACGCGCGTTCGCGCTCTGAACGGCCTCACCTTCGATGCCGGCCAGCCCGAAGCGGATATTCTCCGCGAAATCGGCAGGCAGGCGTTTGCGGAGCCGGCGGTGCGCCAAATTGAGCGCAGCCTTGAAGTCCGTGGTGGTGCGGGTGCGCGAACCGGGTTTGAGCGACTCATCCAGGCCGCGGCGCCATTTCGCCAGCGCCGCTTCGGTCAGGTTGACGAGCAGGATGTCGGCCACCGGATCGGTGAGCGCATAGCGAGACAGCCTGCTCGCCGCGTCCGATTTGCGCCTGCTCAATGGGTTGCGGGCACGGTCGCGCGCTTCACGAATCGCGACATATTCCTCGACCGCGGTGCGAACGGTATCGAGGAGCGGCTGATCGTCCGGATCGGAAAAGGCGCGGCGCTTGGCGACAAGTTCGCGCGCCTTCCGGCTGGCTTGATCGAAGGAGAGGTTGCCTTGGGCAAGGACGTCATCGGTGATGCCGATGACCTGACGGTGATAGTTGCCGTCACCGATATACCAGCGGACCAGCCAGCGACCGCCTTTGGCGCCCTTGCGATAGCCAAGATGGAGGTCGGCATCGAGCTGGCGCCAATAGAGACCCGCCGCGAGCTTTGCCCGGGCGTTCCGGGTGGTCAATTGAGCCTCTTTGAGCGCGCCAGCCATGTCCAAAACCGTGCAGCATACGTACAGAATGCATTCTGTACGGCGAGGATATGCCGGGAGACGTGTTTTCGTCAAGTAATTGTTTTAATGAGATATTCTGAGACGATCTGAGCCATATTGAGACGCAAAGATCTTCGCTCTCACGGCGAAAACACGGGTTCGATTCCCGTAGGGGTCACCAGCGATTTCAATGACTTAGCCGATGTTAGGAACGCCCGAAGCCGCTGCATGGCGGCGTTTCGTGCAGCGTGCATCTTGCTGCTCGGACAGATTGATAAGCTATTGTATTATTTGAGTTATTCTTGAATGCTGTTAGGCATGTTTTCGCCGTATTGGAGCGAAAATTGATACTGATTCCGGTGATCTACGGCGAAAACGACCCTATCCGCCGCGGCGAGCGGAACAGGCTAAAGTGATAGGCAATCTGAAAGCCGACGCCAATTCATGGTCTACAAACGGCGATGCTGGAAAGATCGCGCGCCGGGTCGATGGCGATGTCCGCCGCCTTGCGTTCGGAATAGCGGTCGACGAGCTGGTCGGCGTGCGGTCGGAGGAGCACGGTGAACCGCACCAGTTCCTCCATCACATCGACAATCCGGTCGTAATAGCTCGATGGCTTCATCCGGCCGTGCTCGTCGAATTCCTGGAATGCCTTGGCGACGCTCGACTGATTGGGGATGGTGAACATCCGCATCCAACGGCCGAGCAGGCGCAGCGTGTTGACCGCGTTGAACGACTGCGAGCCGCCGGAGACCTGCATGACCGCGAGCGTTCGACCCTGGGTGGGTCGCCGCCCTTTCATCTCCAGCGGCAGATGGTCGATCTGCGCCTTCATGGTGCCGGTGATCTGGCCGTGCCGCTCCGGGCTGCACCAGACCATGCCTTCCGACCAGAAGGCATGGTCGCGCAACTCGTGGACCGCCGGATGATCGTCGCCGGCCACCTGGTCGGGGAGCGGCAGGGTCGAGGGATCGAAAATCCGCGTCTCGGCGCCGAAATGCTGGAGCAGCCGCGCGGCCTCCTCGACCGCGAAGCGCGAGAAGGAGCGCTCACGCAAGCTGCCGTAGAGCAACAGGATGCGCGGCGGCGGCGTGATCGCGCCGAGCCCGAATGCGGGACGCGCATGGGCGAAGCGCGGGTCGAGATGGGGCAGATGGTCGGGATCGGGAAGGTCGCGAAGGGGCATCAGGATTTATCCAGGGATTTGACGAGATAAAGGGCGCTCGCCGGACAGAGCGAGGCAAATTGTTCGGTGGCGGCGATGCTCGCCGGCGCTTCCTGGCGGTCCGCGTCGACATAGCCGAGCCGTCGAAAGAACGAGACCGCCGTGCGGGTGAGCAGGTGCAACCGCTCCACCTCTTCGGGCAGGATCGCCTCGAGCCGTTGCACCAAAGTCGAGCCGTGTCCGCTGCCGCGGCGGCTGGGCAGGACGACCAGCGAACGGAGCAGCCTGTCCACTCCGTCACCCTCCAGCCCGACATAGCCGATAAGTCCCTGCTGATCCGACAAGCCGAAGAACATGCGGTCCGGCTTCTCAATATCCGCCGTCGGCAGGTCGGCTTGCTCCAACGCCTTGCGCAGGATGTCATAGGCGCCGCGGGGCACCGAGAAGAAGATCAGTTCGGTCATGCCGCCGCGCCGGCCTCGTACCAGCCGCGCGTCCGCTTCACGATCGCCACGACCGAGAGCATGACGGGCACCTCGACGAGGACACCGACCACCGTGGCAAGCGCCGCGCCCGAGTTGAGCCCGAACAGCGAGATGGCGGCGGCGACCGCCAGCTCGAAGAAGTTGGACGCGCCGATCAGCGCGGCCGGGGCCGCGACGCACCAGGCGACGCCCAGCTTCTTGCTCAGCCAATAAGCGAGCCCGGCGTTGAAATAGACCTGGATCAGGATAGGCACGGCCAGCAGGGCGATGACCAGCGGCCTGGCGAGGATCTGCTCGCCCTGGAACCCGAACAACAGCACCAGGGTGGCGAGCAGCGCCACAAGCGAGACCGGCCCCAACGCCTTCAGCAGCCGGTCGAGCGCCGGTTGCCCGCCGCGCAGCAACGTCAGGCGCCGCACGATCTGGGCGGCGATCACCGGCAGCACGATATAGAGGACGACCGAGAGCAGCAAAGTGTCCCACGGCACCGTGATCGAGGCGACGCCGAGCAGCAGCCCGACCAAAGGCGCGAACGCGAACACCATGATGACATCGTTCAGCGCGACCTGGGAGAGGGTGTAGTTGGGCTCGCCGTCGCACAGGTTCGACCAGACGAACACCATCGCGGTGCAGGGCGCGGCCGCAAGCAGGATGAGGCCGGCAATATAGTCGGAGGGCGCGCCCGGCAGCAGCGGCGCGAACAGCCAGCCGATGAACAAGGTTCCGAGCAGCGCCATCGAGAAGGGCTTGACCGCCCAGTTGATGAACAAGGTGACGCCGACGCCCTTCCAGTGCTGCTTGACGGAACCGAGCGCGCCGAAATCGATCTTCAGGAGCATCGGCACGATCATCAGCCAGATCAGCACCGCGACGACGAGATTGACCCGCGCGACCTCGGCCGCGGCGATGGTCCGGAACGCACCCGGCAGCCAGGAGCCGAGCGCAATGCCGGCGACGATGCAAAGCGCGACCCAGAGGGTCAGATAGCGCTCGAAGACGCTCATGCCGGGACGCGCCGGCACTTCGGCCGGCGCCGCGACCGCAATGCCGTCGCTCATAGCGACACCCGGTTGCCGGCCTTGTCGATCACCTGCTCGCCGTCCTCCTTGGCGAACGCCCCGCGCTGCGGCGTCGGCAGGATGTCGAGCACGATTTCCGAAGGGCGGCAAAGGCGAACGCCCAACGGGCTCACCACCAGCGGCCGGTTGATCAGGACCGGATGCGCCATCATCGCGTCGATCAGCGCGTCGTCGGACAGCGTCTCGTCGCCAAGCCCGAGCTCGGCAAAGGGGGTGCCCTTCTCGCGGAGCAATGCGCGCGGCGTGAGGCCGGCGCGCTCGATCAGTTGCTCGAGCATCGCGCGCGACGGCGGCGTCTTCAGATATTCGATGACGTGCGGCTCGATGCCGGCGTTGCGGATCATCGCCAACGTGTTGCGCGACGTGCCGCAGTCCGGATTGTGATAGATGACGATATCGAAGGGGCGATTGCTCATGCTTGGCCCTCCGGGCCGCAGCGGCTGCGCAAGGTAAGGTCGGCGAGCGGGGCGCAGATTTCGGGGGCGCCGTTGCAGCAATCCTGCATCAGAAACTCCAGGAGTTCGGTCATATTCTCATAGCGCGCGGTATAGATGATCGAGCGGCCTTCCCGCCGGCTCTCGATCAGGCCGACATTCGAGAGGATGTTGAGGTTGGGCGAGAGCGTGTTCGGCGGCATGTCGAGCTGCCGGGCGATCTCGCCGGCGGCGAGGCCTTCGCGCCCTGCCTGGACGAGCAGGCGGAAGGTCGAGAGGCGCCCCGAATGACCGAGGGCGGAAAGGGCGGCGACGGCGTTCTTCAGTTCCATGATTCCCCAGTAGCGGAAATATGGAATCGGACAAACGTCCGGTGCGGGTCTCGCCGTCGCCGTCACGCGCTCAACCCCGCCGCTGAATTTCGAACTGCCCGGAGGCCGCTGCGGGAAACGTCTGCTCGCATCGCTGCGCGATCCGCGCCGGCAAGGTGCAGCGATAGAGCGGGCTCCTGAGCTGGATCGTGAGCGGCCGGTCGGGAGCCGCCTGGTAGGTGCAGGTTCCGCCGAAGGACTCGAGCATGTGCATGCGCTCGAGGCGATTGCTTCCCCTCCCGCGAGCCTCGCGAGTCATCGGTTCCCCGCGGTGGTTCTGCCACTGGCAGCGCACGACCCAGGCGCCCTCACCCCTGACGAGAACCTGCAGCACTTCATCGACCGGCTCCCATTGCGCGAGCGCGGGCGAAGCGAGCAGCAAGAGCGCGGACGTAGCGACCAGCCTTTTCATCGAGCATCCTCCCTGGTTCGAATCGAAGTCGAGGCGACTCGATTCCATATTTCAACTACTCCGGAAATATGGAATACTCAATCCGGTCGGACGTTGTGGACCAGGATTTATGCCGGGACGCGACCTCGCTCCTGCACAGCCGATTCAGCCGGTCGCGCCAGGCGCCGCCGGCCGAGCAGCTTGTAGATGGCCGGCAGCACGAACAGCGACAGCAAGGGCGCCGTGATCATCCCGCCGATCATCGGCGCTGCCAGCCGCTGCATCACTTCCGAGCCGGTGCCGTGGCCGATCAGTAGCGGGAACAGGCCAGCTAGGATCACCGCCACCGTCATCGCCTTGGGCCGGACGCGAAGGGCCGCGCCGTCAATGAGCGCCTCGTCCAGCTGATCGTCCTCCGACAGGCGGCCTTTCCTCACCCGTTCCTCGATCGCCCGGTCGAGATAGACCAGCATCACCACGCCAAACTCGGCGGCGAGGCCGGACAGGGCGATGAACCCCACCGCCGTCGCAATCGAGACATCATGCCCGAGCAGGAAGACGAGCCAGACGCCGCCGACCAAAGCGAATGGCAGCGTGAGCAGGATGATCAGCGGCTGGCGGACGCGCCGGAAGGCGAGGAAAAGCAACAGGAAGATGATCGCGATCGTCGCCGGCACGACCCATCTCAAGCGCTCGCCTGCGCGCTGCGCATATTCGAATTGGCCTGACCAGGAGATCGAATAGCCGGGCGGGAGCCGCACGTTTTGCGCGACCCGCTGGCGCGCCTCGTTGACGAAGCCGACCAGGTCCCGGCCGCGCACATCGACATAGACCGAGACCGAGGGCCGGCCATTCTCGCTCTTGATCATCGACGGCCCGCCGGTGACGCGAATGTCCGCGACGGCCGAGAGCGGCACAACCGCACCGCTTGGAGCGATGATCGGTAACTGGCCCAATGCTTCAACACTGTCGCGCGTCTCGCGCGGGAAGCGCACATTGATCGGGAAGCGGGCCAGCCCCTCGATCTTTTCCCCGACAGGCGTGCCGCCGACCGCGACGGCGGCGGTTTGCTGTATGTCGGCGACGGACAGGCCGTAGCGGGCGGCCGCGAGGCGATTGACCTGGATGTCGACATAGCGCCCGCCCGAGATGCGGTCGGACACCGCCGAGACCGTGCCGGGGACCGGCCGCAAAGCCTGTTCGACCTGCTCGCCAAGCCGCTGGAGCGTGGCGAGGTCGGGACCGGAGATCTTCACGCCGACCGGGCTCTTGATCCCGGTCGCCAGCATGTCGATCCGGTTGCGGATCGGCTGGACCCAGACATTGGCGAGGCCCGGAATCCGCAGCCGGGCATCCAGCTCCTCGATGATCCGTTCCGTCGTCATGCCGGGCCGCCATTCGCTGCGCGGGCGCAACTGGATCGTGGTCTCGAACATCTCGAGCGGCGCGGGGTCCGTGGCCGTGTCGGCCCGGCCGGCTTTGCCGAACACGGACTGAACTTCCGGCACGGTCCTGATGAGGCGGTCGCTGACCTGGAGGAGCCGCGACGCTTCGGATGACGACAGGCCGGGAAGCGCGGTCGGCATGTAGAGGATGTCGCCTTCGTCCATCGGCGGCATGAACTCGGCGCCCAGCCGGGTCATCGGGATGATCGTGATGGCGAGCGCCAGGGCGGCGATTGCGAGGGTGAGCCTGGGCTTCCCGAGCACCCATTGCAGCGCCGGCCGGTAGGCTGCGATCAGCGCGCGATTGACCGGGTTTTCCGCTTCCCGCCTGATCCGGCCCTTGATGAACATCACCATCAGCACGGGCACAATCGTCACCGAGAGCCCGGCCGCGGCGGCCATGGCATAGGTCTTGGTGAGGGCAAGCGGACGGAACAGCCGGCCTTCCTGCGCTTCGAGGGTGAAGATGGGCAGGAACGAGAGGGTAATGATGAGCAGGGAGAAGAACAAAGCCGGCCCTACCTCCACAGCCGCTTCGGTGATGAGCTGACGCCGCCGCTGGCTCGACAACTCGCCCTCTTCGTCGCCGGCATGCTCCAGCTTCTTGTGCGCATTCTCGACCATGACGATCGCCGCATCGACCATCGCCCCGATCGCGATGGCGATGCCCCCGAGCGACATGATGTTGGCGTTCACGCCCTGAAGGCGCATGACGATGAAGGCGGCCAGCACGCCGAGCGGCAGGGTGATGATCGCGACCAGCGATGAGCGGAAATGCAGGAGGAAGAGCGCGACAACCAGCGCGACCACGAGAAACTCTTCGCCGAGCTTTTCCCAGAGGTTCGACACAGCCCGCTCGATCAGGTTGGACCGATCATAGACGGGCACCACTTCGACACCGGCCGGCAGGCTGGCGCGCAGCTCCGCGAGCCGCGCCTTGACCGCATTGATCACCGACAGCGTGTCCGCCCCCTGACGGACGACGATCACACCGCCGACCACCTCGCCCTGTCCATTCAGTTCGGCGATCCCGCGCCGGAAGTCGGGCGCCATCTGCACCCGCGCCACATCGCCCACGGTGACCGGAGTTCCGCCGCCGCTGACGGCAAGGGGAATGCTGCGAAACTCTTCCAGAGTCTGGAGATAGCCGCCGACGCGGATCATATATTCGGCGCCGCCGCGTTCGATCGCGGAGCCGCCCGCCGATTGATTGGCGTTGCGGATCGCCTCGATCACCTGCGGGACCGAGACGCGGTAGAGCTGCAACCGCTGCGGATCGAGCTGCACCTGATAGGAGCGGACCATGCCGCCGATGCTCGCCACTTCCGCGACGCCGTCGATTTCCTTGAGCTGGAACCGGAGGAACCAGTCCTGGAGGGCGCGAAGCTGGCCGAGATCGTGGCGGCCGGTGCGGTCGACCAACGCATATTGGTAGGCCCAGCCTACGCCGGTCGCATCCGGCCCGAGCGTTGGCGTGACGCCTTGCGGCAACCGGCCCGACGCCTGGCTCAGATATTCCAGCGTGCGCGAGCGCGCCCAATAAAGATCGGTCCCGTCCTCGAACAATACGGTGACGTAGCTGTCCCCGAACAGCGAGACCGATCGCACCGCTTTCACCTGTGGCGCCGCTCGCATCGTCGTCGCGAGCGGATAGGTGACCTGACTCTCGACGATGTCGGGAGCCTGGCCTGGATAGGAGGTGCGGATGATCACCTGGACATCGGACAGATCGGGGATGGCGTCGAGCGGCGTCCGCGTCACCGCATAGATGCCGCTCGCCGCGAGGAAGACCGCCCCGAGCAGGACGAGAAAGCGGTTCGCCGCCGACCAGCGGATGACGTGCTCGATCATCGGGCTGGCGCCGCTGGATTGGGCTGCGCCATCCGGTCGACAAACCCTGAAAGCGACGCCTCTGAATCGATCAGGAATTGCCCGGAGGCGACGACCTGATCGCCCGCCTGGACGCCGGACAGGATCTGCGTCCACTCACCCAGCTCGCGGCCGGTCTGGACGTTGACCGGCACGAACGCGCCGTTGCGGCGGACGATCACCACCTTGCGCCGGCCGGTGTCGATCACTGCTTCGCTCGGCACGACCAGCGCCATGCCGCCGGTCCCCTGGATGGTGACATTGGCGAACATGCCTTCACGGAGCCGGCCGCCGGGATTGGCCAGAGTGATCCGCACTCGCGCCGTCCGCGCTTCAGCATTGAGCCGCGGATAGATGTAATCGACCCGCGCCCGCACAATTTCCGCACCATAGGCCGGAAAGCTGATCTCGACGGGCAGGCCGACGCGCACCTGACCGAGCATCGCTTCCGGCACTTCGGCGACCACCAGCACGCGGGAGAGGCCCGCGATCGTGACGATCGACTGACCGGGCGCGACCTGCGCGCCGGGACGGACGCCGATCTGCGTGACGATGCCGGAGGCGCGGGCGAAGACCGGATAGGTGCGCTGTGGCGGACCGCCCCTCTCCAGCCGCTGAATGGCGGCGGGCGGCAGCCCGAGCAGACTCAACCGGTTGCGCGCGGCTTGCCTCAGGCCCGGCGAGCCAACATCGCGCGGCATGGCGAGCACCGCCCGATATTCGTGCTGCGCCGTCAGCAGTTCGGGGGCATAGACGCTCGCAATCTGGCGGCCCTGCACGATCGGCTCGCCAACGGCGCGCACCGACAGGCTCTCCACGAAACCCGGCGTGCGGGTCTGCACCTCGGCAATTAGTCGCTCATCGAACTCGACGCGCCCAACGACGCGCAGGCTCGGGGCCATATCCCGCATCTCGGCGGCGGCCAGCCGGACGCCCAGATTCTGTGTCATCGCCGGCGAGACGCGGACGCCGTCGGCTTCGGCCTCGTCGGCATATTTGGGGATGAGGTCCATGTTCATGGACGACTTGCCGGGACCGGGATACCGCTCCTGCGGGATCATCGGATCGTACCAGTAGAGAATCCGCCGCCCGGAGGCGTCGCTGGTGGGTACGGCGCCGCGTCCATTGAGAAAATAGCCGGCCGTCCCCGATGCGACCGCGAGCGCCAGGGCACCGCCGATCATCAGCGTATTGCGCCGGCCCGATCCCCGTGCCGGGGTGATGGCTTCGTCCTCGGTCATGGCGCACAATCCTCAAGGTAGAACAACAAGTCGGCGCTCACCCGCGCAAGATTGGCGCGCTGCTCGGCCTCCTCGAGCGCGGTGCGGGTCGTCCGCTCCCGCGCGACGAGGATCATATCGAGGTCGCCGCCGCCGCCCGCGTAGCGCGCCTCCAGCGCCTGCTCGGCCGCGCGCAGTGCCGGCAGCGTTTCGCGCGTCGTCGTGCCGAGCCGCGCCTCGGCCGACGTCCATTGCGCGAGCGCCCGATCGAACTGCGACAGCAACTCGCGGCGCGTATCCTCGACCCGGTCGCGGGCGGCGGCGGCCAACTCGCTGGCTTCGGCGATCCGGCGATCCTGGAGGCGCGACCGGTTGAACGGCAGGTCGATCGAGACTTCCACGCCGACCATGTCCGAGCGGTTGCCGACGCGTTGGCCGTACATGACCGACCAGCTCCAATTGGGCTGACGGCCGGCGGTCGCGACGGCGATCCCGCGTTCGGCAACAATATTCTGGCGCTGCGCGACGAGCAGCATCGGATGCCGGCCGATGGCGGGGAGCGCATCGTTCCGTGCCGGCGGGCGACAGATGGGAAGCCCGCCCGTCAATTGCAGGTCGGCCGCATCGCCGATCCAGCGGGCGAGCGCCGCCCGGCCGACCTGCTCATCGCCCTGGGCAACCGCAAGATCGCCGCGCGCCGCACCGATCTCGGCCCGCACCGCGACGACATCGGCCGGTGTCGCCCGCCCTGTCGACACATGATCCTCCATCGCATCCATCCGGGCTTCGAGCCGCTCGATCAGATTTTGCAGGATCGCCTGCTTCTGCTGGGCTTCGAGCACCGCGATCCAGCCGAGCATCACCTCGCGCTGGATCCGGCGTGCGAGGAGTTGCTGCTCGGCGAGCGACACGTCGCCTTCTGCCAGGAGCCGCGACGCCGCGGCGTCGCGCCGGGAGCGCCGGACCTGCTCGCGGCCGATGCCGATGGTCCGCATCGTCATGTCGTCGCTGGTAAAGCTGAGCGGATCGCCCGTGATCGGGAGGTTCAGCACGCCGACCGTCACGCGCGGGTCCGGAAGCTGGCGCGCGGCGACCGCCGCCTCGCTCGACGCCTGGGCGGTTCGCGTATAGGCCTCCAGGGCGGGCTGGCGCTCCAGCGAGAGGCGCAGCGCCTCGTCCAGCGTCAGCGTGGTTTGCGCGGACGCGATCGAAGGCAGCACCAGGGCGACCGCAGCACAAGCTGCGATCGCACGGTATGAAAGGGGTTTCACGGCCCTAGGGCGCTTTGCTGAGCGCGGTCAGGAGATAGTCGTTCCCGCTTTGGCGGAACTGGAACGTCACCCGGTCGCCGACGCTGATCCCTTGCAGCATCGCCGGATTGCCCGCCGAAAACGTCATCGTCATCGCGGGCCAGCCGAGGCCCTCCACCGGACCGTGGGCGATCGTCACGCGACCATCCGCGATCGCGGTCACGCTGCCGGATGCGGAATAGGCGGTTTGGGCGCTGCCGGCCGTGTTGGCGGCCGGAGCGGGAGTGCCCGCAGCCTGGTCATTCTGCGCAGGGGTCCCGCCCCCGCCGCACGCGGCGACGAAAAAGGGCAGCGCGAGTGCGCTGGCAATCGATAGTGGCTTCATTTTGTATCACCTCAGCAAGAACTTCGGATCGCGCGTGAGCGCGAGCCTCGTCCGAATCCTGCGCCGCCGCTCGAGCGACGACGACGAGAGTCTTGATCAGGCCGATTGCGCGCGCACGAGCGAGCTGGCGCCGGCAGGCGCAGCGGCCTCAGCTGAGGGTGGTTCGGGGAGGCGGGTCGGTGGCTGTAGGACTGACCGAAGCCAGGATGATCGTCAGCGAAACCGCCGCAGGCGCGACACTGGGCTCCATTGCGGGGAGGTCGACCATAGCCGCGCCCAGCACCGCAGGCACGCAGGCCACGGCGCAATCGGGGGTGCAGCAGCCCATCTTCTGGTGATCGCCCATGCCGGAAGGCGAATGCGCCATCGGACAGTCCGGCGAGGGCCCGGCAAATGCCGGTCCAGACGACATCGCCATGGAGATGGCGAGCAGCAGGGCGAGGACGAGTCTCGTCACGGGTCCGTGACTAGACCCGCCGCCGGGCGGGATCAAGGCGTCGCCGGGAGCACAATCAGTGGGGACCGACGTGCCCGGCGAGCCCGGCCGCGGAGACCAGCCCAAAATCGGCGGTGGCTTCAATCACCCGACAGTCCGCCGCTTTGCCGCCCTCCGCATGACATCGCGAGCCTTTCGAGCTTCGATCGAACGCGCTGCAACGGCGGTGTCTGGCCTCCGACGGACGCCGAAATCCAGCGCTTGCTGGCGAATTAGGCCCCGCTGCGCTAAGGCGGCGACGTGGCAACCGAACAGAGCACGGGCGACGAGGACGAAGCGCGCCGGGAGAAGCGGCTGCGAAAGGTGGCGGAGCAAAAGCCGGCCAGCAAGAGACCCGACTAGCTCCTGTGGACACCACCACCGTTCTCCTGATCGCGGCCCTGATGGGCCTGATCGCGGTGCTCTATACCTCTGTCGGCCATGCGGGCGCATCGGGCTATTTGGCGATCATGGCGCTGTTCGCCGTTCCCGCCGCGACAATGCGGCCCACCGCCCTGGTTCTCAACATCATCGTCGCCAGCTTCACAACATTCCGGTTCGCCAGAGCCGGGCAGGTCAACTGGCGATTGCTCTTGCTGTTCGTCGCTGGCGCGGTTCCGGCGGCCTTCATCGCGGGCCTCATCACGTTGCCGGGGAACATTTACCGGCCCTTGGTCGGCATGATCCTGTTGCTGGCGGCGGCCCGGCTGTTGTGGCCTCGCGAAATTGCGCGCCTTGGCGATCCGAAACCGCCCAACATGGCGATAGGCGTGGCGTCAGGGGCGGCCATCGGCTTCCTGTCCGGGCTGACGGGGACGGGCGGCGGCATATTCCTCAGCCCGCTCATCCTGTTCTGTGGCTGGGAGGCGGTGCGAAAGACGTCAGGGATCGCGGCCGGGTTTATCCTGTGCGTCTCGATTGCCGGGCTGGCGGGCAACCTTAGCAGCGTCGGTGGCCTCCCGCCTGAGCTTCCTTATTTCATCGGCGCCGTAGCCCTTGGCGCGCTGGTCGGGACACAACTCGGTCTTTCCCGCCTCCCGGCCAATCGGTTGCTCCAGGCGCTCGGCTGCGTCCTCGTTGTCGCGGGCGCAAAGCTCATTCTGTCCTAGGTAGAAGCGCCACGGCTCAATCAATGGGGACCGGCGTGCTCGGCGGGCCCGGCCGCGGAGACCAGCCCCAAATCGGCGATCGCTTCGATCACCCGGCAGTCCGCCGCCTTGCCGCCCTCGCACGACGTCGCGAGACTTTCGAGTTCGGATCGGACACGCTGCAGGGAGAGTATCTGCTCCTCGACGGCTTGAAGATGGCGCCGGGCGATGGCGGCCGCTTCCGCGCAATCGCAGTCGGGATGGTCTGACACGCGCAGCAAAGATCGTAATTCGTCGATCGAAAATCCCAGCGCGCGCCCATGCCGAATGAAGGTGAGCCGCAGCAATTCCCGCCGGCCATAGGTGCGGCGGCCCGAGCCTGTCCGCGCGGGTTCCGGCATGACGCCGATCTCTTCGTAAAAGCGGATCGTGTTGATCTTGGTGCCGGTCGCGGCGGCCAAATCGCCGATCGTCAGCGGCTTCGTCATAGAGCTTGCTCCTCCAGTGACTGGAGGATGTAGGCGCAGTGCAATTCGACCGCCAGCGCGATCACAGGGGCGGCCTGGTCGGCTTCGTCCTTGCCGTCTGTTTTATGGTCTTGGAATTTTGAAAATGGTGAAAGAGCATCACTCACAGCAGAATTTGCCGAAGCCCGGGGATTTCACGCCGGCGCTTGGCCGAACGGCACTGACCGGCAGCTACGACTGGGCGATCCGTCTGCTCACGCGCGAGCGGCGGTGGCGGGGCGCCCTGCTCAGGCAATTGGCGCCTTGCGACGGCGAGGCGATTCTCGACGTCGGCTGCGGTACGGGCACGTTCGCAATCATGTTGAAGCGCGCGTCGCCCGGTGCGCGCGTCGTCGGCATCGATCCCGACCCGCAAATATTGTCGATTGCTTCGGACAAAGCGAAGCAGGCCGGCGTCGATATCGAGTGGCAGCAGGGCTTCGCCCATGAGGCTGGGCGCTTCGCAGGCACATTCGACAAGGTGGTTTCGAGCCTCGTTTTCCACCAGGTGCCGATCGCGGGAAAGCAAGAAGGCCTGGCGGCGATGTTCGCTGCGGCGCGTCCCGGTGGCGAAGTCCATATTGCCGACTATGCGCGGCAGCACAGCTGGCTGATGCGTCGGTTGTTTCGAGCGACGGTACAGCGGATCGACGGACGAGCCGATACGCAACCCAATGCCGATGGCGCACTCGAGGCGATACTCGCGAGCTTGGCCGGAGCAGAGGTGGCCCAACCGAACCTCGTCGTTCCGACGCCGACGGGAGCGATCAGCCTGTTTCGCGCGATCAAGCCGGCCGGGGAGTAATTGCGAGTGGCTCGCAAAAGGCCTTGATCCTCCAGTTGCTGGAGGTTGTAGAGCCACGCCATGAGCGAAAGTGATTCGAGCGAATGCGGCTGCACGGGCGATGCCACACGAGCAGCGCGCGACCCCGCCTATCGGCGCGCACTCTGGATCGTCGTGCTTCTCAATATAGGCTTTGGCCTTTGCGAGATCGTCGGCGGCTTCATTGCCGGCAGCCAGGCGCTGAAAGCGGACGCGCTCGATTTTCTCGGCGACGGCTCGATCACCTTCGTCGGCCTCATGGCGCTTGGCTGGGCCGCGACCACCCGCGCGCGCATTGCGCTGACGCAAGGATTGTTTCTCATGACCCTCGGTGCCGGCGTCGTCGTCATGGCGGCGTGGCGCGCGTTCAATGCGGTGCCGCCGGAGGCCGAACTGATGGGCGGGATCGGTCTCGTCGCGCTTGGCGTCAACGTCGCGGCCGCCCTGGTTCTCGCCCGCTTCCGCGCTGGCGGCGACGCCCAGGCGCGGGCGATCTGGCTGTTCTCGCGCAACGACGCGCTCGCCAACGTCGCCGTGATCATCGCCGCCGCTTTGGTCTATTGGCTGGAAAGCGCCTGGCCCGACCTCATCGTCGCCGCGGCGATCGCTTTATTGTTCATCCATTCCGCGCTCGAAATCATTCGCGACGCGCGCGGCGAGCTTCGCGAGGTGCCCCGGGCATGAGCCGATCTCTCACCCGCGTCATGCTCGCGCTGCTGGTTTTCGCGGTGTTCGGGCTGGGACAGCCGGCCCTCGCGAACGAGGCGGCGACGACCTGGCGGCTGCTCGACTATGTCGCGGTCGACTATTCGGGAGCCGTGGCCGGCGGCCGGGTGACCAACGCGGCCGAATATGCCGAGATGGTCGAGTTCTCCGCCTCCATTCGTGAGCGCATCGGTCAATTGCCGCCGACGCCGGCCCGGGCGGCGCTGGCACGCGACGCGGAAGCCCTTCAGGCCGAGATCGCCCGGAAGGCCGCGCCGGACGTGGTGGCGTCGCGCGCGCGCGCGCTCGCCGCCCGGCTGCTTGCCGCCTATCCGATGGCGCAGGCGCCAGCGCGCGTCCCCGACCCCGCAAGAGGCGCCGCCCTCTACGCGGAGAATTGCGCGAGCTGCCACGGCGCGCGCGGCGACGGCCGCGGCCCGGCGGCTGCAAACCTTGACCCGCCGCCGATCGCCTTCATTGACATCGACCGGGCGCGTCAGCGCAGCCTGTTCGCCCTCTACCAGGTGATCGACCAGGGCCTCGACGGCACCGCGATGACCAGCTTTTCCGCGCTACCTGCCGAAGACCGCTGGGCGCTCGCTTTCCATGTCGGCGCGATGGCGTTCGGCCAGGCGGCCGAAGGCGAGCGCCTGTGGCGAAGCGACCCCGCGCTGCGCCGGCGTTTCCCCAATCTCGCGGCGCTGACGGAGATCAGGCCGGACGCGCTGGCGCGTGAGATCGGCCAGGAGAAAGCAGACGCGCTCACCGCGTATTTGCGAACCAACCCCTCGGCCCTGGCGCGTGACGGAGGCTCGCTGGCACTGTCCCGCCAGCGGCTCGACGAGGCGCTTTCCGCCTATCGGGCGGGCGACCGCCGCCGGGCCGAGGAACTGGCGCTCTCCGCCTATCTGGATGGGTTCGAGCCGCTCGAACCCATCCTCATCGCCCGCAATCCCGGTCTGATGTCGCGCATCGAGAGCGCGATGGGCGAACTCAGGAGCGCGATCGGCCAGGGCGAGCCCGTCGAGCGCGTCGCCGAGCGCGTTGCTCAACTCGATGCTTTGTTCGACGGGGCGGAGGCGGCATTGTCGCCGGAAGCCGCGAGCGGTCTGTCCACCTTCGTCGGCGCCTTCACCATCCTGCTGCGGGAAGGCCTGGAGGCGTTGCTCATCGTGATCGCCATGATCGCCTTCCTGAAGAAAGCAGAGCGTTCGGAAGTCTTGCCATACGTCCATGGCGGCTGGGTGGCGGCCCTCGTGGCGGGCGTCCTCACCTGGGTCGCAGCGACCTATCTCATCGGCATCAGCGGCGCGAGCCGGGAGCTGACCGAAGGCTTCGGGTCGCTGCTCGCCGCAGTCGTTTTGCTCTCGGTCGGCATCTGGATGCATGGCAAATCGCAGGCCCAGGAATGGCAGCGTTACATTCGGGAGACCCTCGGCAAGGCGCTGTCGCGCGGCTCGGCCTGGTTCCTGTTCGGGCTCTCCTTCCTCGTCGTCTATCGCGAGGTCTTTGAAACGATCCTGTTCTATGCGGCCCTCTGGACCCAAGGGAACGGGTTGATGATCCTCGCCGGCGGTCTGGCGGCAATCGGCCTCCTCGCGGTGATCGCGTGGCTGATGCTGCGCTATAGCCGCAAGCTCCCGATCGGCACCTTCTTCGCCTACAGCTCGCTGCTCATCGCTGTGCTCGCGGTTGTGCTGGCCGGCAAGGGCGTGGCCGCGCTGCAGGAGGCTGGGCTCATCGGCATCCGGCCGCTGGCGGGCGTCCCGCGCATTTCGATGCTCGGCTTGTTTCCCTCACTCCAGACGCTGGGCGCCCAGATCGCGACCATCCTCGTCGTGCTGATTGGCTTTTGGTACAATGCCAGGCGCGCGGGGCAGAATGCGTCTGCCGCTCCCGGTGATCGACCGACCGCATGAGCCGGCCGGGAGAACCGGCTTCAGGCGGGTCGGAACCGCGCACCGCGGCCTTCGGTTTTGGTACCATCGACATGATGGAGGGCCACCAGCATGGGCTCGCATTACAGGATGCTCGGCATCAATCTCGTGCTGAGCGCGCTCATCATGTATTTCGTGATGTTCGCGATGATCGACGGCTTCGCCGACTTCTACAACAACCTGAACATGCTCTACATGACGCTGATGATGGTCGCGCCAATGGGCGCGCTCATGCTGCTCATGATGGGTTCGATGTATGCGGACAGGAAACTGAATCTCATCCTCTACGCGACCTTCGCCGTCCTATTCGTGTTGGGTACAGCGGGCACGCGGCTCCAGGCTGGGATCGGCAACGCGCAGTTCCTGCGTTCGATGATCCCGCACCATTCCGGCGCCATTCTCATGTGCCGAGAGGCTTCGATCACCGACCCTGAGATCCTCTCATTGTGCGGGCAGATTCAACAGAGCCAGCGCGCTGAGATCGACCAGATGAACCGGATTCTCGCCCGCTATTGAGCGGGCTGCTGCGCCCGTCTCCGCCTTCGCCGCCAGGCATAATAGCCTAGCCGACTCGGAAACAGAATGATGCCGGTGATCACCATGACGAGCGCGAGCGCCGTCGCGACGATCAGCAGCGGCGTGTTGAAATCCTCATGGTTCTTGAAGTCCATGATGTGGAGCGACCACAGGAAATCGTAGGTCCGCCACAGGGTGGACCGTCGCGCTGCAACTGCGCCCGTGTCGGACGCGACATAAAGCGAGACGGCGTTGTTTCCTTGAAAGTCCACGCGCCACGCGGGCAACGCGCCGCGATATTCCGGCGAGGCCTGGGTCACGAGTTCGACCCCGGCCGCGCGGTCATCGCCGACATGGTCGCGCTCGGCGATCGCCACAGCGAGCGCGGAAGGGATTGGCGACAGCTGCCGCCCGGTCCCGAGATCGTAGAGGCGCGGCCGGGCCGCGGCGGCGGTGACCAGCGCCACCGGCCGCCCCGTCATCGAGCGCAGCTCGATCCGTTCGCCCGGCCTCGGATTGGTCGACGCGATGCGCTGCAGGCCCGCCGCCGCTTCGTCGAGGCGGATCGCCACCGCCGGTGCCTCGGCGACCATATGCTCGCTTCGAACCCATTCGATCGGAACGAGGGCGAAGAACAGGCCGCTGACGAACCAGAACAGGATCTGGATCGCCATCAGCAGCGCAAGCCACTTGTGGACTTTCCCCGAAATTCGCGCCGCTGCCGACATACCTTTGCCCCATTCCATTTGAGTGTTCGAATACGGACGCTCGCCTCAGTCGTGCGACATATTGGCCATATTGCCCATGTCGTGGCCGGCATGCGGATCGGGTTCCGGCTGCGGGCGCGATGCCTTCGGGGGCGGCCGTCTGGTATCGTCCGCCTCGCCGCTTCTGTTGTCGGATGCGGGGTTGGTCGCGCGCTCCGCGCTGGGCGGCGCGACTTCGAGCGCATTGCCCTGAGGCTCGGTCACGGCATTCTCCAGCGCATTCGTCATCGGCGCCTCGGCGGGCGGCAACTCGTTCTCGACCGCGACGGATGCATTGTTGTTCCCGGCCTGCCCGCAGGCCGCGATCGCCGCGGCGAGCACCAGACCCACAGAAACCTGGCTGATCTGCTTCATGCGATACTCCTTCTCAATTCGGCCGCGCGAGCGGCACCTCAAAACATCATGTGCTCGACGCCGTGCGTCAGCGCGCCGCCGAGCCAGCCCTGGACAAGGAGGACGACGGTCGCCAATCCGAGCGTCCAGACCATGAGGCGGCCGCTGACCGCGTCAGCGCGTCGCCATGCCCAAAGCGCAATCACGGCGCCGAGGGCGCCAAGCCCGGTCCCGATCCATCGGTGGACGAACTGGATCGGGTCCCGATCGACGAAAGCGAGCCCGGCATTCACCCAGCCGAGCGTGGCTGCGACCGCAGCGCCCACGCCAGCCGCAACGATGAAGGCGCGGATAAGATCGACCTTGTCGCCGCGCCGCCGCGCCAAGATCAGTGCCAGCCAGCTGATCGGAAACAGTGCGATCGGAAAGTGCACGGCGAACGGGTGCATCCGGCCCAGCCAGGAGATGAGCCTGCCTGCAAAGGCGGTGGGGCGCGGCTGCTCGGTCCCCATAGCATGGTCCGCGGGCATTGCCTGCCGGGCGCTGTGCCCGTGGGTGTCGCCGGCACCATCCGCCCGCTGCTGCGCGGCGGCCTGGTTGCTGGCATGCTTCTCATGCGCTGTCGCCGGCGCGCCGAGCGCGGCAAACACGATCAGCAAGAGAATGGCGATCCTCCGGCGGAAGGTCAGAACCATGTCCGCACCCCCACCAGAAAGCTCCAGCCTCCGACATCCTCGTTTGCGGCGCGCCGGAACCGCGCGGTGTCGCCGAAGGCGCGTCCATATTCCACGCCGACATAGGGTGCGAACTCGGGCACGATCTCGTAGCGAAGCCGTAGGCCGGCCTCGGCCGTGGACAGGCCCGAGCCGATTGCGAGCTCGGGCACGTCCTGAAGCGCGAGGTTGAGCTCGGCGCGGGGCTGGAGGATCAGCCGCTGGGTGATCCGCAGGTCATATTCGCCCTCGAAGCGCGCCGAGAGATCGCCCTTGTCCGAGAGGAAGAGGGCGCCGTCGACCTCGAACCAATGGGGCGCCAGCCCTTCGATCCCGAGGACGAGATAGCCTCGCTCGGGGTCCGGCCTGAAATCGTAGCGCACGCCGGCCTGCAGGTTGAACCATGGATCGAGCGCGCGGCTCCACAGCGCCTGGACCTCGGCCTGCTCGGGACTTTCGCCGAACGTGCCTTCGCCCTCGCTCTTGAGCCAGAGCCGGTCGATCGCCCCGCCGTACCAACCCTGAGCGTCCCAGGCGTAGCCGTCGCGGCCATTCTGGATTCGTGCCTCAAGCTGATCGATGAGGACACGATGGCCCCGGATCGCGCCGTGCTCGTTGAGGAAGACGCTGCGGGCGGCGTCCATCTCATTGGCCCGAAAGACGGTGTCGGCGGCGTGCGCGGGGCCGCTCCGCGCGGCGTCGGGCGGCGGTGAAACAGGAGGATCCGTGGCCGTTTCTCCCATGTCATGACCCTGCTCGGGACTTGATGACTCGGGCATGGTGTGCCCGGCATGGGGATTGGCGGGCGTGGTCGGCGGCGTGACGTGGCCGGCATGCGGATCGGCCGGCTGCGCGGGTGGCGGCATGGCGTGGCCAGCATGCGGATTTGCCGGCTGTGCCGGCATGCTATGCCCCGCATGCGGGTCTGTCGCCGGCTGGGATGGTGCGGCATCGCGCACCGGCTGCGTTGCCGGCGGCGCGGGCATCGTATGGCCGGTATGCTGTGCGAGGGCGGGAGTGGCGACACCCGTAACGAACAGGACGGCGAGGAGCGGCTTCATGCGGCGTCTCCATCGAGCGGGCGGACGGTGACGACGCGCATCATGCCGGCGTGCATGTGGTAGAGCAGGTGGCAATGAAACGCCCAGTCGCCCGGCGCGTCGGCGGTCAGGTCCAACCGGACGAACCCGCCCGGCAGCACGTTGACCGTGTGCTTGAGCGGATGGGCGCCGGCATGGCCGTTCACCACCTCGAAGAAGTGACCGTGGAGGTGAATCGGATGGGCCATCATGCTGTCGTTGATCAGCTTCACGCGGACGCGCTCGTTGCGCTCGAAGCGGATCGGCTCGGCGCCTTCGCTCATCCGGACGCCGTCGAACGACCACATGAACCGCTCCATGTTGCCGGTGAGATGGATTTCGACGGTGCGGGTCGGAGGACGCCGATCCTGGCTCGGCGTCAGGGCCATCAGATCGCCATATGTGAGCACGCGGTGCTCAACCTCCTCAAGTCCGAGACCGCGATCGCTGGTCCGGTCCTGCGGCATCGGCGCGATCATGTCGACGCCAGGGCCGAGCCGGACCTGGGGCGCATTGGCGGGATCGCGCATGTTGTGGCTCATCCCCGCCATCGACTCGCCGGAGCCCCGGGCGCCTGGGCTCGCGGGCGCCGCGGCGTGATTCATGCCCGGTATGGATCCGTGGTTCATTCCCGGCATCGCGCCCTGGTCCATGCCGCCCATGTCCATGCCCATGTCGCGCATGCCGAGGATGGGGCGATCGCGCAGCGGCGGCACCGGCGCGCTCATGCCCAACCGCGGCGCCAGGGTGGCGCGGCCCATGCCAGACCGGTCCATGGCCTCGGCGACGACGGTGTAGGCTCGGTCCTCTGCGGGCTGGACGATCACGTCATAGGATTCGGCGACCGAGATCTGGAACTCGTCGGTCGTCACTGGCCGAACATTCTGCCCGTCAGCGCTCACCACCGACATCGGCAACCCAGGAATACGGACGTTGAAGATGCTCATCGCCGAGGCGTTGATGACGCGCAGCCGCACGCGCTCGCCGGGCCGGAACAGGCCGGTCCAGTTCTCGAGCGGACCATGGCCATTGATGAGGTAGGTGTAGGTGGTGCCGTTGACGTCGAGGATGTCGGTCGGATCCATCCGCATTTGCGCGAACATCGCGCGATCCGCGGCCGGCATCTGATGTTCGGGATTACGGCTCAGCCGCCCCGCCAAGGTCGTGCGCCTGCGGTTGAAATAGCCTGCCTGCTGTCGCAGCTTCTGGATGATCTGATGCGGATGGAGGAAGCTCCAGTCGCTGAGCACGATGACATGCTCGCGATCATAAGCGACGGGATCCGCCTCGGCCGGATCGAGGACGAGCGGCCCATAATGCCCCTGCTGTTCCTGAAGGCCCGAATGGCTGTGATACCAATAGGTGCCCGATTGGCGGATCGGGAACTCGTAGGTGAAGGTCTCGCCCGGCCGAATGCCGGGAAAGCTGACGCCGGGCACGCCGTCCATCTGGAACGGCAGGATGAGCCCGTGCCAGTGGATCGACGTGTCCTCGTCGAGCGTGTTGGTGACCGCGATGCGGACATTCTGGCCTTCGCGCAGCCGGATCAGCGGAGCCGGCAAGGTGCCGTTGATCGTCACCGCGTGCCCGCTTCGTCCGCCGACCGTAAAGGCGCTGTGGCCGATCGTGAGGCGGATATCCTCGCCGGACAGCGTCGGGACGGTCGGACCGATGCCCGCAGAACCGGACTGCGCCCAACTCGGAAAGAAGTTGGACAGCCCGAGTCCGAGCGTCCCATAAGCCGCGCCGCGGAGCAGCGTCCGGCGATCAATCGGGTGGCGATTGTGCATGCATATATCCTCGCCCGCAAAAAATGCGGCGCCTTGCTGGCGGCCACTCGAGAGGGGAACGGCAGCCCGCTCCCCTCCCTTTCAGGCCGAACGGATCAGTGGTTCTGGTGGCCCTGCGGCTGTGCGGGCGCCGGCTGACGCTGGCCGGCCTCGTCCGTATTCTCGCAGCAATCCATCCGGCCGTTGCCGTTGCGGTCGGCGCAGCAGGCGCGGCCTTCGCCATGGCCCTGCTGGCCGTGAGGCATGCCTTGATGCTGGCCTTGCTGGTGCTGGGAATGGTCGGCCGGCTGGCCGGCGGGAGTGGCCTGCGCGAAGGCAGGCGAAGCGATCGCAAGCGCGAACGCGGCAATGATGATCTTCATGTACATTCTCCAAAGGAGTTCGAGACCGTTGGTATTCGAACTTCAGGAGAATCGCGGAGGGGGCGGATCGGATTCGGGATGAAGGCCGTGAAGGGCACTGACCAACCTGGCCGGCTCCAGAAATGCCGCCTCGGTCGCGTGTGTTTCGACCGCGAAATCCGCAGCCGGAATTGCCGAGCAGGCAATCATGCAGTCGATATCGGGCCGCTGTTGGTCGTTCGAGTCCCGATCCGGCGCCATGTCCGCGCAATGGCCCGCGGGAGTTCCCCCCTGCATGTGATCCATCGTCGTTGCCGAAGGTGCCGACATGGCCATCGCGGCATGGCCGCTTATCATGCTGATCGGCGAAAAAAGCATCGCCAACAGGGTCAAAAGCCGGAGCAGGCGCGTTAGCGACATGCCGCCCGATTAGGCGATGGTGCAGCCGCTGGCAACTTCCAGCGGCTGGAACGGCAGGCTCGGGACCGATTCGGCCGCCGTCGGAAAAGCGCTTGACCTTCCAGTTACTGGAACTGGCAATGGGCGGGCACCACATCGAATCGATAGGTGCCAAGATGGACACGACGCACAGCTGCCACGACCACTCGCATGCGCACGAAGGGCATGCCCCGGGCCAGGCGATCGACCCGGTCTGCGGCATGACGGTCGACCCTTCGACGACCCCGCATCATGCCCGGCACGCCGGGCAGGATTACCATTTCTGCTCGGCCGGATGCCGCGAGCGCTTCGTGGCCCGCCCCGAAATCTTCCTCGACGGATCGACCCGCGAGGCGGTCCAGGGGCCGGACGACGTCGTCTACACTTGCCCGATGCATCCCCAGATCGAGCAGATCGGGCCGGGCACCTGTCCGATCTGCGGCATGGCATTGGAGCCCAAGGGCGTCGCGGTCATTGAGGGCCCGTCCGAGGAATATCTCGACATGCGCCGGCGCTTCATTGTGTCGGCGATTCTGACCGCGCCGCTCGCCCTCATCGTCATGCTGCGGCATTTCTGGCCGATGTCGGTCGAGGCGTTCGGCGCGCGCCCGCTAGACTGGACCGAACTCGCGCTCGCGACCCCAGTCGTGCTGTGGGGCGGCTGGCCCTTCTTCGTGCGCGGTTGGCAGAGCGTGCGGCGGATGCGGCTCAACATGTTCACCCTGATCGCGCTTGGGACGGGCGTCGCCTGGGTCTATTCGGTCGCCGGCGCGGTCGCGCCGCAGATCTTCCCCGCTTCGTTCCGCACCATGCACGGCGGCGTCGGCCTCTATTTCGAGGCGGCGGCCGTGATCGTGACGCTCGTGCTTCTCGGACAGGTTCTGGAGCTGAGGGCGCGCGAGCGAACCGGCTCCGCCATCCGCGCGCTGCTCGATCTCGCCCCGAAGACGGCGCATCTGGTCGAGGAGGGCCGGGAGCGCACCATTCCGCTCGACATGGTTCGCACGGGTGATCGTCTGCGGGTCAAGCCCGGCGAGGCGGTCGCGGTAGATGGAACCGTGGTCGAGGGCGGCTCGGCGGTCGACGAGTCGATGCTGACGGGCGAGCCCCTGCCCGTTGCGAAGGAAGCTGGTGCCTCCGTTACCGGCGGCTCGATCAACGGCGACGGCGCGTTCGTCATGACCGCCGAGCGGGTCGGGTCGGATACGATGCTGGCGCGGATCGTCGCGATGGTCGCCGAGGCGCAGCGCAGCCAGGCCCCGATCCAGAAGAAGGTCGACGAAGTCTCGGCCTGGTTCGTCCCGGCAGTGATAGCCGTCGCGCTCCTCGCGTTCGCAATCTGGTCTTTCGCGGCGCCACCGCCTAGCGTGCCTTTCGCCCTCGTCGCCGCGGTGTCGGTGCTCATCATCGCCTGTCCGTGCGCGCTCGGCCTTGCGACGCCGATGTCGATCATGGTCGGGGTCGGCAAGGGCGCGCAGGCCGGCGTGCTCATCAAGAATGCCGAAGCACTCGAACGCTTCGCCTCCGTCGACACGCTGGTGGTCGACAAGACCGGCACTCTGACGGAGGGCAGGCCCGCTCTGGTCGCGGTCGAACCGGCGCCCGGCCATGCCGGGGACGACCTCCTGGCCGCCGCGGCCGCCCTCGAGCAATCCAGCGCGCACCCGCTCGCCCATGCGATTGTCGCGGGCGCCGAGACGCGCGGTCTGGCGCTGGAAGCCGTGGCAGACTTTGCCTCGGTATCCGGCAAGGGTGTCGTCGGTCGGGTCGGCGGGCATCGGGTCGCGGTCGGAAATGCCGCGATGATGGAAGCGGAAGGCGCGAACAGCGCTGCGACGGCGGACGCCGCTGGACGCTATCGCGACGAAGGCGCAACCGTCATGTTCGTCGCCATCGATGGCGCATTCGCCGGGCTGGTCGCCGTCGCGGATCCGATCAAACCGACGACCGCGCAGGCCGTTGAGTTGCTGCACGCGCAGGGGCTGCGGCTCATCATGCTGACCGGCGACAATCGCCGCACGGCCCAAGCGGTCGCGCACAAGCTCGGCATCGACGAAGTCATCGCCGATGTGCTGCCGCAGGACAAGGACGCGGCGATCGAACGGCTAAGGCGCGAAGGCCGGGTGGTGGCGATGGCTGGCGATGGCGTCAACGATGCACCGGCGCTCGCCCGTGCCGACATCGGCATCGCGATGGGGACCGGCGCCGATGTGGCGGTGGAAAGCGCTGGGGTGACCCTGGTCAAGGGCGATCTCCTCGGACTCGTCCGGGCACGCCGCCTGTCGGACGCGGTGACGCGCAACATCCGCCAGAATCTGTGGTTCGCGTTCGGCTACAACGCGATCGGCGTGCCGGTCGCAGCCGGCATTCTCTACCCGGTAAGCGGTCTGCTTCTGAGCCCGATGATCGCGGCGCTCGCGATGAGCCTGTCCTCGGTCTCGGTCATCGCCAATGCGCTTCGCCTGCGCATGCTCAACCTGGAGGCGGATCGATGAACATCGGACAAGCCGCCGAGCGGTCCGGGCTGCCGCCCAAGACGATCCGCTACTACGAGGATATCGGCCTGGTCCGGCCGGCGCGACGCGGCAACGGCTTTCGCGACTATGCCGAACGGGACGTACACGAGCTCAGGTTCATCGCACGCGCGCGCCGGCTTGGATTCAGCGTCGAGGAGTGCCGTCATCTGCTCGACCTTTATCGCGACAAGCAGCGCGCGAGCGGCGACGTTCGCGCTGCCGCACAAGCGCATATCCAGGACATTCGCGCAAAGATTGCTGAACTGCGAGACATGGAACGGACCTTGGCCGGCCTGGTTCAGGCCTGTCACGGCGACAGCCGGCCAGACTGCCCGATATTGGAGGGCCTCGCCAGCGATTAGGTCGATCGTCTGAAAGCCAAAGGCGCAGCGGATGAGACGGACGCTTAAGCATCTCGAGGTCAGGCCGAAAGACGGCCGCGCAAAGGATCGATGTCGCAGTTCGTCCGCGAATTCCTGAGCCTCAACCCCTCCGGCTGGACGCGCGCCGAGCTGAAAGAGCTTTACGGGCGCACCTTCTGTTCCGGGCACAGCTCCAGCGCAATCCGCTTGCCTTTTCGCAGATGATCTACCGGTCGATCGAAAGAGACGAAATCGAGGAAAATGACGGCAAGCTGTTCGCGGTGACAAGCCTCAGGGATGAAGACCCGGACCATCCTCGCACGGCTCGATCTCGGTCTGGATGGTGGCGTGCGCGATACCGAAGCTGCTCTCCAGCAAGGCGGCGATGGCGAGGCGCGCCGCTTCTCCATCCGCTCCTTCGGCGAGTTCGACATGCACGGAGAGGCTGCTGTCGTCGCTCGACAAGGACCAGACATGCAGATCGTGGACGCCAGCGACCCCTGGCACGCCGCCAATCACGGTCCGGATGTCGCCAAGCACCAGGCGCCGCGGCACGCCCTCGAGCAGAATCCGGGTCGTGTCCTTCAAGAGCATCCAGGTGCGCGGCAGGACCCATAGCCCGATACCGATCGCGACGATCGGATCGATCCAGTTCCAGCCGGTCGCCATGATGATGCCGGCGCCCGCGATCACCCCGAGCGAACCCAGCATGTCGGCCCACACCTCGAGATAGGCGCCCTTGACGTTGAGGCTCTTGTCCTTGCCCGCCGAGAGCAGCCGCATCGCGATCAGATTGACGACGAGCCCGATCGCCGCGACCCCGAGCATGCCGATCGATTCGACCGGCGCCGGCGAGACGATCCGCCCCAGCCCTTCCCACAGGACGTAGCCGGCGACGGCGAACAGCAGCAACGCGTTGAACGCCGCGGCGAGGATCTCGAAGCGGCGATAGCCGAACGTGCGGACATCGTCGGGCGGGCGCTGGCCGATCCGGATCGCCGCGAGCGCTATGGCGAGCGCGGCCGCGTCGGTGAACATGTGCGCCGCGTCCGAGAGCAGGGCCAGGCTGTTGAACAGGAACGAGCCGACGATCTCGGCGACGAGGAAGATCGTCGTGAGGGCGAGCGCGATCGCCAGCATCCGGCTGCTCGCGCCGGCGGCATGGTCATGCGAATGACCGCCATGGTCGTGACCTGTTCCCATCCGTCTCTCCTTCCCGTTCCTGTCCCGCAGGTTTGAACGCGTGAACCGGCGTCAGGCCGGCAGCTCGCGGCCGAAGGCGTCTTCGCCGTCATATTCCCCCGGCACATGGCGTTTGCGCCTCAGGCGCAGCAGCAAGTGGCTGATCGCCGGCAGCACGAAGAGCGTCAGCAAGGTGGCGACGATGAGGCCCGCGATGACCACGATCGCCAGCGGCTTCTGGACCTCGGCGCCGCGACCGGTGGCGATCGCCATGGGGATGAAGCCGATCGCCGGCACCACGCCGGTGATGAGCACGGCACGGACGCGTTCCATCATGCCTTCGCGCACTGCCCGATCGACGGGCAGGCCCTCCTCGATCCGCTGGCGGATGCCGGTCATCACGACGAGTCCGTTGAGCACGGTGACGCCCGACAGCACGATGAAGCCGACGGCGGCCGAGATCGAGAAGCTCAGACCCGTCAGCGCCAGCCCGAACACGCCGCCGGCGAGCCCGAGGGGCACCGCGGAATAGACCGCCGCCGCGGGCGCTACGCCCTTCAGCGCCATGAACAGGAGGCCGAAGATCAGCAGGAAGACGACCGGGATGACGATCGACAGCCGCGCCGAGGCGGCTTGCAGATTCTCGTACTGGCCGCCCCACTGGACGAACACACCGGGCGGCAGCTCGACCTGCTCGGCGACGCGCGCCCGCGCGTCCTCGACGAACGAGCCGAGGTCGCGGCCGCGCACGTTCGCCTGAACGACAATGCGCCGCTGACCGTTCTCCCGACTGACCTGATTGACGCCTTCCGAGACCTGGAACCGTGCAAGCTCGCGAAGCGGCACCGAGAGCCTCGGTCCCGTGCCGCGCTCGGGCAGCATCACCGGCAGCGCGCCGACCGCATCGAGATTGTCGCGGGTCGCATTGTCGAGCCGGACGACGATGTCGAACCTGCGGTCGCCTTCGAAGACGAGGCCGGACTCGCGCCCGCCGAGCGCGGCGGCGACCGTGTCCGCGACGTCCTCGACCGTGAGGCCGTAGCGGGAGATCGCGTCGCGGTTGAACTGGACGTCGAGCGTCGGGAAGCCCGCGGTCTGCTCGACGCGAAGGTCCGCCGTGCCGGCGACATTGTTCATCACGGTGGCGACCCGGGCGGCCACCCGTTCCAGCTCTTCGAGATTGTCGCCGAAGATCTTGATCGCGACGTCGCCGCGCACGCCGGCGATCAATTCGTTGAACCGCATCTCGATCGGCTGGCTGAGCTCATAGGCGTTGCCCGTGAGAGTGCGCATCCGCGCCTCGATCCGCGCGACCACGTCGTCCTTGCTCTCGACGCCCGCCGGCCATTGGTCGCGGGGGCGCAGGATGACGAACGCGTCGGACGCGTTCTGCGGCATGGGATCGGTCGCAACCTCGGCGGTGCCGGTCTTCGAATAGACATAGGCGACTTCGGGGAGCGCCGAGATCGCCCGTTCGACCCGCCGCTGCATGTCGAGCGACTGTTCGAGCGAGGTCGAGGGAATGCGGATCGCCTGCATCGAGACGTCGCCTTCGTCGAGCTGCGGAATGAACTCCTGGCCCAGGGTCGTGAACAAGAGGCCCGCAAGAACGAACGTGCCGACACCGCCGCCGATCCACGGCCAGGGCCGTGCGATGACGCGGTCCAGCACGGGTTCGTACTTCTCCTTCACCCAGCGGATCGCGCGGACCTCTTTTTCCGCGACCTTGCCGCGAATGAGGATCGCGACCATCGCGGGGACGAAGGTGAGCGACAGGACGAAGGCGCCGACGAGCGCGAGGATGACGGTGATCGCCATCGGCGTGAACATCTTGCCCTCGACCCCCGTGAAGGTGAGCAGGGGCATGAAGACGAGCAGGATGATCGCCTGGCCGAAGATGGTCGGACGGACCATCTCGCGCGACGCCTCGTAGACCTCGTGCAGCCGCTCGCCGAGCGCCAGCAGGCGGCCCTCCCGATGCTGTCGTTCGGCGAGGCGCCGCAGGCAATTCTCGATGATGATGATCGAGCCGTCGACGATCAGCCCAAAATCGAGCGCGCCGAGGCTCATCAGATTGCCGGACACGCCGTACTGATTCATGCCGATCGCCATCATCAGGAAGGACAGCGGAATGACGAGGGCGGCGATGATTGCGGCGCGGATGTTGCCGAGCAGCCAGAACAAGGCGGCGATAACCAGCAGCGCGCCCTCGACCAGGTTCTTCTCGACCGTCGAGATCGTCGCCTCGACCAGTGCGGAACGGTCGTAGAGCTGGGTCACCTTGATGCCGGGCGGCAGCGACCTGGAGACCTCGGTCAGGCGCTCGGACGCCGCTTGCGCCACGATCCGGCTGTTGCCGCCGGCGAGCATCAAAGCGGTGCCGATCACGACCTCGCGGCCGTTCTTCGAAGCCGCCCCTGTCCGGAGCTCGCCGCCGACCCGGACCGTCGCGACATTGCCAACGGTGACCGGCACGCCGTTGCGGGTGGCGATGGTCGCCCGGCTGATCCCGTCGACATGACGGATGCGGGCGTCGGCGCGGACCAGAAAAGCCTCGCCGCCGCGCTGGATGAAGTTGGCGCCGACCGAGATGTTGGCGCGCTCCAGTGCCTGCGCCAGCTCGGAGAAGGAAATGCCATAGGCGGCGAGCCGGCCCGGATCGGGCTGGACCAGGAACTGCTTCTCGAAGCCGCCGATCGAATCCACCCCCGCAATGCCCTCGACGGTGCGCAGCTGCGGCCGCACCACCCAGTCCTGGATCGTCCGCAGATAAGCGAGCCGCGAGGCCTCGTCGGTCAGCCGTTCACCCTCGGGCGTCAGATAAGAGCCATCCGGCTGGAAGCCGGGTCTCCCGGCGACGCGCGGCGCGCGGGGATCATAGTCCACCGACCACATGAGGACTTCACCGAGACCGGTCGAGACCGGCCCCATTTGCGGCTCGACCCCTTCGGGCAGGCTCTCGCCCGCCTGGGCGAGCCGCTCGGCGACCTGCTGTCGCGCGAAATAGATGTCGACATTCTCGTCGAACACGGCGGTCACCTGGGCAAAGCCGTTGCGCGAGATCGAGCGGGTGTGGTCGAGCCCCGGAATGCCGGCGAGCGAGGTCTCCAGCGGGAAGGTGACCAGCCGCTCCATGTCGAGCGGCGAGAATTGCGGCGCGGTGACGTTCACCTGCACCTGCTTGTTGGTGATGTCGGGCACCGCGTCGATCGGCAACCTCAGGAGCTGGAACGCCCCGTAGGTCGCCACGGCCAGGGTGAGGAACAAGACGGCCCAGCGAAAGCGGATGGCGGCATCGAGAAGGCGATCGATCATGATGTGGCGATCCTGTCGCCGCTCTTCGGAGCGACATGAGATGGGAAAATCGGGGCGATGGGCGGGCTCAATGCTCGGCCTCGCTGGCGCCGAGCTGCGACTTGAGGACGAACGCCCCCTGGGTCACGATCGCGAGCCCCGGCCGCAGGCCCTGGAGGATCTCGACCCGCCCGCCGCTGCGCTGGCCGACGGTGACCGGCACCGCCTGGAACCCACCCTCGGCCTGAACGAACACGACGTGGCGGCCCTCGACCTGCTGCACCGCCGCTTCGGGAATCACGATGCCGCTGGCGATACCGCCACGCGGCACGATGCGAACCCGCACCGCCTGACCCTGGGTCAGGCCCGCCGGCACACCCGCCGGCTGGAGCACCACCGTCGCGGTGCGGCTCTCCGAATTGAGGGCGGGCGTTGCCGAACGAACGACGGCCTCGACGGTGCCGCCGTCGGGCAACTCGACGATGGCGCGGTCGCCCGGACGAATGCGCTGGGCGTCGGTCGCGGGCACGGCGGCATCGATCTGGATGCGCCGGGGATCGGCGACGTTGAACAATTCCGCTCCGGCCGAGACATAGGCGCCCAATTGGGTGTCGACCTCGGTGATCCTTCCCGCAATCGGACTGCGCACCGCCAGATAACGGCCGCCACCGGTCACGCCCGCCGCCTGCAACGCCGTCTGCGCGCGCTGCAGCTCGGCCTCGGCCTCGGCCCGGACCGCGTCGGCCGCCTCCAGGTCCTGGCGCGCCGTGATCCGCGCATTGAACAGGCGCCGTTCGCGCGCCGCCGCGGCGCGCGCGGCGGTCGCCCTCGCGGACGCGGCATTGCGCGCTGCGGCAAAGCCGGCGGCGTCGCGGCTTTCGAGCAATGCGACCGTCTCGCCCGCCGCCACCGCATCGCCCAGCCGCTTGGTGATGCGCACCACCGCGCCGTCCGCCCGCGCCGTCAGCAGCGCCCGTCCGTCCGGCGGCGCGGTGACGGTCGCCTGGGCTAGGATCTCCGCGCCGAGCGAGCCGGCCTCGAGCCGCTCGGTCCGGATGCCGCTCGCGGCCATTCGCTCGGCGGTCATCGGAACGAAGCCTTCGCGGGTTTCGCCAGTTTCGGTCTGCTCCCCCTCCTCCGCTTTTTCGGCAGCCGCGGGTGCCGGACCGTCGCTCAGCGTGCGTCCGATCAGGACGCCGCCGACGCCGGCGAGGAGGACCGCGGCGCCCGCCGCGGCGAGCAGCTTCTTGCGATCCTGGGGATTTTGAATCTCTTCCATGGCGGAGTCCTTATCGGGCGGCGACGCGGCCGAGCTCGGCGGTCGCGAGGGCAAGGGCGAGGCGCGCGTCGATCAGCGCACCTTCGGCGGCGGTGTAGGCATTCTGGGTGTCGAGCAGCTCGAGCAGGCTCGCGCGGCCCTCCTGGTAGGATTGCTGGGCAAGGCGCAGCGCTTCGAACGCCTCCGGGATGGCGGCGCCTTCCAGCGCCCGCACCCGCGCTTCCGCGGCCTCGACCGCCGCTATGGCGTTGCGCGCCCGCACGGTTACGGTGGCGAGCACGCCCGCGCGGCGCGCCTCTGCCGCTTCGATATTGGCTCGCGCGGCGGAGATATTGCCCTGGTTGCGGTCGAAGATCGGGATCGGCATCGAGATGCCGCCGACCAAGGCGATGTCGCCCGAACCGCTGAACTGCCGCACCCCGATCCCGACCGCCGGATCGAGCCGACCATTGGCCTGTTCTTGCCTGAGGTCGGCTTCGGCACCGAGCCGCTCGATGTCCGCAAGCCGGACATCAAGGCTTTGCCCGGGGTCGATCGGCTGCGGCTCCAGATCGACCAGGCTGCCCACAACGCTCTCCGGCGGCGTGGTGACCCCGAAGAGCGAGGCGAGCGTGCTACGCGACGCGCGCTCCTCGGCGCGCGCCGCCTCCAGATCGGCCGCTATCTGCGCCGCCGCGGAGCGCGCCCGAATGGCCCTGAGCGGCGGTTCGCGACCCGCATCGACGAGCTGGCCGGCGATCCTGGCCAGCTCGCGCGCGCGCCGGTCATTCTCTTCCGCGAGGCGCAGACGGTCGCGCGCCGTGACCGCGCGCGCGAACTGCTCGCGGACCTGTTGGGCAAGATCGGCGCGGGCGATTGCGAGCCGAAGCTGCTGGGCTTCCAGGTCGGCGCGCGCGACGCCGAGCCGAGCCGGCCGGCGGCCGCCAAGGTCGAGCCGCTGGTTGACCGCGACCGTGGTCTCCAGCCCGCGCGTGCCATCATAGTCGCCCGTGCCCGCGAAATTCTCGACCTCGACGCTGAGCTCGGGATTGAGCCGGACGCCGGCCTGCCGCAGCCGCCCTTCGGCGGCCGCGACGGCGGCGCGTGCCGCGACGATTGCCGGCGAGCGCGCCGCGGCCTCAGCGAGCGCCTGGACCAGGGTCAAATTGGCCGGCAGCGGCCCGTCGCGGGGGACAAGCAAGGATTGGTCGATCGGCGCGGGGGGAGCGGGCGGCCCCATGTGCTCCTGAGCGACCGGTGTTCCGACGCGCGGCGTTGCGGGCATCGCGACCTGCGCGAACGCCCACGACCCATGGGCCGTGACCATCGCCGCGACGCACGCCGCGGCAAGCATAGACTTCATGATGTGAGACTCCTGACGACACGGGGCACCCGCCGCGCGGCGGCGGCAGGGCTAGGGCGTCGTCAGGCGATCGGGGGGCGCAGCGCGGTGCCGGGATCGCATCCGGCGGTGGTCACTTCATGCCCGATGCCGATCGTTGGGTCGGAATTGAACGCAAGGGTCGCGGGATCGGCTTCGCTGGTGACGCTGGCGCAATGACCATGGCACGGGCTGTGATGATGCGGCGTGCCCTTGTCGGAATCGGCGGGAACCTGATCCTGGTCGCCCTCGTAATGGCCCGCCGCCTCCGACGTGGCTTCGAGACAGCCGGTAAGCTCGGCGGCACGCGCGGCGCTGCCCGTCCAGAGCAGCGCGGCGAGCATCAGGGTGCCGAAGAGAGGCCAGAGCCGATTCATCAGCGGCCCTCTAGCAGCAAAGCGAGAACGAATGAAAGGCGGGGGCATGTTCAGGCCGCGACCTTCACCGTCTGCCGCGCGTCGGTCAGCTCACCGCGAGCCTGGCGAAGGATCTGGAAGCCGCCGGTCAACGCCAGCAGCGCCATGACGCCCGCGACAATGAGGTCGGGCCAAGCCGTCCCGGTGCCGAGAACGCCGAGCGCGGCGAGCATCACCGCGACGTTCCCGATCGCGTCGTTTCGCGAGCAGATCCAGACCGACCGCATATTCGCATCGCCGTTGCGAAACTGGTAGAGCATCAGCGCGACCCCGGCATTGGCGGCGAGCGCAAGAAAGCCGACCGCGCCCATGACCTCGGGCTCGGGCGCGGCGGTGCCGAGCGCCGCCCATATCGCGGAGACCAGGACGTAGATGCCGAACAGTGTGATCGTGACGCCTTTCACCAGCGCTGCGCGAGCGCGCCAAGCCAGCGCCATGCCGGCGACGCCGAGGCTGATTGCGTAGTTCGCGGCATCGCCGAGAAAATCGAGCGCGTCCGCCTGCAGGGCCCGCGAGTCGGCCGCGATGCCAGCCCCGATCTCCAGCGCAAACATCGTGACGTTGACACCCAGCGCGATCCAGAGCGCGCGGCGCCATGCCGGCGAGTTGTTCGGATCGGGCTTGGGGGCGCAGCAGGCGGCCGACATGTCGTCACTCCAAATCAGGTCGTGACGCGCCATATGAGGCTTGTAGCGACTACAAGGTCAAGAGGGTTTGGCGATGAAGATCGGAGAGCTGGCGCGGGCGACCGGCACGAACAGCGAGACCATCCGCTATTATGAGCGGATCGGCCTGCTCCCGCAGCCGGCGCGGACTGGAAGCAACTACCGGGACTATTCGCCGGCGGATGCCGAGCGGCTGGCCTTCATCCGCCATTCGCGGGGGCTCGGGTTCGACCTTGCCGACATCAGGTCGCTTATCGATCTCGCGGAAGAGCCGGAACGCGACTGCGCCGATGTGGACGCCATCGCCTCGCGCCATCTGGAAGCGGTGGAAATCAAGCTGGCGAGGCTGCAGCGCCTACGTGATGAGCTCGGGCGCATGATCGGCCAATGTCGTGGGGGCCGCGTCGCTTCCTGCCGAATCCTGGAAGCGCTCGGCGATGCCGGCGAAGCTAGATAACCACCCTCAGCTTTCTTTTGACGAGTGGCACGACTGCCTTGACTGCCAGTTCCTCAAGACCGTCGATGATGTAGCGCGCATAATGCCGCTCGATCATCGCGACACTGGTATCGTGCATGGCCGCCACAAGCCGGATCGGTAGCCCCGAGCGGATCGCGCGCACGATTGACGAATGCCGTAGCGAATAGGGCACGATCCGTTTCTCAAGGCCAAGGCCAGCACAGATCGCCCTCCATTGTCGCGAAAGTTCGGAAGCGGCGGTCCACGGACCGCGTCGGTCGCGGCGCCACTCCCGACCCTTCACCTGCACAAGCCGCCAATGGCTGAGCAAGGGCTCATCCTTTGATCGTCCCCGCATAACAGGTCGAAGCGCGTCGATCACATCGCGCCCGACCTGAACGGGATAGTGGTCGTCGCCCTTCCCTCGCCCCTTCCGGCTCTTTGGTACGAACAGGCGAAGATTCTCGGGCTGCACGTCACCGACGGTGAGGCGGCGGACCTGGGAAAAGCGCGCACCGGTCGCGGCAAGGACGATCACCATTCTGCCGACGTCTCCGTCCTCGTCGAAATCGGCCGCGGCCTCGATGATGTCGCGAACGGTGTCGTCGGACAGGATCTGGTTTTCGCGTGACTTCGTCGGCATGCTCCGCAGCGTCTCGTCCCGGTAGAGCCCGCAGCGAATGACGTCCGCGAAATCGGCGGGTAGCCTCTTGCGGAACTTCCGATGCGCGAGGTTCAGAGCGGCCTTGAAATCGGACATGGTTCGAACGCGGGAGTTGGGGCTCAATTCTGGATTGAGGCGCCCCTTCCATTGGCACAAAAGATCCTCCGACAACGACGCCAGTTCCGTGTCAGCCAACGGATCGTTCAGCACGTACTTTGTCAGCCGGCTTGAGGCATCCGAGCGCCTGCTGCCCCGCTCGAGTTGCGCGCGATGTCGGGCATCCCGCATTTCGATATAGGTTTCGACCACGGACCGGACCGTCTCGACGAGAGCCGCGGCCTCCCCGGCCTCCAATGCTCTAATCTTTGCGACGTGATCGCGTCCTCTCCTGATGGCCTGCTCGTAAGAGAGGTTTCCTTCCGCCAGGATGTCGTCGGCGACGCCGATTTCGGCCCGATGGTAGTTGCCGTTGCCGATGTACCAGCGGACCAGCCAGCGCCCACCCTTCCGCCCTTTGCGGTACCCAAGATGAATGTCGCTATCGAGCTGTCGCCAGTGTAGCCCTATGGGCAGCGCTTCGCGCGCATTGCGAGTGGTGAGCTTGGCCTCTCTAAGCGATCCTGACATAAGACACCCGTACAGCATACATGCAGTATATGTCCTGCTTCAGCATGATATATAAAGAGACGTGATTTCGTCAAGACGTTATAAAACAACAAGAATATTGAGACGAGCTGAGACATATTGAGACGATATATTCAGGAATACTTAGGCTCTCACGGCGAAAACACGGGTTCGATTCCCGTAGGGGTCACCAAAAATCCCTCGCAGGGGGTTTCATTGGGTGTCAAAAATGGCTGTTTTCCGCCGTTTTTTCGTGGTATAAGCATCCCAGTCGGATCGGCTCGATACCACCGGATACCAACAGATTGATGGTAGATGCGATGGTAGTGCGCCGGCCCTGATCGGGAGATACCATCATGGCCTTGAGTGCCCTCGCCATCAGAAACGCCAAGGGCCGCGCGAAGCCCTACAAGCTCGCGGACAGCGACGGCCTCTATCTCCTGGTGACACCTTCGGGCGGGCGGTGCTGGCGGATGAACTATCGCTATCTCGGCAAGCAGAAGACGCTGGCCTTCGGCACTTTCCCCGATACCGGCCTCGCCGACGCCCGCGAGCGGCGGGACATGGCCCGCAAGGTTCTGGCGCGGGGCGACGATCCCGGCGAGCAGATCAAGCTGGAGCGGGTCGCCGCCACGGTCGCCGTGTCCAACAGCTTCAAGGCGGTCGCCGACGAATGGCTGACCAAGGTCGAGAAGGAAGGCCGCTCCGCCGTCACGATGAAGAAGCTGCGCTGGTTGCTCGCCTTCATCAACGCGTCGATCGGCAAGCGGCCGATCGCCTCCATCTCCGCGCACGAGCTGCTGGTCATGCTCCGCAAGATGGAGAGCAAGGGAAAGTATGAGACGGCGAAGCGGTTGCGCAGCACTTGCAGCCAGATCTTCCGCTACGCCATCGCCACAGCCCGCGCGGAGCGCGACGTTGCCGCCGATCTTCGCGGCGCGCTGATCGCGCCCAAGCCGGTGCATCGTGCGGCAATCACCGATCCCAAGGAGGCCGGAGGCTTGCTCCGCGCCATCGAGGCGTTCGAGGGCTTTCCCGAGACGCGGGCGGCGTTGCGGCTGTTGCCGCATGTGTTCGTCCGGCCGGGCGAGCTGCGCCATGCCGAGTGGGACGATTTCGACTTCGAGAAGGCGGTCTGGACCATCCCGCCGCACAAGACCAAGATGCGCCGGGCGCACACCGTTCCCCTGTCCCGGCAGGCTTTGGATATCCTCGCCACCATCGGGCATGACGCCGACTATAGCAGCTACCTGTTCCCGTCGCTGCGCTCCGTGAAGCGCCCCATGTCGGAGAACACGATCAACGCGGCCCTCCGCCGTCTAGGCTATGCGCAGGACGAGATGACCGGCCACGGCTTCCGCGCGATGGCGGCGACCCTCTTGAACGAGATGGGGCTATGGCACCCCGACGCGATCGAGCGGCAGCTTGCCCATTGCGACAACAACGCCGTGCGGCGCGCCTATACGCGCGGAGAATATTGGGAGGAGCGGGTCAGGATGATGCAGCACTGGTCCGACCATCTCGACTTCCTGCGCGATGGCGCCAAGGTCATCAAAGGCAAGTTCGGCAAGGCGAAGGCCGGGAAATAGTCCCGGCCTTCCCATCATTGCGCATCATCGGCCCGATAACTTCGCGGATCGGCGATCCAGCGCTCGACGGCGGACTCATACCAGCCGGCGCCGTGGACGCTGATCGGCACCTGGCGCGGGAACGTGCCTTCGCCGATCTTTCGGTAGAGGGTGGTGCGGGACAGGCCGGTGCGGTCAAGCACCGTCGGCAAGCGGATGATCCTTTCACGAGTGGGCACGGGACTGGGTTCCATCTGTTGGTGTTGAACGATGCTCCCCGGGCGTAAATTGGTCAGCGCGCGCACGCGCGCAAGTACGGTTATGCCGCATTCCGACGCAGGTAGAGACACGGCGGCAAAGACAGGCGAACGGCGGGAAACGACGGCGGCCGACCACGGACGGCATGGGACGACACAGATCGGCGAGCGGGAAAGCGCCAGCTCATGCGCTTTTCACGGACAATGTGATGCGAACGCCACGCCTTGGCGTTCCGAAAGAGCTTGCAGTGCGAGTCGCGTACCATCGCGGATCATCCCTCAGCCTGCCCGCCAGATATCAGGCTGCATTGCCTTGTGCCGGACGCGCAAGACGAGGGGCATTGTCCTGCCGGTTTGGGCGCCGCGAGGCGCTCAGGGCCGTCCGGGTTGCTGCTTTTCGAGACGTTCGACCTCGCGCTCGACCAGCTCGCGGATGAAGGCGGCACGGCGCTTGTGACCGACCAGCCGGTCGATGCGTTCGCCGAGCCCTTGGGGCAGACGAATCACGGTCGATTTCACGCCAAGCGATGGTCGTCCCATGCCCGTGCCCTAACCGAGCGACGGAGCGGCGCAATCGAAAGCCGAATAATAGATATCGGTTATTGACTGATATCCGGCGGGAGACCTATAAGCGATATCTCTTACTCAGCGGAGACGACATGGCCGTGCAAGAAATCTCCTCTGCGCACGGAATCGGCACCGCCGTCTCGCGTCGCGCCATCCTTGGCGCGATTGCTGTCACACCTGCGGCAGCTCTTCCGCTCGCTGCTGTCGCGGCGCCTGGCCGCTCCGTCCTAATAAGTCTCGCGCCGTCCCTGCCGGCATTGCGGCGCACGCGCGCCGGGCGCGCGCTCAGCCGAGTGCGCTATCACAATGCCGAAGGCTTCCTCCCGAACGCGAGCGAAGGACCGATCGGGCTTGCAGATGACGCCTTCTACCGGATCGGCATCGCGCTCCATTTGGGGCTCACGGCGCATTTGCTGGACGTGGGCTTCGATGACGACTGGAACGCCCATAATATAGGTCTTAATCTTGGCCGGGCACTGGACCTGGCGAACGCCACCGGGCTGGACTGCCGGGCGCCGGATGTGGCGCACTTGGCCGCGAGCCTGTCGCCCTATGGGCGCTGGCGCAATCCTGGCCTGCACGGCGAGCGCCCGACCTGCCCGTTCGACATCGCGGATGCCCATTTGCTGACCCGTATGCTTTTGGACCGGGTGCGCGAGGCGACCGGCCATCCCCGGCCGCGCCGTGCGTGACATGACCGAGGCCGAGAAACGCGCCTATCGCGCAGCCGTTGCCGCGCTGCCGCCGCTGACTGGCGCGGCGTTCCGGCTGCACCGGGTGGACGGACTCAATTATATCGAGATCGCCGCCCGGTTGAATGTCGACACGGAACGGGTGACGTTCCATATATCGCCGAGGCCCTGTGCGCCATCGACGCAGCGTTGCAAGCGGCACGGACTTGACAGGCCGGGCGGCCCGGCACCGGCCACCGTGGCCAACCGTCAGCCGATGTACACGGCTATCACCTGATGCGCCATTCCGCTCAACCCTTGCCTCCCGCAGCTTCGCTTTCATGGGCGCGCCTGGCTGAGCCATCTTACCGCGCACCCGTCGACCAGTCCGACTAGACGAATCGGTTCTATCCGCATCAAGCAGCTTCGACAATTTCCGGGAGAAACTGATCGTCGAGATACTCGGCGGCCTGGAGCGAACGATGATAGGGGAACTCGACTTTATCGAGTGGCTCAATCCGAGCGCGCCTCAGCGACCCGTCCTCAATCACCAACGCGGCCCCATCCCTTTGATAGGAGAAGCGCGCTTCTCCGCTGGACCACCGCTCGATTCGATCGAGATTTTCGCGCTCGAAAAACAGGCTCGCGAAACTGGCTTCGGCAAGCGCTTTGTCCAACGCCCGCGGCTTATCCGTCATCTCACGTAACAGGCGATTCAGGTCGGTCGTCGTGGCGCTGTCCGTTCCGGCATGGTCAACCGCGCCCACCGCATCCAAGGTCTTGCGCAGATCAAGCGCAAACTGCCTGGCGTCGCCACGATCGGTCAGGAATCCTCCTCCGACCAAGTGGCCGAGTGGAGTTGAAGCTCGACGGTAGATTGGCGAGGTGTCCTCTTCCGGCTTCAATCCTTCATCTCGGCGGCGGCGGCGTTCTACGCTCGGCAACGCTTGATAGACGGCCCAGGCACGTTCGAATCGTGTCTGTCTCTCTTTTTCGGCCTCGTAATCGCGCTCTTCGCGCGTCTCGAACATCGGTTCCGCCGAAGTCGCGATCCGCACAAGTTTACCGAACCCTTCGGAGCAGGCGCGGCGCAACTCGTCGCGCTTGAGATCCAGTTCCCCAAGCGCGGGCGCTTGGAGCAATTGCGTAACTTCTGACCGATAGTTGGCAACGAGCTTGACCATGTTGGTCCAGCGGATCAGCGCCGCTCTGCGCGCCTGCTCCGCCTTGAACGCTTTCTCCGCGTCATCGTAGCGGACGCCATAGTGTTCGCGCCCGCATTGACTCGCGCCAATGATGTAAGTCTCGCCACGGTCATCACGGACCACGTGGCCTTTCCAGTGACGGCGCTTCCCGCAATGGCAGCATCGGATGAAAGTTGCGTTCGGATTGCCCGCTCGTCCGCCGGGCGGCGTCTCATCATAATAGCCGATGATAATAGGATGAGCCTCCGGGTCGGGAACGCCCAGATTGAGACCGGCAATGCTGTTTTCAGGGTCGCTATAGCGAAATTGCGCCGACACCAGTTGCGCGTCGGTCAATCTCCTGGTGATCGGCCGAACGGACATTCACTGCCTCCGCCTGTTGGAAACAATAGGAGAACAGACAGCGATTGCAAGGATGGTTAATCAGGGTGCCTGTCAAGTCATCGCCCCTGACGCGGTCTTTTGTATGCGTCAGCTTCAAGCTGGGTGATTTCGCTCCGCGCCGCTTTCAGAAAGGCCGTCTTAGTGCCGAAATGATCCCCTTCACTCTTCCCGTCTCCATCCCTGCGATTGGCGTGCAATGCACAATCGCATAAGGCTTTTGCGCTTTCCTGGACCGCATCCGAGGAGAGCAAGGAAATTTCCGCAAGCATGGCGAATAGCGGCATCACATTGTCGATCGATTTAGCTCCGCCCGCCACGATCAACAGCATGTTGCGGTCGGCTTCGGCCATGAATCTAGCATAGAGCTGACGGCGTTCGAGCAACCTTTCCCGAATAAGCGCCAATCGCCATTCGTGCGAGCGCGTTCCGCGCCCGACGAGATAGCTCGCATAGCCGGCGACAACAGCGCCGCCGAGCGATACACAGACGGGAACGATGATTTCAGCGAGTGTCGCGGCCATACAGAAAGAGATGAACTACCAGTGGCAGGACCACAACGTCCGTCGAACGGCATGACCATCCTTATCGTTCAATCAAGCCTCCGGAATTTCCTTGCTCGGCCTCGAACGCGCGTCTGCCGCGCCGTTTCCACAGGACGAGCGCGCGGTCGCGATACTCGCCTTGCAGCCTGCCCGCACAATCAAGGAACGCGCCATAGAGCGTGGCACGATCATCGTCGGTCAGATCGACCAGCCCGGCTTTGACGACGAGACCGCCCAGCTCGATCAGGTGGCGCGTTCTTTCGCGGCGCTTCATCACCCATTCGCGCGCGTCGGCGCGGGCGCGTTTGGCTTCAAGCCGATGCACCGCCGCCCTCACGCTCCGCTCCGCCTTTCGGCTCCGCGCGAGGGCGGCGGCGAGCTTTGCGTGTCGCACGAAAGAACCCCTCCCCAGCCTTGCGCCACTCCTCCTTGGTCACGAGATCGTTTGTCGCGACCGCCGCGAGCAGCGCGCCGGCCAGCGTCTCCGCGTCGAGCGCATTGGCGCCCGTCGCCGTCACCAGCTCACCAAGTTGGCGCACGCGCAGGTCCTTGAGCGCCTTCGTCTTGTCGGCGAGCGTCTTTAGTTCCGAGTCGAAGTCCCTTGGCTTGCGCATCACAGTCTCCACTAAACAGCGATGGAACAAGGATAGTGCAGACTCCAGCGTAATGCTCTAAGGTCGTCGGAACAGCCTGAGAGGGTGCGGTCCCTCACAGGACTTTTTCTTGTGAGGGCGCGCTTATACGTCGTGCCGACGTGGCTTTTGAGGTGTAACTGGATCGCCGTCATGGCGATCTACCACTTCAGCGTGAAAGTGATCTCTAGGGGCTCGGGCGCGAGCGCTTTGGCCTCGGCCGCCTACCGCTCGGCATCGCGGCTGCACGACCAGCGCCTCGACCGCGCGCACGACTTCACCAACAAGGCCGGCGTCATCCACTCCGAAGTGCTGCTGCCGAACGGCGCGCCGGAGCAGTTCGGGGACCGCGAGCAGCTGTGGAACGCGGCCGAGGCGGCGGAGGTAAGGAAGGACGCGCAGCTCGCCCGCGAGGCCGAGTTCGCATTGCCCCGCGAGCTGGACCAGGCCGAGGGCATCAGGCTCGCGCGCGAGTTCGTGCAACGCGAGTTCGTCTCGCGCGGCATGATCGCCGACCTCAATGTCCATTGGGACGTCGGCGCCGATGGCGAGGCCAAGCCTCACGCCCATGTGATGCTGACCATGCGCGAGGTGGATGGAGACGGGTTCGGCGCGAAGGTCCGCGACTGGAACCGCACCGAGCTCTTGCAGCACTGGCGCGAAGCCTGGGGCGAGCATGTCAACGCCCGCCTCGCCGCGCTGGATATCGATACGCGCATCGATCATCGCAGCCTCGAAGCGCAGGGCATTGCGCTGGAGCCGCAGCACAAGATCGGCGCGGCGGCGGGACGCCGGGTGGGGCATGGACTGGAGGCCGAACGGCTCGAAGAGCATCGCGATATCGCGCGCCGGAATGGCGCGCGCATCCTCGCCGACCCGGCGGTGGCGCTGGACGCGATCACGCACCAGCAAGCCACGTTCACGACCCGCGACCTTGCCCGGTTCGTGCATCGGCATAGCGACGGGAAAGAGCAGTTCGATCGTGTGCTGGCGGCGGTGCGCGCTTCGCCCGAGCTGGTGGCCCTGGGGAAGGACGGACGCGGCGAGGAGCGGTTCACCTCGCGCGCCATGCTCGCGACCGAGCAGCGGCTGGAGCGGGCGACCGAACGGCTGGCCAGTCGCGGCGATCATCCTCTCGGCGACATCCACCAGCGTCATGCGCTCGCCGATGCCGAACGGCGCGGGCTCATCCTGTCGGCCGAGCAGCGCGGCGCGTTCGAACATGTGACGCAAGGGCGGGATCTTGCCGTGGTGGTGGGCTATGCCGGCACCGGCAAGAGCGCGATGCTTGGCGTCGCGCGCGACGCCTGGGAAGCGGCCGGCTACAATGTGCGCGGCGCGGCTTTGTCCGGCATCGCCGCCGAGAACCTTGAGTCCGGCTCCGCTATCCAATCACGCACGATCGCCAGCCTGGAGCATCAATGGCGCCAGGGCCGCGAGCTGCTTGGCGCCAACGATGTGCTCGTGATCGACGAGGCCGGGATGATCGGCACCCGCCAGATGGAACGGGTGATCGCCGAGGCGGAGAAGCACAAGGCCAAGGTGGTGCTGGTCGGCGATCCCGAACAGCTCCAGGCGATCGAGGCCGGAGCGGCGTTCCGGTCGATCGCGGAGCGCCATGGCAGCGTCGAGATCACCGATATCCGTCGCCAGCAGGAGGACTGGCAGCGCGAGGCCACGCGCCAGCTTGCGACCGGGCGGACGGGCGAGGCGCTGGATGCTTATCGCGAGCACCACATGGTGCATGAGGCACCGAGCCGGGAGGAAGCGCGCGGCGCGCTGATCGAGCGCTGGGATGCGGAGCGGCGGGAGCGGCCCGATGCCAGCCGGGTCATCCTCGCCCACACCAATGACGACGTGCGCACGCTCAACGAGCTGGCGCGTGAGCATAAGCGGGGCGAGCTTGGCGAGGAGGTGAGGATCGCCACCTCAAAGGGACAACGCATGTTCGCGCGCGGCGACCGGGTCATGTTCCTGAGGAACGAGCGGAGCCTTGGGGTGAAGAACGGATCATTGGGCACGATCGAGAGCGTCTCTCCCGTCCGCATGTCGGTGATGCTGGACGATGGGCGCAGCGCCGCGTTCGACCTTAGGGACTATGCCGATATCGACCATGGCTATGCCGCCACCATCCACAAGGCGCAGGGCATGACCGTGGACCGTGCCCATGTGCTGGCGACGCCGGGGCTCGATCGGCACGCCGCCTATGTCGCGCTGTCGCGGCATCGCGACAGCGTCGATCTCCATTACGGGCGGGATGACTTTGCGGACCGGGAGAGGCTTGCTCGCACGCTCAGCCGCGAGCGCGGCAAGGACATGGCCAGCGACTATGCGCGCGATGTCGATCGGCCTGCGCCGATCGTCCGGCCTGCGCCGATCGTCCGGCCCGCGCAGATCGATATGTTCGAGACATTGGGCGCGACATCGCCCGAAGCCTCACGCCGCAGATTGGAGCAGGCGATCGTGCGGTTCGCTCAGGCGACCAGGGAGATCGTCGCCACACGCCGCAACGGCCTTGAGGAAAGCCCGCACCAGCGCGCGGCGTTCGAGCAGGCCCGCCATGCGCTCGATGCGGTCCGACCGCAGGGCGCGCGCGACCTTCGCGCCGCGTTCGTGCGGGACATGGGCCTGGTCGACGAGGTCGCCGGCGGCAATGCCAGGACCGGCATCGGGGTCATGGACTGGGAGCAGCGCTATCGCACCGAGCCGGCGCTGCGCGCCGACATGTTCGTCAAGGAGTGGCGACGGCTTGATCGCCAGGTCCGGGCCGCGGATCGCGAATGGGATTACGACAAGGCCGACAGGATGAGGAACGCACTCACCGACATGGCCAAATCGCTGCACCGCGACCCGCAGCTCGAATCGCTGCTGCGCAACCGGAAGAAGGAACTCGGGCTCGACATCTTGCGGCGTGGTCAGGGATCAATCGGACACCAGCTCGCCGACTGGGTGCAAGTTGGGAGGGGGCGAGGTCTGGGGCGTTGAGCGACCATTTCCTCCTGAAGGCGAGGGTAAATCCAACAACTGTAGAAATTTATAATCACTGCGTTTCAGCCGCTTACCCATCGATATCCTACAAAGTAAAAAATAGGATTTGCAATGTAGGATTTCGTTTGTTGTTCTTTGGTCATCCAGGCAATCGAGTCGAACCTGAGGTTGGGGGAGATGATCATGAGACGTATCGAGAAAGTCATTCTCGTGATTGCGGGGCTTGTCGTTGCGGCCGCGGCGGTCGCCTCCGAGACGATCAGCTACAGCTACGACGCGCGTGGCCGGCTGGTAAGGGTCGACCACAGCGGCACCGTCAACAACAACGTCGCGACCAACTATGTCTACGACAAGGCCGACAATCGCACCAACAAGACGACGACCGGCGCACCGTAACCGCGCGTTCGCGCCCTTTGCCGCGCGATATCTGAATTGAAGCGGGCCTGAATCCGCAAACCGGAGAGCTTTGAGATGACCAACATCCTGCTTCGCGCGGGGGCGCTGTCGTGCGCCCTGCTCGCCACGACCGCCCTCACTGCCCCGGCCGACGCGCAACCGGCGTTCCGCAACCTCGATGCGAACGGCGTCGATCTGGTGCAGGGCGACCATGTCCTGGCCTTGACCGAAGGCTCGATCGGATCCGGCCGGGCGGAACTCTCGCTGATCCGGCAGCGGCCCGGCAACACCGGGAGCCAATGGGACGGCTACACGTTCCTGCGCACCACCAGCGGCACGCATGCGACGATCCGGATCGGCCTGCCGAACCGCACGCGGGATACTTTCACCGGCATCGTCGGCGGCCCCCTTTACATCGCGGACAAGGCCAATGGCGCGATCCTGACCAAATCGGGGTTCGATTACATCTATACCGCCCCGGACGGAACCCGGATCACGTTTACCGATCCCACGGGCAGCGGCGAGGCGGGGCTCGCCCCCAACATGTTCTGCTCGGTAAACTCGCAGACCAGTTGCACCATGCTGCCCTACAGCATCGTGGGCCCGGACGGGCGGACGGTCTTCATGACCTGGAGCATCTATTCGATAAACTGGATTCCCTACGCCCAGCGCCTGTCGGGGGTCGCCAACAGCTTCGGTTATTCCATCGGCTTCACCTATGCCAGCAACAGCTCTTCGCCGAGCGCGCCCCCCTCGCCCGACTGGTTCGTTCGCACCGGCGCGCACTTCAATGGCGGCGGTTCCACTCAGGCCTCGGCGAGCTACGCATATCCCTCCACCGGCGTGACCGAGATCACCGACATGGGCGGCCTCACCTGGCGGCTGACCGACAGCAGCGGCACGCTCACCGCGATCCGCCGGCCGGGCGCGGCGAGCGACACGACAACGATCAGCCATTCGGGATCGATGGTCTCGTCGGTCACCAACGAGGGGGTCACCACCGGCTATGGCTGGAGCACGTCGGGGACGATCCGGACGCTGACCGTGACCGACGCGGCGAGCCATACGAGCACAATCGTCTCGAACACCGGCACCAGCCGGATCAATTCGATCACCGACCAGCTCGGCCACACGACCAGCTTCACCTATGACGGCAGCAGCCGGCTGACGCGGGTGACGCAGCCCGAGGGCAATTACGTCAACTACACGCTCGATGCCCGCGGCAATGTGACCGAGACGCGCCACGTCGCAAAGTCGGGCTCGGGCCTGTCCGACATCGTCGAGACGGCGGGTTATCCCTCGACCTGCGCCAACCCGGTCACGTGCAACGAGCCGACCTCGACCACCGACGCGCGCGGCTACACGACCGACTATACCTATGACTCCACCCACGGCGGCGTGCTGACCATCACCGCCCCGGCGCCGTCGGGCACGGGCGACCGCCCGCAGACGCGCTATTCCTACACCAACACGACCGGCGAATATTTCCTGACCGGTATATCGTCCTGCGCGAGCGGCGCCTCGCCGGCCTGCGTCGGCACGGCGGCGGAGAGCCGGGTGGTGATCGGCTATGACGCGAGCGGCAACATGACCTCGGTTCAGCGGCGCGACGGGACAGGGGCGCTCAGCGCGACGACGACCATGACCTACGACGGCGTCGGCAACATGATCATGGCCGATGGGCCGCTGTCGGGGACGGCGGACACGACCCGTTATCGCTACGATGCCGGGCGCCGGCTGGTCGGCGTGGTGGGACCCGATCCCGACGACACAGGGACCCTCAAGCACCGCGCGGTCCGCACCACCTGGACGAACGGCCTTGCGACGCGGGTGGAGCGGGGCACGGTGAACAGCCAGTCGGATGCCGACTGGGCGGCGTTCTCGAGCCTCGAGCAGGTGGACACCGCCTATGACGCCAATGCCCGCCCGGTGACGCAGGCGCTGTCTTCGGGCGGCACGACCTATGCGCTGACCCAGACGAGCTACGACAGCCTCGGCCGCGTCAGTTGCACGGCGCAGCGGATGAACCCCGCGATCTACGGAGCGCTGCCGTCGAGCGCCTGCACGCTCGGCACGGCGGGCACATTCGGGCCTGACCGCATCACGCGCACCACTTACGACAATGCCGGGCAGGTGGCGTTGGTCCAGACCGGCTATGGCGTCACCGGGGTGCAGGCGGACGAGATCGCCTCGACCTGGACGAACAACGGCCGGCAAGCGACGGTGACCGACGCGAACGGCAACCGCACCACCTATGTCTATGACGGGTTCGACCGGCTGAGCCGCACGCGCATGCCCTCGCCGACGACGCCCGGGACGAGCTCGACGACGGACTATGAGGAGCTGGGCTACGACGCGGCGAGCAACGTCACCAGCCGGCGGCTGAGGGACGGCACGAGCATCGCGTTCACCTACGATCACCTGAACCGCCCGACGCTCAAGAACCTGCCGGGCAGCGAGCTGGACGTCAGCTACACCTACGACCTCACCGGCCATCTGCTGACCGCGAGCACCTCGGCGCAGACGCTGACGTTCACCTGGGATGCGGTGGGGCGCAATCTGACGCAGGTGGGCCCGCTCGGCGCGGCGACCTCGGCGTACGATCCGGCCGGGCGGCGTACGCAGCTTACCTATCCGGGCACCGGGCTCTATGTGAACTACGATTACGACTCCGTCGGCGATCTCACCAAGGTCCGCGAGAACGGGGCGAGCACCGGCGTCGGCGTGCTGGCGACCTGGGCCTATGACGATCTCGGTCGCAGGACGACGCTGACCAGGGGCAACGGCACCACCACCAGCTACGGCTACGACGCTGTATCGCGGCTCTCCAGCCTGACGCAGGACCTGGCGAGCACCGGCAACGATCTGACGCTGGGGTTCAGCTACAACCCCGCCTCGCATATCACGAACACGACCCGCTCAAACGATGCTTATGCCTATGGCGACCTCGCCAACGGCGCCACCGCGAGCAGCGTCAACGGGCTCAATCAGCTGACCGCGATCGGCGGGCAGTCGGTGACGCACGACAGCCGGGGCAATGTGTCGGCGATCGGATCGAGCGGCTACGGCTACTCCTCCGAGAATCTGCTGACCTCGGCGCCGGGCAGCGCGACGCTGGCCTACGATCCGGCGCTGCGGCTCTATCAGACGGTCGGCGGCGGCGTGACCACAAGGTTCGCCTATGATGGCGATAACATGATCGCCGAGTATAACGGCTCCAGCGCCTTGCAGCGCCGCTATGTGTTCGATCCGGCGAGCGGCGATCCTCTGGTCTGGTATGAAGGTACGGGCACGAGCACCCGGCGCTGGTTCCACGCCGACGAGCGCGGCAGCGTGGTCGCGGTCAGCGACACCAGCGGCAACCTGGTCGGCAGCCGCAACGCCTATGACGAATATGGCAATCCGCAGGGCGGAAGCATCATCGGCCGGTTCGGCTATACCGGACAGGCGTGGATACCCGAGGCGAACCTGTGGTACTATCGTGCAAGGATGTACAACCCCAGCCTCGGCAGGTTCATGCAAACCGATCCCATCGGGTTCGGTGGGGGGATGAATATCTACGCCTATGTGTTCAATGACCCAGCCAATCTTACCGACCCGAGCGGGCTTGGCAACTGCCTCTACAATTACTCCATCGAATATGAGGACAAGAACAACAATCATCGACGCGATCCGGGAGAGCCATCATTCCCCGATAGCCTGATGGAAACAGGCCGCGTCTGCCTGAGCCATCAACCGTCCCTTTTCTGGGGCGGAGGCGGCGCGGGAGGCGGCGGAGCGGTTAGCTCGTCTCAAAATGGCAATACTGGAGAAAATTGCGAAGCACGACTTACATCACTCATAGGATCTGCTCGCGCCGTTCTTGAAACGACGCAAGACGGAGTGGATGTTGCAACGATCGTAAATGCCGCAATTGGCGACGAGCCAGGCGCGCTCGGATTAACGGTCCTAAATGACTTTTTAGAGACTCAGCTCGGTTTGGTTAATCTTTCGGATGGCCTAAATAGTGGAGACTGGGGCCCGCTTGTGGTTCAAGGGCTGGCTCTGCCGATCAGGTTGTTACCTGCTGGACGATCTCTCCAAAATGTCTTGGTGAGATTTAGGTTAGATGGGGGCGTATTAAGAGACATTCGGGGTCGGTTTAGATCTACTCGATTACGTAATGCCGCGGTAAGAGAGGCAGGACAGCAAGCCGCAGAACATGGAGGACAATCTATTCTAAGTGCTGTAATTTGCGGAGGACATTAATGCTATATGTCTATATTATAATAGCCCTGTCTATTCCTCCGATGCTGATCTATAAGCACAATCAGCAGCTGGAATATATGATAGACACATTTGCTAGAAATAATGAACTGAACCCCGCTCTTGCAATTTCGAAGCTAAGAAAAGATGCATCATTAAGACTAAGTAATATTATGATAATAATATCAGCTGAGCTAACTATATTTATTCTTTTTTTATCGCAGATTTATCGCGTAAATCACTTGGTTATGATAATAATACTTGGGCTATCCGGTATTATCTTTGTATCTGGAATAACATTTAAGTTCTACTTTTTAAGTAGATTTTATCAAAATCTACGTATCGCCCAAGTGCGATGACAGATAAATAAATCGATTGTGTTTGAGTTTGGGTTACGGTGGCACTTTACTTAGCCACCAATTAGGATCACGGCGCCAGTTTACTAGGGTCCGGACCCTAATTTTGATGAGGCCGGCGGCCTATGCCGTCGGCTTTCTCGCATCGACAGAAGCCTGTGCGGTCCCTACGACTACGATACCGCTGGCGATCTGCTGACGGTGCGCGAGAACGGCGCGTCGTTTGGCGTCGGCGTTGGGCCTATGACGATCTCGGCCGGCGCACGTCGCTGACCTCCATCGACGGGACGAGCGCGAGCTACGGCTATGACGCGGTCTCGCGGCTTTCGAGCCTCAGCCACGATGTCGCCGGCACGGCCAACGATGTGACGTTCGGCTACAGCTACAACCCGGCCGGGCAGATCGTCGCGACGACGCGCTCGAACGATGCCTATGCCTGGGGCGGCCATGCCGACCAGGCCGTGGCCGAAACGGTGAACGGGCTGAACCAGGTCACCGCGACGGGGGCCACCAGCCTGAGCCACGACGCGCGCGGCAACACGAGCGCGATCGGGAGCGCGGGCTACGGCTATTCGTCCGAGAACCGGCTGACGAGCGGCCCCGGCGCGACCGCCCTGACCTATGATCCGCTGGGGCGTCTCTATCAGGTGTCCGGCGCCTCGGGCACGCGGCGGTTCGTCTATGACGGGGATCGGCTGATCGCCGAATATGACGGCGCGAACGCGACGCAGATGACCTACGTGCTCGGGCCGTCCGGGGAGCCGCTGGCCTGGTTCAACGTCGCCGGCGGCGGCTATGGCGGCTTCCACGCCGACGAGCGCGGCAGCGTGATCGCGCGCAGCGACGCCGTCGGCGGGACCACGATCAACAGCTACGACGAATATGGCGTGCCCGCGCCGGGCAATGCGGGGAGGTTCGGCTATACCGGCCAGGCCTATGTCCCCGAGCTCGGCCTGTGGTACTATCGTGCAAGGATGTACGATCCCGGCCTCGGCAGGTTCATGCAGACCGATCCCATCGGTTACGGATCGGGCATGAATCTCTATGCCTATGTCGGCAACGATCCCGTCAATCTGATCGATCCGACGGGGCTGCTCGGTGAATGCATCGATACTTATTCTTTCGCATATGTCGATCTGAACAATGACAGGCAATTCAATCCCGGAGAACCGATTGAGCCCAAGAGCGGCAGGAGAGATTCTCATGTTTGCGATTATCAGCCAACGAATCCATGGATGGGCGGTGATGGATTTAAGGGGGGAGGCGGCGGAGGCGGAGGAAGCGGGTCGACCGGGCACTCGGCACCGCAAAATAGGTGCCCCGCTGTTCCGGCTGGCCGTAATCCTCCACGAGGCAACCGATGGCTCGCGCAGGCCCTGGCTGGACTCGCCGATCCGCTGGGTCTGCCCGTCGCCGAAGAAGCGGCGGATCAAGCCTACGCTAGGTCTGCCGAAGCATATCCGCACCTTTTAGGAATAAACGATACTAGAGACGCATACCGGCATTTCTATTGGGTCGCGGCTATGACTCGGATGCTCGGTGCGAGCAGGGCTCTTGCCTATGCAGCTTCTCATGAGGTTGGCTCAGCGGATATACCCGGCAGTCAAATGGATGATTACAATAACCACGTAGCCGCAGTGATGATGTCAGATCCAGCTAACGCGAATATTCCCACCGCAGATCTTGCCGAGAGAGCCGTCAGTGCGGGATGCTTGGAGATACTAAGATGAAATTCCCAAAATCGATTCTTACTCTGGCACTCTTGCTGACTTCGTGTGACTATTATTATAGTAGGTTTCGTGTAGTAAATCAGACTCGCGCTGACGTGCAGATCATTCTACTTGACAATGGTCGGCCGGTGATGACGGAGACCTTGAACCCAGGGAGAGAAATCATCATAAGCCGACATTTCACTGGAGAATCTGGTCCTAATAGTGCAAAATTATACTGGCGGACTGGTCGAAAGACATTTTCAACTGACTTATGCTATTATACGGATTTTCATCCGCCGCGTGGATCAATTTACTTACGGGCTTCGAGCGCCGCGCTCGATTGCGATCCGTAGCCCATAGACGGAGTTCGATTCCCGTTTTCGTCACGGGGGGTTACGGTGACAGGTGCGAAAACCCCTAAATTGACGTTGCCCCCAATCCGCCCGAGTGTGGCGGCATGGCGCGTCTTCCCCGCATGGTTCTGCCTGGCATCCCGCATCATGTGACGCAGCGCGGCAACCGGCGTGAGCGGACGTTTTTCGAGGATGGCGACTATGCGCTCTACCTCGATCTGCTCGCCGATGCGAGCGTGCGCCATGGGGTCGAGGTTTGGGCCTATTGCCTGATGCCCAACCATGTCCATATCGTTGCCGTTCCGCGCGACGCCGACGCGCTTGGCCGGACCTTCCGCCACGTGCATCGTCACTACACGGGCTATGTCAACGCGCGGATGCGGGTGACGGGGCATCTGTGGCAGGGACGGTTCAGCTCGGTGGCGATGGATGAGGCGCACTTGCTGGCGGCATTTCGCTATGTGGCGCTCAACCCCGTGCGCGCGCGACTGGTGGCGCGGGCCGCGGATTGGCGTTGGTCGAGCACTCGCGCCCACCTCGCCGCGCGCGATGATCATGTGGTGCGCGTTGCCCCGGCGATCGAGCGGACCGGCGATTTCGGCGCCTTTCTCGCGGAAGAGTTCGACGAGGCCTTCACCTATGCGGCGTTGCGCAAGGCAGAAACACTCGGCCGTCCCGTCGGCAGCCGCGAATGGCTCGAGGGCATGCAGGCAAAATCGGGACAACAACTCCTTCCCGGGAAGCGCGGACCGAAACCCAAGATTGTTTCGGGGCTTTCGCACCTGTCACCGTAATTCCCGGTGGGAAGAAATGGGCAGGGACGTGTCATAGCCGTCGGATCAACCGCTCGACTTGAAGGGCTGCCGGAAGCAGCTGCGCGGCTCCATCATTTAATAGTCCAGAAGGGGAACGAGACATAGGAATGATCCCTTCACACCTTTCTCCATGACTCCTGCAGCGACGAATTTTGGAGTTAACGTGAATGCTATCGCGCAAAACATTGCTAATCATCGCGCTGCTGTCAGCCCCCATTCTATACAAAACGGCCATAAACTGGAACTTTGAGCGCCTATGTCGCAATCATATCAAAGTTGCTATCGACAACAGAGAGGAATTTTCTAGATTCATTAATTTCATTTTCAGAACTCAAAGAAATCGTACGCAAAAGATGTGGGTAGATGAACTTTCTCTCGGTGGTTACTCAGTGGAGGATAGCGCTCGCAGATACGGCTGGGGGGCTGGGAATACAGAATATTACATATTAGTTCGGCACAATGGAAGGATTATAGCTCACATTTATAACTTAGTTGTAAATTTGCCCAATTATTCGACAATAATCGGAGCCGACGGCCCACAAATAGATAGAAATTGTGCCTATGGCCATATGGAATATTATCCGCCGTTTTGGCAAGTTCTTCACGGAAGATAACCAGATGTCGAACCCACCCGTCTTCGCACGCGACTACGTTTTTAGCGCCCAACTGACGAATCTCGCATATTCCTCGTCTCACCTTGAAACCGGCATGACGGGAGATCGATTGGCTGCCGCGATTCGTGAGAACGGCAATCCTTTTGCAAGCGAGGCGGAGCTAACCGCGTTCGCGCGAGATTATGAAGTTGTACTCTCTAGCAGTTCGATCGCAGGAGACACGAGCGGCGCTAACTTCGTTGCTTTTCATAAGCTCGGCACCGGCGTTATTTCATTTGCCATAGCTGGAATCGGCAGTGAAGCGGAAGCAGAGAGTACATTTTCGCGAACCATGATGTCTGGATTTAATGATTTACAATATGCAAGTGTCAGAAATGCTATAGAAATATTGTGGGAAACATTTCCAAATGCTCAGTTCGATTTATCCGGCCATTCCCTTGGCGGACAACTGATTCAAGTGTTGACGGCAGATTTTTTTCTACATGGACGGGAGGATCAACTTCTTTCTGCCGTTACATTTGGTACATATGGAGTAAATTTGAGTGCGGCGGGGAATTTTGTTTTTGGTAGCAGTCTCGTCCCGGACTTTCGTCAGCTTTTGAATGAATTAGGTCGTAGACTCATAAGCACGCATCCACAGCCGCATTGAGGCGAGCTGGACCATGGCGAGGAAGTTCTCGGCGAGCTTGTCGTAGCGGGTGGCGATGCGGCGGAAGTGTTTGAGCTTGCTGAAGAAGCGCTCGATCATGTTGCGCTCGCGGTAGAGGCGCCTGGAGAAGCACGGCTCCCACTTACGGTTGGATTTGGCCGGGATGTTGGGCGTGGCGCCCTGCTCCTCGATCAGCGCGCGGATGCGGTCGGCGTCATAGGCCTTGTCGGCGAGCACGATGGTGCGCGGGCCGAGACGGTCGAGGAGCTTGTCGGCAATCTGTCCGTCATGCGTCTGACCGGCGGTCAGGCCGAGCCGGATCGGGAGCCCCTGCGCATCGACGACGACGTGGATCTTGGTCGTGAGCCCGCCGCGCGAGCGACCGAGACAGTGATCTCGACCCCCCTTTTTGCTGTCGCAGCCTGCTGGTGCGCCCGGACGGAAGTGCTGTCGATCATCTGGATGTCGCCGTCGTGCGCGGCGGTGATGGCGTCCATCAGCCGGGCCCAGACCCCGGCTTTGCGCCACCTCGTGAAGCGATTGTAGCAAGTCGTCCTTGGACCATAACGCTCCGGCAGATCGCGCCAGGGCGCGCCCGACCGCAGCACCCAGAAGATGCCATTCAGCACGCGCCGATCATCGACACGCGGCACGCCTCTCGGCTTGTTGGGCAACAGCGGTTCGACCATCCGCCACTCGAAATCGGTCAGATCATATCGGCTCATCCGACCCCTGAATCAGAACTCCGTCGCCAAGGGAATCCCGTTTATGCGTTCACGGCCTAGCTCGGTGAACGCGAAAATCCGCAAGTCCGGGGGCACATGCGTGATTGCGCCGGCTTTCTAACGGGCCGGCACCGAGGCCCCAGCATAGGGATCGGCGTTGGCAGGTGGCGCCGGCGGAGAAGGTGGGGGCGTCACGGGAGGCAGGTCCGGCGAAATGCCGGCGATCTCCCGTCCGTCCACCAGTAGGGATTGGAGCCCACTCGCGATCGCGGAGGCTCCGAACAGGATGAAGCAGCCCGCGATCACCGCCAGCCCGCGGCGGACATCGATCCGCCCGCCCAGCATCAGCAATCCAACCGACGCCACCGCCACAACCGCAACGGCGATGGCGATAGACCCAAGCAGCGCCCCTTGCAGCCAAAGGACAGCTAATCCGATCGGACTCGAACCCGGTGGGTCGGCAAGCGACATCATTATCGTGACTTGGCCGTCAGCAAGCATGGGGACTCCGCACCGACTCGGTCAGATAGGCCGCATGGGCCTACACCCGTTTTGTATCACAGGTGGCATTGAAGCGATGCTCGCTTGCATTTCGCGATGGAGGGAGGCGATGATAAGGCTTGGCCATGCGCATCAAGGAAGCCCAAGAAATCCGCGCGGTCCGATGGCGTTTCCAATGGTATTTGCTGGCCCCGTGCTAGATTTTCACATATATTCCAACATCATAGAATAGAAACGCGAGTCCCGTAGGGGTCACCAGCGATTTCAATGGCTTAGCGGATCGCGAACCTGACGACGGGAGTAGGCGGTCGGTGGAACCTTTACGCCGCCGAGCCTATCACCCAAGGTTCTCAGGTCACCCAGCGTGGGCAACTCCTATCGTGATGCGAACGAAATTGTTCGGGGGCGACGCTTCCGCGGCGTCAGGCCTGCATTGTCACCGGCCGGTGCATTGGCTCTGACCATCCCCCTTCAACGCAATTGAAAGCTGCCGAGCGCCGGCCAACAGCATGGACTGGTCCGAACCGGAAACGATGACTGAAACGCGCCTCTCGAGCGCCTCGGGGATATGATCGGCAGAAGGCACGAACATCCCCATCGCTCGGCCGTGCCGCCGGCCGGAACCGAGGATTTTGGCGATCGCCTGGTCGAGGATATCAGGGTCAGGCCCGTCAGGACATAGCGACCAGCCGAGATCCGCAGGGCCAATGAAGAGGCAGTCGATCGCGTCATGGGCGGCGATCTCGTCAATGCACTCCAGCGCGTCCGCATCCTCGATCTGGCACCAGATGGAGCTGCGCTCATCCGCGCGGGTCCGGTAGGCTGCGGCCTGCATCGTGCCGTAAGCGCCAGCCCGCGACGAGGGCGAGAAGCCCCGCCGCCCTCGGCCATATTTCACGGTATCGGCGATCGCCTCGGCATCGGCCGCGGATCGGACATGGGGCACCAGGATGCCGTCTGCGCCCAGATCCAGGCAAGCATTGATCCCTGCCTGACTCACGAGCGCGCGGCCGGATGGGACAATCTGAGGAGGCCATCGGCATTTTCGTGCGCGATCTTCTTCTTCTCGTGGTCGGCGAGAGGAAGGCTGCGCAGGAAGTCCGTCCCCCTCCTGTTCGAACTGAAGGGGTAGTCCACCGAGAAGAGCAGGCGATCGACGCCGAAGGCCGCGAGGGCCGCCTGAAATGGAATGGCGGAGAAAAAGCCGCTCGTGGTGACCCAGACGCGCGACCGGATCGTCTCGCCGATGCCTGCCGTAAGATTATGCGCGGCAAAGCCGCCAAACACTTCGTCGAAGCGGTCGATCATGGTTGCGAGGCCTTCGCCCATATGGCCGACGATGATCTTGAGGCCGGGGTGGCGCTCGAACACGCCGGCAACCACGAGCCGAAGTACGTGGAGCGCGGTCTCCGCATGCCAGCCGAAGCCTGGCCCCGCCAGGAGGAAGGATGTCGCCCCAGGCAGATCGTCATAATAAGCGTCGAGAACGGATCGGGGCGGCAGACTCGGGTGAACATAGATCGGAACGTCAAGCGCTTCGGCCCGCGCCAGGACCGGCCCGAAGCTCGGATGATCGAGGAACCGGCCATTCGACGTTCCGTTGACGAGGGCGCCCCGCAGCCGCAGCTCGCCAACCGACCGCTCAAGCTCATCAGCGGCGGCCTCCGGTGTGCCCATCCGCGGGCTCAAGCTCTGCCGCCGGATCATGCGCGCGCCGGCCCTGAGCGCCTTGATCGAGCGCGAAATACTTCCATCAGCCGATGAATATGTTGGGGATTCCGATCTCGAGCATCACGCGCGAACATTCGCCAAAACGGTCTACCATCCTTCCTGCACCTGCAAGATGGGAACGGACGCGATGGCTGTTGTCGATCCGCGATTGCGCGTTCACGGCGTCCCCCGCCTTCGCGTCGCGGATGTCTCGGTGATGCCCGAACTCGTGAGCGGCAACACGAACGCGCCCACGATCATGATCGCCGAGCGATGCGCCGACTTCCTGCTCGATCGACACGCGCACTGACCGACCCGCGCGTCAAAGCGGGCGCACATCGACCCTGCGGAAGCGGACAATCCCGGCGCCATATTGGAGGGCGAGCTGTCCCTCGCGGTAGCGTCCGTCGCGCGCGCCCGCGACGGTCACATGCCCGTTCAGGGCGACGCCGAGCATGTCGCCGAGCGCGCGGATCGTCATGATGTTCCAGCGTCCGCCGGCCCTCGGCATCGGCGAGACCGGGGCCACATCCACGATTGCGCCGGTGCCATAGGCCGGATCGGGCCGCCTGTCGAAGATATTGACCTCGTAGGCGTTGCGCGCGGCAATTTCCGCCGGGTCCTGACAGCGCAGGAATATCCCGGAGTTGGCGTCATCGCTTGCCCAGAATTCGGCCCGCAGCTCGAAATCGGAATAGCGGTCGGTCGAGACCAGGAAGCCAGGCGATCCTGCGTCGGCGACGATATCGCCCTCTTCCACCCGCCAGTTCGCGCCGCCAATTCGCGTCCACCCCTCGAGGCTTCGTCCATCGAACAGTCGACGCCATCCCGATCGCCGCGCGAAAGCTGGCGACGCGGCGACGACGGCGCCGAGCCCCAGCACGAAATCCCGTCGACTGGTCATGATTTTTCCTGCCCGGCCCTGGTGACGGATCTTAAGGCTTCGGGCGGCAAGCCGCAACGGCACCGCATGTGAGCCCGCCTCCGCTTCCCAACGGCGAAATCCGGCCCCGACGTCGACCCCGCTGCAATGGCCGCGCTCGTTGCGCCGCGCATCCCGCCCTTCACAAAAAAGGTAGTCTTGCTTAAAACCGTCAAATCTGCCTTTAATTGAGATCAAACTCGAGAGGATGGATGATGGCGCGGATCGATTTGCCAGAGGGGCCCGGTGAAGAGCGCGAGCGGATGTGGCGCTTTCGGCCTGAAATGGGTGCCGCCGCTGATGCTTTCAGCGCGGCGGTGCAGGAATGCTCGACGCTGACGGTGCGGGAGCAGGAGGCGGCCCGGACCCGCATCGCGCACATCAACCGCTGCATCCCCTGCACGGACGCCCGCATCGACGACATGGCCGCCTGGGGCCTTGACGAGGCCTTCTACGCAAATGTCGATGCGCCCGATCCCGATCGATATTCGCTGCGCGAGCGGCTGGCGATCGGGTTCGCCGAGCGCTTTGCCGCCGGCGCCGAGACGTTCGACGACGCCTTCTGGGACGATATGCGAAATGCCTTCGACGACGGGGAGATCGTCGATCTTGCCGCCGGCTGCGCCAAGTGGCTTGGCCTGGGGCGGATCAACGCGGTGTTCGACCTTCAGCGGTCGTGCCCGATCAGGCTGAAACCGTCGACCCAGGCAAAGGCCGCATGAGCGGTCGCCTCGCCGGAAAGGTCGCCATCATCACCGGCGCGGCCAAGGGCCTCGGCGCCGCCGACGCGCGCATGTTTGCCGCCGAAGGCGCGACCGTCGTGCTGACCGACGTTGATCCGGAAGGCCAGAAGGTGGCCGACGAGATCGGCCCGACGGCCTGCTTCTTTCACCATGACGTTCGGAGCGAAGCGGCATGGGCCGCGCTGGTCGGCGACGTCGAGCGTCGGTTCGGACGGCTCGACATCCTGGTCAACAATGCGGGCGTGGTCGAGGTCGGAACGCCAGAGAGCGTGACCGAGGCCGACTATCGCTTCATCATGTCGGTCAGCGTCGACGGGGTCGTCTGGGGCTGCAAGCATGCCATTCCGGCGATGCGGCGGGCGGGCGGCGGCTCGATCGTCAACATGTCGTCGATCGCGGCCGCCCAGGGCGAGCCCAATGTGGCAGCCTATGTCGCGGCGAAGGGCGCGGTCGACGCTTATACCCGCGCCGTCGCCGTCTATTGTGGCCAGCTGCGGCTGCCGATCCGGTGCAACGCGATCCTGCCCAACGGCATCATCACGCCGATGGTGCAATCCATCCCGGCCAAGCGGGCCGCGGCGTCGGGGGCCGGGCTGATCAGCGACCTGCCCGGCGACAGAAATGATCGCGGCGCGCCCGAGGACGTCGCGGCGCTTGTCCTGTTTCTTGCATCTGACGAATCCCGATGGATCAACGGCCAGTCGATCCTGGTCGACAACGCCGCATCGGTCACGAAGGGCGCGATCCCCTCGCTCCAGGCCTAGGGCGCGGGACGCGGCGCGCCCGTCAGCGCGATCACCGCCGCGTCGATTTCGGCCCGTGACGGGTTGCCGCGCAGCGTCAGCCCGCCGTTAACCTGCAGGTTCTGGCCGGTCATGAAGCAATCGTCCCCGGCCAGCCACAGCACCGCGGCGGCAATGTCGTCGGCGGTGCCGAGGCGACCGAGCGGATATTTGGAGCGGTAGGTCTCGAAGACGCCGGGGATCGTCTTGGCCGCGGCGGTCATCGGGCTGTCGGTGAGCCCCGGCGAGATCGAGTTCACGCGTACGCCGCGCGGGCCGGCGACGAGTGCGATGCAGCGCATGACATGATCGAAGCCGGCCTTGGTGCCCATATAGGCGGCATGGTCGTCGAGCATGATCGTCGCGGTCGCCGAGCTGATCTGGATGAGCGAACCACCGTCGCGCACCACCGGCAAGAGCGCCTGGAAGAACAGGAATGGGCCGATGAACTGTAAATCGACAATCTCCCGCAGCTGCGCTTCGGTGAGCGATTCGAACGGCCCGCGCAGGCCGTGACCTGTTGCGTTGACGACGATGTCGACCCCACCCGTGCGCGCCCTGATGCCGTCCGCGAGCGATTGGGCGTCGGCCTGGGAGGTGATGTCGCAGACCGCCGCCCAGCCGCCGATTTCTTCGGCGAATGCCTCGAGCGGGGCGAGGGTGCGGCCGGCGACCACGACTTGCGCGCCTTCAGCGGCAAGCGCGCGGGCGATCACCTGCCCGATATTGTCCTTGCCCCCGGCCCCGATCACCAGCGCGACCTTGCCATTCACGCGGCCGTTCCAGCTCATGCGAAATTCTCCGGATTGAGTTCGTGAAGAAGCGGGCCGCCGGAAAGGTAGCGGCCGAGATTTTCGATCAGCAGGGCGTCGGTGCGGCCAATCAGGCCCGAGCCGATCCCGGACGTGTGCGCGGTCAGCGTGACCTGTGGATGCGTCCACTGCCATTCGCCCCGAGGCAAGGGCTCGACCCGGGTGACGTCGAGCACGCAATGGCCGACCCGGCCGCTGTCGAGCGCGGCGCGGAGCGCGGGCTCGTCGAGCAGCTGGCCGCGTCCGACATTGACGAAGAGCGCCCCCGCGCGAAAGCCGGCGAAGAAATCGCGGCCGTAGCTGCCATCGTTATCCGGCGTGAGCGGCACCGAAAGAACCACGACATCGGCCGCGGCCAGGGCGTCACCCATCCGGTCGGGAGTGACGACCAGGTCGGCGCAATCGCTGTCGCCCCCGGAGCGGCGCACGCCGGTGACATGGGCGCCGAGAGCCCGCGCCCGGCACCCGACCTCCCGGCCGATCTCACCGAAGCCGATGCAAAGCCAGCGGCTGCCGGCGATCTCCTTGAACGGGAGGGGCCACCATTCCTGCGCTTGCTGCGCGAGGCGGCGCTCGGGGCCGCGCTGGAACCGGTCGAATACCGAGGCGATCACATATTCGGCGATGGCCGGCGCCGGCGCCGTGCTGCGCGACAGCCGGACGCCGCGTCGGGCGAGCTGCGCGAAGGCCGGATGGTCGAAGCCGGAGCGACCGCTCTGCATCCAGCGCACCGTCGGGCAGCCGAGCACGGCGGCGAGAAAGGCCTCGTCCTGTTTCAGCGCGAACAATTCGGGGCTGAACCAGGCCGCCTGGAAATCGCCGTCCGCAAGTGAACCGTCGGGTTCGAGCAGGAGCGGCTGCACCGCAAGTCCAGCCTCCTGGATTCGCCCCCGCACCCGCTCCCACGCGTCGCGGCCGAACAGCATTCTCAACGGCGCGCGTTCAGGCATTGTCGTCGGTGGCGAGATCGCGGGCGGTGGCGCCGCCAATGCCGTCGCCGGTCAGCAGCAGGTTATGGGCGTGGGCAAGATGGTGCATCTGAAACACAGACTCCATCGTCCCCCGCTTGCCGGCGAGATCCTCCTGCGCGTTGAAGGCCTGTTTGGCGAGCGCGACCCCGAAACGCGGCAATTCAGCGATGCGACGTGCGATCGCGAAGGCTTCGTTCGCCAGGCGATCCGCGGGCACGACCCGGTTCACCATGCCGAGCTGATGGGCTCGCCTGGCCTCCATCCGCTCGCCGAGGAACAGGAACTCGCGGGCCACGCGCGGGGGAAGCTCGAAGGGATGGGCGAAATATTCCACGCCCGGGATGCCCATGCGAAGCACCGGATCGGAGAAATAGGCGTCCTCCGCAGCGACGATGATATCGCACACCCAAGCCAGCATGAGCCCGCCGGCAATGCAGGCGCCGTGCACCGCGGCGACGGCGGGCTTCGGACAGGCCCGCCACCGCCGGCAGAGGCCGAGATAGAGCTCCTGCTCACGCAAATAAGCCTTCTCGGCCCCCGGCTTGCCGGCATGGTCGGGCCAGAGGAGACGCCGGTCTTCACGGCTGCATTCGGCGTCACGGCCCGGCGTGCCGATATCATGCCCGCCGGAAAAATGCCGCCCGGCGCCCGAAAGCAGGATTGCGCCGACGGCGTCGTCCGCTGTCGCGCGTGTCCAGGCCGCATCCAGCGCGTAAAGCATCTGGCCGTTCTGGGCATTGCCGTAGCGCGGCCGGTTCAACGTTATTCGCGCGACCCCGTCCTCGGCGGCATACAGGACCGGCTCGTCGGTCTCGTAAATCGGCTCGGCCATTTCACCCCTCGGCTTAAAAAGCGCAACACGTTTTCCCATTGCTTTTGAGCGTGAATGGGCTAGCACGCAACAAAAATGATAACATGTGCTCATTTATGGAGGACCCATGGCCGGAACCCAGTCGATACCGTTTCCGGGGTCCGGAGCCTCGTCCGCCGAGCCCGCCGCGGAGCCGGTTCGTGAGGGAGCGTGGCGCGCCGTGGCCGTGCTTACCCTGCTCTACTGGTTCGGCACGCTGGATCGTCAGGTCGCCGCGCTGCTCATCCCGATGATCAAGGCCGACCTCAGTCTCACGGATCTCCAGATCTCGATGATCCAGGGGCTCGCGTTCGGGCTGTTCTTCATGATCATGAGCCCGCTGATGGGCTGGCTGGTCGATCGCTACAGCCGGCGGGTCATTCTGTTCTGCGGCGTGGTCGGCTGGAGCATCTCCGCGACCGCCTCCGGGCTCGTGAAATCGTTCGGCGGCCTGTTCGCAGCGCGTGCGGGCGTCGGCGGCTGCGAAGCGTCGATCAACCCGACGGCCTATGCGATGCTGAGCGAGCTTTTCCCGCCGAAAAAGCTGTCGCTGCCGATGTCGCTCTTCGTCATGGGCGGCAATCTCGGCAGCGGCATGTCGTTCCTGCTTGGCGGTGGCGTCATCGCCTGGGTGTCGACATCACCCCAGATGTCGCTGCCATGGATCGGCCCGCTCGCCGGCTGGCAGCTGGCATTCGTGGTGACCGGCCTGCCCGGCCTCCTGCTGGCGCCACTCCTCTTCACCATTCCGGAATCCCGCAGGCCTCGCACCGCCGGAGTGACCGCGGCACCGTCCGGATTCGGGGATTTGTGGCGCCATTACCGACGTTTTCCGGTCTTCTACCTTACCCACGGCCTCGGCTTCGCGCTGATCATGGCATTCGTCGTCGGCCTGCAGTCGTGGAACGCCACCTTCCTCATGCGCGCCCATGGCTGGGCGCTTTCCGACATCGGCTATCTGCTCGGCATATTTCAGGTGGGCTCGGCACTGATCGGCCTGGCCTTTCATGGCTGGGCAGTCGACCGTCTGTTCGGGCGCGGGCGCAAGGACGCCCATCTCGCCTACTTCGCCTTGATGTGCGCGCTCGCTTTCCCCTGCGCGACCGCGGCCTACCTCATCGACAGCGGCATGGCGACCTTGCTGCTCTACAGCCTCGCCTATTTCTTCATCATGGCCTTCGCCAGCATCGGCCCGGCCGCGCTTCAGATCACGACTCCCGCCAATCTGCGTGGGAAGGCCTCCGCGGTCTACATGGTCGGCGTGTCGATCATCGGCACGATCCTGGGGCCGATCGTCGTCGCCAGCTTCACGGATCTCCTGTTTCAGGACGAGAAGGCGCTCGGCTGGTCGATGGCGCTGTTCGCCGCCCTGACCACGGGGTTGGCCGGCGCGCTGTTCTTCGTCGGCCGTCCGGCGATGCGTCGTGCGATCGATGCGCGGATGTCAGCCGGCGCCTGAGCGCGCCCAGGCAAGCGCGGCGGGCGAGGCGACCCAGCGGATCGCATTTTCAACCAGCCGCCGGACGTGGGGATCGTCATAGGCGGTGGGACCGTCGCCTGGCTGCAGATAAACGAGCGGGCTCGCGAGCGCGCGTTTGACCCAGCCGACGAGCCCCGATCCATCCGGATGCGACCAGCCGGAATTGTCGAACATCCGACCGTCCATTGCCGCAGCCGAAGACCAGAAATTCGCCGCGGTGAAGGCGTAATCGGATCGCAGCAACGGGATCAGCGTGTCATCGAAAATCTCGGCCAGGTAGAGTTCGTCGCGCAGGCGGAAGCGGGGCGGCAACCCGGCCACGACGGGATGATCCGCCAGCACCGTCACCTCGTGGCCGATGTCGTGGCGATAGCCGGAATCGGCGACCGGGCGCCCACGCACGACCCCGGGCCGGTAAAGGAAACGACCGCCGAGCCACTCCCCATATTCGGGCCAGGCCGGCCAGCCGGCGAGCGCATGGTGCAGCGCGACCACCCCCTTCCCTGCCTTCAGCAGACTGGCCAGCCTGTCGCGAAGCCAGGGCGGCGGCTCGACCGCGCTCGGCTTGCCGGGCCCGCCAAAATCGATGCCCGGCATATCGTAGAGGACCAGCGCCTTGTAATCGGCCATCGCCTCCGGGTTCATCAGCTGCGCCGAGGCGGGCTGATCGACCATCGTCGCCTCGATTCCGTCCATGTCCGAAAAGAGTCGATCGAATGCCGTGCGATCGAACCCATGCCCCCGCACCGAGACCAGCACGCGCAGCGGGGTCGAGTAGTCGATTCTGGGCATTGGCACCGTTCCGCAAAAAGTATAGCGTGTATTCGTTTCTTGGATCGGGCTCAATCCGATCCTCAAATCCGGGCGATCAAGGCCGGGACCGATCCTCTTGAGGAGCAATGATGCCGAGACTGCAAGTGACGACGCCAGCGGGCGATTCGCGTGAGATCGAAGCGAAGACCGGCTGGTCGGTGATGGAGAACATCCGCGACGCCGGCTTCGAGGATCTGCTCGCCTTGTGCGGTGGCTGCTGCTCGTGCGCCACCTGCCATGTCTATGTCGATGATGAGTTCGCCGGGACGCTGCCGGCCATCTCGGCCGAGGAAGATGCGCTGCTGGACAGTTCCGAGCACCGCCGGCCCAATTCGCGCCTTTCCTGCCAGATCCCGTTTTCCGCGGCGCTTGACGGACTCGCGGTGGAGATCGCGCCGGAGGATTGAGCAAATCAGCAGTCCATATTGACTTTTTCAGGCTTTTCACCCTGTTTTCTCCGGCAGTGCGTCCGAATGGGAGAGCGACCGTGGCTAGTGAATTCGATGTCGTGGTGATCGGAACCGGCGCCGCCGGCATGACCGCAGCGATCGCCGCTCACGAAAACGGCGCTTCGGTCGCGATCTTCGAAAAGCACGAGAAGGTTGGCGGCACCAGCGCCTGGTCGGGCGGCCAGGTCTGGATCCCCAACAACCCTCACATGGCCGATCTCGGTCTGACCGACTCGAGCGAGCGTGCGACCGGCTACATCATGTCTTTGTCCCACGATCTCATTTCGCGCGATCTCGTCGAGGCCTATGTCGAAGCGGGACCCGAGATGGTGCGATTGCTCGAAGAGCGGACGCCGGTCGAATTCTATGCCGTCGAGGGCATGCCGGACTATCATCCCGAATTCCCCGGCGGAAATCCGGGGGGCGGCCGAACGATCGAGTGCCCGATCTATTCCTTCGCCGAGCTCGGCGATTGGGCCGACCGGGTGACTCCGTCGCCTTACTATCCCAATCCCCACATCACGATGAGCGAGACGCCGCTCGGTCGGGCCGTCCCGCAGCCGCCGAGCGCCGAGGAGGTCGAGCATCGTCGCGACACCAATGCGCGGGGCTGCGGCCAGGCGTTGATCGGCCGGTTGCTGCGCGGCCTGCTCGACCGGGGCATCGAGCCCGTGACCTCCGCCGCAGCCACGGAACTGACGCTGGAGGGGGGCCGCGTTGTCGGGGTGAAGTTCGAGATCGACGGACGAGAGGAAATCGTCCGCGCGCGACGCGGCGTCATCCTCGCCTGCGGCGGCTTCGAATGGGATCGCTCGCTGGTGCGCGCTTTCTTGCGGGGGCCGATGACCCACCCGGTCTCGATCCCCACCAATCAGGGCGACGGCCTGCGCATGGCAATGAAGGCGGGCGCGATGCTCGGCAACATGCGCGAGGCCTGGTGGGTGCCGGTCGCCGACGTCCCGGCGAGCGAGAATCCGATGGAGCGGATGATGATCGCCGGCCAGCGCACCCTGCCGCGCTCGATCATGGTCAATCAGAAGGGCCGGCGCTTTACCAACGAGGCGGCCAATTACAATGCGTTCGGAGCCGCGTTCCACGAGCAGGACGTGGCCCATTTCCGCTATGCCAACCTGCCCTGCTGGCTCGTGTTCGATCAGGGCTATGTCGACCGGTTCGGCTTCGGCCGCTGGGCGCCGCCGGGCGTGGTGCCCGACTGGGTGATGCGCGCGCCGACGCTGGCAGGCCTCGCCGACAAGCTCGCCATTCCGGCAGGTGCGCTCGAAGCGACGGTCGCCCGCTGGAATGACCTGGTCGCTGCAGGCGCCGACACGGATTTCGGCCGCGGCGAGAGCGCGTTCGATCGCTGGTGGGGCGATCCGAATGCCAAGGGAAAGAAGGAGGCGACCTTGGGCCCGCTCGAAACCGGACCCTTCTATGCGCTGCCGGTGAACAGCGGTGTGCTTGGAACCAAGGGCGGGCCTCAGGTCGACGTCAACGGCCAGGTGGTCGACATCGACGGCGACACGATTCCCGGCCTCTACGCGGCCGGCAACGTCATGGCCTCGCCCTTCGGCATGACCTATGGCGGACCGGGGGGCACGCTTGGCCCGGCGATGGTGTTCGGATTCCTGTCCGGGCGCCACGCGGCGATGCACGGCCACAATCAAGCGATGCACGCGGCGGCGGCAGCCTGAAAGAATCGCCCGACGTGTCTAGGCGAAGCTTGCCTCGAGCCGGGCGAACGCGAAATTGTGATCGCCGTCGAACTGGATGAGCTCGAAGACATTGCCCTCCGGATCGCGTCCGTAGGTGGCGCGCATCACGCCTGGCGGGCCGGGCGGCGCATGGAAACGGGTCCCGGCCGCACAGAGCCGCTCGTAATCGGCGTCGATGTCGTCGGTGACGAGGCAGATATGAGTGAGGCCGGCGTCGCAGACCGGCCGGTCGGGGTCGCCGGGACGGCCCACGGGAGAGCTGTACTGGAACATCTCGAGATAGAGATTGCCCCCATGCAGCATGACATAGCGGGCCGACGATCCTTCCAGCCCGACCAGGGCGTCGAGCCGGGCATTGCCGACCTCCCAGCTGCCTTCGTGGATCAACCGGAAGCCGATCAAATCCCGATAGAAACCGAGCATCTTGTCGAGGTCGCTGACCGCGATGCTGGTGTGATGGATTCCATGGATCATCCGCCCTCTCCCCTCTTCCCCGCTTTATAAATCAGTCTCGCCTGATTATAAGAGGACATATAGATGGTTTTTTGGGGGATGTGATGCCCAATCCGATCGCACTGGCATCCGGCGTTCTGCCGGAGTTCGACGTGGAAGTGACGATCGATTCGGCGGCGCGCGCGGGCTTCGGCTCGGTCGGACTGTGGATCGAGCCCGACAAATGGACGCCCCGGAAGGTGACGGCGGTTCGTTCCGCGCTCCGCGCGCACGGCCTCAGCGCGATCGATGCGGAGGTCGTCCGTCTCGTCGCCGGCCCGCTCCCCCCGGCGCAAAGGCGCATGGTCGAGATCGCGGCCGAGGTCGGCGCCGCCAACGTGCTGGTCGTCGGTCAGGATCCCGATCTTCCCGGCGTGGCCGATGCCTTCGCACAGATGTGCGCGCTCGGCGAAACCTGCGGGGTTCGGATCGCACTCGAATTCATGCTGTTTTCCTCGGTGCGAACCTTGGACGATGCGATCGCGATCGTTCGCGGAGCGGGTTCTCCCGCCGCGGCCCTGCTGATCGATCCGCTTCATCTTGACCGTGCGGGTTATGAGCCGGGCGATGTCGCCGCCTTGCCGAGCGAGTGGCTTCCTTACGCCCAGTTCTGCGATGCGCCCGCGGCGCGCCTGGATCGTGACGACCATGTCGGCCTCCTTGCCGAGGCGCGCGACGACCGGGCCTTGCCGGGCGAGGGCGTGCTGCCCCTCCGCGCGCTGCTCGGCGCGCTTCCGCCGGATATCCCGCTGAGCATCGAATTGCGCTCCAAGGAGCTGCGCGACGCCTTCCCCGACCCGGTCGAACGGGCCGCTGCGGTCGAGCGCGCGACGTCCCGCTTTCTCGGCGCGGGAGCGATGGCTTGAGGCGGGCCGAACTGTTCGCCGCCGATCACCTGCAGCCGGGCGAGATGGAGGCGGTCGACGCGCATGGCTGGCCGGTGCTCGTCGCCCGATTGCCGGACGGCTATCGCGCCGTGCTCAACCGATGCAGCCATGTCGCGGCCGCCCTGGACGGCGGCCGGATCCGGCGTGGCGCTATCCAGTGCCCGAAGCATGGCGCGATGTTCAACCTGGACAACGGCCACTGTATCGGCGGCGCCTATCAGCCGCTGCGAATCTTCCCGGCCGGCGTTGCGGACGGCGCGGTCTTCGTGGACGTGCCGGATGAAGCGCCGACAATAAACGATCTGCCGGTGGTGGGGATTTGAGAGCCACCGATGACGAGCGAGCTTTCGGGGGGTCGATACATCAGTCCGTGAACAGCAAACGGGCAAAAAGTGCTGCGAAGGATACTTTTTGACTTTATGCAGGTTGCCGATGCGGAGACGGTCCGCCATGGTTATTTGCTGAGGGAGCGTCGCAACCGCGCCGTGCGCGCCGTTTGGGCCCGTTGAGGAGGGTTTGTGCTGGACAATAGCGACGGGGCGCTGAGCCCGAATCCGGAACGCGAGCCGGTCTATTCGAGCACCTCGATCCAGGAGCGGCGCAAGCGCATCCTCAGCGAGGCGCGGCACATGATCGCCAAGAAGGGCATCGACGGCTTCAGCATTCGCACCTTGTGCAAGAATGCCGATGTTGCCCAACGCACGCTCTACAACGCCTTCCACAGCAAGGACCGGCTGATCGCGCTCGCCATCCGCGAAGCCTATGAGGACGTGAACCGCCACCTCATGTACCGCACCTCTCCCGAAACGCTGGAGGGGATCGTCGATCGTCTGATTGCGGTGAACACCCGCAACTTCAAGGCGCGGAACTACACCAAGGCGGTGGTCTCGCTCTATTTTTCGCCGAACATCAGCACCGACATCTGGGATGCGCTGCGGGGGATGGTCTTCCTCAATCTGCGGCAATGGCTCAATCGCCTGCAGCGCGACGGCGGCCTGCAGGACTGGGTCGATGTCGAGGAGGCCGCGGGCGATTTCGCCAATCTCGAATATGCCACGATCAACGACTGGGCGGTCGGCCGGTTGTCGGACGAGGATTATGTGCGGCGGCTGGTGATGGTGGTGCTGTCCCACACCATCGGCATTACCGCCGGCCCGGCGCGCGAAGAAGCGCTGGCGATGGCCCGCACCATTCGCGAATCCGGCGAGCTGCCGTCCTTTCCCAAGCCCGTGTTCAAGCCGGACGCGGCCGGGGACTGAGGTCTAGGCCGCCGTCATCAGATTGGCGGCTTGCCAGGCAAAGGCGATCGCGGGGCCGTTCGTGTTGCCGGAAACGAGCCCGGGCATGGACGAACAGTCCACCACCCGCACGCCATCGACCCCGCGCACCCGGCAGGCCGGATCGAGCGCGGCCTCCGCGCCGCCCATGGCGCAGCTGCCAACCGCATGCGTGCCGGCGCGCGACAGCCGCCTTACCTCGTCGAGGATCTGCGTATCGGTCTGGACATGCGCGCCCGGCAACAGCTCTTCGCCGAGTTCGCAGGCGAGCGCGGGTTGGCTCGCAAGCCGGCGGATCGTGCGCACCATCGCAACCGCCGCCGCCTGGTCGCCGTCGGTCGAAAGCCAATTGGGCAGGATGGCGAGCGGGTCGTCGAGGCCGGGGCCGGTGACATGGACCGTCCCTTCGGATTCGGGCTGGAGCAACTGACCATAGATGGTCAGCCCCGGCGCCTTCTCGACCTTGCTCAGCTGCACCGGGAAATTGGGATCCTGGTTACGCGCGAACGAGAAAGCGCCGACATAGATCTGGAGATCCGGCCGGGCGGATTGCGGGCGCGATCGGACGAAGGCGCCGATCTCATACGGGCCCGTCGCCAGCGGTCCCGTGCGGAACAGGCCGTAGCGCAAGAGATTGCGCATGAGCCCGAGCTTGCGAAACTCACGATTGTTCCCCGGCTGTCGGCGCAGCCGGTAGGGGATGGAAAGGCCAAGGTGGTCGCGCATCCCCGTCCCGATCGCGGCCCGGTCCGCGAGCACCTCGATCCCGGCCGCGCCGAGCGCCGCCCCCGGCCCGACGCCCGACCGCTGCAGGATCGCCGGGCTGGCGATCGCGCCCGCCGACAGCACCACCTCGCCATCGACCTGGAAGGTTTCGATGCGGCCGTGCACCCGCGCCTCCACCCCGACGGCGCGCCTGGCTTCGAAGACGATCCGCGCGACCTCCGCCCCGGTCACGACCTTGAGATTGGGCCGCCGCATCGCCGGGCGCAGGAACGCCACCGCCGCGCTCTGTCGCCGGCCGTTCCGGATATTGTGCGGATAGTAGCCAATCCCTTCCTGCGACTCTTCGTTGAGATCCTCCTTGCGCGACAGGCCCATCTGCTCGCCGGCGCGGATCGCCGCCTCGGCCAGCGGGTAGCGAAAGGTGCCGAGGCTGATATGCACGGGTCCGCCGACGCCTCGCGCCGGCCCTTCTCCGAGTTCGTGATCCTCGATCGCGATGAACGCGTCGCGCATGATCGGCCAATCCCAGCCGGTCGCACCGGCTGCCGCCCAGGCGTCGTAATCCTCCGGCTGGCCATGCATCCAGATCATGCCGTTGATCGACGAGGAGCCGCCCAGGCCGCGCCCACGCACCCAGACCTCGGTCGCGGGCGTTCCTTGCCGACGCGGCTGCTGCACCGGATATTGCCAGGCATGGCGGGGATCGAGCACCAGCTTGCCGATGCCCTTGGGCATATGGATGAGCGGGCTGCGATCCTTGCCGCCGGCTTCGAGCAACAGGACACGCTTGCGCGGATCGCGGGACAGGCGGTCGGCCATCACGCAGCCGGCCGATCCAGCGCCGACGACGATATAATCCCAGATCCCGTCAGTCGGCATAATCGGGCGCGATGCGTTTCACCTCGCGGGTCAGCGCGATCCAGTCGAGCGCGCCGCCGGGGCGCCCGCCGGCGCCTTCCACAACCTGGCTGTCGACGAGATCCTGGATCTCCCGAGACAGCCGCCGCACCGGCACGCCGCCGGCAAGCGCCGCGATCTGGATCTCGCAGGCGCGCTGCGTCATCATCATCAGCCAGAAGGCCTCGCCGATCGTGCGCCCGGCGGTGAGGAGACCGTGGTTGCGGAGGATCAGCACCGACTTGTCGCCGAGATCGCGGGCAAGCGAGACCCGCTCGCTCTCCACCAGCGCGACACCCTCATAATCATGATAGGCGACGCGCTTGCCGATCACGAGCGCCTGCTGGCTGATCGGCAGCAGCCCCTCCTCCTGCGCGGAGACGGCGACGCCTGCGGCCGTGTGGGTGTGCATGACGCAGAGGACATCCGGCCGCGCGGCATGAATGGTCGAATGGATGAGATATCCGGCCGGGTTGATCTCGCCACCGGGGGTCAGCACCTCGCCGTCGAGCGTCACCTCGACGAGATTGCTCGCCTTCACCTCGTTGAACAGCGCGCCGAACGGATTGATCAGGATGCGATGGCCCGGCCCCGGCAGCCGCGCCGAGATGTGCGTCGCGATCAGATCGGTCATCCGATAGTGATGGGCGAGCCGGTAACAGGCGGCGAGTTCCTTGCGAACCTCGTAATCCTCATCGGAAAAGCTGTGCTGCGACGGGCTTAGGACCGAAACACCCATGATCGTTCTCCTGCGCTAGAGACCCCCGAGGGTTTTGGCGATGATGCCGAGCTGGACTTCGCTCGTGCCGCCGAAGATCGTCGCGGCGCGGCTGTTGAGATAATCGCCGACCAGGATGTCGGCTGCGCTGCCCGCCTCGCGGCGGAGCGCCTCCGGGCCGAGCAAGTCCATTCCGAGCCGCGCGACCGCCTGTTTCAGCCGGCTTGCCCTGAGCTTCAGAACCGAAGACGCCGGGCCGGGCGGCGCGCCGTTGGGCAGCACGCCGATCGTCATCAATTCCAGCATCTCGAAACTGTCCAGGTCGATCGCGACCTCCGCGATCCGCGCGCGCTGGACGGCGTCCGGCGGGGCCGGCAGGGCCGCCTCGACCCGTTTCAGCGCGGAACGAAGCCGACTGCTGGCGAGGCCGGTGCCGCGCTCGAACTCCAGAAGATACTTGGCATAGGACCAGCCCTTGTTCTCCTCGCCGATCCGGTTGCCGCGGGGCACCCGCACATCGTCGAAGAAGACCTGGTTGACCTCATGATCGCCGCCAATCGAGACGATCGGACGGATCTCGATGCCCTCTCGGTCGAGTTCGATGGCGAGGAAGCTGATGCCGTCCTGGCGGCGCGGCGTGTCCGCGGTGCGGACCAGCGCGAACATCCAGTTCGCATGATGGGCGTGGGTCGTCCATATTTTCGACCCGCTCACGACATAATCGTCGCCGTCCGAAACCGCGCGCGTGGTCAGCGAGCCCAGATCGGATCCGGCGCCGGGCTCGGAGAAGCCCTGGCACCAGTAATCGTCGCCCGAAAGGATGCGCGGCAGCCACCTGTTCTGCTGCGCCTCGCTGCCGAACGCCATGATCACCGGCGCGACGAGCCGCAGGCCGATCGGGTAGACGACCGGCGCGCCGGCAAGGGCGCATTCGCTTTCGAAGATGAAACGCTCGAGCGCGGTCCATCCGGTGCCTCCGAACCTGGCGGGCCAGGCCGGCGCCGCCCAGCCGCGCTCGGCGAGCCGGCGCTGCCAGGCAAGCGACACGTCCGGCTCGGGATAGACGCCGATGGTGCGCGCCTGCCCGGCGCGCAGCTCCTCCGTCAGCGCATCGGCGAGAAAGCGCCGCACCTCGTCGCGGAAGCGCTGCTGGTCGGCATCGAGGAGCAGATCCACGCTCATGCCTCCAGCAGGACGGCGCTGCGATGATGCGCGCCGCAGGACACGACCGATTCCGCATAGGCCGCGACGCCGCCGTCACAGGCGCGGAATGCCTGCAGGTGGCGGAAATGCGCGGAGATATCGAGTTCGTCGGATACGCCCATGCCGCCGTGCAGCTGGACCGCGCCGTCGGCAACCACCGACGCACTCGCGGCGATCCGGTGCGTCGCGACCGCCAGGGCCCGCGACGCTTCGGGGCCGATGCCCTTGCCGTCCAGGACGAGCGCCGCCAGCAGCGCCGCGACCTCGGCCTCCTTGGCCGCGACAACCATCTCGGCGATGCGGTGCTGGACCGCCTGGAACGCGGCGAGCGGCCTTCCGAATTGCCGACGCTCGCGGACGTGGGCCGTGGTCGCCTCCAGCGCCGCCTCGATCGAGCCGAGCGCTTCCCAGCATCGCGCCAGCTCGGCGCGCGCCGCAGCCAGCGCCTGCATGTCCTCCCAGTCGTTGCCGACGTCGAGGCGAACGGCCGGAGGATCGTCGAACCGGATGTCCGCCGCCATCGCGTCGCTCAACAATCTTACGCGTGATACTTTTAAGGCATCACTGTGGACCACCAGAAGCGCGTCCTTCGTCGGAACGAGGATTTTCTGCGCCGCCGCGCCTCCCTCGACGGTCCGCTCGGTCCGGCGAAGAGCAGCATCGTCATTGTCGGCCCGGGGGACCGGCGCGAAACGCACCGCACCCGCGACCAGATCTGCCAGATAGGCCTGCGCGTCGCGTGCGCCCGCCAGCAGCGTGCCCGAGACGACCGCCGCTCGCACCGGCTCGAGCGCGAGGCGGCGGCCGAGTTCCCGCATCATCAGTCCGATCTGGACGGCATTCCCGCCGAATCCGCCAAGCTCCTCGGGCACGGCGATCCCGAAGCAGCCCATCTCGCTCAATTGCGCCCAGATCGCCGGATCTCCCCAGGCCCCGGCCGCAACCAGCGCGCGCCGATGCTCGAATCCGTACTCGGCCGCAAGGAAGCGGCGGAGGGCATCGGCGAAAATCCGCTGCTCGTCCGAAAATTCGAGATCCACACAACCTCCGGCCCCGGCTCCGACGCCGGGATTCCGATCAAGGATACAGGTCTGCGACCGCGAAGCAAGCCGGATGGACTGTTTTTGTAGCACGCGCGCGAATTTTATGCGGTTCACAAAACCGTCAGCCTTGTCTAATACCGCCAGAAAGGACGGCGCGAGGCGGACTGGCCCGGCCGGCGAGGAGAGATGCGGCGTGTTCACAGGGCCTGAATCCGATCGATTGGCGCTTCGCGAACTGCTCGATCGCTATTCCGACGCGGTGATTCGCCGCGACGAGGCCGCCTGGGGCGCGACCTGGGCCGAAGATGGGGTCTGGCGTCTGCGCGGCGAGCCCGTGATCGGGCGGGAGGCAATCGTCGCGCTCTGGAGCAAGGCGATGACCGGTTACGAGGCCGTCTGGTTTTCGGCTTTCCCCGGCGAGATCGCGGTGACCGGCGACACTGCGCGCCTGCGCACGCATACGTTCGAATATCTCGTCCCTTCCGGCGGCACCGGCCGGCTGCAGTCCGGCATCTACGAGGATCGCGCCGTCCGCACCGCGGAAGGCTGGCGCTTCGCCGAACGCTCATTCAGCCCCAAGGAGATGTCGTTGTGATCCTGATAAGCGCCGTCATGGATATCGATCCCGCCCACGCGGAACGGATCATTCTCGAGGCCAGGCCGCTGATCGAGGCCTCGCAGGCGGAGCCCGGTTGCCTCGCTTATTCCTGGGCGCTCGATCCCCTCGTCCCGGGCCGGGTCCACGTCTTCGAAAAGTGGACGGACGAGGCGGCGCTCGCGGCGCATTTCGAGCTGCCCAATTATACCGAGATGCGGACCCAGCTCCGCTCCGCCGGGCCGATCACCTCGAGCAGCCGCAAGTATCGGGTAGACCATGACGAGCCGGTCTATGACGAGACCGGCACGCCGCGCGCCGATTTCTTCACGCTGGACACCGCCTCGGCTGCCTGACTGGAGGGCTCCATGGCCACGCTCGTCGACCCGTCCCGGACCGATCCCCGCCTCGAAGAGGAGCGCCGGCGCTCCCATTATGCGTTGCGCCGGCGGACGCTGGAGCGGATGCGCTCGAAATCGACCGATCTCGACGCGGAGCCGATGCGGATCGATCCCGCGATCTACACCGATCCGGCCTATGCGGAGCGCGAACGGCGCGCCCTCTTTCACGATCTGCCGATCGTCGCCGGCCTCAGCCGCGACATCCCGGCACCCGGCGACATGATGCTGTTCGATGTGCTCGGCCCGCCCATCCTGCTGGTCCGGGCGAAGAGCGGCGAGGTGAACGCCTTTCTCAACATCTGTCCGCATCGCGGCGCCAAGGTCGTCACCGAATGTTCGCGGCGCACGCGGCTCACCTGCCGCTTCCATGCCTGGACGTTCGATCTTGAGGGAAAGCTGATCGGCCAGCCGGGCAGCGAAGGGTTCCAGGGGATCGACAGGGCGGACCTCGGCTTGATGCCGGTGCCGGTGGCGGAGCGCTACGGCCTCATCTTCGTTTGCGCGACGCCGGGCGGGCAGATCGACATCGACGCCCATCTCGGCGACTTCGCGACCGAACTCGCGCATCTGGAGCTCGACAAGGCCGAGCCGATCCGGCGCTCCGAAATCAGCTGTGACGCCAACTGGAAATATGCGCTCGACACCTATGGCGAGAGCTATCACTTCGCCTCGCTGCACCCGACGACGATCGGCCAGCTCGCCTATTCCAACATCATGGTCTACGACAATTACGGGCTGCACGCCCGCCTCGCCTTCCCGCGCGCAGAGTTCATGGACTATAGCGACCGGCCGGAAGCCGAGTGGCCGCACACCGATTATGGCGGCCTCTACATGCTGTTCCCGAACATGGTGATCAACGTGAACTCGATCCCCGGGGTCGGCCAGTTCTACGGCGTTTCGCGGATTTTCCCGGGCGACACGCCGGACACGTCGCGCACCCTGCTGTCGACCTACCAGCCGGCCCATTCGGGGACCGAGGTGGACGTCGGCAAGTGGGCGGACATGCACGATTTCATCCAGAAGGTGATCACGGAAGAGGATTATTCGGTCTCCCGCGACGGGCAGGCCAATCTGCGCTGGGCGCCGCCGGGCTTCCGCACCGTTTTGGGCCGGAACGAGATCGCGCTGCAGCACTGGCATCGCAACCTCAATCGCCTGATGGCCGGGCGCAACTGAGCCGATGATCTTCCTCAAGGCCGAGATCGCGATCAACCCGGGCCATCTCGAGGCGATGCTGGAGTTGCTCGACACGCGCATCTTCCCGATCATGGAGACAAAAGGGCGCTGGCGCCTCGTCGGCTGCTTCGTCCAGCGTACGGGACGGCTCAACACGATCGTCGATCTGTGGGAAATGGACGATTATGCCGATTTCGCCGCGACCTATGCGGCGTTCCGGGAACAGCCCGACTATCCCGAGATCCGCGTCCTGCTCGATACCTATGTCGAGACCGAGACGCTCACCTTCATGGAAGCCAGAGGCGGCCTGATCGCCAGACGGGAGAATGATCTGTGGACCTGAAACTGACCGGCAAGAAGGCGATCCTCGCGGGCGCCAGCAAGGGCATCGGCCGCCACACCGCCGAGCAATTCGCCGCCGAAGGCGTCGACATCGCCTTCTGCGCGCGCGACCAGGCGTCGATCGACGAGACGATCACCTCGCTCCGGCGCCACGGCCACGCGGTGCACGGCGCCAGCGTCGACCTTGCCGATCCCACGGCTTACCGTGACTGGGTGAACGAGGCGGCGGCCGCGCTGGGCGGCTGCGACATCTTCATCTCCTTCGCCTCCGCTGGCGGCCCGCCGGCGTCGGAGGAAAGCTGGAGGAACGCCTTCGAACTGGACGTGATGGGCACCTGGCGCGGCATCGACGCCGCCCTGCCCCATCTCGAAAAGTCGGACGCCGCCGCGATCGTCGTCGTCGCGACCAATGTCGCGATCGAGCCCAGCTTCGGGCCCCAGCCTTATGCCGCGATGAAGGCGGCGATCACCCATCATGCCGGCGCGCTGGCTCAGAAGCTCGCGCCGCAGGGCATCAGGGTGAACACCGTGTCGCCCGGTCCGATATTCATCGAAGGCGGCGCGTGGGACAAGATCAGGCAGGGGCGTCGCGAATTTTACGACGCGACGGTCGCCAAGGTGCCGGCCGGCCGCCTCGGCAACCCCCAGGAAGTGGCCGCGGCGATCGCGTTCCTGGCGAGCCCGGTCGCCGGCTTCGTCAGCGGGACGAACCTCGTGATCGATGGGGCGATGACCCGCCGCGTCCAGTTTTAGTGCGCGTTATACTTTTATATTGTCCCCCTTCCGGCCATGCGATAGCGTGACCGGGTTCAGGTTTCCGCCAGCGGAGAAGTCCGATGCAGCTCAGCCGTGAGCAGATGCTCAACGCCTATCGGCAGATGAAGGTGATCCGCGAGTTCGAGGAGCGCCTGCACGTCGAGATCCAGAAGGGCGAGATCGCCGGCTTCACCCATCTCTATTCCGGCCAGGAAGCGGTCGCGGTTGGCGTCTGCGAACATCTGACGGACGGCGACTTCATCATCTCGACCCATCGCGGCCACGGCCATTGCATCGCGAAGGGCTGCGACGTGAAGGGGATGATGCGCGAGATTTACGGCAGCGCCGAGGGGCTGTGCAAAGGCAAGGGCGGCTCGATGCACATCGCCGATGTCGAGAAGGGAATGCTCGGCGCCAACGGCATCGTCGGCGCCGGTGCGCCGATCGCGGTCGGCGCGGCCATCTCCGCGAAGCTCGACGGCCAGGGCCGGGTGTCGATCGCCTTCTCCGGCGACGGCGCCTGCAACCAGGGAACGACGTTCGAGGCGATGAACCTCGCCTGCGTCCTCAAGGTGCCGTGCATCTTCCTGTTCGAGAACAACCATTATTCCGAGCATACCGGCGTCGACTATGCGGTCGGCACGTCAGGCGACATCGCCAGCCGCGCGGAAGCGTTCGGGATGAAGGTGTGGCGCGGCAATGGCTGCGACTTCTTCGACGTGTACGAAGTGATGCGCGAGGTGATGGACTATGTTCGCGCCGGCCACGGCCCGGCCGCGGTCGAGCTCGATACCGAACGCTTCTTCGGCCATTTCGAGGGCGACCCGCAACGCTATCGCGGGCCGGGCGAGCTCGATCGGCTCCGCGCCGAGCGCGACTGCCTGAAGGCGTTTCGAGACCGGGTGACCGGGGCCAAGCTGATCGAAGCCGCTGATATCGATGCGGTCGATTCCGAAGTGCTGCAGCTCATCGACACGGCCGTGGAAGAGGCGCGCGCCGCGCCACGCCCGACGGCCGCCGACGTCCTCGAAGACGTCTACATCAGCTATTAGAGGACGCGACAATGGCGGTCATGCAGTTGCGCGAGGCGATCAACCTCACGCTGCATCAGGAAATGGAGCGCGACCCGAACGTCATCGTGCTCGGCGAGGATCTCGTCGGCGGCATGGGGACGGCCGGCGGCCCGGAGGCGATCGGCGGCATCTGGAAGACCTCGGTCGGGCTCTACGACAAGTTCGGTGCCGGGCGCGTCATCGACACGCCGATCTCGGAATCCGCGATCATCGGCGCGGCTGCGGGCGCCGCGCTCGCCGGCAAGCGGCCGGTCGCGGAGCTGATGTTCGCCGACTTCATCGGCGTCTGCCTCGACCAGATCTGGAACCAGATGGCGAAGTTCCGCTACATGTTCGGCGGCAAGACCAAATGCCCGGCGGTCATTCGCATCGCCTATGGCGCCGGCCGCAATGCCGGGCCGCAGCACAGCCAGGCGGCCTATGCGATGATGACCGCCATCCCCGGCCTCAAGATCGTCATCCCGTCGAGCCCGGCCGAAGCCAGGGGCCTGCTCACCACCGCGATCCGCGACGATGATCCGGTGCTCTTCTTCGAGCCCAAGGCGCTCTACGCCGCGCGCGAGGAGGTGAGCGAGGAGGAATATCTGATTCCGTTCGGCCATGCCCGCACCGTGCGCGAGGGATCCGACGTGACGATCGTGACGTGCGGTCAGCTCGTCGCGGTGGCGGCCGAGGCCGCCGACCGGCTCGCGCAGCAGGGCATCGGCTGCGACGTGCTCGATCTTCGCACCACCAGCCCGATCGACGAGGAGGCGATCCTCGATTCGGTAGAGCTGACCGGACGCCTGGTCGTCCTCGACGAGAATCCGCCGCGCTGCGGGCTCGCCGCGGACGTGGTCGGGCTGGTTGCCGGACAGGCTTTCGCCGCGCTGCGCGCCCCGCCCCGGATGGTGACGCCGCCCCACACGCCGGTGCCTTTCGCAGTCGAGCTCGAGCGCGCTTATCTTCCCAACGCCGACAGCGTCGAGACGGCGGTCATGGAAGTGCTCGCCTATCGCGGGAATGCGCCGCGATGACGGGCCTGCGCGCCTTCACCATGCCCAAATGGGGCATCGAGATGGAGCAAGGGACCATCGCCGAATGGCTGGTGGCCGAAGGGGCCGATTTCGCAAAAGGCGAGCTCGTGACCTTGATCGAGACCGACAAGATCACCAACGAATATGAGGCCGAGTTTCCGGCCCGGCTGGCGCGGATCGTGGTGCCGGCCGGCGAGACGCGCCCGGTTGGCGCCCTGCTGGCCGTCTTCGCCGATCCAGGCGCGCAGGCCGATCCGGCCGCGCTCGACGCCTTCGTCGCCGGCTATCGCCCCGGTGGCGCGGCTGCGGGGAGCGCCGCCCCCGCGCCTGCGGCCGCAACAAGCACGGCGCAGCCGGCAACGGCTCCCGCCGCCATTCCCGAAAACCTTCCGATCAGCCCCGCGGCGCGTCAATTCGCCGAAAGCGAGGGGATCGACGTCGCGGCCCTGGCCGGCTCCGGCCGGAACGGGCGCATCACCTATCAGGATGTTGTCCAGGCCGGGCGCCCCGCCGCGCGGATGCCGCCCGCCGCGCCCGTCTCGATCGCGCCGACCACCGCCGGCCTCGATTCCATCTATGCGTCGCCGCTCGCCAAGCGGCTGGCGGTCCAGCATGGCGTTGACCTCGCCGGCGTGACCGGCACCGGCAAGCGCGGCAGGATCTGCAAAGCGGACGTCATCGCGCGCATTTCCGCGACATCGGCCCTGGCTCCCGCTGCGGCCGGCGGTGTCGAGGTCGTCAGGATGTCGGCGATGCGAAAGGCGATCGCCCGCCAGCTCGGCCTTTCCAAGAGCACCATCCCGCATTTCTACCTGCGCGGCACCGCACGGGTCGATGCGCTTCTGGCGCTGCGCGAGCGCGCGCGTCAGGCCACCGGTTCGGCGCCGTCCGTCAACGACTACCTGATCCGCGCCGTCGCGCTCGCTTTGCGCGATCATCCGGACGTCAATATCCAGGTCCATGAGGACGAAATCCATCGTTTTGGCCAAGCCGACATCGCCGTCGCCGTGGCGACCGACAAAGGGCTGATCACGCCGATCGTGCGCGCGGCGGACAGCAAGTCCGTTGCCGCCATCTCGGCGGAGATGAAGGATCTGGCCGCCCGCGCCCGCGCCAGCAAACTCGGCGCCGACGAATTCCAGGGCGGGAGCTTTTCGATCTCCAACCTCGGCATGTTCGGCATCGAGCAATTCGATGCGATCATCAATCCGCCGCAGGGCGCGATCCTGGCGGTCGGGACGGCGAAGCGCCAGCCGGTCGAGATCGACCATGCCCTCGCCTTCGCGACCTGTCTTCACCTTTCCCTCTCGTGCGATCACCGCGCGATCGACGGCGCAACCGGCGCGCGTTTCCTCGCAGGACTGATCGAGCTGATCGAAGCGCCCGAGCGGCTGACGGCATGAGCAACGAGCCGACGCTCGGCGCGCTGATTCGCGCGCAGGCGAGCCTGTATGCGGACAAGACGGCGCTGCGCTTCAACGGCGTCGATCTGAGCTATGGCGAGCTTGACAGCCGCGCGAGCCGCATCGCCAACGGGCTGATCGCGCGCGGCTACGCGCCGGGCGACCGGATCGGCTATCTCGGCAAGAACGATCCGCTCTATTACGAACTGCTCTTCGGCGCGGCCAAGGCCGGGATCGTCATGGTGCCGCTGAACTGGCGCCTCGCCGACGCCGAAATCGACTGGATCGTTCGCGACGCCGCGATCCGCTGGCTGGTGGCGGGTGACGGATTCGCCGAGCGCTATGGCGCCTCGCGCGCCGACGCGACCCCGTTGCTCGTCAAGGCGGGTGACGTTCCTGCGTGGCGGGACAGCCAGTCCGGGAGCGATCCGTTGACCAGCGTCGCCGATTCCGACGTCGCGGTGCAGCTTTATACTTCGGGTACGACCGGGCGGCCCAAGGGCGCGATGCTGACGCACCGCAATCTCCTTGTCTATCGCGCGCTGCCAAGCGAGGAACAGCCGGCCTGGAACCGCTTCACCGACGACGATGTGAGCCTGATCGTGATGCCGGTCTTCCACATCGGCGGCACGGGCTTCGGCATCCAGACACTGGCCGCCGGCGCGACGGGGCTGGTCGACAGCGAATTCGACGCCGGCCGGATCCTCGACTTCGTCGAGCATGAGCGGCTGAGCAAGATTTTCGTGGTGCCGTCGGCGCTGCAGATGCTGGTGCGCCATCCGCGCGCCCGCAAGGTGGACTATAGCCGCATCCGGACCATCCTCTACGGCGCGTCCCCGATCCCGCTGGCCTTGCTGCGCGAGGCGATGGACGTGTTCCGCTGCGGCTTCGTCCAGATGTATGGCATGACGGAAACCTCCGGCACGATCTGCGCGCTGACTCCGGACGATCACGATCCGGACGGCAATCCGCGAATGACCTCGGCCGGACGGCCGATGATGCCGGGGATCGAGATTCGCATTCAGGGCCAGGACGGCGCCATACTTCCCGCCGGCGAGACGGGCGAGGTCGCCGTGCGCGCGCCGCTCGTCATGGCCGGCTACTGGCGGCAGCCGGAGGCCACCGCCGATGTTCTGTCGCCCGACGGCTGGTTCCGGACCGGCGACGCCGGCTATCTCGACGCGGACGGCTATCTCTTCATCCAGGACCGGGTGAAGGACATGATCGTGTCCGGCGGCGAAAACGTCTATCCGGCCGAAGTCGAGGCGGTCCTTTTCGAGCATCCCGATGTCGCCGAGGTGGCGGTGATCGGCGTCCCTTCCGACACCTGGGGCGAGGAGGTGAAGGCGATCGTGGCGCCGAAGCCGGGCCGCGCCCCCGACACCGCCGAGATGATCGCCTGGGCCCGCAAGCGCATCGCAGGCTACAAATTGCCCAAGAGCATCGATCTGATCGAGAAGCTGCCGCGCGGCCCGACCGGCAAGGTCCTGCGCCGCGAGTTGCGCGCGCCCTTCTGGGAAGGACGCGAACGCAAGGTCAACTGAGCAGAGGGTCTTTCACCCAGGCGAGGCCCCGCCGCAGCAGCTCATAATATTCCTGCGTCCGCCAGGCGCCGCGCTGGACGGTCGGAAACCGGTCGAGCTTGGGCTGCATGTCGAGGTGGCCGCGGCAGTGGCCGAGCGCGTTGTAGAGCACGGCGCCCTCGCCGATCCGGCGCAGATACATGAGCGGATGACGTCCCTGCTCCCACCGATCCTCGACGAAGGCCGGCGCGTCGCCGGCGAAATCGACGTGCAGCAGCGTTTCAATCTCGGCGGTCTGCCGAGAGAGGTAGAGCTCGTCATCCTCCAGATCGAACGGAGCGATGCCCGCGACGAGAGGATGGTCCGGCGCCGTCACCTCGACCCGGAACGGCCCGACCGGCGGATGGGCGACGAAGGCGGTGCCGAGCGTCTCCATGAAGTGCGGCGCCCAGTCCGGCGCATCGACCTTGCCGTTGTCCAGGAAGCGCAGCACCGAGTTGCAGCCGTGCAGCGCAAGCCAGCGCCGACCGCGTCCGACCCAGGCGCGCAGCCGCTCCTGGACATCGAGCGAGGGGGTCACGTCGCACGTGTAGCTGACCAGCATCCCCGCCGCCTCGATCGCGTCGATCGACTCGTAATCCTCGAAGACGCGGACGCGGACGCGATCGTCCTCGGCGAGCAGTTTCAGCAGCTCGAGACGCGCGAAATCGATGTCGTGCCATTTGCCGCCGGCGACCAGGACGCAATCAATGCGCAAGATGGCCCACCTCCCCGCCGGCCGCACCGTACGGTTTCAAGCAAGACAGCTTGCTATTAGCCGCGGTGACGATACGACTGTCACAATGACGCCGCACACTGGATCGAAACTGGCCGAGCTGGAGCCGGCCGGCATGGCGCCGCCGGAAGCGGGGCTGCAGCAGCGCAAGAGCGCGGAAACGCGGATCACCATTCTGGACGCCGCGGTCGATTGCCTCGCGAGCCACGGCTATGCGCGCACGACGACGCAACTGATCGCCAAGGTCGCGAAGGTGTCGCGGGGCGCGATGCTGCATCACTATGCCACCAAGCAGGAACTGATCGAATCGGTCACCGACTATGCTTTCTATCGGCATATGGAGGAGTTCGTCCGCGCGGTGCGCGAACTGTCGGAAGTCGAGCGCACGCGGCGCAATGTCGGCATCCTGATCGACTGGAGACTCTATCTTTCGCGCGAATATAGCGCCTATCTGGAGCTGACCGTCGCGGCGCGCACCGACGCCGAACTGAAGGCGACCTTCATTCCCAAGGCGCGCCGCCACGACCGGGTCTGGCGCGACGAACTGGCGCGCGTCTTCCCGGAATGGGCGAGCGACCCGGAGCTGTTGTCGCGCTCGCGCCGGCTCGTCCAGTCGGTGATGAGCGGCATGGTGCTGAACCGCGACATCTGGGAAGACCCGGCGATGGAAAAGTCCCTGCTCGCCTTCCTCTCCCATGCGCTCGTCCAGGTCCGCGATGGCGCGCTGGACTGGCCTGACGGCACCGATCTCGACATCTAGGTCCGCGCGCACGAGCGTCACCCGCGCGCCATCCATCGATCCAGATTGTCGTGGAAGTAGCGCACCCTCGATTCCTGCCCGGCCAGCACTTCGCGCTTGTAGCCGCGCGAATGCAGCGCCTTCTGCTGCGCGCTCCACAAGGCGAGGTCCTGATCGATGGTGGGGCCCATCGTATATTCGCCCGCCTTGCCGGTCTGGTGCGGCGCCGGAGTCTCCATGCTGACCCAATCCCGCATCGTCGGGGAGTAATAAGTCGTCTGCCCCTCCGGGAAGAGGTTGAGATACCACATGTCGAAGAAACACTTTTCCGGATCGGTCGGATGCGGCCGCGCGCGCAGCCAGATGTTGCCGTCGGGCTTCATGCTGAACGACAGGTTCGGGAACAAGGTGTAGTGCCAGTTGTCGGTCAGCATGACGTCGTCATAGCTGGAGAAGTCATAGCCCTTCTCGGCGCCAAGCTTGCGCTTCTGCCGCTGCAGAGCCTCGCGAAGATCGTGCATCCGGCCCGCGAAGTCGTCCGGATCGAGGCCCCAGAAGCGGATATGCTCCCCCATCTGGCGGATGATTTCCGGCTCGCCGCCACGCACCGTGCGGCTCGGCGCTCCGCCAGCCATCAGCATCCGGGCGTGGCCGCTCGGATAGAGATCGAACTGGGAGTAGAGATAGGAGAATTCCGCGACATATTTGAGCTGCGGATGGGCATGGAAGACGTGATAGGATTCGTTGAAATTGTCCTGCACCAGCTTCCAGTTGAAATCGCCCTCGATCGTGACCCAGGTGGTGCGGACCATTTTCTCCATCGGATAAGCGTCGAGATGGTCGGCCACCGGCGCGAGGAACTCGCGCAGCGGCATGGCCTCGTCGTCCATGTTGAACCAGACGAAGCCGCCCCAGCATTCGGTGCGGATCGGGACGAGATTCTTGGTGCGGCAGGCGAGTTCCGGCGCGAAGTCCGGCTCGTCCGGGATCGTCTTGATATTGCCGCGCAGGTCGTAGGACCAGGCATGGTAGGGGCAGGTGAGCCGCCGCATGTTTCCGGTCTCGGCGGTCACCAGCATCATGCCGCGATGCTGGCACACATTGTAGAAGCAGCGGATTTCCGAATCGTCACCCATCACGGCAAGGATCACTTCGGTGCCGAATTCGAGCGTCACGAAGTCCCCGGGCTTGTTGAACTGGTTGACCATCGCCGCGACCTGCCAGGTGCGCGTCCAGACCGTCTCCCACTCACGCTTCCAGAAGTCGCGGTCCCAATAACGCTCCGGCGTGATCGCCTTGTTGCTGAGCTCCGGCTCCGGCGCCTTGGTAAGGTCGATGCCGATCGGCCGCCCGGATTGTGGTTTCTGTTCGATCTTGCCCATTGGCCTCTCCAAAGTGCGTTCGTTCAGCCCGCGATATCGCGGGGTGTCGGCAAGCGCCGCAAGTGCATGCCGCCGCTGACCCGGATGAGATCGCCGGTCGCATTGCACTCGTCGCTGGCCAGCCAGACCGCCGCCGCCGCCACGTCCTCGACCGTGCCGAGACGCCCCGTCGGCGTCTCCCGCTCGAACGCCTCGCGCACCGGCGGATTGTTGAAATAGGCCTCGGTCATCGCGGTGCGGGTCAGGCCCGGCGCCAGCGAGTTCACCCGGATGCCGCGATCGCCATATTCGACCGCCGCGACGCGCACGACCTTGTCCGCCGCGGCCTTGCTGCCGGCATAGGCGGCAAAGCGCGGGCCGGTCAGCTCGACGGTGAGCGACGAGATGGTGATGATCGAACCGCCCGATGTCATCGCGGCGGCGCAATCGCGAATGAACAAGGTGGTGCCGATGAAATGGAGCTTGGCCTGCTTCATCAGCCCTTCATAGGTCTCGTCGGCGATCAGGGCGGCGCCGGTGGCGCCGGCCAGGTTGATCGCGATGTCGAGCCCGCCCAGATGCTCGACCGCCGCCGCGACGCCGGCCTTCAGCGACGCTTCGTCGGTCACGTCGAGCGCGACGACGGGAACATCGAGTTCCGCCGCCACTGCCTGCGCTTTGGCCGGATCCCGACCGGCGAGCACAACCTTGGCGCCCTCGGCGAGGAAGCGCCGCGCCACCGCCGCGCCCATTCCGTCGGGAGAAGATGCGCCGAGGACCAGCGCGCGCTTGCCTTCGAGCCTCATGCCGTCACCTTCTGCGTGCGCGCCATTTCGGCATAGAGCGGATCGTCGCGATCACGCCGACCGAAGATCCGGGGCCCGGGCGCCTCGCGGTCCCACATATCGCTCCGCGCATCGGACGCGCTCCAGTCGGAGACGAACTTTCGGTGCGAGATTCGCCATTCGCCGCCGCGACGCTCGAAGCGGTCGAGATAGCGGCCGGCCACCGTGGTGCGCAGCGATCCGCCATACGCGTTCACGAGATCGTGATAGGCGACGAAATAGCTTTCCGCCCAGGCACGATCGCCATCGACTTCGACGAGCACATTGCCGATCACGTGCTGGGTCCGTTCCATCGTTGCGAGCACCGGAAACACCCAGGCGACGAATTCGTCGACGGTTCCCTTGAACTGGCCGTGGTCGTCGGTGCCGTCGGCATGGAAAACCGAGCGCACAATGGCCTCGTCGCAGCGGTCAAGACCGCGCGCGAAGCGGTAAACCAGCTCCACGCAGGCCTGCTTGTCGAGCAATATCTGCAACGCGTCGTCCATCCTCGTTCCTCTCCTGCCCGCCGGGTCGCCGGCTGTCGGCCTTAACGCGCCAGGTAGCTGTCGAGCGTCCGGTGAAAGTGACGGACTCGACTCTCCTGATAGTGGGCAAGCTGCAGCTTGCGGGTCTTCGAAGCCTCCATGCCGGTCTGGACATGGGGCAGATTGTGCATGTCCTGCTCGAGGATCGCGCCGAGCTGGCCAAGATGGTCGGCAAAGCTCTCATGCGGTTCGAGAAAGGTCATGGCCGGCACCGGCGCCGTCTCGCCGGGCTTGAGGCGGCCGAGCAGGCGCACCTCCATCAACGTGTGGCGATGATCGTGCCACGGGCGCCAGCGGTAGACCACGGTCGGCTGGAAGCCGCCCCAGGGCGAGAAATTCGGGAAGACATTGTAGGTGAAGGCGTCCTGCACCTCGGCGTCGCTCGCATGATCGAGGTCGCGGCCGAACAGTTCGCCGAAGCGGCGGCGGTTGAAATCGCCCATCGTCGCCCGCGCGGTCTTGCCCTCCGGCACGTCGATCGTCGTTCCCGGCGTCACCACCCGGCCGTTATATTTGAGGAAATTGTCGATGATCTCCTGCTCGTCGGCGCTGTCCCCGAGCGTTGGCGAGAGCACGCCGAAGGGCGTGATCGCAAGGTTCACATTGTCGCCGTAGAGATTGTATTTGGAGTTCACATCGCCGGTGAAGGCCATGATCTGCGGATGGGTCGTGGAGACGTGATAGGCCTCCATGAACGCCTCCGCGCAGGCTTTCCAGTTGGCGGGAACGACCTTCGCGACCCAGCTGGTCGTATAGGCATCCTCGTGCCGCCATCGCGCGAAATGTTCCGGAAGGGGGGAGAGAAACTCCTCCAGCGTCGGCCCGCCCTCGGCCTCCTTGATGAAGATATAGCCGCCCCACTGGCCGACCTGGGCCTCGGGCAACGACAGATCCTGTCCGTCGAGATGGCTGAAATCCCACTGGCAGGGAATCCGCTTCAGCGATCCGTCCGTTTCCCAGGTGAAGCCGTGATAGGGGCATTGGAAATTGCTGGCCCAGCCCGATTCGGTCCGCAGCTTGCGGCCGCGGTGGAGGCAGACATTGTGGAAGGCGCGGACCGACCCGTCCGCCTGGCGGGTGACGAGATAGGAGCGGCCGGCATTTTCATAGAGAACGTAATCGCCCGGCTCCGGCATCTCCTCCTGACGGGCGGCGAACTGCCAAACGTTCGGCCACATCTTCTCGCATTCCGCCCGAAAGAAGCCGGGATCGGTGTAACGCTCGACGTCCAGCGGCGCGTCGTCCATCTCGACCCGCGCATTTTCCAGCAGGAAATCGGGAACTGGCCGACTATCCAGCGATGCGAGGCTGTCCCAGGTCACCGTCGGCGCCTTGCCTGATGATTCAGGCACGTCCGGCACCCTCGGATCGTCGGTCATCAAGGTCTCCTAAACAGCTCAGGACGGAAATGCCTTCGCGAGCCGCATCATGGCACCGGCCCAAAATAAAGACAATCCTGATTGTTTTTTGAAACGAGCCCCGCCAAAGCACCGTTGAGAGGAGATTGACGATGCGTGCAGTCCAGATTCGTGGCGGAAAAGGGACGGCGGATGACCTGTTCGTCGCCGAGGTCGACCGACCGTCCCCGAAGGCGCACGAAATCCTGATCCGGGTCGTCTCGGCGGGCGTCAACCGGCCCGATATCGCCCAGCGCGAGGGGAATTATCCTCCTCCCCCGGGCGCGTCCGAGGTGATGGGTCTGGAGGTTGCCGGCACTGTCGCCGCGGTCGGCGCGGGCGTGGACCGTTGGCGGGAGGGCGATCGCGTCGCGGCGTTGCTGCCCGGCGGCGGATATGCCGAATATGCGGTGGTCGATGCGCGCCACGCGCTGCCGGTGCCGGATCGGATGAGCCTGGAAGAAGCGGGCGGCCTGCCCGAGACGGTCTTCACCGTCTTCACCAACCTTTTCGAACGGGGCCGGCTGACGGCCGGCGAGACGGCCCTCATCCACGGCGGCAACAGCGGCATCGGCACGACCGCGATTCTGATGGCGAAGGCCGCCGGCGCCCGGGTGATCGCGACCGCGCGCGGCGCGCAAAAGGCCGAAAAGGCGCTGAGCCTGGGCGCCGACATCGCCATCGACGTCGCCGGCGAGGATTTCTCCGCCGCGACGCGGGCAGCGGGCGGCGCCGACGTCGTGCTGGACATCATCGGCGGCGACTATTTCCGCCGCAACATCGACGCGCTCAATCCGGACGGGCGGCTCGTTCAGATCGCGACGCTCGGCGGCAACCTTGTCGAGACCGATCTGCTGCAGCTCATGTTCAAGCGGCTGACGTTGACCGCATCGACCCTGCGCGGGCGGCCGGCCGACGAGAAGGCGCGGCTGACGGCGGCCATCGCCGCGCAGGCCTGGCCCTGGTTCACCGAAGGCCGAATTCGCCTGCCCGTGGACAAGAGCTTCCCGCTCGAACAGGCCGGCGCCGCGCACGCCTGGCTCGAGACGGGGAGCCAGTTCGGAAAGGTCGTGCTGCGGCCCTGAGCTAGCGCGCGAGATAGGCGTCCAGCACCTGATGGAAGTGCCGGATGCGCGATTCCTGATAGTTGCCGAGCGTCTCGCCGCGCTTCTTCGAGGATTGAAAGCCGCGATACTGGCGGACGAGATTGTCGGTGTCCTGATCGAATGTCGCGCCGAGCCAGCCCTCCAGCCCCGGCGCGTCGCAATAGCTCTGCTCCGCCCCGATACGCACCGGCGCAACCGGATCGGGATGCTCCTCGCCATCCTTCAGCGGGCGCAGGAAGAGAATGTCGAAAAGGGTCCGGCCCGGGTCCATCCCGATCGGACGGAAGCGATAGACCATCGACAGCGAGATGCCCGGGAAGATGCACATGTTCGGGAACAGGTGATATTCGATCGAATCGAGCATCTCACTGTCCGAATAGGCCGAGAGATCGAGGCCCCATTTCGCGCCGAGATTGGTCCGCCGCCATTCGGCCGCCACCGAGCGCGCGGTGCGGCCCTCCGGCACGACGGTGCCGGCCGGCAGGTGCATCTTGTCCGCGATCTCCTGCTCCGTCTGGGCATGCGGATAATGAGGGCTCGGGACGCCGTGGGTGTGCACGAAGCGCGTCACATGATCGTCGAAGACGTCATACTGGGCGTTGGCGTCCCCGGCGAAGGGCAGGTTCTGCGAATGGGTCTCGTAGACGTGATAGGCTTCCAGGAACGCTTCCTGGGCGGCCTTCCAGTTGGTGTCGAGCTCTTTCTGGACGTGCAGGTAGACCGCGCGCTTCTGCATGTCCCAACCGTCGCGCATGTGATCGGGAATGACTCCGAGAAAATCCTCCAGCGGGGGCGCGTTCTCGTGCATGTTGACGAAGACGAAGCCGCCCCAGGTGCCGACCTTCGCTTCGGGCAGGCGGAAGGCCGCGTCCTCGACATGCGGGAAATCCCAGCGGCAGGGGATCGATTTCAGCGCGCCCTCGGTCGTCCAGGTCCAGCCGTGGAAGGGACAGCGCAGGTCCGGCGTCCAGCCGCTGTCGCCGGGCCGCCGCAACTGGGTGCCGCGGTGGAGACAGGCATTGTAGAAGGCGCGGATCCGATTGTCTTCGCCGCGCATGACGATCAGTGAATGGGGGCCGACCTCATAGGTCACATAGTCGCCCGGCTCGCGCAGTTCCTCCTCGCGGCAAGCCCATTGCCAGACCTTCGGCCACAGCTTCTTCATCTCGAGATCGAAGATCTCGCGGCTATAGTATCGTTCGTAAGAGACGTCGTCGGAGCCCAGATATTTGGGCGCCTCGGTGACCAGTGCCTCCGGCACGTCCTGCCCGTCGGCGAGAATGATGTCGCGCGTGCTGGGCCCCGGACAGCGGTGCGCGCCGGGATCGAGCTCAAATTGGTCCATGGGACTCTCCGATGATATCGCTTGGATCATTGCCCTTGCGGCCGCCGCGCAGCGCCGCGGGGGTCCGATCGAACCAGTCGTCGGCGGCCGGATCGCTGCGTGTCCAGTCGACCACCTCGCGCCGATGTACGATGGCCCAGCGCCCGTCGCGGCGCTCGTAGACGTCGAGATAGCGGCCGGCGATCTGCAGGTCCTGCGGTCCCTCGTCGCCGTCCCGACGGTGCCAGGCATGGAAATAGATCTCGCCGGTCGCTCGGTCGCCGTCGATTTCGATCAACATCTGGCCGGTCATGTGCCAGGTCGCGTGGTACCGGGCGAGCAGGGTCTGGGCGAAGTCGACGAACTCGGCCGCGGAACCGACGAAAAAGCCGTAATCGACCTTGGCGTCAGGATGAAAGGCGCCCTTCTGGAGCGCCGCATCGAGCCGGTCCTGCCCGCGCATATAGCGCGCGACGCAATCCTGGATCGCGATCCGATCCGCAAGCGCGGCGAAGACCGGGTCGATCGATGTCATAAGCGCCTCTCCGGTCTGCGTCGCCATTGCGATCGGCTCAATCCAGGATATAACCGTCAGGATATCCTGTCTTTTATTGACGCAGGGGAATGCCATGTCAACGCTCGAACAGCTCTCGGACCGTCACGAGATTGCCGATCTGCTGGTCCGTTATGCGCGGGCCGTGGACCGCTGCGATCTGGACCTGCTGATCGGTGTCTGGGCGCCCGGCGCGATCGTGGACTATGGCTCCGGCGAGGTGGACGCGGCCGAATGGAGTCGTGGGCTGCTGGATCGCCTGCTGGACATGGACCGCACCCAACATGCGCTTTCAAACAGCCTGGTGGCGCTCGACGGCGACCGCGCCACCGCCGAGACCGTCTGCACGGCATACCACCGCTTTCGGGCCGAGGCCGGCTGGACTCGCATGGTCGTGGGCGGCCGATATCTCGATCGGCTGATCCGGACCGAAGCGGGCTGGCGCATCGAACATCGCCGCTATGTCATGGACTGGAACGAGACCGAGACCTCGACGATGGAAACCGAAGGCCGTTTCGCGCGGTTCACCCGGGTCGGGCTCCGCGCGCCCGACGACGCATCCTATTTCTAGGCGCGGATTTGCGGGATCGGCCGCCAATCGGCCGGCGGTGCCGGATCGCCCGGCCAGAAGACGACCCGCTCCTCGGCGATCAGGCCGTCCACCGCACGCTCGTGCGCGCTCCATGCGCGGCGGAAGCTGTCCAGGTCGGCCCACCAGCTCGTCTCGACCGCGGCATAATCCGCCAGCCGGATCGGGAGGTCGAGCCGGCGGGCCTCCTGTCGCGCATGGCGGACCGCGCCGTCGAGCGGCATCCCGCCTTCCCCGTCGCGCAGGAACAGGATCGCCTTGAGCAATCCGACGCAATCCCGGCGGCTGGCGCCCGTTCCGGTTTCATCGTCGAGCAGCTGCGAGCGGTAATCGGCAATGTCCATGAAGGCCGGCTCGTCCTGATAAGCCCCCTCGCGCAGCGCCGGGCTCCCACGCATCCCGGCGAACGCGTCGGCATCGGCGAACCAGAGCTCCGGCACGCCGTCGGCGACGATGCGGAGCCCCGGCGCCGCTATGTCGAGACGATGGTTCTGGACATATCCGCGCATGTATCCAGCTTCGGCCAGACGCAGCGCCAGGCCGCGGTGGATCGTGCGCCAATGCAGGCGGAACTCATCCAGCGGCAAATCGGGCCGCCGCCGGATGAGTCCCATGACCTTCAACATCAGAACTGGAAGCGCACGCCCGCCCGGAACATCCGGCCCACGCCGTCATAGATCAACAGGTTGGTTCCGGAGGCCTGCGCGATCTGGGTGTCCTGCGACACGTCGACCGGCGGCGCGGTGTTGAGGATATTGTCAACCGCAACGAAGAGTTCCGTCCGTCCGCCGAACAGCCCCAGATTATAGGATGCGAACCCGTCGAGGTAGAAGATCGCCGGCACGTGGTTGATATTGATATCGGCGCTGGTGAAATCCTTCTCGATCGCCGCCGAGCCGATGAAGCGACCCTTGAGCTGCAGCGTCACCGGATCCGAATTCCAGGTCCCGGTGACGAGCGCGCGCACCCGCGGCACGCCTTGCGAGACGCCGAGATTGTTGCCGACCTCTCCGGCCCGGCTGACCACGTTGGTCGGATTCACGATCTCGAGGCGGTCGACATAGTTGACGAGGCCGCGAATATCGAACGAGCCGCCGGCAAGGCGTGTCCGGTAGCTGAGCTCGAAGTCGATACCGCGCGCATTTTCCGATCGCGCATTGAACGGCACCACCTGCACCGCGGTGATCACATTGTTGGCGTCGCGCGTGACCGCCGAGCAGAAGAGCTGATTGCCGGCCGAACAGAGATTGACGATCACCTGCGAGGAATTGGTCGCGATCGCATCGGAAATCTTGATATCGTAATAGTCGATCGACGCGGAGAAGCCCGGCAGGAAGCGCGGCCGCAGCACGGCGCCGAGCGTCAACGAATTGGCCCGTTCCGGCTGCAGGTTCGGATTGCCCGAGGTCGTCTGCAGCACCGCGCTGCTTGCATTTCCGCGCAGCGGATCGGTGAGGAACTGGACCAGCGTCGTTCCCTGCGAGAACAGCTCGCTGAGATTCGGCGCGCGGATGTCCCGCGAGCGCGTCACTCGGAATTCGACATCCCTGACCGGCGCCCACGAACCACCGATTTTCCAGGTCGCGACGCTGCCGCTGGTCGAATAATCGGTGTAGCGCACCGCGCCGTTCAGGTTGAGGGAGCCGATCGCGCTGTCGCGAAGGACCGGCACCGCGAGCTCGCCGAAGCCTTCCTTGACGTTGATCGCGCCGCGAAATGGGATGACGTTCGCGACATACCAGAGGCCGGCCGTCCCGATCGGATCGGAGGAGATGACCCCGCCGCTGTCGCGCCGGTAATCGGCGCCGACCGCGAGCGTCACCGGGCCAGCGGGGAGCTGGATGAGATCGCCCTGGAGGCTCGCTTCGACGACATGCTGATCGAGTCGGATGCGCGCGTCCGACGTGCCCGCGAAATAGGCACGCTGCGCATCGGTCAACGGCCGGTTGCCGAACGGATTGTAGGGGATGCAGCCGTCGGTCGGGTTGGTCAGCGTCGAGCGGCAGACGATCGATCCGTCGGGAGCCTCCACCGAATCGATGGCGTTCAGAATCCGGCTCGGGATGAGGTTGTTCTCGCCCCGGTTACGGACTCGCGACTGACCATATTGGTAGTAGATGTTCCACCGCCAATTGCCGAACGAGCCGTTCAGGCCGACGGCACCGCGGATCAGCGAGCGATCGTTGACGCCTTCCGGCCAGCCAAGCGCCGGATTGATGTGGGAGAGATTGAAGCTCGTGATCCCGGCGTCGATCATCCGATCGCGCACTTCCTGGGGCAGGAAGGCATTGTCGATCTGGATTTGCTCGTTGTTGACCCGCCAGAAATAGCCCGAATTGGTCCGCGTGTGCGAATCCCCGTAGGAGCCCTCGACGAAAAAGCTCACATCGTCGGTGATGTCGTAATTGGCGTGGGCGAAGATCGAACCCTGGGTGATTGGCGTCAACGTCTGCAGGACGTCGAGCGTCATGTCGTAATTCGCCGTGCCGCCCGACTGGACGAAGCCGCTTTCCACGTTACCGAAGGGGAAGTTGTCGGTGGCCACATTGCCAGCCGCGTCGAAGGCGATGCCGCGCAGCGGGCCGGAGATGATCACGCCTTCGCGCGTCGCGTTCACGGTCGAATTGGGCAGGATCAGCTGGCGCGGCTGCCCGTTGCCCGGTGCGTAGGCGGGATTCAGGAAGAATTTGTACTGCCCGTTCCTGTACCAGCCCCGCTCGCGCACATAGGCGTCGCCGGAGCTGGAGAAGTTGCCGCTGACCACGATATGGCCGCGACCACCGCCGAAGGAGCGCCCCCAGCTGAGATCGGCGGTGATCGACTCGGCATCGCCATAGGTCGAGATACCCGCCTGCACCTGGCCGCGCAGGCCGGTGAAATTCGTATCGAGGATGAAGTTGACGACACCGCTGACGGCATCCGAGCCCCAGGTCGCCGCGGCGCCGCCGGTCACGACGTCGACGCGCTGCACCAGGGCCTGCGGAATCGTGTTCACATCGACCGCGCCGGTGATCGTCGACGGCGTGACGCGGCGGCCGTTGAGCAAGACAAGCGTGCGGTTCGGCCCGAGATTGCGCAGATTGAGCAGGTTTGCGCCGGCGAGGCCGCCGCCGATGGTCGAGGCCGAGGAACGGGGCGTTTGCGACCCGCCGAGAGCCGGAAGTTGATTTACATAGTCGGCGATCGTGGTCGGCGCCGCCTGCTGGATTTCGTCCTGGGTGACGACACTGACCGGAGTCGGCGCATCATAGCCGTTGCGCACGATGCGGCTGCCGGTGACGACGATATCCGCCCCGGACGATTGCTCGGCAACCGGCGCAGGCGAAGGCAATGTCGCGGTCGACGTGGAAGCGGCCTGGCTTCCCGGATCCTCGTCCGGTGCCGCAGGCGCAACAGGCTGCGGTGCCGCTGCTTGGCCCAAGGCCGCCGAAGCCGCGCACATCGCCGTGGTCGCGCACATCACCGCACGGAAAATACGTCCACTCACCTTGGGTCCTCCCCTGCCAGGAATAGTTCGCGCTCGGGCCCTTTGGCTCTCCGCGCGGTGAAAAGTGATACACGGATCACATAGGGCTTGCAACGAAAAGCGTACGCGTTGCTTTTTTTAGTACATGACTGACGGAATCGGCTTTCCCTGGAGCGCGATAACGGCGATGATCGTCGCGCGCCCCGATAAAAAGGATATCGCATGTCAAATTACGAAATGAGCGATTTTCCCGCGCGGACCGGGAGACCCATCGGATGAGCGACTCCGTTCGGCTCGAACGGGATGGGCCGATCGCGCGGCTCACGTTGAACCGCCCGGAGGCCGGCAACGCGATCGATCTCCAGCTGGCGCGCGCGCTAGCCGAGAAAGCGGCGGCCTGCGCGGACGACGCGGCGATCCGCTGCGTCGTCCTGACCGGCACGGGTCGCTTTTTCTGCGTCGGCGGTGACGTCAAGCTCTTCGCCACCGCCACCGGCGACGAGCTCGCCGATTTGCTGCGCGAATTGGCGGGCACGGTGGCGCTGGCGGTTTCCCGCTTCTCCAGGATGGACAAGCCGCTGCTCGTGGCGGTGAACGGGCCGGCGGCGGGCGCGGGTTTCAGCCTGGCGATGGCCGGCGATATCGTCCTTGCCAGCGAGACCGCCCAGTTCACCGCTGGTTATTCCGCCATCGGGCTGGCACCGGACGCCGGCCTTACCTGGCAGCTGCCGAGATTGGTCGGCCTGCGACGATCGCAGGAAATACTGCTCACCAATCGTCGCGTCGGCGCTGTCGAGGCGGAACGGATCGGTCTGGTGACGCGCATCACCGGCGACGGTGAACTCGACTCGGAGACGAATGCAATGGCCCGGTCGCTGGCGCACGGCCCGACGGCCGCTTTCGCCGCGACACGCGCCCTATTGTTGCACAATTCGCTCCGATCTTATGAAGAGCAGATGGCGGACGAGACGAAGGCGATCGGCGCGGCGGGCGCCCGTCCCGAAGGCCAGGAGGGCATCGCCGCCTTCGTCGCCAAACGTACCCCCAGGTTCGAAGGAAAACAACGATGACCCAAGCCTATATCGTCGACGCAGTGCGAACCGCCGGCGGGCGGCGGGGCGGCGCTCTGTCCGGATGGCATCCTGTGGACATGGCCGCGGCGGTGCTCGACGCGCTCGTCGATCGCACCGGCGTCGACCCGGCGGGGATCGACGATGTCATCATGGGCTGCGTGAGCCAGGGCGGCGAACAGGGCTTTCAGGTCGGGCGAAACGCCGTTCTTGCCTCGAAGCTGCCGGAAAGCGTCCCGGCGGTGACGATCGATCGCCAGTGCGGCAGCTCGCAGCAGGCGATCCAGTTCGCCGCCCAGGCGGTGATGTCCGGAACGCAGGACGTGGTGATCGCCGCCGGCGTGGAATCGATGACGCGGGTCCCCATGTTCACGCCAGTGGCCCTGTTCGAGAAGGCCGGCCTCGGCACCCCCAAGTCGCCACGCCAGGAGGCCCGCTACCCGGGCGTGCAGTTCAGTCAGTTCACCGGCGCCGAGATGGTGGCCCGCAAGCATGGATTCACGCGCGACGTGCTCGACATGTTTGCGCTCGAGAGCCATCGGCGCGCCGCCGCGGCGACCGAACGGGGCGACTTCGCCGACGAGATCGTGCCGCTCGAGATCGAGACCGAGGACGGCAAGAGGCTGCATACGCGCGACGAAGGCATAAGGTATGACGCGACGATCGAGGGGATCGGCTCCGTCAAGCTGCTGCAAGAGGGCGGGATGATCTCAGCCGCCAATGCGAGCCAGATCTGCGACGGCGCCTCGGCCGCTTTGATCGTCTCCGAAGCGGCCCTCAAGCGATATGGCCTGACGGCCAGGGCTCGCATCGTCAACATGACCGTGACCGCGGGCGACCCTGTGGTCATGCTGGAGGAACCGCTCTTCGCCACCGAAAAGGCGTTGCGGCGCGCGGGCCTGTCGATCGGAGACATCGATCTCTATGAGGTGAACGAGGCCTTCGCGCCGATCCCGCTCGCCTGGCTCAGGCATCTCGATGCGGACCCAGCGAAGCTCAACGTCAATGGAGGGGCGATCGCCCTTGGCCACCCGCTCGGCGCCTCCGGCACCAAGCTGATGGCGACCCTGATCCACGCACTCGCGAAGAGCGGCGGCCGCTACGGTCTGCAGACGATGTGCGAGGGCGGCGGCATCGCGAACGTCACGCTTATCGAGCGCGCCTGAATGTCCGCATTCCAGGCGAGGCGTTCGAACGCGTTCTACTTTTGATGAGGCGGGATGCTTTGGAGTTCAGCAGCATCCACCGATGGGGATTGGAATGCCGGAGCGTTACGACGTACTGATCATCGGCGGGGGTCATGCCGGCGCGGCTGCGGCGATCGCGCTTCGCCAGAACGGGTTCGAAGGCAGCATCGCCATTGTCGGCGAGGAACCGGAGCTGCCTTACGAGCGTCCGCCGCTTTCGAAGGAATATCTTGCTGGAGAAAAGCCGTTCGAACGGATCCTGATCCGGCCGCACGGCTTCTGGGCCGAGCGGAACATCGACCTGCGGCTCGGGCAGCGAGCGGCGGCGGTTGCCGCCGATGCCCATGTCGTGACTCTCGAAGACGGCCGTCGGCTCAACTATGGCAAGCTGATCTGGGCCGCCGGCGGGGCGCCGAGGCGGATGGCCTGCGCGGGCCACGATTTGGCCGGAGTCCACAGCGTGCGCAATCGCGCCGATGTCGATTTGATGATGGCCGAACTGCCGAGCGCGCGCCGCGCCGTGGTGATCGGCGGCGGCTATATCGGGCTCGAGGCGGCCGCGGTGCTCGCCAAGCTCGGCAAGCAGGTCGTCTTGCTCGAGGCCCTGGACCGGGTGCTTGCGCGCGTCGCGGGCGAAGACATCTCCCGCTTCTATGAAGCCGAACACCGCCGCCACGGCGTCGACGTACGCACCGGCGCGAAGGTCGACTCCATCAGCGGAGACGCCCGGGCGACGGGAGTCAGGCTCGCCGATGGAATCGAGATCCCGGCTGACATGGTCATCGTGGGCATTGGCATCACGCCATCGGTCGCCCCACTGGCCGAGGCCGGTGCCAGGATCGGCAACGGTGTCGAAGTCGACGAATATTGTCGAACGAGCCTGCCTGACATCTATGCCGTCGGCGACTGCGCCGCCCATGAAAACCGGTTCGCCTCCGGTGCGCGCATCCGGCTCGAATCGGTCCAGAACGCCAGCGATCAGGCGACGATCGCGGCCAAGCACATTGCCGGTGTGGCGGCGCCTTATGCGGCGGTCCCCTGGTTCTGGTCGAATCAATATGATCTCAGGCTGCAGACGGTTGGCATCGCGGCTGGCCATGATGAGGCGGTGGTTCGAGGGGACCCCGGGGATCGCAGCTTCTCCGTCGTCTACCTTCGCGGTGGCAAGGTCGTCGCACTCGACTGCGTCAACGCGGCAAAGGATTATGTGCAGGGCCGCAAGCTGGTGATCGAGGGTGCCGCCGCCCCCAGTCGGGCCCTCGCCGATCCCGCGGTCCCGCTGAAGGAGCTGGCCTGAGCGGGACGACCCGGACGATGGCGCGCAGAGGGGACGAGCTATCTCGCGAGACGGTGGTGAACCGTGTAGGGCGCCGCCATGCGCCGCTTCGCTGCTCAATTCGACGATCTTGCCCGGCTCGACGATTGCGGGCGACTGCGCCGCCTGATCCCGCGGGCGGGGCGGGATTTTGCGTCGAACGACTATCTCGGCCTTGCCGGCGCTCCGGAGCTGACGACGGCGCTTGCCGACGCGATCGCGCGCGGCGTTCCGCTGGGCTCGGGCGGCTCGCGACTGCTGCGCGGCAATCACGACGAGCATGAGGCGCTGGAGCCGGAGGCGGCCCGCTTCTTCGGTGCCGAAAGCGCGCTTTATTTCAGCAGCGGTTATGCGGCGAATGCCACGTTGCTTTCGACCCTGCCGCAACGCGGCGACCTTGTCGTCCACGACGCCCTGATCCACGCCAGCGCCCATGATGGCCTGCGGCTGGGCCGCGCGGAGGTGCGCTCGGCCGTGCATAACGACACCGATTCATTTGCGGATGCGATCCGTCAGTGGCGGGCGGAGGGCGGCACTGGCCGGGCGTGGATCGCGGTCGAGAGCCTGTACAGCATGGACGGCGACCGGGCGCCCCTGGACGAGCTCGTCGCGCTCGCGGATCGGCAAGAGGCCTTCCTGCTGGTCGACGAGGCCCACGCGACGGGCGTCTTCGGGGAGAGCGGGCGCGGCCTCACCGCCGGCCTTGCCGGTCGCGAGAACATCATCACGTTACACACCTGCGGCAAGGCGCTCGGCTGCGAAGGGGCATTGCTGTGCGGGCCGCAAATCATGCGCGACTTCCTGGTCAACCGGGGCCGGGGCTTCATCTTCTCGACCGCGCCATCGCCGCTGATGGCCGCGGCCGTGCGCGCCGCGCTGCGCGTCCTTGCCGACCAGCCCGGACGCCGGCAACGGCTGCGCGACCTGTCGCAGCTTGCCGCGGACCGGCTCGAACCATATGGCGCGCTGAGGACCGGCACGCAGATCCTGCCCCTCATCCTCGGTGACGATGTCCGCACGATGCGCCTCGCCGCGTCGCTCCAGGCCGCCGGCTTCGATGTGCGCGGGATCCGGCCGCCGACCGTGCCCGCCGGCACGTCGCGGCTTCGGATATCGATCACGCTCAACGTCGAGGCGGCCGACGTGGAGGCCTTGGCCGCCGAGCTCGAAAGCCTCGCCGAATGAGCCGGACGATCGTCGTCACCGGCACCGACACGGATGTCGGCAAGACCGTGTTCTCCGCCGCCTTGGCCGGCGCGCGCGGCGCCCATTACTGGAAGCCGATCCAGGCGGGGCTCGACGGTGGCGGCGATCGCGAGCGTGTGGCGATGTTGTCCGGGCTTCCATCCGCCCGGATCCTGCCCGAGGCCTATCGGCTCGCGACGCCATGCTCCCCGCACCGCGCGGCACAGATCGACGGGATCGCCATCGATCCCGCGCGGCTGGCTCTGCCCGACTGTCCCGGCCCGCTCGTCGTCGAAGGCGCGGGCGGCGTGATGGTGCCGATCACCCGGGACCTGTTGTTCGCCGATCTGTTCGCGCGCTGGATGATGCCCGTCGTCCTCGTCGCGCGAACGACGCTCGGGACGATCAATCACAGCCTCCTTTCGATCGAGGCATTGCGCCGGCGCGACGTGCCGCTTCTCGGCATCGCGTTCATCGGACCGGGCAACGAGGACAGCGAGGCGGTGATCGCGGCGATCGGCCGCGTGAAGCGGCTGGGCCGCCTCCCCCTCCTCGATCCGCTCACCCCTGAAAGCCTCGCCGCCGCCTTCTCGGCGCACTTCGATCCACGGGATTTCACCCCATGACCTCGCCGGTCTGGCATCCGTTCACCCAGCACGGCCTTCGCGAGCCGATCCCGCCCGTCGAACGGGCGGAGGGTGCGGCGCTCTACACGAAGGACGGCGCACGGATCATCGACGCGATCTCGTCCTGGTGGGTCACGACCCACGGCCATTGCCATCCGCGGATCATGGCGGCGATCGCCGCGCAGGCCGGGCGACTGGACCAGATCATCTTCGCGGGCTGGACCCACGAACCGGCCGAGACATTGGCGCAGGGGCTCGTCGCACTGGCGCCGCCGGGCCTGACCCGGGTCTTCTTTTCCGACAGCGGCTCGACGAGCGTCGAGGTGGCGCTGAAGATGGCGCTCGGCTTCTGGGCGCACGGAAAGACCCCGAGACACCGGATCGTCGTCATGCAGCACAGCTATCATGGCGACACGATCGGTGCGATGTCGGTCGGCGCGCGCGGCGTCTTCAACCGCGCCTACGCCCCGCTCCTCTTCGACGTCGCGACGGTGCCCTTCCCGTCCGTTGGCGCGACGCAGGCAACGCTGGATGCTCTCGAGGCAGAGTGTCGTGCCGGAGCCGCCGCCTTCATCGTCGAGCCGCTGATCCTCGGCGCCGGCGGCATGTTGATCTATCCTCCGACGATCCTCGCCGAAATGTGCGCCATCTGCCGACGTTACGGCGTCCTCTTCATCGCCGACGAGGTGATGACGGGATGGGGCCGGACAGGAACCCTGCTCGCCTGCCAACAGGCAGCGGTCGTGCCGGACATATTGTGCCTGTCGAAAGGCCTCACCGGCGGCGCCGTCCCGCTTGCGGTGACGCTGGCGAGCGAGGCGATTTTCGAGGCGCATCTCTCGCAGGATCGGGCCCGGATGTTCTTCCATTCCTCAAGCTATACCGCCAATCCGATCGCCTGCGCGGCGGCCAACGCCAATCTTGCCGTGTGGCGCGAAGAGCCCGTTCTGGCGCGGATCGCTGAACTCGAAGAGCGCCAGCAGCAGGCGCTCGACCGGCTCGCGGCCGCGCTGCCCATCGCCGGTCCGCGACGGCTCGGCACGATCGCCGCGTTCGAGGTCGGCGCGGCCGACTCCGATTATCTGGCGGACATCGCGCCGCGCGCCATGGCCTTCTGCCGGGAGCGCGGCGTGCTGCTCCGGCCGCTCGGCAACACCTTCTATGTGATGCCCCCTTATTGCATCGACGATGCGGACCTGTCCCGGATCTACGGCGCGATCTCGGAATTCATCGAGCGGCTGGACGGCGAGGGGCGATCCGGGCTGCGCTGTTGAACGCGGATGGTCCGAAGCGAAGTGCCGCTCACCGCGCGGTGACCGGATCGATGGCGTCGCCGGACGCGGTCGGGCCCGCGCTCTTCGGCTCACCGGGGCCCGACGCCCTATTTGCTCGCGCGCAGCTCGGTGATCGTCTTGCCGGTCCACCTGCGGATCGCGCGGCGCAGGTTCGCGGCGTCGCTGAGGCCGACCTTCCACGCCACGTCGTCGACGCTCATGCGGGTCGTCTGGAGATATTCGATCGCCAGCTTGCGGCGGACATCGTCGACGATCGCGGCATAGCTTGAATTCTCGGCGGCGAGCCGGCGCCGGAGCGTCCGCTCCTGCAGGCCGAGCTGCGCCGCGACTGCGGCCATCGGCGGGAACTCGCTCGGGGCGTTCAGCAGCAGCTGATAGACCTCGCCCGACCAGCCCGACGACAGGCGGGACTGGCCGATCAGCCGCTCGCATGTCTCCTCCAGCATCGTCCGGGTGAGCCGGTTGCCCAGTTCCGGAGTCTGATCGAGGATGCCGATGGGGTAATGGAGTTCGTTGGCCGCCTGGTCGTAAAGGCAGGGGCAGGACAGCGCCCGCACATCATCCTCCGCGTGCGAATCCTGCGGAATGGCGAACAGCGCGCGGACCGGCAGGTTATCGGCGCCGGCGGTGTCGCGGATATGGGTGAAGGTCATCTTCATCTGCTGGCGCACCAGGAAGGTGCGCACGTCGCTGCTCATCACGTCTCGGTAGATTTCGCGGAACTGCCAGATCGCGAGATCGCCCTCCGCCCGCCATTCCAGCCGCACCGTCGGCGTCGCGAGCGGCTGATAGCGAACCGCGAAATCGAAGAAGTCGCGCATGGTCGGCGAGCACATCAGCGCATAGCCGTACATGCCGTAGGCCGACAGGTGCAGGCGCGAGCCGATCGCGAACGCATCGGCGAATCCGGCGCCGGCGGCGACGATGTTCTCGCACGCCGTCAGATACTGGCCGATCGAGGTCAGCGTGTGCGGATCGCGCACCTCCGCCAGCGTGAGGCCGGTCCGGTCCAGCACCGTTTCCGCCGTGATGCCGCGGGCGGCGACCGTGTCGATCACCGTGGCGATCTTGAACGGCGCGAAGGTCCGCTGGTTGAGCGAGGGAAAGCCGGCGCGTGCGTTGCGGATCGCCGCCTCGCCCGCCTCGTTCACGCCCGTCGCCATGGTCTCGAACTTCCGCCAAGCCTGTCCGCCAGGGACACAGCGCTGTCCGTCAATGCACTTACAACGCCTTGTGACAGACCATAAGCAAGGCATCAAGCCGGCAAAGCCCGGCAGCGGAAACGCCGCGACCAGATGAGGTCAGGGAGGGGAATGAAGACCATGACGACCGGAACGATTCGCGCGAAACGTCGCGCGGCCCTGTGCAGCTGCGCGCTTGCGATGGCGATGCTCGCCCTGCCGGCCGCCGCCAACGCCCAGAGCGCTGCCACGCCCGCCCAGACGGACGAAAGCGCCGGCGATCCGGATACCGAGATCGTCGTCACCGGCACCAGCATCCGCGGCATCCCGCCGACCGGATCGGGGCTGATCAGCGTGACGCGCGAGGACGCGCGGCTGATCGGCGCGGCGAGCACGCCGCAGCTGCTCGCCACGGTGCCGCAGCTCAACAGCTTCAACACCGCCCCGCGGGTCAGCAATGGCGGCCTCGGCTCCTTCGCGCCCGGCCTTCGCGGCCTGCCGTCGGCCGCCACTCTGCCGCTGATGAACGGGCACCGCCTGGTCTCCGGCAGCACGCAGCAGACCAATCCGGACTTCCCGTTCATCCCCGAACTGGCGATCGAGCGGGTCGAGATCGTCGCCGACGGCGCTTCGGCGATCTACGGATCGGACGCCGTCGCCGGCGTGGTCAACTTCATCACCCGCCGGCACGTATCGGGGCTTGAGGCGAATGTTCGCTACGGCTTCGCGGACGATTATCAGGCGTTCAGCGCGGGCGCGATCTTCGGCCATGACTGGGGCAGCGGCTCGTTCGTCCTCGCCTATCAATATCAGGAAAACAGCAACATCACCGGGGCGGATCGCCGCTATCGCTCGCAGGATTTCCGGTCGGTGGGCGGTCTCGACACGCGCTCGACCGTGTGCCCCGATGCAAACGTCAACCTGTTCGCCGGCACGATCTACGCCGCCCCCAGCCTGGAGCCCGGGGTGAACACCTGCGACGCGGGGGCGCCGATCGATCTCCTGCCGCAGAACCGGACGCACAGCGTTTTCGCCTCGGGGCGGCAGGCCTTGTCGAGCGCGGTCACGCTGTGGGCGGACGTCCTCTATTCGGATCGCCGCGATGTCGTGCAGGCCGCCCTGCCGGGCCAGACCTTCGTCCTGATCACCGCGGCCAATCCGTTCTTCCGCGCGCCGCCGGGGACGGGATCGCTGTTCGGCTATTTCGACTTCCGCCCCGACCGGCTGGTCGGCGACGACCATTTCGACCAGACGTTCCGGGTGCGCACCGGCGATTCGACCGCCGGCGTCGACATCAATCTGCCGCGGGATTTCCGGGCAAGCGTCTACGGCACCTTCAACTGGTCGCGCAACGACACCTTCCAGCCGGGCATCAACACGACGGCGCTGACCGCCGCCGCGGCCGGCACGACCCTGGACACCGCGCTGGACCCGTTCGGCACCGGGACCAACCCGGCGGTCGTCGCCCAGATCCTCGACAATCCCACGGATTTCACCAATCGCCAGCGCATCTATATCGGCGCGGTCAAGGTCGACGGGCCGCTGGCCGCGCTTCCCGGCGGCGACCTCAAGATCGCGTTGGGCGCCGAATATCGCCGCGAAACCTACATGCAGCGGGGTCAGAGCGGCGGCGTGGGCTTCCCGGAAGATCTCGATCGTAACGTCGAGTCGATCTACGGCGAATTGTTCGTGCCGATCTTCGGCGCGGGCAATGCCGGGCCGATGGCGCGCAGCCTTACCCTGTCGCTGTCCGGCCGATACGATCATTACAGCGACTTCGGCTCGACGACGAACCCCAAGATCGGCGTCACCTGGGAACCCGTGGAGGGGGTCAGCTTCCGCGGCAGCTACGGGCGCTCGTTCCGCGCCCCGGGCCTTCGCGATCTCGGCTCGACGGTCGGCTCCTATTATGCCGCGGCGGCGCTGGTCGACGCGTTCGGCGCCCGCGATCCGGCGCGGGGCGTGAACCAGGTCAACACCATCCTGCTGTTCGGCGGCAATCGGGACCTCAAGCCCGAAACGGCGCGCACCTGGTCGGCCGGCGTCGATCTGCGGCCGAGCTTCGCCCCGGATCTCACCGCCAGCCTGACCTTCTACGACATCAAATATGACGACGTGATCGGAACGCCGTCCGGGCTTGGCGCGCTCCTCTTCAGCGATCCGACCTTCGCCTCGCGCGTCGTCCGCGATCCGACGGCGGCCCAGCTCAGCGACGCGATCGCCAATACGGTGCCGTTCTTCTACACTTTCTCGGCGATCCCGACGATCGGCAACATCCTCGATCTGCGGCAGGGCAATTTCGGCGTCCGCAGGACCAACGGGATCGACTTCGACCTGCGCTACCGGCGGACCGTCGGGTTCGGCGCGATCTTCGGCGGGATCGCCGGCAATTATATCCTGCACTATCGCAATCAGCTGTCGCCGACCTCGGCGGTCAGCAACTCGCTCGAGGCCGGCATCCCGCGCGCCACCTTGCGCACGACGTTGGGCTTCACGGCGGGGCCGGTGACGTTCGTCAACTTCGTGAACCATCGCGCGGGGGTCACCGCGCCCTATGCGACACCGACCGGCACCGCCCTCTACAAATCCAGCGGCTATACCACGGTGGACCTGCGTCTGTCGGTCCGCATGCCCGACCTCGGGTTCATGCGAAATCCGGAGCTCGGGGTGCAGGTCAACGATCTGTTCAATGCGAGGCCGCCATTCTTCCCCGGCACCGATGGTATCGGCGGCGCCTACAATCCGATCGGTCGCTATGCGGCGATGAGCCTGCGAACGGCCTTTTAGGGACAAGGCGGGCGGCATCCCGGATGGGGATCGCCGCCCGCTTGTATCACGCGTCGACCACGACCGAGGTTTGCCATTCGATGATGCCCGTCAGTACCAGCGTGGAAGCCCCTGCCCCGGTCCCCCAGATCCGTCTTTATTCGAACTGGCTCAAGGACACGCATGGCCGCGACTTCGCGACCTATGAGGCGCTCCGGCGCTGGTCGGTCGAGGATCTGGAGGGCTTCTGGCGCAGCATCTGGGACTATGACGGCATCGAATCCCCGACGCCCTTCACCGCGGCCCTCGCCGAAGACCGGATGCCGGGCGCGCGCTGGTTCGAGGGCGCGCAGGTCAACTATGCGCGCCACGTCTTCCGCCATGCGGCGGCGGCGGATGCGGCGGGCCAGCCGGCGATCGTCGCCGCGAACGAGGGCGGCGAGCTGGTCACGATCGGCTGGGGGGAAATGCGGCGTCAGGCGACTTCGCTCGCGCTGACGCTTCGCGAGCGCGGGATCGGGCCGGGAGACCGCGTCGCCGCCTATCTTCCCAACATCCCGGCGGCGGTGATCGGCCTGCTCGCCTGCGCCAGCCTTGGCGCGATCTGGACGCTCTGCTCGCCCGATATGGGAATCAACGCCATCCTGGACCGCTGGCGGCAGACGGCCCCCAAGGCGCTGATCGCGGTGGACGGCCTTTGTTATGCCGGCAAGGCGATCGACCGCAGCAGCGCCGTCGCCGACATTTGTCGCCAGCTCCCCAGTATCGAATCCCTCTTCCTGGTCGCCAGCGGCTGCGGCCAGGGCGTGGCCGGCGCCGACGATTTCGCGACCGCGATCGCGCGCGACGATGCGGCGACCCAGGCGTTCGAGCCTGTCTGGCTGCCCTTCGATCACCCGCTGTGGATCCTCTATTCCAGCGGCACCACGGGCCTTCCCAAGGCGATCGTCCACGGTCATGGCGGCGTGATCCTCGCGACCGCGGCGGGGCGGTTCCATTTCGATCTCGGGCCGAGCTACGCCCCCAACAACCGGGGCGACCGCTTCCACTGGTACAGCGCCAGCGGCTGGGTGATGTGGAACATCCAGGTCGGCGGCCTGCTCAGCGGCACGACCATCTGCCTGTTCGACGGCTCGCCGAGCGGCCCCAGGGCGAATCCCGACTGGACGCGGCTGTGGGACTTCGCCGCGCGCACCGGCGTCACCTGGTTCGGGGCAGGCGCGGCCTTCTACGCGAGCTGCCGCAGGGCCGGGGTCGAGCTTTCGCGCATCACAGGGGTGGAGCGCATTCGTGCGCTGGGGACGACCGGCTCGCCGATCGCGCCCGACGTGCAGCGCTGGGGCACCGCGCAGTTCGCGGCGGTCGGCCGGCCCGATATCTGGTGGTGCAACGTCAGCGGCGGGACCGAAATCGCCGCCGCCTTCATGGCCGGCAACCCCGAACTTCCCGACTCGCCGGGGCGGCTGCAATGCCGCCACGTCGGCGCCGCGATCGAGTCATGGGACGAACGGGGCCAGCCGGTCATCGGCGAAGTGGGCGAACTGGTCTGCACCCGCCCGTTCCCGAGCATGCCGCTCTATTTCTGGGGCGACGAGGACGGCAGCCGTTACCGCGACTCCTATTTCGGCGAATGGCCGGGCATCTGGCGGCATGGCGACTGGCTGACCATCGCGAGCGACGGCAGCTGCACGATCTCGGGCCGCAGCGACGCGACGATCAACCGGCACGGCGTGCGCATGGGCACAGCGGAAATCTACGCCGCGATCGAACGGCTCCCCCAGATCGCCGACACGATGATCGTCGATGTCGAGGGTCAGGAAGGTGACAGTCGCCTCCTCCTGTTCGTCGTCCCCGCCGAGGGACGGCATGTGGACGCAGAGCTGGAGGCGGCGATCGCGGCGGCGATCCGGACCAGCCTCTCGCCGCGCTTCGTGCCCGATCGGGTGATTGCGGCGCCGGGCGTTCCCCGCACGCTTTCGGGCAAGAAGCAGGAACTGCCGATCAAGCGGCTTTTCGCCGGCTGGCCGGTCGCCAAGGTGGTCAGCGTCGACGCGACCGCAACGCCCGAACTGCTGCCCTGGTACATCGAACAGGCCCGGCGCTGGCAGGAAGAGGCTGGCGCCAGTCGCGACACGGGAGCGACGGCATGAAGGCCGGCGTCGTCGGCGCGGGCCTGATGGGGTCGGAGATCGCTCTGGTCTTCGCGCTCGCGGGGCACGAGGTCCTGCTCCACGATCGCAGCGACGCAGCGCTGGCGGGCGCGATCGAGCGGCTGCGCTCCATCCTGGACAAAGGCGTGTCGCGGCAATTCTACACGGCGCAAGCGGCAAGCGGCGCCCTGGCGCGGATCGCGCCGGTGAGCAGCCTTGCCGCGATGGCCGACTGCGCGATCGTCACCGAAGCCGTCTACGAATCGCTCGAGACCAAGGCCGGCGTGCTGCGTGCGCTCGACGAGGCATGCCAGCCGGGCTGCATCCTTGCCTCCAACACGTCCACGCTTCCCATCTCGACGCTGGCGACCTTCGTCTCCGCCGAGCGGCGTGCGCGCTTCCTCGGCACCCATTATTTCTCGCCGGTCTCGCGCATGAAGCTGGTCGAGGTGATCCCCGCCTTCTTCACCGATGCGGGCGTGGCCGAAGAGGTGATGGCGCTGCTGGCCGGCCTCGGCAAGGAGCCGGTGCGGGTGAAGGACGTGGCGGGCTTCGCGGTGAACCGGATGCTTCACGCCATGCTGATCGAGGCGGTGAAGCTCGTCGAGGAGGGCGTGGCGACGCCGGGCGACCTGGATGCCGCGTGCCGGCTCGGCCTCGGCCATCCGATCGGCCCGTTCGCGATGATGGACATCGTCACATCGGACCTATGCCTTCAGGTGCAGGAAATCCTTCACGATGCCTATGGCGAGCGTTTCCGCCCGCCTGCCCTCTTGAAGCAGCGCGTCGCCGCCGGCCTCGGCGGCGGGCGAGGAAGGCCGGGCTGGACAGGCGACAAATGACAAGAAGACGGACGGAGAGGAACGAGACGATGGCCGAGGCCCAGGGACCGCGCGAACGGTGTCGCCCATGAGCGCCGCCGCGCCGCACAGCGGCCGCGCACCCGCGGCGGGCGCCCGGATCACGCTCGCGATGCTGTGCTTCGTCTATGTGCTGAACTTCCTCGACCGCCAGCTCATTTCGATCCTCGCCAAGCCGATCCAGGATGGACTGAACATCGGCGACGGTCAGCTCGGCCTGCTGACCGGTTTGTATTTCGCGCTCTTCTATTGCTTCATCGCGATCCCGATCGGCTGGCTTGCCGATCGCACGAGCCGGGTGAAGGTGCTGTCCGCCGCCTGCGCGATCTGGAGCGGGGCGACGACCGCCTGCGGGATGGCGGGCAGCTTCGGCCAGCTCGCCGCCGCGCGCATGATGGTGGGCGTCGGAGAGGCCGGCGGCGTCCCGCCCTCCTATGCGATCATCGCCGACAGTTTTCCGCGAGAGTGGCGGACCACCGCCATGGCGATCTTCAACCTCGGCCCGCCCCTCGGGTCGGCGCTGGGAGTCGCTTTCGGCGCCTCGGTGGCCGCCGCGTTCAACTGGCGCCTGCCCTTCTATGTGATCGGTGCGATCGGCGTGGTGACGGCGCTCGCGGTCTACCTGATCGTGCGGGAGCCGAAGCGGGGCGAGACCGACGATCGCCCAGCGACCGCCGCGCCCGAGGCGGCGAGGGAAGGCTTTTTCGGCGCCATCGCGCGCTTCTTCAGGGATCCGATCCTGCTGATGGCGTCGCTGGCGAGCGGCGCGGGCAATTTCATCACTTACGGCGTGCTCAACTTCACCGTCCTGTTCCTGATGCGCGAGAAGGGGATGAGGCTGGAGGACGTCGCACTCTGGTATGCGTTGGTCATCGCGATCGGGATGGGCGGCGGCATCTATGCCTCGGGCCGCATCGTCGATCGGTTCGCCCGGCGCAGCAAGACGGCCTACGCGACCGTGCCCGCGGCCTCGCTGATCCTTGCATTGCCCTTCTTCCTCGGCTTCACCTGGGCGCCGACCTGGCCGGTCGCGCTCGCCTTCCTCGCCGTGCCGCTGTTCCTCAACTCCTTCTTCCTGTCGGCCACGGTCACCCTGGTCCAGAGCGAGGTGGCGCCCGGGCGCCGCGTCATCTCGGGCGCGCTGCTGCTGCTCGTGATGAACTTCGTCGGCCTTGGCTTCGGGCCCACCTATGTCGGCATGGCGAGCGACTTCTTCCGCCCGATCTACGGGGACCACGCGCTGCAGGCCGCCTATTACGCGCTCGCGCCGGTCTATCTTGTCGCGGCCCTGCTCTACCTGTGGCTCGCGCGCCTGATCCGGCGGACGTCGCCGGCCATTTCATGACCAGGGTTGCACAGACGGTTACAAGGACGTTGGAGAAGACCATGAAACGCAAGCTCCGTCTCGCCATTCTCGCCGCCGCCGTGACGGGCTGGACGGCTCCGGCCGTGGCGCAGGCGCAGCAGCCGGCAGCGAATGCCGCCACCCGATGCGCCGCGCTCGCCCGGCTGGCGCTCCCCGACACGACCATCGCCAGCGCCGCGCTGGTGCCGGCGCGCCCCACCCGGTCCACGATCACGGGCGAGGTCCCGGGCTATCCGAGCTTCTGCCGCGTCGTCGCCCATGTGCGGTCCGAGCCCGGTTCGGACGTCGGCGTCGAACTATGGCTGCCCGTCGAGCGGTGGAGCGGCGTCTTCCACGGCAATGGCAGCGGCGGTTTCGCCGGCACCTTCGCGCTCGGCTATTCCGGGATGGTCGAAGGGCTCAGGCGCGGGTTCGCGACCGCGACGACGGACGGTGGCACCGTCCCGGCCTCGCCGCTGGACGGCGACGCGCTCGTCGATCGGCCGCGCCAGTGGCTCGACTGGGGCCGCCTTTCCACCCATGTGATGACCACCACCGGCAAGGCGATCACGCGGGCCTTTTACGGCCAGGACGCCAGCCGATCCTTCTACACCGGCTGCTCGACCGGCGGGCAGATGGGGCTGATCGAGGCGCTCTACTATCCGCAGGATTATGACGGCATCCTCGTCGGCGCACCGGTGATCGACCGGACCTGGGGCCATGCGGCCGTCCTCTGGGACTTCGCGGCGGCGAACGGCGAGACCGGCCGGCTCCTGTCGCCGGCCAAGCTGGAGCTGCTCAATCGGGCCGCGATTGCGACGTGCCTGCGTCAGGGTCATGGGCTCGCGGGCGACCGCTTCATCTCCGATCCGATGAGCTGCAGCTTCGATCCGCAGGTCATCGAGTGCCGCGACGGCGCCACCGACGGCTGCCTGACTGAGGGCGAGGTCGCGACCGCCCGCGCCTTCTATTCCGGGCCGACCGACCGTCAGGGCCGGCGGCGCTTCTTCGGCTGGCTGCCGGGAAGCGAGATGCCCGACACGTTCGGATGGTCCTTCCTCGAGACGCCGATCAACGGCCAGCCGGCCTTCGGCGGCCTGTTCAAATGGGTGTTCGGCGCCGACTGGAACTGGAGGAATTTCGACTTCGATCGCGACATGCCGACGGTCGATGCGCGGCTGGGCCCCGTCGTGAACGACGCGACGCGCGGCAGCCTCGCGGCCTTCGCTGCGCGCGGCGGCAAGCTGATCGTCTTTCACGGTCTCGCCGACACGCTCGTCCCGCCCGGCCAGAGCGTCGCCTTCTTCGATCGGCAGGCCGCGCAGATGGGCGGCATGAGCCGCCTGTCGGAAAGCGCGCGCCTGTTCCTCGCGCCCGGCATGATGCACTGCGGCGGCGGCACCGGGCCGGATGCGTTCAACACCACGCTCGGCATTCCGCCCCGGCCCCCGTCAGACGACGCGCAGCATGATCTCTTCACCGCGCTGATCGCCTGGTCGGAGCGGGGCGAGGCGCCGGACCGAATCGTCGCGACCCGGTTCTCGACCGAGGAGGCGGGCCGGATCGCCATGCAGCGTCCGCTCTGCCCCCACCCGCAGCGCGCCGTCTATCGCGGCACCGGCTCGACCCAGGCTGCGAGCAACTTCCAGTGCGAGGCGCCCCCGACCCACTGAGGCCGCCCCCCCCCGTCCGCGCGGCGGCTTGCGCGAAACGATCGGCGACGGCATGGCGGCCGCGCGGACGCAGGAGGCCGCGAGGCATGAAACTGGCGTCGTTCGTCGCCCAGGGACGCGAAAGCTGGGGCATCGTCGAGGAGGATTCGGTCCGCGATCTCGGCGCGCGCTTTGCGGACCTCAAGGCCGCGCTCGCCCATGGCGCACCCGGCGAGATCGCGGACATGGCCGCCGATGCGCCGCGAATTCCGCTCGCCCGGATCGCCTGGCTTCCGGTCATCCCACGCCCCGACAAGATCCTGTGCATCGGGATCAACTATGCGATGCACCGCGCGGAAATGGGCCGGGCCGAAGTGCCCTATCCCACCGTCTTCACGCGCTTTTTCAACACGCAGGTCGGCCACGGCCAGCCGATCGTCCGCCCGCGCGCCTCGCGGCAGCTCGACTATGAAGGCGAGCTTGCGGTGGTGATCGGGCGGGCCGGCCGAGCGATCGCGGCGCGCGACGCATTGTCCCATGTCGCCGGCGTCTCCGCCTATAATGACGGCAGCGTGCGCGACTGGCAGTCGCACACGAGCCAGTTCACCCCAGGCAAGAATTTTCCGTCGACCGGCGCGTTCGGTCCCTGGCTGGTCAGCCTGGACGAGGTGGGGGACCTCTCCGCGCTGAGGCTCCGCACGCGCGTCAATGGCGAGACGGTGCAGGATGCGAGCACCGCCGACATGATCTTCAAGGTCCCGGAGCTGATCGCCTATTGCTCGACCTTCACCGAGCTTGTGCCGGGCGACGTGATCATCACGGGAACGCCCGGCGGAGTCGGATCGAAACGCGTGCCCCCGCTCTGGCTGAAGGACGGCGATCTCGTCGAGGTCGAGATTTCGAACATCGCCACCCTCGCCAATCCCGTTCGCGACGAAGGCTGAGGGGCCGGGGATCGTCACGATCCTCGCGGTTCTCGCCTTCGTTCGCGATCCCCGACGGCCCCGAAGGAAAGGCGGCGGCGAAGGTCCGGCAATGCCGCGGTCGTCCGCGATACCTGGAAGCTGCCCGCCGCGGCCGGCTAGGTATCGCGCCTATGCGTGGCGCGTCGGCGCCCCGCGAAACGCATCGGCGATCGCCGCGCGCAGCGGCTTGGGCCTGAACTCTGCGTCATAGGGGCAGCCGCGCTTGGGCAGGCCGTCCTCGCGCGCGATCCGCCCCTGGAGCCAGGAATAGCGGTCGCTCATCCCCCAGGCGAGGACGTCGCCGAGCTGCGGGTAGGACAGCATCAGATCGAGATAGGTCCGCGCGAAATCGGCGACGATGCGGTCGCGCGCGGCGATGTCGGAGGGGAGCCCGCGATCGTGGACGTCGAATTCGGTGATCAGCAGCTGATAGCCCATGCCCGTCACCTCATCGAGGAACGCGCGCCAGGCGGCCTCGTCGCGGGTGGAAAAATCGGGCCGGTCGCCGGGATTGTTGCCGCTGCCGATATGCGATTGGACGCCGAGCGCGTCGACCGGGACGCCGCGCCGTTTGAAGCCTTCGAGCAGCCGCAATACGCCGGCGCGGTGCGCCGCGCTGTCGGGCGCCCAGGACATATAATCGTTATAGACGAGCTGGGCGTGCGGCGCCGCCTCGCGCGCGCTGTGGAAGGCGAGATCGAGCACCGGCTCCGCCCCGCCCATCGCGCGCGAGAAGGCGGTCTCGCGAAGCGTCCCGGTCCCGGCGTCCACCGCCTCGTTGACGACGTCATAACCGTGGATCCGCGTGCCATAGCGGCGGCAGATCGTGGTGACATGCTCGCCGATCATGCGCGCGGCCTCGCCCGCCGGGCTGGCGCCGAAATCGTAGCTCGCGACCCAATCGGGAAACCAGCCCGGATGGTGCCACAGGAGCGTATGGCCGCGCACCGCGAGATGATGCGCCTCGCCGAATGCGACGATCCGGTCCGCGCCCCGGAAATCGAAGCTGGTCGGCGTGGGCCGGGTCCATTGCCATTTGAGCTCGTTCTCCGGCACGATCAGGCCGCATTCGTGGGCGATCACCTCGGTGTCGCGCGGATCGCCGAACGATCCGTTGCGGATGCCGATCGCCGATCCGAAGCGCCGGCCGCCGGCCCGCGCGAGTGAATTGAGCGACGCACCCGCCTCCGCCGCGAAGGCGGGGACGGCGGTCATCGCGAGAGCGGCGGCGATGGCTTCGCGGCGATTGAGCTTCATCGGGCGAACTCCTCGATCGTGGCGCGCGCGCCATGGCTGGCGAGCTGCGCGAGCTTGCCGGCGACAGCATCGGTGAAGCGGTGATCGGCGGCAAGCGCCGGCGGGAAGATGGCGTCGAATTTGACGAGAGCCTCGGCCTGGCTGCGCGGATCGTCGAGCCCCGCGATCCGCGCGGCGATCGGGCCTGCCAGCGGATCGTCGACGGCGAAGCGCTCTCCCGTATCGGTCCGTCCGCTCTGCCAGCGCATCCAGCCGGCGACGGCGAGCGCCAGCGCCCCGATCCCCTGCCCGCGCGCCAGCCGATCGGCGATCGGCGCGAGCAGGCGCTGCGGCAGTTTCTGCGATCCGTCCATCGCGATCTGCCGGGTGCGATGGGCGAGGCCCGGATTGGCGAAGCGGGCGATGAGCGCGCGGCGATAGGCGGCGATGTCGAGCCCGGGCGGCGGCACCAGCGTCGCCGCCGATTCATCCCACAGCGCCTCGATGAAGCGGGCATAAGCGGGCCTGGCGATCACCTCATGGACGAAATCGAAACCGGCCAGGCCGCCGAGATAGGCGATCGCGCTATGCGCCCCGTTCAGCAGGCGAAGCTTCGCCGTCTCCCAGGGCGCGATATCGGCCGCGATCCGGACGCCGACGGACGCGAAATCGGGCCGCGCGCCGGCGAAGCGATCCTCGATCACCCATTGCCAGAAGGGCTCGGCCTTCACCATCGCGCGATCGACCAGGCCGATGCGCGCGGCCAGCGCGTCGATGTCCGCCTCCTCGGTCGCGGGCACGATCCGATCCACCATCGTCTGCGGAAAGGCGCCCCTGGCCGCGATCCAGTCGGCGGTTTCGGGATCGCTGGCGGCGAGCACGGCGTCGCGCAGGCGTCCGCCGTTGCCCGGCAGGTTGTCGCACGAGATCGCGGTGAAGGGGGCCAGCCCCCTTTCCCTGCGAAGCCGCAGCGCGGCGGCGACGAGATCGGCGGCGCCCCGGCGCCGCGGATCGGGGAGATAGCCCTTTTCGGTGACGGTCAGCGTGACGATGTCGGTCGCCGGCGCGGCGAGCGCCTCGATGAGGCCCTCGGCGCGCACGACATCGCGGACGGCGCCGATCACCCGCACGCTCTCGCCGATGACGAGGCTGTAGAGGAAATCCTGCGGCGCCATCGCCTCGCGCACCGTGGCGGAGCGGAGCGAGGCGCCGATGACGCCCCAGTCCATATCCTCGAACAGGGGAGCCAGCTGCGCGCGATGGAAGGCGCCGATGCCGATATGGACGGCGCGCGGCGCCGCGCGCGGGCGCGGCCGCACCACCCAGGCCGGCAATCGGCCCAGCGTCGCTTCGCTCAGCCGCGCGGTCACAATCGGTAGGCCGCCTTGGCGAGATCATAAGCGAGCGCGCGGGCGATCTCGTGCGCCTCGTCCATCTCCATCCGATGCTCGGCGACCAGCCGGGCGAGCCAGGCGCAGTCGATCCGCCGCGCGACATCGTGCCGCGCCGGGATCGACAGGAAGGCGCGCGTGTCGTCGTTGAAGCCGACCGTGTTGTAGAACCCGGCCGTCTCGGTCACGCGCTCGCGGAAACGCCGCATCCCTTCCGGGCTGTCATGGAACCACCAGGGTGGCCCGAGGCGGAGCGCCGGATAATGGCCGGCGAGCGGCGCCAGCTCGCGCGAATAGCTGTCTTCGTCGAGCGTGAACAGGATCAGCGTCAGCCTCGACTCGTTGCCGAAGCGGTCCAGCAGCGGCTTCAGCGCGCGGACGAACTCGCTGGCGACCGGCATGTCCGCGCCCTTGTCCCGCCCGAACCGGGCGAGGACCGTAGGGTTGTGGTTGCGCGCCACGCCGGGATGGATCTGCATCACCATCCCGTCGTCGATCGACATGCGCGCCATTTCGGTCAGCATCTGGCCGCGGAACAGCTCGGCCTCCTGCGGCGATACGCGGCCGGCCCGGACCTTGGCGTAGAGCGCCTCGGCGTCGGCGCGCGACAGATCGGCGGTGAAGACGCTGGGATGGCCGTGATCGGTCGAAGTCGCCCCGCCGACCTCGCGAAAGAACGCGCGGCGCCTCTCATGCGCACGCAGATACCCCGCATAGGTCGACACATCCTCACCCGAAACCTCGCCAAACCTCGCCAGATTCGCCGCAAAGCCAGGATGGTCGGGATCGACGACCGCGTCCGGGCGATAGGCGGTGAGGACCCGGCCGTGCCAGCCGCTCGCCCGGATCGCGCGATGATGGTCGAGCGGATCGAGCGGGGTCTCGGTGGTCGCGATCGCCTCGATGTTGAATCGATCGTAGAGCGCGCGGGGGCGGAATTCCGGCCGCTTCAGCGCGGCGTCGATCGTCTCGTAGTAAAGATCGGCGGTGTCGGCTTCGAGCCGCACGTCGATCCCGAACACCTCGGCGAACACCCAGTCGAGCCACAGCCGCGAGGGCGTGCCCCGGAACAGGTGATAATGCGCGGCGAAGCTGCGCCAGATCCTGCGCGGATCCCCTTCGACCGGCGAGCCGTCCTCGGTCGGGACGCCGAGCGCCTCCAGCGGGACGCCCTGGCTGTAGAGCATCCGGAAGACATAATGATCGGGCACGATCAGCAGGCTCGATGGATCGGCGAACGGCGCGTCGGTCGCGAACCAGGCCGGATCGGTATGACCGTGCGGGCTGAGGATCGGCAGGCCGCGGATCGGCTCGTAAAGGTCGCGCGCGATGGCGCGGGTCGCGGGATCGGCCGGGAACAGGCGATCCGGATGGAGGGCGAGCGGGCGGCTCATTCCGCCGCCTCCTCGAGCGCGAACTTGGAGACGGGCGCATAGCCCGGGTTGATCAGGTGGACGACCAGCAGCGCGAGCAGATAGGCGCCGCCGCAGATCACGAAGATCGGCGTGTAGCTGCCGACCGTCTGCAGCACCCAGCCGGCATATTTGCTCATCAGCATCCCGCCCAGCGCCCCGGCGAAGCCGCCGAGGCCGACGATCGAACCCTGCGCCCAGCGCGGATAGAGATCGGCCGGCATCGAGAAGAGGTTCGCCGAAAAGCCCTGGTGGCCGGCGCAGGCGAGGCCGATCAGCAGCACCGCGACGAGAGCGGACGAGGCGTGGGCCGCGAAGGCGACGGGCATGACGACGATCGCGCAGCCGAGCATCGCGAGCTTTCTCGCGCGATTGGCGGTGGCGCCGCGCGCGAGCATCCGCGAGGAGGCCCAGCCGCCGAGGATCGAGCCGATATCGGCGATGATGTAGACCGCGACGAGCGGCGGCCCATAGCCCTTGAGATCGATGCCATATTGCCGATGCAGGAAATCCGGCAGCCAGAACAGGAACATCCACCAGACCGGATCGATCAGGAACCGCCCGGCCATATAGGCCCAGGCCTGCCGCGTCGCGAGCAGGCGCCGCCACGGCACCTCGCGCTGCACGATCGGCGGATCGGATTCGATATGGGCGATCTCCTCCGTCGTGACGCGGGGGTGCTCGCGCGGACGGCGATAGTAGATCACCCAGAGCGCGATCCACACGACGTTGAACAGGCCGGTGACGATGAAGGCGCTCTGCCAGCTCAGCGCCAGCGCGAGCACCGGGACGATCAGCGGAGTCACCACCGCGCCGACATTGGCGCCGGCGTTGAAGATGCCGATGGCGAGCGCCCGCTCCTTCTTCGGAAACCATTCGGAGGCCGCGGCGAGCGCCGCCGGATAGGTGCCGGATTCGCCGAGCGCCATCGGGATACGCATCAGCGTGAAGCCGAGCGTGCTGGTGACAAGCGCATGGGCCATGTGCGCCGCCGTCCACACGCCCATCGCGAGCAGGTAGCCGATCTTCGCGCCCACCTTGTCGATCAGCCGGCCGAAGAAGAGGAAGCCGACCCCATAGGCCGCCTGGAACCAGAAGACGACGTCGCCATAGCCAGTCTCGCTCCAGCCATATTCGGCCTGGAGCGTGGGCTTGAGAACGCTGAGGACGAGCCGGTCGATATAGCTCAGCACGACCGCGGCGAAGAGCAGGATGCAGATGATCCAGCGCACGCGGCCGACACGGGTGGAAGGACGGCTCACCAGTTCCATAGCGTACCGTCCTCGAGCCGGTTCACCGGAAGATAGGCCCGCTTGTAGGGATGTTTCGCGGCCAGCGCCTCATCGATCTCGATGCCGAGCCCCGGCGCGTCGCCGGGGTGCATCAGGCCGCCGGCAAAACTGTAGGCGTGGGGGAAGACGGCGTCGGTCTCCGCCGTGTGGCGCATATATTCCTGGACGCCGAAATTGGGGATCGAAAGGCCGAAGTGGAGCGCGGCGGCCATCGTCACCGGGGAGAGATCCGTCGCGCCGTGGCAGCCGGTGCGGACCTGATAGAGATCGGCAAGCGCGGCGATCCGCCTCAGATGCGTGAGTCCGCCGGCATGGACCACGGTGGCGCGGATATAGTCGATCAGCTGGTTCTGGATGAGATCCTTCGCGTCCCAGATCGAATTGAAGATTTCGCCGACCGCGATCGGAGTCGTCGTATGCTGACGGATCAGCCGGAACGCCTCCTGGTTCTCCGCTGGAGTCGGATCCTCCATCCAGAAGGGCCGGAACGGCTCCAGGTCCCGGCCGAGCCGGCCTGCCTCGATCGGGGTCAGGCGATGATGGACGTCGTGCAGCAGATGCACGTCCCAGCCGAGCGCGTCGCGGGCCTTCTCGAAGAGCGGCGCCACGGATCGCAGATATTTCTCGGTCGACCAGACAGCCTCTGTCGGCAGGTCCGCGTCGGCCGGCTCGTAGAAATAACGGTCCTTGGAGACGCCATAGGTCGTCGCGAGGCCGGGCACCCCGGCCTGGAGCCGGATCGCCCGGTAGCCCTGCTCCTTGTAATGCAGCGCGTTGTCGATCGTCTCCTCGATCGTCGTGCCATTGGCATGGCCATAGACCATGCAGCCCTCGCGGCTGGCGCCGCCGAGCAGCTGGTAAAGCGGCAGGCCAGCCGCCTTCCCCTTGATGTCCCACAGCGCCATGTCGACCGCCGCGATCGCGGTCATCGTCACCGGCCCGCGCCGCCAATAGGCACCGCGATAGAGATATTGCCAGAGATCCTCGATACGATGCGCGTCGCGCCCGATCAGGCAGGGGATGACATGGTCGGAAAGATAGGAGGCGACGGCGAGCTCGCGTCCATTGAGGGTCGCATCGCCGAGCCCCGTGAGCCCGTCGTCGGTCTCGATCTTCAGCGTCACGAAATTGCGGCCCGGAGAGGTGACGATGACGCGCGCCGACGCGATCCGACTCATTGCCTTCTCCTCCCCGCGACCATCGCCAGACCGGCCATTTTTCCTGTTGTGACATCGCCGCAGCGATTTATGGTAGCGCTCACATTTGAAAGAGCGCGGGCCGCCTTGTCAATGGCGAGCCGCCGAAATGGGGAGAATCAGCATGCGCCCGTCCGCCGCACTCGGCCTGCTCCTCGCCGCCTTCGCATTGCTCCTTCCCCAGGGCGCGCGGGCCGAGGACGGCTATGAATTGTGGCTTCGCTACCATGCGGCGGAGCCGGCCGCGGCGGCCGGCTACCGCCCCGCAGCGACCGCGATTCTCCAGCAGGGAGACTCTCCGACGCTCGACGTGGCGCGTGCCGAGCTGGAACGCGGGATCGGCGGATTGCTCGGCCGGACGCCGCCGCGTGCGACCGCTCCCATCAACGGCGCGATCGTCATCGGCACCCCGGCCTCGTCGCCGCTGATCGCGCGACTCAACCTGCCGCTCCAGCCGCTCGGCCGCGAAGGCTATCTTGTGCGCAGCATGGCGCTGGACGGGCGCCGCGTGACAGTGATCGCCGGTAACAGCGATGTCGGCGTGCTCTACGGCGCCTTCCGCTTGCTTCGCCTGATCCAGACCGGCCAACCGATCGAGCGGCTCGACCTCGCCGATTCGCCGCACGTCGAGCTTCGGATGCTCGATCATTGGGACAATCTCGATCGCCACGTCGTGCGCGGCTATGCGGGGCTGTCGCTGTGGGACTGGCAGACGCTGCCGCGCTTCGCCGACCCGCGCTACACCGATTATGCGCGGGCCAATGCCTCGATCGGGATCAACGGCGTCGTCCTAAACAACGTCAATTCAAATGCCGACATCCTGACCCCGCATTTCCTCGAAAAGGTGCGGGCGCTCGCGGATATCTTCCGGCCCTATGGAATCCGCGTCTATCTGTCGGCGCGGTTCAATGCGCCGATGGAGCTGGCCCACCTTCCGACCGCCGATCCGCTCGATCCGCGGGTGCGGCAATGGTGGCGCGAGAAGGCCGACGAGATTTACCGCTACGTGCCCGATTTCGGCGGCTTCCTGGTCAAGGCCAATTCGGAAGGGACGCCGGGGCCGCAGGACTTCCATCGCACCCATGCCGACGGCGCCAACATGATGGCCGAGGCGCTGGCGCCGCATGGCGGCGTCGTGATCTGGCGCGCGTTCGTCTATTCCGACACGGGCGAGGATCGCTTCGCCCAGGCCTATAGCGAGTTCCACCCGCTCGACGGACGGTTCCGCGACAACGTGATCGTGCAGGTCAAGAACGGCCCGATCGATTTCCAGCCCCGCGAACCGTTCAGCCCGCTGTTCGGCGCGATGCCGCGCACTGCGATCGGCATGGAATTCCAGGTCACCAAGGAATATCTCGGGTTCAACACCCACCTCGTCTATCTCGGCACGATGTGGGAGGAGGCGATGCGCGCCGACACCCGCGTGCGCGGCGAAGGCTCGACCGTCGCCCGGGTGGTGGACGGCAGCCTCTTCCATCCCCGCCATACGCTCGTCGCCGGCGTCGCCAATACCGGCAATGACCGAAACTGGTCCGGATCGCAGTTCGATCAGGCCAATTGGTATGCGCTCGGCCGCTTCGCCTGGAATCCCGATCTCTCGGCCCGCGACGTGGCCGAGGAGTGGACGCGGATGACCTGGGGCAACGATCCCGCGATCGTCACGCCGATCGTGGCCATGATGATGGGATCGCATCAGGCCGTGGTGGATTACATGACCCCGCTCGGCCTCCATCATCTGATGGCGACCGGGCACCATTACGGGCCGGGGCCCTGGGTGAACGATCTCGAACGGCGCGACTGGAACCCAACCTATTTCCACAATGGCGACCGCCAGGGGATCGGATTCGATCGCACCGCGCGCGGCAGCAACGCGCTCGCGCAATATGCGCCGGAGGTCGCCGCGCGCTTCGGCAATCTTTCCACGGTCGGGGACGATTACCTGCTGTGGTTCCACCATGTCCCATGGACCTATCGGCTCGACACCGGCCGGACCGTCTGGGACGAACTGGTCCTGCGCTACACCCGCGGCGTCGATGAGGTGCGGGCGATGCGCCGCACCTGGGCCGGGCTTTCCGGCCGGATCGATCCGCAGCGCCATGCCCAGGTCGCCGCCTTCCTCGCGATCCAGGAGGACGAGGCGCAGTGGTGGCGCGACGCCTGCATCGCCTATTTCCAGAGCCTGTCCGGACTGCCGCTTCCCGCGGGCGTCGCGCCCCCCGCGCACGACCTTGCTTATTACGAGGCGATCCGGAATCCCTATGCGCCGGGGAGGGACCAGCCATGAAGACGTTGATCGCAGCGGCGCTGATCGCGCTGGCCGCGCCCGCGGCGGCGCAGGAGGCGCATTTCGCCTGGTTCGACTATTCGGGATCGAATCCGGCCGACGCCGCGCATCCGGCCGGGCCGAACGATTATCGCAACCCGATCCTGTCGGGCTTCTACCCCGATCCCTCGATCGTCCGCGTCGGCGAGGATTACTACCTGGTCAATTCGACCTTCACCTGGTTCCCAGGCCTGCCGATCTTCCACAGCCGCGATCTCGTCCACTGGACGCAGATCGGCAATGCGATCGATCGGCCGGGCCAGCTCGATTTCGGTCGGCTGGGCCTCTCGCGCGGCGTGTTCGCGCCGGCCATTTCCTGGCATGACGGCCTCTTCTACCTCACCAACACCTGCGTCGATTGCGGCGGCAATTATGTCATCACCGCGCGCGATCCCGCGGGGCCCTGGTCCGATCCGGTCTGGCTGCGGGACATCGGTGGCATCGATCCGTCGCTCTTCTTCGACGATGACGGGCGCGCCTGGCTTCTGAACAATGACGATCCGCCGGAGACGCCGCGCTATTCCGGCCACCGCGCGATCTGGATCCAGGAGTTCGACACGCGGACGCTCCAGCCATTCGGGCCGCGCCGCGTGCTGCTCGACGGCGGGGTCGATCCGTCGACCAACCCGATCTGGATCGAGGGGCCGCATATCCTGAAGGTCGACGGCTGGTATTACCTGATCTGCGCGGAGGGCGGCACGGCGGTGAACCACAGCCAGGTCGCGCTGCGCAGCCGCAACGTCACCGGGCCATATGTGCCCGGGCCGAACAACCCGATCCTCACGCAGCGCGATCTGCCGCCGGACCGGCCCTTCCCGATCACCTCCGCCGGCCATGCCCAGCTCGTCCAGACGCAGAATGGCGACTGGTGGGCGACCTTCCTCGCCGTGCGGCCCTATGCCGACGATTTCTACAATACCGGCCGCGAGACCTTCCTGATGCCGGTCGAATGGCGGGACGGCTGGCCGCACATCACCGAGCCGGGCGAAGCCGTACCCTATGTCCATGCGCGGCCCGACCTGCCGAGCGGCTCCGCGCCGCCCGTGCCGACGGCAGGCCCGTTCCATGTCCGCGACGAATTCGACGGCCGTGCGCTGCCGCCTTACTGGATGATGATGCGCAATCCGCGCGGCGACTGGTATCGGCTTGCCGGCGGCGATCTCGTGCTGCAGCCGCGCGCCGTCGGCCTCGGCGACAATGGCAATCCCTCCTTCCTGGCGCGACGGCAGCAGCATCTCGACGCGACGGCCGAGACGGAGGTGACCTTCCAGCCGTCGCGCGATGGGCAGGAGGCCGGGCTCGCCGCGCTTCAGAATGACGATTACTGGTATGCGGTCGCGGTCGGGCTGGAGAACGGCCGCCGCGTGCTTCGCCTGCGCAGCCGCACCGGCCCGGACACGCCGCCAGACGGCGCGATCCTCGCCACCGCCCCGGCGCCCGACGGCCCGGTCCGGCTGCGCGTTTCAAGCGAGGGCGCGACCTACCGCTTCGCCTTCGCCGGTCGCGACGGCCAGTGGCACCCGATCGGAGGCGATCTCGACGGCTCGATGCTCAGCACCCACGTTGCCGGCGGCTTCGTCGGCGCCGTGTTCGGGGTCTATGCGGTGACGCGTTAGGGCGACGAGCGCCCCTGCCAATCGTCATGCTGAACCGGCTTCAGCATCCATCTTCGAGCGCCGCCGCGCAGGGAGATATGGACCCTGAAACGAGTTCAGGGTGACGGAAGCAGGTCGGACGTGCCCCTACCGCACCGTCAGCGTCGTGCTCCTCAGCGTCGCTGAATCGGGGCCGGCGGAGATCGTGAAGGTGCCGGGCTCGACGACGCGGCGCATCTGGAGGTTCCACAAGGACAGCGCGAGCGGATCGAGTTCGAAATGGACGGTGCGCCGCTCGCCCGGGCGAAGCGTCACGCGCTGGAAGCGCTTGAGCTCCAGCACCGGCCGGGTGACCGATGCGGCATCGTCGCGGACGTAGAGCTGGACGACCTCGTCGCCGGTGCGGCTGCCCGTATTGGTGACGTCCACATCCACCCCGACGCTCTCGTTCGTGCCGATCGTCGACCGGGCGAGGCGCGGCGCGGAAATGTCGAACGTCGTGTAGCTGAGCCCGAAGCCGAACGGATAGAGCGGCGCCGCGGAATCGAAGAGATAGCCGCGCCGCGCGGTCGGCTTGTGATTGTAGAAATCGGGCACCTGGCCCGCATTGCGCGCGATCGTGACCGGCAGGTGGCCGCCCGGATTGACCCGGCCGAAGACGACGTCGGCGACGCCGTGCCCGGTCTCCTGGCCGAGATACCAGCCTTCGAGCAAGGCCGGCGCGTTCTGCGACAGATAATTGACCGAGAGCGGCCGTCCGTTGAGCAGGATCACGACCGTCGGCTTGTTGAGCGCGAAGATGGCGCGCGCGAGCTCGTCCTGCGGCCCGACCATATCGAGCGAGTCGCGATCGCCGAGATGATTGTCGGCCCAGGCCTCGCGGCTCGTCTGCTCGTTGCCGCCGAGCACCAGGACGATCGTGTCGGCGTTGCGCGCGGTCTCGATCGCCTCGGCCCGAAGCCGATCGTTGACCGCGGCCGGGGTCGGCGTGACCTCGTCCTGCGCCCACACATGCCCTTCGGTGAGCCGCACGCCCTCCGCATAATCGACCTGGAAATGCCCGCGGCCTTCCTCCTGCATCGCCTCGAGGACCGAGACGACATGGCGCGGCACGTCGCTATAGCCGCCGATGGGGGTGTCGCGAGCATGGGTGCCGATCACCGCCATGCGGCGGATGCGGCCGGCGTCGAGCGGCAGCAGGTTGTTCTGGTTGCGGAGCAGCACCATCGTGCGCCCCGCCGCCTCGCGAGCGAGCGCGATCGCGTCCGGAGTCGCCGTCAGGGCGTCGGCCCGGGCGGCATCGACATAGGGATGTTCGAAGAGCCCTGCCTCGAACTTCATGCGAAGCACGCGGCGCACGGCATCGTCGATCTGCGCCATCGTCACCCGCCCTTCGCGAAGCAGCTGCGGCAGGAAGGCATAGGCCTCGCCATCCGGCATTTCCTGATCGACGCCGGCGTTCATCGCCATCGCCCCGGCGTCGGCAAGGTCGGTCGCCATGTGATGACGCGCGACCAGCTCGCGGATCGCGAAATAATCGCTGACCACCGCGCCCTGGAATCCCCATTCACCGCGAAGCACGTCGTGCAGCATCCAGCGATTGGCGTGGCTCGGCACGCCGTCCACCTCATTATAGGACGGCATCACCGCGCGGATCGGCAGCGTATGCACGGCCCGTTCGAACGGCGGGAAGAAGACCTCACGCAAGGTGCGCTCGCCGAACGGCGCGGGCCCGGTATTGGTGCCGCTCTCGGGCTGGCCGTGGCCGGTCATGTGCTTGAGCGTGGCGAACACCCGCTCGGGCCCGAGCGGAAGCGTCGTCCCCTGGAAACCGCGGATCGCGGCGAGCGACATCTCGCTCACCAGATAGGGGTCCTCGCCATAGGTTTCCTCGATCCGACCCCAGCGCGGATCGCGCGCGACATCGACGACCGGGGCGAGCGCGAGATGGACGCCGCGCGCCCGCATCTCGCGCGAGGCGACGTTGAACACGCGCTCGACCAGGGCGGGATCCCAGGTCGAGGCAAGGCCGATCGCCTGGGGGAAACTGGTGGCGTCGCGCGCGACATAGCCGTGCAGCGCCTCTTCGTGGAACAGGATCGGGATGCCGAGCCGGGTGCGCTCCACCGCCCAATGCTGCGCGGCATTGATATAGTCCGCGGTTTCGCGCGGGCCTCGATTGGGCTGGTTCGCGGTCGCGCCGGCGGCGCCGGTTGCGGCCGGCGCGGCGACTCCGCGACGATCCGACGGGCGCGTGATCTGGCCGACGCCGTTCGGAAAGGCCGCGATCGCGCGCTCGGCGGAAAAATGCCCGTCGGGCGTCTGGATCCGATCCTTGTGCTCCCAGACGGCGACGAGCTGCGCCACCTTCTCGTCGAGGGTCATGCGCGAGAGCAGGTCCTCGATCCGGCGCTCGATCGGCTGGGACGCGTCCTTGTAGAGGGGGGCCGGGCTTTCCGGCGCCGCGGCGGCGAGGGCAAACCACCCGCCGAAAGCCAGGGCGCATGCCGCCAGAATGCCGCCGATCCGTCCCGGCTTGCGGGCCAGTTCCATCCCCATCCGATCCTCCCTCGCGCGTATCGATTGCTTATGGTAGCGCTACCACTGAATAGACAGAGCCGTCCCGCGCGGTCAACCGTCGCGGGGAGCGATTTACAGCCCGGCGTCGCCGCCATAGGAGCCGCCCGATGACCCGACCGAAGCGCCGCAGACATGGCACGGTGACGATCCAGCACGTCGCGCGCGAGGCAGGCGTTTCGGCGATGACGGTCTCGCGTGTCATCAACGGCGAGTCGAACGTGCGCGACACCACGCGCTCGGCCGTCCTCGCCGCGATCGAGAAACTCAATTATTCGCCCAACACCGCCGCCCGCAGCCTCGCGGCCGGGGAGGCGCTCCACATCGGCCTGCTCTACGCCAACCCGTCGGCCGCCTATCTCAGCCAATTCCTGGTCGGGACGCTCGAAGGGGCGCGCCGCGCGGGATGTCATGTCGTGCTCGAGCCGTGCGAATCCGAGCGCGCGGACGAGCAGGCGGAAGCGACGCGGCGGTTCGCGACCTCCGGCGTCGACGGGGTCATCCTTCCGCCGCCGCTGTCCGAGTCGCTTCCCGTCCATGCCGAGCTTGCCGCGATCGGCACGCCGGTCGTCACCGTCGCCATGGGCGGCACCCATGCCGACGGCCTGGACGTCCGCATCGACGATCGCGCTGCCGCTGAGGAGATGACCCGCCACCTGCTCGACCTCGGTCATCGGCGGGTCGGGTTCATCGTCGGCCATCCCAACAATCGCTCCAGCGGCGAGCGCCTGCAGGGCTTTCGCGACGCGCTGATCGGCGCGGGGCTCGATCCCGATCAGATGCCGGTCGAACAGGGCTATTTCACCTACCGCTCCGGCCTCGTCGCGGCGCAGCGCCTGCTGGCGCGCGAACCGCGACCGACCGCGATCTTCGCCTCCAACGACGACATGGCGGCAGCGGCAATCAGCGTCGCCCACCGCGCCGGGCTCGACGTTCCGGGCGATGTCAGCATCGTCGGCTTCGACGATACCGCGCCGGCCACCACCGTCTGGCCCGAACTTACCACCGTACGCCAACCGATTGCCGCAATGGCCGAACAGGCGGTGGACATGCTGCTCGCGGAGCTGCGCGCCCGCCGATCGGGCCGTCCCGCGGGACAAGGCGACCGGGTGTTGAAGCACAGCCTTGTCGTCCGCGAATCGTCCGCTGCGCCGCCAGCCAACCAAGCCGGGAAGAAGGCCGCGCGCGACTGACCGGTCAGGCCGCTTCCGTTCGTGCAGGCGTCACCGGAACGCCCGGAACATCGACCCGGAAGCTGAACAGATTTCCCGCCAGCGGCTGGCGCTCGCGTTCGTCGGCGCTGAGCCCCTTGGCGGCGGTCGTGGCGTAGACGGTTTTCAGATCGTCGCCGCCGAAGGCAAGCTTGGTGACATTGGCGACCGGAAAATGCACCGTCTCGACGAGCGCCCCGTCGGGCGCATAGCGGCGCGCGGCCCAGCCGGCGAACAGGCCGATCCAGACATGGCCCTCGCTGTCCACCGTCGGCCCATCGGGATAGCCTTCGCGGTCCCCGATCTCGGCGAAGAGGCGCGGCGCGCCGAGGCGGCCGTCCTGCGCGAGCGCACAGGCCCATACCCGACGGCCGAGCGTGTCCACATGGTAGAGCGTACGGCCGTCGGGCGAGATTGCCGGGCCGTTGGTGATGCACACGGGCGGGAGCCCGGGATCGACGAGGCGGCCGTTCTCGAAGCGGTAGATGCGGCCTGTGTCCGCCTCCTCGGCATCGTCCATCGATCCAAGCCAGATGCGCCCCTGCCCATCGGTGCAGGCATCGTTGAGCCGGTTGCCGGGACGATCGGCCTCGACCGGCGCGATCGCTGTGAAGGCGCCGGTGGCCGGATCGAAGCGGTGAATGCCGCCCTGCAGCCCGACGACGAAGCCGCCATCTTCCGCGGGAAGCACCCAGCCCGGCTGCGCGGGCGCGTCCCAGCTATCGAGCGCGCCCGCGGCGGGATCGAAGCGGTGGATGCGATAGCCCTTGATGTCGACGAACCAGAGCGCGGATTCACGCGGGTTCCACACCGGCCCCTCGCCGAGCAGGGCGCCGACCGCGACGACGCTTGCCGGCTCGCCTATCGCCATCCTGCGTCGACGAAATAGTTATGGCCGGTGACGAGTCGTGCGTCGTCGCTGGCGAGGAAGAGGATCATGGCGGCGATGTCTTCGGGCAGCAGGC